>SWCF01000866.1_pt1 | contig 253207 bp, 224 predicted proteins | sample 4690081 | NCBI WGS metagenome assembly SWCF01 (sample SAMN10267280, study PRJNA491770) | bioreactor metagenome | isolation source: DHS bioreactor inoculated with | place: Japan: off Shimokita Peninsula
CCCCCCGAGATGCTGGAACGCCGGCCGGATCTGCCGCGCAGGGTGGAAGGTGGCGCCGCGGACAACCCGCTCGGGCCACGGGCCCTGTATCTGTACCGGGACGGGAGCGATCTCGGTTACCGGTTGCATGGAACGCTTGAGCCCTGGAGCATCGGTCGCGATGTGTCCAGCGGATGCGTCCGCATGTTCCCGGAGGATGTGATCGATCTTTATCAGCGCTGCCCCAAGGGGACACGCGTGCTGGTGCTCAAGCACCTGGGAGAAAAGAATGCCGGCTGAGACGTGACTGGCGTTATGATGATGTGGGCGGCCCTGGCGGCCGCCCTGTTTTTGTGGGGGAAGACGTGACCGTGAACAGGAATTTCCGAGTAACCGGATTGGCGGGGCTTTTGCTCTCTTGTCTTCTTCTGGCCGGTTGCAACAGTACGGATCTGAGCACGCCAGACGTGACGAATGCCAGGGCCGCCGGCTTTGTCGATATCAAACCCGGTTCCGAGGAAGAGTTCATTCTCAATGTCGGACGCCGGATCTATTTCGAGCAAGGGTCGGCGGTTGTCACCGACGAAGCCAAAATGACCATCGTCCGTCAGGCCGACTGGCTGAAGAAGAACAAGGGCTGGCTGATCAAGGTGCAGGGGCATGCCGACGACCCGGGCGGCGAAAGCGCCAACAAGGCGCTGTCGACAAAACGGGCCGAAGCCGTGCTGAACGCCCTTGCCGACCAGGGGGTTTCCCGCAAGCGCATGTGGGCGAAAGGCTACGGGATTGAACGCCCTGTGACCGACTGTGATGAGATCACCTGCAAGTCCCAGAACCGCCGTGTTGTCGTGAACCTGCGGGAAGAATTCGATGCTTCGGCTCCGGGCCGCTGAGAAAAGGCTTTGAACGGGAGAACCTGGAACCTATGTCTGGAGATGGTCGCCGCGACGCAGGTCCGGCTGCCTTTTCTCGACGCCCGCTTTCGGGCGGGGCGGATTAGAAGATGAAAAAGAAATCAGGTTCCGACAGTCCCACTTCCGGCGCCTCCGATCCGATGCCCGACGAGCAGGCCGGGATCGACGGTCCTGCTCTGCCGGCAAATCCGGGCCGGCGCCTGACACTCGGGCACATCGCGGACCAGCTCGGAATTTCGACCGCGACGGTTTCTCTCGCCTTGCGGGACAGCCCGCTGGTGGCGGAAGAGACGCGCGCCAGGGTCAAGCGGACTGCTCAGGAAATCGGTTACATCTACAACCGGTCCGCGGCGTCGCTCAGGACCGCGCGCAGCCAGATCGTGGGCGTTGCCGTCCACAATATTCAAAATCCCTATTTCGCCGACATCTTTTCCTCGCTGGAGGATGTGCTGGAAGAGCAGGGGCAGATGATCTTCATCTGCAATCACCGGGACGACGTGATGCGTCAACGGGCTTTCGTCAACACGCTGCTTCAGCACCGGGCGGACGGGTTGATCATCTGTCCGTCCGTGGGCACAACGGCCGAAGAGATCAACCGTCTGGTCGATCAGGGGATTCCGGTTACCCTCGTGTGCCGTGAAGTGGACGGGGCCTGGGCGCCATGTGTTCGCGGCGACGATGTTGCCGGCGGTTATGCGGTGACCAGCCATCTGGTCAGCCAGGGGCATTCGTCCATTGCCATGATCGGCGGCCGTCGTGCCAGCTCGACCGGCCGGGACCGGCATGCCGGGTGGAAAAAGGCGCTTGAGGAAAACGGGATCGATCCGTCCGCGCAACTCGACCTGCCGGAACTGATGACCCAGGCCGATGGCCGGGAGGCCGTCGGCCGGGTGCTGGATGCGCCGCAACGTCCGACGGCGGCGATGTGCTTTAACGACCTGATCGCCTTCGGCATGATGCCGATGCTGCGCCGGGCCGGCGTCGAGCCCGGACGGGACATCGCCCTGACCGGCTATGACGACATCGACGGGTCTGCAAATCTGCTGCCGGCCCTGTCGACGGTGTGCAACCACGCAGACAAGATCGGGCGCCTGGCGGCCTTGACCCTGTTGCGCCAGATTGCTGGCGAGCGGGTGCCGAATACGCCGATCCTCATCGAACCGGAGCTTCGGATCCGCGAGAGTTCCACACGGTTTGCGGGCAAGGCTGCCGGTTGAGAGAAAAATGTGCAGGCCGGCGCGGGCTAGGTCTCGAAATCAGGAGTTCGGCTTTCAATCGGCCTTTACAGGCTCGTAGTCCAAAGCCTTGTAAAACAGGCACCGATTGCGTCCGGCTTCCTTGGCTTTGTAGAGCGCATGATCGGCAAGCTGCATCAGGGTTGAGAATTCCACATCCTCTTTGGCAACGGTTGCGAGCCCCATGCTGCAGGTGATGTCCCAGGTAATCGGATCGACCCGGCAATGTTCGACCACCTGCTGACGAATGCGCTCGCAGACCATCCGGGCGTCGTCACCTTCCGTGCTGTCGAGAATGATGCAGAACTCCTCGCCGCCGACCCGCCCGAAAACATCCACGGCGCGAAGCGCATCTGAAATGATCGCGGCGAATTTCTTCAGAACCTCGTCGCCTGCGGAATGGCCGAACGTGTCGTTGATTGACTTGAAGTGATCGATGTCGATCATGACGGTGGTGAACTTCCGGCCCGTCCGGCGGAACCGGGCGAGTTCCGTTGACGCCCTTTCCATGAAGGCCCGTCGGTTCAGGACGCCGGTGAGGTCGTCGATGCTGGCGATCCGTTCCAGTCGGACTTGCGCTTCCATCAGGGCGATATGGTCCTGCTCGCGGGCAATCTCGTTTCCGATCCAGTCCGCGAATTGGCGGATGAGCTCCCGTTCCGTTTGCGAAAACGGACGCTCACGCAGCTCGCTGTCGGTGAAGTTGATGGTGCCGTATCTTTCGCCGTCCACGAGGAGCGGGGCTCCGATATAGGTCTCCAGCTGAAATTTTTCGTAGCAGGGATGGCCGGCGAGATCAGAATGCTTCGTGTGGGCGATGGCGATCGGTTCGTCGGCTTTCAGGGTGTGGGCGCAATAGGTTTCGCCGAGATCGAACGAGGCGCCAACCGGAATTTCGCCATTGGGGCATTCCGCGTAGATAACCGAGTAATGGTCTTCGATGATCCGGCTGATGATCCCGAAGGGCAGCCCGAAATGTTCGCAACCCAGTCTCAGGATCTGCTTGATCTTCTGCTCCGTGTTCAGTTCGCGCGTCGACGTGATCGAATAGAGTTTGGCGAGCGTGCGTTCTGTCTGCTTCCTTTCGGTGATGTCGGTCGAGTAGATGATGATGCCGACGTGCTCGCCCGCTGCATTGAGCTTGGGCGTGTATTCGATACTGACTTCGCGCTCGACGCCGGTCGGATAGCGGATCCTGTCTTCGAAATAGATATGCTCGCCCTTTAGCGCGCGCTGATAATACGGTTCCGACTTGTTTCTGCTTTCGGGGGGCAGCGTGTCCCTGACCCTGGTTCCGAGCAATTCCTCTCGGGCTTTGCCGAACCAGTTCGCAAAGACGGTGTTGATGAAAACGCAGTGACCTTCGAGATCCATCTCGATGATGGCGCAGGACAGGTTGTCGGTCATGTCCGTCAGAGCGCGATGGGCCTTTTCGGTCTGTGCCTGGGCGGTTTTCAGATTGGTTACATCGGTGACGTAAAGGATGACGCCGATGCGATCGCCATTCGCATTCGATTTCGGCGTGTATTCGACGTGAATGTTGCGGTCACCCCTGTCGGGGAAACTGTAAACCGTTTCGAAGGCGACGTTTTCTCCCGCAAGAGCCCTTTTATAGTACGGCAGGGATTCCCGCAGGAATTCGGGATTGAGGACCTCGACCATGGAGGAACCGACCTGATCCTTGCCTCCCAGCCAGCGGTTGTTGGTCTCATTGCTGAAAACGCAAATGCCGTTCAGGTCTATTTCGGCAATGGCGCAGGGTAGATTGTTCGTCAGATCGGAGAGATCGCGATGGGCCTTTTCCGTCTGCGCCTGGGCTTGCTTGAAGTCCGTGATGTCGGTTGCAAGGACGACAAGGCTGGCCGGATCGCCGGCGGAATTTTTCTTCGGGATGTAGTCGATCTGGATATCCCGCGTCTGACCATCGATGAAGTCGTTGCGCGTTTCGAACGAGATTTTTTCACCAGCGAGAGCACGCTTGAACAGGGGATCCGACCTCTTCCGGTTATTTTCCGGTAATCGGTCGCGCAATCTGGTTCCGAGCAACTCCTCTTTTGTTCCGCCGAACCACGTTGCACTGGTTTCATTGAGGAATATGCAATTGCCCTCAAGATCGTATTCGGTGATCGAACAGGAGAGGTTGTCCGCCAGGTTCGAAAGATCGTGCAGGGCCTCTTCGGCCAGGGATTGTGCGGCTTTCAGGTCGGTTATGTTGGTCCGAATGCCGGCCCGGCCTCCCGAATGGGTCAGCCGTTCGGCGATCTGAAGCCAGGATCCGTCTCCCAGGGCCTGTTCAATGACTTCGCCGTCCGCAGCCAGATGCCGGTCCATGCGGATATTAAGCCATTCCTCCCGGCTAAGCCCTCCCAGGTCGTATTCGTTCCGGTCCAGGCCGTATTCGAGAATTTCCCTGAAGGTGGCACCCGGAACCATCGCCGGCGCGCTGTGCGCGTAGATCTCCCGGTATTTTTCATTGCAGATGACGAGCCGGTCATCCCTGTCGTAGAGGGCAAAACCTTCGGAAATGGTCTCCAGCGCATCTTCAAGCGTCGTGATCGCGTCGCTCAGCTTGCTTTCCAGAGCCATGCGATCGGATATGTCGCGAGCGATGAACAGGAAAGCGACGGGGTCTGACGCGTCACAATAAAGAGCGGCGGTGATGACTTCCGCCGGGAAGATATCGCCGTTCTTCCGGCGGAGCTGAAGCCTGAAACGGCTGTCGTCCGAAAGCGTGTCCGAGTCGTCATAGATTTTGCGGTTGGCGGCGAAGTCTTCCGGGTTTGCATAGAGATTGACACTGGTCGCGCCGGTCAGTTCCTGCCTGGAATATCCGAAAATCTTTTCAGCCGCGTCATTGACGAACAGGATGCGGCGGTCCGGACCGGTTATGGCGACGCATTCATCCAGCGATCCGAAGGACTTCTCCAGGTCCATGTTCAATACGTCGGTTAACGTGTCTTCGTTCATACCCGTCGCCGTTTTTTAACTTAACGGCAGAATGTCCGATTTTCTTAAAGAAGGTTATAATTTCAGTAGTTTTTAAGTCTACCCAGGCCGCTTGTGGGAAGATGTATTGCATGAAGAAATTGATATAGGTAAATATTACGATGTAAAATACATTTATTTCTTGTCTTGTGAGGACTTAATCCGAGGCTAATCAATGAGACTCCAAGAGTATTTGGGGTGCGCAGGGCTTCTTCAGCCAAATTTCCCACGTTGCGTGAGCGCCTGCCCGAGAACAGCAGACTTCGCCCACTGGACTTCCCTTCCAAAGCGGCTCCCGTTAACCGGCCGCTATGCGTAAATTGACCTCAGGTCTGTAGGCCAGACAGCGGTTGCGTCCGGCATTCATGGCCCGGTAAAGCGCCTGGTCGGCGCGTTGAAGCAAGGTAGAGAACTGGTTGTCGTCGTCGGAGACGGTTGCGAGACCCATGCTGCAGGTGATGTCCCGTGTGATGGGGGCCACCTTGAACTGCCTGATCACGTTTTTCTGGATTTGATTGCAGATCATCAGGGCATCATGTTCTTCGGTGTCGACCAGAATGGCGCAGAACTCTTCGCCGGCGATCCGGCCGAAGACATCCACCGGCCGCAAGCTTTCGGAAAACAATTCGGCGACGCCTTTCAGAACCTCGTCTCCAACCGAATGGCCGAAGCTATCGTTGATCGACTTGAAATCATCGACGTCGATCGTCACGGCCGTGAATTTCCGGCCTGTCTGATGGAACCGGGCAAGTTCCGTCTCGGCGCATTCGAGGAAGGCGCGCCGGTTCAAAACCCCGGTGAGGTCATCAATGCTGGCCACCTGTTCAAGCCGGATCCTGGCTTCCATGAGCGCTTCACGATCCTGCTGCCGGGCAATCTCGTTGCCGATCCAGTCCGCGAACTGGCGGATGAGTTCCCTTTCGGTTTTCGAAAAAGGAGGATCTCTCGGCTCGGGCGCCGTAAAATTGATGGTGCCATAGGTATCGCCGTCCACGATAACCGGTGCGCCGATATAGGCTTCCAAGGCGAATTTCTTGTAGCAGGGAAAGCCGGCGAATCCGGCAGCGTTCGCATGGTCGATGGCGAGCGGGGCGTTATCGCCGAGTGTGCGGCTGCAATAGGTGTCGGCGAGGCCGAACGAGGCGCCGGCCATGATCTCCCCATTCGGGCTTTCCGCGTGGATGACCGTGTAATGGTCTTCAATGACCCGGCTGATAACCCCGTACGGCAGCTCGAAATGTTCGCAGCCAAGTTTCAGGATCTGTTCGATCTTCTGATCCGTCGTCAATTCTCGTGTCGATGTGATCGCGTAAAGGTCCGCGAGTGTGCGCTTTGTCCGGTTTGTCTCGGTGATGTCGGTGGAATAGACGATGACGCCGGTCTGTTCGCTCGACGCATTCAGCTTGGGCGAGTATTCGATGCGAACTTCGCGCATGATACCGGTCGGATAACGTTTTTCGGTCTCGAAGCAGACATGCTCGCCTTTCAAGGCGCGCTGGTAATAAGGCTCGGACTTGGTCCTGCTGTCGGTTGGCAAAGCGTCTCTGATCCTGGTGCCGAGCAGGTCTTCCCGCGGTTTGCCGAACCAGCTCGCAAACAGGTCATTGATGAAGACGCAACGCCCTTCGCTATCCAGCTCGACTATGGCGCCTATCAGGCCGTCATCCGGTTCTGTAAAACGGACTGGCTCCGTTTCGGTGGATGGCGTCGCGGACTCGAAGGGGTTCTTCGTATCCAGGTTCAGATTTTTTATCGGTCTGCGCTGGGTCATCGGTCGTTACCATTCTTGGTTGCGAGCAACAGTATACGTAACTTCCCTAGCGTAATATATAATAATTGTGAAAAAAATTAGGAATTCTTGGATTATTGCTAATTTTTAACCCGTATAAATTCCCGGTCTTTTGATTGGATGTGCGTTTCTTGATTTTTAAATATTTGTCACTTTGAATAAATTTTTATATTCATTCGATTTTATTGTCTCTGATAGCTTCGAATTGGAATGTATTTCTCCGTGCGGGATCCATCGCACCCAGGGTTACGAGCCTGGGTGCCGGAATCGGAATGCAAGGCGCGGAATCGGGTTTTCCGAAACCCAGATTGCTGTCGATCCGGCCAGGGAGACGGCCTGATTATGTCTCGCGGACAGAAGACCGATATTTCTCGGAAGCCTCGTAGTAGTCGTTGAAGCCGATCTTCTGCCGCAGGGTCTTGAAATCCATCAGGTGCGGGCTGCGATCGCCGTCCTGTTGCATCACGGCGAGTGTGTCGGTCATGGCCTTCATGGCGGCCGCCATCAGCGTCAGCGGATAGGCCGCGATGGCATAGCCCAGATCGCGCAGTTCATTCTGGGGCAGGTCCGGCGTTTCGCCGCCTTCCACGATATTCGCCATCTTCGGTCCGGGAAGTTCGGCGCAGACGGTGCGCATTTCCTCCACCGTCTTCGGCGCTTCGACGAACAGGATGTCGGCGCCCAGCTCGGCGAATTTCGCCGCCCGTTCGATGGCCTCGCCCAGGCCGTGATCGTGACGGGCATCGGTGCGCGCCAAAATGAGGATGTCGGCGCCGTCTCCCCTTGCGTCATTGGCGGCCCGGATGCGGTCGAAGGCCTCCTCGCGGGGAACGACGGCCTTGCCCGGTGTGTGGCCGCAACGTTTGGGCGCAAGCTGGTCCTCGATCATGACGGCGGCAGCCCCCGCCTTCGCAAAGCCCGCGACCGTGCGGCGGACATTCATGGCATTGCCGTAGCCGGTGTCGCCGTCGGCAAGCAGCGGGATCGACGTCGCGTCGGTGATGTTGCGGACCTGGTCGAGGACCTCCCCGTAGGACATGAGGCCGAGATCCGGCGCGCCGATGCGCGAGGCCGAAGCGGCGAAACCCGACATGAAGGTCAGGTCGAAACCGGCCTGCTCGATCAGTTTGGCGGAAAGCGCATCGAAACAGCAGGGCATGACGTGCAGTTTGTCTTGCGCCAGAAGTGCGCGCAGTTTCGCAGCCTGGGACATGGGATTTCCTAAAGTTTGAACGGTATGTAGAGCGCGAGATCCGGCCAGAAATAAAGCAGGAACACGCTGATCAGCATGAGCAGCAGGAACGGCAGAACCCCGCGCGACACATCGCCGAGGCTTGCGCGTGCCACCGACTGGATCACGTAGAGATTAAGGCCTACCGGAGGCGTGATCAGGGCGCATTCCACGAGGATGACCATATAGACGCCGAACCAGATGGGGTCCAGACCCATGGCCTGGGCCGCGGGCAGGAGCACCGGGGTCATGATCAGGACCATGGACAGCGCCTCGAACACCAATCCCATGCACAGGAGCACGATCGACACGACGACGAGGAAGGCGAAGGGCGTGTGGATCGTCTGGTCGATGAAGACGGAAATGTCCTGCGGGATCCGGTAAAGGGTGATCGCCTTGCCGAACACCTTGGCGCCGGCGATGATCAGCAGGATCGCGACCGTCGTCGCCATGGCCTCGAACGCCGCTTCCTTGAAGCCTTTCCAGGTCAGCGTGCGCAGGATGACGGCGGTAATCACCAGGGCTGCGGCGAAACCGACAGCGGCGGCTTCCGTCGGCGTGGCGGCACCCGTGTAGATCGCGCCGATGACGATGGCGGCAAGAAGGATGCTTGGTGCGGCCCTGAGGCTGGCATCCTTGCGCTCGCGCCAGCTGGCCGCCGGTTCGGGCTGGTAGCCGCCGAACCAGCGCGCATAGACCATCGAGAAGGCGATGAATAAGACGACGAGCAGGATGCCCGGGCCGATGCCGGCCAGGAAAAGCGCGATGACCGATTGTTCGGTGACGAAGCCGTAGACGATCATCGGGATCGAGGGCGGGATCAGGATGCCGAGCGTGCCGCCAGCGGCCAGCAGACCGTAGACGAAGCGGCGCTCGTAGCCGCGCTGGATCATTTCCGGAATGGCGACGGTGCCGATGGTGGCCGCCGTTGCCACGGAGGAGCCGGAAATGGCGGCGAAGATCGCGCAGGACAGGATCGTTGCGACGGCAAGCCCGCCGGGCCAGTGGCCGACCCAGGCATGAACGGCGGCGAACAGGTCCTTGCCGACGCCTCCCTTTAAAAGCACGTTCGACATCAGCAGGAACAGGGGCACGGCCAGCAGGATGAAGCCATCCAGGGTCGACAGGATTGCCTGCGGTGCCATGAGCGGCGAGAAGCCGCCGGCAATGAGCAGCGCAAGCCCGAGACCGCCGAGCGCAAAGGCCACCGGCACGCGCAGGAGCAGCAGGGCGAAGAGCGCGACCAGGATCATGAGCGTGCTCATTCAAAACCTCCGTGCGGGGCATCGGCGTCGCGTTCGCCGGTAAGCGCGCGCCAGGCTTCAAGCAGCGCCTGCAGGAACAGAAGCGCAAAGCCGGCCGGCACGGCCAGTTCTGTCACCCAGGTCGGCAGGTCGAGCATGGATCCGGTCGTGCGTCCGCGCTCGAAGGAATCGAAAAAGATATCCCATCCCTTCCAGGTGACCAGCGCACTGAAGGCGGCAATGCAGAGCATGGCGAAGGTCTCGGTGAACCGGCGCTGTTCGGGTGAGAGCAGGCTGACGAGTGCGTCCACGGCGATGTGGCGCCGGGCGCCGAGCAGCCAGGCCATGGCCAGCAGCGAGCCCCAGATCAGGGCGAGCTGGGACAGTTCCGCCGCCCAGATCGTCGGTGCGGAGAAGAAATAGCGGGCGACGACTTCGTAGGTCAGCATGAAGCCGGCAGCCACGAAGAAGGCCGCCGCCAGCCAGGCGAGCGCTTTTGTCAGGAATTGGAAATAGGCCATGGACGGTCAGACCCAGACATGAAAGCCCCGGACGGTGTGTCCGCCCGGGGGCAAGGATGAAGGGAAAAGGGTCAAAGCGCCTGTGCGGCTGAAAGCACTTTCGCGCCGAGTTCCCCGGCTTTTTCCTTGTAGTTGTCGTAGACCGGCTCGGCGACGGCCTTCCAGGCGGCCAGCTCTTCCGCCGTCGGCTTGTAGATTGTCATGCCGTTTTCCTTGGCAGCCCCATAGGCTTCGGCTTCGATCTGGGACATGCGGTCGCGAACGTCGGCCTCCGCCTTCATGGCGGCGGCTTCGATCAGCTTCCTGTGTTCTTCGGGAAGGCCGTTCCAGAAGTCGGTGTTGACCACGACGATGAACTCGATGTCGGCGTGGTTGGTCTCGGTGATGGTGTCCATCACTTCCCAGAGTTTGCGCGACTTCACGCCGGAAACGCCGGTCATGCCGATGTCGACCGTGCCGCGCTGGTAGGCGAGATACTGCTCGGACCCGGAAATCAGCGTCGGTGCGCCGCCGGCGGCCGTGACGAAGTCGCCGAGGGTCTTGCCGAAGACCCGGACCTTCTTGCCCTTCATGTCGGCCGGGGTTTTCACCGGACCGCCCTTGGACAGCATGATGGCGCCGCCGTAGGCCTGCCACCACAACACGGTGGAGCCGGTGCCGGCGATCGCTTCGTCCAGGGGCCCGCGAACCGGAGAGCCCTTGGCGACGGCCGCGCGGACCTTGGCTTCCGAGTCGAACAGGAACGGCTGGTAGAAGATATCGACAGCCGGAATGTCGCCGACGTAACGGGTGAGCGAGGCAACGCCCATCTCGATGGCGCCGGATCCGACGGCGGCCGGGACTTCCTTGTCCTTGTAAAGCTGTGCGCTGTCGTAGATTTCGACCGCGATAGCGCCGTTGGAGGTCTTTTCCACCTCTTCCTTGAACAGAACCAGGTTCTGGCCGAGGTGACTCTTGAGCGGCAATTGCAACGAAATACGCAGCGTGGTGTCGGCGGCAACGGCCGAACCGGATGACAGGCCGGCGATAAGACCGGCGGCAAGGGCCGCGCCGGCGGCCCAGGTAAGAGCTTTCATGATTGTTCCTCCCAATGTTTATGGCAGTGAGATTGACCCAAGGTTCGAAGCCGGTCAACTCGTTCCGCGATTGAAATATCGACGGAAATGCATCCGGCGTATTCGGGCAGGTACTGCACTCGGGAAAAGAGTTTTGCCGAGGAATGTGTTTTCCGGGGCTTGCCAGAAGACCGTTTTGCCTTGAACGTTCAGGAAAGGCGGAGCGGGTCGTTCCGCATCATCTCCTCCAGATTTTCCGAGGGTCCAATGAGCAAAGTCGATATTCTCATGCCGCGCGCCATGCTGCCGGTGGTCATGCGCGGGCTGGAGGAAAAGTTCACGGTTCACAAGCCGTTCGAGGCGGACGACCCGGAGAAGCTGCTTGCGGAGGTGGCGGACAAGATTCGAGGCATTGCCGTGCTGGGCACGCGGATTGATGCGGACTTTCTGGCCAAATTTCCGAATGTCGAGATCGCTTCGAATTTCGGCGTCGGCTATGACAACATCAATGTCGCGGACTGTTCGGCGAAGAAGGTCGTGGTGACGAATACACCCGATGTACTGACCGAAGAGGTTGCCGACACGGCGCTGGGTCTTCTGATCATGACGGCCCGCGAACTGTCGGCGGCTGAAAAATGGCTCCGCGACGGAAAGTGGGAATCAACAGGACCCTATCCCCTGACCGGGGCGACCCTGGTCGGCCGGACGCTCGGGATTTTCGGCCTCGGCCGGATCGGCAAGGCGATCGCGAAGCGCGCGGAGGCGTTCGGGCTCAAGGTTCATTATTACGGCCGGAACCGCCAGGCGGATGTCGCCTATCCCTATCACGACAGCCTGCTTAAGCTGGCGGAAGCCTGCGATACGCTGATGGTGGTCGCGCCGGGCGGTCCGGAGACCCATCACGCCGTCAACGGCGAAGTCCTTGCCGCACTCGGTTCAAACGGCATCCTGATCAACATCGGCCGGGGAACCGTGGTCGATGAGGCGGCCCTGATCGAGGCGCTGGATAAGGGCGTCATTCACGGCGCCGGCCTCGACGTGTTCGAAGACGAACCCCATGTGCCGGCCGGGCTGATGGCGCTCGACCGGGTGACCCTGCTGCCCCATGTGGGCTCCGCATCGGTGCACACGCGGGATGCCATGGGGCAGCTTGTCGTCGACAACCTGACGAGCTGGTTCGAGACGGGCAAGGCAGCCACGCCGGTTCCCGGCTGAGGCTTTGTGGCGGTTCAGGCCTTGCTGTTGGCCGCCAGGAACTCTTCCATGCGCTTCAGGGCGCGGAGGATGTTTTCCGTCGAGTTGGCGTAGGACAGCCGGATATAACCCTCGCCGAGAATGCCAAAATCCGGTCCGCCGATGACCGCGACACCGGCCTCTTCCAGCAGGGCGGAGGCCAGTTGTTTGGCTTTCCAGCCGGTCGCCTTGATGTTCGGGAAGGCATAGAAGGCGCCGAGCGGCGTCCGGCAGGTTACGTTCGGCAGGGCGTTCAGGCCTTCCACCACCACCTTGCGGCGCTTGTCGAATTCGGCGACCATGGCCCGGGCCTCGTCCTGCGGGCCGGTGAGGGCGGCAATGCCGGCGAATTGCGTCGGCGCGTTGACGCAGGACCAGGCGTTGACGGACAGCTTGCGCGCCTTGTCGATGAGCGCATCCGGCCAGACCGAGTAGCCGAGCCGCCAGCCGGTCATGGCATAGGTCTTGGACCAGCCGTCGAGCAGGATCAGCCGGTCGCGCAATTCCTCGAAGCCGAGCAGGGAGACGTGCTCCATGCCGTCATAGGTCATCTGCGCGTAGATCTCGTCGGACATGATCGCCACGTCCGGGAAGGCTGAAAGGCCTTTCACCAGTTTTTCGATCTCCGCGCGCGGCGTGACCCCGCCGGTGGGGTTCGCCGGCGAATTGAGAATGATCAGGCTGGTCCTGTCGTTGATCAGCGACAGGGTTTCTTCGGCGGAAAAGGCGAAGTCGTTTTCCTCTCGGATTGGAATCGGAACCGGCGTGGCGCCGGTGAACTCAATCATCGACCGGTAGATCGGAAAGCCCGGATCGGGATAAAGGATTTCCCTGCCCGGCTCGCCGAACATCAGGATCGCCATGAACATGGTCACCTTGCCGCCGGGCACGATCACCACATTGTCCGGGTTGACCTCGGCGCCGACGCGCTTGTGAAGATCCGCACACACGGCTTCGCGCAGCGGCAGGATGCCGGTTGCCGGCGTGTAGCCGTGATGGCCGTCGCGCAGCGCCTTGATGGCGGCCTCGACGATGTGGTCCGGCGTTTTGAAGTCGGGCTGGCCGATGCCCAGATTGATGATGTCGCGGCCTTCAGAGGCGAGTTGCGTGGCGCGCGCGAGCACGGCAAAGGCGTTTTCCTCGCCGATACGGTCGAAGCCGGCAATGGTCTTGAGCATGGGTCCACCCTTCTGGCCGCGGCCGCGGCGATGCTGATCTTTTCGGAATGTTTAGCGGAGAAGGCACCGGTCTGGAAAGACCGGGTTGCAGCAAAGGTGTTCGCTTGGTCATGGAAACACCGCCGGCAAAACAGAATTCCCGCAAAGCCCCTCCCATGTGACACGCTTAGCGCTTATATTCGCCGTGACTCGCGCCCGGCCCTGTTGCCGGGCTCACAAGACATTCCGCGCAAGGGACTTCCCATGTCTGCGACTGAAGCAACGACCCACCAGATTCCGGTCACGGTCCTGACCGGCTATCTCGGATCCGGCAAGACCACACTCCTGAACCGGATCCTGACCGAGAACCACGGCCAGAAATACGCCGTGATCGTCAACGAATTCGGAGAAGTCGGCATCGACAACGACCTGCTGGTCGAGTCGGACGAAGAAATCTTCGAAATGAACAACGGCTGCATCTGCTGCACCGTGCGCGGCGACCTGATCCGCACCGTGCAGAACCTGATGAAGCGCAAGGGCGCGTTCGACGCCATTATCGTCGAGACGACCGGCGTGGCCGATCCGGCCCCCGTCGCCCAGACCTTCTTCATGGACGACGACGTGCGCGCCGCATCCAAGCTGGATGCGGTCGTCGCGGTGGTCGACGCGCGCCATGTGCTGCAGCGCCTGGAAGACACGGATGAGGCGGAAGACCAGATCGCCTTTGCCGACGTCATCCTGATCAACAAGACCGACCTGGTTTCCAAGGAAGAACTGGAGGCGGTCGATGCCCGGATCGTGTCCATCAATCCCTACGCGGTTCGCCATTTTACCAAGCGCTGCGAAGTGGATCTCAAGGCCGTGCTCGACCGTGGTGCCTTCGATCTGGACCGGATCCTGTCGCTCGATCCGCATTTCCTTCAACATGGGCATCATGAACACGAATGCGGTCCCGACTGCGATCACGACCACCACCATGGCCACGATCACCATCATCACGACCACGATCATGAATGCGGTCCGGATTGCGACCATGACCATCATCACCATGACGACAATCCCCATTCGGTGAAGAGCATTTCGCTGAAGGCCGGGGACCTGAATCCGGAACTGTTCTTCCCCTGGATCAACCAGGTCACCCAGGTGCAGGGACCGAATATTCTGCGGTTGAAGGGCATTATTGCGCTGAAGGACGATCCGCAGCGCTATGTCATCCAGGGTATCCATATGATCGTCGAAGGCGATCATCAGCGCGACTGGAAGGCGGACGAGCCGCGCGAAAGCCGTCTGGTCTTCATCGGGCGCGATCTCAACTGGGATGTTCTGGAAAAGAGCTTCCAGGCCTGCGCAGCGGAATAGGAGCTCTCATGCCGACGATTGCTCCGGTCGACGCGGACGGCTTCATCGTCCGCACCGGCTTCCTGAACGACACGGCCTTCTTTGCCTCCGGCGAGGGCTATGTATGTTTCGTCGAAGGTGCGGAAACCCGCGTTCAGGTTCATGAAGGCGGGCTGCTGGCCGCCGAACGGACCCTGGACGGCAGGGCGCTGGTGACGTCCGGCGACGACGGCAGGATCCAGAAGGTCGCGCCGGATGGAAGCGTCAGTACCCTGGCGGAACGTCCGCGCAAGTGGATCGACCTTCTGGCCTGTGGGCCCAACGGGGCCGTCGCCTTTGCCTCGGGTCGGACCGCCTGGGTCCGGCTCGCGGACGGCAAGGAAAACGAATTCACCCATGAACGGGCCGTCGGCGGACTGACCTTCGCGCCGAAGGGCATGAAGCTTGCCGTTGCCCGCTATGACGGCGCGACCGTGTGGTGGGCCAACGCCACTGGAAAGCCGCAGGAATTCTCCTGGAAAGGCGCGCATCTGGGCATCACCTATTCGCCGGACGGTAAGTATCTCGTGACCTCGATGCAGGAAAACGCGTTGCACGGCTGGCGGCTTTCCGACGAGCAGGACATGCGCATGACCGGCTATCCGGCCAAGGTCAAGTCCTGGAGCTGGTCGGCGAAGAGCCGCTATCTGGCGACGTCGGGCGCCAATGCCGCGATTCTCTGGCCTTTCTTCGGCAAGACCGGTCCCATGGGCCAGGCGCCGCTGCAGCTTGGAACGCGCGGCGATTTTTTCGTGACGGCGGTTGCCTGCCATCCGAAGGAAGAGGTTGTCGCGGTCGGCTATCAGGACGGCATGGTCATGCTCTGCCGTTTCGAGGACAATGCGGAGGTGCTTCTGCGCCGTCCCGGCAAGGGGCCGGTCTCCGCGCTGAATTGGGACGGCGAGGGCGCGCGCCTTGCCTTCGGGACGGAAGAAGGCGAAGCCGGCATCATATCCCTGCAGGATTAGCGGAAGCCGGTCCGGCAACGGGGAGGAAGCCATGGCACGGATTATCATGCTGCTGGTCGCGGTCCTGGCCGGGACAGCGACGTCACAGTTACCGGAATTCGCGCAGCAATACCGCCAGCGGATGGGTGGCGCCATCGATGCGCTGCGGCAGGTCATGGCCGATTTCGAGGCGGATGCGACCGGGTTCGGGCTGAGCGTGGACGAGGCGATCGCACGGATGAAAACCGGCGAGGACGGATTTTCGCGTAAACGCGGTTTCAGCATGGAGCGGACTCAGGAGCGTCTCGAACGGCTGACCGAGCAAAAGCAGGCGTTGGCCTCCGCCGGCCCCTTCGCCCGGCTGGCCGTTGTCTTCGAGACCATGGACCCGGATATCGCCGAAGCCACCGTGAAGGATTATGAACCTGCGTTGCCGGTGACGGTGGAAGGGGCCGTCAGTGCCGGATTGGGCGGACTTGCCGGGTTGCTGGGCGCGCGGCTGTTCGTCGGGCTCGGACGTCTCGGCCGGCGGCGGGCCCGGGCGCACTCGTGATGACAAAAACAACGAAATACGGGGTTTGGAATGGATACGGTCACATCTTCGGGCGGCATGGTGGTCGCTCCGCATACGGCGGCGGCGAACGCCGGGGCTGAAATCCTCGCTGACGGCGGTTCGGCTATCGAGGCGATGATCGCCGCTGCGAGCACGATTGCCGTCGTCTATCCGCATATGAACGCCATCGGCGGCGACGGCTTCTGGCTGATCGCCGAGCCGGGGAAGGATCCGAAGGCATTGATGGCCTGCGGATCGGCCGGATCCAAGGCGACGATCGCCGCCTATAACGAGGCCGGCTACGGCGCGATCCCGACGCGCGGGCCGATGGCCGCCCTCACTGTCGCCGGTACCATCGGCGGCTGGGGCAAGGCTCTGGAGGCAGCGCAGGCGATCGGGGCCGGAAAGACCCCGCGCGGCGAATTGCTGCGCGAAGCGATCCGCCATGCCAAGGAAGGCATTCGTGTGACCCGCAGCCAGGCGGCCCTGACGGCGGAGAAATTCGATGAGCTGAAGGACCAGCCCGGTTTTGCCGACGTATTTCTGGTCGACGGTAAGGTGCCCGAAGAAGGGACGCTTCTCAGGCAGGAGCGGCTCGCGGACACGCTGCAGCATCTGGCGCATGACGGCTTTGAGGAATTCTACAAGGGCGATGTGGCCGCCGCCATTGCCGACGACCTGGAGCGCATCGGTTCTCCGGTCACCAAGCGGGATCTTGAGACTTATGAGGCCCGGTTCAAGGATGCGCTGAAAGTCGAACTGAAATGCGGCACGGTGTTCAATGCGCCGCCGCCGACGCAAGGGCTGGCTTCGCTCATCATCCTCGGGCTTTACGACCGGCTGAAGACCGACGGCCGGGAGGGCTTCGACCTGGTCCACGGGCTGGTGGAGGCGACCAAGCGCGCCTTCCTGGTGCGCGACCGGATCGTCACCGATCCAATGCGCCTGCCGGAACCGCCGAAGACTTTCCTGACCCCGGAGTGGCTCGGTCAGGAGTCCGCCAGGATCGACATGCGCCGGGCTCTGGAATGGCCCTATGAAGGTGCGCATGGCGATACGATCTGGATGGGGGCCGTCGACAAAAAGGGCGTGTCGGTTTCCTTCATCCAGTCGATCTACTGGGAGTTCGGCTCCGGCTGCGTGCTGCCGAAGACCGGGATCACCTGGCAGAACCGGGGCGCGAGTTTCTCGCTTCATCCGGACGCGCTCAACGTGCTGGAGCCGGGCCGGCAACCGTTCCACACGCTCAATCCGGCGATGGCCCGGCTGAGGGACGGCCGGACGGTGACCTACGGCACCATGGGCGGCGAAGGCCAGCCGCAGACCCAGGCCGCGATCTTTGCCCGTCATGTCCTGAACGGCATGCCCGTCGGCGAGGCGATCGATGCGCCGCGCTGGCTGCTCGGCCGGACCTGGGGCGACGAAACGACGGCGCTCAGGCTGGAAAACCGGTTCGATCCGGATATCGTAAGGGCTCTTGAGCGCTGCGGTCACGAGGTGGTCGAAATGGCGGACGGCTATTCCGATACGATGGGCCATGCCGGCATGATCGTACGCAATGCAAAAGGCGGCCTTGACGGGGCCCATGATCCGCGCGCCGACGGAGGCGCCGCAGTGGCATAACATGGGCGGGTCGGAAGTCCGCTGTCCGGGGGAAGAGAATGGATGCCATCACGCGAATGCGTTGCTTTATTCAGGTTGTCGACAGCCGTGGGTTTTCGGCGGCTGCGCGGGAAATGGGGCGCTCGAAGGCGCTGGTGTCCAAATATATCAGCGAGCTGGAAGACGAACTCGGCGTTCGGCTGCTCAACCGCACGACCCGGCAGGTGTCCCTGACCGAAGTCGGGGAATCCTATTACAAGGAAGCGTCCGACATTCTGCAGCGGATCGACGATCTGCAGGCCTCCGTCCAATCCTCGCATAAGGGTGTGCGCGGAAGGCTCAGGGTTTCCGCGCCCCGGTCCATGGGCGATGCCCTGTTCAACCAGGCGGCCATGGAATTTCTGGCGGCAAATCCCGAAGTGTCGATGGACCTCAGGCTCGAGGACCGTTTCGTCGATCTGGTGGATGAAGGCTTTGACGTGGCGATCCGGGTGACGGAGATGGACGATTCCAGCCTGATCGCCCGCAAGATCGCTCCTTTCAGGACCGTCGTCTGCGCCACGCCGGAAGTGATCGAAGCGTATGGGGCGCCAAAGGTGCCGGCCGATCTGTCCACGCGGCCGTGCATCATCGACACGAATTACCGGTTCAAGCAGAACTGGGGGTTTTCGGATGGCGAGCGGCGGGTCTCGGTGGTGGTCCGGGGGCGGGCGGAGGTGAACAGCGCGCTCGGCGGACGCGACGCGGCCCTGTGCGGTCTCGGCTTTCTGCGCACGCCCTATATTTTCGTGGCCGATGAACTGGAGGCTGGAAAGCTGGTGACGGTTCTTGAGGACTTCGAGCCGACCACGCAGGCCATCTATGCCGTTTATCCGCATCGGCGGCACCTCTCGGGCAAGGTGCGCGCCTTTGTCGATTTCCTCGTGGAATGGCTGGCTGAGCGCAAGAAGTCCGGAGAGTCCTGCCCGGCTTAGGCCGACAGTCGCTCCTCGGCGATCCGGTCGGCGATCTGTTCCGGCGTTCTGTCTTCCGCTTTGGCGCGTTCGAAGATTTCCGTCAGCGTGTCACCGATGGCAAGGGTCTTGACCCGAACCGCCTCGTCATTGCCGCCCGGCGTGGCAAGGGCAATGGAAATGACGCCACCGGCGTTGATCGCGTAGTCGGGCGCATAAAGGATGCCGCGGGCCTTGAGCGCCTCGCCATCGGCCGCGGTCTGCAACTGGTTGTTGGCAGCCCCTGCGACGATCTTCGCCTGGATCTGCGGAATCGTTGTTGCGTTCAGGCCGGCGCCGAGGGCGCAGGGGACAAAGATATCCGCTTCGACCCGATGGGCTTCCGCAGGGTCAACGGCTCGTGCGCCGAAGGTCTCGATCGCCTTCAGGACGGAAGGGGCGTGAATATCGGAAACGATCAGTTTCGCGCCGGCTTCATGGAGGCGTTCGGTGACATCGAACCCGACATGGCCGAGCCCCTGCACGGAAACGGTCAATCCGGAGAGGTCGTCGGTGCCATAGACATGGCGGGCAGAGGCCCTGATGCCGGTGAAGACCCCGAGGGCGGTATAGGGCGAGGGGTCTCCGAGGCCGGTGGCCCTTGTGCCGCGCACATGAGCGGTCTTGCGGGAAATATGCTCCATGTCGTCCGGCGAGACGCCGACATCTTCGGCGGTGATATAAGTGCCCGACAGGCGGTCCACATGGCGGCCGAAGGCCTCCATCATCGCGGGCGTCTTATCCTTGCGCGGGTCGGCGATGATCACCGCCTTGCCGCCGCCGAGGTCCAGGCCGGCCAGGGCGTTCTTGTAGGTCATGCCTCTGGAAAGCCGGAGCGCGTCGGTCAGGGCTTCCGCGGAAGTGGCGTAGGGCCAGACCCGGCAGCCGCCAAGGCTCGGGCCGAGCGTGGTGCTGTGAATGGCGATGATGGCGGAAAGGCCGGTTTCCCGGTCGCATGCGAAAACCACATCTTCGTGGTCTCGGAATTCGGGATGATCGAAAACGGAGGCAAATGCGCCAGCTTGCTTGATGGATTGGGGCAGGGCGTTCATGAGATCACTCTTCAGAAAGTGTTTTTCTGAAATAAAGATACCGCTCAATCGGGGAATAAGGTGTCTAATCTTGCTGATTTATCGGAATTTCCGATGAATTTGTTCCGATTCAATCAGATTATAGGGAAATAAATTTTCGGTAATTATGGCGCTGCAGCATCGCAGTGGCCTTGATCCCGCCGCGTTCCCGTTGCAGAGGAAGGTCAACCCAACCGATCATCTTGTCCGTGCAGGTCCGATGCCTTTTTCTCTCGCTCTCATGGCGCGTTTCCTTCAAGCCGGTCTGGCACTCGCCTGCCTGGTCCTGACATCGATTGCAGCCGTTGCCCATCCGCATGTTTTCATCGAGGCCCGCACAAAGCTCGTGTTCGACGACAAGGGCATCGCGGTCGCGGTGGACAACGTGTTCCGCTTCGATGACGCCTACACCGCCTTTGCGATCCAGGGATTCGATGCCAACGGGGACGGTCACTTCAGCCGCGAAGAACTTGCCGAACTCGCCAAGGTGAATATCGAGGGTATCGCCGATTACGGATATTTCACCTTCGGCGACAACACGCGCGTGGAGCTGGATTTCAATCCGCCGACGGATTACTGGCTTGAGGTCAAGACGGTGAATCTCAAGGACTACTGGGTGATGAAGCCGGAAGACTTTGAGGCTATGGAAGAAGACCGGCGAATGAACGGGACGGACATACCGGACACCGTCGATCTTCTGGAACTGCATTTCCGTCTGCCGCTGAAAGAGCCGACCGACGCCACGAAGCCGATCACCCTGGACGTCTACGATCCGACCTATTACGTCGATTTCCGGTTCGCCAAGGGAGACGATGCACTCGGGATCGTGAACGCGCCGGGCAAATGCGGGATCGAGCGCAAGGAACCGCCGCCCCTCGACGATGCGACGGCCTATGCGCTGGCGCAGATCGGTCCGGATCAGCGGGACCTGCCGCCGGAGCTCCAGTCCGCAGCCGCGACCCAGGTCAACCAGATGATCGTGACCTGCGACGCGGGCGGTGACGGCGTGACAGCGACAACCGCCGGAACGGGTCCGGGCATTGCCCGAAACGGACAGGAGGCGATTACGCAGGCGTTGAACACCGCGAAACCCGAGGGGTCTCCTGCCGCCGTATCCAGCCCCGGTCTGGTCAGCCAATGGTTTGCCACCATTGCCCGGCTGCAGAGCGAATTCTACCAGAAGCTGGTCAGCGCGCTCCGGATGTTCCGGACCAATCCGAATGCGGCGTGGCTCCTGATCGGGATATCCTTCGCCTATGGCATCTTCCATGCGGCCGGTCCCGGACACGGCAAGGCGATCATTTCGTCCTATGTGGTCGCCAACAACGAGACGCTGAAAAAGGGCATCGTGCTGTCGTTCGTCTCGGCATTCGCGCAGGCGGTCACAGCGATCGTGCTCGTCGGGGCCGCTGCCATGGTCTTCAACCTGACCTCGATCGCGATCCAGGATACGGCGCGCTGGTTCGAGATCGGCTCCTATATCCTGATCACAGTGCTCGGCGCCTGGTTGTTGTGGCAGAAGGCCCTGCAGCCGGTCCTGGCCGGTTTTGGGGCGCCGACCGGCCATGCTTACGCGCATGCGGGTCATGATCACCATCATCATCACGGGCATGACCACCATCATCACGAGATCGGAGCGGACGGCGTCTGTTCGACTTGCGGCCATGCCCATGCGCCGACGCCGGACATGGTGCAGGGCAAGATCACGCTTGCCCGCGCGGCATCGATCGTGCTGGCCGTCGGCCTGCGCCCGTGTACGGGCGCGCTGATCGTCCTGGTTTTTGCCCTGTCCCAGGGACTGATTGCCGCCGGCATCGCATCGACGCTGGTCATGGCGCTCGGCACCGGGATCACGGTCTCCGTGCTCGCGGGACTGGCCGTCGGCGCAAAGGGGATTGCCGTGAGCCTGTCCGGCGACGGCAGCCGGTTGGCGCATGTGGTGCACCGGAGCATCGAGATCGGCGGCGCGCTATTGGTGTTTTTCCTCGGCGTGACGTTGCTGATCGCAACGCTCGGCTGGGGCTAGAGCTTTTCAGCGCCGAGGACGATCGGCTCGCCATGGGGCGTGGCCTTGGCAGCCCGGTCCCATGCCTCCTTGAGACCGGCGAGCGTATCGGCCGAAGCGGCTCCCTTGTCGGCGAGCAGCTTTTCAAAGGCCGAAAGCCAGTGCCGGTAGTAGTCCGCGCCCGTGTCCTCAGGGTTGGAGCCCGCCGCGCGGATTTCCGCACCGAGCGCCTGCGTCCATTCCGGCCAGGTGAACAGGCCGGCGTCATGGGCGGACACGGTCATGGCGAAGACGCGCGCTTCCCACGGTTCGCGGAACACGGGCGTTTCGCCGTCATTCGGCAGGCCGGGGATTTTCCGGGCAAGTTCTGGTGCGTCGATCTCAGGCCGGGTCAAGATAAGGCTCCCAGAGATCGACCCGCACCGTCAGCTTCGGATCCGCTTCCGCGCCCCAGAGATCCGATGCCTTGAAGGCAACCCCATAGAGCCAATGCGGTTGTTCGCCGAGGCCGTGGGCGTTGGTATCCGGAAAAACGTGGACGCCGTGAACGGCTTCGATCACGCCCGGATGGCCCCGCACATACCGGGGAAGGCGGGTATGGGTTTCCGGATGCATGTTCTTTGCAACGATGCGATCGCCGACCGCGTATTTGGCGGGCGCGGAGGCGGGACGGTCGACCGGCCCGCCCCTGGCAAGGGTTGTCGCGACGTCTTCGGCCAGCAGTTTGCGTTTGATCGGAGCCGGTGGTGTCAGCGCGTGTCCGGCCGCGATTTCGTCCTCGGAGACGAGACCGCGCCCGGTGAGCAGCTTTTCCAGGCCCGCCAGCCAGATCTGGTAATAACTTGAGGAGAGATACTGCGCCGGCGGCAGGGTTTCGCGCGCATGGCGGGACGCATCCAGCGTCCAGCTTCCGGTCGCGCCCATTGCCAGCGTCGCCGCGAAGGCGCGTCTCTCCCATTCGGCATGAAACTGCGGTTCGTTGTCTTCCTGGACGACCGGGCCGAAGCCCATCATGCCGCCGAGATCCTGGGCGCCGTTCATGAGGAGACCTCTTCAAGCCGATCCGGCGTCAGCGCCAGCCCGGTTCCGATCATGCTGTTCCGGGTGACGAGCTTTGCCAGGTCTTCCGCGCTCCAGCCATCGGTGCCTTCGGGACGCCGGGGGATCACGAGGTAGCGGACTTCCGCCGTGGAATCCCAGACCCGTATGTCTGTCGTCTCCGGAAGGTCGATGCCGAAATCCTTCAGGACGCCGCGCGGGTCGCGAACCGCTTTGGAGCGGTAGGGCGCGGATTTGTACCAGACCGGCGGCAGGCCGAGGACCGGCCACGGATAGCAGGAACACAGGGTGCAGACGACCATGTTGTGGGTATCGGCCGTGTTTTCGACCGCGACCATATGCTCGCCCTGCCGGCCGATGTAACCGAGGTGGTGAATGGCGGCGGTTGCGTCTTTCATCAGCCAGGCGTGGTACTCCGGATCGGTCCAGGCGGTGGCGACCACATGGGCACCGTTGCGTGGGCCGACCTTCGTCTCGTAGGTGTCGATCAGCTTGTCCATCGCCGCCGGATCGACATAACCCTTTTCCGTCAGAACCGTTTCCAGCGCCCGGACGCGGAGCTCCGTTTCCGAAAGTTCGGAATGGTCATGATGATGATCGTGCGAATGGGACATGACCGGTCGAACCTCAATCAAGTGTTGTGTGTCAAGCCGGGCCGAGACGGCGGGCCCGGTATTCTCTCGCGGCGTCGCCGAAGGCCTTGAACAGCTTCCGTGAAGGCCCGTCGCTGGAAACCCAGTATTCCGGATGCCACTGGGTCGCGACCACGTAGCCCGGTGCGTCCCGGAGGGCGACCGACTCGATGGTGCCGTCTTCGGCGCGCGCCACCACGCTCAGCTTCTCGCCGAGCGTTCCCAGAGCTTGCCGGTGAAGCGAATTGACGTCAATCGGTTCCTCTCCGAGGATCTCGGCGAGTTGGCTGTCGGGCTCGATTTCAATGGGATGGGCGATCTTGAAACGGGTGTCCTGGTGGTCCGATGGCGGCGCGCGGTGATCGGCGCGGCCCTCCAGTTCCTGGATTTCCGTCAACAGTGTGCCGCCCAGGGCCACATTGAGCTCCTGCATGCCCCGGCAGATGGCGAAAACCGGAACGCCGCGTTCCACGGCGCGCCTCAGCAGCGGCAGGGTCGTGGCATCGCGTTCCGGGTCGTAGGGGCCGTTGGCCTCCGTCGCTTCGCCGCCGTAAATCTGCGGATTGACGTTGGAGCGGGATCCCGTCGCGAGCACGCCGTCGACCTGGTCAAGAGCGTCATCGATATCGATGTCGGCGCCGAGCGACGGCAGGACGAGCGGCAGGGCGTCCGAGCCGCGGACCACGGCATGGAGATAGGTGGAGGGTGCTGCGTGCCAGTTGTAACCGTCGACGGGCTTCACATCCGCCGTGACAAGAATGAGGGGTTTGGTCATGTGAGGTGTCCGAGTGGAAAGCCTGCGATTTGTCGTTTTCGTTTTCGTTCGGTGTTCGTTGGATATCAGATCGGGGCGCGCGTCGCCCTTCAAATCTGATCCCGGTGTGTGGACCTTAGTCCAGAAGACCCAGTTCCTGGGCCACCTTGTAAAGCTGGGCCGCGTTCTTGGTGCCGACTTTTTCGCGCAGGTTCAAGCGATGAGATTCGACCGTGCGCACGCTGATGCCGAGATTCTTGGCGACTTCCTTGTTCGGCTGGCCCTTGGCGATGGCGGTCAGGACCTGGCGCTCGCGCTCCGTTAGGCCGTAGGGATCCGCCACAAGAGACGCCTGGGGTTCGCTCATGAGGTTCTGGCCGACAGCAGAGGAGAAATAGTAGCCGCCCTTGGCGACGCTGGTGATCGCGGTGATCATTTCCGTCGCCGATATGTCCTTCAGGATGTAGCCGCGCGCGCCTGCCTGAACCATGCCGCGCACATATTCCGGATTGTCGTAGATCGACAGGACGAGGACGCTGGTTCCGGGAAACCGCCTGCGAACCTCGTTCGCCGCCTCAAGGCCGTTCATGATGGGCATGGATATGTCCATGAGGACGACATCCGGTTTGAGCACGGCCACCAGGTCCAGAGCTTCCCGCCCGTTGGTCGCTTCCCCCACGATTTCAATCGCGCCGTTTTTTTCCAGCCGCGCCCGAATGCCGTCCCGGACCAGTTCGTGATCGTCGGCAAGCAGAACCCTGATCGTTCGGGCCGTGGTTTCGATCGTCATTTCAGGCCGCCTTGCTGACGTTGTTTTCGAGCGGCATGCTGACGCGAAGGCGCGTACCGCCATCCGCCCGGCGCGACAGCCGGAGCGTTCCGCCATAGGTTTCGATCCGCTCACGCATGTTGCGTATCCCCAATCCGCCGTTTTGCGGCAGCGGGTGGGGGATGCCGATGCCGTCGTCCTCCACGATCAGGGCCAATGTATGCGGTCCGACCTTCAGATCGATCTTCACGTTCCGCGCTTCCGAGTGGCGCGCGACATTGGTCATGCATTCCTGGACGACCCGGTATAGCGCGGTCTTTGCCCCGTCGGACAGCCTGTCGTGGCATCTTTCGGCGTCGACGGAAACCGATATCCCGGATTGTGTCTGGAATTCGTTGCCGAGACTGACGAGGGCGGTCGCCAGACCCATGTCGTCGAGAAGACTCGGCCTCAGGTCCCGGGAAATCCGGCGGACCTCGGAAATGGCGCCGTCCAGGGTCTTCAGGCACTTGGTCGCATAGTCGCGCAGGGCCGTGGCGCCCCCGGCTTCGCTTTGGATCATTTCGATGCGGTAGCGCACGGAGACCAGCAATTGCGAGATACTGTCATGCAGTTCCGTAGACACCCGTTTGCGTTCCTGTTCCTGGACATCGAAAATCCGGTTCGTGAGCTCCTTCAGTTTGGAGTTGGCAAACCGCTCCTCGGAAAAACGCACACCGGCGATCAGCGTGCCGGCGATGACGATCGCGATCAGGGTGATCGCGAAGATCACGATGACGGTCTGGCGGATGCTCGCCGCGAAGTCCGCCCGAATGGCAGCCACCTCATGGGCAATGTCGTCCGTGTAAAGTCCGGTCCCCAGCATCCAGCCCCAGTCCTCGAGCAGGATGGCGTAGCCGAGCTTCTCCTCGACCCGTCCGGTGCTCGGCTTGTTCCAGACATACTGATGGAAGCCGCCGCCGGCCTTTGCCGCCTCGATCAGGTTGCGGATGACATAGTCGCCCTCCGGATCCTGGAGGTCCCACCATTTTCCGCCCACCAGATGTTTCAGTCTGGGATGGACGAGATTGGTGCCGTCGAGCTTGTAGACGAAGAAATACCCGTCTTCTCCGAACGTCATGTTGTGGATGATCTGCTTGACTTCCTCCTGGGCGGCCGCGCGGCCGCCCGGCTCTTCCTTGTAGATCCGTTCGATGGAGGTCAGTGCGAGGCTGATATAGTTGCGGATTTCCTGCCGCTTGGTTTCCAGAATCCGCTCTTCGACCGCGCGTGTTTCGACTTCGATCAGCCGGTGCGCCTGATAATAGGTGGCGCTTCCGATGAGGATCGACACGGCGACAAGGGGAAGGAGCGTAATCAGGAGCAATTTGGTTTTAAACGTCACTCCCATGCATCTCCCGGGTTGTATCGCCCCTGACTGCCGGGGTGCGACTCTTGAATGTTTTTCAGTACTACTACTGAGTTCTTCCGCAGAACCACGAATAGCGCGATGCTCTTTTCTTCACCTAGACATACTCACAGATCGGTGCAAGTGTAGGCGCCGGTTGGATTCATGTCCGATTTGGGAGGATAATTTAATGGATCGTCGTTCGTTTATCAAAAAGGCCGGTCTCGGTGCAGGTGGTGTCGTTGCTGCCTCCACTCTCGCCGCTCCGGCCATCGCTCAGTCGACCAAGGAAATGGTTATCGTGTCGACCTGGCCGCGGGATTTTCCGGGTCTGGGTATTCCGGCACAGCGCTTGGCCGCACGTATCTCCGAACTGACCGAAGGCCGGATCAGCACGCAGTATTTCGCCGCCGGCGAGCGCGTGGGCGCATTCGACTCCTTCGACGAAGTCGCTTCCGGCAACGCTCAGGCCTACATCGGTGCCGACTACTACTGGAAAGGCAAGCACCCGGGCTGGGCGGCGTTCACCGCTATTCCGTTCGGTCTGACCTACACCGAAATGGACGCCTGGATTAAGTACGGCGGCGGTCAGGAACTGTGGGACGAACTCGCAGGCGAATTCGGCCTGAAGAACCTTGCCATGGGTAACACCGGCGTCCAGATGGGCGGCTGGTTCAACAAGGAAATCAACTCCGCTGACGACCTCAAGGGTCTGAAGATGCGTATTCCGGGTCTTGGCGGCGACGTCATGGCGAAGCTCGGCGCATCTCCGGTTTCCCTGCCGGGCGGCCAGATCTATGAAAACCTTGTTTCCGGTGCCGTTGACGCTACCGAGTGGGTCGGTCCGTTCAACGACTACTTCATGAAGTTCTACGAAGCCGCCAAGTACTACTACTGGCCGGGCATGCACGAGCCGGGTTCGCAGCTCGCGATCGGCATGAACAAGGCTTTCTGGGAAGGGCTGTCCAAGACCGACCAGGAAATCATCAAGGCCGCTTGTGCGGAAGAAAACGCCGGCACCATGGCTGAAACCAACGCCAACAACGGTGCTTACCTCGACAAGCTTATCAACGAGCACGGCGTTCAGCTGCGCGAGTTCTCCGACGAAGTCTATGACGCCTTCGGTGAAGCCTCCGAGGAAGTTCTTCAGGAAGCGATGGACAACGATCCGCTTTCCAAGAAGATCTTCGAAAGCGTTATCACCGCGCGTAAGGACATCGGTAGCTGGATGGCTATTTCCGACATCGCTTACAGCCAGAAGCGCAACCGCTTCCTGGGCATTCCGTCCTAAGGCGGTCTGACCGAAGCTAAGGGGACGGGAAATTTCCCGTCCCCATTTCGTTACAAATCAAAAAGAATAAAGGCATCGCCACGATGACGGCCTTGGACAGCGTTCAAGACGAGGTGTCTGCCAACAAATCCGGACGGGGAAGCTCCAATACAAGCCAGAAGGCAATTCGCATCTTCGGCTGGGCGATCCTTGCGGTTATGGCAGCGTTCCTTGTCAATAATTACCTGAACTACTGGCAGGATTTCCCCGGCGTCGCGCCGATTTACGGGGCCGCCGCAAACGGTTCAATGCCGATCTTATGGTCCTGGGTCCAGCTTGGCATCTATGTCCTTCTTCTGGTCCTGGCCGCCGGGTACGTGGCGCGCAACAGCGAAACGACCCTACGCGAGGACAGCAAGCGCATCAGCGATATCAACGCCTATCTGATCCGAGCCATGTTCTGGGCCGTTCTCTTTGTGGGGCTGGCCGACATGGCGATTTCCTTCCTTCGGGTGGAAGGCTTTCTGGAGGCTGTCGTCGGCAAGGACCTGGCCGCCGACCTTAGCCGGTCGCAATGGCGCGGCGCCTTCATTCACATGCCCCTGATCGCGTTTTCATTCGTTCTGGCTGCCTTTACCCGCACGCTTGGCTTCCACTGGCTGGCTCTGTTCGTGGTTGTCGCCGAACTGCTGATCGTTATCGGCCGCTTCATCTTCTCCTACGAACAGGCCTTCATGGCCGACCTGGTGCGCTTCTGGTATGCCGCGCTGTTCCTCTTCGCCAGTGCCTATACGCTTCTGGAAGAAGGCCATGTGCGCGTCGACGTGTTCTACGCGAATTTCGCGCCGCGCACGAAAGGCTGGGTCAATGCCATCGGTTCGATCCTGTTCGGCGTTTCGCTGTGCTGGGTCATTCTGGTCGTCGGCATGGGTGGCAAGTCGAGCATCATCAACAGCCCGATGCTGTCCTATGAAGTCACGCAGGCCGGTTTCGGTCTTTATGTCAAATATCTGATGGCGGGCTTCCTGGGCGTCTTCGCCGTTTCGATGATGATCCAGTTCGTCAGCTATTTCCTCGACGCTGTCGCCGATATCCGCGGGGAGCCCGGCGGTAAAGATCATTCCTCACATGCCGTCCAGTAGCTGAGCCGAGACACTTCCATGGAACTCTTCTTTCTTGCTCTTCTCGTCGTGGTGATGGCTGTGGCTCTCGGCTCCGGTTTCCCGGTGGCCTTCGCGTTGCCCGGTGCTGCCATCGTCACCATCGGTATCGCGTCCATTGTCGGCTATCTTTATGCCGGTAACGTGGACGCCTTCTTCGCCCAGGGCGGGCCCAGCCAGTGGCTGAGCGCGGGAACCACAAACCTTCGAGGGGTCTATTGGGAGGCCCAACGAGATACGCTGATCGCCATTCCGCTGTTCGTGTTCATGGGCATCATGCTGCAGCGGTCCAAGATCGCTGAAGATCTGCTCGTGACCATGGCGAAGCTGTTCGGCCCGGTTCCGGGCGGCCTCGGCATTTCGGTCGTTTTCGTGGGCGCCCTTCTTGCGGCGACCACGGGTATCGTTGGCGCCACGGTCGTGGCAATGGGCCTGATCTCCCTGCCGGCCATGATGCGCAACAAGTATTCGGTGCCGCTGGCGACCGGTACGATCGCCGCGTCCGGAACGCTCGGACAGATCATTCCGCCTTCGATCGTGCTGATTATTCTCGCCGACCAGCTGGCAAGCGCGGTGGACCAGGCCGGTACGCTGCGTCAGACCCTCTACAAGGCGGCGACCGGTGAGATCTCCATGCCGTCGGACTTCTCGGTCGTGTCGACCAGTGCCGGCGAAATGTTCCTCGGCGCCTTTATTCCGGGTCTGGTTCTCGTCGGGCTCTACATGCTGTTCATTCTCGGTTTCGCCTTCCTGAAGCCGAGCGCCGCGCCTGCGGTGCATGAGCCTGGAACCTTCAATCGCGCGTTTCTCGGCAAGGTGCTGATGACGCTCGTGCCGCCGCTGGCCCTGATCTTCCTGGTGCTGGGTTCGATCATTGCCGGCGTGGCAACCGTGAACCAGGCCGGCGCGATCGGTGCCGTCGGCGCGATGGTCATGGCCGGCTACCGCCTGCGCGAAGGCAAGCGTGGACAATACCGGCCAGCAGTCCTGGCCGTGCTGGCCATTCTGGCGATCGCCATCGCGCTCAGCTTCCACAACATCAACATCAAGCGCATCGAAACGAGCGACGACGTCGTGGCGATTATTATCGCCCTGATCGCCGTCTCCCTGTTGCTGATCGCGCTGTTCTGGAGCGGCTGGAGAACGCTGCGTTTCGAGGACACCCTGCGCGGGGTCATGCTGGAAACCGCCAAGACCTCGGCGCTGGTGTTCATCATCCTGATGGGCGCGGCCATGCTGACGGCCGCGTTCCGCGGATTCGGCGGTGAAGAGCTGGTGAAGGAGTTCCTGCTCGGATTGCCGGGCGGCTTCTGGGCCCAGTTCATCGTGGTGATGCTGGTGATCTTCATCCTCGGCTTCTTCCTCGACTTCATCGAAATTTCGGTGGTCGTCGTGCCGATCGTCGCGCCGATCCTGCTGGCCGACCCGGGTGCAAACGTGACTGCGGTCTGGCTCGGCGTGATGATCGGTCTGAACATCCAGACGTCGTTCCTGACACCGCCGTTCGGCTTCGCGCTGTTCTATCTGCGTGGCGTGGCACCGGCCGCAGTCAAGACGATCGACATGTACAAGGGCGTGATTGCCTTCATTGCCCTGCAGCTTCTGGCTCTGGGGATCGTCGGACAGTACCCGTCGCTGGTCAATTATCTGCCGAACCGCGTGTCGCTGCTCTCGGAAACGGCGCCACCGCCGAAGAACCCGAAGCTGCAGTACTGCATGGAAAATATCGTGCATGACATGTATCGGACGGACGGCAACGGCATCATGAGCGCCATCCAGACCGTGTCCAACGTCGACATGAGCTATCTGCCGAAAGATCTGCAGAAAAAGCTGAAGACGGGATATGAGGACGCGGAAAAGGCCATTCCGTTGATGGATGACATCTTTACCGCGGAAAAGGCTGTGGAAGTGGCTGCCGTCGATTACCGATCGGTTCATGACGACGTCCGCGCGCTGGAACGGGATGCACGGCGCATAGACGGTCACATCAAGGACCTTGAGGTGATCGTTTCCCGCTCCGGACCGACCGGGGTCTATTCGGAAGAACGCGGCCGGAAGGCGCAGGCGGAGATCGACAAGCTCACGGACGAGCGCGATGCCCTGATGGCCCGGATTCCTGATGGTTGGGAAGAAACCCACAAGACCTTTTCGACGATCCAGAGTGCGGAAAACAAGGCGCGCCTGACCTATCGCAGGACGGTGGATGGTGCCTACGAGCCGATCGCCGAAGTCCGGGCAATCCTCGGGGGTGCCGAAAAGCTTGCGGGTCTGGAGACGGAAATCGCTTCCTTGAAGGACGATATCCGCAACCTCGAGCCTGAAGCAGCCGTCTCGCGTATCGAGGAGGTCCGCGCCATGGTCAGCGATGTCGATGGAACCAGCGACATACGCAAGGGCCTGACGGATGCGCGCAAGATCATGCGCAGCAAGTCGCCGGACAAGGACGAGGCGATCGCAGAAGTCGACAAGTCCCTGGCGGCGCTGGCGGATGACCTCAAGTGGCGCAAGAAGGGCGAGGCAGAGCTGCTGCCCGCGCTCAACACCTATGACGAGGCGATCAAGTACAATATCGGACTGCGGTCGCAGCCCCGGTTGCCGAAGGATATGGCCCTTGATGTGGCCGCATGCCTGTCGCCCCATCGGGATATTTCGCTGAACTTCTGATTTTCAGCGAAAGTTGACTATGATGCGGGGGAAGAGGTCACTCTTCCCCCGTTTTTCGTGAGCGTCACCAACAATCGGCATGGCTGCACTCCTGCATGGCCCGTTATCTGATCTGGATCGATAGCCTCAACCGCGCGGCCGGCCGGCTTGCCGGCTGGTTTCTTCTGGCCATGGTGCTGATCCAGGTCCTGGTCGTGCTGCTGCGCTATGTCTTCAACATCGGCTTTCTCTGGATGCAGGAGAGCGTTCTCTATCTGCATGTGGGGCTCGCTCTTTTTGCGGCCGGTTTCGCCCTGCTCACCAACGTCCATGTGCGTGTCGATATTTTCTATCAGACCGCGGCGCCGCGCATGAAGGCGCTGATCGATCTGGCCGGTACGCTGGTTTTCCTTCTGCCGCTATGCGTTCTGATCTTCTGGAAAAGCCTGCCGTTCGTTGCCGCCTCCTGGTCCGTGCTCGAAGGCTCCGCGCAGCCGTCCGGCCTGCCGGCTGTCTTCCTGCTGAAAACATCGATCCTGTGTTTTGCCTTTCTGCTGGGTCTGCAGGGCCTCGCCTTCGCGATCCGGGCGTTCGATGCGCTTGTGACAGGTGTTGGCCGTCAATGAGTTTCCTCGCCGGCCATCTCGACCTGCTGCTGCTCGTTTCGGTCTGTCTGCTGCTGATGGCCGGTTTCCCGGTGGCGTTTTCGCTCGGCGGGGCCGGGTTGCTCTTTGCCCTTTTCGGTTCGCTTGCGGGAATCACGCCCACGCTCGGCGCCATCCCGCTCAGGATCTACGGGATCGTGACCAACGAGGTGCTGATCGCGGTTCCCCTGTTCATTTTCATGGGCTTCGTGCTGGAACGGTCGAAAGTCGCCGAGGACCTGCTTCTGGCGATGGGCTGGCTGTTGCGCAGACTTCCCGGCGGTCTCAGCCTGTCGGTGACCCTTGTGGGTGCGCTGCTTGCCGCCTCCACGGGGATCGTCGGCGCGACCGTGGTCACCATGGGCCTGCTGGCCTTGCCGACGCTTCTGAAGAATGGCTACAGGCCGAGCCTCGCCTGCGGATCCATTGCTGCCGCCGGGACGCTTGGACAGATCATTCCGCCGTCGATCGTGCTCGTTTTCCTGGCCGATCAGCTCTCAAACGCCTACCAGTCCGCGCAGAGGGACATGGGACATTTCGCGCCGGACCCGTTTTCCGTCGCAGACCTGTTTGCCGCCTCCGTTTTGCCCGGGCTGGTCCTGGTCGGCGTTTACATGCTCTACCAGTTGTTCGCGGCAGGCCGGACAAGAGATCGGGACGTCGTCGATCTGAAGGCGCCGGCTGCGCCCCCCGGCCGGGCCGAATTGCTTTTCAGTCTTTGCCCGCCGCTCTTCCTGATCGCATGCGTGCTCGGATCCATTCTGGCGGGCATTGCCACTCCGACCGAGGCCGCCGCGCTCGGCGCTGCCGGCGCGGTGGTGATTGCCGGCGCCAGGGTCTCGACGTCCAGGGTAATCCCGCTCGGGCTTCCGCTCCTGTCGGCGCTTGCACTCGCCTGTGTTCTTGCTTCGGGCTTTCTGAAGACGGAAGGCTTTGCGGGTCCGGTCGCGCTCGTCCTGGCGATTGCAGCAAGTCTGGGGCTGTTTGCCGGGCTTCTGGCAAATTTCAATGTTCTGCGGACGCAGGGCATCCTGAGCGGGATCGTTCAGAAGGCGGTCGAGATGGTCGCGATGATGTTTGCCATCATGATCGGCGCAACCATCTTTTCCCTGGTGTTCCGCGATCTCGGCGGCGATGAAACAGTCACGTCGCTGCTGTCGTCCCTGCCGGGCGGGACGCTTGGCGCCATGCTGGCGGTCATGGCCGTGATGTTCGTGCTCGGCTTCTTCCTGGATTTCCTGGAAATCGTCTTCGTCATCGTGCCGCTGGTGGCCCCGGTTCTTCTGCAGATGCCCATGGCGGACGGCTCGCTCATGTCGCCGGCGTGGCTCGGGGTGATGATGGCGGTCAATCTGCAGACGTCCTTTCTGACGCCTCCGTTCGGGTTTGCCCTGTTCTATCTGCGCGGCACCGTTCCGGCATCGGTCCGGACGATGGATATCTATCGCGGGGTCATTCCGTTCGTCGCGATCCAGCTTCTGGTTTTGGCGCTGATCTACTGGGTGCCGGCCCTGGCCACCTGGCTGCCCGGCGAGCTTTATCCATAGCGTGTTGAACTATTTCCACTCGACGCTGGCGGCGAACATATAGCCGGAGCCATAGATCGTCCGGATCAGGGTCGGAACATCGGGCGTGGAGAGTTTCTTTCTCAGCCTGGAGATCCGGACGTCGATCGACCGGTCCAGGCTTTCGTCGCGGCCGCCGTGTTCCAGCAGGTAGTCACGGGTGAGAACCCGTTTGGGGGCCCGCAACAGGGCCTCGAGCAGATGGGCCTCTCCGGTGGAGAGAAAGGTTTCCTCTCCGTCCGCTGAGGTGAGGCAGTGCGAGCCGGGCGTGTAGGTCCAGCCGGCGAATCGGGCCTTGTCCTCAGATACCGCTTCGGACGGACGGCTTGCGGACCGTCTGAGGATCGAGCGGATACGGGCCACGACCTCGCGCGGGTCGAAAGGTTTGACCACATAGTCGTCCGCGCCCATCTCGAGACCCATGACCCGGTCGGAGGAATGGCTGCGCGCGCTCAGCACCAGGATCGGCACGGAGGATTTCCTGCGGACCTCGTTTATGAGGGTCATGCCGTCGATGTCAGGGAGGCCGAGATCGATCAGACAGGCATCCGGTTTCTCCAGGGCGAGCGCATCGAGCATGTCGGTCGCGCGAGAAAAAACCCGGGTCGTCATCCCGAACGGGGTCATGTTCTCCACCAGCAAGGTGCAGATGTCCGGCTCGTCGTCGACGATGAAAACCAGCGCAGGTTTGGCCGTCGGGTCGAAGTTCCCGTTGCGAAAATCCTGATGGGTCATGACGTGAGTATCTGCCTCAAGGTCAGAGCAAGGTGGTCGGTCTGAAAGGGTTTGGCGAGCACCGGGAATTCGCAGTCCGGCAGGTCGGCGTCAAGGCTGCCCCAATCCGCATAGCCGGTCATGAGAGCGATGCCGAGGTCCTGCCGTTTCGTCCTGATTTCCTTGGCAAGCGCCAGTCCGTTCATCTGGCCCGGCATGACGATGTCGCTCAGGACGGCGCGCAGATCGGGAAGCTCGACCGCGAGAATGCGGGCATCCTCGGCGTTTTCCGCAAGCAGCACCGAATAGCCGAGCCCGGCCAGTTCTTCCGTCAACACCGCGGCGACGTCCGGGTTGTCCTCCACCAGCAACAGCAGCTCACCGTTGCCGCGGAGGTTGGCGGCCTGACCGGAGGCGGCGAGGGCTTCGGGTTCCGCGGAGACTGCCGGCAGAGATCTGGCGGGCAGATACAGGCGGAATTCCGTACCGGTTCCGGGATCGGAAATGATATCCACCGCGCCGCCCGACTGGCGCATGAAGCCGTAGACCATGGACAGGCCGAGCCCGCTTCCTGTGCCGAACGGCTTGGTGGTGAAGAAGGGTTCGAAGATACGCAGGCGGGTGTCGTGATCCATTCCGACGCCGGTGTCCTTCACGACCAGAACCGCATAGCATCCGGGCGGAACGGACAGGTCGTCCGCACGGTGCTGGTCAAGTTCCTGCGCCTCCAGGCGGATTTCGAGTGTGCCGCCTTCCGGCATGGCGTCCCGGGCATTGAAGACCAGATTGATCAGCGCGGTTTCCATCTGCGTGGGATCGATGCAGGCCGCAAGATCGGGTGCCGCCTGTTCGATTTTGAGCGTGATGGGCGCGGGGATCGAACCCAAAAGGAGGCCGCCGATGTTGTCGAGAACCTGGCGTAGCGGGACGACCTTGGGATCGACGGCCTGCCCCCGGCTGAAGGCCAGCAGGCGCTGGGTCAGGTCCGCGCCGCGCTTTGTGGCCTGCAGCATGGGCGCAAGATGAGTTCTCAGCGTCTCGGCTGCAATCATGCCGTCCTTGCGATTCAGGCTGAGCAGGTTGCCGATCAGGATCGTCAGCAGATTGTTGAAGTCATGGGCAAGTCCGCCGGCCAGCTTGCCGACCGCGTCCATCCGCTGGGACTGCAACAGCGTCGCCTCGCTGCGCTTCTGATCTGTCGCATCGAGGGACAGGACGAAGATCCCGAGCGTGCGCCCGTCAAGGGTCATGTCCGGAATGATTGTCGAGCGCATGTAGGCGAGCGAGCCGTCGGGGCGGGTGCGGGTATATTCGTAGGAGACGACATGGCCCTCGAAGGCCCGGTCGATCTGGGGTCCGATCTCTCCGTAAAGCTCTTCGCCGATCACTTCCCGGGCGGACCGGCCCGCGATCGAGGTGACGGACTGGCCGAACCACTCCGCATAGCGTCGGTTGGCGAACCGGTAGACGGGGCCGGGCGCCAGATAGGCGACCAGGGCGGGGATGTTGTCGGTTACCAGGCGCAGCCAGTCCTCGCTCTGACGCAGGGCGCGGGTGCGTTCCTCGACCGTCTTTTCCAGCTTCTCCTGCCGGCGGCGTTCCTCGGTCACATCGGTGTAAATCGTGACGAAGCCGCCTTGAGGGAGAGGCGTTCCGCTGATTGCGATCACCTGGCCGTTCGGCCGGACGCGCTCGAAATAATGGGGTTCGAACAGCCAGGCCCTCTCCAGCCGGCGCTGGATCTTGCCTTCGATGTCACCGGGGCCGTATTCGCCGCGTTCGGCATTCACGCGCAAAAAGGCTTCCAGATGCGTTCCCCGGCAGGCAAGTTCCTGCGGAAAATCCAGCATCTCCCACAGACCCCGGTTCCAGGCGACAAGCCGCATGTCCGCATCGAACACGGAAAATCCCTGATTGACGTGGTCAAGCGCTGCCTGAAGCAAGTCCAGTTGAGCCTGAAGTTGGGCTTTCTCCTTCATAGTGAAACATTATTTCGCTGCGTCTCCATTGGCTAGGGCCTTTCGGTTCTCGTGCCCAACAGCTGCGTGACACATTTTGTTACAATTGAAACATAATGGCGTAATCCATGCTGCTTAGCGTTTGCCTGTCTGGAGGCTGACGGTTCCGCCCTGCGAAAACCATTTTTGAAAAAATGGCTTGAAGCAGAGAGAAACGGATAGTTTCATAGGCGCATAATTCGACCCCGGAAAACGGGGCGACTCTAAAGGGATGAACACGCTATGGCAGGGTTGGCCGACGCCGCTTCGAGCGGCGGGGACACCTTTCCGAAGATTCTTCTGCACAATGCGAAGGTCTTCGGAGACCGAACTGCTGTTCGGGAAAAGGATTTCGGGATCTGGCAGAGCTGGACCTGGGCGCAAGTGCGGGACAATATCCGCGATCTGTCGCTCGGTCTGAAAGAGCTCGGCCTTCAGCCGGGACAAAAAGTGGCCATCGTCGGCTCCAACCGGCCCCGGCTTTATTGGTCAATGGTGGCCGCACAGGCCATTGGCGCCATTCCGGTTCCGGTTTATTCGGACTCGGTGGCCGAGGAGATGGCCTATGTTCTCGGCCATGCCGAGGTGACGTTCGCGGTCGTCGAGGATCAGGAGCAGGTGGACAAGCTGCTGTCCATGGACAGCGAAGTCCCGACGCTCAAGGAAATCATCTACGACGAGACCCGGGGCCTGCGCGATTACGATCATACGCATCTGCATGATTTCAACGCCGTGCAGGAGCTTGGCCGAAAGGTTCTGGAAAAGGATCCGGGAGCGGAAAAAGCCTGGGCGGACGGATTTGCCGGCGGCAAGGGTTCGGATATCGCCGTCATGCTCTACACGTCGGGCACGACCGGGCGGCCGAAGGGCGTGATGCTGTCCTTCGACAACCTCATCATCTCCGCGCGCAACGCAAACGCGTTCGATCATCTGGACGAACATGAGGAAGTTCTGGCCTATCTGCCGATGGCGTGGATCGGCGACCATGTGTTCTCTCTCGCACAGGCCTTTACCGCCGGCTACTGCGTGAACTGTCCGGAAAGTCTCGATACCATCGACGTCGACCGGCTCGAGATCGCACCGACCTACTTCTTCGCTCCGCCGCGCGTGTTTGAAAGCATGCTGACGTCGATCATGGTGCGAATGGAGGATGCGGGGAAACTCAAGCGCCGGATGTTCGACTATTTCATGGGTGTCGCCCGCCGGTCGGGGGAGAAGATCCTGAACGGCGAAAGCGTCTCCCTGAAGGAAAGGATCCTCTACCGGCTCGGAGACTTCTTCGTCTACGGACCGCTGAAGAACCGGATGGGCCTGACCCGGCTCAAGGTCGGCTATACGGCAGGCGAGGCGATCGGCCCGGAAATCTTCCGCTTCTACCGCTCTCTCGGCCTGAACCTGAAGCAGCTTTACGGACAGACTGAAGCCAGCGTCTACATCACGCTGCAGCCGGACGGCGAAATCTACGGCGACACCGTCGGCAAGCCGGCGCCGTCCGTCGAGCTGAAAATCGCGGAAAACGGCGAAGTGCTTTACCGCTCTCCCGGTGTCTTTGTCGGCTACTACAAGAACGACGAAGCGACCCGCTCGACCAAGACCGAGGAAGGCTGGGTGCATACCGGCGACGCCGGCTTTATCGCCGACAACGGTCATCTGAAGATCATCGACCGGGCAAAGGACGTCGGCAAACTGACGGACGGATCCCTGTTTCCGCCGAAGTACATCGAGAACAAGCTGAAGTTCTTCCCCAACATCAAGGAAGTGGTTGCCTTCGGCGACGGCAAGGACCGGGTCGGCGTCTTCATCAACATCGACCTGACGGCGGTCGGCTCCTGGGCGGAACGCAACAACGTCAATTACGCCAGCTACCAGGAGCTCGCAGCCCATCCGCAGGTTTATGACATGATCCAGGATCATGTGGATCAGGTGAACCGGGACCTTGCAGGCGAACCGATGATGGCCGGTGCCCAGGTCCGACGCTTCCTGGTCCTGCACAAGGAACTGGACGCGGATGACGGCGAGCTGACGCGGACCCAGAAGGTCCGCCGCAGCTTCATCGCGGAGCGGTACGCTCCGCTGATCGAGGCGCTCTATGACGGCTCGACATCCAAACATGTCAGGACGGAAGTCACCTATGAGGACGGCCGGATCGGTGCGATCGAAGCGACCGTGGAAATCAGGGATATGACCGCGCACGAGGCGTCCGGCCATCAGGAGGCGGCTGAATGAATGCCATCATGACGAGTGAGGAAATGCCGCAGGTGGCAACCCCGGCCTCGGAGCGGGAAGACCTGCTGCGCGTGGACAACGTGTCCCTGTCCTTCGGCGGCGTAAAAGCGATCACCGATATTTCCTTCGATATCAAGAAGGGCGAGATCCGGGCGATCATCGGGCCGAACGGGGCGGGCAAGACCTCCATGCTCAATGTGATCAACGGTTTCTATCATCCGCAGGTGGGCACCATTACCTGGCAGGGTCAGGTGCGGCGGAAGATGAAACCCTATGAAGCCGCCAGCCAGGGCATCGCCCGGACCTTCCAGAACGTGGCGCTGTTCAAGGGCATGACGACCCTCGACAACATCATGTCCGGCCGGTCGCTTAAGATGCGCAAGAACTTCTTCTGGCAGATGCTGTGGTACGGGCCTGCGCGCCAGGAGGAAATCGAGCACCGCAAGAAGGTCGAGGAAATCATCGACTTCCTCGAAATCCAGGCCATCCGGAAAACGCCGGTCGGAAAGCTGCCCTATGGTCTCCAGAAGCGCGTCGAACTGGGCCGGGCCCTTGCCATGGAGCCGGAACTTCTGCTGCTCGACGAACCCATGGCGGGCATGAACCTGGAAGAAAAGGCGGACATGAGCCGGTTCATCCTGGATGTGAACCAGGAGTTCGGCACCACGATCGCCCTGATCGAACATGACATGGGCGTGGTCATGGACCTGTCCGACCGTGTCGTCGTTCTCGACTACGGCAAGAAGATCGCGGATGGACCGCCTGAAGAGGTTCAGGCCAGCCAGGCCGTGATCGATGCCTATCTCGGCGTCAGCCACTGATCGGGGGAACGACCAACATGCTATATGACATCTTCATCGATCCCTTCGTCCAGATGGTCGAAATGCCGGACTTCTTCCTGCAGGTTTTGTGGGAAGGGTTCGTGACCGGGATCCTCTACGCGCTGATCGCCCTCGGGTTCGTCCTGATCTTCAAGGCTTCCGGCGTCTTCAATTTCGCGCAAGGCATCATGGTGGTGTTTGCCGGGCTGACGCTGGTCGGCCTGTACGAACACGGTATACCCGCCTATCTGGCCCTGCTTTTGACCATCGTTGCCATGGGCGTTCTCGCCTACGGGATCGAACGGGTGGTCATGCGGCCGCTGGTCAATCAGCCGGACATCATCCTGCTGATGGCGACCATCGGCCTGACCTATTTCCTGGTCGGTTTCGGCGAGTTCGTGTTCGGCGGCGAGCCGAAGCAGATGATCGCGGAACAGCTCGGGCTTCCGACCGGATCCACCGCGTTCGAAATGGGCGAGCGCGGCCTGGTGATCCTGCAGCACATCGACATCGCGGCGGCGGTGATCGCCATCATCATGGTGGCCGCGCTTGGCATCTTCTTCAACAAGACGCGGATCGGCCGGGCACTTCGGGCCGTGGCCGACGATCATCAGGCAGCTCTCTCGGTCGGCATCTCGCTGAACCAGATCTGGGCCATCGTATGGTTCGCGGCCGGTCTGGTGGCGCTCGCCACGGGGATCATGTGGGGAGCACGGTCCGACGTGTCGTTCGCACTGGAAATCGTGGCGTTCAAGGCTCTGCCGGTTCTGATCCTGGGCGGTTTCACGTCCATCCCCGGTGCGATTATCGGCGGACTGATCATCGGCTTCGGCGAGAAGATCGGTGAGATCTATTGGGGCGGACTGGTCGGCGGCGGGATCGAATCCTGGCTCGCCTACATCATCGCCCTGATCTTCCTCTTGTTCCGGCCGCAGGGTCTCTTCGGCGAAAAAATCATCGAGCGGGTGTAAGGTACATGTTCTATCGCGAAGCCGGCCAATTCAAGACAAGCTACGAAGCGGATCAGTCGCTCTTTCCGATCAGGCAGGACCGCGTCGGTATTGCCGTGTTGCTGCTGATCGCCTTTGTGCTGATCCCGCTGACGGCCAACGACTTCTTCCTGACGTCGATCATGATCCCGTTCCTGGTGTTTTCACTGGCCGCGATCGGGCTCAACGTGCTGACCGGTTTTGCCGGCCAGCTCTCCCTGGGTTCGGGCGCCTTCATGGGTGTGGGTGCCTATGCGGCCTACAAGCTGACGTCCATCTTTCCCGATGTGAACGTGATCTTCCTCGTGCTGGTGTCCGGGTTCTTCTCGGCGGCCATCGGTGCGGTGTTCGGCCTGCCGTCCCTGCGCATCAAGGGACTTTATCTCGCGGTGACGACGCTTGCGGCGCAGTTCTTCCTGGAATGGTGCTTCATCCGTATTCCGTGGCTTTACAACTACAATGCGTCCGGCGCGATCGAGATCCCGAAACGTGAGATGTTCGGCGTCACGATCTCCGGTGCCGAGGCAACGCCGCTGGCGCGCTACTTCGTCGTTCTGGCAATCACAGTTTTCATTGCGCTCGTGATCGCCAACGTGCTGCGCGGCCGGATCGGGCGATCGTGGATGATGATCCGCGACATGGATATTGCCGCCGAACTGATGGGGATCCGCCCGCTGCAGACGAAGCTTCTCGCCTTCGGCGTCTCGTCCTACATCTGCGGCGTCGCAGGCGCGATGATGGTGTTTTTCTGGCTGAATGCGGCCGAACCTTCGTCTTACTCGATCACCCTGTCGTTCCAGATCCTGTTCATGGTGATCCTGGGCGGGTTGGGTAGCCTGGGCGGGTCTTTCATGGGCGCCGCCTTCATCTGGATCCTGCCGGTTTTCCTGAAATTCATTCCGGGAGTGATCGGAGTCGATATTGCTGCGGAGACGGTCGAACATCTGACGTTCATGATCGTCGGCGCGCTGATCATCTTCTTTCTGATTGTCGAACCGCACGGTTTCGCGCGGCTGTGGCAGATCGGAAAGCAGAAGCTGAGAGTCTGGCCGTTCCCTTACTGAGCGGCAAGATTCAGGCACGCCATCCGGACAACGGACCTGTCCGGGGAGGATGGCTCAACCGGTCCGGCGGCACTCGAACCAGAGCGATGCCGCAAGGGAGGAAATGCATGATGAATTTCAAGCAATTCGCGCTTGGCACCGCCGTGGCCGTTGCACTTGGCTCTTCGGGGCTGGTGCAGCAGGCAGCGGCTGAAGACAGCAACTACATTCCGCTGCTCACCTATCGAACCGGTCCTTATGCCGGATCCGGCATTCCGATCGCCAACGGCATGTCCGACTATTTCAACATGCTCAATGAGCGTGACGGCGGCGTCGGCGGCGTCAAGCTCAACATCGAGGAATGCGAAACCGGCTATAACGCCCAAAAAGGCGTCGAGTGCTACGAAGCCACCAAGGGCAAGGGCGCGCTGGTCTACAACCCGTATTCCACCGGTATCACCCTTCAGCTGATCCCGAAGGCCTCCGTGGACAAGATCCCGGTCCTGTCCATGGGTTACGGCCTGTCGGCCGCGGCCGACGGCAATGTGTTCCCGTGGATCTTCAACGCACCGGATACCTATTGGGACGGCGCATCCGTGGTCATCAAGTACATCGCGCACCAGGAAGGCGGCCTCGACAAGCTCAAGGGCAAGAAGATCGGCTACCTGTTCCTCGACGCCGGTTACGGCCGTGAGCCGATTCCGCTTCTGGAAGACCTTGCCAAGAAGTACGGTTTCGAACTGCTGCAGTACCCGGTTCCGGGCAAGGAAATGCAGAACCAGTCGTCGCAGTGGCTGAACGTGCGTCGTGACCGTCCCGACTACATGGTCATGTGGGGCTGGGGCGCGATGAACCCGACCGCCATCAAGGAAGCCGTGAAGACCCGTTTCCCGATGGATCGGTTCATTGGCGTCTGGTGGTCGGCCGGCGATGACGATGCCGCTGCCGGCGGTGCCGGTGCAAAGGGCTACAAGGCGATGAACTTCTCCGGTGTCGGCACCGAGTATCCGGCAATCCAGGATATCATCAAGTACATGATCGAGCCTGGAAAGTCCCAGACCGACAAGGCCATGGTCGGCAGCACGCTCTACAACCGCGGTGTTCTGAACGCCATGCTGGTTGCCGAAGCTCTTCGTACCGCACAGGAAAAGACCGGCAAGAAGGTGCTGACCGGCGAAGATATGCGGATCGGCCTGGAAAGTCTGGATCTGACGGAAGCTCGGCTGAAGGAAATCGGCATGGAAGGCTTCGCGCATCCCATGAAGATGACCTGTGAGGACCATGCCGGTTCCGAGCCGGTGTTCATCCAGCAGTGGGACGGAACCAAGTGGAACCAGATCACCGACTGGTTCGAGCCGATGACGGAGATCGTCCGTCCGATGCTTGAAGCGGCTGCCAAGGAGTATGCGGAAAAGAACGCTCCCTGGCCGGCACGTACCGAACCCTGCCCGAACTGATCGGGTCGTTCGTCCCGCCGCCACCGGCGGCGGGACAATTTCCGGAGGAATTTCTAAAATGTCGACCCTGGATATGGCGCGACCCGAAGCCGATGCGGCGACTGCGGGATCGAAAGACACGATCCTGTCGGTGAACAACATCGAAGTGATCTATGATCATGTGATCCTGGTCCTGAAGGGGGTCTCCCTGACCATTCCACGGGGCGGTATTGTCGCACTACTGGGCGCCAACGGCGCCGGGAAAACCACCACGCTGAAGGCCGTTTCCAATCTGCTGGGCGCGGAACGGGGCGAGGTGACCAAGGGCAAGATCGTCTTCGAGAACGAAGAGGTGCAGGCGCTTTCGCCCAACGACCTTGTGCGCCGCGGCTGCATTCAGGTCATGGAAGGCCGTCATTGCTTCGGCCATCTGACGATTGAGGAAAACCTGCTGACGGGGGCCTATACCCGAAAGGACGGGTCGGCTGCCATCCGCAACGACCTGGAGATGGTGTACCGCTATTTCCCGCGTCTCAAGGAGCGCCGTCAAAGCCAGGCCGGTTACACCTCCGGCGGTGAGCAGCAGATGTGCGCCATTGGCCGGGCGCTTATGAGCCGGCCCAAGATGATCCTGCTGGACGAACCGTCCATGGGGCTGGCGCCGCAGCTCGTGGAAGAGATTTTCGAAATCGTGAAACAGCTCAACCAGCAGGAGGGCGTGTCCTTCCTTCTTGCGGAGCAGAACACGAACGTGGCGCTGAGATACGCGACCTACGGCTACATTCTTGAGTCCGGCCGGATTGTACTTGACGGCGAAGCCAAGGCCCTGCGGGAAAACGAGGACGTGAAGGAATTCTACCTGGGTGTGAGCGGCGCGGGACGCAAATCGTTCCGGGACTTCAAGCACTATAAGCGAAGGAAACGCTGGTTGTCCTAGAGGGTATCTCTGGGAAAGCGGAGACGATCATGAGCGACGACATGTTTGATGCGCGCGAGCGGCAGGCCGCCGATCAGCGCGAGGCGGAACTGTTTGCCAAATTGCCGGATTTTCTCAGCCATGCCGTGGCTGCCGCACCCGGATGGGCGGAGCACCTGCGCGGGGTCGAGCTGGCGAAGGTAACCTCCCGCGATGCGCTTGCGTCGCTTCCGGTTCTGCGGAAGTCGGAGCTTCTGGTGCGGCAAAAGGAAAATCCGCCCTTTGGCGGATTTCTGGCCGGAACTCTCGGCGGAGTCGAGCGGGTGTTCATGTCGCCGGGGCCGATCTGGGAACCGCAGGCATCCGGAGACGATCCCTGGAACGGCGCCCGCGCACTCTTCGCCGCCGGTGTCCGCAAGGGCGAGGTGGTCATCAATGCCTTTTCCTATCACCTGACGCCGGGCGGTTTCATTCTGGATCACGGCGCGCGGGCGCTTGGATGCACGGTCTTCCCGGCCGGGGTCGGCAATACCGACATGCAGGTCGAGGCGATCGAGGTTCTGAAACCCACCGCTTTCATCGGCACGCCGGACTATCTGAATATCCTGCTGGACCGCGGCGACGAACAGGGGCGGGATGTTTCCTCCATCAGGACGGCGCTCGTCTCCGGCGGCGCCCTGTTCCCGTCCCTGCGCGAGGAATACGAGGCAAGAGGCATTCGCGTCAGCCAGTGCTATGCGACGGCGGATCTCGGGGTGATCGCCTACGAGAGCGAAGCCCGAGAGGGTATGATCGTCAACGAAGACTATATCGTCGAAATCGTACGCCCTGGAACCGGAGAGCCCGTTGTGGACGGCGAGGTCGGCGAACTGGTCGTGACCGCCTTCAACCGGGTCTATCCGCTGATCCGTTTCGGAACCGGAGACCTGTCTGCCGTGCTTCCGGGTCAATCGTCTTGCGGGCGGACCAACCGGCGCATTGCCGGGTGGATGGGCCGGGCGGACCAACGCACGAAGATCAAGGGTATGTTCGTCGATCCGACCCAGATCGATGAAATCGTTAAAACCCATGACGAGATCTCAAAGGCTCGTCTGACCGTCGGCCGCGACGGCGAAGCGGATGTGATGACGCTCACGGTCGAAGCGGCGAATCCTGCTGCCGATCTGGCCGAGCGAGTCGGCGGGACGCTCCGGGACGTGACCCGGCTGAAGGGGGCGATTGAAATCGTCGGGCCGGGCGCCTTGCCCAACGATGGCAAGGTGATTTCCGACGAACGCGACTACGGCTAGAAGTCTGCGGCTTCGGAGGACGTTTGGCCCCTCCGGAGACCCTCGTACGGGTTTTATTTGGACGCTTTATGATCTAAAGGCTGAGTGTATGCGTAAGGTTTGACGCGGACCGTGAAATCGCGCGGTTCGCGGCTCTGCCACAGGCCGCTTTCTACGGACACTCAATGACCGATCAATCCACGCCGTCCATGCCGGAAAAACAAGAAGACATGCGCAAGGTCCAGTTGCCTTCGGGGCATCCTCCTGTGAAGACGGGCCGGGTCGGTGTGCTTCTGGTGAACCTGGGCACCCCGGACGGGACGTCCTATTGGCCCATGCGCCGCTACCTGCGCGAGTTTCTTTCCGACAAGCGTGTTATCGAATGGCCGCGGGCCCTCTGGTATCCGATCCTCTACGGCATCGTTCTGATGACCCGGCCGGGCAAGTCCGGAAAGGCCTATGACGAGATCTGGAACCGGGAAAAGAACGAATCTCCGCTTCGCACCATCACCCGCAGCCAGTCGGACCAACTGGCCAAGCGGATCGGCGATGGCGGCGGCCGGCTGCAGATCGACTGGGCCATGCGCTACGGACAGCCGTCGATCCGCTCCCGGCTGGAGGCCCTGAAGGCCGATGGCTGCGACCGGATCCTGGTGTTTCCGCTTTATCCGCAATATTCGGCGTCCACGACGGCGACCGTGAACGACGAGGTCTGCCGGGCTCTTCTTGACATGCGCTGGCAGCCGGCTATCCGCACGGTGCCGCCCTATCATGACGATCCGGTCTATGTGACGGCGCTGGCGAAGTCGGTCGAACGGCACCTGGCGGGATTGGACTTTGAGCCGGATCTGGTGCTGACGTCCTATCACGGCATTCCGCAGTCCTATTTCAAGCGCGGCGACCCGTATCACTGCCATTGCCAGAAAACGACAAGGCTGATGCGGGAGGTCCTCGGCTGGGACGAAGACAGGCTCAAGATCACCTTCCAGTCGCGCTTCGGACCGGAGGAATGGCTTCAGCCCTACACGGACAAGACGGTGGAGCAACTGGCGAAGGACGGGGTGAAGAACATTGCGGTCATAAACCCGGGGTTCGTGGCCGACTGCCTGGAAACCCTGGAGGAAATCGCAGGCGAAGCCGCGGAGATCTTCACCGAAAACGGCGGTGCGAACTTCACCCATATTCCCTGCCTGAACGACAGCGACCTGGGTATGGACGTCATCGAGCACGTCGTACGCCGGGAACTCGGCGGCTGGCTGTAAGATCTTCCCGAAATGCGCGACTAATGGAAACGGGGGCTGGTAACCAGTCCCCGTTTTCGTGTCGGTGTCTTCATTCTATGACTGGTGCGGTCATAAAAGCTTGGGCATACTGGCGAAAATAGAACTGGCACATGCCTTGCTGCCTGGGAGACTGGAATGCCTGAAAATCTGTTTGGGTTCGATATCGTTCTGATTATCGTCCTGTTCGTAGTCATTCTGGTGATTTTCGCCGGGGTCAAGACCGTCCCCCAAGGCTACAATTATACGATCGAGCGGTTCGGAAAATACCGGAAGACCCTGTCCCCCGGACTGAATTTCATTATTCCCTTCATCGACCGGGTCGGCCACAAGCTGAACATGATGGAGCAGGTGCTCGACGTCGAGTCACAGGAAGTCATCACGCGGGACAATGCCACCGTTACGGCCGACGGCATCACTTTCTACCAGGTCCTCGATGCGGCCAGGGCGGCTTACGAGGTCCTCGGACTGAAAAATGCCATTCTCAATCTGACGATGACGAATATCCGCTCGGTCATGGGATCGATGGACCTGGACGAGCTGCTTTCCAACCGGGACGAAATCAATTCCAGGCTGTTGAGGGTGGTCGATGCGGCGGCGGAGCCCTGGGGCGTGAAGGTCACCCGTATCGAGATTAAGGACATCAACCCGCCGCGGGATCTGGTGGATGCCATGGCCCGCCAGATGAAGGCGGAACGCGACAAGCGCGCGTCCATTCTGGAGGCTGAAGGCAAGCGCCAATCGGAAATCCTGAAGGCGGAGGGCCAGAAACAGTCTCTGATCCTGGAGGCGGAAGGCCGCCGGGAATCCGCGTTCCGCGACGCTGAAGCGCGCGAACGCGAGGCAGAGGCGGAAGCCAAGGCGACGCAAATGGTCAGCGATGCGATCGCGAACGGGAACGTTCAGGCGATCAATTACTTTGTGGCCAACAAATACGTCGAAGCTTTCCGCGAACTGGCGAATTCCCGAAACCAGAAGACACTTATCCTGCCGATGGAGGCGTCTTCTCTGCTCGGCAGCCTCAGCGGTATCGGCGAGATCGCCAGGGAAGCCTTCGGCAACGACCGGAAGGAGCCGCGCCCCGCCGGACGGGTTCCCGACACCGGATCAACGCCGGGCGGAGATGACGCGTGAGCATTCTCGAGCGGATCGTCCTGGAACTCGGCCCCTGGAACTGGTGGGTCATCGGCCTCATCCTGATCGGCCTGGAGGTGCTTGCACCGGGAACCGTCTTTCTGTGGTTCGGAATATCCGCGATCCTGGTGGGAACACTGGCGCTGTTCGTCGACCTGTCCTGGCAGGCGAGTCTGGTGATTTTCCTGGTCCTGTCTTTCGCGACCCTGATTGTCGGCCGGTACATGATGTCGAAAATGTCGTCGGAAGCCGGCGATCCGGGTCTGAACCGGCGCGGCAGCCGCTATATCGGCCGCCGGTTCGTTCTGAAGGCGCCCCTGCAGCAGGGGGCGGGTCAGCTCTCGATCGACGATACCGTCTGGCGGATTTCCGGGCCGGACCTTCCTGCAGGCACGACCGTCACGGTCGAACGGATCGACGGCGCACGGCTTGTCGTGGCCCCGGTGGAGGCGGAAGCCCCGAACGCTTAGGTCTTGAAAGGCCTGTAAAGGCGACGTGCTTCAGGGCCTGTGGCCGGGCGGGATCGGCGGCGCTTCGGCTTTCAGGAGGATGCCGATCCGCCGGTTCGCGGCGAGATAGGGATCGTTGGGAAACAGGGGTTCAGTGTCGGATTTGCCGATGACCGCATAAAACTGCTCGTCCGGAACGCCGTATTCATTGAGGATCTGTCGCGCCACGTTTGCGCGTTCCGTGGACAGATCCCATCCGGTGTAGGTCGGATCCATCGACTGTTTTCCGGCCGTCGTGTGGCCGGTGATTTCCACCCTGTTCGGCATTCTCGCGACGATCGGAGCCATCTTGGCGAGCAGTCGCCGGGTGGTTTCGTACGGGTATTTGGAGCCCTCGCGGAACATGGACCGGCCATCCTGGTCGACCAGCATGATATTCAGGCCCTCATCGGTTTCTTCCATGATGATGTTGTTGGAGATCTCGGTGATTTCCGGCATCTCCTGCCAGGCTTGGCGCAAAGAGGCTGCCGCGGTGGCGAACTGGCGCGGCTTTTCGATGTCCGCCTTCAGAGTGTCATAGGTATTGGCTTCCGGTCCCTGTTTCTGCCGGTTGTCGTGACGTTCCTGGGCGAAGTCGGAATCCAGTTCCTGAGGAACCTGGGTGACCTGCCTCATGTAATCGCGAACCGGAATGCCCTCGACTTCGATAATGCCGGTGCGCTTGGACGTTTCCTTCACGCCGAAGGCTTCGCGCATGGAACCGGCCACGACCTGCAGCTTCTGTTTGTCCTGGATGGAAAAGGAAATGATCAGAACGAAGAAGCAGACGAGAAGCGACATCAGGTCCGCGAACGTAACCAGCCAGTCCGGTGCGCCACCACCGCTTTTCTGTTTCTTTCTCGCCATAGCCGTCTTTCCCGTTGAATTCTGCCGTCCGGATCAGGCGGCGTCTTCCATGTCGGCCCGGATTTTTTCCGGCAGATAGGCGATCAGCATTTCCTTGATGAGCGCCGGGCTCTTGGATTCGCGGATCTGCAGAACACCGTCGATGATCAGGGTCTGGTTGAGTTCGTCGACGTCGAATTTGGCGTCCAGCTTGTCCACCAGCGGAAGGCAGATAATGTTTGCAATGAGGGCGCCGTAGAGCGTTGTCAGAAGGGCGACAGCCATGGACGGGCCGATCGCGGCCGGATCGTCCATATTGGCAAGCATCTGCACCAGGCCGACCAGGGTTCCGATCATACCGAAGGCGGGTGCCGAATCTCCGAGCGCCTTGAAAACGCGCCGCCCCTCCGACAGGCGCGACAGCTGCAGATCCCGCTCGCGCTCCATCGATTCCCTGATGAATTCGTGCTCATAGCCGTCGGCGATGTACTGGACGCCCTTGGCAAGGATCGGGTCCGAGACGTCGACGTTTTCCAGTCCCAGGGGACCGGATTTGCGGACAACTTCGCCGAGGGTGGTGATTTCGGCGATCAGGTCGCGCGGGCTCTGGTTCTTTCCGGCCAGGGCGACTTTCGAGCCCGTGGCCAGGGCAGAGATGATGTCGGAAAGCTGGAAACGGATGAGCGTTGCCGCGAATCCGCCTCCGAACACGATCAGAACAGAGGGGACATCGACGAATTGCCCGAAACTGCCCCCGATAAAGATTGCCGTGACCACGATGCCGAAAGCACCGATGATACCGATTAGGGTCGCCAGATCCATTCTGTACACCAAACCTTGAGGCAGACCATCCGCCGTCATCTGGCCGACAGTTTAGGTTTGGCAAGGCTAATCAAATCCTAACCGCGGACAGGGAAATCGAATTTCCCGGTTCAATTTATGCTGAAGAAGCGGCTGCCGGGCCGAACTGGCCCGTCAATCAAGGTGTCAGGCCGCGCCGATACGAAGCAGGTCATGCAGATGAATAATCCCGACCGGGCGTTTTTCATCCGCAACGAAGACCGAAGTGATCGCCGAACTGTTGATCAGCTCAAGCACTGCGGCAGACAGCATGTCGCCCGGAATGCTCTTCGGGTTCGGCGTCATGATGTCGGTGACCGGCTTGTCGAGGAAGTTCGTGGAGATGTGCCGGCGCAGGTCGCCATCGGTGATGATGCCGATGAGATGGCCGATTTCATCCACCACACCCAGTACGCCGAAGCCCTTCTGGGTCATCAGGACGATGGCGTCGCGCATGACCATGGCTTTGTGTGCCAGCGGCAGGGCATCGCCCTTGTGCATGATGTCCTGGGCAGCGGTCAGGCTCGCGCCGAGACGACCGCCCGGATGGAAAATGCGGAAATCCTGAGCCGTGAAGCCCCGGTATTCCAGAAGCGCGATGGCCAGTGCGTCGCCTGCGGCAAGCTGGACCAGGGCGGATGTGGTCGGCGCCAGTCCGTGGGGGCAGGCCTCCGTGACACTCGGCATTTTCAGGACGATGTCGGCGGCGCGGCCCAGCGTGCTGTCTTCCGACTTTGTGATGGCGACCAGCGGTACCTTGAAGCGGCGCGTATAGGCGACGATGCCGGCAAGTTCCTGGGTTTCGCCGGACCAGGACAGGGCGATGACCACATCGTCCTGGGTGATCATGCCGAGATCACCGTGGCTGGCTTCGCCGGCATGAACGAAAAAGGCCGGGGTTCCCGTCGAAGCGAGTGTCGCGGCCAGCTTGGTGCCGATATGGCCGCTCTTGCCGATGCCGGAGACGATGACGCGCCCCTTGATACCGGCGATCAGTTCAACCGTTTTGCTGAAGGGGGCGGACAGGCCGTTCTGCAATGCGGCCCGGAGGGCACTCAGGCCGGCAATCTCGGTCTCCAGTGTGCGTTCTGCGGAAACGAGCGGCCGTGCGGACGCTTCCTGTTCACTCGTCACGATCGCATCCTGGAGCGGGCTGTGCATGGCTGATCCTGTATTATCCTTATACCCCGACCTGATCTGTCTACGCCAGCGTCCTGCTCAGCGCAAGCCGGGTTTGGCGCAAAACAAGCGTTTCGAACCGCTTTCACTTTTGGAGAAAAGCAACCAAGCGTTAACCATGTTTCGCCAGTGTGCGCTTGTGTCCGGATTTTCAAATTTCTTACAAGGCCTTGAATGTCGCGCCTGATCTGCCTGACGATTTGTTTCTTGCTGTTGCAGGGGTCCGCCCTGCGCGCGCAGGAAGGTGCGATCGATTTGCGCGGCAGCGTGGATGAGCGGACCGCGCCCGATGAAAGCGCGGCCGTTCCGACGACCGCCGATCCGACCAAAGAATTGCAGCGCCGGGAGTCTGTCTACGAATTGCAGAACCGGAATTCGGTTGTCGGACTGCGGAGCACGCTGAACGCGGCCTCCGCGGAAGAAGGCTCCACGGGCCTTGGTACCGCCGGGCGCGTGACGCCGATCCGCGTGTTTTCAGACCGTCTGTCGGCCGCCCAGGGAATCGCGGCAAGCCGGGGTGAAAGCCTGGATACCAGTGTTTTCGATGGCGAAACCACTTATGACCAAGCCGAAGGCATCCGTCTCGGCTCGTTTACGATCACGCCGGAGTTGAGCGTGACCGGCGGCTGGACGGACAATGCAGAGGGAACCTCGTCGGGAACTTCCAGCCGTCTCTACCGGGTGGCTCCGAGCATTGCGGGCACGTCGAACTGGTCCAGGCATCAGCTCGATTTCGCGCTGAGGGGGAGTTATATCGGTTATCCGGAGGAGCCCAGCCAGAGCGACCCAAGCCTCAACCTCTCGACAACGTTCAGAGCCGACCTGAGTGCGTCCACGACCGCGACTGCCGGATTGCGCTACAACTATTCCCGGGAAGACCAGTCCAGTGTGGAAAACATCTCGGGCGACAACGATGTCCATGAGCTGACGGGCACGCTCGGCTTTACGCGGGATGTCGGTCTCGTTTCGGCAACCCTGGGCGCAAACGTCGATAGGACGTCCTACACTTCGAGCGGGGGATCTGCTTCGACGAGCGGACGGGACAACACCCTCTACGCGGCGAGCCTTCGCCTGGAAGGAAACGGCGGCGCCATTTTCGAACCCTTTGCGGTCGGTTCGCTGTTGCTGCGCCGGTTCGACAAGACCTGCAGCGATGCGATTTGCGAAAACCGGAATGCGAACGGTTACGAGCTGCGTGGCGGCTTGACGATCGCAGCCACTCCGAAGCTGACCGGAGAGGTCAGCGGCGGCTGGCGGATCGAGGATATCGACGACAACCGCCTGGCTGCGCTCCAGGGACTGGCCGTGGATGGAACGCTGGTGTGGTCTCCAAGTCGTCTGACGACCGTTACGGCGGGACTGAGCACGAGTTTTGAGCCGACGGACCTTGATTACGTGTCCGGCTCGATCATCTATTCCGGGGATCTGCGTGCCGCCCATTCCTTCTCCGACCGTTTCGTCGGGGAGGCCGGGGTCGGCTACAGTTACCGGACCTATCAGGGGGATGCCATCGAGACGAACACCCTGACCGGTTTCCTCGGCCTGACTTACGCGGTCACGCGCAACGTCGCGTTTGAAACGCAATACAGCTACACCGCCTATGACAGCACGACAGCGGGCGGCGACTATACGAAGAATTCGATCGAGGCGGGTTTCAGATTCCGTCATTGATCAACCGGACAAAACTGACGGCAGGAATAAGGCGGACGTGTTTGGGGCGAACACGTTTTCGCCGTTGTAAGGTGGCAATTTTGTGGTGCGGGGTTGAGGGGCAACTGGAAACGAAGATGCGGAAAAGCGGGCACGAGGAGGCCTGTATGGATTGTTTCAAAAGAGACGGGACGCGGATTGAAGCCGGAAACACCCAGCCTACGCATAGGAGGGGTTTTGTGCGCAATCTGCTTGCCGCCGCTATTCTTACCCTGACCACGGCAGCGGCCCAGGCGGACGCGGGTTTCAACCGTTTCATCAAGGACCTCTGGCCGGATGCGCGGGCTGCGGGCATCAGCACGGCAACGTTCAATCAGATCTTTACCGGAATGGACCCGGATCCGGACACGGTTCGGTTGATGGACAAGCAATCGGAATTCGTCAAACCGATCTGGGACTATCTGGATTCCGCGGTTTCGGACGCACGCGTCGAGCGCGGCCAGGAACTTCTTCGGGAATACGACAGTGTCCTGACCAGCATTGAATCGCGCTACGGGGTCGATCGCGAGGCCGTTCTCGCGATCTGGGGCATGGAAACCAACTACGGCGGTTTCATGGGCCGGCACAATGTGATCAGGGCCCTGGCCACACTTGCCTATGAAGCGCCCCGCCGCAGGGATTACTGGCGCAGGGAGCTGCTCAAGGCCGTCAGCGTGGTTCAGGGCGGACACGTCCGCTTCGAGGACATGGAAGGATCCTGGGCCGGAGCCATGGGCCACACACAGTTCATGCCGTCGAGCTGGGAAGCCTATGCCAAGGACTACAACGGCGACGGACGGCGGGACATCTGGACATCGATCCCGGACGCTCTTGCCTCTACCGCCTATTATCTTCAAAAGCACGGTTGGCAGACCGGCAAGACCTGGGGCTACGAGGTCACCCTGCCGGCCGGGTTCGATTTTCATCTCGCCGACGACAAGACGACGCTGACCGTCGGCGAGTGGAGCCGCCGCGGCGTTTCGAGGGTGAATGGCAAGTCCTTTCCGCGTGCTTCGGACAGGGCCATTCTGGTCATGCCTGCGGGTGCGAGCGGACCGGCGTTTCTCATGCTGAAAAATTTCTACGTGATCAAGCGCTACAACCACTCCACCTCCTATGCGCTGGCGGTCGGGCATCTCGCCGACCGGATCATCGGCGGCGGTCCGCTTGCGGGCGACTGGTCGCGGGAATATCTGCCCTTGTCGCGAACGGAAACGACCGAACTGCAGCGGGAACTGAATCGTCGGGGATTCAATGTCGGCGAGGCGGACGGCAGGGTGGGGCCGGCGACCCGCCGCGGCATTCGCGCCTACCAGAAGGCCAGGGGCCTTGTCCCGGACGGTTACCCCTCGGTGGTTTTGCTGGCACGGATCAAGCTGGACAGCTACAATTAGGTTCAGGGTCCGTACCCTTGGTTCGAATTCGAGAATAAGGCGATCCCGTGTGCATCTTCGGCAAAAAGGCTTTGGGACGCGGCCTCAAGTGTCTGGCCGTTGTCCTGCTTGCGGTGTCGACTGCCCTTGTGGTTCTGGAACCCATGGAACCGGCATTCGCCCAGAGCGGGGCGCGATCCGGAGACAATTCCCGGTCGTTCAATCCGTTCCGACCGCTGCTGCGCCTGTTCGGCGGCGGACGGGATCGCCCGGTGAGGAAGAAGGCAGACAAGCCGGTCAAGCGTGTGTCCCGTCCGGCAGAAACGCCGCCGACCTTTGCCGAAGAGCCGAAAGATCCCGACGCAGGCGTGATTCTGGTTGTCGGAGACCGGATGGCGCGAGGCGTCGGCGGCGGGCTGAAATATCTTCTCCACGACAAGCCGATGGTTCGGGTGGAGCTTCTGACGGAAGATAAGAAAGGCCTTGCCGGAGACGCAGCGCCTGACTGGGATACCCAGCTGCTGGCGAAAATCCGCAGCGAGGATGTCAAGGCGGTCGTGGTCATGTTGGGCCAGCATGATCTCGGACAGCAATTCCCGGGTGAGCCGCCGGTCGAATTCCTGACCGACGCCTGGATCGAAACCTACAGAAAAAGGGCCGGAGACCTGGTGCGCACGGTCAGGCAGGAAAGAAAGCCGCTGGTCTGGGTCGGGTTGCCGCCGACGAATGCGGAAATTACGAATGCCGATTTCGGCCAGTTGAATGACATCTTTCAGGGGGAACTGTCGGATTCGCGGACGTGGTATGTCGATATCTGGGATATTTTTCTCAACGAGGAAGGCGCCTTTTCGTCCTACGGTCCCGACGTTGACGGCAAGAACGCCCGGTTGCGTGCCGGCGACAAGATCGGATTTACCTGGGCCGGGTATCAAAAGGTCGCGTTCTTCGTCGAACGCGAACTGTCCCGCATTCTCGGCGGCTACGGGGGCTATGCCTTTGAAGGCGTGGACGACGATCCGGATTTCATCGTGCTGACGGGGCGGGTGACCTCGCCCGAGGACGAACTCCTTGGCGGGAAAGACATGTCGCCGGACCTGAAGGACGACTCGGTCGCCTATCGCTTCTTCGTCAAGGGCGAAAGCCTGCCGGAAATGCCGGGACGGGTGGACGATACGAAGCGGGCGGTTCCCGGCGGGTCCTGAAATTCAAAGCCGATAGTAGTGAAACAATAAGGGCCGCCCAAGAGCGGCCCTTCGTATTTCTATTCCCGAAAGGCCTACCGGGGCAGGTTGGTCGAACCGGTCAGGAAAATGTCCACGGACCGGGCCGCCTGGCGGCCTTCGCGGATGGCCCAGACGACCAGGGACTGGCCGCGGCGCACGTCGCCTGCGGCGAAGACCTTGTCGATGCTGGTCCTGTAGTCGTCGGTATTGGCCTTGACGTTGGTCCGACCGTCGAGTTCCAGACGGCCGTCGGCCTTGGCGATATAGGTGTCCAGCAGCGGACCGGAGAAACCGATGGCCGCCAGGACGAGATCCGCGCGCAGGATGAATTCCGTGCCCGCGATCGGACGGCGCTTTTCATCGACTCGGGCGCATTTCACACCGGTGACATGGCCGTCTTCGCCGACGAGTTCCAGGGTCGCGGCGGAAAACTCGCGTTCGGCGCCTTCGGCCTGGGAGGACGAGGTGCGGAATTTCGTCGGCCAGTAAGGCCACACGGTCAGCTTGTCTTCCTTGAGCGGCGGGATCGGACGAATATCGAGTTGGGTCACGGACAGCGCCCCCTGGCGGAACGCGGTGCCGACGCAGTCGGAGGCCGTGTCGCCGCCGCCGATGACGACCACATGCTTGCCGGCGGCCCAGATCGGTGCTTCGCCGGTTTCCGGCTCGTTGCCGACCCTGCGGTTCTGCTGAACCAGATAAGGCATGGCCCAGTGGCAGCCTTCCAGTTCCATGCCACCGACGCCCGGATCGCGGGGACGTTCCGCGCCGGCGCACAGGATCACCGCGTCATGGCGTTCGGCCAGCTCGTCGAGCGTGACCGTGACGCCGACATTGACGCCATAGTGGAAGGTGACGCCTTCGGCTTCCATCTGCTCGACCCGGCGGTCGATATAGTGCTTTTCCATCTTGAAGTCGGGAATGCCGTAGCGCAGCAGGCCGCCGGCTTTGGCTTCGCGTTCATAGACGTGGACGGTGTGTCCGGCGCGGGCGAGCTGCTGGGCCGCGGCCATGCCGGCCGGGCCGGAACCGACGACGGCGACCGCCTTGCCGGTCTTGATCGCTGCCGGCTGCGGCACGATCCAGCCTTCCTGGAACCCCTTGTCGGCAATCGCCTGTTCGACACTCTTGATGTTCACCGGAATGTCTTCGAGGTTCAGCGTACAGGCTTCCTCGCAAGGCGCCGGGCAGATCCGGCCGGTGAATTCGGGAAAGTTGTTGGTCGAATGCAGGTTCTCGCAGGCCAGTTCCCAGTCGCCCTGATAGACCAGATCGTTCCAGTCCGGGATCTGGTTGTCGACAGGACAGCCGTCGGGGCCGTGGCAGAACGGGATGCCGCAATCCATGCAGCGAGCTGCCTGGTTCGTGATCTCGCCGTCGTTGAGCGGGATCGTGAATTCACGGAAGTGACGAATACGGTCAGACGCCGGCTGGTACTTCTGTTCCTGCCGATCGATCTCGAGAAATCCGGTAACCTTGCCCAAGGCAACCTCCTTGCAAACACATGTCTCAATGACCGGCTGCGACCGGGCCCGAAGGCCCGAGAGCCGGCGCGTTTCTATTCCGAAGCTTATTGAGCGGCGACGCCCAGGCGCTGTTCTTCCATCTCCCGCAGGGCCCGGCGGTACTCGACCGGCATGACCTTGACGAATTTCGGACGGTAGGTCGCCCAGTTGTCCAGGATCATCTGAGCCCGGGTCGAACCGGTGTACTCGATGTGCTTGGCCAGAAGCTGGCGCAGACGTTCGTCGTCGTGCCGGGTCATGTCGCCGGTAATGTCGACGCGGCCCTTGTGCTCGATGTCGCCGCCATGGTGGTGCAGTTTTTCCAGAAGGTCGTCTTCTTCGGAGACCGGCTCCAGATCGACCATGGCCAGGTTGCAGCGCGATCCGAATGTGCCGTCTTCATCGAGCACATAGGCGATCCCGCCCGACATGCCGGCCGCGAAGTTGCGCCCCGTTTGGCCGATGACGACGACGACGCCGCCGGTCATGTATTCGCAGCCGTGATCGCCGACACCTTCGACGACGGCGACGGCGCCGGAGTTGCGCACGGCGAAGCGTTCGCCGGCGACGCCGCGGAAGTAGCATTCGCCTTCGGTCGCCCCGTACAGAACGGTGTTGCCGACGATGATGGAATCTTCCGGGATAATGCGGGTGTTTTCCGGCGGGCGGACGATCAGGCGGCCGCCCGAAAGACCCTTGCCGACATAGTCGTTGGCATCGCCCACCAGATCCATGGTCACGCCCTTGGAAACGAAGGCGCCGAAGGCCTGGCCGGCGGTGCCCTTGAGATTGATCCGCAGGGTGCCCTGGGGCAGGCCCTTGTTGCCGTAGCGCTTGGCGATCTCACCGGACAGCATGGCGCCGACCGACCGGTCGACGGAGCAGATGGTCTCGTCGACGATCGTCGGTTCCTTGGTGTCGAGCGCGGGCTTTGCTGCCGCGATCAGGCGGCGGTCCAGAATATCGTCGATCGGATGCTTCTGGGTCTCGGTCCAACGGATCTCTTCCGGCTTTGCCTCCGGCTGATAGAAGATCTTCGTGAAATCGAGGCCCCGGGCCTTCCAGTGATTGATGGCGGCTTCCTTGTCGAGGAACTCCGAGTGGCCGATGATCTCCTCCAGCTTGGCGACGCCAAGGGAAGCCATCAGTTCGCGCAGTTCTTCGGCGACGAAGAAAAAGTAGTTGATGACGTGTTCCGGCGTGCCCTTGAAGCGCTTGCGCAGGACCGGATCCTGGGTGGCGATGCCGACCGGACAGGTGTTCAGGTGGCACTTGCGCATCATCAGGCAGCCGGCCGCGATCAGCGGGGCCGTGGAGAAACCGAATTCATCCGCGCCGAGGAAAGCGCCGACAAGCACGTCGCGGCCGGTGCGCAGGCCACCGTCCACCTGCAGGCACACGCGCGAGCGCAGGCCGTTGAGGACCATGGTCTGCTGGGTTTCGGCAAGGCCGATTTCCCACGGGGACCCGGCATGCTTGATGGAGGTCAGCGGCGACGCGCCGGTACCGCCGTCATAGCCGGAAACGGTGATGTGGTCGGCGCGCGCCTTGGCCACGCCTGCGGCGACCGTGCCGACGCCGACTTCCGAGACGAGCTTGACCGAAATGTCGGCCGCCGGGTTGACGTTCTTCAGGTCGTAGATCAGCTGCGCCAGATCCTCGATCGAATAGATGTCATGGTGCGGCGGCGGGGAAATCAGGCCGACGCCCGGCGTGGAGTGACGCACCTTGGCGATGACCGCATCGACCTTGTGACCCGGAAGCTGGCCGCCTTCGCCGGGCTTGGCGCCCTGGGCGACCTTAATCTGGATCATGTCGGCGTTGACCAGATATTCGGTGGTCACGCCGAAGCGGCCAGAGGCGACCTGCTTGATCGCGGAGCGCTGCGGGTTCATCGATCCGTCGGGAAGCGGGTTGAAGCGCTCGGGCTCTTCCCCGCCTTCACCCGTGTTGGACTTGCCGCCGATCCGGTTCATGGCAATCGCCAGCGACGTATGCGCCTCGCGGGAAATCGAGCCGAAGGACATGGCGCCGGTCACGAAGCGCTTGACGATCTCGGACGCCGGCTCGACCTGGTCCAGGCTGATCGGCGTGCGGCCGAGCTCTTCGGCACTCTTGATGCGGAACATGCCCCGGATCGTGAATCGGCCGGTTTCCGTGTTCACCATCTTGGAGAATTCGCGGTACATGTCCGGCAGGTTGGAGCGGACCGCGTGCTGCAGGGTGGCGATGGAATCAGGCGTCCACATGTGGCTTTCGCCGCGAGTACGGTAGGCATATTCGCCGCCGACCTGCAGGGAATTGCGCAGGATCGCGAGATCGCCGAAAGCATCCTCGTGGCGCAGCACGGTTTCTTCCGCCACTTCGTTGAGGCCGATGCCTTCGATGGTGGTGGCGGTGCCGGTGAAGTATTTCTGCACCAGCTCGCTCGACAGGCCGACCGCATCGAAGATCTGCGCACCGCAATAGGACTGGTAGGTCGAGATGCCCATCTTGGACATGACCTTCAGGATACCCTTGTCGATGGACTTGATGTAGCGGTAGACCACCTCGTGGGCGTCGACTTCTTCGGGGAAGTCCATTTCCGCATGCATCAGGAGCAGGGTTTCGAACGCCAGATAGGGGTTGATCGCCTCGGCGCCATAACCGGCCAGGACGCAGAAGTGATGCACTTCGCGGGCTTCGCCGGTTTCGACGACAAGACCCACGGACGTGCGCAGGCCCTTGCGGATCAGGTGATGGTGGACGGCCGCCGTTGCCAGCAGGGCAGGGATCGCGATCCGGTTCCGGCTGATCAAGCGGTCCGACAGGATGATGATGTTGTCGCCGTCCAGAACCGCCTTTTCGGCGCGCCGGCAGAGTTCGTCCACGGCATCTTCCATGCCGCTGGAGCCCTTTTCGGACGAATAGGTGATGTCGAGCGTTTTGGCGGAGAACTGGTTGTCCGCGATGTCGCCGATGGCGCGGATCTTTTCCAGATCCTCGTTGGTCAGGATCGGCTGGCGCACTTCAAGGCGCTTGGAGGTCGACAGGCCCTTCAGGTCGAACAGGTTCGGGCGCGGGCCGATGAAGGACACCAGGCTCATGACCAGTTCCTCGCGGATCGGGTCGATCGGCGGGTTGGTCACCTGCGCGAAGTTCTGCTTGAAATAGGTATAGAGCAGCTTCGACTTGTCGGAGAGGGCCGAAATCGGCGTGTCGGTGCCCATGGAGCCGATGGCTTCCTGGCCGACGGTGGCCATGGGCTGCATCAGGAGCTTGATGTCTTCCTGGGTGTAGCCGAAGGCCTGCTGGCGGTCGAGCAGGCTTTCTCCCGCGACCGGCGCGCGGCCGCGCACTTCCGGCATATCCTCCAGAACGATCTGGGTTCTGTGCAGCCAGTCCTTGTAGGGGTTGGCAGTCGACAGTTCCCGCTTGATCTCGTCGTCGGAGATGATACGGCCCTGTTCCAGGTCGATGAGCAGCATCTTGCCCGGCTGCAGGCGCCACTTGCGCACGATGCGTTCTTCCGGCACCGGCAGCACGCCGACTTCCGAGGACATGATGACGAAGTCTTCGTCGGTGACGATGTAGCGCGCCGGACGCAGTCCGTTGCGGTCGAGGGTCGCGCCGATCTGCCGGCCGTCGGTGAAGGCGACGGCGGCCGGGCCGTCCCACGGCTCCATGAGGGCCGCGTGATATTCGTAGAAGGAGCGGCGGTTGTCGTCCATCAGCGGGTTGCCGGCCCAGGCTTCCGGGATCAGCATCATGGCCGCGTGGGCGAGCGTGTAGCCGCCCATGACCAGGAATTCCAGGGCGTTGTCGAAACAGGCCGTGTCCGACTGGCCCTCATAGGAAATCGGCCAGAGCTTGGAGATGTCGTCGCCGAACAGCGGCGAGGAGACCGAAGCCTGACGGGCCGCCATCCAGTTGACGTTGCCGCGCAGGGTGTTGATCTCACCGTTATGGGCAACCATCCGGTAGGGGTGCGACAGTTCCCAGGACGGGAAGGTGTTGGTCGAAAACCGCTGGTGCACGAGCGCCAGCGCGGAGACGAAGCGCTCGTCCTTCAGGTCCTGGTAGTAGGCGCCCAGCTGATAAGCGAGGAACATGCCCTTGTAGACGATTGTCCGGCTCGACATGGAGACGACATAGAAGCCGCTCTTTTCCAGGCCAAGCTGGGTGCGCACCTGGTTGGAAATGACCTTGCGCAGAACATAAAGCCGGCGTTCGAAACTGTCCGGGTCGGTGGAACTGGTGCGCTTGATGAAGACCTGCTTCGACACCGGTTCGGTCGCGGCGATGTCGGGTGCTTTCGACAGGCTGGAGTTGTCGACAGGCACATCGCGCCAGCCGATCAGCTCTTCGCCCTCGGCGGCGATGGTCTGTTCGATGATCGCTACGCATTTCGTACGGATGGTTTCGTCCTGGGGAAGGAAGACGAAGCCGACGCCATATTCACCGGCTTCCGGCAGGTCGATGCCCTTGGCGGCCAAATCTTCCTTGAGGAACGTGTGCGGGATCTGCACCAGCATGCCCGCACCGTCGCCCATCAGCGGATCAGCGCCCACGGCGCCGCGATGGGTCAGGTTTTCCAGCACCTGAAGGCCATCGGCGATGACGCGGTGGGATTTCTCCCCCTTCATGTGGGCAACAAAGCCAACGCCGCAGGCGTCGTGTTCGCGCGACGGATTGTAGAGCCCTTTTGCGGCGGCCGCGCCCAGTCGTGTGGCAAGGGTGGTACCGGTCGCGGTGGTTTTCGCCGCGTGTCCCTCTGCCTGCATGGCCGTGCCGGTCGTCAGCTCGATCTTCGTCATGTGCGCCCTCAACGTTACCCCAGTCGCCGCCGTGGTTTGAAGCGTCGGGTCCCGTTCGGGTCGCGTTCCTGTCCGGACGCGGCTCGTGCGACGACCCCGGCTTCAGCCCCGGCTCTGTCGAAATATTTAACGCCTCGCTTCCAGAAAGCGAACCGTCTTAATGACGCGGCCCGTTTGTAAGGGCCGCCGGGAGCTTCCCGCTCCCGCCTTTCGGCGCCATCCCTTTGGCAGCCGAGCGGTCAGCCCGGCCTTTTCGATCCGATCGGTTCACCGCCTCGCTCAGGCCTATTTTGAACCTTCGATCAAAAAGGGACAGTGATCCTGTCCTATTCCAAGCGGCGCGACCATGCCAGATTTCGAAGCCAGGGGCAAGACTGTTTATATACTGTAAAATTACAAAAGTTTCGCCCTCAATGTCCCAATTGCGATTTAATGACGTGCGGGGGCGGTTCGGACGTAAGATTCTTTCGTCCGTCCAAAATGCTAAAATTGTTGTTCATTTTTTAGTCACGGCCGTTTGATTTCCTATTGATGGGCGAACTGTCCACTTTTCGAGCACGGCAGGTGCGACCGGATGTCGTTATGCCGGCCCGAACGAATTGCTTTTGATCCCAGGAGTCCGCAATGAAAACAAAGGTCATGTCCGCTGCTATCGTCGCAGGTGCCGTTGCAACGGCACTTGCCGGAATTTCGGTGCCCGGTACTGCAAATGCCCAAGCGAAGGAAAAGTGTTATGGCGTGTCCCTGAAGGGGCAGAATGACTGCAAGGCCGGCCCCGGTACCACCTGCGCCGGGACCTCGACGATCGATTACCAGGGCAACGCATGGACCCTGGTTCCGAAAGGCACCTGTGAAACCATGGAATTGCCCGACGGCCGCAAGGGATCGCTGACCGAGCTCGACCGCGACCTTCCGAAGGCCTGACGCCTTTTGCGTATCGACGCATGCATGTAAAGCCGGGCGCCTTGCCGCGTCCGGCTTTGATATTCCGGTTGCGACCTGAAGCGCGACCCGAAACACTGGCCAAAAAACTAGCCCGAAAAACCGGCCGGCAACCCGCCGGCGTCGCGCCGAGCACTCTTGAGGAGGTCCTTATGACATCCGACCCGGACAGCCAGACTGCCCATTCGCGCATCGCTGAGACGGTTCCGGCCCGTGCGGGCGCGGGGCTGAAGGGGGAGCATGTGGCGGAGATCCTGGAGACCCGGCCGGAAGTCGGGTTTTTCGAGGTTCATGCGGAGAATTACATGGGGGCAGGAGGCGTCCCGCACCGCCAGCTGGAGTCGATCCGCCGCGATTATCCGGTGTCGCTGCACGGCGTGGGCCTGTCCATCGGCGGCGAAGGACCGCTCGATCGGGATCATCTCAAGCGGTTGCAAGCGTTGAGTACCCGCTATGAGCCGGGGCTGTTTTCCGAACACCTGGCGTGGTCGACCCACGATGCGACCTATTACAATGACCTTCTGCCGGTACCTTATGACGAGATGACCCTGCAGCGGGTCTGCGACCATATCGACGAGGTCCAGGAGGTCATGGGCCGCAGGATGCTCCTGGAAAACCCCTCGACGTATGTTGCCTTTGACCGGAGCACCATGAGCGAGCTGGACTTCTTGCGCGAAATTACCCGCCGGACCGGCTGCGGCCTGCTGCTCGACGTCAACAATGTTCATGTCTCCTGCGTCAATCACCAAAGGTCTGCCGAAGACTATATCGATGCCTTTCCCATGGAAGCGGTCGGCGAGTTGCATCTGGGCGGTCACGCGCCGGATACGGACGACGAGGGCCGACCTCTTTTGATCGATGCGCACGACCGGGAAGTCGATCAGGCGGTCTGGGCGCTCTATGAAGAGGTCCTGAAGCGTTCCGGTCTGCTGCCGACGCTGATCGAATGGGACAACGACGTGCCGGCATGGTCCGTGCTTCTCGCGGAGGCGCGGGCGGCGGATGCAATTCTGGGCCGGATGACGGGTTCGGAGCTGAAGCGTGCAGTCTGACCCTGATTTACCGGATACAGTGTCATCGTTCTCCGCCGCGCTGACAGATGCGGATCTGCCGGTCCCGGACGGGATCGTCGGACCTGACGGCAAGCCGGCGCCGAAACGCTTCAACGTCTACCGCAACAACGTGATCGTCAGCCTGACGGAGGCGCTCGCGCAGACGTATCCGGCCATCGAACGGTTGCTCGGAGACGACTATTTCAAGGCGCTCGCACGCAGCTTCGTCATCGATCATCCGCCACGTTCGCCGGTGCTTCTGTGGTACGGGGCAAAGTTCCCGGACTTTATCGAGGCTTTCCCGCCGCTTGGCCGGTATCCGTATCTGGCCGATGTCGCGCGCCTGGAATGGACCTGGCTTCAGGCCTATCACGCGGCAGATGACGAACCGCTCGATCCGCAGGTGCTGGGTTCGGTGGCGCCCGAACGTGTCGGCGAAGTTCGTTTCAAGCTCCATCCGGCCGCAAGCTGCGTCAGCTCGCCCTGGCCGGTCTTGTCCATTGCGCTTGCCAACCGGTTCTCGCCCGAAGATCCGCCGGTGGTCGATCTTGAAACATCCGAAAGCGTGCTGATTACCCGGCCCGAGCTGGACGTCGGCTTGCAGCTGATGCGCCCGGGCGCGGATCTGTTTTTCCGGGCGCTTGAAACACACACTCTGGGGCAAGCGGCCAACAAGGCCCTTGCGGAGATACCCGAATTCGATTTGTCTGGGTGCCTGTCCGATTTTCTGTCCGCCGGAGCCTTTTCCGGCCTCGTCGTGAATGACACGCCGGCGGATCGGTCAGCTTGATAGAGGGGAAGTTATGATCGGTTTTCTCACGAGGCTTTACGGCGGCTTCTTCGGCGGGTTGGAGCGGCTGACCAACGGCTGGCTGCTCGGCCTTGCCGCCCGGTTCGTGTTCGCCAGCGTCCTGCTCGTCTATTTCATCAATTCCGGACTGACCAAGATCGGTAATGGCCCGCTGGGTTTTCTGTCACCAAGTGACGGGGCCTATGCCCAGATCCTGCCGACCCTGATGGAAAAGGTCAGCTACGACACCAGTCAGATTGCCTTTTTCCCCTACGGACTCATCGTCCTGCTCGGCACCTGGATGGAGTTCATTCTTCCCGTCCTGATCACGGTCGGCCTGTTTACGCGCGCGGCCAGCCTCGGCATGATCGTTTTCGTGGTCGTCATGACCTATGTGGACATTACCGGCCATCATGTCGGGGCGGAGACGATCGGGGCGCTGTTTGACGGCAATCCAAGTTCGCTCATTGCCGACCAGCGGCTGATGTGGATCTTCGTGCTGCTGGTGCCGGCCCTGAAGGGGGGCGGATATCTGTCGCTCGATACCCTGCTCGGGTCCTATTACCGCAAGCGTGAGCGCTATTACTATTAAAGTGCGCTCGGATCCCGGTATCGCGATCTTGTCGGCTGGCGGATTTGCTGATTAAACCGGGGCATGAACTTCGCCAGTGACAATTGGGCGGGAGCCACGGAGCCGGTGATGGCTGCCCTGGCCCGCCATCAAGCCGGAGCCGTGCCGTCCTACGGCGTGGATCCGATCTCCAAATCCGTAACGGACCGGCTCTCGGAGATTTTCGAGCGTGAGGTCGCCGTCTTTTTTGTCGGGACCGGCTCGGCGGCGAACGCGCTGGCGCTGTCGGCCTATGCGAAGCCGGGTGCGGCGTTCTTCTGCCATCCGGACGCGCATATCCAGGTCGACGAATGCGGCTGTCCGGAATTTTTCACCGGTGGCGGCAAGCTGGTTTCCGTTCCCGGGGAAAACGGAAAAATGTCGCCGCAGGCGCTGGAAACGGCAATTGCCGCCTTTCCCGAGGGTGTTGTCCATCACGGGCAGGCCGCTGCGGTGTCCATTACCCAGGCGACCGAAAGCGGGACCGTCCACAGTCTCGACGAGATCCGGGCGATCAAGGCGGTCGCGCAGACGCGAGGCCTGCCGCTTCACATGGATGGCGCCCGCTTTGCCAACGCACTTGTTTCTCTTGGGTGTTCGCCTGCGGACATGACCTGGAGGGCGGGTGTCGATGTCCTGTCCTTCGGGGCGACGAAGAACGGCTGCTGGTGTGCGGAGGCTGTCGTTTTTTTCGACGCGGAAGCGACCAGGGGCTTCGAATATGCGCGCAAGCGCGCCGGGCATCTTTTTTCCAAAAGCCGGTTCATCGCCGCCCAGTTCGAGGGCTATCTCGCCGACGACAACTGGCTGGCGACGGCTGCCCACGCCAATGACATGGCGCTACGGCTTGCCGAAGGCATTCGCGAAGCCGGTGGGCGCACGGCCTGGCCGGTGGAGGCCAACGAGCTGTTTCCGATCCTGAAAAAGGCGGACGCAGACCGGCTCAAGGCCGGCGGTGCCTTTTTCTATGAATGGCCGGCCAGCGGTGTGCCGGCAGAAGCAGGGCCTAAGGAGGACGAAGTCTGCCTCCGCCTTGTGACGAGCTTCGCCACGACCGAGGCGGATGTGGAGCGGTTCCGTGAGATACTGGCTGGAAGCTGAGCCTTTCGGGTCATAACCCTGGCAGAAACGAAACAGGGCGTCCGGTCTCCCGAGCGCCCGTTTCGGCTCTGACGGCCTTCGCCCTTGGTCGGGCGAAAGCCGGAGCTTGTTAGTGAGCCTTGGTCTCGATCTGCTTCGGCGCGCCGGAGCCGATTTCGATCTTGCGCGGCTTCATGGCTTCCGGGATCTCGCGGACGAGATCGATATGCAGGAGACCGTTTTCCAGATGGGCGCCTTCCACACGGACGTGTTCGGCGAGCTGGAAGCGCCGTTCGAAGGCGCGCGAAGCGATACCGCGATAGAGAATGTCGCGGGTTTCGTCTTCTTCCTTCTTCTCACCCTTGATCGTCAGCACATGTTCCTTGGCTTCCAGCGAAAGGTCGGCTTCAGCAAAGCCAGCGACGGCCATGGTGATGCGGTAGTTGTTCTCGCCGGTTCGCTCGATGTTATAGGGCGGATAGCTCGGTGTTTCGGAATTGGCCGAATCGAGCATGGAGAACAGGCGATCGAATCCGATCGTCGAACGGTGCAGGGGGGTAAAATCAAAATGACGCATGGTTATGTCCTCTTCTGATGAGCAACGGTTCCACTGACTTCCATGGTCCCCCGACTTCGGCGGGACGCGGACAGTCCTTGCAGCGCAGGCCCGTTTGGCGCCTGCATCCAAGAGATGGGAACGGCAATTTTCCCTTTCAAGAGGCAAAAAGCCCGTTCGTTTGCGCGGGCGGGGGACACGGGCCGGGAAGCTGAACGGCACATGAACAAGGCTTTCCGGTTAGGTTCAAGTGCAGCGGGTCATCTTGTCTTCAACGCCGGCACAGGGCTGGCGATGAGAAAAGGAGATCCGTTATGTCCATTTTGAAGTCCCTCGTTTCCGCACCGCTGGCCGGCGCATTCCTGATCACCGCCGTATCTCTGGGCGGCGCGGCTTCCGCCCAGGCTGCAGGTGCCCAGTTCAAGGCTCCGGAATCGGTCGCGGTCCAGAAAGCCGGTTTCCGCGGCGGACGTGACGGCGGCCGTCATTGGCATGGGAACCGTCCGGGTCACTGGGGCCGCATGGGGCCGCACCAGATCCGTCGCAGCCTGAAGCATCGCGGTTTCCACCGGGTCCGCATTGTCGATGCACGTGGTCCGGTCTACGTGGTCAAGGCCCGTGGCTGGCGCGGCGCACCGGTCCGGCTCGTGGTCGACGCGTTCAACGGCCGGATCCTGCGCAAGCATGTGACTCGTCGTCATCACGGCGGCTGGGGCCGTAGCTGGTGAACACAGAAAACAGGCACCCCTGACGCAGGGGTGCCCGTTTCCGGTTGAGGACCGGATCGGCCGAAGGTATCAGTGAAGAACCGATTCCTTTGCAAGTTGCCGCATGACCCTGATCGATCATCCCGAAAACCCCATTCCCGACGGCGCGGTCACCGGCATGATCACAACACCGGACGGTACAGAACTGCGCTATGCGCATTGGGGCTCCGTCGGGGGCAGGCGCCGCGGCACGGTGACCCTGCTGCAGGGGCGGGCGGAATTCATCGAGAAATATTTCGAGACCATTCAGGACCTGCGCGGGCGGGGCTTTGCCGTGATCACCTTCGACTGGCGTGGGCAGGGCGGATCGCAACGGTCCTTGCGCAATCGCGCGAAGGGGCACATTTCCGGGTTCCGGCAGTACCGTCAGGACCTGGAAACGGTTCTGAAGAAAGTGTCGCTCACCGAATATCCGGGACCGCATTTCGCTCTGGCCCACTCGACGGGGGCGTCGATCCTCCTGTCGGATTCCGCCCGCTTGCGGACCATGCTGGACCGGGCGGTGCTGATATCACCGCTGATGGGGCTGGCGGACTTCAATCTGAAAAAGACCCGGCCAGGCCTTTACAGGCTCATTAAATTCCTCAGCTTCGGGCGGTATCCGAAGCCGGAGGTCACCAGATATACGCCCGGTGCCCGGAATTTCCTGGAGCGGATTGCCTTCCCCCTGGCTGCGATATTCTCCTGGATCGGGCTGGCCCGGGCGTTCATTCCCGGCGGCAGCCGCAATTTCCTCATTCCTTTCTCGGAAAACAGGCAGACAAGCGATCATGACCGGTTCGCCCGGTTCAATGCGGTGCTGGTCGCCGCGCCCCAACTCGGGGTCGGGTCTCCCACCATTGGCTGGCTGCACAGCGCAGCGCGGTGCATGCTGTCCTTCCGGCGACGCGACGCGGGCCAGAAGGTCATGCTGCCCTGCCTGATTATTGCCGCGGGCAACGACCGTATCGTCTCGACAAGGGCAACGGAGGAGTTCGCCTCCCGCTGCCGGGCGACCGGATATATCGAGATCGCCGGATCGGAGCACGAGCTGCTGACCGAAGCCAATGTATACAGAGATCAGTTCTGGACGGCGTTCGACGCCTTCGTGCCCGGGTCCGACTACGAATGACGAATTCGGTCCCGGGTTCGGCCCCTAGACTGCCGCGCCTTCCAGCATGTGCAGGACCTTTTCATGCAGGCGTGGATCACCGCAGGCCAGGATCTGGCCACCGTCCACGGGCGAGTTGCCTGACCATGTGGTCACGACGCCACCGGCCCCTTCAATGACCGGAACGAGGGCCGCAATATCATAGGCCTTGAGACCGGATTCGATCACCAGGTCCGCCATACCGGCAGCGACCATGCAATAGCCGTAACAGTCGGTGCCGAAACGGGTCAGGGTCGTGGCCTTCGCGACGGCGTCGAAAACCGGCTGCTCGGCAGCGGAAAAAAGCTCCGGCGCGGTCGTCAGCATGACCGCGTCCCCGATCCGCTCGCAGGCGCGGGTTTTTAGCTGCCGCTGGCCGATCGGGCCCGTGTACCAGGCCGATGTGCCGTCGCCCGCATACCGTTCCTTCACATAAGGTTGGGCCATCATGCCGAGACAGGCGCGGCCGTTGGTGCGCAGCCCGATCAGCGTGCCCCAGGTGGGCAGCCCGGTGATAAAGGCACGGGTACCGTCGATCGGGTCCAGAATCCAGACGTTTTCGGCATCGAGTTTTTCCGGGCCGTGCTCTTCCCCCAGTATGCCATGATCGGGGAATTCCGCATTGATCAGAGCCCGCATGGCCTCTTCTCCGGCGCGGTCGGCGACCGTCACGGGATCGAACCCTGCATCAAGTTTGTTCTCGACATCATGCCCCGATCGGAAGTGCGGCATGATCGCTGCCTCGGCGGCATCGGCGAGCCGGTTCAGAAAATCCGCATGGATATGCGATAAGTGCATGGCTGGGTTGTTCATTTGGAATGCCTGTATACCGAGTGCAGAGAGTCTGGAGGCGTCAGTTTGCCTCATTTTCTTTTTAGGTCAGTGACTTAAATTGGTTAAAGCAACAAGCAAGAGCCAAGCAAAAGGTCGGTGCCCTATTTTAGGGCATCTCCTGCCTACAAGGTGGGCTTGACCTTTGTGCGACGCAATGCGAATTTGTTGCAGCGCGAAAGGATCTTTCCTATTAGCGCCGCCCTCCTTGGGCGTTTCCTCCCTAGACTCGGGCCGCCTCTTCGTGAGTGCGGCCTTTTTTTTGCCCGTTTATCGAGTTTTTCGCCTGGTGACAATGCGGCTACGGGGTGATCTCGGGCAAGCGCCCAATGCGGGTTATTCGGCTGCGATGGAGTCGGCGCCGAAGGCGGTATCCGGCATGGCCGTGAGTTCGCGCACGAAACTCGCCAGATGGTCCGCAAGGGTGTTGAAACCCGAATGAAGGGTGTGGGCACCTTCGTCCATGTAAAGACCGCGGTTGATTTCGATCTGCAGTGCGTGAAGCCCGCTTGCGGGCCGGCCGTAGTGTTCCGTGATAAAGCCGCCCGCATAGGGCTTGTTTCGGCTGACCGTGTAGCCGTAGCCCTTCAGAAGCTCCGTGGCGAAATCGGTGAGTTCGATGGCGCAACTCGTACCGTAACGGTCGCCCAGGATGAAATCGGGCCGGGTTTCGCTCGTCTGGCATTTGATGGTCGACGGCATCGAATGGCAGTCGATCAGGATCGCGTGGCCGAAGGTAACGTGGGTCTGGGCCAGGAGCCGGCGCAAAGTGGAGTGATACGGCTTGTAGATGTCCTCGATCCGGGTCATGGCCTCGCTGACCGGCAGGCGGTGCCGGTAGATCTCCTGGGCCTCGCTGACCACGCGGGCCACCGTACCGAGGCCTCCGGCCACCCGGATGGAGCGAATATTGGCATAAGACGGCAGACGGCCGTCGAACATCTTGGGGTCGAGTTCGTAAGGCTCGCGGTTCACGTCCAGATAGGCGCGGGGGAAGTTGGCCTTCAAAAGCGGTGCGCCCAATCCGACGACGTTCATGAACAGCTGATCGACATAGGCGTCTTCGGAGCGGCGGATCGCGAGTTCGTCCAGACGGGACGCATCGAGGAAACTTGCCGGATACTCGCGGCCGGAATGCGGGGAATTGAAGATGAAGGGCAGGCGCTGATCGGCGGGCGCCAGAACTTCAAAGGCCGGCAAGCCGTTGAAGTCGGCCTGCGCCGCATCCGCGGTATCGCCGTCGCTCGTGTTTGGCAAATTTCGTCCTCGTTTCACTGTCATTCCCATCGTGCCAAGGAATCAACACGCAGTCCACAGAAACCGGCTCAAAACAGGGGGAGAACGGTTTCACCCTATCTTTACGCGCATTTCGGACTATAACCGGCGAGGGAGGTGGATTGTCCCTGCCTCACCGGTACGGAGAAGAATGGTTGACCAAGATGCCGCGTATCCTTCTTGCGGAAGATGACAACGACATGCGTCGGTTTTTGGCCAAGGCGTTGGAAAACGCCGGTCACGACGTGGTGTCTTTCGATAATGGAAAAAGCGCCTACGAGCGCCTGCGCGAAGAGCCGTTTTCATTGCTGCTGACGGATATCGTCATGCCGGAAATGGACGGCATCGAGCTGGCCCGCCGGGCGACGCAACTGGACCCGGACCTCAAGGTCATGTTCATCACGGGTTTTGCGGCGGTGGCTCTCAATCCGGAATCGGATGCGCCCAAGGATGCCAAGGTCCTGTCCAAACCGTTCCACCTGAAGGATCTCGTCCAGGAAGTGGATCGGATGCTGGCGGCCTGAAGCGCGATCTTTTCGGCCTCCGTGAGAATTGTTTGACAGTTCTGCGAATTGGGGTCTTGCACTGATCGGCGATCCCCGTTATATCGCACTCCACCACGGCGCTGCGGCGTCGAAATACCGAGAAATTCGGGCGTGTAGCTCAGCGGGAGAGCACTTCGTTGACATCGAAGGGGTCACAGGTTCAATCCCTGTCACGCCCACCATTTTTGCGGTTTTCGGGAGTTTTTCGAAAAGCGCAGGCGGTTTCCGGAAACGGGCCGGCGCAATGCATAAGGCATGCAGCGGTCCGAAACGGAGATAGCCACCATCAAATCGGGCGCCTCAGGCGCTCGTTCACGTTTTAGGGAAACAGGGCCCTTTCGGGGGACAGTACAATGAAGATCAAGAACTCGCTCAAAGCGCTGATGACCCGTCACCGGGACAACCGCATGGTTCGCCGCAAGGGTCGCGTTTACATCATCAACAAGAAGAATCCGCGCTTTAAAGCCCGCCAGGGCTGAGGAAACCCTTGTACGGCGGCCCGGCCGCCCCGGTTTCGCGTAAAAGTGATTTCTTCATTGTCCGTTTAACGGATTGACCGCTGCAGCCGGCAAGGCATACTTGTCGGCATGCGGCTCTTTTTGTTTATTCTCCTTATGTCGCTTGCCACCCCGGCAAGCCTTGCGCAACAGGCCCCCGAGCTTGGGCCCGATGTCGATACCCCGTCCCTCGACGACCTCCATTCCCTTCCCGAAAATGAAGAGGACGAGACAGGCGGAAAGGTCGTTGCCGACGGCACGGATCAGGACCAGAAAGCCCTCGATGAGCTGTTCGAAAAGCTCGGCGAGGCGGAAACGCCGGAACAGGCGCTCGCCTTCGGCCAGAAGATCCAGGCAAAGTGGCTCGAATCGGGAAGCGATACCGTCGATGCGCTGATGTCTCGTGCCGCGGTTGCGCTGAGGGCCAACAAGTATGGCCTGGCGCTCGATCTGCTCGACGTGGTGGTAACGCTGAAGCCGGATTTCGCCGAAGGCTGGAACCGGCGGGCGACGGTCTATTACGTGCAACAGGATTTCGGCCGGTCGCTGGCGGATATCGAGCGGACGCTCGCGCTTGAGCCGCGCCACTGGGGCGCGCTCTCCGGCCTGGCAATTATCCAGCGCCGGATCGGCGAGGATGACAAGGCGCTGACGACCTTCCGCCGCGCACTGGAAATAAATCCCGGCCTCAAGAATGCCAAGGAAGCTGTTGACGAAATGGAGAAGGAAGCCGAGGGCGACGCGATCTGAGCGACCCGATGCTCTCGTCACTGATATGAAAACGGCGACCTCGGGCCGCCGTTTTTCGTTGTGCTCGATAAATCGATTAAGCCGTCAGATGCCGCCTTGACCGTCACTGCCGACGAAGGCGATCCGCAGCATGTTGGTCGATCCGGGCGTGCCGAAGGGCACGCCGGCGGTCACGATAATCCGCTGGCCGGGCCTGGCGAACCCTTCCGAATAGGAAATCCGGCAGGCGCGGTCGACCATGTCGTCCTCGTTCGTGGCGTCCTCGCTCACCACGCAATGCAGGCCCCAGGCAAGCGACAGGCGCCGGGCCGTGGTGATCACCGGAGACAGAACGATTACCGGGGAGGCTGGACGTTCGCGCGACGCCCTGAGACCGGTCGCACCGGACGTCGTATAGCAGACGACCGCGGCCAGCTTCAGCGTTTCGGCGATCTGGCGGGCGGCGGCTGAAATCGCGTCCGCACCGGTCGCTTCCGGCTCCGTGCGCTGGGCATGGATGATGGTGAGGAAATTGGGGTCGCGTTCGACTTCGTGGGCGATCTTGTCCATCGTCTCCACCGCCTCGACCGGATAGGAGCCCGCCGCGGATTCGGCAGACAACATCACCGCATCTGCACCTTCGAACACGGCTGTCGCCACGTCGGACACCTCGGCGCGGGTCGGAACCGGGGCGGAAATCATGGATTCCAGCATCTGGGTGGCGATCACCACCGGCTTGCCGGCGCGCCGCGCTGCGCGGGTGATCTGCTTCTGCAGGCCCGGAACCTGTTCCAGCGGCAGCTCGACGCCGAGATCCCCGCGGGCAACCATGATGGCGTCGGACAGTTCGATAATCTCGGCCAGACGACCGATCGCCTGCGGCTTTTCGATCTTGGCCAGAACGCCGGCTCTACCGCGGGTGATCTTGCGCACTTCGGCGATGTCGTCGGGGCGCTGGACAAAGGACAGGGCGATCCAGTCGACATTCTGGTCCAGAGCCGCGACCAGGTCCCTGTGGTCCTTTTCGGTCAGGGCGCTAGTGGCGATCTCCGAATCGGGAACGCTGACGCCCTTGCGGTCGGACAGCTTGCCGCCGACCTCCACTTCGGTGACGGCGCGGGTGCTGGAGGCTTCGATGACGCGCAGCTGGACCTTGCCGTCGTCGAGCAGCAGCCTGTGTCCCGGCTCAAGCGCCTTGAAGATTTCCGGATGGGGCAGATAGGCCCTGTTGACGTCGCCGGCCTTGGAATCGTTGTCCAGGATGAACCTGGCGCCGTTTTCGAGCTGGACCGGGCCGTCGGCGAACGTGCCGACGCGAAGTTTCGGCCCCTGCAGGTCCGCCAGAATGCCAATCGGTCGTCCGACTGATTCTTCCACCGAACGAATGCGTTCAACCAGCATCTTCAGACGATCATGATCCGTATGGCTCATGTTGATGCGGAACACGTCCGCACCCGAGCGATACAGTTTTTCAATGATGTCTTGTTCTGAGGAAGAGGGACCGAGAGTTGCCAGGATTTTAACTCGCCGGTTACGCCTCATCGCCCACCTGTCCCCTGTTGCACCGGCTCCGTAAGCTGGACGGTCCAGCTGCTTTGCTCTCCGGTGTCTATTTCGAAAAAGCCCGTACGTTCATACCCGCGGGCGACGCAGTCTTCAATTCCGCGGATGGTGAATTCCTTTTCACGGGTGCACATGAAGGCACGTCCGCCCCATTCGCCGAACTGGTCGTAATCAACTGCGTAGATGTAATAGTATCGTGACACCAGCGAACCTGGAACCAGCGTTTCGCAGGAACTCGGTGTCAGATTCCACCAGCCCTCGGTGACCCAGTCGTTCTTGTCCTTGTAGCCGATCGCCACGCCGACCTGACTTTCGGTCTTGTTGCACAGGCGCAAATCGGCTTTCGCCGAGCCGCCGAAGACAGCGAGAGACAGCATGGACAGAAAGGCGGCGCTTGTCGCTTTTCCGACAAAGCCAAACCCAGCCTGCTTTCCGGCCTGGCGTCGTTTCCTGTCCCTAGTCATGCGCTGTTTGTCGTCTCGCGGCGTTATAGACAATAAGCTTTTTGCGTGGCCACATCCGTATTGTCAACGATGATGGCCTAAAGTTATTGACATTCATAGAGTTTGACCCCTGCTTCCTTCAAGGAGCGGGCAGGTCGGCTTCTGATTTGATAGTACGCTTTGTCTCCAGAAATGAGGCGGGATCAAGGCCAAACCTTTTTCATTTCGGATTGTTTCGTCGGCTCACGGTCGTTCCTTTGCTTGTCGCGCCAAATGATTGACAAATTGCTGCTGTTTATCCGGTTGCCGACCGAATGGTGATATTCGTTCACAGGATATCTGTCGGGTCGCGGTTTGCCGAAAGAGGAACGATGGGACATTTGCTCAATCGGGGGGCGATCAACGAAAAACTTGGAACGAAGACGCCCTTGTCCTACAACATCCCGGAATCTCGGCACGCCCTGCAACCCGCTCTAAGACACGGTTCATGACACTGCATTCGACTCATGCCGGCGCCGGCTTCGTTCCGACCGAGACCGTTCCGGGGAACCTGGCAGGCGGACTGCTTTTGCTGTGCGACCACGCCAGCAACCAGGTTCCGCCGGACTACGGGGATCTGGGTCTGCCGAAGGAGCAGTTCGAACGGCACATCGGCTATGACATCGGTGTCCGTCCGCTGACGCTGGAGCTGGCGCGGCGGCTCGATGTACCGGCCCTGATGACGACCTATTCCAGACTTCTGATCGATCCGAATCGGGGCGAGGACGATCCGACCATCGTCATGCGCCTGTCCGACGGCGCTGTCGTTCCGGGAAATGCCAGGATCGACGCGGCGGAACGGGAACGGCGGATCGAACGGTTTCACAGGCCCTATCACGACCTGATCGACCGGACCCTGGATCGGATGCTGGAAGCGGCCGCTCCGCCGGTGATCATTTCCATTCACAGCTACACGCCGGTCTGGCGGGGTGTGCCCCGTCCCTGGCATGCGGGCATTCTTTGGGATACGGATCCCCGCGCCGTCCGGCCGTTCCTGGACCAGCTTGGCGCGGATCCGGATATGGTCATCGGCGACAACGAGCCTTATGACGGCGCCTTGAAGAACGACACCATGTACCGCCACGCGACCAAACGGGGGCTTGCCCATGCCCTTCTGGAGGTGCGGCAGGATCTGATTGCGGACGAGGCGGGTGTCATGAGCTGGGCCGACCGGCTGCAGCCGATCCTTGAAGATCTGGCAAAAAGACCCGATCTTCGGACCATCGAATATTATCCGTCGCGCGGCGATGGCCCAATGGCCCGCTGACGCATTCGGCCAGAGAGGAAGTCCATGGACGAAAAGACAAAGACCGAACTGGAGGCGGCCGTGTTCCGCCGTCTCGTTTCCCACCTGCGCGGCCGCACGGACGTTCAGAACATCGACATGATGAATCTGGCCGGCTTTTGCCGCAATTGCCTGTCCAACTGGTATCAGGATGCGGCGGAAGAAAAAGGCATCGACCTCGCCAAGGAAGACGCGCGCGAAATCGTCTACGGGATGCCTTATTCGGAGTGGAAGGACAAGTACCAGACCGAGGCGACCGAGGCCCAGAAAGCCGCTTTCGAGGTGAACAAGCCGCAGCATTGAGCGGCAAACCGTCGAGCGCGCTTGACCTTGGGACCCAACTCTGGCACGGCAGCTTCCGATATTGAAAATCGTTGCCCCGGCGGGTCAGCCGGGGGACCGCATGACACCAAGAATCCACAGACAAGAATCCATCAAGGAGACATCTATCCATGGCAGAACCGGGCGGAGTTGCAGCCGATCAATTGCGTGCGTTTGTTGAGCGCGTCGAGCGGCTGGAAGAAGAAAAGAAAGTCATCTCCGACGACATCAAGGACGTCTACGCGGAAGCCAAGGGCAATGGCTTCGACGTGAAGATCCTTCGCAAGGTCGTCTCCCTGCGCAAGAAGCAGCCGCATGAGCGGGAAGAGGAAGAAGCCGTGCTCGATCTCTACCTGCATGCGCTCGGCATGGCGGGGCCGGCAGAGGGCTGACGCCCGAGAACATCGGGGCGGCTTTCATAGAGGCCCGGACGAGTTTGATAACCCACCGGTATTTCCGGTGGGTTTTGTTTTTTCGCCCCAACGCCGACCGTGTACGTATTGGCTTGCCGCCGGAAAATACGGCTATCGGCCCGGTCCGGTGCTTTGGCTTACTGGGCTTCGCCGAAATATTTGATCCGGAGATCCTCGATGAAGCTTTTCTCCTTGGCGCTGAGGATCGCCAGGGAGAGGGGGCGGGTCAGAGGACTGTTCGGAGGAAGGGCGAACGCGTATTTATCCGGCTCGAAAAGCGGGCCGACCACGTCGAGCGGCTCTCCTGGATGTTTGTACGCATAATATTCAAGAACCGGCGCGTCGCCGATGATCGCGGCAATGTCATCCGAAAGCAGGGCCGATACGGCGGCGTCCATGTTGTCGTAGTTTCTGGCTCGCAAGCCTTCGTCGCGCGCGAATTCTTCCGCCACGCTTCCTTCGAAAACGCCTGAGGTCCTGCCCGGAAGATCTTCCAGGCCGTGGATCTGGCTGGAGAGGGACAGCGTCGTCATGACGCTGGTTACGGAAGAGGTGACATAGGCGAGCACCGCGATGCCGCACACCAGCCAGAACGCCTGCATGACCCGGCCGATCCAACCGAAGGTGTTTTTCCGCGAAGGCAGTCTTCCCGATGTCGCGACCGACATGACGGAGTAAAAGCTTTCCGCCATTCCGTCGCGCCAGGTTCCGGGAAAGTCCGGATTGAAGCGACGATCGAACAGTGTCAGAAAAACCGTTGCGGCCACGACAACGAATGCCAGCCAGCCATAGGCCTGAAGATGGCCCGCATCCCTCAGGCCTTGCACGATCGCGGCGAAGCCGGACCCGCGATCTTCGTTCACCATGAGCCTGAGACCGGCATCGAACCAGGGCTGGGTGAAGTCGATTCGCTCGGCGCGCTTGCGGGTCACGGTCAGGTTCGTGACAGCCACGTCGATCTGTCCGTCCGCCGTCGCATCGACAAGGCCCCGGACGGTTGGAAACACCTGATACTCGTAGGTGACGCCCAGTTCGTCCGCCAGTTCCTTCCAGAGATCCACGGCCATGCCGGTCGGCTGCCCGTTTTTGTGCATGACAAAGGGCGGACTGTCGTGAATGCCGACTTTCAGTTTTCCGGAGCCGCCGTCTTGTGCGTGAGAGGCCAGGCTTGAGGCGAGAATGAGCAGCAAGGCGCCGAGAAGCCCTAAAAACCTTTGTGGCCCTGTGCCCATTTGAAAACCTCTTCCCTCATTTCGGATCGCATAAAACGATCAGGCCCGGGCCGAAGGGCGAAGATCCGGACGATGGCCAAGGCGCTGCGTCCGAAACCTCAGAGCGGATCGGTCTTAACGGGCGAAGGTCACCGGCAGGACCACGACGGCAGGACCGTCGAAACGGTCGGTGCGCAGCGTGCCATAGGGGAACTTCGCGAACCCGCTCTGGACAAACCGGTTACCCGGATCCAGGAGGTTGTTCATGGACCGCTGGAAGGGATGGCGCAGGGAGGCGAACAGCCTGTTGCGGGTTGTGCTTCGCCCGGAGATGAGCTTCGGTTCAGACTTGTCCGGCAACCCCGCAAATCCGGCAAGCGGGTCCTTGATCTCTTCACGCGGAATTCTGCCTGAAACCGACTGGTTTGCGGGCGCCGGGCGCATGACAGGCGGGTTGCCTCCGGCTGCAAAATCCTGACCGCTTCGCGGCTGTGCGGCCGTCATGGAAGTGGCTGAAGCATAGGCGAGGGTCGTCGATGCCGCCGGTTTCACGGTCGGCGTGGCGGTTCCCGTCGCGGCTGCAATTGCCGATACGGGGTCGAGCGCCGGGGGCTTGGGCGGAACCGGAACGCGTCCGGAGACGGAGGCTTCCGCCAGGGCTGCCTGTTGCGTCGCCTTGAGCAGCTGTTCGCGTGCGTTTTCGTTCGGTACATTGCCGGCGACGTTGAACCGGCCATCGACCGGTGCGGAAGCGGCCGGCGACGTCTGGCCCTGTTCAAGCGCGACCCGTTGGGCTTCGAGCGTATTGGGTTCCGCAGGTCTTCCGACCGGCGGTGCGGCGGCGAGCTGGACGGGGTTGTCCACGGCACGAGCCGGCTTCCGGTTCGGCACGGTGCCTATGTCGGCAAGAACGATCTGACTGGTCTCCGGCACAGCCGCGGGCACAGGCGCCGGCACGCCTGCCGTTGGCGAATTCTGCGAACTCCGGACGCCGGGGAGGACGCCCTCAGGCAGGCTGGGTCCATTGTCGGGTCTGACCGAGGCGACGCGGGAGCGTTGCGCACTATCCGAGTTGTTGTTCGACCTGAAAAGGCTTGCCAGCAGGTTCGCCGGCGGCCGCGGTCCCGACCGTTCTTCGGAGTTGGTCAGGCTCTGTCCGGTGGTCTTGTTCGACGCGGGGTCGGCGGCCGCGACCAGCGTCGGCCGGGTGGGGCGCTTCGTTCCGGATTTGGCCTCGGCGAGCGCCAGCTTGTAGCCCGAAAGAGGCTTGCCGTCGCTCGGGATATGCAGCGTCTTTCCGTCCGGGAACACCTTGGCCAACTGCGAACGGGTCATGCGCGGCCAGTGGCGGACACTGCCGGTATCCATGTGCACGAAGGGGGAGCCGGATTTGGGATAGTAGCCAACGCCGCCCACCTGTTTTCTCAAGCCGGTGGCACGCAACGTGGCGAGATTGACGCCGGGAATAAAGAAGTCCATTGCCTTGCCGAGCGTGTGCTGGCTGCGCTTGGCAACGCCCTTGGAGCGGCTCCTGAGCATGTTGTTCGTTGCCGGCGAGCGGTAGCTGGACACCACGTTGACCGGCTGCTTCCCTCCGACCTTCTGATAGACTTCCCAGATAAGATCGAGCAGGGCCGGATCGATCTTGGTCATTTCGTTACGGCGCCAGTCGCGCAGGAAGCGGTTCGCTTCGCGCAAGCCGGAAGGTATGTAGCGACCGTTCTTCTTGAACGTGATCGATACCCGCTCCTTGGTATGCAGGTTATAGAGGTGCAACGTCCGAGTTTCGGCCTCGGCATCGGCAACGGCAAACTGGGCAACCGAGAGCGCAAAAAACAGACACATCAGTGTCAGCGCGCGCTTCAGTCCAGTGACGGCGTCGTATCCAACAAACCGTTTACGCAATAATCTGTCTCGCCGTTTGTGATGGCCTCAGCCATTCCCTTGCTCCCCAGCAGGTGTCGCAAGGTAGCCTCGAGCAGGTTAAGAAGATTTTACCCTGTTTTCGTTTGATCTTAAAACGTGGCAGAAATGCAACGATAAATATCTTTCTCGCTAAAATGCGCACGAAAAACAACCCCGCAATCGGTAAATTGCGGGGTTCTGCGTAGTGATTTCAGGTTCGGGTCCTTTTGAAGGCAGGGAGCCGGCATTACGCCGCGGCGTCGTTGCCCGCTGATTCGCCTTCTTCCTCCAGGCCATATTCCTTCAGCTTTCGATAAAGGGTCGACCGCCCGATCCCCAGCCGTTTGGCGACTTCCGTCATGCGGCCGGAGTAGTGGTTGATGGCGGTCCGGATCAGTTCCTCCTCGATATCGGCCAGCTTGCGCACATGGCCTTCATTGTCGAGGTTGCGCATGAAGCCGAACGGAGCGGCATGCTCGAAAGCGCTGTAGCTTGACGGCGGGACGGGATCGCGCGGAAACGCGGGCGGCTGGTGCGCGGCCGGAGCCGCATCGGCCGCGACCTGCGCTCCGTCTGCCGGGGCCGGCGCGGAGGGCTGGATCGGGTAATCGATGGCGGCTGCCACCTGCGGAAAGTCATCGATTGTCAGCCGGGCGCCGTCGCACAGGACCACCGCGCGGAAAACCGTGTTTTCCAGTTGCCGGATGTTGCCGGGCCAGTGATAGCGCTGCAGCATCGCCATGGCCTCCGGCGCGATACCGGTCACCTGAGGCTTGCCTTCCTCTGCCGCGAACCGGGCGAGGAAATGACGGGTGAGGGCGGGGATATCCTCCAGCCGGTCGCGGAGTGGCGGGATCCAGATCGGGAACACGTTCAGCCGGTAATAGAGGTCTTCGCGGAACGTACCTTCCTTGACCAGGTCGATCAGGCGCCGGTTGGTCGCGGAGATCAGCCGGAAATCCACCTTGACCGGGCGCTTGGCGCCGATCGGGTCGATCTCGTTTTCCTGGAGCGCACGCAAGAGCTTCACCTGCACCTCGGCGGGCAATTCGCCGACCTCGTCCAGGAACAGGGTGCCGCCGTGGGCCTCCTGAAACTTGCCGACGTGTTTTTCGACGGCGCCGGTGAAGGCGCCCTTCTCGTGGCCGAACAGGATGGATTCCACCAGATTGTCCGGGATCGCGCCGCAATTGACAGTGACGAGCGGTTTCGATTTCCGGTCGCCGGAACCCTGGATCGCACTGGCGATCAGTTCCTTGCCGACGCCGCTCTCGCCCTCGATCAGGATTGGAATGTTGGAAGACGCGGCGCGCCTGCCGAGATTGATCACCCGTTCCATGGCGGGCGAATGGGTGATGATGTCGTCGAAGGTCAGGGTGCCGGAGGCCTGCTTGCGGAACCGGGTGATCTCGTCTTCGAGCGCGGAGGTCTTGAGCAGGTTGCGGATCGAGACATCGAGCCGTTCCGGCGCCACCGGCTTGACCACGAAATCCTGAGCGCCGGCGTTCATGACGTTGACCACGGTATCGATGCCGCCGTGGGCGGTCTGGACGATGACCGGCGTGGAAATCTTGTCCGCGCGCAGGCGCGTCAGAACGCCGATGCCGTCGAGTTCCGGCATGACCATGTCGAGGATCATCAGATCGATGTCAGCGCCTTCCGGCCCGGTCATGATGCGGACGGCTTCGGCGCCGTTTTCGGCAGTCTTGAAGCGATAGCCGAATTTCTGGACGGCCTCCTGGAGCAGGCGGCGCTGGATCGGATCGTCATCGACTATCAAAATCTTGCCGCTGGTGGCTGTCATGATTCACCGTTGTTGTTTGCTGCGGATTGTCTCAATTCGGGCCAGTCTGGTCGCAGATGGGTAAACAAATCCTCCAAGCCGATGCAAAAATAACTGCGCTGTGGAATTGCGATGGTCCGGTCTTCGGGCCTACAAATTCAAAAGGTGCCGGTTTTGCTTTCGAATCGGCCGTCTGATTCCTTCGTGCCGTCCGGAGACCTCCTCATGCGCCTTGACCCTGCCGTCTTTTCGGCTTCGCCAGCCTCGCCCGATACAGACCTCGGCCTCCTGCCGGAATGGGACCTGACCGATCTCTATCAAGCCATCGATGCGCCTGAAGTTGCCGCCGATCTGGCTGCCGGACTCGACCGGGCAAAGACCTTCGAGGCGTCCTACAAGGGCCGGCTTGCGGATCTTGCGGCCAACAATGTGCCCGCCCTGCTGACGGCGATCCGGGCTTATGAGGAACTCGAAGACCATCTCGGGCGGCTGATCTCCTATGCGGGGCTGGTCTATTCGGGCAATACCACCGATCCGGCCCGGCAGAAGTTCTACGGCGACGTGCAGGAGCAGATCACCACCGCCGGCTCGCATCTGTTGTTCTTCACCCTGGAGTTCAACCGCATCGAGGACGATGTCATCGAGGCGGCCTTCAAGACGCCGGGTCTGGAGCATTACCGGCCGTGGATCGAGGATCTGCGCAAGGACCGGCCGTATCAGCTGGAAGACCGGGTCGAGCAGCTCTTCCATGAAAAATCCGTCACCGGCCGAGGCGCATGGAACCGGCTGTTCGACGAAACCATCGCCTCGTTGACGTTCGAGGTTGACGGCAAGGAACTGGCGATCGAACCGACCCTGAATTTCCTGCAGGATCCGTCTCCGGAAAAACGCAAGGCGGCGGCTGAAGCGCTTGCCAAGACCTTTTCGGAAAACCTGCGCACCTTCACGCTGATCACCAATACCCTTGCCAAGGACAAGGAGATCTCCGACCGCTGGCGGCATTTCACGGACATTGCCGACAGCCGTCATCTGGCGAACCGGGTGGAGCGCGAGGTCGTCGATGCGATGGTGTCCGCCGTGCGCGATGCCTATCCGCGCCTGTCCCACCGGTATTACGTTTTAAAGGCCAAGTGGCTGGGTATGGACCAGCTCAATCACTGGGACCGCAACGCGCCGCTGCCGAAGGCCGATACGAAGGTGATCTCCTGGGATGAGGCCAAGGAAACGGTGCTTTCGGCCTATGGCGCCTTTTCGCCGGACATGGCCGATATCGCCGGCAGGTTTTTTGAAAAGAACTGGATCGATGCGCCGGCGCGCTCCGGCAAGGCGCCGGGCGCCTTCGCCCATCCGACTGTGCCGAGCGCGCATCCTTACGTTCTGGTGAATTACCAGGGCAAGACCCGCGACGTGATGACGCTTGCCCACGAACTGGGCCACGGCGTGCACCAGGTTCTGGCCGCCCCCAACGGCGCGCTGATGGCGCCGACGCCGCTGACGCTGGCCGAAACCGCCAGCGTGTTCGGCGAGATGCTGACGTTCAAGTCGCTCCTGGAAAAGGCAAAGACGAAGGAAGAGCGGAAGGTCATGCTCGCCGCCAAGGCGGAGGACATGATCAACACGGTCGTGCGCCAGATCGCTTTCTACACCTTCGAGCGCAAGCTGCACACGGAACGGCGCAACGGCGAACTGACCGCAGACAAGATCGGAGAACTGTGGATGTCGGTTCAGGGCGAGAGCCTCGGTCCCGCGATCAAGATGCAGCCCGGCTACGAATGCTTCTGGACCTATATCCCGCATTTCATCCACTCGCCGTTCTACGTCTACGCCTATGCCTTCGGCGACTGCCTGGTGAATTCGCTCTACGCGGTCTACGAGGATGCCGAGGCGGGCTTCCAGGAGAAGTACTTCGATCTCTTGAAGGCCGGCGGCACCAAGCATCACTCGGAGCTGCTTGCGCCGTTCGGTCTCAGTGCAAGCGATCCCGATTTCTGGAAAAAGGGCTTGTCCGTGATCGAACGGATCATCGACGAATTGGAAGAACTGGACGACTAGCGGCCTTTATCCGGCGGAGACATGAGGATGGCTTTTCGGCATACGCCCTATGACGGCTCAAAGCGTCCCTTTACCGTGGGGCTGGAGCCCGTCGACGTCTCTCGCTGGCTCGACCCGGACGGGTATCTGGTTGCGCATCTGAAACGCAAGGCGGAGCTTCTGGAGACGGTGCACAGCCGCGTGTTCAGGGCCGAATCGGGAACCGAAGCGGCTCAGAGAGAAGTTCTGGATCTGATCCTTGAGGACCTAGCCGCCCATCACCGGGCAACGCATTCCGTGTCGTCCGATGTGGTGGAAGTCCTGAACGACGGACCCCGGGTTCGCCTTACCGATTATGCGCCTCTGGAAGCCGCGTCCCGTCTGGTGCAGGAAGACCTGGTGCTGATGCGCAAGGGCGAGGATGGTTACAGGCTCGCCGCCGCGTCGTTGTGTTTTCCGTCGTCCTGGTCGCTGGCGGAAAAATTCGGCCAGTCGATGCATGCCATCCATGACAATGTGCCCGGTTTCAACGATGGCCGGATGGGGCCGGTGGTTGCGCGGATCTTCGACAACCTGACCGCCGATCAGCTTGTCGGGCGTTACAACTGGTCGATCTACGACGATCCGGATTTGCATCATCCGCAGGCCAAGCAGCTTGCGCCGCAGATCGAGGAGAAAGGGGCTGGCGCGCTTGCGCATCTGTTCGTTCGTGTCGAACGCCAGACCCTGCGCAGGCTGCCGAAGTCGGGCGACATTCTGTTCACCATCAAGATCCACCACGATCCGATCTCGCTCTTGAAGACCCACGAGCGCGGCGCGGAGCTGGCGGCCGGTCTGGCGTCCCAGCTAAGGGAACTCGACGATAGGCAGATCGCCTACAAGGGGCTGACGCAGTACCGGACGGCGATCGCGGAGGAACTGGAAACCTTCGCGCCGTCGGCGCCGGAGGCGGTTTAGTCGGCACAACAAATCGATCCGCGTGGTGATCTGGCCGCCCGGAGCTGCGTACCTACATTACCAAGGGCACAACCGGAGTAGCTCTAGAATCATGGCAGGCGAAAAGGATCGCGAGGCAAACCGGCTGACGGGCCGGGTCGGACGCTATGCGAAGGTCGGAACGAGTGTCGGGGGTATTGCCGCCAAGATGGCCGGCGCGCGCCTGTTCGGTATGGACCTCGACAGCGAAAAGAACGCGGCGGAAATCGCCGCGGCACTTGGCGGGCTCAAGGGGCCGCTGATGAAGGTTGCCCAATTGCTGTCGACGATCCCCGACGTTCTGCCGCCGGAATACACCACCGAACTTGCCAAGCTTCAGGCCAATGCGCCGCCCATGGGGTGGGCCTTCGTCAAGCGCCGGATGCGGGCGGAACTGGGCGCCGACTGGCAGTCCCGGTTCAAGGCGTTCGGTAAGGAACCCGCAGCGGCAGCCTCGCTCGGGCAGGTGCACCGGGCGGTCACCCTCGATGGCCGCGACCTTGCCTGCAAACTGCAATATCCGGATATGGCGTCGGCGGTCGAAGCCGACCTGAAGCAACTGCAGATGCTGTTTTCGATCCACCGGCGCATGCAGGCGGCGATCGACACAAGGGAGATTGCCAAGGAAATCAGTGCCCGGGTGCGCGAGGAACTCGACTATGTGCGCGAAGCGGCGCACATGGCCGTCTACCGGGCGATGCTGGCGGACAATGAGCGGATCCGTGTTCCCGAAGCGGTCGACGAGCTGTCGACCGCGCGCCTTTTGACCATGAACTGGCTCGAAGGCGCGCCGCTGCTTGAGTTCAAGGAGCACAGCCTGGAGGAACGCAACCTCATTGCAACGACCATGTTCCAGGCCTGGTGGCATCCCTTCAGCCATTACGGGCTGATCCATGGCGATCCGCACCTGGGCAATTACACGGTGTTTCAGGAAGACGGGGCGCCTGCCGGTATCAATCTTCTCGATTACGGCTGCATCCGCATTTTCCCGGAAAGCTTCGTTGAAGGGGTCGTCGATCTTTATATGGGCTTGCTGGAAGAGGACGAAGCCCGGGTCGTTTCGGCTTATGAGCGCTGGGGCTTCAAGGATCTCAAGCGTGAGATGATCGATGTCCTCAATATCTGGGCACGATTCATCTACGGGCCTCTCCTGACCGACCGTGTCCGGTCGATCGCGGACGGGGTGAGCCCCGCGGAATACGGGCGCAAGGAGGCGTTTCGTGTCCACAGCGCTCTGAAACAACTCGGCCGGGTCACTGTGCCGCAGGAATTTGTCTTCATGGACCGCGCGGCGATAGGTCTCGGCGGCGTTTTTCTTCATTTGCGCGCCGAGTTGAATTTTTTCCGCCTTTTCAACGAGCAGATCGAAGATTTTTCGGCTAAAACAGTGGCGGAACGGCAGGAAAAAGTTCTTGCCTCAGCGGGCTTTCCTTTTGAAAAATCTGCCGCCTGATCGATTTCGGGACATTATTGCAGGTTGACGAAAGTACCTTTGTTTACGCAAAACATTGCCCAGTCCGTCGGCTTTCATGTAAGAAGTTTGCCGACGACAGCTTTTAATCGGGGGACCACATGTCTGATAATTCCGCGCCCGCCATGGACTACGAGGCACACGAAGCCACCTATGAGGGGTTCATCAATTTCTCCAAGGTCGGCACCGTGGCCGTTCTCAACATCGTCCTGTGCCTGATTTTGTTCTCGTTCGGCGGAACCGCCGCTACTGTTTTCGGCTGGCTGATGCTGATCGCGACGCTCGTCGCAGGCTCGATCGGCCTTGCACTTGGTGCCAAGGGCTGGGTTCCGTCAGCCGCCGTCTTCGTGCTGACCGCCCTTCTGGCGATTCTGACCGTCTAATCGATCCATCAAAAGGCATCCCTGGTATGTGCCGGGGATGCTTTTTTGCTCTTGGGAGGTTACCCAATGAAAATAGCTGTGCCGCGCGAAAGCGACGCGGTTGAAACACGCGTGGCCGCAACGCCGGATACGGTCAAGAAACTGATCGCTCTGGGAGCTACCGTGTCCGTCGAAAAAGGGGCCGGTCTGGCCTCGCGCATTCCCGACGCCGACTACAAGGAAGCGGGCGCCACGATTTCCACCAGTGCCGCGACCACCCTCAAGGACGCGGACGTCGTCCTGAAGGTTCGCCGGCCGAATGCCGATGAACTCAAGGCCATGAAAAAGGGTGCGCTGGTCATCGCCACCATGGACCCTTACGGCCATGAGGACGAGGTCAAGGCAATGGCGGATGCCGGTGTTGCCGCATTCGCCATGGAATTCATGCCGCGCATCACCCGCGCCCAGGTCATGGACGTGCTGTCGTCTCAGGCGAACCTTGCCGGCTACCAGGCCGTGATCGAAGGCGCCTACGAATACGACCGTGCCATGCCGATGATGATGACCGCGGCCGGTACCGTTCCCGCCGCACGCGTCTTTGTCATGGGTGCCGGTGTCGCCGGCCTCCAGGCGATCGCGACCGCACGCCGTATGGGCGCCGTGGTGACCGCCACGGATGTCCGTCCGGCCGCCAAGGAGCAGGTCGAATCGCTCGGTGCGAAATTCATCGCCGTCGAGGACGAGGAATTCAAGCAGGCGGAAACCGCCGGCGGTTATGCCAAGCAGATGTCCGAGGAATACCAGAAGAAGCAGGCCGAGTTGGTTTCTTCCCATATTGCCAAGCAGGACATCGTCATCACGACCGCGCTCATTCCCGGGCGTCCGGCGCCGAAGCTCGTTTCCAAGGACATGCTCGCCAGCATGAAACCCGGTTCCGTGATCGTCGACCTGGCGGTCGAGCGGGGCGGCAACGTGGAAGGTGCCAAGCCGGGCAAGGTGGCCACCGTTTCCGATGTGAAGATCGTCGGCCACCTCAACATGGCCGGCCGGATCGGGGCATCCGCCTCCGCCCTTTACGCCAAGAACCTGTTCGCGTTCCTGGAAACCATGATCGACAAGGAAACCAAGTCGCTGAAGCCCGATTGGGAAGACCAGCTGGTGACCGCAACCGTCCTGACCCGCGATGGAAAGGTGGTTCATCCCGCCTTTGCACCGGCAGAGGCCTAAGGAGGGAAGTAATGAGCGAATTGTCTCAAAGCGAAATTCTGGAGCGTGCGAATGCTGCTGCGGACGCCGCACGCGAAGCTGCGGCAACGGCAAATGATGCTGCCGCGGCCGCGCAGGGCTATGTGGACCAGCTGACGGCCGGTGCCGGAGATACCGCCATGCATGTGGCGGCCTCGGGAAGCGTGATCGAACCGTTTGTGTTCCTGTTCTCTGTGTTCGTGCTGGCGATCTTCGTCGGCTACTACGTGGTCTGGTCGGTGACCCCGGCCCTGCACACGCCGCTGATGGCCGTGACCAACGCCATTTCGTCCGTGATCGTCGTCGGTGCGCTTCTGGCGGTTGGCGTCGATCTGACGGCCGGCGACGGCGCCCTCATGGCGCGGATCTTCGGATTCCTCGCCCTCGTACTTGCAAGCGTGAACATCTTCGGCGGCTTCCTCGTGACCAGCCGAATGCTTGCCATGTACAAGAAAAAGCAGCGATAGGAGGCCGATCTGATGTCTGCAAATATCACGGCGCTCCTCTACCTCGTCTCCGCCGTTCTCTTCATCATGGCGCTTCGCGGACTGTCCAGCCCGGAGAGCTCGCGCAAGGGCAACTACTACGGCATGCTCGGCATGACCATCGCCGTCGTGACGACCCTGTTTGCCTCCGGCGTCACCTTGGGCTCCGGTCTCCTGATCGTGGCCGGCGTCGGCCTCGGTGGCGGGGTCGGGGCGGTCATCGCCCGTCGCATTCCCATGACGGCCATGCCGCAGCTGGTTGCCGCGTTCCACTCGCTGGTGGGCCTGGCAGCCGTCTTCGTCGCGGCCAGCGCGCTTTACGCGCCCGAGGCTTTCGGCATCGGCGCTCCGGGGCATATCCATGCCCAGGCACTGGTTGAAGCCGCCATCGGGGCAGCGATCGGTGCGATCACCTTTACCGGTTCGGTCATCGCCTTCCTGAAGCTGGACGGACGCATGTCGGGCAAGCCGATCATGCTGCCGGGCCGCCACCTGATCAACCTCTCCCTGGCGATCGGCCTCGTGCTTCTTGTCGTCGGTCTGGTCAACACCGAAAGCGCCCTCATCTTCTGGGGGCTGGTGCTGGTGGCGTTCCTGTTCGGCATCCTGATCATTATCCCGATCGGGGGCGCGGACATGCCGGTGGTGGTTTCCATGCTCAACTCCTATTCGGGTTGGGCGGCCGCCGGTATCGGCTTCACGCTCGGCAACATGGCCCTGATCATCACCGGCGCGCTCGTCGGCTCGTCGGGTGCGATCCTGTCCTACATCATGTGCAAGGGCATGAACCGCTCGTTCATCTCGGTGATCCTCGGTGGCTTCGGCGGCGAGACTGCCGGTCCCTCCGGCGGTGACGAAGAAGAGCGCCCGGTCAAGCAGGGTTCGGCCGAAGACGCCGCCTTCATCATGAAGAACGCGTCCAAGGTCATCATCGTGCCGGGCTACGGCATGGCCGTCGCCCAGGCCCAGCATGCCCTGCGCGAAATGTGCGACCTCCTGAAGGAAGAAGGCGTCGAGGTGAAATACGCCATTCACCCGGTCGCTGGCCGCATGCCCGGGCACATGAACGTGCTCCTGGCGGAAGCCAACGTGCCTTACGACGAGGTGTTCGAGCTGGAGGACATCAACTCCGAATTCGCGCAGGCCGACGTGGCTTACGTGATCGGGGCGAACGATGTGACCAACCCGTCGGCCCGCGACGATCCGCAATCGCCGATCTACGGCATGCCGATCCTCGACGTCGACAAGGCCGGTACGGTTCTCTTCGTCAAGCGCGGCATGGGGTCCGGTTACGCCGGTATCCAGAACGAGCTGTTCTTCCTCGACAAGACGATGATGCTGTTCGGCGACGCCAAGAAGATGACCGAGGAAATCGTCAAGGCGTTCTGATCGATCGGACTATCCGATTTTCGAAAGGCGCGGGACAAAATCCCGCGCCTTTTCTTTTGCCGGGAAGGGGGTATAAGCGCCGCATGTCCGCGCCTGCAGCCTTCATATACGATCCGCCTGTCGAGCCCTGGCTGGAGGTGCTCCACCGGGATGAGGATCTGTTGGTCGTCAACAAGCCGAGCGGTTTGCTGAGCGTCCCGGGAAAGGCTGCCGAACATGCCGACTGCATCGAGGCACGGGCTCAACAAGCCTATCCGGAGGCGCGGATCGTCCATCGGCTCGATATGGATACGTCGGGCGTCCTGGTCCTTGCCATGAACCGGGCAGCGCACCGGCACCTCGGGCTGCAGTTCGAGCGCCGCAAAACGCAAAAGACCTATGTCGCAAAGGTCTGGGGGCAAATGGCCGGTGACGAGGGGGAGGTCGATCTGCCGCTCATCTGCGACTGGCCCAACCGGCCCAAGCAGATGGTGTGTCACGAACGCGGCAAACCGGCTTTGACGCGGTGGAAGGTGGTGGAGCGCGACAGCGTCACGACACGGGTGCGCCTCTACCCTTTGACAGGGCGCTCGCACCAGTTGCGTGTGCATATGCTGGCCCTCGGTCATCCGATTGCCGGTGATCGTTTTTATGCGAAAGGGGCAGCGCTTGACGCTTCCGGCCGGCTTGCGCTTCATGCCGAGGAACTGACGTTGCATCATCCGTCGGACGGTCGTCTGGTGACCTTTCGCGCGGACTGCCCGTTCTGAGCGGAGACAGTCTCAGATTGCCTGCCGTCCCAGGTCCTCGACCCGTTTGAGCCAGCCCTTGCGTTTCTCGTCACTGACCGCCTCGACCATGCCGAAAACCGTGTCCCGGACCGGTTTGAAGCCGATGAATTTCAGGATGTTGCGCTCCAGGCTCTTCAGGCTGTGTCCGCCATACCAGACCCGGTAGATCAGGGCGGGCATGCCCATGGTCACGATCACCCGAGCGGATTTGCCCGTCAGCCGACCCTTGGGCCATTTGCCTTCCTCGGCCGGTTCGAAGGCGGTCTCGCGGTGAAACACCTGCTCGAGAAAGGCTTTCGTGAGCGCCGGCAAGGTTCCAAGCCACAGAGGGTAGATCAGGACGACATGATCCGCCGCAAGCATTTCCTGCGTGACCTGTTCCAGGGACGCCGGGACGGGCGCGGTGTCGTAATCCTTTGGCGAACGCAGGAAAGGAAAGTTTAGATCGGCGATCCTCACCACGTCGACAACGTGCCCGCCGGCTTCCGCGCCCTGGCGATAGCTTTGGGCAAGTGCATGGCAGAAGTGGTCGGAGTCCGGATCCGGGTGACCGTCGATAACAAGAATTTTGCGGCCGTTCGCCATGACTCTGGCTCCCTCGTGACGTGCGATGGAACCAGATTACCGGCTATTGATGTCGCGGAAAATGATCGAAGTCAGGGGCAGTCCGGTTCCTACCCTTGGATTATCCGGACCTGTTGACCCGCGTCAGGCCGTCGCGGGCCAGAGCGTTGGAATTATCCAGGTTCAGCGCCTTGGTATAGTTCCGGCGGGCGTCTTTCGGTTTGCCCAGCAGCTCCAGAGCCGCGCCACGGTTCGCCCAGGCAACGGCCGACTGCTTGTCCAGGTTTACGGCCATGGACAGATCGGTGAAGGCTGCATCCGGGTCGTTGATGGCGAGATAGGAAATGCCCCGTGCGGTGTAGATTTCGCTGACATTCGGGCTCAGGCCGATGGCGGTTGCGAAATCCTCGATGGCCCGGTTGTGCTGGCCCTGGGCCTGGTAGATCAGGCCGCGATTGTAATAGGCGCGGGCATCGCCGCTGTTGCGCGCGATGACGGAGTTGAAGTCGGCCAGGGCGGCGCCATAGTTGCCCTGGGTCCGGTAGGCGTTGCCGCGGCCGACATAGGCCGCGTCGTAGTCCGGCTTGATGTTGATCGCCCGGGTATAGTCGGCAATCGCCTGCTGGGTATCGCCCATGCGGCGAAAGACCAGTGCCCGGTTGGTGTAGGTCTGGTAGGAATTCGGATTGAGCTGCAGCGCGACATTGAAATCGGCGATCGCCTTGTCGAGCTTGCCCGCCTGTCCGTAGGCGATGCCGCGCGTGTTGTAGGCGCTCGCGTCCTGCGGATTGGCTTCGATCACGGCCGTGAGCGAATCGATATTGGCAGAAGAGCCGACCGCGCGGTCGATCGGCACATCGTCATAAATACCGCTGGACTGGCATCCACCCAGGCCTGCCGCAATCCCGACGGCGAGCAAAAGGCCGAGCGCATGTTTCGGGTCGAGGGCGGAGCGCAATGCATTTGATGGGTGCTGAATCATCCAGTCCGGTTGCCTATGCTTTGAAAGCGTGAATATCTGCTTGGAGCGTGATCGTGTCGAAAATACGTTTGTAAGGCCTGAATAAACAGTAAAAGCCGGCCGATTGTTCGGCCGGCCCGGATTCTGGCCTGATATCAGCTATGTATTCTGATCCGCACTCTTAGCGGCTGGGGGCTCTGCCGGGAAGCAGGCCTTCGCGCTGTGCCCGCTTGCGGGCCAGCTTGCGGGCGCGGCGGACGGCTTCAGCCTTTTCCCGTGCCTTCTTTTCCGACGGCTTTTCGAAATGGCCACGGAGTTTCATTTCGCGGAAGACACCTTCACGCTGCAACTTTTTTTTCAGCGCCTTGAGCGCCTGATCGACGTTGTTGTCGCGAACCAGAACCTGCACGCGTCTTTTCCCGTTCTGAGACGTGTCGCGAACCTTTCGCGACCGTGATTGTAACCTGAATTTCGGTGAGCCTTGTTACGGTCTTGTGTGGCGATCGTTTCTGTAGAACATGAGCACCTTCAGGGTCTCCGGCCCCGGCACATGCGTGCAGAAACACGTCGCCGCTGACGCGCCGCTCACAATGCGCGCGGTCATATCAGAAGGCCTGTGAGTTGTCCACTGGCTTTTACAAAGATTTCCGCGCGGAATTCGGCCATTCCTCTCCGGTGGGACGGTGTTCTGGACAGGGCGGGATTCGCGGGTTACAGGGAAGTACGCACTGTTGCGGACATTCTGTCGAGGCAGCGTGCAAAACCGAAGGTCGCGACCTTTGGTGTCATTTCCTGGAGGCTCAAATGGCTGGCTGGGACGGTATCCGTCCGGGCAACGGCGGCTTTCTGGCGCTTTGGAAGAGCGACATCCGGCCGACCCTTGCGCTCGGCTTGCCGCTGGTCGGGGCCCAATTGGCCCAGATGGCGATCAATACCACCGACGTCCTGATGATCGGCCGTCTTGGCGCGCAGGAACTGGCGGCGTCCGTACTGGCGTTCAACATGTACATGTTGCTGTGGTTCTTCGGTATGGGTGTCATCCAGGCGGTGATCCCTCTGGCGGCAAAGGCGCGCGGTCAGCGGGCCATGCGCGACTTGCGGCGGTCGGTGCGCATGGGCTTCTGGGTTGTCGCCTTTTATTGCCTGCCTGTATGGGGACTGATGGCCTATGCCGAGGAGATCTGGCTGTTCCTCGGACAGGATCCCCAGATCGCGGCCACGGCCGGTGGTTACATGGATGTCCTCAAGTGGACGATGTTCCCGGCGTTGAGCATCATGGCGGTGCGCGGTTTCCTGACGATCATGGAACGGGCCCAGGTGGTTCTGTGGGCGACGATTGCCGGTGCGGTGGCCAATGCGGGTCTCGACTATCTGCTGATCTTCGGGCACTTCGGCTTTCCCCGTCTTGAACTCGTCGGCGCGGGGATCGCGTCGGTTATCAGTTCCGCCGTGACCATGGTTCTGCTGTTTGCCTATGCGGCGCTGCACCCCCGGTTGAAGCGATATTATATCTTCGGCCGGATCTGGCGTTCCGACTGGCCGGCCTTCTTCCAGATCCTGCGGCTGGGCCTGCCCATCGGCGTGACGATCATCCTGGAAGCCGCGCTGTTTTCGGGGTCCGCGATCATGATGGGCTGGCTCGGGACCCTGCAACTGGCCGGTCACGGGATTGCGCTGCAGATCGCGTCGCTGACCTTCATGGTGCCGGTGGGGCTCAGCCAGGCCGCCATGACCCGGGTCGGCCTTGCGTCGGGACGGCAGGACCACGCCGGGGTCGGGCGCGCCGGCTGGACCGCGCTGGTGATCACCATGGGCGCCATGACCTGTTTTGCGGCGGTCTTCTGGTCGATCCCCGAAACGCTGGTCTCGCTTTACCTGGATTTCAGCAATCCGCAATCCCAGCCGGTGTTGGCCTTCGGCGCCTCGTTCCTCGCGGTGGCGGCCTTCTTCCAGATTGCCGACGGCGCGCAGATCATCGGCGTCAACAATCTGCGCGGCCTGGGGGATACCAAGGTCCCGCTGATCTATGCGTTCGGTGGATACTGGGTGATCGGGATCAGCCTGTCCCTTGGCCTCGGATTCTGGCTCGGCCTGGGAGGGGTCGGCATCTGGTGCGGCCTTGCCGGCGGATTGCTGACAGTTGCCATTCTGGCCAATCGCCGGTTCTACCGCCGCGAAGCCCTGGGGCTGCTGTCCTGACAGGTCAGAACATCATGCGGTCGTGAGCGGACTGATCCGGTTGACGTGACCCATCTTGCGACCCGGTCGCGCCTCGCGCTTGCCGTAGAGATGCAGTCTGGCATTCGGATCGGCCAGGATTTCCGGCCAGGCGTCGCATTCGTCGCCGATCAGGTTCTCCATCACCACGTCGGAGTGGCGGGCGCAGGCGCCGAGCCTCCAGCCGGCCACCGCGCGCATGTGCTGCTCGAACTGGGACGTCAGGCAGGCATCCTCGGTCCAGTGACCGGAATTGTGCACGCGCGGGGCGATCTCGTTGACCAGCAGGGTTTCGCCATTAGTTCCGCGCGACAGGAACATCTCCACGCCCATGACGCCGACGTAATCGAGCGAGGATGCGATCCGGATCGCCATATCGCGGGCGGCAGCCGCGGTCGTGCCGCTCACATTCGCCGGCACGGTCGAGGTCTTCAGGATGTGGTTCTCGTGATGGTTTTCGGAAACGTCATAGGCATCGCAATGGCCGTCGAGGTCGCGGGCGACGATCACCGAGACTTCGCGTTCAAACCCGATCAGCTCTTCCAGGACGGCCGGTGCGCGGCCGATCCTGTCAAAGGCGCCCTTTACGTCTTCCGGTTTACGGATCATGACCTGGCCCTTGCCGTCATAACCGAAGCGGCGGGTCTTCAGCACGCCTGTGCCGCCGAAGCGGTCGAGGGCCGCCCGAAGGTCCTCGTCGCTGTCGACACGCGCATAGCCGGCGAGCGCGACGCCGGAGCCGGACAGGAAATCCTTTTCGCTCAAGCGATCCTGGGAGACTTCAAGCGCCTTGACCCCGGGCCGCACAGGCACCAACGCGGCGAGATGGGCTGCGGTCAGGGCAGGCACGTTCTCGAATTCATAGGTGACGGCAGAACAGGCGGAGGCGAAGGTGTCCAGCGCCCCGATATCCTCATAGGGCGCAATCGTGTAGGCGGAACAGACGTCGAAGGCGGGGCTTTCCGGATCCGGGCAGAAGATATGGGCCTTCAGGCCGAGGCTGGCGGCGGACAGCGCCAGCATGCGGCCGAGCTGGCCGCCGCCCAGAATGCCGATCGTGTCGCCGGGAGAAAGACGGGTGTTCTCGTTCATGGCCTGCGTCTCACCTGCTCAAGCTCAATCGTCGGACGGCCGTTCGGCGACATCCGCGGTGCGCTGGGCCCGGTAGGCCTCCAGGGCTTTCTCGATCTCCCGATCGCTCAAGGCCAGGACCGCGGCGGTCAGAAGGGCCGCGTTGGTTGCTCCGGCCCTGCCGATCGCGAGCGTCCCGACCGGAATGCCACCTGGCATCTGCACGATGGACAGAAGGCTGTCCTCGCCGGACAGGCTCTTGCTTTCGACCGGAACGCCGAACACGGGCAGAGGGGTGAGAGCCGCGGTCATCCCCGGCAGGTGGGCCGCTCCGCCGGCGCCCGCGATGATTACCTTGAAGCCCTCGGCCTTCGCGCCTTTCGCGAACTCGTACATCCGGTCCGGTGTGCGGTGCGCCGACACGATACGTGCGTCGTAGGAGATCCCGAGCTGATCAAGGGTGTCGGCTGCATGTTTCATGGTCGGCCAATCGGACTGGCTTCCCATGATGATTGCAACGTCGGCTGCGGCCATGTCGTGTGTCCTGACTTGAGAGTGTCCGGAAAGGCGCGGAGTATAGGCAGCGGCCTAGCCGATGCAAGGCTGTTTTCAAGGAATGGCGGGTTAGGCGATGATGTCGGGAAAGAGCTGATCCTCGAGCGAGGAGATCCGGTCCTTGATCATGAGTTTCTTCTTTTTCAGCCGCTGAAGCTGGAGCGCATCGCAGTTCGCCGTGGTGGCCAGCGCCTCCACGGCCACGTCGAGGTCGCGGTGTTCCTGGCGCAGCTGTGCCAACTGAATTCTCAGTGCCTTTTCATCCGCTTCCGACATTGCACTCCCCCGACAAACGGTACGCCGGTGTTTCCTATTGCATAAAATCCCGTTTCGACAAGCGTCTCGTTTCGCTTGCGCGTAAAATAAGGCAGTGAGATGCCACATTCCGCCGCGCTTATTCATAGCAGATTGCAGAATCAGCTGATGCGAATTGTCGCGATAGGAAGCTTCAAATTGGCCGTAGGATTAAGGTTTTCCTAGCCTTGTACCCAGGATTTACACGTTCGACGGCAAATCTTCATGCCGGAACGTAAACGGCAATCGACAAGGCCCGGAAGCCGTGGCACCATGATCTGGTTTGAGGCCAACAGACAGGAGGCAATTCCATGTCCATGCAGTCGCATCTAGCAGAACTTGAGCGCCGTCACGCTGCGCTGGAACGCAAGATCGAAAGTGCTCACCTTCATCCGAGTACGGACTCCCTGGAATTGACCGATATGAAACGACAAAAGCTCAAGCTCAAAGACGAGATCGAGCGAATACGCAAAGATGAAACGCTTCACTGACGAAGCTGCCAGTTTCAAAAACGCCGCGGATTTCCGCGGCGTTTTTTATTGGGCCTTCAGGAAACGGATGATTGCCGAAACCGGTTCCGCATCGTTGAAATAGAACCCGTGCGCTCCGAACGGACCGCAAGGATTGCGATCCGGCATTCCCGACATGGACATCCAGGCGATCTTTGCCTTGCCGCCGGACCAACTCGCAAAAGCGGACGCATGGGCCGGGGGCGTCTGGCCGCAGCGGTCGCCGCGGTGATGAACCACAAGGGTCTCGGGAAGGAGAACCGGCGACATCAGGGTTTGTATGGCTTTCCTGTAATCGCCGGAAAGCATAACGACCGCATCGACCTGTGCGCCCAGTGCCAAAGCGGCGGTAACGCGGCTTGCGCCGCGGTCCACGCCGATCAGAAAGACCTTGCGTCTGTCGCCATGAACATTCGCGGTATTTACCGCGGCGCGTGGAACCGTGACGACCTTCGTGTCAAACCCGGCCTGCCGGAACAGATTCCGGTTGCGCATCACGAAATCGCTGGAGACGGGACCACCGGCACCCGGCATCAGGATCACAAGGGGTTTCAGGCCCGTAAAGGCCAGAGCAGTCCCTGGCAAAGTGGGCAAGGCGGCAAGCATTGCCAGAAAAAACGTCAAAACACGCAAGCGGTTCATTGAGGCGGACCTTCAGCCGTTCCCGAATGTTGGATCGATTTGCGTGTTTCGATAGGCCTGCGAGCTTGCGCGCGGCGTGATCATCGTCACATTTGACAGGGATCACGCCATTCCGATTGAACTTGTGGTTTCTAAAAAGTTAAAGGTGTTTCGCTCTAGAGAGCCTTTGCCTGCTCCCGCAGGGCGAATTTCTGGATCTTGCCGGTCGATGTCTTGGGCAGTTCGCAGAAAACGATGGTTCTGGGCGCCTTGAAGCCGGCGAGATGTTCGCGGGCAAAGGCGATGATGTCCTCTTCGGTCACCGTTGCACCTTCGCGCAGCTCGACGAAGGCGCAAGGGGTTTCGCCCCATTTTTCGTCCGGCCGGGCGACGACCGCCGCGGCCTGGATCGCCGGATGCTTGTAAAGCACGTCCTCCACCTCGATGGAGGAGATGTTTTCGCCGCCGGAAATGATGATGTCCTTGGAACGGTCCTTCAGCTGGATATAGCCGTCCGGGTGCAGAACGCCGAGGTCGCCGGAATGGAACCATCCGCCGGCAAAGGCTTCATCGGTCGCTTCCGGGTTCTTCAGATACCCCTTCATGACCACATTTCCCCGGAACATGACTTCGCCGATCGTCCGGCCGTCGGCCGGCACCGGCTCCATGGTGTTCGGGTCGAGCACGGTCAGGCCTTCAAGCGCGACGTAACGCACGCCCTGGCGTGCCTTTTTGGCCGCCTGTTCGGCCCCGGTCAGGGCATCCCACTCGCTCTTCCATTCGTTGACGACGGCCGGCCCGTAGACTTCCGTCAGGCCGTAGAGGTGGGTGACGTTGAAACCCGCGTCCTTCATGGCCGCAAGCACACTCTCCGGGGGTGGCGCGGCGGCGGTGAAGAATTCGATCTCCCGGTCGAGGTCGCGCTTGTCGGCGGAGGAGGCGTTCAGAAGCGTCGACATGATGATCGGCGCGCCGCAGAGATGGGTCACGCCCTCGTCGGCGATCAGGTCCCACATGGCCTTGGGCCGGACCCAGCGCAGGCACACATGGGTGCCGGCAACGACCGACAGCGACCAGGGGAAGCACCATCCGTTGCAGTGGAACATCGGCAGGGTCCAGAGATAGACCGGGTGCTTGGCCATGGACGCGGTCAGGATGTTTGCCTGAGCCAGCAGATAGGCGCCACGGTGATGGTAGACGACCCCCTTCGGATTGCCGGTCGTACCGGAGGTGTAGTTCAGGGAAATGGCATCCCACTCGTCGTCGGGCAGCGACCATGCATAGTCCGGGTCGCCGCTTGCGACGAAGTCGTCGTAATCCAGCGTACCGAGCCGCTCGCCGTCCTGCGGAAAGACCGGATCGGAATAGTCGATCACCACCGGCTTCACCTTGGCCAGCGCCAGCGCTTCCTTCATCACCGGCGCATATTCCCGGTCGGTGATCAGGACCCTGGTGTTCGCATGGTCGAGCTGGAAGGCGATGATGGCGGCATCCAGGCGGGTGTTGAGCGAATGCAGCACCGCCTTGGTCATAGGCACGCCGTAATGGGCCTCGATCATCGGCGGGACGTTGGACAACATGACTGTGACCGTATCGTCCTTGCCGATACCGAGCCGGCTCAAGGCCGAACCGAGCTGTCGGCAGCGGCTGTAAAGGGTCTTGTAATCCAGTCTCCGGGATCCGTGAACGACGGCGATGTGGTCGGGAAAGACATCCGCCGCCCGGTTGAGAAAGCTCAGCGGGCTGAGGGGTGCGTAGTTGGCGGCATTCTTGTCGAGCCCAATTGAATAAGAGCTGGCTGTGGCGTCCATGGCCGGATCCTCCCGAAGATCGTTCTTGGAGCCATCAAATCTCTATCGCCCGGATTTTGCAACGGTTCTGAAAACTAGCAATCCGACTAGTTGTGCGGCGCAAAAAAGATGTCTGACCGCTCAGGACAGGTACATGCTGATCCCGTCATAAACCAGCTTTACGCCGATGACGCCCATCAGCACGTAGATGATCCGGTAGAAGAAGCCGGGATCGACGACCCTGACCAGCCAGACCCCTGTCAGGGTGGCGACCGGCGCGATCGGCAGCAGGACGGCCGAGGTCGTCAGATTGGTCGTGTCGAACTGTCCGAGCATGAAATAGGGGATCAGCTTGAGGAAGTTCAGGGTGGCGAAATAGATTGCCCCCGTTCCGGCGAAGAGCGTCGGTGCCAGCCGGAGCGGCACCATGTAGAGCTGGTAGGGCGGGCCGCCGGTATGGCTGACGAAGCTGGTGAAGCCGGAAACGGCCCCCCAGAAATACCCCTTCGGTCTGTTATGCTCTGCGGGGACATGCGCCCGCTTTCCCTTGTACAGGTAATTGGCCACGAAAAGCAGGGAGATCACACCGACCATCAGGGTGATGAATTCCTCGTGGACATAAGCGGCGGTGGCCCAGCCGACGCCGATTCCGAAAATACCGGCCGGCATGAGGATCATCAGGCTTTTACGGTCGAAGGTCCCCCGGTAGGCGAACAGCGCCACCGCATCCATGACGATCAGGATCGGCAGCATGATGCCGGCGCCCTGGATCGGGGAAATCACGAGCGCCATCAGCGGAACGCCGAGCATGGCGAGCGTCCCGCCGAAACCACCCTTCGACAGGCCGACCAGAAAGATCGCAGGGATGGCGGCGGCGTAAAACAGCGGGTCGGAAATGGGATGCATGAAGAAACGGGACCGGGGTTCGGACGGGTGATGAGGCGGTGAGGGCTACGTAATGCCCCGATCCCTTCTAATGTCGTATTGGCCGCAGCCTTGCAAGTATGGATGCTGTCGCGCACTGTTCTCAAAAGTCTCCGGGCCGGATATCGATACTGGGTGTCGGGGACGGATGTTTCTTGGGAGGAACGGGAAAAATGGCAAGCCGGTATGCTGAAACCTATCAGTCCTGGAAGAATGCACCTCACAGGTTCTGGAAAGAAGCGGCCGAGGAGATCGACTGGTTCAAAATCGGGGACGAGGCATTCGATGGCAGGTCCGGCCAGTACGGCCGGTGGTTTCCCGACTGGGAGTGCAACACCTGTTACAACTGCCTCGACCGCCATGTGGAAGGCGGACGGGCGGATCAGCCGGCCCTGATCTACGACAGCCCGATCACGGGTGCGGCGGCGACGTATTCCTACAAGGAGATGCTGGACCGGGTGCAGGCCATGGCGGCGGTTCTGGCCGACAACGGCATCGGCAAGGGCGATCGGGTGATCATCTATATGCCGATGATCCCCGAAGCGGCGATGGCGATGCTTGCCTGCGCACGGCTCGGCGCGATCCATTCCGTCGTCTTCGGCGGTTTCGCCGCCCATGAGCTGGCCACCCGGATCGATGACGCCACTCCCAAGGCGATCATCGCGGCGTCCTGCGGTATCGAGCCCGGACGGGTCATCGCCTACAAGCCGCTGATCGATTCGGCGATCGACCAGTCCTCGCACAAGCCGGATGCCTGTTTCGTCTTCCAGCGCGAACAGCAGGCGGCGGATCTGGTCGACGGGCGGGATCACGACCTCGGCGTGCTGATGGATGCGGCTCAATCGGCCGGTCGCACGGTCGACTGCGCCACGGTCAAGGCGACCGATCCGCTCTACATTCTCTATACCTCCGGCACGACCGGCCAGCCCAAGGGGGTTGTGCGCGACAACGGCGGCCATATGGTTGCGCTGAAATGGTCGATGTCCAACCTTTACGACATCAAGCCGGGCGAGGTGTTCTGGGCCGCGTCCGACGTTGGCTGGGTGGTGGGCCACTCCTATATCGTCTATGCCCCGCTGCTGCATGGCTGCACGACCATCGTGTTCGAGGGCAAACCGGTCGGCACGCCCGACGCGGGCGTCTTCTGGCGGGTGATTTCCGAACATAACGTGGTGTCGCTCTTCACCGCGCCGACCGCCTTCCGCGCGATCCGCAAGGAGGATCCCGACGGCAAGCTGATCGGCAAGTACGACCTGTCGAAATTCCGGGCCCTGTTCCTGGCAGGCGAGCGTGCCGATCCGGATACGGTCAACTGGGCGGCGGAGCAGCTTCAGGTGCCGATCGTCGATCACTGGTGGCAGACGGAAACCGGCTGGTGCATCGTCGGCAATCCGCTCGGCCTCGGCCAGTTGCCGGTCAAGCCGGGATCCCCGACGGTTCCCATGCCGGGTTATGATGTGCAGATCCTGGACGATGCGGGGCATCCGCTGCCGGCGAATACGCTCGGCAATATCGTGATCAAGCTGCCGCTGCCGCCGGGATGCCTGCCCACGCTGTGGAATGCGGAAAAGCGCTTCCATGACGCCTATCTCGCCGAATTCCCAGGCTATTACAAAACCTCCGACGCCGGGGTCATCGACGACGACGGGTACCTGTCGATCATGTCGCGCACGGATGACATCATCAACGTGGCGGGGCACAGGCTTTCCACCGGCGCGATGGAAGAAGTGCTCGCCACCCATCCGGCCGTGGCCGAATGCGCGGTGATCGGCATCGCCGACCAGTTGAAGGGGCAACTGCCCTGCGGCTTTGTCGTGCTGAAGGCGGGCGTCAATCAGCCGCATGAGGAGATCGAGGCGGAACTGATCAAGCTGGTCCGCAACCAGATCGGCCCGGTGGCCGCGTTCAAGCTGGCGATCACGGTGGAGCGTCTCCCAAAGACCCGCTCCGGCAAGATCCTGCGCGGAACCATGCGCCAGATCGCCGACGGCGAGAGCTACAGGATGCCCGCCACCATCGACGATCCGGCCATCCTCGATGAAATCTTCGGGGCAATGAAGGACCGCGGTCTCGGCGGTCCCGGCTGAAAGCAGAATTTTATGGGTCCGTACCCTAAACCGTCGATGGCAAAGAAGCCATCGACATGCGGACATGAGACTCTTATGGTCGGGGCGCCGTTTCGACGGCCCGTTCAATAAATGCCAAGAGGTTTTCAGTGTCCCTTGAGAACAAGGTCGCCATTGTCACGGGTGCCGCCCGTGGAATTGGTTATGCCGTCGCCAAGCGTTTCGTCATGGATGGAGCGAAGGTCGTCATTGCGGATGTCGACGACGAGGCCGGACAGAGCGCAGTTGAGGACCTGTCAGGCTTCGGCGATGTGATGTACCTGCATTGCAATGTGGCCGAACGCCTGGACGTGCGCAATCTGGTGGCTGAAACGCTGAATGCGTTCGGTGATATCGATGTTCTGGTCAACAATGCCGGCATCGTCGTCGGATCGGATTTCCTGGATCTTGAGGAAGACGATTTCGACCGGGTGCTGTCGATCAACCTGAAGGGCGCGTTCCTGTGCTCCCAGGCGGTTGCCCGGCACATGGTGGAAAAGGTCGAAGGTGGCGGTGCGCCGGGAGCGATCATCAACATGTCGTCGATCAACTCCGTCGTCGCGATCCCTAACCAGATCCCATATTGCGTCTCCAAGGGCGGGATCAACCAGCTGACCAAGGCGACATCCCTGGCGTTGGCCCCGCATGGTATCCGCGTCAATGCAATCGGCCCCGGCTCGATCATGACGGACATGCTGGCGTCGGTGAATGACGACCCGGCCGCCCGGAACCGGATCCTGTCGCGCACGCCCATGCTGCGCATCGGAGACCCTTCTGAGATCGCCAGCGTCGCGGCGTTCCTGGCGTCCGCGGACGCAAGCTATGTTACCGGCCAGACGATCTATGCCGACGGCGGCCGCCTGCCGCTCAACTACACGGTCGCTGTCCCCGACGAGGACTGAGGCCGGATTTCACGGAAGATATAACCGCGCCCGCGCTCAGCCAGTCTGGGTCGCGGGCGCAGTGGTTTCGGGCCCATCCGTATTGAACTGCAGCCGGGCCAGCTTGGCGTAAAGCCCGCCTTGGGCGGAGAGTTCGGCATGGGTGCCGGTTTCCACGATCCGGCCCGCCTCCATAACGATGATCCGGTCGGCTTTCAGCACCGTTGCCAGGCGATGGGCAATAACAAGCGTGGTGCGGCCCTGCATCAACCCGTCCAGGGCATCCTGGACCAGCTTCTCGCTTTCCGCATCCAGCGCACTGGTCGCTTCGTCGAGCAGAAGCACAGGCGCATCCTTCAGGATGGCGCGGGCGATGGCGATGCGCTGGCGTTGTCCGCCCGACAGGGTAATGCCGCGCTCGCCCACGGAGGTTTCATAGCCGTCGGGCAGGTTGGTGATGAAAGTGTCCGCATGGGCCGCCGCGGCAGCCGCAACGATCTCGTTTCTGGCGGCATCGGGCCGGCCGTAGGCGATGTTTTCGGCAATGCTCGTTCCGAAAACCGCCGTGTCCTGGGGGACCAGGGAAATGGTGCGTCGCAGATCCTTCGGATCGAGCGCACGCAGATCGTGCCCGTCGAGAGTGATCTGCCCCGATTTCGGATCGTAGAACCGCATCAGCAGGTGAAACAGCGTCGATTTTCCGGCCCCTGACGGCCCGACAACGGCGAGGGTTTCGCCCGGTTCGATGGTCAGGGTCACGCGGTTGAGGACGGGCATGTCCTTGGCGCCGTCATAGGCAAAGGACACATCGTTGAACGCGATCGCCCCTGTCGGCCTTGCGGGCAGGGCAACGGGATTTTCAGGGGCTGCGATTTCCGGTTCGATGTCGAGAAGCTCGCTGAGCCGTTCAGCGGCGCCGGCCGCCTGGGACAGTTCTCCCCAGACCTCCGACAGGCTTGCCAGCGATCCGGCCGCCAGGATCGAATACAGAAGAAACTGGCTCAATGTGCCGCCGGACATGCGGCCGGCCAGCACGTCGCTGGCGCCGATCCAAAGCACGGCGACCACGCTCGCACCGATCACGAAGATGGCGAAGCCGGTCAGTACCGCCCGGGCGGCGGTGGCCATGCGGGCGGCTCGGAAGGCGGTTTCGGCCGCATTGCGAAATTTGTCTGACGCGTAGGTCTCGTGCGTGAAGGCCTGCAGGGTGCGGACCGCGCCCAGCATTTCAGATGCGTAGGCGGAGGCGGCTGCGAGCATGTCCTGAGCGGAGCGGGACCGTTTGCGGACCGAGCGGCCAAACCCCAAGAGCGGAACCAGAATCACAGGAATGGCGAGCAGAACGATGACGGACAGGCGCGGACTGGTGACCACCATCATGATCGACGCGCCGATGAACATCAGTGTGTTGCGCATGGCAAGCGACGCGCTGGCGCCGAAGGCGGATTTGATCTGGGTCGTGTCGGCGGTCAGGCGGGACAGGATCTCGCCTGATTTCGCCTGGTCGTAGAAACCGGGGCTGAGCGCGGTCATGTGTTCGAAGACATCGGCGCGGACCTCGGCGACGATCCGTTCGCCGATCCACATCACAAGGAAATAGCGCACCCCGCTGGCGGTCGCGAGGGCGGCCACGACGCCGAACAGCACGAAGAAATAGGTGTTGATCAAAGACGGATTGTCGCCGGCGAACCCGAAGTCGATCACGCGCCGGACCGCGGTGGGCAGGACGAGGGTGATGGCGGCGGCGGAGACAAGGGCGACCAGGGCCGCGGCAGTCATCCTGCGATGCCGTTTGAGGTAGGGAAGGAGGCGGGCTAACGGGCGGAGGGATTTGCGGCCGCGGGCGGTCTTGTCACTGCTGTCACTGCTCACGGTTTTTCCCTCCCTGGCCGGCTGATCCGTTCGTTCGTAGACTTGGGGGATCGCATCTGAAATGCCAAGGCTTAAATTGACGCGCGATTGCCGGTAACCCCCTTGTTTCGGGCGCCGGCTTGGGGTATATCCCCGCCTCATGTTTATGGAAGGCTGCATCCGTTGGGGATCGGCGGCCTTTTTGTTTCGTTTGTATCCGGGTGCGGCGTTGGATGAGAAATGCCGGGTCCGGGTGCTTGAAAGGACCGGTCATGAAAGCGGATATCCATCCCGATTACCACACCATCAAGGTCGTCATGACCGATGGTACCGAATTCACCACCCGCTCCACCTATGGTGCGGAAGGCGATACCCTGCAGCTCGACATCGACCCGCAGTCCCACCCGGCCTGGACCGGTGGCGACCGTCAGTTGATGGACCGTGGCGGCCGCGTGTCCCGCTTCAAGAACAAGTACGCAGGTTTCCTGGGTTCGTAATCCCCTGACATCGTTGCGTTTTGTTGAAAACCCGGCCTCGTGCCGGGTTTTTTTGTTTGTCGATGCCTGTGCTTGCAGGCGCAAAAAAAGCCGCCCCCAGAACGATCCTGCGAGGCGGCTGAAAAAGTCTTGAAGCTGTCAAAGGCGGAGAGCCACTGGATGCGGAATGGCCTCCGGCCAGATGCGCGCCTTCAGCCCATTTGTCCGAAGGCGGCGTGAAGCTTGTTCAAATGCGCTTCGACCGGGTTGGACGGGGTTTCGTCCGAACCGTTGTCATCGTTTTTGCGGTAAAGCATCTGATCCAGATGGACAATGCGTTCCTGAAGCCGGACGGAGCGGGAAACGAGATCCCTCAGGGTTTCCGGCATATCGGCCCAGGACGGACTGTCGACCGGGCTGCTGAGCTTTTCCAGGCGAACCCTGTTCTTGTCGCTGCCGGCCTGCTCGCGGGACATTTCACCTTCGTTGACGGCACGCTGCAGGAGAAGCCACGAAGCCAGCTGCATCAGGCGCGTGGTCAGGCGCATGGATTCGGTTGCATAGGCGAGCGAGGCCGCACGCGGCAGCAGCTTTGCCTCGGCGCGACCGTCGCCGTCCAGATAGAGCGCCGTTTCCTCGACCAGAGACATGCCCTCTTCAAACAGGCTTTGAAAATTGTCGGAAGATGCGAGCCGGTTGGCAATATGCACCATTTCGGGTGCGGTGTTGCGGGTGGGTGTCTCATCCGTCATCGATCGGTACGCCTTTTTACTTCTCGTTCACCTGCCCGTGTGCCTTTTCGGGAAACGTCTCCGCGAAAGAAGCGCCTCGAAGCGGAACTGTTTCACTTCGAGACGAATTGGGCTTCTGCCGGAATTCGTTGCAACACGCATGCCAAGCGGTCCCACCAGGTCCGCCGACGACAGTTTCCGGGGATGATAGCGTGTGGAATGACCAAAAAAAAGAGCCGCAGCAGAGCGGCTCTGAGTCTTTAACAGGGAGGCGTCAAACAGAGTGGACAGGAGCCACTCAAGATCCAGATGACTGGATAGCTCTGTTTATACTTTGGAAAGATTAATAAGGAGTAAACGACTAAATTTTTACCTATCCAAGTGACCCAAAGTAGGACTTTTTTGTATTAAAGAAAAACGCCTCATAATAATTACGTACTTGGTTTTCCGAATAGGGCCTCGGCTTCATTGCGAATATTACTACGCTTCGACAAAGTCTCTTTGGTGCGAATTATTTCCTGTTCCAGTTCAACAATCCGCTCGGCGAGTTCCGATTCCGATAAAGTGCTGAGGTCCTGCCCGACAATGATCTTCGTTCCCTGCGGTTTCTTCGGGGTGTCGTCGTCAAAAAGGCTCATGGGTCTGTTCCTTTCCGCCGGCTGCGGCCATCGGTTTAAGTGACGAATTTTATCTTCCAGAACCGACATTGTCAGCCTCGGCCGGTCGGGCTAAACCCCAATGGACATTTTTGAGACCTTGGCCTGAGGAGATTGAGCATGACTGACCTACCGGCAAAAATGACCGCCATGGCGATTTCCGAACCGGGCGGTCCGGAGGTTCTGGTTCCGCAAGAGCGCCCGCTGCCGGAGCCGGCCGAAGGGGAAATCCTGATCAAGGTGGAAGCCGCCGGCGTGAACCGGCCCGACGTGCAGCAGCGCAAGGGCGCCTATCCGCCGCCCAAGGGGGCTTCGGACCTTCCGGGACTGGAAGTGGCGGGCACGGTTGTAGCGCGCGGCGAGGGCGCCGTGATGCATGAGATCGGAGCCAAGGTGACGGCACTCGCGCCCGGCGGCGGCTACGCGCAATATTGCAAGGTGCCGGAAGCCCATGCGCTTCCCGTTCCGAAAGGGTTGTCGATGCTCCAGGCAGCGGCCTTGCCGGAAACCTATTTCACGGTCTGGAGCAACGTGTTCGATCGGGTCGGTCTGAAGCCGGGCGAGCGGTTTCTCGTTCATGGCGGCACGTCCGGGATCGGCACGACCGCCATTCAGCTTGCCAAGGCGTTCGGGTCGGAAGTGTTCACTACTGTCGGATCGGAGGAAAAGGCGGAGGCGGTTCGAGCGTTGGGGGCCGATCATGTGATCAACTACAAGGCCGAAGATTTCGTCGAGGTCATCAAGGATCTGACCGGGGGCGACGGCGTGCATGTCATTCTGGACATGGTCGGCGGCGACTATGTGGAGAAGAACTGGATCGTGGCGGCCGTGGAAGGCCGCATTTGCCAGATCGCTACGCTTGGCGGCATTTCGGAAAATGTGAATTTCGGCCGGCTGATGATGAAGCGGCTGGTCCACACCGGATCGACTCTCAGGCCGCGCGACAATGCCTTCAAGGCCGCAATCGCGCAGAACCTGAAAGAGAAAGTCTGGCCGCTGATCGAGGCGGGTAAGGTCGGTCCGGTGATGGATTCGACCTTTCCGCTGCTTGAAGTGGCAGAAGCCCACCGGCGGATGGAAAGCTCCGGCCATATCGGCAAGATCATGCTCGAGGTGAACTGATCCTGCCGCAGGAAATAATTGCTATCGCCTGAGCGCGGGCAGGCCGATGCCGGTGGCCTCGAAACCGCCGTCCGCGCACAGCAGCTGGCCTGTGATGTAGCTCGCCTCCTCCGACAGGAGGAAGACGATGGCGTTGCCGATTTCCTTTTCGCTGCCGTAGCGGTTGAGCGGAATGGCGTCGTGATAGGCTTCCCGGATTTCCTGTGTGTGCACGGCAAGGGCCAGCTTGGTGTTCACCGGTCCGGGCGCCACCACATTGGCGCGAATGCTGAATTCGCCCAGTTCGGCGGCCTGTTGCAGCGTGAGCTGGATGACGGCGGCTTTCGAGGTGCCGTAGGCAACGCGGAGGGTGCTGGCGCGCAGGCCTGAGATCGAGGCGATGTTCACGATCGCGCCTTTGCCGGCGATCAGCAGGTCGGTCGCCGCCTGGGTCATCAGGAAGACGCCGTCGAGGTTGGTCTTCATGACCGTGCGCCAGCGGTCGAAGGTGGTCTCTCTGATCGGGCCGAAGTCGGCGACGCCGGCGTTGTTCACCAGCCCTTCGAGGCGGCCGCGGGTCTTCGCCACATCGGCAAAACAGCGCTCGACCTGTTCCGGATCGGAAACATCCATCACGATGGCCTGGACATTGTCGAGCGGCGCGGATGCCTTCATCAGTTCCTCGCCGTCGATGTCCACCATGATGACCTGCCAGCCCTTGTCCAGAAGGAGCTGTGTCGTGGCCAGTCCGATTCCGCGCGCGGCGCCCGTTACAAGCGCTGTTTTCATGTCGATCCTCCCGATCCGGCCCCCGTCCCAGGGAGACCCGTTCTGTTCATCCTAAGACCGTCGGAACGGCATTCAAGGCCGGAAACGGGCAATAAAGTCCTGCTTTTCAGGAGACTTTCATAAGGCAAACGACGGATTTGCTTTTGATCGCCTGTCGTCTTATATTCACGGTCAATTCCCATTCAATTCAAATGGACCACTGCTTTTTCGCCTTGCCGGGCGAGGGAGCCGACAGGAGGAATTTAACCGATGGCGAACACGCCGCTGATGCCGAAGGCAACCGCCGTCTGGCTCGTCGACAACACATCCTTGAGCTTCACCCAGATTGCGAGCTTCTGCAAACTGCATCCGCTCGAGGTGAAGGCCATTGCCGATGGCGAAGCCGCACAGGGCATCAAGGGCCTCGACCCCATCCTGACCGGGCAGCTGACCCGGGAAGAAGTTGAGAAGGCGCAGAACGATCCGAACCATCAGCTGAAGCTGCAGGGGTCCAAGGTCATCGTGCCGGAAGCCAAGCGCAAGGGACCGCGCTACACGCCGGTATCCCGCCGCCAGGACCGCCCGAACGCGATCCTGTGGCTGGTGCGTAATCACCCGGAACTCAAGGACGCCCAGATCATGCGTCTGGTCGGCACCACCAAGCCGACGATCGCAGCGATCCGAGACCGGACCCACTGGAACTCGGCCAACCTGGTTCCCTCCGATCCGGTCACCCTTGGCCTTTGCAGCCAGCTCGAACTGGACATGGAAGTGGAAAAGGCCGCCAAGAACGCACCGCCGCGTCCGGAAGGCGAAGTTGTGGAGACGCTGATGCCGGTGGAAGAATCCACCAGCGAAGAAGCGCTCGCAGCCGCCTTCTCCATGGATACGCGCAAGCCGATCGCGCGCGAAGAGGAAGAGGAATTCGACGCGGATGCCGTCTTCGCGAAGCTGAACTCGCTGAAGGGCGACGATGCCGGCAACGATAACGACGATAACGACGATAACGACGACGAAGGCGAGGACGACAGCAAGGCCTGACCACAGGCCCCTCTTCCCCAGGTCTTGACGAAAACGGGCTGCCGCTTCCTGCGGCGGCCTTTTTTGTTTGCCTTTCAGCCTGAGCCCGTGAAACCTTCCGGCACCGGGGTCCGATCCGGACCCTGCTCTTTTCCAGAACTGTGAAGCGCCGGCATTGACCGCTTTGTGCCTTTTGTAGCCGGTTCTCTCGTAGAGAGCGGCAGTGCGCTGAACCCCAATCCACCTGCTTCGACATCGTTGGCGCCAAATGTGCCAACCATGACCGCGAACACAACCCAGCTCTGTCTCCGGGACCGGTATCGGGGTCGGGGTGTTGGTTTGCGGATGGGCGGCTGTACCCTTCCGCTTCAGATCGCGCGGGCGGTCCCGGGCACGAAACAAACGACTTTACATACATACAAGAATGTATGTATAAGCGATGTTGCAGTGCACAGGAGAGTTTCATGCGGAAGACGGCGGAAGACGCGGAAAGGACGCGGCAATCGATCCTTGATGCGGCAGAACTGCTGTTCCTGGAAAGCGGTATTGCTCACACCTCGCTTGAACGGATTTCGCGCGCCGCTGGCGTGACCCGCGGCGCGTTCTATTGGCATTTCAAGGACAAATCCGAGCTCCTGCGCGCATTGCAGGAGCGTGCGGATCCGCCCCAGGCAGCGATGCTGCGCGTTGCCGCTGAACAACAACATTCCGATCCGCTCCAGCTTCTGGAAACGGCAAGCTGCGAATTCCTGCAGGAAGTCGAAGGCGATATCCATCTTCAGCACATGATTGAAATCATGTCCTCCAATCCTCATGCCGGCGAGGACACAGCCCTGTTTGCCGAAGCAAATACGGAAATGCTGGAAGTCCTGGCCAAAATCACCGGGCGTGCCCAGGACCTTGGGCAATTGAACCCGGAGTTCACGCCTTCGGAGGCAGCAATCGCCCTGATGGCGATGATGAACGGCCTGCTCTCGGAGTGGCTCCGCTCAAACAAGTGCTTCAAGCTCCAGGAATTGGGCGCGAAGCTGATCCGCTACCAGATCAAAACCCTGAAGGCGCCTCCCACCTGAACGCCAGCTCCGTTTTCCGATTAGCGCACACACACGAGGAACCGGTCTCCCATCCCCGGATCCCGCATTTATGACCCAGGTAAAAATGATGATAAACAACAAGAAATACGCAATTTTAGGCGTCTCTCTCGCAGCGTTGGCGCTAAGCTTGGCATCAATAACCGCCCATGCGCAGCAGCGCCCGGCCCCGTCGGTGACCGTTCTCACGGCGAAATCGACCGACTACACGCCGACCTCCCGTCTGCCTGGCCGCATCAAGGCGTCCACGATTTCCGAGGTCAGGCCGCAGGTTTCCGGCGTCATCAACGAGCGACTGTTCGAGGAAGGGTCCGAGGTCGAGAAGGGCCAGCAGCTCTATTCCATCGAGAGCAACGTCTATGCCGCGACCGTGGCTGCGGCGAAGGCCTCCGTTGCTCAAGCCCAGGCGAATTACGATCTGGCGAAGTCCGCCGCGAAACGGGCCGAAAACCTCTTTTCCACCCGTGTCGGTTCCGAGGCGAGCCGGGACAATGCGGTTGCCACCCGCGACGCGGCGTTTGCTTCGCTTCAGGCCGCGGAAGCCCAGCTCGACAGGGCCCAGATCGATCTGGACCGGACGACGATCAGGGCGCAGATTTCCGGCGTGATCGGCCTGTCCGACACCACCATCGGAGCCTTGGTCAGCGCCGAGCAAGCCGACCCGCTCACCACCATCCGCACGCTCGATCCCATCTATGTGGACGTAACCCAATCTGTGAATGATCTGCTGAAATGGCATTCCAGCGAAGACCAGCGCAAGCGCCTCGACGAGGCCGAGATCAAGCTGCTCCTGCCGAACGGCAACACTTACGCCGAGATCGGTCACCTGCAGGCCGCCGAGCCACGGGTTGAGCCGACGACCGGCATGGTGACGCTTCGTATCACGTTCCCGAACCCGCAGCACATGCTGTTGCCGGGCCTCTACGTTGAAGTCCTGCTCCCGGAAGGCGATTCGCAAAAATCCTTTCTTGTCCCGCAAAGCGCCGTCATGCGCGACACCGACGGCACGGCAAACGTCTGGATTGTCGAGGACAGCAAGATCGCCAAGCGTCCCATTGAAATTTCCGGCTCGGAAGGAAACCAGTGGGTCGTCTCGTCCGGCCTGAGCGAAGGAGACCGGATCGTCACGTCCGGTTTCCAGAAGGCCCAGGTCGGTGCCGAAGTTCAGATTGCCTCGGATGCTGCTTCGGGCGCTGCTTCGGATAGCCCATCCGAACAGGCGGGTGCCGGGGAAGGAAAAGAATAATGTCTCGATTCTTCATCGGGCGTCCGATTTTCGCCTGGGTTCTCGCGATCATCGTGATGGCCGCGGGCGTGATTTCCATCACGGGCCTGCCTATTTCCCAGTATCCGTCAATTGCCGGACCTTCGGTTGTCATCAGCGCGGTCTATCCCGGTGCGTCAGCGGAAACCGTCTCGGACACGGTGGTTCAGCAGATCGAGAAGGAAATGACCGGCCTGGACGGCCTGCGCTACATCAACTCCTCGACCACCTCCACCGGCGCGGCAAGCATCACCCTGACCTTCGAGCTGGGCACGGATCCGGATATCGCCCAGGTCCAGGTGCAGAACAAGCTGGCGCAGGCAGAAGCCGGCCTTCCTTCCGTCGTCACCCAGCAGGGGATCACCGTGGAGAAATCGGCCACCGGCTTCCTGATGGTGATCGCCCTGATCTCCGAGGACGGGAGCCGATCCGGCGTCGACCTTTCCGACTACATCAACTCCTATGTCGTGGAGCCCATTTCGCGTGTCTCAGGCGTTGGTTCGGTCACGGTATTCGGCTCCGAATACGCCATGCGGATCTGGCTCGATCCCCAGAAGCTGAAGTACTACGGCCTGTCGCCGTCCGATGTCACGGCGGCGGTCCGCGCCCAGAATGCCCAGATTTCCGCCGGGTCCTTCGGGGCCATGCCGGCGCCGAAGGGACAGCTTCTGAACGCGACCATAACGGCGCAGTCCCTGCTGCAAACGCCGGAAGACTTCGAGCGTATCGTGTTGCGGGCGGATACCGACGGCGGACTGGTTCTCTTGCGGGATGTCGCCCGCATCGAACTCGGCTCCCAGGATTATGAACTTGCCACATATCTGGACGGCAAGGAATCCACCGGCATGGCCATCCAGCTCGCGTCCGGCGCCAATGCGCTGGAGACGTCCAGGCTGGTCAAGGCGAAGATCGAGGAACTCTCGCAAACCTTTCCGGCCGGTGTGAGCTACGCCATTCCCTATGACACCACGCCCTTCGTCGAGCTGTCGATCGAGGCCGTCGTGCACACGCTGATAGAAGCCATCGTTCTCGTGGTCTTCGTGATGCTGCTGTTCCTGCACAATTTCCGCGCCACGCTCATCCCCACGCTGGCGGTTCCGGTGGTTCTGATGGGCACCTTCGGCATCATGGCGTTGCTCGGGTTCACGATCAATTCGCTGACCATGCTCGCCATGGTCCTGGCCATCGGCCTGCTCGTGGACGATGCCATCGTGGTGGTCGAGAACGTGGAACGGTTGATGCGGGACGAGCATCTGTCTCCGCGCGAAGCGACCAGGAAGTCGATGGACGAAATTACCGGGGCTCTTGTCGGCATCGGTATCGTGGTTTCGGCCGTGTTCGTGCCCATGGCATTCTTCGGCGGCTCGACCGGGGAGATGTACAAGCAGTTCGCCGTGACCATCGTCTCGGCCATGGGCCTGTCGGTGCTGGTGGCGCTGATCTTCACGCCGGCGCTTTGCGCAACACTCCTCAAGCCCCACTCCGAAGCGAACAAGGGTGTCGTCGGGCGCCTCGTGAGGTCGTTCGGGACCGGTTTCGAGACGGCCTTCGGGCGTCTGACCTCGGGTTACCTGTCGATTGTCCGCGGCGCCACGAATCGCATTGTGCGCATGCTGCTGATCTTCGCCGTTCTGGTTGGCGGCATGGTCTTCCTGTATCAGCGCACGCCAACCTCTTTCCTGCCGGATGAAGATCAGGGGGCGGTACTTGTTATCGTCGAACTGCCCTCCGGGTCCACCGCAGAGGCAACGGAAGCGGTCCTCGACAAGGTCCAGAAGTACTGGCGCACCGCGGAGGCGGACAATGTCTCCTCGATCTTCGCCGTCCGCGGCTTCTCCTTTGCCGGACAAGGCCAGAATATGGGCATGATGTTCGTCAAGCTGAAGGATTGGTCTGAACGGACCGGTCCGCAGAACTCGGTGATGGCCATTGCCGGACGGGCCTATGGTCCGCTGCTTGGCGGCATCCGGGAAGCGATTGTCGTACCGATCGTGCCGCCGGCCGTGATGGAACTGGGCACGTCCAACGGGTTCAGTGCCGTTCTTCAGGCCACCGCCGGTCAGTCGCACGAGGACCTGCTGGCGGCGCGCAACATGTTGCTCGGACTGGCTTCGCAAGACCCGCGTCTGACAGCCGTGCGCCCCAGCGGCGTTGCGGATGCCCCGCAGTTCCGCCTGAACATCGATTGGGCCAAGGCCGGCGCCGTCGGCGTTTCGGCGGCCGATGTGGGTACCTTCATGACGACCATCTGGTCGAGCAGCTACATCAACGACTTCCTCTACCAGGGACGGATGAAGCAGGTCGTGGTCCAGGGTGAGCCTTCGGCACGCTCCGTTCCGGAAGACATCAGCCTGTGGCGGATCAAGAACGAGAATGGCGATTTCGTCGATTTCTCGACCTTCTCCACCCAGGAATGGGTCTACGGACCGCAGCAGGTCAACCGCTACGATGCGCTGCCGTCCATGAACATCGAAGGCTCCGCCGCCGATGGTTATACGTCCGGTGACGCGATCGCCGTCATGGAGGATCTGGCCCGACAGCTCCCGCCCGGGTTCAGGCTGGCCTGGACAGGCATGTCGCTGGAGGAAAAGGAAGCCGGTGCCGGGGCCATGCTGCTTTATGGGCTGGCGCTTTCCGCCGTTTTCCTGTGTCTGGCGGCGCTTTACGAAAGCTGGACGATCCCGATCTCGGTGTTGCTGGCCATGCCCGTCGGGATCCTCGGCGCGCTCATCGGGGCTCAGATCGGTCACCAGTCAAACGGCGTCTACTTCCAGGTGGGCCTGCTGACCGTGGTCGCCCTGACCGGCAAGAACGGGATCATGATCGTGGAGTTCGCACGCGATCGCATGACGGCCCTCGGGGAAACCGCGCTGGAGGCGGCGCGAGAGGCGGCCCGCTTGCGCTTCCGCCCGATCCTGATGACCTCGTTGGCCTTCGGTCTGGGGGTCGTGCCGCTGGTCCTGTCCAGCGGCGCGGGCGCCGGCGCGCGCCAGGCCATCGGCTATGCGGTTCTGTTCGGAACGATTACCGGCACGACGCTGGCCATCGTCTTCGTGCCCGTCTTCTTTGTCTCCGTGATGTGGCTTTTCTCGCGGCGCCAAACCGCCGAGGATGTCGCGGAAGCGTCGGCCAACTGATGTCCTCCCTTTTCCTGCCGGCGTTTGCGGCCGGCAGGAAAGAGACCTCAACCTAGGGGAAGAGGTTTCGCATTTTTGCTGCTGCGTCCGGAGGCCGCGTTTTTATGTTTCCGTTAGCCTGCCGCCGCGCAGCCTTCCGGTTTCAGCACCCTCTTCGTGGAGGCCGGGAAGCGCTGCAGCTTTTCCGCTGGCCGGATCGGCCTTGCGACCAGGTTCCCGCCGCAGTTCGGGCATTGGCCTTTCAGGACCTCTTCCGCGCAGTCGCGGCAGAAGGTGCACTCGAAGGTACAGATCATGGCGTCTGTCGCTTCGGGCGGCAGGTCCTTGTCACAGCATTCGCAGTTCGGGCGCAGGTCTAGCATGGATGGCTCCCCCGGTCGTTTGGCTGGAAAGAGTGTAGCGCGGTGAGGGGAAGACGCAAACGGTCGGATAGACTCAGCGTTCGGTGAGCTTGAGTTCGATGCGCCGGTTGCGGGCCAAGGCTTCCGGGCTGTCGCCTTCCTCCAGCGGCTGGTATTCGCCGAACCCGGCCGCCACGAGGCGCTTGGGATCGACACCGCGTTCGATCAGGTAGCGCACCACGGAAATCGCGCGCGCGGCGGACAATTCCCAGTTGTTGCGGATCCGGCCCGTTCCCGAAAGCGGTCGGGCGTCGGTGTGGCCGTCAACGCGAAGCACCCAGTTGATCTCGTCGGGGATCTGCAGGCTGAGTTCCTGGATCGCGTCGGCGAGCTTGTCGAGTTCACCCTTGCCGTCCGGGTTGATCTCTTCGGATCCGGAGGAAAACAGGACTTCCGACTGGAAGACGAAGCGGTCGCCGACGACCCGGATATCGGAGCGCTGCGACAGGATCTCGCGCAGGCGGCCGAAGAAGTCGGAGCGGTAGCGCGACAGTTCCTGGACCCTCTGGACCAGGGCGGCGTTCAGGCGCCGGCCGAGGCTCGCGATCTTGGCCTGGCTTTCGCTTTCCTTGGCTTCCGCCGCATCAAGAGCCGCATTGGCGGCTGCGATCTGACGGCGCAGGGCGGAGATCTGCTGGTTCAGGAGTTCGACCTGGGCCAACGCCCGCTGGCTGACCTGCTTTTCCTCGTCGAGCATGGTTTCCAGGCGTGCTGCGCGGCCGCCTGCGGCCTGTGCTTCGCCGGATGAATTGTCCAAAAGGCCGAGAAGCCGTTCGTTTTCCGTATTCGCGTCGCCGAGGCTGGCGCGAAGGCCGGTGATCGTATCGTTCAGTTCGCTGCTGTTTGCCCGTTCCAGGGCGAGCAATTCGGTCAGTTCGCTGATCTGCGCGTTCAGCCGGTTCAGGACCGTGTCGCGCCCGGAGAGCTGCTGGCTCAGAAAGAACTGCGCCAGCATGAAGATCGACAGCAGGAAGATGATGACGAGCAGGAGCGTTGCCATCGCATCGACGAAGCCGGGCCAGTAGTCTGTCCCCGTGGCGCGGCGTCTGGCACGCAAGCTCCCCATGGCTTAGTCCTTCGCGCGGTCGAAGGCCGCCGAAATCGAGGACAGAAGCGCTTCGATCCGTTTTTGCTGTTCGCCCTGGTTCTCCGCCCAGTCGCGCATCATCTGCTGTTCGGACCGCACATGCTTGACCAGCCCCTGGATGCCCTCGGCGAGGTTGGCCATGGCCTGGGACGCCTTCTTGCTGCCCCCTTCCTCGACCGTCTTCTGCAACTGGGCGATGGAGGCCTGAATGCGCTCGGAGTTGTCGCTGGGGGCGGCCAGAACCGAGGAATCTTCCGGCTCGATGTCGGTGACGGTCGAGAGCCAGTCTTCCAGTTCGTTGTAGAACCGGTTCTGGGCCTGGCCTGCCTGAAGGTCGAGGAAACCGAGAACCAGGGAACCGGTCAGGCCGAAAAGGGATGAGGAAAACGCCGTACCCATGCCCGAAAGCGGGGCTTCAAGGCCTGCTTTCAGATCCTCGAAAATCACATTGGCATCGCCGGAGCCGACATCGAGCGACTGGATGGTGGCGCCGACCGCGCTGACGGTCTGGAGCAGGCCCCAGAAGGTGCCGAGCAGGCCGAGGAAGACGAGAAGGCCGGTGAGATAACGGGAGATCTCGCGCGATTCCTCCAGGCGCATGCCGATCGAATCCAGGATCGAGCGGGCCGTCATCGGGGTCAGCGCCATTTCGCCGACCTTGTTGCCCAGCAGGGTCGCCATGGGCGCCAGCAGGACGGGGGAGCGGGTGTCGAGGCCGGGGTCGCCGACGCGGAAGCTGTTCACCCAGGCGATTTCGGGAAACAGCCGGATGACCCTGCCGAACAACAGCAGGATGCCGAACAGGCCCACCAGGATAATCAGGCCGTTCAGGCCGGGGTTGCTCATGAAGGCAACCGAGATCTGCCGGTAAAGAATGAAACCTATGAATGCAACGATCACCAGGAAGATGATCATGAACGACAGGTATGCCCGGGGACTGGACAGACTGTAGGGGTCGAAGTCTCTTGCCATCGGTCGCTGAGTAGCCGCCTGTTATTGGTAAACGATTGATAACGTGATTTCCCGGGGATTGAAAACCGTTAATCGTTCGCGGGCAATGCTTAACGCACGACAAATCTCTCCGCGGCCACTGCAAGGCGCGGAGTTTCAGTGAACTGAAAGCCGGTGAAGACCGGGGTGAGACGGATCAGTCGACGTTCTTCAAAAGCCGCAGGAGATGCTTCTGGGCATATTCGTTGCCTGCGACCACATCGCCGGTGTCCAGCATCTTGTCCTTGCCGGAGAGGTCGGAGACGTATCCGCCTGCTTCCTTCACCATCAGAACGCCGGCGGCAATATCCCACGAATTGAGGCCGCGTTCCCAATAGCCGTCGAAACGCCCGGACGCGGTCCAGGCCAGATCGAGAGCGGCGGCGCCACAACGGCGGACGCCGGCGACTTCCGGCATGATGTAGCGCAATTCCTTCAGGGTCCGGCCATGGTCGCCCTTGCCGATGAACGGCAGGCCGGTGGCGAACACCATGTCGGGAAGCTCCATCCGGCCCGCGACCCGCAGGCGGCGGTCGTTCAGGAAGGCGCCCCGGCCGCGTTCGGCGGTATAGAGTTCGTCCATGACGGGATTGTAGATCACCCCGGCGACGATCTGGCCCTGGCGCTCAAGGGCAATGGAACTGGCGAAGATCGGAATCCCGTGGAGGAAGTTCGTGGTGCCGTCGAGCGGGTCCACATGCCAGCGGTGCTGGCCGTCGGTTCCTTCGACCTCGCCGCTTTCCTCCATCACCAGGCCGAATGCCGGGCGGGCCTTCGTCAGTTCGGCACGGATGATCTCTTCCGCCCGGCGGTCTGCGGCGGAGACGAAATCTCCCGGACCCTTCCGGGAAACCTGGAGATTTTCCACTTCGCCGAAATCGCGAACAAGGCTGCGGCCTGCCTTCATGGCGGCCTGAACCATTACGTTGAGGAGGGCGGTGCGAGCCATTTTCTTTTTGTCGCTTGTTATGAGGCGCGCCCGGATGTCAGGCGCGCCGGAGTGCAGATTGGGGAAAGCCTAGTCGGCGCGGCGGACGTATTCCAGCGTGCCGGTGTCGACGATGATCTTTTCGCCCGCCGTGATGAACGGGGGAACCATGACGCGGACGCCGTTTTCCATGATGGCCGGCTTGTAGGACGAGGACTGGGTCTGTCCCTTGACCACGGCGTCGGCCTCGGCGATCTCGAGCGTAACATGCTGGGGCAGGGTGATGCCGATCGGACGTTCCTCGTGCATTTCCACGGTCACCATCATGCCGTCCTGGAGGAAGGCCGCGCGGTCGCCGACGAAATCCGCCTGGAGTTCGAGCTGTTCGTAGGTTTCCGTGTCCATGAAGATCAGCATGTCTTCCTGGGTGTACAGGTACTGGAAGTCTTTCTGCTCAAGGCGAACACGTTCGACCTTGTCTTCGGAACGGAAGCGTTCGTTGAGCTTGCGTCCGTCGATGAGGTTCTTCATCTCGACCTGGGCGAAGGCGCCGCCCTTGCCCGGCTTGACGTGATCGACCTTTACGACTGCCCAGAGCGTTTCCTGATGCTGGAGAACATTGCCAGGCTTGATTTCGTTACCGTTGATTTTCATGGAACGACCGATTGAATTGACTGTTTGAGACAAAGCGGATGCGGAGACGGGACAAGTTTCCCATGCGCAAACCCGATGTGGCGCCTGTCGACCACAAATGCGGGCCGGATTCAAGGAAAAAAGGCGAAAAGTGTTACCGCGCTCAGGGCGACGTGCGCGCGGGATCCTCCGAAGGTGCGAAAACGGTCGCCGAATACTGTTCCGCCCGTTTCCTGGCTTCCGCCAGCAGGTCGCCGTTCAAGGTGGCGACAAAGCCGTCCAGTTTCAGGTCCGAAACGCCGAGGGCGCGCGCGGCGTAGTGCCAGGCGGCCGCGGCGACCGGATCCTGCTGGCGGCCCCGGCCATAGGCATAGACGCGGGCAAGGCGGTTCATGGCGACCGGGTTCCCCGCCTGCGCGGCGCGCTCGAACCAGTCGGCGGCTTCCTTCTCGTCAGGTTCGACGCCTTTACCCTGGAACCGCAGGATACCGTAGTAAACCTGAGCTGCGGTGTTGCCGCGCCGGGCCGCCCGGCCGAGCCAGAAGGCGCCCTTGCCCGGATCGCTGTAGCCGCCGGGTCCCTCCAGATAGGACAGGCCGAGGACATACTGGGCTTGCGGGTCGTTGAGTTCGGCGGCCTCTTCCAGGAGCTCGCGCGCCTTTTCCTCATTGTACGGCCGGCCTTCGCCTTCCTGGTAGAGCAGGGCGAGATTGTATTTGGCTTCCGCATTGCCCGCTTTGGCCGCGATTTCGAACAGGTCGGCCGACCGTTTCTTGTCCTGTTTCACGCCGGTGCCCAGCAGGTAGAGTTGCGCGAGCCGGTATGCAGCGTGGGGGTCGTTCTTGGCGGCGGCCAGCTCGTACCACTGTGCTGCCTTTTCCTTGTCCTGAGGGATGCCGAGCCCCGCTTCGAACAGAACGCCGATCAGGGTCTGAGCCGCCGTATTGCCCTCTTCCGCCAGCGGTGTTGCCGCGGCGAGCGTCGACAGATACCAGCCGCGCTGGAACAGGCTGTAGACATAGTCCTGCGTGGTGCTGGCGCCTTCCGGCGGTAGGGGAGGTTGCACGTCAGTCGTGCTGACGAGTGCCGGCGGTTTCTCCGTCTCCAGCGTCTGATCGCCTGTTGCAGCCCCCTCCGGTACGGCCTCGGGCAGGGGAGTGGGGAGCTGTGAAACGGGGGGCGATGCCGGCGCGGTCTGCGGTTCGCTCTGCGCAAGGGATCGGGAAACCAGGCCGGTCTGGCAGGCGCCGATCAGAATGAGGGTGGCCAGAACAAGCTTGGAGAGTGCTCCGGCCAGCCATGTGCGCAGGTTCTTGCGGATCACTTCCATGCGGTTCGGCCTCGTTCCTCAGTCGGTGTCCTCAAACGGATGAGCTTCCAGAATGGCATTGGCCGCCGATACGGCGGCAGCCGGGCCTTCCGGATTCTGCCAGACCGCGTCCTTCAGCGCGACAAAATCCGCGCCGGTTGCAGCGGCCGCTTCGACGGATGCGATGGTATTGCCTCCAAGGGCAACACAGGGCGTTTCGAACAACTGCGACCACCATTCCGCCTTGGACAGTGTCTTGGCATGGGGATCGGGCTTTTCTTCCAGATCCAGGCGACCGAAGAACAGGTAGTCGATCCCGGTCTCGGCCCATTCCATGTCTTGGTGCTTCAACTTGGTGCCGCCGCCGCCGACGATCTTCGCCGGCTGGAGGCTTTCCACCGCCAGTTTGACGTCTTCCAGGGACGTGTCGATATGAACGCCGTCCGCGCCGCTGCGCCCGGTCACCTGGGTGTCGCGATAGATGAGGGCTGCCGCGCCGCCATCCTGGATGACCGGAACGAGAACCTGTGCGGCTTCCTGAAGCGCCTTGCCGTCAGCGTCGGGCATATAAATCAGCACGCAGGCGATATCCCCGCCCTTGAAGGCGTCGCCAAGATCTGCGGCGAGCTTGGCGGGATCGAACGCCGGTGGCGTGATGAGAAAGAGGCGCGGGCGGTTCACGATGAGATCCGTTCAATAATGAAACAATGGCGCATCATGCGCCTGTCCGGTTTCTTGTCCCTAAAGACGGCGAAAGAGGGACGCAAGGCCCCTCTTTCAATAAACTTGTCGTTGTTGTCAAAGACTGAACAGGCCGGACGGTCAGCCGATCTTCGGATCCAGGCTGCCGTCCTTGTAGCTGGCTGCCATTTCCGCAAGGGTTGCTATACGTCCGATCTTCGGCGCCTGACCGGCCGTGTTGAAGGCTTCCAGGCGGGCGATGCAGAGTTTTTCCATCGCGTCGCGGGCCGGCTTCAGATACTTGCGCGGATCGAATTCGCCCGGGTTTTCGGAGAGAACCTTGCGGATCTGGCCGGTGATGGCCATGCGGTTGTCCGTGTCGATATTGATCTTGCGCACACCGTTCTTGATGCCGCGCTGGATTTCTTCCACCGGCACGCCCCAGGTCTGGGGCATCTCGCCGCCATACTGGTTGATGATGTCCTGAAGGTCCTGCGGCACCGACGACGAGCCGTGCATCACCAGGTGAGTGTCCGGCAGGCGGCGGTGGATTTCCTCGATCACGTGCATGGCGAGGATTTCGCCGTCCGGCTTGCGGGTGAACTTGTAGGCGCCGTGGGAGGTACCCATGGCGATGGCAAGCGCATCGACCTTGGTCGCCTGCACGAACTTCACCGCTTCTTCCGGATCGGTCAGAAGCTGGTCGTGGGAGAGTTTGCCCTCTGCGCCGTGGCCGTCTTCCTTGTCGCCCATGCCGGTTTCAAGGGAACCGAGGACGCCGAGTTCGCCTTCCACGGAAATACCGCCGAGGTGGGCCATCTCGGTCACCTTGCCGGTGACGCCGACGTTGTAGTCCCAGTCGGCCGGGGTCTTGCCGTCGGCTTCCAGCGATCCGTCCATCATGACGGAGGTGAAGCCGGCCTGGATCGCGGTCATGCAGGTTCCCGGCTCGTTGCCATGGTCGAGGTGCACACAGACCGGGATGTGCGGGTAGATTTCGCAGACGGCGTCCATCATGTACTTCAGCATGACGTCGTTGGCATAGGCGCGGGCGCCGCGCGACGCCTGGATGATGACGGGAGCGGACGTCTTGTCGGCAGCGGCCATGATGGCCAGCGCCTGTTCCATGTTGTTGATGTTGAACGCAGGAACCCCGTAGTCATGCTCAGCAGCGTGATCAAGCAGTTGGCGAAGGGTAATTCGAGCCATTCAATTCTCCCGTAATCCGGCGTTTAAATCGTAACTGTCCGAAATGTTCGCGGCCATTTGTTGGCGCGAGGCATCAAGTTGACGCGGTTCTAGCAAATACTGCCGGTTTTGGAAGTCGTCGAAAGACGATTAAATCGTTTAAATTGTCGGCAAAGGCCAGAACTTTGCGACAGTTTTAATTTGGTATCCAAAATAATTTCCGGATACAGAAAACGCGCGACCGGAGGCCGCGCGTCAACTGCCGTAAAGTTCAGCCTCAGACCTCGAGGGCCTTCACGCCGGGAAGTTCCTTGCCTTCCAGCCATTCCAGGAAGGCGCCGCCTGCCGTGGAAACATAGGAAAACGAGGACCCGGCATTGGCATGGTTCAGGGCCGCCACCGTATCGCCGCCGCCGGCGACCGAATTGAGCTTGCCCTGTTTGGTGCGTTCGGCCGCATGCTGTGCGGCGGCGACCGTCGCCTTGTCGAAGGGCGCGATCTCGAAGGCACCGAGCGGACCGTTCCACACCAGCGTTGCGGCCTGGTCGATCTTTTCGTTGACCTTTGCAATGGAGGCGGGACCCACATCCAGGATCATGCCGTCGGCGGGAATGGCATCAAGGGCGACGGTTTCGTTGTCGGCACCGGGCTTGAATTCCTTCGCCACCACTGCATCTTCAGGCAGGACGATCTCGCAACCGGCCTTTTCGGCGGTGGCCATGATGGTGCGGGCCGTGTCCGCCAGATCGTGTTCGCACAATGACTTGCCTACATCGATGCCCTTTGCCGCCAGGAACGTGTTGGCCATGCCGCCGCCGATCACCAGCATGTCCACCTTGGCGACGAGGTTGTCCAGAAGGTCGATCTTGGAGGACACCTTGGCACCTCCGACTACGGCCAGTACCGGGCGTTTCGGTTCGCCGAGCGCGGAGCCGAGCGCATCCAGTTCCGCCTGCATGGTCAGGCCGGCATAGGCGGGCAGGAGCCGCGCGATGCCTTCGGTCGAGGCGTGTGCCCGGTGGGCGGCGGAGAAGGCGTCGTTGACATAGACGTCGCCGTTGGCGGCCAGCGCCTTTGCGAAATCCGGGTCGTTCTTTTCCTCGCCCTTGTGATAGCGGGTGTTTTCCAGAAGCAGAACACTGCCGTCTTCCATCTTGCCGACGGCTTCCGCCGCAGCTTCGCCGATACAGTCATCGGCGAAGTCGACGGCCTGGCCGAGCAGTTCCGACAGCGGTCGTGCGACCGGCTTCAGGGACATGTCGGCAACCCGCTCGCCTTTCGGACGGCCGAAATGGGCCAGCAGGATCGCCTTGCCGCCCTTGGCGATGACCGCCCGGATGGTCGGCAGGATGCGCTCGATCCGGGTGGTGTCGGTCACCATGCCGTCTTTCATGGGAACGTTGAGGTCGACGCGGATAAGGACGCGCTTGCCGGAAATGTCTGTCAGATCGTCAAGTGTTTTGAATGCCATATGTCTTGAACCCCCCAATCAAGGACGTGAAGAATGTGTCGTCAGGGTAATCCCGATGCCGAAGAGCGTGATTCGCGATGCGGCCGGGAAAGCCTGCTCCCGCGGAAATCATAGCGGAGGTGAAACGCAAGATAACTGCGACACGTTCAAGCACGGGACAATAAAAAACGGATGCGGCCGGGCCGCATCCGCTTCGATTTTCACAGATCGGATGTCAATCCGGTCCGCTGCATCAGATCAGCTTCGCCATGGCGACGGCCGTGTCGGCCATGCGGTTGGAGAAGCCCCATTCGTTGTCGTACCAGGACAGGACCGATACCAGGGTGCCGTCCATGACCTTGGTCTGGTCGGTGTGGAAGATCGACGAATGCGGATCGTGGTTGAAGTCGATCGAGACGTTCTTGTCGTCGGTGTAGCCGAGCACGCCCTTCAGGGCGCCGTCGGCCGCTGCCTTGATGGCGGCGTTGATTTCATCGACGGTGGTCGCGCGCTTGGCGATGAACTTGAGGTCGACCACGGAGACGTTCGGCGTCGGCACGCGCATGGCGAAGCCGTCGAGCTTTCCGTTCAGTTCAGGCAGGACCAGGCCGACGGCCTTGGCGGCGCCGGTGGAGGTCGGGATCATCGACATGGCCGCGGCGCGGCCGCGGTAGAGATCCTTGTGCATGGTGTCCAGCGTCGGCTGGTCGCCGGTGTAGGAGTGGATCGTCGTCATCATGCCTTTTTCGATGCCGACGGTTTCATCCAGCACATAGGCGACCGGGGACAGACAGTTGGTGGTGCAGGACGCGTTGGAGACGACGAGATCGTCCTTGGTCAGCGTGTCGTGGTTGACGCCGTAGACGATGGTTTTGTCGGCGCCGGAAGCCGGTGCGGACACCAGAACGCGCTTGGCGCCGGCGTCGAGGTGCATGGCGGCCTGATCGCGCGCGGTGAAGATGCCGGTGCATTCCATGGCGATGTCGACGCCGAGTTCGCCCCAGGGGAGGTCCTTCGGATCGCGGATCGCTGTGACCTTGATCGGATTGCCGCCATCAATCGAAATTGTGTCACCGTCAACGGTCACTTTGGCGGGGAAACGGCCATGCACGGAATCGTAACGCAGCAGATGGGCATTGGTTTCGACCGGGCCCAGGTCGTTGATGCCGACGACTTCTATATCGGTGCGGCCCGACTCCACGATGCCCCGAAGAACATTCCGGCCGATGCGGCCAAATCCGTTGATTGCTACCTTGGTGACCATACTTCACTCCCAGATAATGTCGTGCGTCCCCTCCGCACTGACTGGTTGAACGCCCAGAACGGCATTCCCGAATTCCAGGCCCTGGGGGTCGGGGCCTCAAGCGGCTGCATGCGGGAAGGGCATGCAGCCTTCTTCTAGCGCGTTCTGTTACGCCGCGGCGAGTTTACCTTTCGCCGCAGCCACCACGGCATCGCTGGTGATGCCGAAGTGTTCGTAGAGAACCTGATACGGCGCGCTGGCGCCGAAACCCGACATGCCGATGAAGGCGCCGTCGATGCCGATGAACCGGTCCCAGCCCATGCGGATACCCGCCTCGACCGCAATCTTGACCGGGCTGGTGCCGATGATGTTCGCCTTGTAGTCGTCCGACTGGGCCTCGAACAGTTCGAAGCACGGAACCGATACGACACGGGCGGCAATGCCTTCCGCTGTCAGGGTCGCATGGGCGGCCGTGGCGATTTCCACTTCCGAACCGGACGCAAAAATCGTGACGGCGGCGTCTTCCTCGCTCTCGATCAGAACATAGGCGCCACGGGCACAGCGGTTGGTTTCCTCGTAGCTCTTGCGCTGTGCGGGCAGGTTCTGGCGGGTGAGGGCCAGGACCGACGGCGCATCCTTCGTCTCAAGGGCCAACTGCCAGCATTCCAGCGTCTCGGTGACGTCCGCCGGGCGGAAGAAATAGAGGTTCGGAATGGCGCGCAGGGCTGCATAGTGCTCCACCGGCTGGTGGGTCGGGCCGTCTTCGCCGAGGCCGATGGAATCATGGGTCATGACGTGGATGACCCGCTGCTTCATCAGGGCAGCCAGGCGCAAGGAGGGCCGGCAATAGTCGGAAAAGACGAGGAAACCGCCGGAGTAGGGGATCAGTCCGCCGTGCAGCGCCATGCCGTTCATCGCCGCAGCCATGCCGTGTTCGCGCACGCCCCAGTGGATGTAGCGGCCCGAGAAATCGTCCGGGGTGACCGGAACCGTCTGCGGGGTCTTGGTGTTGTTCGAACCGGTCAGATCTGCGGAGCCGCCGATGGTTTCCGGAATCACTTCGTTCAGAACGTTGAGCACGGCTTCCGAGGCTTTCCGGGTCGCCATGGTCGGCTGGTCTTCGGCGATCTTCTTCTTGTAGTCCTGAACGGCCGCCACGTAGCCGGCGGGCAGGTCGCCGCGGTTGCGGCGCTCGAAATCGGCCCGGGTATCGGCGTCCAGTTCCGCGAAACGTTTTTCCCAGTCCTTGTGCGCCTGGCGGGAACGCAACCCGGCAATTCGCCAGGCGTCGAGAATGTCGCTCGGGACTTCGAACGGCTCATAGGGCCAGTTCAGGGCTTCGCGGGTCGCCGCGATTTCGTCGGCGCCGAGCGGAGATCCGTGAACGCCCGAGGTGCCGCCCTTGTTCGGTGCGCCGAAGCCGATCGTGGTCTTGGCGGCAATCAGTGTCGGCCGGTCGCTCGCCTGCGCCTGGCGCAGGGCGGCGGAAATGGCCGCCGGGTCATGGCCGTCGACGCTCAGCGTGTTCCAGCCGGAGGCCGCGAAACGCGCGACCTGGTCGGTGCTGTCGGTCAGGGAGACGCTGCCGTCGATGGAAATGCCGTTGTCGTCCCAGATCAGGATCAGCTTGTTGAGCTTCAGGTGCCCGGCGAGCGACAGGGCTTCCTGGCTGATGCCTTCCATAAGGCAACCGTCGCCGGCGAGAACGTAGGTGTAATGATCGACGACGTCGTCACCGTATCGGGCCTGCTGAAGCTTTTCGGCGATGGCCATGCCGACCGCATTGCCGATGCCCTGGCCGAGCGGGCCGGTGGTGGTCTCGATGCCGCCGCCGTGGCCGTATTCCGGATGGCCGGCCGTCAGGGCGCCCAACTGGCGGAAGTTCTTCAGCTCGTCCAGCGTGAAGTCTTCGTAGCCCAGCAGGTAAAGCAGGCTGTAAAGAAGCATGGAGCCGTGACCGGCCGACAGGACGAAGCGGTCGCGGTCCGCCCATTTCGGGGTGGTCGGATCGAACTTCAAAAACTCGGTGAAAAGGACGGTCGCAATATCCGCCGCGCCCATCGGCAGGCCCGGGTGGCCGGATTTCGCCTTTTCAACGGCGTCAATGGCAAGAAAGCGGATCGCATTTGCCATTCGCTGATGTTTTTCAAGGTCGGTCATTTTTTTTCCGTAGCTTGCAACGGCGCGTGCCGGATGAATTCGTGGGGCCTTTTCGGATTCGTTCCAGGCGCCGCACCAGGTCCTGCCGGCAGGGTGCAGCAGGTGTTTTCGGGGCGCCGGATCGAAAGGCGCCCGACAAATATCAGGAACCCTGCGCGAGTCAATAAACGGCGGGCGCGAATAAACGGCAGAATGCGGGGAAGCGGTATGCAAAGGGAATTGAGGATTCTGACAACCGCGGCATTGACTGGGTTATGGCCGGGTGCCTAATCTTCTGACCGGGATCGGGCGTGACGGGACCCTTGCCAATGGTCTCAGAGGATTGTGCCTGCTTGCTCGCAAGGAACTTGAGCCATTGAGTGTTATGGATGCGGCCTTAATTTCGACCATAACTCTTTCATTGTGGATGCATGATGCCGCGCCGGTAAATTGCAGGCGCATGTGAGAGAGATTGAAATGCCGGATACGGGATCACAGGCAGGTGGAGCAATCGAATCCGCCCTGCAGCGCCTTGAAAAGGCGCTGGGCGGGCTTGAGGTTTCCATACAACGCCGGATCGATGCGGACCGGTCGCTCAATGCATTGCAGGAAGACCTGCAGCGGCTGGGGGAGGATCGGTCCCATCTCGCCGCCGGCCTGGACAAAGCCGAGGCCCGGGCCGCCCGTCTCGAAGATGCGAACCGTGACGTTTCCCGCCGTCTTGTCTCGGCGATGGAATCGATCCGGACCGTGCTCGATGCGCATGGAGGCTGACCGGGGATGGCGCAAATCAATGTGACCATCAATGGCCGCTCGTTCCGCATGGCCTGCGACGACGGCGAAGAGGAGAGGCTCCTCGGCCTCGCGGAACGTTTCGACGGCTGGATCAACGAATTGCGCGGTGCTTTCGGCGAAATCGGCGATCAGCGCCTGACGGTCATGGCCGGGATCATGGCCACGGATCAGCTCGTGGAACTGGAAAAGAAAGTCGCCCGCCTCGAGGAGGAACTTGCGACCGTCCGGGATGCCGGCAGCGTGGCCCGCGAGGCGCTCGACCGGCGGGAAGCAGAAACCGCTTCCGCGATCGCAACGGCCGCACAGAAAATCGAGGTTCTCGCCGAGAGCCTGACCAGGAGCCTGAAGGCCGACTAAGCGGTTCGGCTACCGGCGCGATCCGTTTCCATCCATTTTGAAATCCGATGCTCCACCGGGCTGGTATTGTCCGGTTGCCACCGCTATATGGAGAAGGCGTGGCTGCACGATCCGTCAGGAAACACTATCCCCGGGGCCTTACGCATTCCTTAGGGAGCTGTCACTGCTTCGGTCCGTGGACTGTGGCATCACGGCGCCCACCTACTCTGTAGGTTCTCCGGGATTGCATATTCCAACGATCGCGCGGCTACGTCCGTATTCGACAACAGCCTGCAACCTTCCGCTCACGTTTCATGACGCAGACCGAGAACTCCCTGGCCGCCGAGAAGGACGTCCTGCGCAGGCAGGCGCTTGCCAGGCGTGCCGCAATGGAGCCGACCCGCCGGATCGAGCTGTCGCTTGCCCTGGTCGATGCCGGCGACAGCCTGCCTATCCCCGAGGGCGCCGTCGTCTCCGGCTTCTGGCCGATCCGGGACGAGATCGATCCGCGACCGCTGCTCGACCGGCTGCGGGCAAAGGGGCATCGTTTGTGTCTGCCGGTGGTGAGCAAGCCGCATCTGATCTTCCGTGAGCTGACCCGGGAGACCGTCCTGGTGCCGGCCGGGTTCGGGACCACGGTGCCGGATGCCGCCTCGCCGGAGTTGAGGCCCGATGTCTTGCTGATGCCGCTTGCGGCCTTCGACAAGGCCGGTAACCGGATCGGCTACGGGAAAGGTCACTACGATACCGCGATCGCCGCGCTGGAAAAGAACGGACCGTTGACCTGCATCGGACTTGCGTTTCAGACGCAGGAAGTCGACCATGTACCGGCCGAACCCCATGACAAACCCCTGGATGGCATCCTGACCGAGAACGGCTACCGGTCTTTTTCGCACATCTGGTCGTGAACCCCTCAGCGAGGCAGAATGAGGCTTTTATTTCTCGGCGATCTTGTCGGCCGGACCGGGCGAACCGCCGTTATCGAGCAGCTTCCGGGCATGGTCGAGGATCACCGGCTCGATTTCGTCGTCGTCAACGGCGAGAATTCCGCTTCCGGATTCGGGATTACAGAGGCGATCCTGCAGGATGTCCTGGATGCCGGCGCCGATGTGGTCACCACCGGCAATCATGTCTGGGACCAGCGCGATACGCTTGTCTATATCGAGCGGCAGGACCGGCTGCTCAGGCCGGTGAATTTTCCTTCCGGCACGCCGGGCCGGGGCGCGCATCTCTATACCGCGCGCAACGGTGCCCAGGTGATGGTCGCAAACGTTATGGGCCGGATTTACATGGACGCGCTGGACGATCCCTTCAACGCCATCGACCGGGTGGTGAACGATTGTCCCCTCGGTCAGGTCGCCGATGCGATCATCATCGACGTCCACGCCGAAGCCACCAGCGAGAAACAGGCCATCGGCCATTTTCTTGACGGCCGGGTCAGTCTCGTCGTCGGCACCCATACCCATGTGCCGACCGCCGATCACCAGATCCTGGAAGGCGGCACCGCCTATCTGTCGGATGCGGGCATGTGCGGCGCCTATGACAGCGTGCTCGGCATGGACAAGGAAGAGCCGGTCAACCGCTTCCTGCGCAAGATCCCCGGCGGCCGGTTCACACCCGCTTCGGGCGAGGCGACGATCTGCGGCGTGGCCATTGAAACCGACGATGCCACTGGACTGGCAACAGCCATTGCTCCAGTGCGGATCGGCGGCCGGCTGGAGCCGGTGCTGCCGCCGTTCTGGCAGAGCTGAACCGCTGCGAACCGGCCTGCCTGATGCGTCCGCTGGATTTTACCGGCGGCTTTGCCTATAAGCGGGCCAGCTTTCTGAAATCGTATCCGCACAAAGCCGAGAAGAGCCATGGCAGGACATTCAAAATTCAAGAACATCATGCATCGCAAGGGCCGTCAGGATGCGATGCGCTCCAAGATGTTTTCCAAGCTGTCCAAGGAAATCACCGTCGCAGCCAAGATGGGCGATCCCGATCCGGACGCAAACCCGCGCCTGCGTCTGGCGGTCCAGAACGCCAAGGCCCAGTCCATGCCCAAGGACAATATCCAGCGGGCGATCAACAAGTCCCAGGCCGGCGACAGCGAGAACTACGAAGAGATCCGCTATGAAGGCTACGGCCCGGCAGGCGTTGCCGTCGTGGTCGAGGCGCTGACCGACAACCGCAACCGGTCCGCATCCAACATCCGCTCCTATTTCACCAAATGCGGCGGGTCGCTCGGGGAAACCGGCTCGGTCTCCTTCATGTTCGACCGTGTCGGCGAGATCGTCTACAAGCCGGAAGCCGGCGAGGCCGACGCGGTTCTGGAAGCGGCGATCGAGGCGGGCGCGGAAGACGTCCAGTCCGACGAGACCGGCCACACGATCTACACCGCCTTTGAAGATCTGAACGATGTGTCCGCAGCTCTGGAAGGCAACCTGGGCGAGGCCGATTCGGTCAAGATCATCTGGAAGCCGCAGAACCTGACGCCGGTCGATGCGGACAAGGCGCAGACGCTGATGAAGCTGATCGACATGCTCGAAGACGATGACGACGTGCAGAACGTCTATGCGAACTTCGACATCGACGACGAGACAATGGCCGCGCTCGCCTGAGGCGCGTTTCAGTCACGGAATTGAAAGCAGGGCTTCGGCCCTGCTTTTTTGTTTTACCGAAGGATGCCGTCGAGCAAAGGCATGCTGGTGGCGGCCGCCAGCGCGATTAGGCCATAGGCGGTGACCCGGTAGTACTTCGGGTCGGCCTTGCCGAAGCCGCGAGAGCCCAGGAAGATCCCCAGGGCATAGGTCGGGATACCGGCGATGATCAGACGTCCGACTTCCGCGGTGAAAAAGCCGTTGAGGGCAAAGGCGAAAATCGTGCCGATGCTGGCGAGCGTGAAATAGACGATCAGGTTGGCCCGGACGATCGCCGGTTCCTTGGCGCTCGACAGCCAGAACGCGACCACCGGCGGCCCCGACACCTGGCTGACGCCGCCCAGGATTCCGGAGGTCGCGCCGATACCCAAGGACACGGGAATGCCCGGCTTGCCGTGATAGCGCCAGCCGGAAATCAGGAGCAGCAGAACCCCGGTCACGATGGCGAAGATCAGCCAGCGCAGCAGGAGGACGTCCGTATTCGCCAGGAACCACGCGCCGACATGTACGAAGATGACCGAGGCGATGACCGCCGGCAGAACCGTGTGCCAGTCGCATAACCGCAGCGCGCGGAAGACCAGGGGCAGCCCGATGAAGAAATCCAGAAAGAGAAAGCTGGCGGCGGCCGTCGGCGGATAGACCACGCTCGTGGCGACGGGCATGAAGATCATCGCGGCGCCGAAACCGGAAAATCCACGGACCGCACCGGCAATGAAAAGGATGCAGGCAAGGAAGGCCAGAAGTCCTGGCGTGAATGAACCCAATAAATCCTGCATGGCTGCCTAAGTGGTCGAAGAAAGTTGAAAAAGACGCGGCCTCACTGCCTAAAGTCCGCTTTAACTGGCGTCAACGCAGAAGTTTTGTTACCGCTTTGTTCCATGACACATCCGATTCGAGTTCTCGGCATCGACCCGGGTTTGCGGCGGACGGGCTGGGGCGTGATCGAGGCGCTCGGCAACCGGCTGACCTTCGTCGCTTCCGGTACGGTGACCTCCGACAACAAAAAGGGCCTCGCCGAGCGGCTGGTGCAGCTTCATGACGGGCTCGCCCGGATCGTGGAACTGCAGGCCCCGGCCGAGGCGGCCGTGGAGCATACGTTCGTCAACAAGGATGCCGGAGCGACGCTGAAACTCGGCCAGGCGCGCGGCATCGCGCTGCTGGTTCCCGCCCTTGCAGGCATCAGTGTTGCCGAATATGCGCCGAACCTGGTGAAGAAGACCGTGGTCGGAACGGGACACGCGGAAAAGGAGCAGATCCGGGCAATGGTCAAGGTTTTGATGCCGCGCGCGGTGTTCGATACGGACGATGCGGCCGATGCCCTGGCGATTGCGATCTGCCACGCGCATCACAGGGGCGCGCCGGCGGCACGGCTGGCGCAGATGGGGGCCGCATGATCGGAAAACTGAAGGGTGTGATCGATAGCTACGGGGAGGACTATGTCATCCTCGACGTGCACGGGGTCGGTTACCAGGTGCACTGTCCCTCGCGCATCCTGCAGGTGTTGCCGCGGCCAGGCGAAGCCGCCGTCCTTTCCATCGAGACCCTGGTGCGCGAAGACATGATCCGTCTTTACGGATTTTCCGAGGACGGGGAGCGGGAGTGGTTCCGCCTGCTGATGACCGTCCAGGGCGTGGGGGCCAAGGTGGCGCTCGCGATTCTCGGGATCCTGAAGGCCGGTGAAATCGCCAACGCCATTGCCCTTGGCGACAAGGCGACCATTTCGCGCGCGCCCGGCGTCGGCAAGCGCGTGGCGGAGCGGATCCTGGCCGAGCTCAAGGACAAGGCGCCGGCCTTTGCCAGTGTCGACAGCGAGACCATCGCGGTTTCGCAGACGGTCGCCGAAAACGTCGCCGCCCGTCCGGTGGCGGAGGCGGTTTCCGCGCTTACCAATCTCGGCTACGGCCAGCCGCAGGCGAGCGCCGCGGTCGCAAGGGCGATGAAATCGGCCGGTGAGGATGCCACAACCGAGACCCTGATCCGCCTGGGACTGAAGGAGCTCGCCGGATGAACGTCGCCATCTTTGCGGTTATCGCAGTCGTCTTCTTCGTCCTCGGCCTCGGCGGGATGATGTACATCGACCACAAATTCGCGCTTTCGGTCGACGGCCGGGACTATGCGATCGAAGGCCGGAAGATCAAATCCGATGACCCCTACGTGGTCAGACAGTACAGGAAATTCTTTGCCTTCAGGGTCGCCTACTCGGTCCTGCTCCTGGTCCTGCTGATCCTGGTGACCGCCAATGTCTGAGGACAGCCGCATCGTAACGCCTGAAGTCCGCGGCGACGAAATCGACAGCACCATGCGTCCGCAGGTGCTTGACGATTTCGTCGGCCAGGCCCAGGCGCGGGCGAACCTGAAGGTCTTCATCGGAGCCGCCAAGGCGCGCAGCGAGGCGCTGGACCATGTGCTTTTCGTCGGGCCTCCCGGGCTCGGCAAGACCACCCTGGCGCAGATCATGGCCCGTGAGCTCGGTGTCAATTTCCGCGCCACATCCGGTCCGGTGATCGCAAAGGCGGGCGATCTGGCTGCACTCCTGACCAACCTTGAAGAGCGCGACGTGCTCTTCATCGACGAAATTCACCGGCTTAATCCGGCGGTCGAGGAGGTGCTCTATCCGGCAATGGAGGATTACCAGCTCGACCTGATCATCGGCGAAGGGCCGGCGGCCCGCTCGGTCAAGATCGACCTGGCGAAATTCACGCTGGTCGCGGCGACCACGCGCCTTGGGTTGTTGACGACGCCGCTGAGAGACCGGTTCGGGATTCCGGTGCGGCTGGAGTTCTATACGGTCGAGGAGCTGGAACACATCGTCAATCGCGGCGCGCGGATCCTGGGGATCGGCATGGCGCCGGATGGCGCCCACGAAATTGCCAAACGATCCCGCGGCACGCCCCGGATCGCCGGCCGCCTGTTGCGCCGCGTGCGCGACTTTGCGGTCGTCGCGGGCCTGGACACGGTCGATCGCGTTATGGCCGACCGGGCTCTTTCCCAGCTGGAAGTGGACAATGCCGGCCTCGACAGTCTCGACCGGCGTTACCTCAACCAGATCGCCCTGAATTTCGGGGGAGGGCCGGTCGGTATCGAGACCATTGCGGCTGCCCTTTCGGAGCCGCGCGATGCGATCGAGGAAATCGTCGAACCCTATCTCATTCAAAACGGCTTCCTGCAGCGCACGCCGCGCGGTCGTGTCCTGACGCCGCAGGCTTTCCGTCATCTGGGGTTGCAAGTGCCGCAACGGCAGGATGCGCCTCAACTGGGCCTGTTTGTCGATCCGGACGGGAAATAGAGATCTGTATCGCGAATAATCCTTAGTTCTTAAGGGTTTGTTTGCGAACTTCCGCAAATTATCCCCCATCTCTATGGGGGGACGGATGATTCGTAAGCGCCTATCCACAAAACTCGCCTTGATGTTCCTTGCCGGAACAACAGTCATGTGTCTGGCGATCGTGCTGGTCACGTCCAACCTTGCCAGCGGTGTCGCGAACACCCAGGCCAACGCCGCGCTCAAGAGCGCGACGCTCGGCAAGCAGAAGACGCTGGAACTGGCGCTCGAGCAGGTCCGCGACAGCGCGGGCTTTTTCGTCTCCCTCGAAGATGCAAAGGACGCGCTCCTGAAGGCCAATGCCGGCTGGAAAAGCCTGGAGGACGGCGAGAAACAGGACCTGCGCAAATTCTTCGTCGACGACAATCCGAACCCGGCCGATCAGAGGCATCTTCTGGTGACCCCCGAGGGCGCGGACAACTACTACATCACCAACCACGAGATCGTACATCAGGCGTTCAAGAAGATCGTGAACCAGGGCCTGTTCGGCGATATCGCGCTGATGAGTCCGGACGGGGATTTCGTCTATTCCTACAACAAGGGATCCGAATTCGCCCGTAACATCGTCGCACCGGAACTGGTGCAGAACACGTTCAAGCTGGCTCTCGATCAGGTCATGAAAGCGGCCGGCGACGAAACGCTGAAGCCGGGAACCATGTACAGCTCCGGTTTTGTGGTGTCGGACGCCGGCAAGGTCGCCCTCGTGATTGCCGCTCCGATCTATTACATGGACCGCTACTTCGGCGCGGTCGGCCTGTCGGTCAACATGAACCGCTTTGCCGCGCTGCTGAACGAGCCGACCGGGATCGGTGAGCATGAATCGAATTTTCTCGTCGACAGCGCGGGCACGGCCATCGAACTCGGTGCCGACGGCAGCGCGCTTCGCAAATTTCAGCTTGCAGATGTGCAGGACGGTCCGGACCTGCTGTCGCTCGACGATACGCTCTACCGTTTCTTCCGCTCCGAAGCGCAGGTTCATGACAAGACTTACGGCGTGATCGAGGCCGTTCCGCAGACCGAACTTGCGGCAGCGGCCAGCAAGATTACCTATGGCGTGATTTTGGTGGGCATCCTGTGCATGCTGCCGATCGTCGGCCTGATCTGGTGGCTGACCGTGCGCATGTTCGCACCTCTCAACACGCTGAATGCCGCTGCCCGCAGGATCGCGGACGGTGAGCTTGAGGTCGATATCGACGCCACCGAGCGCGGCGACGAGATCGGCGACATGGCGCGGTGCATCGCGATCTTCAAGGAGAATTCCATCGAAAGGGAGCGGCTTGCCGAAGAACGCAAGGTCGGTCATGTCGCTCGTGAGGAGCGTGAACAGCGGATCGATTCGCTGATCAGCGGATTCCGAGCCGAGGCGCAGCAGGTGTTGGCCGTGGTGGAGGATAACATCCGCCGGGTCGATGACCTGTCCAATGTGCTCAGCGACCGGTCCGCAGCGGCGGCCGAACGCGGCGCCGGGGCGGTGAGTGATTCCGAGAACGCCTCCGCCAACGTGCAGGCGGTCGCTTCGGCGACGGAAGAACTCAACGCCTCGATTGCCGAGATCTCCCGGCAGGTGGCAACCACCGCGGAGATCGTCGGTCAGACCACGACGAGCGCACAGACCTCCAATCAGAAGATCGAGGGCCTTGCCGAGGCGGCCAACAAGATCGGCGATGTGGTGTCGCTGATTTCGGAAATCGCCGAGCAGACCAACCTGCTCGCCCTGAACGCAACCATCGAGGCGGCGCGGGCCGGGGAAGCCGGGCGCGGATTTGCGGTCGTGGCGTCCGAAGTCAAGTCGCTGGCGGAGCAGACCGCCAAGGCGACCGAAGAAATTTCGGCCCAGATTTCGGCGATTCAGGCATCGACCACCGATGCCGTTCAGGAAATCCAGAACGTTTCGAGCTCGATCGAGGAAGTGAACAACTACACGACGACCATTTCCTCGGCGGTCCAGCAGCAGGGATCGGCAACATCCGAAATCTCGCAGAACGTGACGGAAGCGGCCGGTGGAACCCGCAACGTGTCCGAAGCCGTCGCCTCACTGAACGATGATGTGGTGGAAAACTCCAGATCGGTCGAGCAGATGCGCGAAGCGACGCTGGAGATGAAGCAGCAGGCAGAACAGCTCAGGAAGTCGGTCGAGAGCTTCCTGGCCGAGGTCGCCGCCGCCTGATCAGGTTCAACGACAAAACCGAAGGCTCCGCCGGCTCTGGTCCGCGGAGCCTTCTGCCATTTGGGCCCCGTTGCATGTACTTTGTCACGTGGAACCTGTTTCATGTGCCCTGATATTGAGTTTGGAGACTGCGGTGACCACCTGGCCCGATCTTGCCGGCCGTCTTGACGACGGCGCTCATGTGCTGCCGGTCCGCGTCTATTATGAGGACACGGATTTCACCGGCATCGTCTATCATGGCGCCTTTGTGCGCTTTTTCGAGCGGGGCCGTTCCGATTTTCTGCGCCTTGCCGGCATTCATCACGCGCAACTCAAGGCGGGGGAAACCGGACAATCTCTGGCCTTTGCGGTGCGGACCATGAACATGGACTTTCGCAAGCCTGCGACGATTGACGACGTTCTGGAAGTCCGGACACGGCTTTCGGAACTGAAGGGCGCGCGTATCGTCCTCGATCAGGAGATCTGCCGCGGCGAAGACCTGCTGGTTGCCGCACATGTGGTGGTCGCCGTCATTACCGCCGACGGCAAACCCACGCGTCTGCCGGCAGATCTGGGACGTCGCCTCGGCGGGCTCTGATATTTTCGATCTCGAAGGCGGTCACTTTTTCCGGAGTCGGGGAAATATTTTGAGATTCGCCCAAAGCATTAATTGGGCGGTAACCTTAATTGATTCCTTTGTTCTTCAGGCAAAGTCTTTGACAAAGTCGAAGTTTCGCCAAAATCAGCGGTCAGAGAGGCTCTGAGCGGCGGTCCGGCAACGTCACGCAACCCATGCTCCGAAAGCCAGGGCTCTGGCAAATTACACGACCAAGAGGTCTTACGTTTCATGAATGAACTTGTTCAGTCGACGCTGGCGACTCCAGATGGCGGTATTTCGTTTTTTGCACTTTTCTGGCAGGCACATATTGTCGTGAAGATCGTGATGATCGGCCTGATCGGCGCCTCTGTCTGGTGCTGGGCGATCATCCTGGACAAGTTCCTGCTGATGGGGCGGACCAAGCGCCAGATGAACCGGTTCGAGACCGTGTTCTGGTCCGGGCAGTCTCTGGAAGAGCTTTACGGCACCCTGCATCACAGGACCAACCATTCCATGGCCGCCCTTTTCGTCGCCGCGATGCGGGAATGGAAACGCAGCCATGAGGGGGCAAAGCCCGCCATCGGCAGCCTTCAGCAGCGGATCGACCGGGTGATGGACGTCACCATCCAGCGCGAGGGCGAACGTCTTGAGAGCCGCCTTCTGGTTCTGGCAACCGTCGGTTCCGCTGCGCCGTTCATCGGCCTGTTCGGAACGGTGTGGGGGATCATGACCGCTTTCCAGGCGATCGCCGCTTCGGAGAGCACCAACCTTGCCGTCGTTGCACCGGGTATCGCGGAAGCCCTGTTTGCCACGGCACTGGGTCTTCTGGCCGCCATTCCGGCCGTGATTGCCTACAACAAGTTTTCCGCGGATGTCGGCAAGGCGGTCGCCCGCATGGAAGGGTTCGCAGACGAGTTTTCCGCCATCCTTTCCCGCCAGATCGACGAAAGGTCGTAAGCCATGGGCATGCAGGTGGGATCGGGTCAGGGAGCGGGCGGCGGCCGTCGTCGGCGTCGTCGGCGTCATGCGCCCATGAGCGAAATCAACGTTACGCCCATGGTGGACGTGATGCTGGTGCTCCTGATCATTTTCATGGTGGCCGCTCCGCTTCTGACGGTGGGGGTGCCGATCGATCTGCCTGAAACCAAGGCCAAGGCCCTGGAAGGCGATACGGAGCCGATAACGATCTCCGTCAATGCGTCCGGCCAGATCTTCATTCAGGACACGGAAATCGCCATCGACGAAGTCGTGCCGAAACTCGAGGCCATTGCCAAGAACGGTTACGACGAGCGCATCTACGTGCGCGGTGATCAACACTCTGACTACGGCACCATGATGAAGATCATGGGCCGGATCAATGCCGCCGGGTTCAAGCGGCTCGGCCTCGTAACGCTCGACGAAAAGGGCTCGTAACTCAGTTATGCGCGTTGGCCTCATCGCGTCTTTGGCCGGTCATACGGCCGTTCTACTCTGGGGTTTGATCGCCTTTCCGGACGCGGGAAGCTTTACGACACCTCCTGTCGATTCCCTTCCCGTCGAGTTGGTGCCGGTGGAAGACATCACCCGCCTGCAGAAAGGCGAAAAGGATGCGGAAGTCCGGGAGGTTGCCGCCGTAAAGCCGTCCGAAACGCCGAAAGAAAAACCTGCCGAGCCGACGAAAAAACCGGATCAGCCCGCAGTGGCGCAGCCGACACCGCCGACACCGGAACCCGCGCCGGCCCCGGAACCGACCCCGGAACCGGCACCTCCTGCCGAACCCGAACCCGCGCCGGCCCCCGAGCCTGCTCCTGAACCGGAGCCGGAACCAGCCCCGGCGGAGAAAGCTCCGGAGCCGGCCCCGGAGGCGGCGGCGCCCGAGCCGATCCGGACCAATGTCGTGCCGAGGACAAAGCCGAAGCCGCCGCGTCCGACGCAGACGGCGGAGAAGCCGAAGGAAAAGGACTTCAAGCCCAATGAAATCGCGGCCCTGCTCAACAAGGTGGAACCCACGGGAGGCGGATCGACATCCCAGGACCCCGCGTCCCTTGGCAGCCGTCTGAGCCAGGACACCAATGTGAAGATGAGCCAATCGGAGCTTGATGCGCTCAGGGGGCAGATCGCAAGATGCTGGAGCCCGCCGGTTGGCGCCGTCGGCGCGGAAGATCTGAAGGTTCGCGTCAAGTTCGGTCTGGACCGTTCCGGCCAGGTTTCGGCCAGCCCGGAAGTCCTGAACTCCAACTCGAACCCCGCGTTCCGGGCGGCGGCGAGCAGTGCCGTCCGAGCCGTTATGCGGTGCGCCCCCTATTCGTTGCCAGCATCGAAGTACGAGGCTTGGCAGGAAGTGATTATCAATTTCGACCCGCGTGAGATGATCGGCGGGTAGGATGAATTTGAGAAAGCAAGGAGCCCTTTCGCTCATGTGCGACAAGACAAAAGCAATTCGTTTCCTGCCCCGCCTGGAGGCGTTGGCAGCCGTGTGTCTCATGTCATTCGGACTGGCGGCAGGTTTCCTGACCGGTGTTCAGCCGGCGAGAGCCCTGATCGAGATCGATGTGACACAAGGTCATGTCGAGCCTCTGCCGATCGCCTTGCCGGTGTTCTCGCCCGAAGGCGGCGATGCCAAGCTTGCCGAAGAGATGACGGCCGTGATCGCGGCCGACCTGAAGCGGTCGGGCCTGTTCAAGCCCCTCGATCCGGCAAGCTTCATCCAGAAGAACATGGGCGCGAATACCCAGCCGCGCTTCGGTGATTGGCGTACCATCGGGGCCCAGGCCATGCTGGCCGGGTCGGTCGCCAAACAGGCCGATGGCCGTGTCAGGGCCGAATTCCGGCTCTGGGACGTTACCGTGTCCCAGCAGATGCTCGGGCAGCAATTCTACACGACACCGGAAAACTGGCGCCGGCTGGCGCATATCATCGCCGATGCGGTCTATGAACGGCTGACCGGCGAGAAGGGCTACTTCGACACACGGATCGTCTTCGTGGACGAGAGCGGTCCGAAGGACAAGCGGGTGAAGCGCCTGGCCATCATGGATCAGGACGGGGCCAATGTCCGTTATCTGACCCGGGGCGACGAACTGGTTCTGACTCCGCGCTTTTCGCCGACCAGCCAGGAAATCACCTACATGTCCTATGGCGGCACCGATCCGAGCGTTTATCTGCTCAACATCGAGACCGGGCAGCGGGAGATCGTCGGCAACTTCCCGGGCATGACGTTCGCGCCGCGGTTTTCGCCGGACGGGCAGCGGGTGATCATGAGCCTGGAGGAGGGCGGTAATGCCAATATCTTCTCCATGGATCTCCGCTCGCGGCGGACGACGCGCCTGACCAATACCGCCGCCATCGACACAAGTCCGTCCTATTCGCCGGACGGGAAGCGGGTGGTGTTCGAGTCCGACCGGGGCGGATCGCAACAACTTTACGTGATGAATTCCGACGGGTCGAACGCCCAGCGGATTTCCTTCGGCCCGGGCCGGTATTCCACGCCGGTGTGGTCGCCGCGCGGCGACCTGATCGCCTTCACCAAGCAGCACCAGGGCCGGTTCATGATCGGAGTGATGAGCCCCGACGGCAAGGGAGAACGCATCTTGACCGAGGGCTATCACAATGAAGGCCCGGCTTGGTCACCAAATGGCCGTGTTCTCGTGTTCTTCCGCGATACGCCGGGCGCGAATGGCGGGCCTCAGATTTGGACGGTCGATCTGACCGGCTATAACGAGCAGCGTGTTACCACGCCGTCCTTCGCATCGGATCCGTCCTGGTCGCCGCTGATCGACTAGGGGGACCGAGGCGACCGGCAGGGACAAGCTGCGGATCGATTAGGAAACTGTTAACCAGTTTTGCCAAGACGGTCTTAACCAGCTTTGGCTAGAAACTGTTCACCCTGTCGGGGCCGGTGGGGATAGGAGAACGAGAATGTTTGAATTGGGGAAGTTGGCGCGGGGCGCAAAATTCATGGCCGTGATCGGTGCCATGCTGTTCGTCGCCGCCTGCGCCCAGACACAGCCGGATGGTCTTCAGGGCAACGTGAAGCCCGGTACCGGTCAGGATTTCGTCGTCAATGTGGGTGATCGCGTGTTCTTCGAAGAAGATCAGTCGACGCTCAACGCGCAAGCCAAGGCGACCTTGGACAAGCAGGCCCAGTGGCTGAGCAGCTACTCGAAATACACCATTACCGTCGAAGGGCACGCAGATGAGCGCGGCACTCGGCAGTACAACCTTGCCCTTGGCGCGCGCCGGGCCAATGCGACCCGGGACTATCTGGTTTCCCGCGGCGTCTCCGCCTCGCGCATCAAGACGATTTCCTACGGCAAGGAGCGGCCGGTCGCCGTGTGTAACGACAACAGCTGCTGGTCGCAGAACCGGCGCGCCGTGACCGTTTTGAACAACGCATCAAGTTAACGGATCCGTATCCGTTAAGGATCGAGGCCGGGCCGTTCGCCCGGCCTCTTTCGTTTTGCCCGGGGGCCGGGGCGCGGTGTGCAAAAAAATCGGCGTTCATGCCAAATTTTGGCCGAACTCCGCGCGCCCTGTGGTATCCAGCCCTTGAGTGGGACACAGGTCCTGCACAAGACGGAGGATTGGAATGGGGAAATTGAAAGCACTGTCGGCAATCCTGGCCGCGCTGGCTTTGATCACGCTTGCCAGCCCGTCACAGGCGCAATTGTTCGGCCGCAAGAACGACAATTCGAATGTTCGGATCGACGAAATGGAAGAGCGGATGCGCGTTCTGACCGGCCATATCGAGCAGTTGTCCTACCAGGTGCGGGAATTGCAGGATCAGATCCGGCGCATGCAGGAAGACAATGAATATCGCTTCCAGCAGCTGGAAGGTGGCGGGAAGCCGGGCAAACGGTCCGATGCCGGACAGCCGGAACCGCCCGCGGGCAATCTCGCCGACAGCGTCCAGACGCTCGGCACCTTGCCGTCCGGCGGATCGGGCGACGGCGACTGGGGTGCGTCCGGCGGCTACCAGAATGGCGGTTCCAATGGCGGCGCATCCGGAGGCCTGCCCGGAAACGGACCGATCGACCTGGGCGCCCTGGCCGGCGGCCTTTCGGGCGGCCAGGGCAATGGCGGTCAGGGCAATGGCGGCCAGCCCAATGGCGGCTTGCCGCCCGTGGGCCAGGGGGACAACGGCACGGAAGCTGCCGGCAATCTCATGGCGGGCCTGGCGCCGAGCGGTGATCCCCGGGCCGATTACGACCGAGCCTACAGCTATGCGGTCAACGGAGAGTACAAGGCGGCGGAAGAGGGCTTCCGCGCCTTTCTTGACACCTATCCCGACAACCGGCTTGCCGCGAATGCCCAGTACTGGCTCGGCGAGAGCCTGCTGGCCCAACGGAGTTACCGGGAAGCGGCGGATGCCTTTCTCAAGACCTATACCGATCATCCGGACAGCGAAAAAAGCCCCGACAGCCTGTTGAAGCTCGGTCTGGCACTGAACGGCCTCGGCGAGAATGGTGCGGCCTGCGCAACCTTCTCGGAACTTCTGAACAAATACCCGAACGCGGCGCCGGCGGTTCTCGATCAGGCGCGCGACGAGCAGCGCCGTGGCAAGTGTTCCTGACCGGCCCGACGACGTTCCTGTTCTGAAGCAAGACGAGGTCAAACAGCTCTTCGATCCGCTGACCGGAACCGACGCACTTGCGCTGGGTGTTTCAGGTGGTCCGGATTCTCTTGCGCTTCTCTATCTTTTCAACGACTGGCGACTGCAAACGGGCTGGACCGGCCGGGTTCTGGTGCTGACCGTCGATCATCGGCTTCGCGACGAGAGTGCCCTGGAGGCGCAAGCCGTTTCGCGCCATTGCGAACAACTGGGCCTGGATCACCGGATCCTGGTCTGGGAAGGCGAAAAGCCGGTGTCGAACATTCAGTCGGAAGCTCGCGATGCCCGGTACCGGCTCATGGCGCAGGAAATGCGCGCCGCCAGCATCGACTGTCTCCTTCTTGCCCATCACACGGACGATCAGGTCGAGACGTTCCTGGATCGGTTGACCCGCGGCAGCGGTGTCTACGGTCTGGGCGCCATGGCTCCCGATCAACCGAACGGCCCGCACGGGCTGCGGCTGCTGCGCCCCTTGTTGGGGCTTCCCAAGGCGAGGCTCATCGGCGAACTCGCCGCGCGTAACATTTCGTGGGCCGACGATCCCTCAAACCGCAATCCGGACTACAAGCGCGTCCGGCTCAGGACCATGGCCGGGCTTCTGGCGGACGAGGGACTTGATCCGGACCGTCTTGTCGAAACCACGCGGCGCCTGCGACGGGCGGCCGATGCCATCGATACGTGGGTGGCAAACGTCTGGACGACGTCCGTTACCGAACATCCGGCCGGACCCCTTCGTGTGGAATTCGCCGTCCTGGCCGGGCTGCCGCAGGAGGTGCGCCTGCGACTGCTGGCGCGAATGATCCGGCGGGTGACGGGGCGCGACATGCCGTTGCGCCTTGCCAAACTGGAATTTCTCGAGGAGCGCGTTCTGGCCGGAGGCGGCCAACAGACACTGTCGGGCGCGATTGTCCTTGCAAAGGGCCGTGATCTCTTCGTCTGGAGAGAGGCGGGCAGGGAACTGCCGGCACGCATCTGCCTCGCGGAGGGGGCGGAGGGGGTCTGGGACGATCGTTACAGCTACAGTCGGCAAGAGGCCGTAGGCGAGGGCGCGGAAAGGACGTTCACGCTCGGTCCATTGGACCGGGAGCCCGGGACGTCCACCCTTGTCGATTGGCCTGCCGGCTGGCCGAAACCGGCTTTCACCTGTGCTCCAGCCCTGCGGGTCGATGACAGGCTGTTGTTTGTGCCCGGACTTTTTAAAGCGGACAGCGCCGGGTTTATGTCCGATGTGGAGCTTTGCCGGCTACCCGGCCAGACCGCGGACATGCCCGCCAAGGAGCAAGACGGACAGGGACCAGAGGCTTGCATTTATTGACAATCTTGCAACCGAGATGCCGATGCCGAGATAAGTTCCTTAAGGAAAAAGTCAGACGCGATGCGCAAGAATGGCGCACCGCCTTGGCAGATGGGCTTCCGCGACCTATCTTGACAGGTGAGTACTAACGCCGCGCAAGTTCTTGCGTGCGGCGGTAAAGGGATCGAAATGAACGCACATTTTCGCAATTTCGCACTCTGGGTGATTATCGCACTCCTGCTGATCGCCCTGTTCCAGCTGTTTCAGAGCCCCGGGCAGCGGACGGCACCGAATGAAATCGCCTTTTCCCAGTTCCTGAATCAGGCGGAACAGGGGAACATTCAGGACGTCACCATCCAGAAGCAGAAGATCACCGGTCATTACAGCAGCGGCGGCGCATTCCAGTCCTACGCGCCGGAAGGTGCCGGGCAATATGTGGATCTGCTCCGTTCCAAGGGCGTGCTGATCAACGCGCAGCCTCCGGCGGAAGGAAACAACATCCTCGCAGCGCTGATCAACTGGTTCCCGATGCTGATCATTCTCGGGATCTGGATCTTCATCATGCGCCAGATGCAGGGTTCGGGCGGCAAGGCCATGGGCTTTGGCAAGTCCAAGGCGAAGCTGCTGACGGAAGCCCATGGCCGCGTGACCTTCGATGATGTCGCAGGCATTGACGAAGCCAAGGAAGACCTCCAGGAAATCGTCGAGTTCCTGCGCGATCCGCAGAAATTCCAGCGCCTTGGCGGACGTATTCCGCGCGGTGTTCTGCTCGTCGGACCTCCGGGAACCGGTAAGACCTTGACCGCGCGTGCGGTCGCGGGTGAGGCCAACGTGCCGTTCTTCACCATTTCCGGTTCCGATTTCGTGGAAATGTTCGTCGGTGTCGGCGCATCGCGTGTGCGTGACATGTTCGAACAGGCCAAGAAGAATGCGCCGTGCATCATCTTCATCGATGAAATCGACGCCGTCGGCCGCCACCGTGGCGCCGGTCTCGGCGGCGGCAACGATGAACGTGAGCAGACGCTGAACCAGTTGCTCGTCGAGATGGACGGCTTCGAGCCGAACGAAGGCATCATCATCATCGCCGCGACCAACCGTCCGGACGTTCTCGACCCGGCGCTGCTGCGCCCGGGCCGTTTCGACCGTCAGATCGTCGTGCCGAACCCGGATGTCACCGGTCGCGAGAAGATCCTCAAGGTTCACATGCGCAAGGTTCCGCTTGCCCCGGACGTCGACGTCAAGACGCTGGCGCGCGGCACCCCGGGCTTCTCCGGCGCGGACCTGATGAACCTGGTCAACGAGGCCGCTCTTCTGGCCGCCCGCCGCTCCAAGCGGCTGGTGACCATGGCCGAGTTCGAGGATGCCAAGGACAAGGTCATGATGGGTGCGGAACGCCGTACCCTGGTGATGACCGAGGAAGAAAAGAAGCTGACCGCCTATCACGAGGCCGGCCACGCTCTGGTCGCCCTGCATCAGGAAGCATCCGATCCGATCCACAAGGCGACCATCATTCCGCGCGGACGTGCGCTGGGCATGGTGATGCGCCTGCCGGAAAAGGACCAGGTGTCCCTGACCCGGGCCAAGTGCAAGGCCGACCTTGCGGTTGCCATGGGCGGCCGCGTTGCCGAGGAAATGATCTTCGGCTACGAAAAGGTCACGTCCGGCGCCTCCGGCGATATCCAGATGGCAACCAAGCTGGCACGGGCCATGGCGACCCAGTTCGGCATGTCCGACAAGCTCGGTCCGCTGCTCTACGGCGAGAACCAGGAAGAAGTCTTCCTCGGACACTCGGTTGCCAAGAACCAGCACGTTTCCGATGAAACCCAGAAGGTGGTGGATGCGGAGATCAAGTCCTTCGTCAATCAGGGCTATGAGACCGCGAACAAGATCCTCCGCGATCATGAGGATCAGCTGCACATTATCGCGAAGGGGCTTCTCGAATACGAAACGCTGTCCGGCGACGAGATCAAGGGTCTCCTCGACGGCAAGCCGCCGGTTCGCGACACCGACGACGATCAGCCGATCGGACGCTCCTCGGCCGTTCCCACTACAGGCGTCAAGCGTGGCGGAGACGAGCCGACCGGTGGAATGGAGCCGCAGCCCCAGGCCTGATCGGAAAGCAAAAAGAGAAAATGCCCGGCTTCGACCGGGCATTTTTGTGTGTGGAGCGTAATACTTGCTCATAATTTTTGAACCGTTTTTTGCCATAATCCGGGATAAAAGAAGCAAAATGATAATTCACAGACAGGCGACAAACACACATGCGCAAGTTCTTCGGCACGGACGGCATTCGCGGGCAGGCAAACACGTTCCCCATTACCGCCGAAATGGCGCTCAAGGTCGGAATGGCTGCCGGGATTGCCTTCAAGAACGGCGGCCATCGGCACCGGGTCGTGATCGGCAAGGATACCCGGCTGTCCGGTTACATGATCGAGAACGCGCTGGTTGCCGGTTTTACCTCCGTCGGCATGGATGCGTTTCTCCTGGGCCCCATGCCGACCCCTTCCGTCGCCATGCTGACCCACTCGCTTCGGGCGGATCTCGGCGTCATGATCTCCGCGTCGCATAATCCCTTCCAGGACAACGGCATCAAGTTCTTCGGCCCCGACGGGTTCAAGCTGAGCGACGCCATCGAGCTGGAAATCGAGCGGATTGCGACAAGCGACATGAGCGCGCTTCTTCCCGGTCCGAAGGACCTGGGCCGCGCAAAGCGCATCGAGGGCGCCCAGCAGCGCTATATCGAATTCGCAAAGCGCACGTTGCCGCGGGAGATGAGTCTGGAAGGTCTCCGGGTTGCGATCGACTGCGCCAACGGGGCCGCTTACAAGGTCGCGCCGGAGGCCCTGTGGGAGCTGGGCGCGGACGTGATTTCGCTCGGTGTTTCGCCGGACGGGTTCAACATCAACAAGGATTGCGGCTCGACCTCCACCGATGCCCTGATCAAGAAGGTCCACGAGGTCCGGGCGGATATCGGTATTGCGCTCGACGGGGACGCGGATCGCGTGATCATCGTCGACGAGAACGGTCAGGTGGTCGACGGCGATCAGCTCATGGCCGTCGTCGCGCAGTCATGGAAGGCGAATAACCGGCTGACCGCACCGGGGATTGTGGCGACCGTCATGTCCAATCTCGGGCTGGAGCGTTATCTGCAGAGCCTCGACCTCGGCCTTGTGCGGACCAAGGTGGGCGACCGCTATGTGGTCGAACGCATGCGGGCGGACGGATACAACGTTGGCGGCGAGCAATCCGGTCATATCGTCCTGTCGGATTTCGCCACCACCGGGGACGGCCTGATCGCAGCCCTGCAGATCATGGCCTGCGTCAAGGATCAGAACCGGCCGGTGTCGGAAGTCTGCCGGCGCTTCGAACCGGTGCCGCAGTTCCTGAAAAACGTCCGCTACCAGGGCGGAGAGCCGCTGGAACAGGAAGACGTCAAATCCGCGATCCGGGACGGCGAAGGCCGTCTTGGCAAGAACGGCCGCCTTGTCATCCGCGCGTCCGGCACCGAACCGGTCATCCGTGTCATGGCGGAAGGCGACGACGCGGATCTCGTCAATCAGGTGGTCAACGATATCGCGGATTCCGTGGCCCGATCCGCGGCCTGACCAACACCAAGGATCGGTTTTATCGAAAACAGGCGTTGCCTCGCGGAAGGCAGCGCCTTTTCTTTATGAAGGGTAAACAAAAACAGGGCTGTTAAGTAATTCTTAAGGTAAAAAAACTCGGTTAATGAGTACGGTTAAGTCACCTTTAATGAATTCCGACCATTGTTGACCTGTGATTCAAGCGCGAACCGCAACCGAACGTGCGGACGGCTGAAGAAGAGGACTAGGACATGGTCATGTATTTTAAGCGATTGTCTTTGGCCGGCATCGCGGTTGTTATGTCGACTGCAGCCTTCGCTGCCGACCTTCCGGCACCGGTCATCGAACACATTCCGCAAGTTCCGGCCGTCGGTGGCTGGTACCTGCGCGGCGATATCGGCTACAAGCTTTACGGCGATCCGGACGGAAGCTTCAACGATCCGGTTGTCGGTAACTTGCGCTATCAGCGCGAAAGCATGGACAACGCCTGGATGATCGGCGTCGGTGTCGGTTACAAGTTCTCCGATCACCTGCGTGGCGACGTCACCCTGGATTACGAAACGCCGGCGCAAGCCACGGGCTATGCGGTCTGCGGCGGCTGTACCGGCGGCTTCTCCAAGGAAACCACGGACATCGATGTCTGGACCCTGATGCTGAACGGCTACTATGACATCGGCACCTGGAACAACTTCACGCCTTACGTCGGTGCCGGTATCGGTGCGGCTTACGTGAATACGAGCAACACGGTTTCGGAAAACCCGGGCGGTGTGACGACCAACTATGACGGATCGCACGGCGAATGGAACTTCGCCTGGGCTCTGATGGCCGGCGCCTCCTATGCGATGACGCCGAACTGGAGCCTCGATGCCGGGTACCGGTACAAGAATCTGGGCACGGCCAAAACGGTGAAATATTACAACACCGGATCCGGCCAGACCCGGTCCGAATTCAAGGACCTGACGGCTCATGAATTCCGGCTCGGTGTGCGTTACCAGTTCGCAAACCAGGTGGCTGCTGTGCCGACCTATTTCCCGCCGCAGCCGATTACCAGCAACTACTGAGCTGGACACAGATCAACGGAAAAGGCCGGCTGCAACGCCGGCCTTTTTCGTTTTTGGAAAAATATTCTCTCCAAATTCATTTGACGCCCCCGGTGATCGGGCCTATCCCAATCAGTGGGCCACCCCTCCCCAACGAGGGGCTCCTATCTGAAAGGGTAGATTACATGACTGTATCGAATGCCAAGCCGGACGTGCGTCCGGCCAATCCCAATTTTTCTTCCGGTCCCTGTTCCAAGCGTCCCGGCTGGTCTCTTCAGAGCCTGTCCGACGCCGTGCTCGGCCGTTCCCACCGCGCGAAAATCGGCAAGTCCAGACTGGCTGAGGCGATCGATCTCACCCGCGAAGTGCTGCAGGTGCCGGCGGACTACCGCATCGGCATCGTGCCCGCCTCCGATACGGGCGCCGTCGAGATGGCGCTGTGGTCGCTGCTCGGCGCGCGGCCTGTCGACATGCTGGCCTGGGAAAGCTTCGGCTCCGGTTGGGTCACGGACGTGATGAAACAGCTGAAGCTGGAAAACGCCCGCAAGATCGAGGCGCCCTACGGCGAACTGCCCGATCTTTCGACCGTCGACTTCAGCCATGACGTGGTCTTCACCTGGAACGGCACCACTTCCGGCGTGCGGGTTCCCAACGGCGACTGGATCCCGGCAGACCGGGAAGGCCTGACCATCTGCGACGCGACCTCGGCCGCCTTTGCCCAGGATCTGGCCTTCGACAAGCTCGATGTGGTGACCTTCTCCTGGCAGAAGGTTCTCGGCGGCGAAGCGGCCCACGGCATGCTCATCCTCAGCCCGCGGGCAGTCGAACGGCTGGAAAGCTATACGCCTTCTTGGCCGCTGCCGAAGATCTTCCGTCTGACCAAGGGCGGCAAGCTGATCGAGGGCGTGTTCAAGGGCGAGACCATCAACACCCCCTCCATGCTCTGCGTCGAGGACTATGTGGACGCGCTCAAATGGGCGAAGTCCGTCGGTGGGCTTTCCGGCCTGATCGGCCGCGCGGACGCCAATCTCAAGGTGCTCACCGATTGGGTGGAAAAGACCGACTGGGTCGATTTCCTGGCCGTCGAACCGGCCACGCGGTCCAATACCTCGGTCTGTCTGAAGGTCGTCGATCCGCAAGTCAGCGCCTTGTCCGCCGATGAACAGGCCGCCTTTGCCAAGGCAATGGTGTCCGCTCTGGACGCGGAAGGCGTCGCCTATGACATCGGCGCCTACCGCGATGCCCCGTCCGGCCTGCGGATCTGGGCTGGCGCGACCATCGAGACTTCCGACCTCGTTGCGTTGACGGGTTGGCTGGACTGGGCCTTTGCCCGCGAAGCAGAGCGCCTGTCCCAGGCTGCCTGACCGGCTTCGCTGTCTTTTTTGCCGGCCGGCTCTGTCCGGCCGGACTCCCATTTGCGATTTCAAAGGAGGCCACTGATGGCTCCGAAAGTACTCATCTCGGACAAGCTGTCCGATGCGGCCGTGCAGATTTTCAAGGATCGCGGTATCGATGTCGATTTCCTGCCGGATGTCGGCAAGGACAAGGACAAACTGCTGGACATCATCGGCCAGTACGATGGTCTGGCCATTCGCTCCGCGACCAAGGTGACGGAAAAGATCATTGCGGCCGCCGACAATCTCAAGGTGATCGGCCGGGCGGGGATCGGTGTCGACAACGTCGATATCCCCAAGGCCACTGCGCGCGGCATCATCGTGATGAACACGCCCTTCGGCAATGCGATCACGACCGCCGAACACGCGATCGCGATGATGTTCGCGGCCGCCCGGCAGATCCCGGCGGCCGACGCCTCGACCCAGGCCGGCAAGTGGGAAAAATCCCGCTTCATGGGGAAGGAAATCACAGCCAAGGTTCTGGGTCTGATCGGTTGCGGCAATATCGGCTCGATCGTGGCCGACCGGGCGATCGGGCTGAAGATGAAGGTGGTTGCCTACGATCCGTTCCTGACGCCGGAACGGGCGGCTTCGCTCGGCGTCGACAAGGTGGATCTGGACGAGCTCCTGAAGCGGGCTGACTTCATCACGCTGCACACGCCGCTCACCGACAAGACGCGCAACATCATCGATGCGGCAGCCATCGCGAAGATGAAAAACGGCGCCTATGTCATCAACTGCGCCCGCGGCGGGCTCGTCGACGAACAGGCGGTGCGCGATGCGCTCGACGCCGGCAAGCTCAGGGGGGCCGCCTTCGACGTGTTCGTGGAAGAACCCGCGAAGGAAAACGTGCTCTTCGGCGCGCAGAACTTCGTGTCCACGCCGCACCTGGGTGCGTCCACCAGCGAGGCCCAGGAAAACGTGGCGCTGCAGGTGGCCGAGCAGATGTGCGACTACCTGCTCGACGGGGCGGTAACGAACGCGCTCAACATGCCGTCGATCTCGGCGGAAGAAGCGCCCAAGCTCGCGCCGTTCGTCCGGCTTGCCGAACAGCTCGGCTCCTTCGCGGGCCAGCTGACCGAAAGCGGCATCGAAGCGATCCGGCTGGAATATGCCGGGGCGGTGGCCGAACTGAACACCAAGGCGCTGACATCAGCGGCCCTGAGTGGCTTGCTGACACCGCTGCTGCAGACCGTGAACATGGTCTCCGCACCGATCGTCGCCCGTGACCGCGGCATTCAGGTGGAAGAGGTTCGCCGGGAGAAGAAAGGCGCCTACGAAACTTATATCCGCCTGACGGTTGTGACCGAACGGCAGGAGCGGTCCGTGGCGGGCACGGTCTTCGCCGACGGCAAGCCGCGGATCATCCAGGTGAAGGGCATCAACATGGAGGCCGAACTCGGGCCGCACATGCTCTACATCACCAACGAGGACAAGCCGGGCTTTATCGGGCATCTCGGCATGGAACTCGGCAACAGCAGCGTCAATATCGCGACCTTCAACCTGGGCCGGACCGCGCCGGGACAGGATGCGATCTGCCTGGTTGAAGTGGACGGGGAGGTTCCGCAATCCGTCATGGACCGGCTATCCGCAGTGTCCCACGTCAAGCAGGTGAAGTCGCTCCGGTTCTGAGAAGCGGTTGTCGTCAGCCTTGAGCAATCGAACGGGCGGTCTTCGGGCTGCCCGTTTTCATGCGGTCTGTCTTTTCTTCGGCAGGATGCGCCCGTCCAGCACAAGCAGGCCCGTCAGCAGAAGCCCGAGGCCGGCGAACTGGTAGGCATCGAGCCGTTCGCCCAGGAGAAGAAAGCCGAACAGGATCGCACTGGCCGGCACGATGAAAGTGACCAGCGAGGCATTGGTCGCACCGGCGTCGGCCAGAAGCCGGAAGTAGATCAGATAGGCCAGCGCCGTTGCGCCGATGCCGAGCGCCAGAACGTTCAGCCAGACAATGGCTGAGGTCGCAAACGCGGACCAGTCTCCGGCCGTCAGCAGGGCGACCGGCAACATGATCAGGGTGGAACCGGAAAGCTGGCCGGTTGCCGAAACCAGCGGCGGAATGCTCCGAAACCTGCGGGCGAACGTGGCGGCAAGCGCATAGGAAAACGCGCCTCCCAGGCAGGCGAGCTGCGCCCACAGCGGATCGTCACCCAGCCCGGTGACGCTCGGAGAGACCATGACGAGCACGCCGGCAAAGCCGATCAGGACGCCGGCGATCCGGTGCGCGCGCACGGGCTCCTGACGCACGAGCAGGGCCGCGACGATGAAGGTGAAGATAGGGGTCGTCGCATTCAGGATCGAGGCGAGCCCGGCCGAGATTTCGGTCTGTCCCCAAAACAGCAGAGAAAACGGGATCGCATTGTTCAGGAGGCCCATGACGAGGAAGGCTGCGAGCAGGCTCGGCTGAACCGGGAAACGGTGGGACGTGAACCGCAGGATGATGTGCAGTGTCACACAGGCGATGGCCACACGACAGAACACCAGAACCAGCGGAGGGATCTCGGCCACGGCAACCTTGGCGAAGAGAAAGGATCCGCCCCAGATGGCGCCGAGAGAGAGCAACAGGATCCAGTTTCTGAGGGACATGCGACAAATCCATGCAGGTTTGAAGAGGACTTCCGGGCGGAAGGGACCTGCGTGACTAGCATGACGGATTTTGGCCCAAAACCCGATTCGCGAGCGTTTCGAAGATTCAGGCCTCCTGAATGCCTTCATCGATTCCCCTTTTTTTCCAGCGTGTTGAGGCGGTTCTTCGAGGCTTTCCGGATAGTGTGGCGGCGGCAGGAAACACACTTCTGCCCATAGTGGAAAGCTCGGAAAATCCGGCTTTCCGACCGTCTGGTTCTGTTCCTGAGGACCGGCTTTCGGCCTGCCGACAGAAGTGTTTCCATTTCAACCGGAACCGCTCTATAGTCCGCCGCGTTTGCCCCGGGCGGCGCGTCCGGGGCTTGTCGTGTTTGCGCCGGTCATCCGGCGCCGGAATTGCCGCTTCAGGAGGGCGTGTCTTAATGGCCAATGTGGTTGTCGTCGGATCGCAATGGGGTGACGAAGGCAAGGGCAAGATTGTCGACTGGCTGTCGGAACAGGCGGACGTCATCGTCCGTTTCCAAGGCGGTCACAACGCGGGCCATACGCTGGTCATCGACGGTGTGAGCTACAAGCTTTCGCTGCTTCCCTCCGGCGTCGCGCGCGAAGGCAAGCTCTCCGTCATCGGCAACGGTGTCGTCCTGGACCCGCATGCCCTGGTGGATGAAGTCGCGCGTCTTGCCGCCCAGGGAGTCGTGGTTACGCCGGAGAGCCTTCGGGTTGCCGAAAATGTCACGCTGATCCTGTCCCTGCACCGTGAACTGGATGCGCTTCGGGAAAATTCCAATACGGGAACCCGGATCGGGACCACCAAGCGGGGCATCGGTCCGGCTTACGAGGATAAGGTGGGCCGGCGGGCGATCCGCCTGATGGACCTGAAAAATCTGTCGACATTGCCGGCGAAGATCGACCGCATGCTCGTGCATCACAACGCCCTGCGCCGGGGGCTCGGCCAGGACGAGATCTCCGCACAGGCCATCTATGACGAACTGGCGAGCGTGGCGGACAAGGTGCTGCCCTACATGGATTCGGTCTGGAGCCTGCTCGACCGGCAGCGCAAGGAAGGCAAGCGCATCCTGTTCGAAGGCGCACAGGGTGCCCTGTTGGACATCGACCACGGGACCTATCCGTTCGTGACCTCTTCCAACACGGTCGCCGGACAGGCTGCCACCGGCTGCGGTCTCGGGCCGGGCAGCGTTGGATATGTTCTGGGTATCACCAAGGCCTATACGACCCGCGTCGGCGAAGGGCCGTTCCCGACGGAACAGCAAAATGAGGTCGGAGAGTTCCTCGGATCCCGGGGCCATGAATTCGGAACGGTCACCGGCCGCCGCCGCCGGTGCGGCTGGTTCGATGCGGTTCTGGTACGCCAGACGGTCTGCACGTCGGGCATCAACGGCATCGCATTGACCAAACTCGACGTTCTCGACGGCCTCGAGGAAATCAAGATCTGCATCGGGTATGAACTCGACGGCGAGCGAATCGATTATCTTCCCGCCTCCCAAGGCGCCCAGGAACGGGTGGTTCCCATCTACGAAACCCTGCCGGGATGGAAAGAATCCACAGAAGGTGCGCGCTCATGGGCCGATCTTCCGGCGCAGGCGGTCAAGTATGTTCGCCATGTCGAGGAACTGATCGGCGCGCCGGTCGCCCTGTTGTCCACGAGCCCGGAACGGGAGGATACGATCCTTGTTCAGAACCCCTTCCAGGGGTGAGGCTGGTCAAAAATCGCCTTAAAAAACGCCAAAAAAGCAGGCAATTGAAAAAGTACGATGTCCGTTCAAAGACGGATGCCCGGAGACGGGAGCCGGTTTTAGAAAGGCGAATTGCAACGACTACGTGATGCACCGATAGGGCCGAAGCGTCATTTGCCGCGTGCCGACCGACGGCGAACCCCGCGAACAAGGGGTTCGCGCCCGGCATAACATGGTATATGGCTGTTTAAAGGGACTGTTTTTGGATCGGCAAATTGCCGATAGGCAATAAGATGGCTGACTACTATTCGATTCTGAAAAAAACGATCGGCTCTCTACCGGAAAACAACGGCGCGGCCCGCCGCGGTGTTTACAGCCGGGCACGGAACGCGATCGTCAATCAGCTGAAGGCCTATCAGCCGCCCCTGTCGCCATCGGAAATCACGGCTGAACAGCTCCGCCTGGAAGAAGCGATCCGCAAGGTCGAGGCAGAAGCCGCGCGCGAGAGCCTTGGCCTCAACACTTTGAGCAAGCCGCCGGCAGCAGCCGGTACGTCGGGAACAGCCACCCTGACCGCCCGGCAGGAACCAACGCCGCCTCCTGCGCCACCTGAGGAAAAAGCGCCGGCCGTTCAGCCAGCCGAGCCTGCGTCGGCTTCGCCGCTCAAGCAGGCTGTGGAGGACGCCGAAAAGCTGGGTGCGGCGTCGCACATGGCGGTTCAGTCCACAAAAGAGGCGATTTCAGCTCCCGCCGATACGGGCGTGGGATCTTCCCAGGAACCGGTCATGGCTGCTTACGAACCGGAAGCAGAGACCGACGTCTACCAGGAAGAGCCTCATCAGGACTACGCGCCGAATGCGTCGAACGGCTACGAGGTCCGGCACCACGCCTATTCTGAAGACACGGACAATGATGCGGAAACGGGCAGCAAAGGCCGAGGCCGCAAACGGCTGTCGGATGCGGTCCGGCGACCGGGCAGCGGTCTTTCCCTTGTCCCGCTGGCCCTGATCGGGGTGCTGATCCTGATCGTCCTTGGCATCGCCGGGGTCATTTACTCCCAAAGGGACATGATTTCGGAAATGATGGCCGGCGGGTCGTCAAATCCGGAACAGACCGTGACGGATGACAAGACGACCGCACCGGCCGTTACGCCGGAGCCCCGGGTTGCCGAGGATACCGCCGGCACCGACAAGAACGGGGGTAAGATTACCGACCGTCTTCTGGATGACAACGGCCAGCCTGCAGCGGCTCCCGATGCGCGCACGGTGACGACGACGACCATCACGCCCGATCAGTCGTCCACGCAGGCGGCAACACCGGCGGCACCCGCCGAAACGGTCGCTCCGGCGGCCCCCGTTCCGCAGACAGAGACAGCCGCACCCGCGCCGGCAACGCCGGAGCCTGCGGCTCCGGAACCCGCCACTCCGGAAGCGGCCGCGCCAGTCACGACTCCGAGCGTCCCCCAAATCGTAGCCTCTACCGAGGAAGAGGAAAAGCAGGGCACGCAGCCTGAGCCGGAAGGCACGGCAGCCGTCTCTCAGCGCGCCATCCTTTATGAAGAAGGCGCCGGCGAGAACGGTGCGGGAACCGCCTCCCAGGGCGAGGTCGTCTGGGCGATCAAGGAAGAAACCGATCTGGACGGCAAGAAGCAGGAAATTCTGACGGCCGAGGTCAAGATCCCGGAGCGGAATATCTCCGTCGACGTCCGGCTGAAGCCCAACGAGGACAGCTCGCTGCCGGCAAGCCACCTGGTCGAGATCAAGTATAATTTCCCGAAGGATTTCCCGGCCGGTGACGTGCAGAACGTGCCGGGTCTTGTGATGAAGCCGACCGAACAGGCACGCGGCGATGCGCTGATCGGCGCCTCGGTCAAGGTTTCGGAAGGCTACTTCTGGATTGCCTTGTCCAATATTTCCAGCGAGCGGGAACGCAACATCGGATTGTTGCGTGAGCGGGGATGGATCGACATTCCCATGCTCTACGACAACGGCAAGCGCGGGATCCTGACCCTGGAAAAGGGGCCGACCGGCACCAAGGCCGTCGACGAAGCCGTGCAGGCCTGGCAGGCGGGCTGACGGCCGAGCGGTCTCATTCAGCAGCAATGTGAACTTAGCCGTGCAGCCCGTATTTCTCCCACTCCTTATGTCCTGCGCTGGTTCAAACAGGCGACAGGGTAGGAGAATGGGGCAGGGCGATGTTGTCCATCGGACAAGCCATTTGACGTCCCCTGTCGCCTGTTTGAACCGGCCCGTAGGGTCGCATTTTGGCGGCCGCCTACGGGCGAGAGCCGCTTGACCATAGTGTCCACTATGCTCTGCGCGTCTATCACGCGCATTCGGCAAGCCAATATGCGACGCAGGGCGTAAGGAGTGGGAGAAATACGGGCCGGGGTTGCGTTTTCGCGCGCGCCGGTGCATGGTCGCGGTCGGTCCGAGGGGTGTTCCAAAGCGGAACTGAGATGGCGTTGCCGAACCCTTAGAACCTGATCCGGGTCATGCCGGCGAAGGGACGGAAGCCTTTAGCCTTATCCCGGATCTCCAGTGTCGGTTTCGGTTTATCCGAAGACGGGAGATCCTGTTGTGTCGAGACGTATTAGCGCAGCTCTGTGCGCACTTTTCTTCAGGGCGGCGATACCGCCGCATCGGCCCGGGCTTTGCCGGGAGGTTTCGCGATGCGGGACCTGATGCGAAAGGCGGTAACGACGCTGGCCGGCCTTGTCGTGGCGTTGATCGCCTGGGCGGCACTGGTCCGCGTTTTCAAAATCGAGCCGTACATGCTGCCCGGTCCGGAGCGGGTCGCGCTGGCGTTCCAGAAACAGGGCGGCTTCCTGCTGCACCATGCGGCCATCACCGCCTACGAAACGCTTCTCGGATTTGTCGTCGGGGTCGTCGCCGGGACCTGTCTCGCTATTCTCATGTGGCTGTCCCCGCTCGCCCGGCGGGCCATGCTGCCGACCATTCTGGTGAGCCAGGCGCTGCCGGTCTTTGCCATTGCGCCGATCCTGGTTCTCTGGCTCGGCTTCGGGCTGGCATCGAAGATCGTCATGACGGTGCTGTTCATCTTCTTTGCCATGACCTCTTCGTTCTTTGACGGTCTGAGGCGGGCCGACGAAGGCCTCATCGATCTGGCCCGGCTCTACCGGGTCACCCGGCTGAAAGAACTGCTCTATTTCCGTATACCCGCCGGATTGCCGGCCCTTGCCTCGGGCATACGCATTGCCGCCGTGTTCGCGCCGATGGGCGCAGTCCTGGGCGAAATGGCCGGGGCAAAGGGCGGGCTCGCTTTCATCATGCTCCAGAGCAACGCGCGCATGCAGACCGACGTGATGTTCGCGGCGCTGGTTCTGCTTGCGCTGATGGTGCTGATTTTACGTTTTTCCGTCGATCGCCTCACCCGCCGCCTGGTTCCCTGGCAGGTCGAGGACTGATCCGGACCAACTTGCTCTCACAATCCCAAGGAGGACTGAATGAAAAAACTAGCGCTCTGGTCGATTGCGGCCATGCTGATGACCGCGATGCCGGCTCATGCGAACGACAAGCTGACCGTGCTGCTCGATTGGTTCGTCAATCCGGACCATGCACCGGTGATTACGGCGCAGACCATGGGCTTCTTCGAAAGGGAAGGGCTCGACGTCGAGCTGATCGAACCCGCGGATCCCGCCATGCCGCCGAAGCTCGTGGCAGCCGGTCAGGGGGACATCGCCGTCTCCTATCAGCAGACCCTGCATGCCCAGATCGACGAAGGCCTGCCGCTGAAGTGGATCGGCACCCTGGTCGCAACCCCGCTCAATTCGCTGATCGTCCTGAAGGACGGCCCGATCCAGACGCTTGAGGATCTGAAGGGAAAGAAGATCGGCTTTTCCGTGTCCGGCTTCGAGGATGCCATGCTCGGCCAGATGCTGAAATCGGTGGGCCTGACCATGGCCGATGTGGAACTGATCAACGTCAACTTCTCCCTCTCACCGGCGCTCCTGTCCGGCCAGGTCGATGCGGTCATCGGGGGCTATCGGAATTTCGAACTGACCCAGATCGAACTCGAAGGCAAGGCAGGCAAGGCCTTCTATCCGGAAGAGCACGGAATGCCGGTCTTCGACGAGCTGATCTACGTGGTGCACAAGGACAAGACGGACGATCCCCGTTACGCCCGTTTCCTGGCGGCCGTCGAGGAGGCGACCATCTATCTGACCAACCATCCGGAAAAGGCCTGGCAGGCCTTCGTCAAGGCCTATCCGAACCTGGATGACGAGCTGAACAAGCGGGCCTGGGCCGATACCCTGCCTAGGTTCGCCAAGCGCCCGGCGGCACTCGACGTGGGCCGGTATCAGCGGTTCGCGGAGTTCATGTACGAGAACAAGCTGATTAAAAAGGTCGTGCCGGTCGAGACCTATGCGGTGGAAATCCGCTGAACGACACTCGGCCTGCGGTGCCGCTATTGTGCGGCATCGCCGGCCGTTACCGGTGAAGCCTTGAGAACCGCGATGCGTTCGGAAAAGCGGGTGTAGAAGGGCTGTAATCGGTCGGGTGCCGCGCTTCGGCATTCGCTCAACAGCCGTTCGGCTTTGTTGGCCTCTCCGTCGCGCAGGGCCTCGATCAGGTCCGCATGCGATCGGCTGAGTTTGCGGAAACCTTCCGATGTCCGCAGCTTCTCGCTGCCCACGAGCGCGAACAGCCTGACGGCTTCCGATTTCCCTTTCAGCGGGATTTCCCCTGCTTCCAGATAGGCGAATTCCGGCGCATGGTTGCGGGTCTCGTCGGAGACCAGCAGTTCCGCACCAACTGCCTTGCAGCTGGATTCGATCCGCGATGCCACGTTCACCGCATCGCCGATCACCGAATAGTTGAAGCGTTTGTCGGAACCCATATTGCCGACGCAAGCCTCGCCACTGTTCAGCCCGATACCGATCCGGACCGTCTGGGTCTTCAGGTTGCGGGCCTTGAAGCCGAAGGCGTCCGCTTCGTTGAGCCGGTCGACGGTGGCGAGCATTTCCAGTGCGGCCCGGCAGGCATGGCTGGCATGGGCCTCGATCATCAGCGGCGCGTTCCAGAAGGCCATGATGCTGTCGCCGATGTATTTGTCGATGGTGCCCCGTTCGGCCTGGATGTCATCCGATAGCGGCGACAGCAGCGTGTTCAGGAAGCTGACAAGCTCGGTCGGCGTCAACTGTTCGGAAATCGGGGTGAAGCCGCGGATATCCATGAACAGGATCGTCATCGGCCGCATTTCCCCGCCGAGCACCAGCTGTTCCGGTGACTTTTCCAGCTGGGTGACCAGGTCGGGCGAAAGATACTGGCTGAAGGCCTGCCGGACGAAGCGCTTTTCCCGTTCGGTGAGAAAATAGAGCAGGGCCGTGGTGACCGCGAAGATCATGAAGATGGCAAAGCTCGGATAGATCGGATCGATCAGCAGGCCTTCCTTGAGGAAGAGATAATACGACCCTCCGATCATGGTCGCGGCGGCGCCGGCGCCGAGAAAGCCGGTGCCGATGGCGCCGATGACCGGAAGGGCCAGGATCACGACTATTCCGACGACAAAGGTGGCGAGCGTTTCGGCGCCGTCCGCCCAGTCGGGCCGGGTCAGATAGTTGCCGTTGATGATCTGTTCGATTGCCTGCGCATGGATCATCACGCCCGGCACGAGCTCGCCCAGAGGCGTGGCCCTGATGTCGCGCAATCCCGCCGCGGAAGTGCCGACAAAGACGATCTGTCCCTCGACCAGCGGCGCGACTTCGGCGCGTTTTTCCGGATCCAGAATGTCCCTGACCGAGACGTATCGCTCCGGGCGTTCATGGTCGAAATAGACCCACATTTCCCCGTCCGCGGCGGTGGGAACCGAGAATGCACCGATCTTCACATCGGTGATGGCCGCGTTGCCGGTGTCGGTCTGGCCACTGGCGCCGGTGGTTCGGACCAGAAACCCCTTTGCGCGCTGGGCAACCCGCAGGGCCTCGACGCCCAGGGCGGGGTAAAGCTGTTTACCGTCGGAAAAGAGCAGGGGCGCACGCCGGACGACGCCGCTCTGGTCCTTTGCCGACAGCGAAATGCCGCCGACGCCGCTTGCCTCGTTTTCAAGAATTTCAAGGCTCGGAAGGGCGGATGGAAATGCCGGCAGGATCTTTACCGGATCGGTGCCGCCGAACGCGAAGCCGCTCTTGCTGGCCGGCGAGCGGCCTGCGGCATCCCGGCGGGCGGCAAAGCCCAGGACCGAGGGGGATTGCGCCAGGGCTTCGGCGAATTTTTCGTCGTTGTCGGGCAACCGGTCCAGCAGGGCCTTCAACGCCGCCGGATCCTGGCCGTCGTCCAGGGTGAGCGATTCGCTGATCCGCGTCGGGGAGGTCCGGTCCGGCTCGCTGAAGACGATATCGAAAGCGATGACCGCGGCGCCCATGTCGGTCAGCGTCGTGACCAGTTCGGCCAGCCGGGTGCGCGGCCAGGGCCATTGGCCGTATTTCTCGATGGATGCCTCGTCGATGTCCGCCACACGCACGGGTGCCGCGGCATAGGGACGGGGGGTGAGACGCTGGTAGTAGTCGAAGGTCAGTTCCCGGACGGCGGTCAGGAAGTCGGGGTTCACGGCCCGCAACCCGGTCGCGGCGATCAGTCCGAGAACCGCCGCTACGGCGACCAGTGTCCGTTTTCCGGTCAGTCGCTTGACGATCCCGCGCATGAATCAGCCTCCCAGTGTCGCTGAGAGGCCAGCCTATTAGCGGCGGATGGGGCCTGCAAGTGCAGGCGTCCGGGGAAGGGCCGCACGCATAGGAAAAGGCGCCGGAACGGTTTGTTCCGGCGCCTGCCTGTGTCGACTGGGAGGTTAACTTGTCAGGCTTTCTAAACTTTTTAGGCCGTTGGCCGTTCCATCGCCTTCGCGCTGGTCTGGACCGCCTTCTGCACCTTTTCAAAGGCGCGGACCTCGATCTGGCGGACACGCTCGCGGCTGACGCCGAATTCGCCCGACAGGTCTTCAAGGGTCATCGGATCGTCGGACAGCCGGCGGGCTTCGAAGATCCGCCGTTCGCGGTCGTTCAGGACGTCCATGGCATTGCTCAGGAGCTTGCGGCGCATGTCCAGCTCTTCCTGATTGGCGAGCATGGTCTCCTGGCTTTCGCTTTCGTCGACGAGCCAGTCCTGCCATTCACCGGCGTCAGCCTCGGCGCGCACCGGCGCGTTCAGGCTGGCGTCGCCGCCGAGGCGCCGGTTCATGGATATGACTTCTTCCTCGCTCACGCCAAGCGTGGTCGCGATCTGTTCGACCTGGTCCGGCTTCAGATCGCCCTCGTCCAGGGCCTGGATCTTGCCTTTCAGGCGGCGCAGGTTGAAGAACAGCCGCTTCTGGTTGGCGGTCGTGCCCATCTTGACGAGCGACCACGAGCGCAGGATATATTCCTGAATCGCGGCCTTGATCCACCACATGGCGTAGGTGGCCAGGCGGAAGCCCTTGTCGGGCTCGAACCGCTTGACCGCCTGCATCAGGCCGACATTGCCTTCGGAGACGACTTCGCCGATAGGCAGGCCGTAGCCGCGGTAGCCCATGGCGATTTTCGCTACAAGACGAAGGTGGGAATTGACCAGCCGCTCGGCGGCTTCAGGGTCATCGTGCTCCTTGTACCGCTTGGCGAGCATGTACTCTTCCTGCGGCTGAAGCATCGGAAACTTGCGAATTTCGTCGAGGTAGCGGCTCAGCCCGCCTTCCCCGGCAGTAAGCATCGGTATATTCTGGGCCATTGTATGCGCCCCCTTTCTCCCGTCGCTGCGTTCCCTTGCGCATCAGGAGGCAAACAGTCCCCCTGTCTTGCCAGGTTCCTGATTTTAAAGGCGAACGCCTAATATTGGACGCCCGGATTCCGGCGCGCCCGCAGCTTTAATATAAGTAGGATTACGCCTTTTACATGGCCTGGGGGAGGAACAGGATTCTAAAATTTTTGTAATGCGGATAAAAGCTCATTGAAATCAGCTGGATAGCGGCTCTCAAATCGCATGGTTTCGCCCGTGACGGGATGGGCGAAAGCCAGCAATCCGGCATGTAGGGCCTGCCGGGAGAAGCCGCCGACCGCGCTTTTCAAAGGCTCCGGCAGCCGGTTGACTTTCGTTTTGAAGCCCGCGCCATAGTCGTCGTCGCCGATCAGAGGGTGGCCGATATGGGCCATGTGGACGCGGATCTGGTGTGTGCGGCCGGTTTCCAGCCGGCATTCGATCAGGGACGCGACCGCCGGTTCCCCCTCCGGGCCGAACCGCTCTTTCACCTGCCAGTGGGTGATGGCGTGCCGGCCGCTGGTTTTCACGACCGCGATCTTCTGGCGGTTGGCCTGGGAGCGGGCGAGATTTGCATCGACCGTCCCCTTCAGGCTCGATGGAGCCCCCCAGACCAGGGCCGAATAGGCCCGTTCCAGCGGGCCGGTCTTGCCGTGGTCGGCGAATTGCGCGGAAAGGCCCTGATGGGCCTGATCGGTCTTGGCCACGACCAGAAGGCCGCTGGTGTCCTTGTCGATCCGGTGCACGATGCCGGGGCGCTTGACGCCGCCGACGCCCGACAGGCTGTCACCGCAATGGTGGATCAGGGCATTGACCAGCGTTCCCGTCCAGTTGCCGGGTCCGGGATGGACCACGAGGCCTGCGGGTTTGTCGATGACGATCAGGTGCTCGTCCTCGTAGACGATGGTGAGCGGGATATCCTCGCCCTGGGGCTCCGGGTCCTCCGGCTCCGGCAGGCTGAGGGTCAGGACCTCGCCCTCGTTGACCCGGTATTTCGGCTCCACTATCTTGCGCCCGCCTGCGGTGACGTCGCCGGACTTGATCAACGCCTGGATCCGATTCCGGCTCAAGGCGTCCAGTCGGCTTGCCAAGACGGCATCGAGGCGTTTACCGGCGTCATCGGCTTCAACCTGATATGTGAAATCCGAACCGAATTCGGTCGGATCTTCCGGAGTACCATCATTCATGACTCAACCTGAGTTCAACGACCAAGGCAACGAGGAAAAGCCGCTCGATCCGGCCGTGGAGCGCGTGCAGAAAAAGCTGAAGCGCCTGCTTGCGGGATCGTCCCTGGTCATGCTTGCGGGATTTATCGCTGTCTTCGCAGCAATTTTCTACAAGATCAACTCCTCCGGCCGGCAAGTCGACGCGGCATCGATCGCCAGAACGATCGCAATCGGCGCCAATGCCACGGTCGAAAGCGTCGATTGGGTCGACGGACGGATGATGGTTGTCATTCGCGAAAACGGCACGACGGCCCTGTTGCAGGTCGACCCATCCACAGGCCGCGTGCTCGGCCGCACGGATTTCGTGGCGCAGTAGGGCGGATTTCCGAGAATATAAACAAGCTGGCAAAAAAGGGGCTTGCCCTCATTTCAAAGGCCCCTTATATGCTCGCTTCTCGGTTCGGGGCGCTTGTTCGCCCGAACCTGGGCGCCCATCGTCTAGCGGTCTAGGACGCCGCCCTTTCACGGCGGAAACACGGGTTCGAGTCCCGTTGGGCGTGCCATTTCTTTCTGGCGCTATCGGCCGTTGGCCTGCTTGAGCGCTCTTCTCCTACTTGAAATCAATAGCCAAGGCATCTTGCTCCTTTAGGTTGCTAAAGGCGTGTCGGGAATGTTTGATCTATTCGGCATAGGGGGAGAGGTGATGACCAGATCAACGATTTTTGCTGCAGTCATGGCAGCGATGTTCATTGCCGCCGCAAAAAATGCATACTCGCAATCGTTCTCATGCACATTCGGCGAACCGGCTTGCCTGGACTACGGAGCGAAAGTCTGTCGCAGCTCTGCCAAATGCGTCGATCAAAACGCGGTATGTTTTGACTCGTTCACTTGTGATTACAACGGCTTCGTCTGCAAGTCCGATTACAACGACGCAGTGGATGAAATCGATGAAAAAGTGAGGCGTTACGATGCGCTTGTTGAGGATTTCAACCGGTTGCAGCGGGCGCACAACAATCTGGTCGATTGCCTGAATTACGCGGTGTCGCTGGAAGACGCCAAATCCTGTCGGTAGTGAATTTGAAGGACGCGTGCCTCATGCTCGGCTTTAAATCACCATTCTCTGTATGTCGCTGACCCCCTTTTTGCCCTACCGATTGACCATAGCCACGCCTCTTTCTAGAATTCGGGCCATTGGACTGACGTCATTTCCTTTACAGAGGTTGCCCGCACTTGACCCGGTTTTTGCGATATCTGCCGGTTGCCATCGGGTTTTTATCGGTCGCTGCCCTGCCGGGTGAGGGGGCTGCGATGGGGCTTGGTCGGCCGGAACCGATCATGGGGCCGCATGCGGCCGATCCGGGGCGCTCAAGAGAGATTATCGAGCTGGGATCGGAGCAGATCGTCCCGCCTGCGACGCCCGAGCAGGCGGCCTTCATTGCCAGGGTCTGCACGAAAATCGAAGCTGTGGCGAAGGCCTATTCCCTGCCGCCGGCCTTTCTCGCCAGGCTGATCTGGACCGAGAGCAGGTTCGATCCGGATGCCATCAGCCCGATGGGCGCGGAAGGTATCGCCCAGTTCATGCCGTCGACTGCGAAGGTCTGGGGCCTGGAAAATCCGTTCGAGCCGATGACCGCGATCACGGCGTCGGCCAATCTGCTTTCGTACCTGTGGAAGGGATACGGCAATGCCGGCCTTGCGGCCGCAGCCTATAACGCCGGGGAGAAGCGCGTCGACGCCTGGTTGCGAGGCCGTTCGGGCCTGCCCGGCGAAACCCGGGGCTACGTCTATGCCATCACCGGCCACAGCGCCAATGACTGGAAGAAAAAGACGCCGCCCGACGTCCGCTTCGTCCTGGACGAGGCCCGGGACTTCCAGGAAGCCTGCAACGACTATCCCCAGATCAGGGCGCCGGCGCAACGCCGGTTCGCCAATCGGTATTTCAATCGCGGCCTCGCCCTGACGGCCCAGAAGGACTATGAGGCGGCCATCCTCCGCTATACGGTCGCGATCCGCCTGAAACCCAACTTTCCGGATGCCTACAACAACCGAGGCATCATCTACCGCAAGACCGGGGACTATGAGGCGGCGATCCTCAACTACGATGCCGCGATCCGGCTCAAGCCGACCTATGCGGCTGCCTACAACAACCGGGGTTACGCGAAACGCAAGCTCGGCCGGTATGAAGAGGCGATTGCCGATTACGACCGGGCGATCAAGCTGAAGCCGGGGTATGCGGCCGCGTTTTTCAACCGCGGCTTTGCTTACGCGAAGCTGGGGCGGTTCAGCGAAGCGATCGCCGATTATTCGCAGGCGATCAAGGCCCAACCCGGCAATGCGCTCGCCGTTTACAATCGCGCCCTTGCCTATCTGGAAGCCGGGCAGAATGAAAAAGCCCTGAGCGATCTGGATCAGGTCATTGCCGCCAATGACGGCTTCGCCCGAGCCTATTTTCAGCGGGCAACGCTGTTGAAACGGCTTGGCAAGGCAGACCGCGCGAAGGCGGATTACCGTGAGGCCGTTGCCCTGAACGCCGGCTTTGCGCAGGAACGCTTCCGCAAGCTGTTCGACTGAGGCGCGCCGCCGGCCTTATGGCAGTTTGGTCGGGACCAGCGGTCTGCCGAACTGGGTCGCATGGTAATTGTGACAGAGCGTGCAGGTCTCGCCGGCGGCTTCGTCCGTATGGCAATCGGTGCACATGTTCTTTTCGATCGGAGCGAAGACCGGTGAGAAGACGGCCGGATCGTTGCCCTTATAAGTTTCCAGATAGGTATCGGGAGCGGGATCCAGCTCGTGGCAGGTCCGGCAGCCCTTGTCGCCCACGGCGTCGATATGGGGCTCATGGGAGAACTTCGTGAAGCGGTCTTTGACCCGTGAGGAGTTGAACGGCTTCCATTTCACGTGCTGCGTTCCGGCATCGTCATCGACGCTGTGGCATTTGGTGCAGCGCCCGACGGCGTCGGACGATGCGAGCTGGTCGAAGATCGGCGCCAGCATGCCCTGCCGGTCCGTGCCGAATGCGCTCCCGGCATAATCGAGCCAGCTGCGCAAGAAGCGGTCGGCGTGGCCCATCGGGCGGTAGCGGATGGTGTAATCCTGCCGGTACCAGCCGCCGAGCTCCGCCCAGACTTCCGGATCGAACGGCGTCTGCCGGGATTCGGCCGGTTGCGCGTCGCTGTCCGTGTCCGCCACTTCCAGACCGCCGGCGCCGCCCCCGTCTCCGGAAAGCATGTCTCCGGACAGAATGTCGGCACCGCCCCCGTCTGTAGAAAGATTGTCTCCGGACAGGATATCTCCGCCGCCACTGTCGCCCGACAGAATGTCGCCGCCGTCGCTATCGCTGCTGCCTCCAAGGATCGAGTCCGTATCTTCCGAAGGCCCGGTGCCGCCGCCGGACAGGATGTCATCGGAAGACGGGCTGTCGTTGCCTGCCAGACTATCCCCGCCCGATTGCGCTTCCTCGGCCGGTTCCTCGTCCGCTCCGGCCGGCTGGCTGAGCAGGCCGGCATCGGCTTCGTCCGCACCGGCGGGCTGGCTAAGCAGATCTGTGCCGATCTCATCTGCCCCGGCGGGCTGTCCGAGCAGGTCCGTGCCGCCATCGTTGCCGCCGGCGAGATCGTCGGAGGATCCCAGAATATCGCCGTCCGACCCGGTATCGCCGCCGCCCAGGATCGAACCGTCATCCGCATCCTGCCCGCTGGAGGAAGACGACGTCTTCTCCGCCGCTGCGGCGGCTTGCTTCTTTGCCGCTTCCGCCGCGGCTTCTTCCTCGGCCTTCTTCCAGGCTTTGAAGGCGGTCGTCGGCTGGCCGTTGTCGTGCCGGTGCAGATCGTCCTGCAGGTTGGGGAACCAGTCGCGGTTCGCGGACGCGATCACATCATGGGAAATCAGGCCGGTCAGGTAGGACATGTCCAGCCGGTTCATGTCCGTGCCGCTGTCATCGGCGGGCATGTGCATCGCCTTCATGATGCCGTCGTTCTCGAACCGGGAGAACAGACCTTTGACCGACCAGGCCAGGTCCGCCACTTTGGCGAGATCCTCGTCGCTTGCCTCGGTCAGGTCGAGCAGATCGAGTTGGGCGACCTGGTCGGCAATGCCCTGGCCGGATGTGTTCTTGGCAAGCAGGGCCTTCATGAAGGCGGTCAGCCTGGCCTCGGAGTATTCGGGCCAGTCGCCGATATCGACCTGACGCTCCTTGAGGGTCGCGACGTCGAGACCGGGAACAGCAAGGAAATTGATACCTTTCGGACCGCTGACACGCGTCGTGCCCAAAATGTCGCCCTCGTGACAGCTGGAACACATGGTGTCGAAGGCCCGGACCTCCATGTACCGCTGGTCTTCTCCGGGCACATGACAGTCCATGCAGGTGCCGGGAACGGAGGAGGAAGACGTTTCGGCGGTCTTCGGGAAATGGGTTCCGAAGTGGGACTTGTGGTCGAAAATGATCCGGGTTCGCCGGTTGAACGGATAGTTCGTGAATTGCGGGTGCGAGTTTACGAATTCTCCGAATTTCGAGACGTGGCAGGTCTGGCAGCGCAGGTTCGAAACCGTGGTGAGATCATGGATGCCGCCTTCGTGTTCCTGGTGGCAGGTGGCGCAAAAAATCTCGGTTTTCCCCGACGCCTGTTTCGGCGGAGGGAAGGATATCCGGTGGACCCAGCTGTCGTTCTGGACCGTCCGCCCGTCCGGACCGGCCTGGTAGGCCGCGGTCAGCTTCTCAAGCCGCTCGACCGGGTTGGTGTGCGGTGAAAACGGTGCATCGCCGACGTTGTGGCAGGCGACACACAGGTTCGCGTTTTCCTTCGCGCTGGTCGTTGCCGCGAAGCTGTGAAGCCATCCGAGTTTCTCAGCCTTGACGCCGGCATGGCAGGCGTCGCAATTCGTCAGGCTGGCATGGGCGGAGGTCAGCGGTCCGGGCATCAGGAAACGGCCCGCCTGGCTGCTGGCGACGATCAGAACCACCAGCCCCACGGCAAGGGCGGCCGCCCAACGGGCCATACGACCCCGCCTGGTCCGCAGGCTCGGTTGAGGGACGCACGGTTCCTGCTGCAGGCAGCAGCGGCCATCCGGAAGCGGGCCCTTTTCGCAAGGTCCGCCTTCCAGTGCCGAGCGTCTGCATTGCCAGCGTCCATCTTCCAGGTGCGGCTCGCAGGCCGCCTTCGCCCCGCATTTTCCGTGCATGTCCGGACCGAGGGGGCAGGGCTTTCCTTCCGCCAGGTGGCCGCAGACCCATTTGTCATGAGGGCGCTGGTAGGGGCTGTCCTTGAAGCCGAATTTCTGCAGGACGGTCACGTCAGGCTATCCCCGTCGAAAAGGCGTAGGCGATGACGACATGGCACACGATCACCACTGCCAGCGCGTAGGTTGGGGGGATATGCAGAAACAGCCAGAGCTTGAGCAGGCCGGCGTTGGCATAATGAAAGTCGAGGCCGTTTTTCGCTTCGACCAGTTCGCGCATCCGCGCCAGCCGGGCCTTGCCGTCGGCGTCGAGGTAGCGCTCAATGGAATCGAGTTCTCCCTGGAGCCGGGTCAAGGGCAGCCGCGAAGCGCGCAAATGGGCCAGGAGATTGCGCGGGCGAGCGAAAAACCGGCCGAGCAGATCGTTATAGAGTTTGGCGATGCTCCGGGTGTTGCCGTCTTCCACGGACCTGAGCGCCAGGGCCTCGGCCTCCGCGGCAAGCTGGGCCCGGAAGACGGGTATGCGCTCGAAAATCATGCGTTCGCCGTAGGATTCCAGCCGTGTCGGAATGGTCTTGCTCATCCAGGTACCCACCAGTCCGCTGATGGCGACCAGGACGAAAAGACCCCACAACAGCCATTCCAGCGGCGTGTCGGGGAGCTGGTAATGGGTGTGGGCGAGGAAAATGCCGACAGTGACGAAACCGAGGTAGATGTGCAGCAGCAGCCAGAACCGGACGCGCCCAAGCGGCAGGATCACGACGCGCTTGCGCAAGGTGAGCAGCATCATCACCGCCATGCAGCCCAGAAGAATCCAGCCATTGAAATACTGGGCGTCGCGCAGGGACACGTCGTAGCCGAGATTGCCCAGCAGAAACAGCGCGTAGGCCGCGGCGGCGAACACCAGGTTGAGGAGCACGCCCCGGTCGAAGAACCAGTTCAGCCAAGCCATTGGAGCAACTTCTCGGTATCGCGGATATTGGTGCGGGTCAGCGCGTCATGCGGACAGGCCTGGACACAGGCCGGGCCGGTCAGCTGATCGGAGCAGAAATCGCATTTGGTCGCCCGGCTGATCACCTCTCCGTCGTTGTCGCGGACCAGCGCGCCGGTTTCGTCGCGGATGTCGACCATGCGGATGTTGTTGTAGGGGCAGGAATTGGCGCAGGTCGCACAGCCGATGCAGATCGAATCGTCGATGACGACGACGCCGGTGTTCTCGGTCCGGTGGATGGCCCCGGTCGGACAGCCGATCAGGCAGACCGGGTCGGTGCAATGCATGCAGGCATTGGCGATCATGGCATTTTCAAACGAATAGCCGTGGCGCACGAATCTCGGATTGTAGTCATGGGCGGTCGCGCAGGCGCGCACGCAGTCGTCGCAGCCGACGCAGCGGTCCAGATTGATCACCATGGCGTTCTCGCCGTTGATGAACCGGTGGTCGACGACGAAATCCATCATTCCCTGGCGCATTTCCTCCTTACGGCCCTTCACATCTGCCGAAAGGTCCTTCTTCAGGAATTTGCGGGGAAGGCCGGGCAGCACATGGGTCCGGATCAGGCTGGTCGGAATCCGGATCACGTCGACATAGCCGATGGCGCGCAGGCTGACATCGAGGGTCATGCCGCCGCCGCCATTCTCCGTGGCCGCGATTTCGTCCAGCCCGAAGGTGTCGTTGCGGGAGAGATGGCTGATCGTTCTTTCGCCATGGTCGACCCGCTCGCTGACCCGGGCGAAGCCGCTGTTGATCAACAGCAGTCCATCGAGATGGTTGCCCTGTTCGCAGATCAGCGGTTCGTGCTCGATGACATGTCCGGTTCCGGCCTGTCGGGCGATTTCCCGCTTGAACCGGTGCGTCCAGTCGAAATTGCCGTAGGTCTCGAACAAGGACTGCCGGGCGATTTCATTGAGCTTGTCGCGGCTGACATGGTCGAAGACCGGGCATTCCTGTAGCCGGGTCAGCAGACCGCGTTCGTGATAGAGCGTATCGATCCTCTGCCGGAAGGGTTCCGACCAGTTGCGGATATCCCGCAATCCCTGCCAGCGCAGTTCGAACAGAACCGTATCGTCCTCGAAGGCGAAAACGCTTGCGCTGCGCAGGCTTCGGGTCAGGGCGGCCAGTTCGCCGAACATTTCCGGCGCCTGCAGGGTGAAGGCCGAATCGTGCTCTTCCAGCGTTGCGATATCGACCTTGCCCAACTCGCCGAGATCGCTCGCCTGGGGCGAGTTGGGCTTCCACCGCGCCCCGGCTTTCCGACGGGTTTTGCGGTATTCTGCCGGTTTGCGACGGGCCAGCAACTGCGCAAGCGAGCGGGACCAGGACTTCCGGCTCCGGGATCCGGGTTTGACATAGCCTGCCCCTGCGGACGGAGACGACAGGCCGATCACCTTGCCTTCCAGGATCGCAAACAGCGAGTTTCCGTAATCGCCCTTGCGGATGATCACTTCGCCACGATCGAAACGGCGGATGCGGCCGTCGTTGGCTATGATCCGGTCGAGAGGCAGCCAGTCCGGGAAGTCGCCGGCGTTGATGCCGGAGAAGGCCGGCAGGGCGAGGACGCGCGCAATGGCCTCTTCCCCCAGCGGTTCCTTGCCGAAAGGTTCATCCCAGCGCTGGTTACGCTCGTCGCGGAGTTCCGGATCCAAACCGACTGTCCTCAGTTCGAGACCGGTCCCTTGTACTTGTCCGGACCGGGTATGTATTTGTCGATGGCGGCGAAGGTGGTGCCATCATAGGTGTCGGAGAACTTCAACCCCAGGACCGAAATCTGGCCGGCCGCGTCGATCAGTTCGGCTTCGTTGTTGAGTTTCAGCTTGGCCGAATTGGCAACCTTGGTGATCTCGACCAGTTCGGGCGCATCCGGCAGCAGCTTTGCCAGGCTGGCCATCACCTTGCGTGCGTTGTCGGCCCGTTTTGCCATCTTCAGCGCGTAGTCCGCCTTCTCCGTCGCCTTGCTGACGCCGATCAGGGCGGTTTCAAGCTCAACGATCCGGCCGACGACGAACAGCATCCGCTTGCGCTCGGGCGAGGCTTCCTTGTTGCTTGCGCCCTTGTTGTACCAGTTGTTGTGGCGCACTTCGCCCTGGGACCAGCTGACCAGTTCGAACGGGCTGCCGGCGGCGTGGCCACCCACGTTGACCAGCTTCTCGTTCGGCACCAGGTGGCAGCTGAAGCAGTTCTTGGCGAGCGTGTAGGTCATTTTCGGGCGGATCATCCCCGCCTCTTCAGCCTTTGCCCAGCGGGCGGCGATTTCCTGAGGCGTTTCCTGGCCTTCCTTCTTGCCGCTGAAACCGGAGTGAACCTTGTACCAGTTCTTGCCGGCCGAGTGGCAGGACTCGCAGGAAATGCCGGCGATCACGTCCGGCTTCGAATTGACCGTCTGGGTGGTGAAATGACAGTTCAGGCAAAGACTGTCCGCCTTCAGCCGTTTCACCCCCATTTTTTCCGCGATTTCCTTCGCTTCCTTGCTTTGGGGCAGGCTGCGGAAGGTGGCGAAGTGGTGAGTTTTCTGCCAGACCGCGGCTTCCGCCTTGTGACACTCGGCGCATTCGTTCGGACCGACGACGAGATCGGCATCGATTGCCATGGCCGGTGCCGTGAAGGCGGAGAAGAACATCGGGACGGCTATTACAGCGAGCCACCGCCAACGTGCTGAAATCATTCGCTTCATACTCATTTTACCGTCCTGTTTCTCAAATGAATTTAGAGTCTTGAAAATTGCCGTCATGCTCAGGCGTCGAGGACAATGTCCCCGTCCGGGCAGGCAATGCACAAGAGCGCCGTGCCCTTGGCCGGTTGGCTCGTCGGAGGCGTGACATAGGTGACCTTGCCTTCCTTGACGGCGGTCGCGCAGGTGCCGCAATTCCCGGCACGGCAGCCCGAAGCGATCTGAACGCCGCATTCCTCGGCAAGGTCCAGCAATGTTTCGGCGGCTTCATTCCAGGGAGCGGATTTGTTCGACCGAGCAAAGCTGACGGTTTTCGCTTCGCCATCACCTGGGGCACTTTCTGCTGCTCCCGCCGGGGCCGTCTTCTTCACGGATGCGGGACCAAAGGCTTCGAAATGAATATCGTCTTCCGGAACGCCCCATTCCTTCAGGCTGGTGGTGACCGCGTCCATCATCGGGGGCGGTCCGCAAATGTAGAATTCGTAATTCGACGTGCCGAGATAATTTTTCATCACGTCGACGGACAGGTAGCCCTGGCAATCGCAGTTCTTTTCCGAAACGTCGTTTTCAGCCGGTTCGCTGTAAAGGACGACCAAATGGAAATTGCTGTTGTTGTTGATGATTTCACGGATTTCGTCGATGCAGGCGACATCCTCGCCATTTCTCACGGCATAGAAGAACCAGGCTTCCCGATGGCTGTTCGTATCGGCCAGCCACTTGAGCATGGACAAAACCGGTGTCAGGCCGACGCCGCCACCGATCAGCGCCACCGGACGGTCGGAATGAACGTCCAGATGAAACTTGCCGTTGGGCGCCATGACGTCGATGACGTCGCCTTCCTTGATATTGTTATGGAAGAAATTCGACGAAAGCCCGCCGGGGACATCCGGCCCGGCGGAAGGTGGGGGACCCTGGCGGCGGACGGAAATCCGATAGAAATCGCGATCTTCCGGACTGCCGGAGAGGGAATAACAACGCACGACCGGGCGCGGCTGGTCGGGTATGCTCAGTTCGAACGTCAGAAACTGGCCCGGGAGGAACGGCGGAAGAGAGCCGCCGTCATGGGGCGCCAGGTAGAACGAACAGATATCGCCAACGCGATTTTCCAGCTGGCGCTTGATGACACGGAATTTCCGTTTGCCGGACCAGGTCAGGACGTTGCGTTGCCGGTCGGCTTCCGCACGATTGATCAGGATGTCGGTCTGTTTCTTGAAGAAAGCCAGCCGCTGCTGGTCCATGCTCCGCTTGCGCAAGGCGCCGGCGACCTGGGCGATCGCGCCGGCGCCTGCCTGAAGCAGCGCCGCGATCACGATAAAACCGCCGCCGATCTGGAGCGCCAGCATCATCGATCGCTCCTGGTTCTACGCATGGCTCTTGGCTTTGCGAACATCAGAATCGCGTCCTCAACTCCAACCGCAGCCCGGTACCCGTGGTCTGGTTCTGACCCTCGGAGACGAAGCCGTCCAATTGAATGCTACTGCGATTGTTCAAAGCGTGCAGCAACTGGCCGCCGAACGCAACAGCTCCGGTGTTCGAGCCGTCGGTATCTTTCCGCCCGCCCAGTTCCAGAGTCAGCTGCGTTTTTTCATGATTAAAGAACATCTGGTAGCCGAGGGCGCCGCCGAATACATCATTTGCCTGGTTCGACAGGGCCGAGCCTGCGAAACCGACGACCGGGGAAGCAAAAAGAATCCCGGCGCGGCCGAGCGGTCCGCCGGTGGTCGGCCCGCGGGCTGCGGAGGTATAGTTCTCGATGCCCCAGAACGCATTCGCATAAACAAGGTTTTCGGAGCCGGTCACGGTTCGGGAAACTTCGGAAAACAGGACAACGCCGCTGTCGACCGCCGGACCCTTTTCGTTGACGGCCAGGGAGCCGTTGATCCGGAACGAGGTGTTGAACTGGCCTATGCGCTGCGTGGCGGCTGCACCGAGGAACAGTCCGTCCCCGCCTTGAGGATTGGTGCTGATGACATAGGACCCGTCCAGGTTGACCGTGCTCCAGCGCAAATCGGTTTCCGTGAACAGACCCAGGAGATAGGCATCGCGGTCGCGGATATTGTCATTGCGATGGATGTTGCTCCAGCCGAAGAGGGCCGTCAGGCGCATGTCCGGCGTCAGGCCGGGGATCATGATCGTATCGCGTGTAATCCCGATGGCATCGATCGTGTCATTGATCATGATGCCTTCCTGAAAAAAGATCGGCTGACGGCCGATGGCGAAACCGAAGTCGAGGGCCTTGTTGTCATCCGGATCGAGGTTCGGGAAGATTTCGCCGAATTCGCCTTCGAAAAACAGCGTGTTGATATAGGGATTAAGACCGTTTTCGAACGTGGTTCCCTGTGAATTGCGATGCAGGATCCCGGTTTGCTGGGCGCCGTCCGTGAATGGCGTGATCCCGAGCAGGATGCGTTCCGTCGGCGACAGCTTGAGATTGAAGAAAAGGTCGAGGCGGGTGGCCAGATACTCCTGGCTTTCCGCCCTGCCGTTATCGAAGTGCCCGGCCGCGTTGCGCCAGTTGCCGAAGACCCAGAGGCCAGGCTGCCAGACCGCGCCGGTAGGCAGGGTGTATCCTGGTTCGATGTTTCCGTTTGCAAGGAATTTGTCGCCGCGCTCGATGATCGGAGGCGTTGGCTTAGGCTCGTTTTCCTTGGTGAACAGCGGCTTCGACTTTGTCGGAAGCGTGCTGCTGTGGTGCCCGCCCCCATACCGTTTCTGCGCCTTGTGAACCTCCTGTTCGGTCAGCATGGGACGGGGTTCTTCGCTCAGCGCGCTGCTGCTTGCCGCCAGGGCTTTGCCGCCCAAAGCCGAACAGGACAGCGCCAGATAGAACAGGACCTTGCCGATGCGCACGTTGTTCATCACCCCCCTCATGGCCCCCTAGTCGATCCGGACTTTTGACCGGCGCGTCCAGAGGACGGAACTTCCACGCACAATCTCCCGGGCAATCTGCGCAGGGCTCATGCCGTAATCGAAGCCTGCCCCCTGAATGGCGGCGATAAGATTGACCGGCACCATCTGGGAGATCAGGCTCACCGAAATGGAATAGGTTTCTCCCGGTTTCAGCCTGTTGCCGGGAATGTCATAGGTGGCAGTTCGGCTGGCGTTCGGCTCGATGGTCTGCTTGTGCTTGCGGGCGCCGCGGGGGCGGCCGTAGATCGTGGTTGCGCGGGTTTCCGGACGCACGAAGGGGAGAACGTCGGTCGAGGTGTTGACCGCAAGTACCTGTTCGCGCTCGCCTCCGCGGATCATGCGGACCAGGAATTTGGACTGCAGGCTGAAAAGATCCTTGTCGAGCGGCAGCTCGCCATTGTGAACATAAAGAGAGTGGGAATCACGGACATCGCCGTTCGGGTCCCTGTCCCCGGACACATAGACGATCTTTCCATGCCGGTCCCTGACTTCCACCTTCAGGAAGATCAGTCGCTCCGCATCGAAACCGGTCGGAACCGCATGGCCGTCGGTGCCGTTGCGCACATCCACCGAGAACTTCAGGCCGCTCCGGTCGCCTTTAAGAATGTTGATGTCGCTCAGCTTGAAACCGTTGCGCAACACCTGTTCGCGCAGGGCCCTTGCTTTCGCCAGCCGTTCGAACTGAACCTTCAGAATTGCGCGGGCGTCGTAACGGTCGTCGATGGACTGCCAGGCCTTCGGGAACTTGTAATTGTCGGATACGGCATCCTCGAACTTGTCCGTTCCCCACCCTTCCCAATACCTGAACTGCAGCCACTCGCGCAGTGTCTTGAACTCGGCCGCCTCGACATTGTGCGGAAAGATGCCGGGATGGATGATGGAGTAATCCGGTCCGGCGAAGGAGTGGTCGGTCAGCTTGCGGTTCTTGGTCGGCACGTCGCCGACGATGGCCGCGGGACCATAGTGGTAGCCGGAGGCTACGCCCTGGATCTTGCCCATATGGCAATCCTGGCAGGTCTCGCCGCGCTTGGCCGCCGGTGTCTGCTTGAATTCGGCAAAGGCCTCTTCCAGGCGGAAACCGTTCAAAAGGGTCACGTCGTGACAGGTTCCGCAGAAGCTCGGCTTTGTCAGAGTGAAGAACTTTTTGGCCTGGGTGTGGATGCTGCGGCCCGGATCGTCTTTCGACGTCGAGACGCGGTATTCTTCCGGATGGTTCAGAACCCGGGCGAGTTCCTGGTCACCGCTCGGGCCATAGACCGGGGAGAAGATGTCGCCTTGTTCAAGTGCGAAGCGGCCGCTGATCTTGCCGTAGTTCTTGTTGACCCGGTGGCAGGCCACGCAGGTAATTCCCTCGCGAGAGGTGGGCGGCCGGTCCAGATTGGTCACGTAAAGCGACTCGCCGAGGTTCATGCCGACCGGGTTGTGGCAACGGATGCAGAAATCGCCGTTGGTCGCGCTGGTCTTGATGTTGATGGTGGTCTGCATGGCCATGTAGACCGGGCTCAGCTGTGCGTAGGCGTGCTGGGAGACCGACCATTGTTCGTACTGGCGCGGATGGCAGGTGGCGCAGGTGTTGGCCGAGGGATACTTGCTTTCGATAAACAGGTTTTCGTGGGCTTCGTTGGCGGCCCTTTGCGTGATCGCCGGCTCTTTCTTCTTGTTCTCTTCCGCCGTTTCCAGCCCGCCACCGCCGGGCAGAAGGAGGTTTTCCTCGTCGCTTGGCTGGAGAAGGTCGTCTCCTCCGCCGTCAGCATTCAAAAGATCGTCACCGCTTTCGTTTCCGCCCGAGAGGAGGTCGTCGCCGCCGCTGTCATCGGACGTGAGCAGATCGTCGCCGCTGTCCGCAGGCGCTGCCAGGAGATTGTCGCTGTCGTCACCGGGCAACAGATTATCCGTATCCGATGCGGCCGCGTCCTCCGGGTTGTTCAAAAGCGTATCGTCGGAATCTTCAAGAAGGGTGTCGTCGGCGGCCAGAACGATCGGGGCGGTTTCGCGGCGATCGAGGCCGGAAACGTAGTTTTCAAGCCGTGTTATGGCGTCGGCGCGAAGGCCATGATGTATGGTCGTCGGTGCCTGGTCGGCGGCGGCGGATGGTAATGCCGTGCCGATCGCTATTATTCCACCAAAAGACAGCAGAATCGAGCGGAACGGGAATCCGAGAAAAGTGATCATTGTTTCGCGTCTGTCTTTGGCCCCTCATTGCCGACTCACGCGCGTTTTTTATTTTGGAGTAATTCTATGCGTGCAACCGACATGCCGATAAAAGCAATAAATATGGGTCTATGGAACACAATATTTCCGTCGAGGCAACTATCGGGGCGAAATTGTGGCCGTATGGCCACAATAAAACATCAATCAACGGATCAGGTGACGCAGACGTAGGCGAGCCGTCCTAAAAAGGGGCTGCCCAGCTCGCGGCGCTGCCTGGCTTTCGCAGGCTTAAGCAACATCCCGATTCTTGTCCTTGGAGCCGGTGTCAGGCTTCTTTTTGGAATCGGTCTTGTTTGTCGGCGTTGCGTCACTTTCCGCATTCGCCTGGCTGGATTTGACGATGCGGCTGACAAGGGCGCTGACCGGAGTTGGCGCTTTCTGGGGGGCTTCGGAAGTTGTCTTCCGGTCTTTTCCGGGCTTGTCAGCGCGATCCGCTTCCGCAGAGGGTTGTTTCCGGCTGTCCGGTTTGCCGGTCGTTCTGTTCTTCGCGGCCGGGGCCTGTTTATCCGCAGTTCCGGATTTTCCCGAAACGGGGCCGGTGTCGCGTTCGGCGATCCGTTTGCCGAGTTCCTTGAGCTCCTCGCGCAGGCCGGAAAGCGCGGGGGTCGCGTTCAGGTCCTGGCGCAGGCGCATGATCTGGTGTTGCGCCCTGAGCAACGTCCGTTCCCGATCCCGGGTCAGGGCGGTCAGGCGGGCCTTTTCGGTTTCAGCCCATTTCAGATCGCGCTCCAGCCGTTCCACGAGGTCATCGCGCGGCAGGTCGACGGTTTCGATCTGTACGGTGAGGCGGGCGACTTCCGCTTGCGCGGAAATATACTGGGTTTCGGCATCAACCAGCTGCGCTTCCAGGTCTTTCACGATTTTCTGGAGCTTGGCCGCGCCGGTTTCCAGATGCAGGTCGGGAGAAGGGATCTCGCCGCCTTCGTATTTCGCCAGGCGCGCCTTCAGTGTGGAAATCTGGGATTCAAGGCCGGTAATCGTGGCGAGTGCCATCGTATCCTCGGCCGGTAGCCATCCGCTCTCGTCGGTCGATTTGGCCTTGAGAACGTCCGCTTCCGCGTGGGCGGCTGCCAGAGCCTGCTCGGTCTCGTGCAGTTTCTGGCGAACGGTTTCCAGTTCCGCCTGCAGCTCCGCCTGCCGGCCCTTGGATTTTTCCGTGGCCTCGTTCTCGAATTCCTGACGAAGACTTTTGAGTTCGGCTTCGTGTTTCGACTTTTCCTTGATCAGCTCGGCGGCCAGCTTGCCCGCCTCCAGGCGGAAGGTCACGGCATTTTCCCGCTCCTTGTCGAGGGCACGCTCGACCTTCCGGACCGCCAAAGCATGCTGGGCACGCTCATGATCCTGAGCGCCCCGGACTTCCGCGTAGGTGGACGGATTGACGGCTTTCATGGCTTCCTGGGTGAGCCGGACGGCGCGCCTGTAGACAGCAGGCAGGATCGCCAGGCCAAGGAGCGTGGCTATAAAAAATCCGAGTGCACCATACATTGCCGCTTCGATCACGACCGGCTCCAGATCACTTGCAGGACTTCAAATCACAGTGCATCAATAAACGACGCGATGTCGGAGAGCAACGATTTGCGCCGTTGTTCATGGGGAACCCTGCGTCATTTTCAATTGGATATCGCTTCATGCCATTCGGTCAGAACGGGTTCCATGTGGGCTTGTCGGTGAATTTCAGATAGCCGATGTTCACGCCCAGACGGGCGCCGAGCCCGGACTTGATCGGAACCACGAAAACGTTGTTGTTGGACAGGACGGTCATGCCGACTCCGCCCACAAGATAGGCGGATCCGTTGACGCCGACGTATCGCTTGTAGATGGCATCCACGGTCGGCAGATTGTAGATCAGCATCATCACCCGGTCGCCGTTTCCGCCAAAGTCCCATCCGATGGACGGTCCCTGCCAGAAGATCTTGTGGGTGCCTGCGTTGCGGGTATAGAGATGGCCCTCGCCGTAGCGGGCTCCGGCAACGATCGCGCCGGCGCCTTCTTCGCCGAGAATATAGCCGTTCGGCTCCCCGTATTTGGCAAAGGCCTTTTCCACGACCGAGGCGAGGCCGCCTGAAACCGATCCGAAAAATTTGTGCCCGGTGGCAACGACCTGGTCCTGGCCGTAGGTCTGCTCCGGCGGCTGTGCGTGCGCTTTGCCGCTGTCCGTGGTCGCGGGAAATCGCGGGAGTGCGAGAACCGCACCGAAAACCATGAAGGCTGCCAGGCTCCGCAGGATCTTGGCTTTGGGCATTGCTGACATGGAAGGCTTTCTCCTCAAAGGAGCAGGACGGGTCTGCCGGTGCGCCCTGCGATAAACCGGGATCGTTCTTTGCCGGTGCTATAGTGTCTGCGCTGTGCGACTGATTCGCCAGTGAAGACAGCCAAACGCATAGTCCGGACAAATGCAAAACTGGAGAGGAAATAGGACGAGGGTAAGGCTCGCGCTCCTTTGTACCGCAGCTTTCTGCTTTGGAACCGGAATTTTTACCGGAGTCGAAAGGGGCATTGCGCGTCCACCGCTTTTCGTGCCGGACCCTATCGCAGGATATGCGATCGGCGGTCACGACCCGGTTTCGTATTTCGTCGATAATCGTCCGCGTCAGGGAAGCCGAAAGTTTTCCTACAAATGGGGAGGGGCCGAATGGGTGTTCGTCAATCAGGGAAATCTCGCGGCTTTCAAGAAAAATCCTGAAATCTATGCGCCGTTGTTTGCCGCGTGCGGCGCTTATGCCCTGACAAATGGCTTCGCGACGTCCGGAAATCCGTTCATCTTCGCCATCGTCGGCAGAAAGCTGATTTTCTTCCATTCGGAGGTCAACCGGTTCCTCTTTCTCGTCAATGACCGGCAGTTGCTGGCGGAAGCGGAAGCAAATGCACAGAAAACTGGCTGTGTTCCGAACCGCTGAATTTGTCTGCGGCTTGGCATTGAAGCCCGTCGTGTGTATCCCTTGAAATCACAGTTAACGAATCAATTGGCATCAGTTCGCCGAAAGAGCCTTGGATAGCCATGCCCGAACTTAAAGAACTTTCCGCGCTTGACCTTGCTGCCCTCGTAGCCAGCCGGGTATGTCATGACATTATCAGCCCGGTCGGTGCCATAACCAACGGGCTGGAGGTTCTGGACGAGGAAGGCTCGGAGGACATGCGCGAGTTCGCCATGGACCTGATCCGGAAAAGCGCCCGCCAGGCTTCGGCGAAACTGCAGTTCGCGCGGCTTGCTTTCGGCGCGGCCGGGTCGGCCGGAGCGGAGATTGATCTGGGCGATGCACAGGTCGTTGCGACCGGGTTCATGGAAAACGAGAAGTCCGATCTCGTCTGGGAAGTGCAGCGGCACCTGATGCCGAAGAATTTCGTCAAACTTCTGCTAAATCTTATTCTGATCGCTAACCAGTGCGTTCCGCGTGGCGGGGAAATCAAGGTCGAGATGGAGGGCGAGCCGTCCGCTCCTTCCTTCCTCCTGACCGCCAAGGGCCTCAACCCGCGTATTCCGCTGGGCATGAAGGAAACGCTGTCTGGAGAAGAGCCCGAACGGATCGACGCCCATTCGGTGCAGCCGATTTACGCGCTTCTGCTTGCCCGGGAAAGCGGGATGAAGCTTGATATCGACAAAGATGAGGACCTTGTAAAAATTACGGCCTCCATGAAAATATAGAATATAGAAAGAAAAACTCTTTTTGCGCTTCAGCGTATCTTAACTGTTTCGCCTCACCCTTTCGACATGGACATAACGGTCCAGCCGCCTCTACGAGGCGCGGAACCAGTAACCAGTCGGGTGAGAGCAGGCCATGGACGACCTCCTCAGGGAATTTATTACTGAGACCAATGAAAGTCTCGACGTTGTCGACGTTGAACTTGTCAAATTCGAGCAAGAGCCGAACAACGCGACAATTCTTGATAACATCTTCCGCCTTGTGCACACGATCAAGGGCACATGCGGTTTCCTGGGGCTCCCACGACTTGAAGGCATCGCACACGCTGCTGAGACACTGATGGGCAAGTTCCGTGACGGGGCTCCCGTCACGCAAGAGGCCGTGTCGATCATCCTGACGTCGATTGACCGGATCAAGGAAATCCTTGCCGATCTCGAAGCGGCGGAAGGCGAGGAACCGCAAGGCGACGACAGCGATCTGATTTCCGAAATGGAACGCATGTCGACCAATGCGGATACGGGCAAAGCGGCCGCAAGCGATGCGGAAGCCGAAGCGGAAGCGCCGGAAGAGGAAGCTGCCGGCGATATTTTGCCGGATCAGACCCTGGAACGCCCGCTGCGCCCCGGCGAGGTTTCTCTCGACGAACTGGAACGTGCCTTCCGCGAAACGGAAGTCGAGGCGGAAGTCCTGGACCCGGTCGCAGACGAGGCTGTTGAAGATGCCGCTCCGGTTGCTGCGGCTTCTCCGGTCAAGGAAAAGGCTGCCGCGAAGGGTGCGGGCAAGGCCAAGGCCGACGGCGACAAGAAATCCGGCGGCGGCTCGTCCGTTTCCAACCAGTCCATTCGTGTGGCGGTCGATACGCTCGAGCACCTGATGACCATGGTGTCGGAACTGGTGCTGACCCGGAACCAGCTTCTGGAAATCGTCCGCCGTCATGAAGACAGCGAATTCAAGGTTCCTCTGCAGCGGCTGTCGAATGTCACGGCCGAACTGCAGGAAGGCGTCATGGCGACGCGCATGCAGCCGATCGGCAATGCATGGCAGAAGCTGCCGCGCATCGTGCGTGACCTGTCCCAGGAACTGGAAAAGCCGATCGAACTCGAAATGATCGGCGCCGATACCGAACTAGACCGCCAGGTCCTTGAAATGATCAAGGATCCGCTGACCCACATGGTCCGCAACTCGGCCGACCACGGCCTGGAAATGCCGGCGGACCGCAAGGCTGCGGGCAAGCATGAGAAGGGTACCATTACCCTTGCCGCTTACCATGAAGGCGGTCACATCATCATCGAGGTCCGCGACGACGGTAAAGGTCTCGACGTCAGCAAGATCAAGGCGAAGGTGCTCGAGCGCGGACTTGCGACCGAAGCCGAATTCGACAAGATGACGGACGCCCAGATCCACAAGTACATCTTCGCTGCGGGTTTCTCGACCGCTGCCGAGGTGACCAGCGTTTCCGGCCGCGGCGTCGGCATGGATGTGGTGCGCAACAACATCGAAATCATTGGTGGTACGGTCGATCTTCGCTCGACGCCGGGCAAGGGAACGACCTTCACCATCAAGATCCCGCTGACGCTGGCCATCGTTTCGACCCTGATCGTCGAAGCCAGCGGCGATCGGTTCGCGATCCCGCAGCTTTCGGTCGTGGAGCTGGTGCGAGTCCAGACGAACTCCGAACACCGGATCGAACGGATCAAGGACACCCCGGTTCTGCGTCTGCGCAACAAGCTTCTGCCGCTGGTACATCTGTCCCAGCTGCTCGGCATCTACGAAGGCGAAGACGTCGAGAATGCCATCGATGCGGACAACGGCTTCATCGTGGTCATGCAGGTTGGCAGCCAGACCTTCGGTGTCGTGGTGGACGGCGTCTTCCATACCGAGGAAATCGTGGTCAAGCCCATGTCCACGATGCTGCGTAACCTGACCATGTTCTCCGGCAACACCATCCTCGGTGACGGTTCGGTGATCATGATCATCGATCCGAACGGAGTTGCCAGCGCCATGGCAAGCCATGCTTCCAGTGCGGTGGCCGAGCAGACCGAAGAGGAAGCGGAAGATCTGACGAAGAAGGCGCATACCAATCAGTCGTCGATTTCGCTGCTTCTCTTCCGTGCAGGCGCTCCCGAGCCCAAGGCGGTTCCGCTTTCGCTGGTTACCCGCCTGGAGGAGTTCGAGGTCTCCAAGATCGAGCGCTCCAACGGACGGGATCTGGTTCAGTACCGCGGCGCCCTCATGCCGCTCGTCTATGTCACCGACGGCGATCAGCACAAGACCGAAGGCACCCAGCCGATGCTGGTGTTCTCCGACAGCGGTCGTTCCATGGGCCTCGTGGTCGACGAGATCGTCGACATTGTCGAGGACCGCATGAACATCGAGGTCGGCTCCGAGCGTCCCGGCATCCTCGGATCCGCGGTGGTCAAGGAGCGCGCGACGGAAATCATCGACCTCGGCTATTACCTGCCGCAGGCGTTCGAAGACTGGTTCATGCGCAAGGAAATGGACATCGAGGCCCTGACCAAGAAGGTCCTGTTCGTCGACGACTCCGCTTTCTTCCGGAACATGCTGACACCTGTCCTCAAGGCCGCAGGCTACGATGTCACGACCTGTGACAGCGCGAGCCATGCCTTCGAGCTGCTTGAAAACGGCGCGAAATTCCATGCGGTCGTCAGCGATATCGAAATGCCGGAAATCAACGGTTTCGAGTTCTGCGAAGCGCTCCGGCGCGATCCGAGGTTCCGGAATATTCCGGTCCTGGCCCTGTCCGCCATGGTGACGCCGGCCTCCATCGAGCGCGGCCGTCAGGCGGGCTTCGACGACTATGTCGCGAAATTCGACCGTCCGGGCCTGATCGCGGCCCTGAAAGATGTGTTCTCCGGTGAAATGGGAGTAGCAGCATGACTGTGCTGGAAAAACAAGTCACCACTGGCAGTGACATGATCCAGTATGTCACCGTGGTCATCGGCGGACAGCTTTTCGGCCTGCCGATTTCCCAGGTGCATGACGTGTTCGTGCCCGAAAGCGTCACGCGCGTGCCGCTTTCGGCGCCGGAAGTGGCCGGTGTTCTCAATCTGCGCGGCCGGATCGTGACTGCCATCAACATGCGCCGCCGGCTGCATCTGCCGCCTCTGAAGGAAGGGCAGATGATGGCCGTCGGTATCGAATACAAGCATGAAAGCTACGGCCTGATGATCGACTCGGTCGGCGAGGTTCTGACGCTGCCGGTCGCCTCGGCCGAAGCCAACCCGTCCAATCTCGACAAGCGCTGGGCCGAAATTTCCGGTGGTGTTCATCGGCTTGAAGGCAAGCTCATGGTCATTCTGGATGTCGATCGGCTTCTGGGGGCAATGTTTACCGAACAGCCGATGGTTGCTGCATAACGTTGTGATCGGCCGGCTGGTCGAAAGTGGAGTTAAACCTGATGAAACAGTGCCTTGTAGTTGACGATTCGAGCGTCATCCGAAAGGTCGCCCGCAGAATTCTGGAAGACCTGAATTTTCAGATCACGGAAGCGGAAGATGGCCAGCAGGCGCTGGACGAGTGCCGCAAAAGCATGCCGGATGCGATCCTTCTGGACTGGAACATGCCCGTCATGGACGGACTTGAGTTCCTGACGAGCCTGCGCGCCGAAGAGGGCGGCGAGAAGCCGATCGTCGTTTTCTGTACCACTGAAAACGACGTTGCGCATATCGCCCGGGCTATTCGGGCTGGAGCCAACGAGTACATCATGAAACCTTTCGACCGCGAAATCGTGGAAGCGAAGTTTCAGGAAGTTGGCCTCATCTAACAGTATCGTGCGTTCGGGTTCAGTAGATGGCATTTGCGCAAAAGACCTCCACTCCGGGGGCAAGCCAGGATAGCGATCCCATCCGTGTGATGGTGGTCGATGATGCGGTGGTCATCCGGGGGCTTTTGACCCGCTGGCTGGATGATGCTCCCGGCCTGACCGTGGTCAGCTCCCAGCGGAACGGCAAGCTGGCGGTGGACGACATCCTCAAGAGCAACCCGGACGTGGTTGTTCTCGATATCGAAATGCCGGAAATGGACGGCATGACCGCGCTGCCGCTGATGTTGGCCAAAAAACGCGACCTGGTTGTCATCATGGCGTCGACCCTGACCCGCCGGAACGCCGAAATCAGCTTGAAGGCCCTGTCCCTGGGTGCTGCCGACTACGTGCCAAAACCGGAGTCGACCTCCGAGGTGACGACGTCGGTGGATTTCCGCCGTGAACTGATCGACAAGGTCAAGGCGCTCGGGCTTCGCGCCAGACGCCTGCGCGGTCCCGCGCACAGAATGCGGGCGGAAACGACGGCCGGACGCACCGCGGCGCCGATACCGGCAAGCCGGGCTCCCGATACGCGTGAGGCCTTTCGCGGCACAGCCAGGCCGGCGGCACCGGCCGCGGCGACGTTCAAGCTGCGCCCCTATTCCTCCGCGAAGCCGCGCATTCTGGCCGTCGGGTCTTCCACCGGCGGTCCGCAGGCTCTGCAAGTGGTCATGAAGGCGATCGGGACGTCGATCCAGGATGTGCCGGTGGTGATCACCCAGCATATGCCGCCGACTTTTACCGCAATTCTCGCAGAACATGTCGGCAAGGCTGCCCTTCGCCCCGCGGCGGAAGGCAAGGATGGCGACGTGCTGCAACCGGGTCATATTTACGTCGCTCCGGGCGGAAAGCACATGGTGCTGGAAAAGGATGCCGGCACGGTCAAAATCCGCCTGAACGACAATCCGCCCGTCAATTTCTGCAAGCCGGCGGTCGATCCCCTGTTCGACAGCGTGGCAAAGATTTACGGATCAGCGACCCTGGCTCTCATTCTGACCGGAATGGGCCACGATGGCGCCGACGGAGTGCGGACGATTGCCGCCGGCGGCGGCAGCATCATCACCCAGGATGAAGCGTCCAGTGTTGTCTGGGGCATGCCCGGCGCTGCCGCTCAGACCGGAATGTGTAGCGATATTCTGCCGCTTTCGGAGATCGGACCGAAAATCAGCCGCGTACTCAAAGGGAATACCAGATGACACCGGGCGAGTTCGAGTTCCTGAAAAAATTCCTGAAAGAACGCTCCGGTCTGGTTTTGTCGAACGACAAGCAATACCTGGTCGAAAGCCGTCTGTTACCGATTGCCCGCAGTTCCAAGCTGGAAACGCTGAGCGCCGTGATCGGCGTGTTGCAGAGGGGCACCAACAAGGCGCTTGAGACGGACGTCGTGGAAGCGATGACGACCAACGAGTCTTTCTTCTTCCGCGACAAGACACCGTTCGATCACTTCAACGAAACGATGCTGCCGGGTCTCCTGGAACGGCGTGCAAGGACGCGGCAGATCAAGATCTGGTGCGCTGCCGCTTCGACCGGCCAGGAACCCTATTCCCTGGGGATCTGTCTGAAGGAAGTGCAGTCCAAGGTCGCCGGATGGCGGACCCGGATCCTTGGAACCGACCTGTCCAACGAGGTTCTGGACAAGGCAAAGGCCGGGCTCTACAGTCAGTTCGAGGTGCAGCGCGGCCTGCCGATCCAGATGCTTCTGAAGTATTTCGACCAGAAGGGCGACATGTGGCAGATCAATGCCGGCCTGCGCGCCATGGTCGAATGGAAGAAGCTCAATCTCCTGGATAATTTCTCGCATCTGGGCGAGTTCGATATCGTCTTCTGCCGGAATGTTCTGATCTACTTCGACCAGCAGACGAAATCCGAAATCCTCGGCCGAATCGCAAAAAGCCTTCCCGAAGACGGGTATCTGGTGCTCGGCGCCGCGGAAACGGTCGTCGGCCTGACGGATGCCTTCAAGCCGGTTCCGGGAAAACGCGGTTTGTTCCAGCGCAATGTTGCCGCCAAAGCGGCGACAGGTCCGGCGCCCAGGACGTTTGCCACGGCGAACCTCCAGCGCTGAGCCACGGCGGACTTGGAATGTCAGTTCGAAATGGCGGCCTGCGGGCCGCCATTTTTTTAAAGGCGACGCGCATAAGGGCGTCGAGCCATGTCAGCGCGGTGCTTTGCTATCACAAAAAACCCCGCCGAGACGGCGGGGTTTGGAAATTCGTGACCGTGGTCGCAGGAAAGTACCGCCTTGCTCAGGCTGCCTGTTCGACTTCCGGTTCGCGCAGCACGTAGCCACGGCCCCAGACGGTTTCGATGTAGTTCTTGCCGGAGGTGGCGGCTGCAAGCTTCTTGCGCAGCTTGCAGATGAACACGTCGATGATCTTCAGTTCCGGCTCGTCCATCCCGCCGTAGAGATGGTTGAGGAACATTTCCTTGGTGAGCGTCGTTCCCTTGCGCAGGGAAAGCAGCTCCAGCATCTGGTATTCCTTGCCGGTCAGATGCACGCGCTGGCCGCCGACCTCGACGGTCTTGGTGTCCAGGTTGACCTTGAGGTCGCCGGTCACGATGACCGACTGGGCGTGTCCCTTGGAGCGGCGGACGATGGCGTGGATCCGGGCGACCAGTTCGTCCTTGTGGAACGGCTTGGTCATGTAGTCGTCGGCTCCGAAACCGAGACCGCGAACCTTGTCCTCGATGCCCGCGTTGCCCGAGAGGATCAGGATCGGTGTCTTGACCTTCGAAACGCGCAGTGTGCGCAAGACCTCGTAACCGGACATGTCCGGTAGGTTCAGGTCCAGCATAATAATGTCGTAATCGTACAGTTTGCCGAGGTCGATTCCTTCCTCGCCAAGATCTGTCGTGTAGACGTTGAAGTTCTCGGATTTGAGCATCAGCTCGATGCTCTGCGCCGTCGCGCTGTCATCCTCAATCAACAATACACGCATGCCAATCCCCTTTTGTTGCCTTTCCTGGGCAAGTCGCAACGGCTCTGTCGGTGCCTGCTACGAAGGACTGTGTTAACCCCGACTCAAAGCTAGAGATCAATGGTTAACAAATTCTGATTCGTAGCGGCAAGCTCTATAAAAACGAATCTGTGAAAAACACCCAAGATCTTGAATCCCCGTAAAAAATCGGGTTCCTCGACACTTAAAGTTTCACTTTAGGAAATCGGTGTACGCGACTCCATTCAGACTCATTTCCACAAAGCCCTTGAACTTTGAAATGGCGCTCGCCTCTCGGCGTTCCAAACGTTAACATTAAGCAGAGATGTAAACGATCCGTTACCAAACTCGTTAACTCCTGAAAGGAAATTGAATTGAAGTCGCTTTTTGCCGACATCGATTCGCTGATGCCGACCGAAATTTACGGGCGGGTGGTCGCCGTTCAGGGCCTGCTTGTGGAAATCGCGGGACCGATTCACGAGATGAGCGTGGGCTCGCGGCTCATGATCGACAGCGGCGAGGACAATCCGAAAGTTCCGGCCGAGGTCGTCGGGTTCCGGGAGGGGCATGCCCTGTGCATGCCGTTTTCCGGTCTGGAAGGCGTGCGTATGGGCTGCAAGGCCGTCATCAGTTCCAGGGACAGTGTCGTTCATCCGTCGAATGCATGGCTTGGCCGGGTGGTGAACGCCATGGGCGAGCCGATCGACGGAAAGGGTGAATTGCCTGGAGGCGAAACGCCTCGCAAATTGCGAAGTTCGCCGCCGCCGGCCTCCGAGCGGGCCAGGGTCGGACCGCCGCTCGACCTGGGGGTCCGTGCACTCAATACGTTCGTAACCTGCTGCGAAGGCCAGCGGATGGGGATTTTCGCGGGCTCAGGGGTCGGCAAGTCGGTGCTCATGTCCATGCTGGCCCGCAATACGAGATGCGACGTCGCCGTCATTGGTCTGATCGGCGAGCGCGGACGCGAAGTGCAGGAATTCATCGAGGACGATCTGGGCGAGGAAGGTCTCGCCCGCTCGGTGGTCATCGTGGCGACATCGGACGAAAGCGTGCTGATGCGCCGCCAGGCGGCCTATCTGACCATGACGGTTGCCGAACATTTCCGCGACGAAGGCGAAAACGTGCTGTGCATGATGGATTCCGTCACCCGTTTCGCCATGGCCCAGCGGGAAATCGGTCTGTCCATCGGCGAGCCGCCGACCTCGAAGGGCTACACGCCGACGGTCTTCACCGAATTGCCGCGCCTTCTTGAGCGGGCAGGACCCGGGCTGAACGGTTCCGGTTCGATCACCGGCCTGTTCACGGTTCTGGTGGAAGGCGACAATCACAACGAGCCGGTAGCAGACGCGGTGCGCGGTATTCTGGACGGGCACGTGGTCATGGAGCGCGCGATTGCCGAACGCGGGCGCTATCCGGCGATCAATGTGCTAAAGTCTGTCTCCCGAACCATGCCGCGTTGCGTGCCGGACGAGCATCTGCCGGTTCTGCGCAAGGCAAAACAGCTCTTGTCCACCTACACGGATATGGAAGAGCTCATTCGCCTGGGCGCATATCGCAAGGGATCCGATCCTGGCGTAGACGAGGCGATCCGGCGATTTGATCCGATGGAGACCTTTCTGAATCAGGGCAAGGACGAATCAACGTCGTTAGAAGAAGGTTATTTTCAACTTGCCAACCTTTTGGAAATGACTCCGGATTAGGATGCTCCTGTTAGGGGAGTATAGAGTAATGAAAACCCGAGACAGTCTCATTCGCCTGAAGAGGTTTCAGGTCGATGACAAGCGGCGGCAACTGACCCAGATCGAGTCGATGATCGCCGAGTTCAATAGAATGGCAGACGAGCTGGACGAACAGATCCGCGCGGAGCAGGAACGCGTCGGTATCACGGATGTGAGCCATTTCGCCTACCCGACGTTTGCGAAAGCCGCCGCCACCCGGCGCGACAATCTGAAAAATTCGGCCCATGAACTGGACGAACAGCTTGAACGTGCGCGCGAAGAACTGGCGGAAGCGATCGAAGAGCTGAAGAAATTCGAACAGCTCGAGGAACGCGACCAGCAGCGCGAACGGTCCGCCCAGGAAATGGCGGAACAGGAAGAGCTGGACGAAATCGCAGGCCGGGCCCGCGCGCGCTGAGCCGGTCTGCGGGAACAGAAACTGCCGCTTGATCGGGTGCCGTATCGAAAGGTGCCTGGCGGGCGCAGAGCGGACAGGTGTAACCTGTTCACGTCCCGCGGGACGTAAAAACGCACACTATTTTTCATATATCACAAAATTCTGATGTATTTTGTCGCACCTCCTATGGTTTAATACGTATGATCCGTTCTGCGATGGACGGGTCAACAACTGCGCACGTTTTCGTGCTTTGGGAGGAAACGAATATGAAATTTATGGCAGGTCTTTTCCTGATTCTGTCGGCAATGCTCTTGCCGAATACTGCATTCGCGGCGGCTTCTGCACATAAAGTGGCCATTCACGTGAACCAGAACGATCCCCAGGTCATGAACATGGCGCTGAACAACGCCAAGAACCTCGCGGCCTATTATTCCGAAAAGGGTGAGGACGTGGCGATCGAACTCGTGACCTACGGGCCTGGGCTGATGATGCTTCGCGAAGACAAGAGCCCGGTCAAGGACCGCATCTCGACCATGGCGCTGGAATTGCCGAACATCACCTTCTCGGCCTGCAACAACACCATCAAGGGCATGACCAAGAAAGAAGGTCATGAGATCAAACTCCTCAGCGAGGCCGGTGTCGTGCCTTCCGGGGTGGTGCGCCTGATGGAACTGCAGGAGCAGGGATACGCCTACGTCCGGCCCTGACGGGCCTGAACCGGCTCAAGCCTCAGGGATATGCCTGAAGCCTGCGTCTCAGATGAATCCAATAGGACGGGGCGGCCGCCGGAGCGGTCGCCCCGTCTGTCTTTTGCGCGCTGTTTCTGTATGAATGCCGTTCAAATTCGAAAACAATGACTACATAGGTTCCATGCGCCTGATCATCGCCTTGCTGTTGCCGGTTTCAACCTTCTCCTTCGCCCTGGGGCTCACACTGCCCCTGATGCGGTTCGAACGACTGTATTTTCTGGAAGACCGGCCGTCGCTGATCGAGATCGTGCAGACATTGTGGAAGGATGGGGATCCGTGGCTGGCCGCCCTTATCGGAACGTTTTCGATCGGGTTTCCGGCAGTGAAGATCCTCTTGACCCATATGGCCGCGCTTAACGGAGGCAAGGCCCGGTCCCTTGCGCTTCTCTCGGCGGTCAGCAAGTGGTCGATGCTTGATGTGATGCTGGTGGCACTGGTGATGTTTGCCGCAAAGACGAGCAGCCTGGCGGATGCCGCGGTGCTTCCGGGGCTCTGGTTTTATGCTGCCGCAACACTGTCGACCGCCCTGGCGGCCTTCCTCTGTAACCGCTAGAGCATCGGCTGTCGGACCTATATGACCGCAAGCCGCCTGGATCTTTTCTCAGCGGATTTGTCACGCCCGGCCGTCGATCTGCGACGCCGCTTCGCGGCAAATCCGTCGGCCGGCTTCTCGGCATAGCCCCGTAAGCCGAGCAAGGCTTCGGAATAGACCGTGATCCAGTCGTCGGCCTGGGAATCCGGAATGCGCAGATGGCGGCAGCGGGTATGGGCGAGCAAGGCAAATGTGTCCGGGCGCAGTTTCAGTCGCAGGGCGGTTTCGATGACCGTATCGGAAATGCCCTTATAGACCGCATTGCGCAGGTCCGCCGGCGGTTGCTTGGTCAAGATAGCCAGCAATTCGGTAACATGGGACAAGCGGTTGTCCTGCAAGAGCAGGATGACGAGATCGTTCAGGTCGAGGTGCGCCTTTTCCGCCATCCGCCAGAGCTTGCGCATGTCGGATGTATCGAGGGCGGGACCGAAATCCCGGCGGATCTGCTTGAAACGGGCGATCTGGCTGAGTGTCTCGTCGGACAGGGCGCCGTTGATGATGTCACGCAGCCTGGTCTGTGTCGCTTCATTCACATAGGGAAGCATCTGCTCGCGCAGGCGGTGGGTCAGATCCTTGCGTAGCACAAGGTCCTCACGCAGAACGACATCGTCGATGGATTTCCGGACCAGGGTCTGCAGGGCCAGACGGGAGAGACGGATATCCCGGTTGCTCGCCAGAAGCCGTCTGATCGGCTTCGTGCTCCGCTTGACGAGGGCGTCTGACACTTCATAGCCGAGGTCGCAACGTCGCGCGATGAATTCCAGATGTTTGTCGCTGACCCGGCGGGCAAGCTCAAGCAAATGCTCCTGGGTGAAGCATCCGCCGTGAAGCAGCATCGGGCGGGCGACGTCGAGTTCGTCTTCCGCCAGTTTCATCGCCAGGTTCACCGGTGCGCGGGCGTGGGAGGCCAGACGCTTTGAGAGCCGGGCGCGTCCCGTTGCCGGCATGGTGGCGTAGAGCAGGAGGGCAATCTCGGCAAACAGGCGCAGTTCATCGTCTGTCCGTGCGTCGATATTGTTGAATATCGCATCCGCAATGCCGAGCACGAGTTCAGCATGCGCTTCAGGCGTTTTTGTTTTTGCCAGCTTTAGAAGCGACTCGGACATATTTCCCCCAATAACCGAGAGAGCATGCACCAGACACTCTTATGTCCGGGTTACGAAACATGCTGAACGAACGGTAAAGCCCGGGTTTGTCTACTTGGGACCGCCATGGATGGGCCGGACGTCTTGAAACCGCACTCCCATCTTGCGACCCTGCGGCTTCGGCCGGGCGAATTTGGTTCATCTCACGCATCAAATCCTGTTAAGCAGCAGACACCGCGAGGGAATGGGTTTGAACCGCCCGAAATGAGAATAAACGACCGGATGCGATGATGACCGTCTTGATGCGCTGCCTGGCAGTATCGCTTGTTTGTTTCTTTGGGTCGATTGCCCATGCCCAGGAGGGCGTGCCTTCAAACGCGGGTCCTGAAGCTGCAGGGGAGCAGGCTCCGGCTCCTGAGTCCGGGACGGCTTCCGCCGCCGTCGGCGCGGCTGCCGATGCGCTGGCCAGGTTGCTGGAAGATCCGAAAGGCCGGGCTGCATTGATCGACCTGATCCGGCAGCAAGATCAGGCGACCCAGGCCACGGGTCAGCTCTCGGGTGCCGCGGGTTCCACAAATGAGGCTGTGGCACAGCCGACGGCTGAAGGGGCGGATCCGGCCGCGCAGTCTTCCCGCAATTCAGACGCCACGGCTCGTGACAATTTCGCGGTCCGGCTTGGCGAATACACAAAACTGATCGCCGATGACGCCATTGGGCTTGTTCTGCGCGTGGCCCATTCCTTCCGGGGCGTGTCGCTGCTCGTCAATGGCGAGATCCAGGTCCGCTGGGACAGGGCGCGGATTGCTGCTCTGGAAGTCGTGATCGTTCTGAGCGCTGCGATGGTGCTCTTTGGGATCGGCCAGAAGCTCCTGACCTTTCTGTTCGACCGCCAGGCCGTACGCGCCCGTTACGGCAGTTGGGCACAGCGCGCGTTCATCCTGTTGTCGACCACGGTCGCCGATGCCGCAATTGTCGTCGTCGGTTGGGGGGCGGGATACGCGGCCGCGCTGATCAAGTTCGGGCTGCTGGATGGCGGTGTGTCGCTGCTGGAGAGCCTGGCGCTGAATGCCTTCCTCATCACCGGACTGACCAAGGTCGGCTTGAGGCTCTTCTTTGCGCCCAAGCGCCGGGAACTGCGGCTGTTTCCATTCAGCGACGAGACCGCGTCCTACTGGTGCCGGCAACTCGGGTTTGTCGTCGCGCTCATGGGATACGGCATCATGCTGGGCGTCCCCGTGGCTAATCTGGCGGTTTCCTTCGTGATCGGTAATGCGGTGCGGGCGCTGGTCGTCATCATCTCCGCTCTCATCCTGTTCACGCTGATCCATCGCAACCGCCGCAAGGTGTCGAGGGGTCTTTCAGCCTATGCCGATCAGATGCCGGGCGCCTTCGGCAAGAAGGCCATGAAAATCCTCGCACGGGTCTGGCATATCTGCGCGAACTTGTACGTCCTGCTGGTTTTCGGCCTGTGGCTGACAAGTCCGTTCAAGGCAGTGGCAATCGCCATGCGGGCGACGGTGTTGTCGGTGTTGACGATCATGGCCGGGACGGCCGTCACGCTCATCATGACCCGGGCGATCACCGGAGGCATCCGTCTGCCGGAGGACCTGCGGAAAAGTCTCCCCGCCCTTCAGGGCAGGATAAACGCCTTCGTGCCGCGTCTGCTGAAGCTGTTGCGGATTTTCGTTTTCCTGGTGACCCTTCTGTTGTTGCTGGAAATCTGGGGCTTCATCGACATTATCGGCTGGCTGCGGAGCGAACAGGGGATTTCCATTGTCGGTCGTTTCAGTTCAGCCTTCTTCGTCGTGGTGATTGCCTTCGTGATCTGGCTCGGGATGATGTCCTGGATCGATCTGCGTCTTCGGGAGCAGGCCGGCTATGTGGTGACAGCCCGGGTGCGGACGCTTTTTCAGCTTTTTCGAAATGCCTTCACGGTGCTGGTCATCGTCATGGCCGCGCTGCTGGGCTTGTCGGAGGTCGGGGTGGATATCGGGCCCCTGATCGCCGGTGCCGGTGTCGTCGGCCTGGCCATCTCCTTCGGGGCGCAGACCCTGGTGAAGGACATCATCACCGGTGCCTTCATTCAGATCGAGAATGCCATCAACGAGGGAGATGTGGTCACGGTCGGAGGCGTGACCGGTGTCGTGGAACGTCTGACCGTCCGTTCCGTCCGGCTGCGCGATCTCGACGGGACCAGCCATATCGTGCCGTTTTCCTCGGTCGATACGGTGTCCAACTTCATGCGCGATTTCTCCTATCACGTTGCCGTCATCGGCGTCGCCTACGACACCGATGTCCGGCGGGCAAAAGCAGCGTTGGAGGAGGCGTTCCAGCGATTGAAAAAAACGGACTACGGCAACAAGATCATCGGTGATCTGGAAATGCACGGCGTCACCAACTTCGGCGACAGCGCGATCGACATACGTGCCCGGATCAAGACGACGCCGGGAGATCAATGGAGCGTCGGCCGGGCCTACAACGAATACGTCAAGGACGTCTTCGACGAGTGGGGCATCGAGATTCCGTTCCCGCAGGTGACTTATCACGCAGCCGGAGCCGGGGCGCCGCCGACCGCGACGAAGAAGCCACTGGCCCGTGTCCATAATGACGAGGATGCCGAAGGCGAGGGGCCCGGCGAAGGCGCGGCCGGATATTCAACGTCCTCTTCGGACGAATAATGGGCGGGCGGCAAATCCGCCGGCGGTTCCGAAGGGCAGACAGGTTTAAAAAGCAAGCGGGAGGTGTAGCGTGACGGGAGCAGTCTTGTCGATCGATCAGGGTACGACGTCCAGTCGGGCCGTCGTCTTCGGACCCGATTTCACGTCGCTTGCCATCGGGCAGCAGGAATTTCCGCAGCACTTCCCGAAATCGGGTTGGGTGGAGCATGATCCGGAGGATATCTGGACCTCGACGCTTTCCGTTTGCAGGGAGGCACTCGCCAAGTCCGGGCTGGGGCCCTCGGAAATCGCGGCGGTCGGGATCACCAACCAGCGGGAAACCACGGTTGTCTGGGACCGGGCGACAGGTCGGCCCGTCTATAACGCCATCGTCTGGCAGGACCGGCGGACGGCCGATCTTTGTGCCCGGTTGCGGGCAGAGGGGCTGGAACCGGAGTTCACCTCGAAAACCGGTCTTTTGCTGGACCCCTATTTTTCCGGGACGAAGATCGCCTGGATCCTCGACAATGTGGAAGGGGCCCGGGAAAGGGCGGAACGGGGCGAGCTTGCCTTCGGCACGGTCGACAGCTGGCTGATCTGGAACCTGACCGGGGGCAAGGTCCATGTCACCGACGCGACCAACGCATCGCGGACGCTGATTTACAACATCCACGACGATGCCTGGGATGACGACCTGTGCCGGATGCTCGGGGTTCCGGTTTCCATGTTGCCGGAGGTCAAGGACTGTTCTGCAGATTTCGGGGAGACCGAGGCGTCCGTTCTGGGGGCGCCCCTGCCGATCTTCGGGGTCGCCGGCGACCAGCAGGCGGCTACCGTCGGCCAGGCCTGCTTCGAGCCGGGCATGGTGAAGTCCACCTATGGCACCGGCTGTTTTTCGGTCATGAACACCGGCGCTGAAGCCGTGACTTCCCGCAACCGGTTGCTGACCACGATTGCCTATCGTCTGGACGGCAGGACGACCTATGCCCTGGAAGGGTCTATCTTTGTGGCGGGGGCCGCGGTTCAGTGGATGCGGGACGGTCTGGGCATTATCGTAAATGCCGCCGACAGCCAGGCGCTGGCCGAAACCGCCGATCCCCACCAGCAGGTTTATATGGTGCCGGCCTTTGTCGGTCTTGGCGCGCCCTACTGGGACGCGGAGGCCCGCGGAGCCCTGTTCGGTCTGACCCGTTCGACCGGACCAAAGGAAATCGCCCGGGCGGTTCTGGAAAGCGTCGGATACCAGACCCGCGACCTGCTTGACGCGAAACATGCCGACTGGAGCGGAACAGAAGAGACCGTGCTCAGGGTCGACGGCGGCATGACCGCCTCGGACTGGACCATGCAGTTTCTTGCCGACATTCTGGATGCGCCGGTCGACCGGCCGAAAGTGATCGAAACGACCGCTCTCGGAGCCGCCTGGCTTGCCGGATTGAAGGCGGGAGCCTGGCCCGGCCAGAAGGAATTTGCAGCGCGCTGGCAATTGGACAAAAGATTTTCCCCGAACATGGCGTCCGAACAGCGGGATAATCTTCTCGCCGGATGGCGCGACGCGGTGCGCCGCACCCGGTCCAGATCGGACTAAGCCTCCGCAACGTCAATTTTTCCGAGGCGATAGGTTGTAATGTTTTCAAAGGGTTATAGAGGTTGAATGAGTGGAGGCTACCTTAGGGAATGTCCTTCCGTATTTAACAAGTTAAGTGGTTTTAAAACTACGTCAGCATGCCTTACTCAATAATAATTTTCCTCATTACTGGTGAAATAAGAAATAATTTGCCGGTTGATTTCATCTGAAAATCGGGCCTTATTTTGCGCTTCGGCGGGCCGGAAGTTTCGCACGATCTCAACGATGCGTGGTCCGCCTCTTCATTTAGGGGAGAACAGTTTATGAAAATGCGTAAAACCCTGAAGGCCGCTCTTTTGGGTGCCAGCCTTGCCGTGGTGGCGGCAACCGGCGCATCCGCAAAGACGCTGGTCTATTGCTCGGAAGGGTCTCCGGAAGGCTTTGACCCGGCGCTGTATACGGCCGGAACCACGTTCGATGCATCCTCCAAGCCGATCTACAACCGGCTCGTGGAATTCAAGCGCGGCACGACGGAAGTTCAGCCGGGCCTGGCCGAAAGCTGGGACGTTTCCGACGACGGTCTCGAATACACCTTCCATCTGCGCAAGGGCGTGAAGTTCCACACCACGAGCTTCTTTACGCCGACCCGCGACTTTAACGCCGATGACGTGATCTTTTCCTTTGAGCGCCAGCTCAAGAAGGACAGCCCCTGGTACGAATACACCGCCGGTGCTGCCTGGGAATATTTCAACGGCATGTCCATGCCGGACCTGATCAAGAACATCGTCAAGGTTGACGACTACACGGTGAAGTTCGAGCTGAGCCGCCCGGAAGCGCCGATGATCGCGAACCTGGCCATGGACTTCGCGTCGATCTTCTCCAAGGAATATGCCGACCAGCTCGACAAGGCCGGCAAGAAGGACATGCTGAACCAGGAGCCGATCGGCACCGGTCCGTTCTCCTTCGTCGGTTACCAGAAGGACGCGGTCATCCGCTATCAGGCATTCGCCGACTACTGGGGCGGCAAGCAGCCGATCGACAACCTGATCTTCGCCATTACGACGGATGCATCGGTGCGCCTGCAGAAGCTGAAGGCCGGCGAATGCCAGGTCATGCCGTATCCGGCTCCGGCGGATATCGCCGACATCAAGGCCGACAGCAACCTGACCATGATGGAACAGCAGGGCCTGAACGTGGGCTATCTCGCCTACAACACCCAGCAGGCTCCGTTCGACAAGGTTGAAGTGCGCAAGGCTCTGAACCACGCCATCAACAAGCAGGCCATTCTCGACGCCGTCTTCCAGGGCTCGGGTGTCGCTGCCAAGAACCCGATCCCGCCGACCATGTGGTCGTATAACAACGCCATCGAGGACGACGCCTACGATCCGGAACTGGCCAAGAAGATGCTCGCCGATGCGGGCGTGACGGATTTGTCCATGAAGATCTGGGCGATGCCTGTGCAGCGTCCCTATAACCCGAACGCACGGCGCATGGCCGAAGTCATCCAGGCCGACTTCGACAAGATCGGCGTGAAGGTCGAGATCGTTTCCTACGAGTGGGGCGAGTACCTGTCGCGGTCGAAGGACGTCAAGCGCGACGGCGCGGTTCTCCTCGGCTGGACCGGTGACAACGGCGATCCGGACAACTTCCTTGCCGTTCTTCTCGGTTGCGACGGCGTTGGCGGCTCCAACCGCGCGCAGTGGTGCAACAAGGACTTCGAGGACCTGATCCAGAAGGCCAAGATCGTTTCCGACAAGGGCGAACGCACCAAGCTCTACGAACAGGCCCAGGTCGTGTTCAAGGAACAGGCGCCGTGGGCAACCATTGCCCATTCGACGGTGTTCATGCCGATGTCGACCAAGGTCAAGGGCTACATCATGGATCCCCTCGGCGGTCACTGGTTCGACGGCGTCGACATCGCCGAATAAGGACCTTCAGCAACTCAGGGCGCCGGCGGTTTCCGCCGGCGTCCTTCCATGTTCAGGCGGCGATGTTTCAGGCTAGACTGGATGCCTGAATTTCCGCCGGTTGGATAAACCTGGACCCAAAAAAATGTTTCGCTTTCTTCTGGGCCGCCTCGGCCTTCTCATCCCGACCTTCTTCGGCGTGACGCTGGTCGCTTTCAGCTTCATCCGCCTGCTGCCGGGAGACCCGGTCGACCTTCTGGCCGGCGAGCGGGGCGTCAGCCCTGAACGCAAGGCCGAGATCATGGCCAGACTTGGTTTCGACAAGCCGATCTGGCAGCAATATATCGAGTATGTCGTCAACATCTTCCACGGCGATCTCGGGATTTCCTTCGTCTCCAAGAAGCCGGTTCTGGTCGAGTTCTTCACCCTGTTTCCGGCAACCGCCGAACTGTCGCTGTGCGCCATCATTATCGCGGTCGCACTCGGTATTCCTGCCGGTATCTTCGCCGCGGTGAAGCGCGGTTCGGTCGCCGATCAGGCGATCATGGGAACGGCGCTGGTCGGTTATTCCATGCCCATCTTCTGGTGGGGGCTTCTGCTGATCATCCTGTTTTCCGGTATCCTGCAGTGGACTCCGGTCTCGGGTCGGATCTCGCTGATGTTCTACTTTCCCCAGGTGACCGGCTTCATGCTGATCGACAGCCTGCTGTCCGGCCAGAAAGGGGCCTTCGCCTCGGCCCTGAGCCACCTGATCCTGCCGTCGATCGTGCTTGCCACCATTCCACTCGCGGTGATCGCGCGCCAGACTCGCTCCGCCATGCTGGAAGTGCTCGGCGAGGACTTCGTGCGCACGGCCCGGGCCAAGGGGCTGCCACCGCGCCGGGTGATCGGTCTTCATGCCCTGCGCAACGCACTGATCCCGGTCGTGACCACCATCGGCCTTCAGGTCGGGGTTCTCCTGGCCGGCGCCATCCTGACGGAAACCATCTTTTCCTGGCCGGGTATCGGCAAATGGCTGGTCGACAGCATTTCGCGCCGGGACTATTTCGTGGTCCAGGGCGGACTGCTGCTGATTGCGGGCATCGTCATGGTGGTCAATCTCATTGTCGATGTGCTTTACGGGCTCATCAATCCGCGCATCCGGCATAACTGAGCCAGGGGAGACAGAAAATGACAAAGACCTCCCCGGCGAATACGGCCGCCGTCGAAACGCTCAAGAGCGAAAGCCGCAACGCGACCAGGGCGATGCTCGCCGAGTTCTGGTATTATTTCTCGCAGAACAAGGGCGCGGTGATCGGTCTGGCGATCTTCGTGCTCCTGGTATTGATGGCGGCGTTCGCGCCGCTGATCGCGCCGCATGATCCGGGTTTCCAGTATCGTGACAGCTTCCTGACGCCTCCGTTCTGGGAAGAGGGCGGCAAGGCCGCGTTCCTGCTCGGCACTGACGCGGTTGGCCGCGATATTCTTTCCCGACTTATCTTCGGTGCCCGGTTTTCTCTGTTTATCGGCCTGGTCGTGGTCACGATCGCGCTGTCCGGTGGCATCGTCATGGGCCTCGTCGCCGGGTACTTGCGCGGTCCGGTCGATACGTTGATCATGCGGGTGATGGACATCATCCTGTCCTTTCCCTCCCTGCTGCTCGCGCTGGTTCTGGTGGCAATCCTCGGACCGGGCCTGATGAACGCGATGATCGCCATTGCCATCGTGCTGCAGCCGCATTTCGTCCGCCTCACCCGCGCGGCGGTGCTGTCCGAGCGCAACCGGGACTATGTGGTCGCAGCAAGGGTCGCCGGTGCCGGTCACCTGCGGCTGATGTTCAAGACGATCCTGCCGAACTGTCTGGCGCCGCTGATCGTTCAGGCGACCCTGTCGTTTTCCACCGCGATCCTGGATGCGGCGGCTCTCGGCTTCCTCGGCATGGGCGCGCAACCGCCGACGCCGGAATGGGGCACGATGCTGGCCGAAGCGCGCGAGTTCATCCTGCGCGCCTGGTGGGTGGTGACCTTCCCGGGTCTTGCCATCCTGATTACGGTGCTGGCCATCAACCTGGTCGGCGACGGCCTGCGCGATGCGCTCGATCCCAAGTTGAAGAGGAGCTGAGCCGATGCCGCTTCTTGAAATCCGCAACCTGAAGGTCGAGTTCGACACAGCCAAAGGTCCGTTCAAGGCGCTCGACGGTATCGACTACACGGTCGATGCGGGAGAGGTGCTGTCCATCGTCGGCGAATCCGGATCGGGCAAGTCGGTCGCCATGCTGGCGACCATGGGACTGTTGCCGGACAGCGCTACGATCACCGCCGACAAGATGGAGTTCGAGGGCCGGGATCTCAGAACCCTGTCCGTGAAGGAACGGCGCAAGGTCATCGGCAAGGATATCTCCATGATCTTCCAGGAGCCGATCGCCAGCCTCAATCCGTGTTTCACGGTCGGCTTCCAGCTCGGCGAGACGCTGAAGATCCATACCAGCCTGAACGGCAGGCAACGCAAGGAACGGGTGCTCGAACTGCTGCACTCCGTCGGCATTCCCGATCCGGAAGGGCGTCTCGGCGCCTTCCCCCACCAGATGTCCGGCGGCCAGTGCCAGCGCATCATGATCGCCATGGCGATCGCCTGCAAGCCCAAGCTGCTGATTGCCGACGAGCCGACCACAGCGCTCGACGTGACTATTCAGAAGCAGATCCTCGATCTGCTGGTGAAGCTCCAGCAGGACAGCGGCATGGGGCTGATCATGATCACCCACGACATGGGGGTCGTGGCGGAAACGGCGGACCGGGTGATCGTCCAGTACCAGGGCCGCAGGATGGAAGAGGCGGACGTGCTGACCTTGTTCGAAAACCCGCAGCACGCCTATACGCGCGCGCTTCTGTCGGCCCTGCCGGAAAATGCCACCGGCGACCGACTGCCGACAGTCAGCGATTTCGCGGAAGCAGGAGGTTTCTGATGAGCGAACCCATTCTGAAAGTCCGGGATCTCTACCGGACCTATGACATTGCCGGCGGCCTGTTCCGCAAGGCGTCCACGCTGACCGCGGTCAAGGGCGTCAGCTTCGATGTGGAGCGTGGCTCGACGCTGGCGGTGGTCGGTGAGAGCGGCTGCGGCAAGTCCACCCTGGCGCGCATGCTGACCATGATCGATGCCCAGTCTTCCGGCTCCATCGAAATCGACGGCCTGTCGATGGATATTTCGAAAACCGGCATTTCCAGGGAAATGCGCCAGAAGGTGCAGATCGTTTTTCAGAATCCCTACGGCTCGCTCAATCCGCGCCAGAAAATCGGCGACGTCCTGGAAGAGCCTCTGCTACTCAATACGGACATGGGTGCGGCCGAGCGGCGCGACATGGCCTTGGAAATGCTGCAGAAGGTGGGGCTCCAGCCGGAACATTACGGTCGCTATCCGCATATGTTCTCCGGCGGTCAGCGCCAGCGTATCGCCATTGCCCGCGCGATCATGTTGAAGCCGAAGCTTCTGGTGCTCGACGAGCCGGTGTCCGCGTTGGATCTCTCCGTCCAGGCGCAGATCCTCAACCTGCTCGCCGATCTCCAGGATGAGATGGGTCTCACTTACGTCTTCATCAGCCACGACCTGTCGGTTGTGCGTTACATCGCCGACAAGGTGATGGTGATGTATTTCGGCGAGGTGGTGGAATACGGCACGCGGGACGAGGTCTTCAGCAACCCGCAGCACGACTACACCAAGACGCTGTTCGCGGCGACGCCGCGCGCCGATGTGGAGAGCATCCGGAAACGGCTGGCGGCGAAAGCGGCTTAATTTTTCGGTATCACGCCGCAGCCTTTCGTGGAGCTGCGGCGTTTTTCGTGTTGCATATTTCGATATTTCGCATAATATCGAAATATGAAAAAAGAACTCGCACTCGACGCGCTTGCGGCGCTTGGGCAGGAAACCCGCCTCGACGTCTTTCGCCTGTTGGTGAAAGCGGGAAAAGAAGGCATGCCGGCAGGCGCCATATCCGATGCGCTCGACGTGCGGCCGAATACCCTGTCGACCCATCTGGGCGTCCTGTCCCGCTCCGGCCTCGTGAACGCCGAACGGGACGGGCGCTCGATCCTGTACCGGGCGGACCTCGCCGCAATGGGGGACCTGGTGACCTACCTGCTGCAGGACTGCTGCGGCGGGCAGCCGGAACTCTGCGCTCCGGTCCTGTCCTGCCTCACACCTGCTGTCGAAGCCGAAACGTAACGCCCTTTCTTTTACAGGTCCGGATCACGGGCCTTGGATCATCCTGTCCGGTCAATGAAGAATTCCCGCCCCAGGTCCGGCGGCACCTTGATCGAGGCGCACTGCTGTATAGGAGACTGCAACATGGCAACTGCCGATGAAACGCCACTTGGGGTGTTCGAGCGCTATCTTTCCGTATGGGTGGCCTTGTGCATTGCCGCCGGTGTCGCGCTCGGCCTGGCCGTTCCGGGTCTTTTCTCGGCGATTGCCGGTCTCGAATATGCCAGCGTGAACCTGGTCGTGGCCGTGTTCATCTGGGTGATGATTTACCCCATGATGGTCAATGTGGACTTTGCCTCATTGAAGGACGTGGGCAAGAAACCCAAGGGCCTGTGTATCACCCTCGTCGTCAACTGGCTGATCAAGCCGTTCACCATGGCGGCTCTCGGTATTTTGTTCTTCGAGTATCTGTTCGCCGGCATGGTCGCTCCGCAGGATGCGAAGGAATATATCGCGGGCATGATCCTGCTCGGTGTCGCGCCCTGCACGGCCATGGTGTTCGTCTGGAGCCAGCTGGTCCGCGGAGATGCCAACTACACCCTGGTGCAGGTCTCCATCAACGACATCGTCATGGTGTTCGCCTTTGCGCCGATCGCGGCTTTGCTGCTTGGCGTGACCGATATCATCGTACCCTGGGAAACCCTGCTGCTTTCCGTCATTCTCTACGTGGTCATTCCGCTCGCCGCCGGTTACGTGACCCGGCGAAATCTGGACAAGACGGGGCATCACGAGCGCATTGCCCAATTCACGGCGCGGGTGAAACCTTTCTCCGTCATGGGACTGCTGGCGACCGTCGTCCTGCTGTTCGGGTTTCAGGCGCAGACCATCGTCGACAGGCCCATGGTGATCGTCCTGATTGCCATTCCGCTTCTGGTTCAGAGCTACGGCATCTTCGCGATCGCCTATGCCTGGGGCTACCTGTGGCGAGTTCCGTTCACGACGGCCGCACCGGCGGCCCTGATCGGCACATCCAATTTCTTCGAGTTGGCGGTGGCGGTCGCAATCAGTCTGTTCGGGCTGAACTCCGGTGCAGCGCTTGCGACCGTGGTCGGGGTTCTGGTGGAAGTGCCGGTGATGCTGTCTCTGGTGGCCTTCGCCAACCGGACGCGCGGCCACTTCGCTTGAGCGGTCGGGCTTAACCGGCCCAGTCGACGCCGGCGATCAGGGCAGCGGCCTGGCGGTGGAGATACTGCATCAGTTCGCCGGCCTTGCCGATCGCCAGCTGTTCCTCGCCGGCGGCGATCGCCTGCATCAGCTCAAGATGCGCCCAGGCGGCCGCGTCGAGATCGCTGTCGGCGAAATAGCGGAACCAGAACCGGCGGCTGAGGGTCTGCAAGGGCGCGACCGCCTTAGCCGCGAACGGATTGCAGGACGCTCCGGCGACGATTCCGTCAAAGGTCTTGTCGAGCCGGTAGAAGGCGGTGACGTCCTGGCCGGATGCGGCATCGCGCATTTTTCCGGCGCAGTCCTGCAGGGCTGACCGTTCTTCCTTGCTGGCAAGACGGGCCGCGGCTCCGGCCAGCAGAACCTCCAGGCCGTGACGCGCATCGAGCACACGGGCGAAGTCGCCCGGATGCAGGTCCGCGATCACGATGCCGAGCCGGGGGCGGATCGAGACCAGGCCTTCCCAGCTCAGGCGCTGGATCGCCTCGCGGATCGGCGTCCGGCCCATTTTCAGGTCCTGGGTCAGCCGGCTTTCCGTGACTGCTTCGCCCGGCTTCAGCTTCAACGTGACGATGGCTTCCTCAAGCTGCCGGTAGGCGGCTTGCGAGAGGCTTTCTTCTTCTCCCATCTGATCTCCGAACCTGATTGGGACGATGTGTGCTAAATTGATATTTTATTGATATATCAGTAGTTGACAAGGGGCAAGGCGAGCGGCACCATCTTCGGCAACGGTTTTCTGAGGAGAGTGTCATGTGGAAGGGTATTTTTCCGGCGGTCACGACGAAGTTCACCGAAGGGGATGAACTCGACGTGGGCGAGATCGAGCGCTGCTTCGGCTTGCAATTCGATGCGGGCTGTGACGGCATGATCGTTTGCGGGTCGCTCGGCGAGGCCATGGCCCTGGAGCCTGAGGAAAAGCTGGAACTGCTTGGAATCGCAAAATCCGCCGCCGGAACCCGTCCCGTCCTGATGACGGTCTGCGAAAGCTCTACCAAACGCGCCGCCAAGGCGGCTCAGGCGGCCGCCAAGGCAGGCGCCGACGGCCTGATGGTGCTGCCGGGCGTGCCTTACAAGTCCGCGCCCCATGAAACGGTTGCCCACCTGAAGGCCGTGACCAAAGCCGCCGGCCTGCCGGTCATGATCTACAACAATCCGGTCGCCTACGGCGTCGACGTCACCCTGGATATGTTCGAGGAACTCGCCGAAGAGCCGCTGGTCGTGGCCATGAAGGAATCCACCGACGATATCCGCCGGGTGACCGACGTGTTCAACCGGTTCGGCGATCGCTTCGACGTCTTCACCGGCGTCGACAACCTGGCGCTGGAAAGCCTGATGATGGGGGCGGTCGGCTGGGTCGCCGGTCTGGTCGTTGCCTTCCCGAAGGAAACGGTTGCCATCTACAAACTGGTTCAGGCTGGGCGTATCCAAGAGGCACTTGAGATCTACCGCTGGTTCCGGCCGCTGCTCGATCTCGATGTCTCCACCAATCTGGTGCAGAACATCAAGCTGGCGGAGGTCCATGCCATCGGTTCCAGCGACCGCTGCCGCGCACCGCGCCTGGCGCTCTCCGGTGCCGAGCGGGAACGCGTCGAGGCAGTGATCAAATCCGCTCTTGAAAAGAGACCGCAACTCCCTCTTCTTTAGCCACATGACCAAACCTCATGTTCATATCGTCGGCGCCGGGATCGTCGGCCTCGCGACCGCCTGTCTCCTCGTCGAACGCGGTTGCAAGGTTACGATCATCGACCGGGAAGGTCCGGCTGCCGGGGCCAGCCAGGGCAACGCCGGCGGCATTGCCTGGACCGATGTTGCACCGCTCGCATCTCCCGGTGTCTGGAAACAGGCGCTGAAATGGCTGGCGGATCCGCTCGGGCCGCTCACCATCCGTCCGGCCTATGCGCTCAAGATTCTGCCGTGGATGCTGCGCTTCCTGGCCGCCTCCAGCCGGTCGCGGGTTCGGGCAAGCACCGAGGCGCTCGCCGCGCTCAACAGCATGGCGCTGCCGGCCTGGGAACGGACCTGGAGGTTGACCGGCACCCACAACCAGGTGAACTACAACGGCTGCCTGGAAATCTTCGACAACCAGGCCAAACTTGAAAGCTACCGCAAGACCTGGGCGGAGCAGCGGGACTACGGCGTCGAAGTCCAGGAGCTGACCGGCGACCGGGTCCGTGAGATGGAGCCGGAACTGACCGACCGGATCATCGGCGGCGGTCTTCTGCCCGGCTGGGCCCAGATGGACGATCCGAAGAAGCTGTGCCTGTCGCTTGCCGACTGGCTCAAGGGGCAAGGCGTGACATTCGAGATCGCGTCGGTCGATGGTGTATCGGCCAAGGAAGACGGCGCGGACATCCGCTTTGCCGATGGAACCAGCCGGTCCTGCGACAAGCTGGTGATCGCCTGCGGTGCCTGGTCGAAGAAGCTCACCGCCCAGCTCGGCGACGCGGTGCCGCTCGATACGGAGCGCGGCTACAACATCACCGTGCCGGAACCGGGAATCAAGGTCACCCGGTTCATCATGCTGCCCGGTCACGGGTTCGTTCTGTCGCCTCTGGAAACCGGGCTCCGGATCGGCGGGGCGGTGGAGTTCGGCGGTCTTGAGTTGCCGGAGAACTGGAAGCGGGTCGATGCCATGATCGCCCGGGCGAAGACGATCTTTCCAAGGCTCGATGCCTCCACCGGCACCCGCTGGATGGGCTTCCGGCCGTCGCTGCCCGATAGCCTGCCGGTGATCGGACCGTCCTCGGCCAGCGATCACATCGTCTACGGATTCGGCCATGCCCATCACGGCTTGACGGAGGCGGCGGCGACCGGTGAACTGCTGACTGCCCTTCTTCTGGGTGAGAAACCGGCAATCGATCTCTCGCCGTTTCGGGCGACACGTTTCTAGGGGAGAGCAGGGTGATGGCACGGCATACGTTTTTCTGCATCGACGGCCACACCTGCGGCAACCCGGTCCGGCTCGTGGCCGGCGGCGGGCCGCGCATCGAGGCCGCGTCCATGTTCGAACGGCGGCAGAAATTCCTCGCCGATTACGACTGGATCCGGACGGGTCTGATGTTCGAGCCGCGCGGTCACGACATGATGTCGGGTACGATCCTCTATCCGCCGTCCTCCGACGAGTATGACGTCGGTGTGCTCTATATCGAGACCACCGGCTGCCTGCCAATGTGCGGTCACGGCACCATCGGCACGGTGACCATGGCGATCGAGGAAGGCCTGCTGACGCCGAAGACGCCGGGTATTGCCCGCCTCGAAACGCCGGCCGGTCTCGTTACCGCGGAATACCGGATGGACGGGGAGTATGTTTCCTCGGTCAAGCTCACCAATGTGCCGTCGTTCCTGGCGGCGGAAGGGCTTGAAATCGATTGCCCGGAATTCGGCCGACTCACCTTCGATGTCGCCTATGGCGGCAATTTCTATGCGATCATCGAGCCGCAGAAAAATTTCCCCGGCGTCGGCAAGGTGCCGGTCGACCAGCTGGTGGCGGTCAGCCCGAAGCTGCGGGTGGCCCTCAACGAAGCCTTCGAGATGCGGCATCCGGAAAATCCGGAGATCAAGGGCATCACTCATATCCAATGGACCGGCCCGGCCGAAGATCCGCAAGCCGATGCGCGCAACGCGGTCTTCTACGGCGACAAGGCGATCGACCGCAGCCCTTGCGGGACCGGCACCTCGGCGCGTATGGCGCAGCTCTTCGGCAAGGGCAAGCTGAATGTGGGCGACACATTCGTCCATGAAAGCGTCATCGGCTCGCTGTTCACCGGCGGCGTCAAGCAGGATGTCCTGGTCGGCAACCGGCGCGGCATCGTGCCGACGATCGAAGGCTGGGCGGTGAAGACCGGGACCAGCACCATCACGCTTGATGAACGAGATCCCTACATGACCGGCTTCTCGGTCACAGGCACCGGCGTGAAGCGCTATCCTCGGCCGTAACGCACCGAGAAAGCACCGTTCAACTTCGGTTCATCCGGGGTATCGTACCTACCTTACGTCACTTCATGAAACGCCATGCGCTTTCTGCGTGGCGTATCATCATTTGTTCAAGGCAGGATTTTTCATGCGCGGTTTTTTGCAGCTCGTTTTGCTTGGTCTCTTGGCTTTATCCACTCCGGCGTCGGCCTCTCCGGATGTCGATTTCCCCCAGCCCGGCACCTCCTACGGCGGCAAGGTTCGCGGCGGTCCGGGCATGCAATACCGGCAGGTGGGGAGCCTTCGCGAGGGCGACCGGATCCTCATTCTCAACGGCACCGGCGCCATGATGAACGGCTACGAGTGGTTCCAGATCCGCTACCGCAACGGCCGGACCGGCTACCAGTGGGGTGGCCTCATGTGTTCGCAGACCCCCTATCCGACAATCTTCCGGGTTTGCAACGGTCCGAGACTGGATGCCGGGCAACCTAATCATGGCCAGCCCAACAACGGCCAGCCGGCGCAAAACCCGAATACCGGCCCGGTGCAGGTCAACGGCTACAATGTCTCCCAGGTCTTTCATTCCGGCGGCAGTTTCTCGCAGGCCGGGGGCGGTCAATGGGAGGAACTGAACGACCAGGGACGGGTGACGTTCCGGTTTCAGGAACAGCAGCGCGACGAATGGTCGGTCTATCTGTACGACGCGTCGCGCAATGTTTCCCTGCAGCTGGACCTCCATCGCAGGCAGGTTCTCTACGGTCTCGGCAATGCGCCCAAAGGCCCCTTGTACGCAATAACGAACGCCATCGCCGATGCCGCGCCGGCACAGCCGCAAACCGGCGGGGGCTATCCGCAGCCGGCAGATTCGAACTCGATTACGGTCCACTACACCTGCGCGGAGGGGCTTCCCCTGACCGTGACCTACGTGAACAGCGGCAACGGGCATGTGATCTTCAGTATCGACGGCTCGCCGCAGACCCGGCTTGAACAGGTGGTGTCCGGTTCCGGCTCCCGTTACACAAACGGCACTTACACGCTCTACAGCAAGGGCAATTCCGCCTCTCTCGAAAGTCCCAGCGGCCTCGACCAGTGTCATGAGCGTTAGGCCCTTTTAGCGGATCGGCAGTGCAGATCGTTTCTCCAACGTGAACTGCGGTCCTAAGATTTGGCCTGCAAAAGAAAAAAACAGCGGCAGGTTGTCCTGCCGCTGTCTTAATTTAAAATACCCTAAAGTAAGTTTTTGCCCCAAGGCTGAAACATTCATGAGTTTTGTACCAAATTGTCACTACTTCTGATAGCTATCAGAATTGTTAGGGTCGGGGGTCCCGTGTGAGAGATGGTTGATATTGGACGGGTGATCGAGGAAATCCAGCGCTCCGAATGTTCGTCAGAGGCGTTCGGGATCTTCTGCAAGGCCGCGGAACAATACGGCTACGACAAGGTCTGTTTCACCCTCATGACCGATCATCCAACCTTGGGGCTGCAGGCGTTCCACGGATTTGCCACGAGCTATCCGGACGACTGGATGAGCCATTACATGGCGCAGAATTATTATCCGGAAGATCCGGTCGTCTACCGGTGTTTCCAGAGCCCGGCGCCGTTTTTCTGGGACGAAGCGGTGGCGGTCCAGAGCCGCGACCCCGCCAAGAATGACAAGGCGCTCAACACGTCGAAAAGGCTCATGAATGAGGCCGCCGAGGCCGGTCTGGGCGACGGAATCGGCGTGCCTTTCATCAGTCTTTCCGGAGAGCTGTCGGCTGTCGGCCTGTCGCGGGATCGGCCGGTAACGGGCCGCAATTATCATGAACTGGCCGAAGTGGCGCTGATCGGAAATGCGTTCCACGACAAGTTTCTGAGCTTTTATGCAAGTCGGGCGGTCCCGCATGTGACCGACCGGGAACGGGATGTCCTGGCCTGGTCGGCGGAAGGCAAGACAGATGCGGAGATCGCAATCATCCTCGGCGTTTCCTCCGCCACGATCCGGTTCCACTGGAACAACGTCTTCAAGAAGATGCAGGTGTCCAGCAAGGTGCTGGCCACATGCATGGCCATCCGCCTCGGGATCATCAGCGTCCAGAAACCGGCCGCGTGACGCTGCGAGGCTAAGCCGGCTGCTTCTATTTTGGCGGGCAGGCCGCATCGCCGGCGCGGCCCGCGGGAGCGCCGCCGACAAGCACATCCGCGGAACCGCCCACAGCGCAGTTTTCCGTAGGTGAGGCGAAGCGAACGGCCGGTTCGCCTTCGACGAAGATCCCCGGCACGATTTCGAACATGCCTTCCGGACAGGTCGCCACATCCGAGAGCCTGAGCGCCGGCCTTCCGTTGATGAAGACCGAAGATGCACCGCTGGCCGCACAGGCGGGCAGGTTCGGCGTCTGTGCCTGCAGGGGCAGCGGCATCGCGACGGACAGGAACAGGGACAAGGGGAACAGGGTCTTCATCCCATTTCTATGACAGAAAGCTGGCCGCCGGGGAAGCGTCCCGACCGATGGATGCCTGTTCCGGCCTGCGGACTATGCCTGGAAATCTGCTCTTCACCAGACCGATTTTCACTCCCCCCATAGCCACTTTCGCGAAATCACGCTATGCACGAACCGGACGAGAACGAAACGGGAATCAGTTGATGGCGTGGTCGCCGGAACAGGACAAGGCGCTGACGGAAACGGCAAGCTGGCTGAAGCGCGGCGATCGGCAGGTGTTTCGCCTGTTCGGTTACGCAGGTACCGGCAAGACCACGCTGGCGCGCCATCTTGCCGAGGGCATCGACGGTGACGTCTGTTTCGGCGCCTTCACCGGCAAGGCCGCCCATGTGCTGCGCCAGAAGGGCTGCGCGGATGCGGGCACGATCCATTCGCTGATCTACCGGCCGCGCGCCGCCAAGGAGGAAGAGGATACGGATGACGACGAGGACGACACCGGTCCGCAGTTCGCCATCAAGCGCGACAGCGCGGCGGCGACCGCCAAGCTGATCGTCATCGACGAATGCTCCATGGTGGACGAGGAACTGGGCAGGGATCTTCTGTCCTTCGGCACGCCGGTGCTGGTGCTCGGCGATCCGGCGCAGTTGCCGCCGGTAAAGGGCGGCGGCTATTTCACCGAAGCCGAGCCGGACGTGATGCTGACGGAGGTGCACCGCCAGGCGCAGGACAATCCGATCGTGCGCATGTCCATGGATATCCGCGAGGGCGGCAAGCTCGATTACGGCGACTACGGCGAGAGCCGGGTCATTCACCGGCGCGATATCGACAAGGACCAGATCCTGTCGACCGACCAGGTTCTGGTCGGCACCAACAAGACCCGCCGGCTCTACAATGGCCGTATCCGGGAACTGAAGGAGTTCACCACGCCGATGCCCGCCGTCGGCGACAAGCTGGTGTGCCTGCGGAACGACAAGACCAAAGGCCTCCTGAATGGCGGATTGTGGACCGTCAAGCGCCTGCGCACGCCGCAGGGCAACACGCTGCGTTTCGACGTGATCCCGGAGGACGACATCGGCGCGAAGCAGGTGGTGAAGGTTAAGGTCCTGCCGGCCATGTTCGAGGACGGCGCGGAACAGATCCCTTACGCGATCCGCCGAAAGGCCGAAGAATTCGACTACGGTTATGCGCTGACCGTGCACAAGGCGCAGGGCTCGCAGTGGGACGACGTGGTGCTGTTCGACGAGAGCTGGGCCTTCCGCGAACACAAGGACCGCTGGCTCTACACGGCGGTGACCCGTGCGGCCGAGCGCATCACCGTGGTGCGTTAGAGCATGTCGCGTTCATTCGCGTTCACGTGACATGCTCTCGCTATTTGTTGACGCACGTCTCATCGCGAAAAACAGGTATCCACTTTTTCGCGACGTGCTTTAGGCGCTGTTTTCGTGATTTCCCTGCAGTACCGACAAGGCGACCTCGACCATCGCCTTCAGCTCCTTTTCGCTCGCTCCGGATTGGGCTTGCGAGGCGAGTGCCGCAGCCTGGGCGGAAAAAAAGTCTGCGAGCGCATTCGTATTGGCCTCTTTTGATAGTTCGCCACGTGCTTGCGCGCGCCCCAGCAAAGTCTTGAGGGCTTCGCGCCGCGCGGAGTTCAGGGATCTGGAAAGTTCCTTGAGGCCGGGTCCGGCTTCTGCACAGTCAAAGCCGCTGTTGATGATGAAACAGCCCTTCGGGTGGGCGTTGTCGATGACCGAATGGGCTAGTTTAAAAAAATATCGGCGTAAGGCGGTCTCAAGCGGACCATTGGAAGCAAGCAGCTCATCGATCAGCGGCGAAGCCAGCTTTTCATAGTAGTGCTCAAGAGCCTTTTTATAGATGTCCTCCTTGTCGCCGAAATTCGCATAGAGGCCAGGCTTCGCCATCCCGGTCGAGACGACGAGGTCCGACATAGACGTCCCGGCAAAGCCTTTTTCCCAAAAGGTTCGCATGGCGGCCTCCAGGGCGATTTCAGGTTCGATTTTCCGCGGGCGGCCACGAGTCATGAAGCGTTGATGTCCTGGCTATTTTGAATTTCGTACCGAATGGTAATTTATTCTCTTGAAATCCATGTTCAAGCTCTTATTAAAATACCGATCGGTATTTAATTTTGAATTCCGAGCCATGAGAGGACTGTTTACATGAGCAAGATCATTGGAAAAGCCGCCCTGGTAACGGGAGCAAACAGGGGAATCGGCCGTGCCTTTGTCGCCGGCCTGCTAAAGGCCGGCGCGGCAAAGGTTTATGCAACCGCCCGAAATCCGGAGACGCTCTACGACCTCGTGAAGGAGGGCGACGGCAAGGTCGTTGCCTTGGCTTTGGACGTAACACGGCCGGATATGATCGCGGAGGCTGCCAGGAATGCGGATGTTGTCTTGCTCGTCAACAATGCCGGGATTGCAGCCTTTGAAGGTCTGATAAGTGCCGGATCGAGCGATCCGGCGCGCGAAGAAATGGAGATCAATTATTTCGGCTTGCTCAATATGGTGCGCGCCTTCGCTCCCGTGTTGGCAAGCAATGGTGGCGGGGCGATCATCAACCTGTCCTCCATAGCCGGCCATGTGAACTTTCCGGCTCTCGGGTCCTACAGCGCGTCAAAGGCGGCTGTCCACTCGTTGACCCAAGGCGTTCGGGCGGAGCTGGCCGGCCAGGGGACGCAGGTGCTCGGCGTTTATCCGGGTCCCGTCGATACAGATATGGCCGCGAACCTGCCCATGGATAAAACACCGGCAAGTGCGGTCGTTGACAGCATCCTGCAGGCTTTGGAGGCAGGGGAGGAAAGCGTCTACCCGGATCCGGCGTCGAAGGAAATGCATGTCGGTCTGCTTGCCGATCCGCTTGCAGTTGAAAGACAGGTCGGACAGATGCTTCCGGGCTAGTGCCACGACACCCGGGTATTGAATGGGCCGCGGGTGTTACCCCGCGGCTTCCAAATCGTGCCTGACACCCATTGGGTTGGCGTTTCTCAAATGATCTCGACCTTGTAACCCGCGCGTGGGAAATGAACATGCACATCGCCGGCGTCCGGATCGGTGCGATGCAGGGTTATCGTGTCGGCGCTGGCGGCGGCCACGGTACCTTCGACCGGTTGTTCGCCGCCGTCGACATCCGGCGAAATCACAACGGCCATTCCGGCCTTGAGGCCCTGCGGGTCGTTGCCTGTTGCAGGATCGCATTCAAGCGGCATGCACTGGTGAGCGCGGTCGATGGCGTCTTCCGCCGACATTCCGGTCATGGTGCCGTGGCCGATCTTGCCGACGTTTTCTTCCCAGCGCAGTACTTGGGTGAATTCCGACAGGAGCTGAATGCTCTCTTTCCAACGGCCATGGACGAACCAGATCACGTGATAGAACTGGGCGTCGATGGCGGACGGGGTCTCGCCGAGGAGAAAGGGGCGGCCGTCGGAGAGCTGCTGTTCGAGCCAGGCCAGCTGCGTGCGCAATTGCGCGACCAGATGAGGCAGTTCCGCATTGGCAGCCTTCAGGCCTTCCGCCCAGTCCGGTCCCAGATAAAGCCGGCCACGGTCTTCGGCAAAATCCTTCGGCAGGTTCTCGCCGGCAGAGCCCAGGACGATCTTGACGGCGAGATCGAACAGCGCGCCGTCGGTCCAGCGGCTCAGGCTCCACAGCAGGCCTTCGTCTCCGGTGGGGAAAAAGCCCGTTGAGGGGTGGCGGCGTTCCAGTTCACGCAGGATCGCCTGGCTGTCGCAATAGATGTCGGCGCCGATCTGCATCACAGGGGTGCGGCGGTAGCCGCCGGTGAGTTTGACGAGCATCGGCTTGGGCGGCAGGCGAGGGATCTCCACCGAACGCCAGGACAGCCCCTTGATGCCGAAGCCGATGCGGACCTTTTCGGCGACCGGCGATTGCGGATAGTTGTGCAAGATGATTTCGTCTACCGCGCCGGACATGTGTCCTCCCCAATCGAACATTCGGATTATTACGTGATAGCCGAGTGCGCCGGACGCATCATACGGTATTTGATGCAGATCGTTCGGTTTCGGCTTTTTCTCTGCACAGCAGACCTTCGAGCGGCAGATGCGGAAACCATCCTGCGCACTGCGCGCGGGATCGCCGGCAAGATCGCCTGTGCGGGTCGAAGTCGTGATCATCACAAGGTGATCGGACAATGGACAAGTCTACTTGACCTAACGGCAGAAACCCTGATGCTGTCCCGAAGCGAAAAGGGGCATGCGTGCAGCAATCTGACGCCAAGGCCGATCTGGAACACTTGCTCGCCCGCATATCGGGTGGAGATCGTGCCGCATTCCAGAACCTTTATTCCGCGACCAGCGCGAAACTTTTCGGCATCATTCTCCGTATCTTGAAAGACCGGGACAGTGCTTCGGAAGTTCTGCAGGAAACCTACCTGAAGATCTGGCGGAACGCGGACCGGTATGAAGCTGCGAGTGGACGACCGGTCACGTGGATGGCCGCGATCGCCCGCAATACGGCAATCGATGTCTTGCGCCAGCGGCGCGAGCGGCCTCTTGATGTGTCCGACGACGGAGACGACCCCCTGGAGCGGATCGCGGATGAGCGATACGCAAAGGTGGATCCGGTCCATCGGGAGACGCTGCGGGGCTGTCTCGGCGAGCTGGAGGAGGCACTGCGGGGCTGCGTTGTTCAGGCCTATTGCGACGGCTATTCTCGCGAAGAATTGGCGAAAGCCTACGACATGCCGCAGGCGACGATCAAAACCTGGCTGAGGCGCGGCCTGATGCGCCTGAAAGAGTGTATGGACCGCGAATGACAGAGCAAACGCCCTTGCCTGAGGATCTGGAAGGTCTGGCAGGCGAATATGTTCTTGGAACGCTCGACCCGTTCGAGCGGGCCGAGGCTGAGCGTTTGCTTGCGGCCCATCCGGCTTTCGCGGAAGCGGTGCGCCGCTGGGAAGATCGCCTGTCTCCGTTGTCCGATGCCACTGCGCCGGAAACGCCGCCCGATCTTGCCTGGCGCAATATCGAGGCATCCCTCGCCCGCGAAATGCAGGCGTCTGTCTCTGGCAGTGGTGGTGCAGAAGTGATCGATCTCACCAGGCGTCTCGCGTTCTGGCGCAGGACGGCGGTTGCCGCCGGAGCATTGGCCGCCGGGTTGGCGGGTTTCGTTGTATTTTCCGGGATTTCGGACCGGGTTTTCAATCCGGCCGCCGACCAGCGTTATGTGGCGGTGGTCAATCGGGGCGGCGAATTGCCGGCCCTGATCGTGTCCGTCGACCCGGCGGAAGGCGTCGTCAAGGTGCGCAGCCTTGCCGCTGAACAGCCACAGGGCAAGAGCCTGGAAGTCTGGTACGTGGCGGATGGTGCGGAAGCGCCGGTCTCGCTCGGTCTTGTCGATGCAAAGGCATCGACGACATCCCTGCACCCGGCGAACCGCGCGGATTATGCCCGCGAGGGTTCGGCGATTGCGATCAGTGTGGAGCCGGAAGGCGGCTCGCCGACCGGGTTGCCGACGGGACCGGTCGTTTATTCGGGGCAGCTCGTCAAGGCGGAGTGATCGGACATTCTGCAATCGGGATTGGAGAACAAGAAAAACCCGGCCGAAATATCGGCCGGGCTGTCTGTCGGGTCAGGTATCCGGGGGTCAGCTTGCCGGAAGCAGGACCGTGTCGATGACGTGAATGACGCCGTTGGATTGATCGACGTCCGGAATGGTGACATGGGCCATGTCGCCCTGTCCGTCCTCGAGGACGATCTTGCCGTCCATCATCTTCGCGGTGAAGACGCAGCCGCCGACGGTCTTGACCGGGTGCGCACCGCCGTCATCGGCGATCATTGTCTTGATCGCATCGGACATGGCGTCGGCCGCCACCACGTGGCAGGTCAGGATCTTGGTCAACTTGTCCTTGTTTTCCGGCTTCAGCAGCATGTCGACCGTGCCGTCGGGCAATTTCGCAAAGGCCTCGTTGGTCGGGGCGAAGACGGTGAAGGGGCCTTCGCCTTCGAGCGTCTTGACCAGGCCGGCGGCCTTTACGGCGGCGACCAGCGTCGTGTGGTCTTTCGAATTGACGGCATTCTCGACGATGTTCTTCGACGGATACATCGGCGCGCCTCCGACCTCGACGGTCTTTTCGGCAAAGGCGGGCAGGGCGGCCAAACCCAGGATCGATGCGGCAACGCTGGCGCGGGCAATGGATTTCAGTGAAACGGTCATTGTCTTCTCCTCTGTTTTCGATTGCGCGTTTCGGCAATCGGGGAGCAGTTACGGAGAGGGCCGGGAAAAAGTTTCGGCGCGATTCAAAAAAAATCGAAGGCCGTTTCTCGATTTCTTCGTGGATCACGGATTCAGTCTCTTTATCGCCGTCATTGGCGGCACTATCGTCGCCAGCCCTGAAACGCGTTTGGGAATGTTTGAATGTCGGACGTCACCATGAGTTCCTCTGCCCCTGCTGCACACCCGCAGGCAACGAGCGCTGATACCGCTCTGCGCATTGCGCGCAGGATCGCCGACGAGATCGCCTGCCAGCCGGCACAGGTGAACGCAGTGGTGACGATGATCGACGAGGGGTCGACGGTTCCCTTCATCGCCCGCTACCGCAAGGAGGCGACCGGCGGGCTCGACGACACGCAATTGCGCAAGCTGGAAGAACGGCTGATCTATCTGCGCGAGCTGGAAGACCGGCGCGCGGCGATCGTGAAATCGATCGATGAACAGGGCAAGCTGACCGACGAGCTGGCGGCGTCCATCGCGGCCGCCGACACCAAGGCGACGCTGGAAGACCTTTATCTGCCCTACAAGAAGAAGCGGCGCACCAAGGCGCAGATCGCGCGCGAGGCCGGTCTGGAACCGCTGGCGGATCTGCTGCTGGGCGATCCGATGAAGGACCCGGATGCGGAAGCGGCTGGCTACGTCGATGCGGACAAAGGCGTCGAGGATACCAAGGCGGCGCTCGACGGCGCACGGCAGATCCTGATGGAGCGGTTTGCGGAAAACGCCGAGCTGGTCGGACGCCTGCGCTCCCATGTCAGCGAGCGCGGCGTGGTGCAATCTAAACTGATCGATGGCATGAGCGAAAAAGGCGCAAAATTCGCCGATTATTTCGACTATTCAGAGCCCTTGTCGAAGATCCCGAGCCACCGGGCGCTGGCGCTGTTCCGCGGCCGCAACGAAGGCATCTTGTCGGTCGACCTGACCGTCGATGCGGACGATGTCTCGCCGGTGAAGCCAGCGGAAAAGATGGTCGCCGATACCTACGGCATTGCGGACAGGGGGCGACCGGCCGACAAGTGGCTGATGGATGTGGCGCGCTGGGCGTGGAAGGTGAAGCTCGCGCTTCACATCGAACTCGACCTGATGGGCGATCTTCGCGAAAAAGCCGAGGAGGAAGCGATCCAGGTCTTTGCCCGGAACCTGAAGGATCTGCTGCTGGCGGCTCCCGCCGGTGCGAAGGCGACCCTCGGTCTTGATCCGGGCATCCGCACCGGGGTCAAGGTGGCGGTCGTGGACGAGACCGGCAGGCTCATCGACACGACAACCATCTATCCGTTCCAGCCGAGGAACGATGTGATCGGCAGCCGAGCCGCGCTGCTGGCGCTGATCGCCAAGCACAAGGTCGGACTGATCGCCATCGGCAACGGCACGGCGAGCCGGGAGACCGACCGCCTGACCGCCGATGTGCTTACCGACATTCCGCCTGCCAGCCGGCCGGTGAAGGTGATCGTCAATGAGGCCGGGGCTTCCGTTTATTCCGCGTCCGAACTCGCGGCGAAGGAAATGCCGGACGTGGACGTTTCCCTGCGCGGGGCGGCCTCCATCGCCCGGCGCCTGCAGGATCCGCTGGCGGAACTGGTGAAGATCGAACCAAAATCCATCGGCGTCGGCCAGTATCAGCACGACGTCAACCAGACCCGGCTCGCCCGCGCGCTCGATGCGGTGGTCGAAGATGCCGTGAACGCGGTCGGCGTCGATCTGAACACGGCCTCACCGGCACTGCTCACCCGGATTTCCGGCCTCTCCGACAGCCTCGCCAAGGCCGTGGTGGAGCATCGCGACTCCATCGGCCGCTTCACCAGCCGCAAGCAGTTGAAGGACGTGCCGCGTCTGGGGGCAAAGGCGTTCGAGCTCTGCGCCGGGTTCCTGCGCATCAACGACGGTGAGGACCCGCTCGATGCCTCCTCGGTCCACCCGGAAGCCTATCCGCTCGCCAAGCGCATCGTGAAGGCCTGTGGCCGGGACGTACGCCAGATCATGGGCGACAGCAGTCTGCTGCGCGGGCTCGATCCGAAGGAATTCACCGACGAGCGCTTCGGCCTGCCGACGGTGAAGGACATCATCTCCGAACTGGAAAAGCCGGGCCGCGATCCGCGCCCGGAGTTCAAGACCGCAGCCCTCCAGGACGGGGTTGAGGAAATCTCGGACCTGAAGCCGGGCATGAAGCTGGAAGGCACGGTCACCAACGTCACCAATTTCGGCGCCTTCGTCGATGTCGGCGTGCACCAGGACGGGCTCGTGCATGTGTCCCAGCTCGCCGACCGCTTCGTCGACGACCCGCACAAGGTGGTCAAGGCCGGCGATATCGTGAAGGTGACGATCCTGGAGGTGGACGTGCCGCGCAAGCGCATCTCCATGACCATGAAGTCCCAGGCCGATTACCAGGGGCAGAAAGAGCGCCAGAACGAGCGTGGCCGTGACGAGCGCAGGGGCGGCGGACGGCCGGACCGGTCAGGGCCGGGTGGACGCGGTCCGAAACCCGGCGGCAACGCCCCGCGCGGAAACGGACCACGTGGCGAGGCCGGCGGCGGCAACAACGCCATGGCCGCGGCGCTTGCGGCGGCGATGAACAAGCGCGGGAAATAGGGCGCAGAAAGACGTTTCGAAGACTGGTCTGCGAATTCGTTCAGCACAAAAGAAAAACCGCCTGATGCGGACTGCATCGGGCGGTTTTCATTTCTGCCGTAAAACGGTGCCGGGAAGGGGCCCGGCCGAGACCCCGATTGGCGTCTTATTTCCGGCCCTTGGCGGACTGCTTGCTCGGAACCTGGCCCATGGTGCCGTTCTGAGCCGGCGCATAGGAGGAGAAGACGCCCAGAAGGGTGCTGCCGAGGATTTGTGCCAGATAGGTCATGGCGTTTCCTAACCTGTGGTTCGATCTGTGGTTTTCGGGAGGCGGTTGCCTAATTAGTTGGCCGCTTGCCTCGTATATGGGCGCCCATTGCCTTTCAATCAAACGAATTGTATTCATGATTTCGATCAAAAATATTGAACTGAACGAAACAGGCCTGCCGACATGGAAAATGTACCGAGCCAGGGCGCTCCGCTGATCGATCTCGATCTCTATCGCACCTTCTTTACGATTGCAGAAACATCAAGCTTTACAAAGGCTTCCGAGCTGGTTGGGCGTACGCCATCGGCCGTCTCGATGCAGATTAAGAAACTGGAAACCATATTGGGAGTTGCGGTTTTTTCACGGGAGGGTCGCGCTGTGCGCATGACTCCGGAGGGCGAAGCGCTGCTTGGATATGCCCGTCGTATACTGAAATTGAATGAGGAAGCCGTCAGCCTGTTCCGTTCGCCGGATGTGGAAGGCGAAGTCCGGTTCGGCGCGCCGTCCGATTTCGGCACCCGGTTTCTGCCCAATTTCCTGTCCCGATTCGCCCGTTCCCATCCGGGGGTGAATGTGGACGTGGACCTTGACGCAAGTCCCGGGCTTGCCCGGAAAATGAGGAACGACGAACTCGACCTCGTTCTCTACACCGCGCGTCCGGACAGCGAGCTGCTGAAGGAAGGAGAAATCGTCTTCACAGAGCCGCTGATCTGGGTGGGCCTTGAGGGCGGGGTTGCCTATGAACGCGATCCGGTGCCGCTGGCGGTCTCCACCTCCGGCTGCCCCTGGCGGCGGGCGGCGAGGCTTGCCCTCGACAAGGCGGAAAAGCCCTACCGGATTTCCTATACGAGCTTTCACAGCGCGGGCCAGGAAGCGGCCCTTCTGGCCGACCTTGCCGTGGCGCCGTTTCCGGCAAGCGTGGTCGAGCCGCCGCTGCAGGCCCTCGACGAACGCCACGGCCTGCCGGATATCGGCAACTACCACATCATCCTGGCGCAGAACCCGCATGCGGGCAAAGCCACGCACGCCTTTGCCGACCACGTGAAGGAATGTTTCCGGGAGATGGCGCTCGGTATGAGTGCAACGGCGGGGTAACGGAACGCCCGTTGTCGCTTATTGCGCCAGGCCCAGGCTTTCCAGATGGGCGATGGATGCCCCAATGCCGGCGGGGTCGCGCAGCTCGATGATCAGGCGGGGCTTGCTCGTCAGGGCCCCAAGTGCCTCGAACACCGCTTGCCAGTTGACCGTGCCCTGACCGAGCGCCCAGTGGCGGTCGGCGTAACCGTCGGCATCCTGCAGATGGATGTGGCGGAGCCGGTTGCCGGCAGCCTTGACGTAATAGTCGACCGGCGGAGCGCCGGTGGAGCCGTGGGCATAATGGGCGTGTCCGGTGTCGATGGACACCGCGACCGCGTTTGAACCGAAGCTGTCGGCGAGGCGGACCCGGTCGTAAGGATTCTTGTCCTCGATGTTCTCGATCACCAGGTCGCAGCCGATGTCTTCCGCGCGTTTGACCGCATCCTTCATGGTCAGGTGGCAGAGCTCGACCAGCCGCTCGCGGCCGTTCGGATAATTGTCGAGATTGTTGTAGCTCCAGGTGGTGAAGGGGCTGTGCACGACCATATGGGTGCCGCCGAGTGCCTCGCAGACGTCCAGGCCCTGCAGCAGGCGCTTCCTGACGATGGCGCGGACCTCCGGATCCATGGTGTCGACCGCAAAGCCCCAAAAGGGGCCGTGAATGCCGACCCGGCCCTGATGACCGTCAAGCTGCTTTTTTGCCTGAGCGACGACGGACTGCCAGTCGCCGTTGAGAAGATCGGCATAAATGAAATCCTGCAGTTCCAGATCGCGGTGCTTTGCGAACATCAGGTCGCGGTGGATTTCAAGGTCTTTCAGCGCCATTGCCGCGCCGACGACGGGGAGGTCTGTCATGGGTGTGCCTGTGTCCGGGAAAGGAATATTCCTGTTTCCCGGCTCTTAGGCAGGCTCCTTGACAACCGTGCGACAGTAAAGGCGTTCGGCCGATGTTTTTCGCTCAGTATCCCCGTTTCCGGTCGACGCTGTCGGGAATGGTACCGGCGTCCAGAAAGGCGCCGATATTCCTGGCGACGATCCGCGATGCGGTGGCCGGGATCGTGGGAGCGGTGATATGCGGCAGGACCGTTACGCCCGGATGGGACCAGTAGGGATGGTCCTCGGGCAGGGGTTCGGTCACGAAGACATCGAGCACCGCATGGTCCAGCCGACCGCTGTCCAGGGCGGCGAGCAGGGCCTCGTCGTCGACGATCGGTCCGCGGGCGAAATTGATCAGCGAGGCGCCGTCCGGCAGAAGGCTCAGGGCTTCCGAATCGATCAGCCCGCGCGTTTCCGCGGTCAGCGGCATGAGCAGAACCAGAATGTCCGACTTTGATAGAACGGTTTTCAGGCCGTCGGCGCCGTGGTGGGTTTCGACCCCGACGAACTGTTTTTCCGTCCGGCTCCAGCCGCACACGGAAAAGCCGTGGTCCCGCAGGCGGGCAAGCGCCTGGCTTCCGAGCTTCCCGAGGCCGAGAATGCCGACGGTGCGTTCTTCGGGCAGTTTCAACGGATGTTCCAGCCAGACCCGGTCGCGTTGCTGGCGGGCATAGCGGGGCATGTTCCGGTGCAGGTACAGGGTCCAGGCAAGAACGGCTTCCGACATGGTCTCCGCCATCTGCGGATCGGTCATACGCACGATACGCGGCCCGTCCGCGGGAAGTTCGGAAACGAGGCGTTCGACACCTGCCCAAAGGCTCTGCACCCACTTCAGGTTCGGCAGGGACGCGACGTCCTTCGGGTCCGGGTTGGCAACGATGGCGACCTCGGTTGCGTTCCGTTCCGCCTCGGACAGTTCATCGAAGGGCTTCAAGGTTGCGATGTCCTTGAGCGCGGCCGGCAGATGCCGGACCCACAGGGCCATTTCGTCTTCCTGGGCGCGGAGGATCATTGGGACGACCGGCTTCATGATGCGAAAATCCCGCTGGTGTCGGCGAAGCCCTTGACCTCGATCGGATTGCCGGAGGGATCGCGGAAGAACATGGTGCTTTGTTCGCCCGGTTCGCCTTTGAAGCGCACGGTCGGCGGGATCACGAAGGCGATTCCGGCCTGTTCAAGCTTTTCGGCCAAAGCCGCCCAGGTCTCCATATCGAGAATGACGCCCAGATGCGGCATCGGCACCATGTGGTCGCCTACCTTGCCAGTGTTCGTTGTCTCGAACGGGGTTCCCTTGTGCAGGGAGATCTGATGGCCGAAGAAATCGAAGTCCACCCAGGTGTCGGTGCTGCGGCCTTCGCGGCACCCCAGAAGAGCGCCATAGAAGGCGCGGGCCTCGTCCAGATCGGTCACATGATAGGCAAGGTGAAAACAGGACTGCATTATTCTTGTAACTTTCCTTTGAGCGGGTTTTCGCTCCCGGTTGATTGTTCAGAAGGTGAGGGGGAAACTTATCGGTAGCTATTTCAGTTGATGGTCTCCGTGATCGCCTACAGGAGCTTTATTGTGAAGTTTGGACTAAGCACGCCTTTTCGCACCCTTATAAATTTAGAAACAGAATCGTTTTCGATTCACAAGAAACGATCTCTGGCGGCAATGGCGGAAGCGCTTGCGCGTGTTCAAATGCCGGACTGTATCGCCGATGTGAAATTGATCGAAGCCGATGTTGGCGACTCCAAGAGAGGGTTCAAGAGTTTGAACGACGACCAGGTTGCCTGGTTCAGTTCTCCAATCATCACACTCAGGATCGACGCGCAATATATGCTGGATTTGATCAGCGCAGAATTTGACGCGAAGTTTCAGAAAGTCGGTTTGACACGTTTCGGCATTGGGCATGTTTCTGTCGAATTCTACGATAATACAATCGCTGTTCTGTCCGTATCCGGTTCTACAGAGTTGGAACCCGTGGATCATGAAGTCGATCCCTGTGATATCGAATTGTTATTTTCCGAAGTTGGCGAGTTTATCTCCAACAGGATCAACAAGTTATTTGTTTCCGATTTTCTGGTCGCCCTTTCCGACGTGGAAAAGAAATACAAACGTGTTCGCCTGATGCGGCCGCCAAAGCGCTTCGAGGTGTTTTCAGACGTCAACGATCATCCCTTTCCAAATTGGGATGAGAGCGTGAACGCGTGCTTCTGGACGCACCGGGTGTTTTCGCTCCAGGGCATCGAGAATGAAGCCTATGCCAGGAAGGTGTTACGGTGTGACGAGATCTTCAGGGAAGGCTGTCATGTGGGGGATGGTTCGGTTTTTCATGTCGGCACCAGCTTTATTCCCCACGATCACCTGATGGATGAGTTTCTTTTTTCATCCAGCATCGCGCAATATTACTTCTGCCTGTTCGATGTTCTCAATTCCAATCAGAATCATATTTTCAGACAGATATCCCTCGAAGAGGCCAAGCGAGCACTTCAGAGACTGATTGTCAGGTATTCCAGAATGGAAGACTTCGTTGGTTATGTGGAGAATGAATTCATTGATGTGGATCTTTCTCTTCAGTCTACTCGGAAAAAATACTTTGTAAATATGTGCAAAGTATTCGAAGTCAATAAGTTGATAGAAATCATAAAGGGAAGAGATCTTATTGTTGAAGCGAGAATAAAGAGGCGAAGTTATTTCGTTGGCAGGACTGACAGACGTGTCGTTCGGTTCTTTTTGGCGTTTCTTGCTTCATTTCAAGTATTGCAGCTTGTTGTTGATCTTTTTGCATTCACAGACAGTCCGAGAAACAATATCGTATATGGTATTCATGACTTGTTTTCGCTCTTTGATTTTAATCTGACTACAAATATTCTCTCGGTGTTGCTAATAGGTGGAGCGATTTATGCCTCGTACAAAGGCGAGTAAAGAACTGAGCTGTTTTGTGGCGGCATGCAGAGAACGCAAAGTCGATGACTTTTTGCGAGATCGTGGTGAACTCGTAAATGAAAGATATTCGTCTTTTATCCGGAATATCGACCCCTCCAGGAAAATATACGGTCTGAATACATTTCCGGGGCATAAGGAAGGTCAGGCTCCGTCGCCTGACTATATTTCCCGCTATCAGAGCGATTTGATCGAAAATCATTGTTTGCCGGGAAAAACTTTTTTCCCGAACGATTTTGGCATTTTCGTATCGTTTGCGAAGGCCTATTCGATCTCGTCCGGGAGCACTCTCGTTTCCGGAGATCTCTATCGAAGACTGCTTACGCTTCTTCCGGATCGGAATTACGCGCCACAAATACCTCGAAATCTATCTTACTCGTCAGGCGACGTCATTCCGGCGTCTCATTGGGCTCGCTGCACCCTGCAACTCATGGACGGATATCGTTTGCAGCCCGGGGAGGGGATGGCACTGATCAATGGTTCATTTGTGCATGTCGGAGGAACAGCCTGGGCATTCACGCATTTGGACCGGATCTGGCAAGGGTTCCTGCAGAACAGTCATCTGTTTTTCAGCACTTTTGCTTCCGTTCCATATGCGCCGCTGAGAGGCGATGATCCCGAGTTGTCGCGGATTTTCGATTTTCTGTACGAGGGCAGAAAAGAAGGGCGGGGCGACTCTCAGGGACCTGTGTCCATCCGCTGTACCGAGGAGATTGTCTCGGCGTTCTATTCATCCTTGCAGCAACTGGTTCTGGAACTGGAGGCGAGCCTCCGTCGACCGAGCGGAAATCCTCTGATCGTGGGCGATGAAAATCCGGTTTCGATGCCGAGCGGTTCTTTCGTGAATCCCGGACTGTCATTAATCCAGGGGCAAGTGATCGACGCCATTCTTATGCTTGCGTGGTATGTGTATCGCAGAATTGAATATCTCCTGAGCGGTTCGGTGGAAAACGTCGCCCGGGATTTATCCGATACCGGCACGCCGCTTGGGTGGATCCAATGGCCGAAAGCGGCGAGAGCGAAACTGGAACGTATGCGGAGCAGATATTCGCGTCGTGTTTTCGTTTCCGGCGATTCGACTTCCCACGGAGTGGAGGATTTCTGGAGCAACGGATTGAGCCTTGTTGAGGACATGGAATCCATATGCCAGGAGTTCGAAGAGTTGCTGGACTGGGAGCATGCGGTCATTAAGGCTGCAGGCGCAGGGCAAGCGGACACAGAGGTGTCAAGGTCGATCGACGCCGGCAATCCGGCCGCTGGATTGGAACAATTCTCATTCATTCAGGCGTCGCGGATGCCCTTGCCAGTGTAAGCCGGAAGCCGTCTCGATCGTGCCACCGAAGCCTGCCGCAAACGACGCCAGGAACGGTCGGCTGTCTGTTCAGGGTGCGTGCTTCAAGATCTTAACGTCGAGCTCTGAGAACTTGGCGCGGCACTTCATTGCTGCATAATTCTAGGTTTGGCTTCCGCGACTTATTGCGGGTTTTTGTATGTATAGTATTTTGAATACATAGCTTTTTACTCGAAATAACCATGTTTCACACTATTCCGGAAAGCAGCGGCGAGGGTATTTCGCCGATCCGATAAAATGCTATTGTAAATTTTAACGATAGATATCGACTTTCCCGTCAGAAGGGGGCTGATTTGAACCTGATCCTCCGGGACTGTCAGCGGGAGCCGGGCAGAACCGTGGAAACAGTACTCGTATGCCATTTGAGATAGGGTCTTCGGCGCTGATGCACACAAGATCAAAAAACACACGCGTGGACGATGCTTATGATCGTCTCAAATTCGAAATTACACATTCCAAGCTCCCCCCGGGTTCACAGGCTCCGGAGCCCGATATCGCCGAAAGGCTCGGGATGAGCCGGACCCCGGTTCGCGAGGCACTGATCCGTCTGGAGGCCGACGGACTGGTTCATCTGGTCCCCAGGCGCGGCGTAAGGGTCCTTGGCGTTTCGTCAAAGGACCTCGTGGAGGTCTACGACATCCTCAGCGCTCTCGAGCCTTTGGCAATCTCCAATCTCGCCAGCCGGACGATTGCCTCCAAAGACCTTGAAAAGCTTGAAGAGCTGATCAGGGACATGGACATGGCTCTTGAACGCAACGATATCGACAGCTGGGCGGACGCCGAGGACGGTTATTACCGGCTGCTGCTGGCTTTGGGCGAGAACCGGCGTCTGGAAAAGGTCGTGCTCGGGCTTTATGACCAGGTCAGGCGCGGGCGTATGGTTCTCCTGCGGCTGCGCGGCGTTCCCGTGGCAACGGTCCAGACCTACCGGGACATCCTGGCGGCAATCGTCAGCGGCGACGGACCGGGCGCCTATAAACAATCTCACGCCTGCAGGCGGAGAACCCTGGAGACCTTTTGCGAGTTGTTCCGGACGAGCCAGCTGTCGCAGATCTAGGGTACGGACCCAATTCTCGGCTTCCCCTGAAGCTCCTGTCTCAGTCCGCGTTCCAATCGAGGCGGATGTCATGCGGAAAACGCAGCTCGCGTGGCAGCGTCGGCGCGGTCGCCTCATCGATATGGGCGTGGACGTTTTTGGGCGGAACGACCGTTGCATCGCGGCCGTAGACAAACGTCTGCCCGGCAACGATCGTCCGGTAGGCCTTGTCCAGCATCAGGGCCCGTTCAGGGCTCGGCGTGATCAGGTCGTAAACGGATTTGCCCGCGACCGCCGCCTCGTTCACCGTGCCGTCTTCTAAGAACCAGCGTTCCAGCATTTCGGTGTTGGAGCGGAACTCGTCTCCGCCGCCCACGCGCTTCAGATAGGTCAGGATTTCGCCTACGTCTTCCCCCTTGTTGGGGGCGTCGGTCATGGTGCGGTAGTCGATATAGCCCCAGCCATCGGCGCCCCGTTTCTTGCGCGGGAATGCCCAGGTCTGATCGATATTCGCACCCACGCTCGCATGGCAGCCGCGGCAGAAGAACTGCTCTTCATTGGTTTGCGGGCGCAAGTGGCCGTCCGCATCCTCGATGAAGCCGACCATGGTCCAGCCGAAGCCGGTGTCCATGCCCCGGTCACCGAGATCGATGTATCTCGGCAGGTTTTCGTCGATCTTCTCCTGAAGCTCGTTGCCATAGCGCGAACGCGCCTCGGAAAGCGTCAGCTTGCGCGTCTTCACCATGTAGCGCAGCTCCTTCATCCGCTTCGGTATGACGATCTCGTCGCCGTCCACGCCGACATAGCGGACCGAATGCATGAATTCCGTCCCTTGCGGATAGGTCATCCGGGTCAGGGGCTCGCCGTCGGCCGCACCCAGATAGGTGTCCCGGCGCAGAATCTTGCCGGTCCGTCCAAGCGTGCCGTTGCCGTCTATGTCGGCGCCGATCTTTTCCTCGTCGACTTCCGGCAGCGTGACGCTTTGAAGATCCTGGAATGCAATTTCCAAAAGGGCGAGGTTCGCCGTGTAGATATCGCGGGAGGGATTGCCGTCCGCGTCGGAGCGAAAAGCCTCGGGAAGCCGGATCAGGACATCGTCGGTGGAGCCGTTCGTGGGCCAGAAGGTCGACGGCTGGGGCTTGTAGTTGAATGCCACCCAGCCCGATCCGTCGCGGGCATGGCCGTGTTCGTCGAAGGCCTTAGCCCCTTCCGCGTAATCGGCAAGGTCGGGAACGAAGCCGGTCCAGTTCCGCGCCTCGAGACGTGCGGGCAAGGGGCTGTAATTGTCCTCGCCGACATAGGCCAGGATCTCCTCGTCCGATATCGCGGCGACGGCTTCGCTGCGGTCGACGAAGAGGTTCACATGATGATTGGTGAGGCCGGCCTCGGAGAACTCGTAGGCCTGCTGCAGGGAGCCATCCTGCATGAAGTTGGGACGTTTCGGGTCGTCGTTGTTCTGGTGGCAGACGTAGCAGGGATTAAATTTGCCCTCGATCCGGGTGTAGCACTGGGGCGGGACCGGCGCTTCCGGATTGTAGATGCGGCCGGCACGGGCCAACTCGGTCGACGACGGCCGGGCGGTCATGATCTCTTCTGTGGTCATACCTTCAAGGTTCAGTGTCGCCGCGATAGCTGCCGCGGCAGCGCCGAGGCAGGCCAGCGTGGCAATCGACAGGGTCGCAAGTCTCATCTGAAGCCGTCCCACATTCAATGGATATGCTCTAAATCAAGAAGGGGGCGGTCGCCGCGCCCCCTTCAATTGCTCGTTACGAACAGACGCTTTCCGTCTTACATCGAAGAGGCTTTCCAGAGCCACATGGCGTTGTTTTCGTGGTTGCCGGTGTCTTCGCCGATCAGCACGTCGCCATTTGTCAGGACGGCGATGTTGTCCGGATTGGCGACGCTGTCAGTGGCACAGGCGTTGGCCGCGTTGTTCTTGTCATAGGCGCCGCCGGCGACGACCGGGGTCATCTTCTGAACATTGAAGTTGTCGTCCAGCTTCATCTGGTAGACCACGCCGCACTTGTTTTCGGCAACCTGGATGTCGCCCTTGTCGTCGGCCATGCCCTTGGAGACTTCGGACATCGCCATGTACATGAAGGGAACCGAGCCGTCGGCAGCGGCAACCTGGTTGATCTGCACGCCTTCCATCTTGCGGAATTCGGCAGTGGCGCCCTTGGCAGCCGCGGCGCGGCGGCTTTCAAGGAAGGCAACCCGGTTGTCGTCGGCTTCGCCCTCGGCCCAGGCCGCGACCTCGGCATCGGAGATGTAGGACGTCTCGCCGGCCTTGTAATCGTCCTTGGTAATGCCGTCATACTCGGCGACCCAGCTCGCGATTTCATCATTGGAGGCATGGGCCAGTTCGATCCAGGAAATCTGGAAGGGAGCCTTGGAGGCTTCCGTTCCGGGTTCCGCCATCTGCGTGATCTTTGCTGCGTAAAGCGTGCCGGAGCTCAGGTCGCCCGCCTTGTCGGCAACGAACTTGTAGAAGACCACGTTGGTGCCGTCGTCGGACATGTAGACCGTTTTCCGGTCCGGCATGACGATGGCGTTCTCGTGGCTGTAGCGGCCCAGTGCCATCTGCTTGACCGGGATGGCGCGGCCGGCCGGGTCCTTGATTTCGACGATGTAGCCGTAGTCATAAGGGTTCGGATATTCGCCCTTGTAGTTGGCCAGGGCATCGACGCCGTCGATGTATTTGTATTCCGGATTGTTCCAGTCGGCAGTGTCGTCGAAATAAAGCTCTTCCGATGTCAGCGGGGTGTTCCACGGGCTGACGCTGCCGAAACAGTTGACCCAGGTGCCGCCGACGGCCGTGAAATCGATCATCCGGACGTCGTTTTTGTCGACGGTCCACGTCCCGTCCGCAGCGCGGGACAGCTTGGCGCGGGACATGCCACCCGGGCGGTCTTCCCAGTTGGTGAAGAGATAGCCTTCGTTCTCTCCGGTCCTGATGAAGCCGTTGAAGTCCGGATCGTTCGACGTCTTGATGACGCCGCCGGCGCCCTCGATCTTGCCGACCGTGTCAAGGTCGCCTTCCTGGAGAAGGATCTGGTACGTGCCAAGCGACGATTTGACGACCGCCTTTTCATCGCCTTCGGGAAGCGGGGATTCCTTGCCGGAGAAATCGGCATTCGAGATGACGCCGACGGTTGCCTTCGAGAAATCGGACTTCAGGTCGTCCGACGGATGCTGGACGTTGAAGAACAGATCGCCGCCTTCGAGGTACATCCCGGTAATCTCGGCGCCGAGCGGAACGGTAACGACGCGGGTGAGAGAGTCTGCAAGGGCGGCTGAGGAGAGGCAGGTTGTTGCTGCCAGGGCAAAGGCAAGGGTCTTGATTTTCATCTCTGTTGGCTCCCGGTACGGTGGCTGTTTCAATCGCGCTCGCGCGCTTGATGCTCGCAAGTAACCGCAATTTATTTCAGTGTTGTGTCGGTCTTCAGGGCTACCACCTGAAACCATATTCCTTTCGCCTCGCAATTTACAGGAGCGGGCGCGCAGCCCTGTCATGGGATGTTCATATGAACGTCTAAGAAGGTTCATATGAGCGCGCTAACCAGCATGCGGACGGCCCGTGAACCGCGTGCCGCCATTTTGACCGTTTTGGCGAAATGGAGATGACAGACTTGCGCATGAAGCTCGCTCTAGACATTACAAAAAGACAGGCGGAGATCACGGATCTCGTGCAAAAGGCGGGGTTCGCGTCGGTCGAGGAACTGGCCGAGCGGTTCGATGTGACCACCCAGACGATCCGCCGGGATGTCAACGGGTTGTGCGAGCTGGGTATTCTGCGGCGCACGCACGGTGGGGTCGAGCCTCCGGCCCCTGCTTCCAATATTCATTACAATACGCGCAAGATCCTCAATCTCGGGGCAAAGCAGCAGATCGCGAAGACGGTTGCCGCCGAAATCGCGAATGGCCAGTCGCTTGCCTTCTCGATCGGAACGACCCCGGAAATCGTCATGCAGGCGCTTGCCGGCCACGAGAGCCTGCACGTCTTCACCAACAACCTCAATGTCGCCATCAGTGCGTCGAACAATCCGACGTTCCAGGTGACCATCGCCGGCGGGCGGCTTCGCCACGGCGACCGGGATATCCTCGGCGCCTCGGCGCAGGAGTTTTTCGCCAACTACAAGGTCGACGTCGGGATCTTCGGTGTTGCCGGCGTGGACGAGGACGGCACGCTGCTCGACTTTCACGAGGACGAGGTGGCCGCCCGCCAGTCGATCCTGGCCAACTGCCGGAAATCCTTCCTGGTGCTCGATCACAGCAAGTTCGGCCGCAGCGCCCATGTCCGCGGCGGTCATATCTGCGATGTGAGCGCCATCTTCACCGACCAAACCGTTCCGGGCCCTGTCGCCGAACTTCTGCGGGAAAACGGCTCGCAGATCGTCGTCGCTCCGGAGGATGCGAAATGAACAAGTCCTTCGACAGGAAATTAGCTGGCAAATCAATTGAATTGCAGGCCGTCGCAAAGGTGTGGGCCGGTACGCGTGCCGTGGACGGTGTGTCCATCCGGGTGCCGGCCGGATCCTTCACCGCGCTGCTCGGCCCGTCCGGCTGCGGCAAGTCGACCACGCTACGGATGATCGCCGGACTGGAGACGGTCGACGAAGGCCAGATCCTGATCGGAGGGGAAGACGTCTCCAGGCGCCCGTCCTCCCAGCGCGACCTGTCCATGGTGTTCCAGTCCTATGCGCTGTTTCCCCATCTGAACGTGGCGGAGAACATCGTGTTCGGCCTGAAGGTCCGCAAGGTTCCGAAGGCTGAGCGTGCAGACCGGCTGAAGCGGGTCGCGGATCTTCTGGGGCTCTCACCCTATCTCGACCGGAAACCGGCGCAGCTCTCGGGCGGGCAGCAGCAGCGGGTCGCTCTCGGCCGGGCCATCATCGGCGAGAAGCCGGTCTGCCTGATGGACGAACCGCTGTCCAACCTGGATGCAAAACTGCGCCACGAGATGCGCGTCGAAATCCGTGCGCTGCAGCAGCAGCTCGGCTTCACGATGGTCTATGTGACCCACGACCAGGTCGAGGCGATCACCATGGCCGACCAGGTGGTGCTGCTCAATCAGGGGCGCCTGGAGCAGGTGGCCAGCCCGCGCGAGCTCTACGCGAAACCCGCAACGCCCTTTGCCGCGCGCTTTATCGGCACGCCGCCGATGAACCTCCTGCCCGCGGCTGCCTTCGACCGGCTCACGGGAGCGGGAACACTGCAGCTCGGCATCCGTCCGGAGGCGATGCGGGTCGATGAAACCGGTCCGATCCGGGCGCAGGTCCAGACGGTGGAATATCTCGGCGCCGACACGCTGGCCGACTGCCTGCTGGGCACGGCGCCGTTCCAGGTGCGGCTGTCCGGCGACAGCCGGATTGCGCCTGGCGAGACCCTGTCGCTCGGGTTCGACGTGGCGGACCTGCATGTCTTCGACGACGCCACCGGCGGGCGCCGGGACGATCTGATTTCCGAAATTGGAGCGCAGTTGCGCTCCTGAAAAGCTGTGCCGGAAGGCGCAGGACAGCCGCAATCTTGCGGGGCTCAAACCAAGGATGATTTGAGATGTTGAAGTCCACTCTCTTGAAGGCCGTTGCCGCAACGGCGCTTTCATTCAGCACCTGGGCCTCCGCCCAGGCTGTTGACCTGCAGTTCTATTTCCCGGTTGCCGTTGGCGGCAAGGCCGCTGAAACCATCCAGGGCCTGACCGACGCGTATGCCAAGGCGCATCCGGATGTGAACATCGATGCCGTCTATGCCGGGTCCTACCAGGACACGGTCGCCAAGGCGATCACCGCATCGCGGGGCGGCAACCCGCCCCAGCTTTCGGTGATCCTGTCCACGGACATGTTCACCCTGATCGACGAAGACCTGATCGTACCGTTCGACGATTACCTGACGTCCGACGAAGACAAGAAGTGGATTGCCGGCTTCTACCCGGCGTTCATGGAAAACAGCCAGACCGGCGGCAAGACCTACGGCATTCCGTTCCAGCGGTCCACGCCGGTTCTCTACTGGAACAAGGAAGCCTTCAAGGAAGCCGGTCTCGATCCTGAAACGGCGCCGGCCACCTGGGAAGAAATGGTCGCGTTCGGCAAGAAACTCACCAAGACCGACGCTTCGGGCAATGTCACCCAGTGGGGCGTGCGCATTCCGTCCTCCGGTTTCCCCTACTGGCTGTTCCAGGGTCTGGCGATCGAAAACGGCGTGACCCTTGCCAATGCGGAAGGCAACAAGACCAACTTCGACGACACGAAAGTGGTCGAGGCGCTGCAGTACATGGTCGACCTCAGCACCAAGGACAAGGTGATGGCTCCGGGCATCATCGAATGGGGCTCCACGCCGAAGGCCTTCTTCGAAGGTCAGACCGCGATGATGTGGACCTCCACCGGCAACCTGACCAACGTCCGCGACAACGCTCCGTTCGAATTCGGCGTCGGCATGCTGCCGAAGAAACTGCAGCGCGGCGCACCGACCGGCGGCGGCAACTTCTACCTGTTCAAGGGCGCGTCCGAAGAACAGACCAAGGCGGCCGTTGACTTCGTGAAGTGGATCACCGCGCCGGAACAGTCCGCCAAGTGGACCATGGCAACCGGTTACGTCGCACCGCGGCCGGAAACCTGGGAAACCGACACCATGAAGAAATATGCGGAAGGCTTCCCGCAGGTTCTCGTTGCACGCGACCAGCTCGAATTCGCCAAGGCCGAGCTGTCCACCTATCAGAACCAGCGCGTCACCAGCATCTTCAACGATGCGCTTGCCGCTGCCATCACCGGCCAGAAGACCCCGGAAGCAGCTCTCAAGGAAGCCCAGGCTCAGGCCGACGCGATCCTGGCGGAATACCGCTAGGCTGACTTCGGAGGGTGGCGGTCACTGTCACCCTCCGGTTTGCATGGTCCGCGTTTTCGCGGACCTGCCGGTTTCCCCGGGGTGGGACTGCCCGGATGACGGGCGCAGAGGGTCGTGCCGCTGTCTGTCCTGTCGTCCCATCCCGGGGAAACTCTCCGAGGACTGCTTTTGAAGATAACGAACGCTTATTCGAGGTTGAACGGACCATGCGCGCCTGGACGTTGAAACGGGAATGGATCTACGGCTGGCTGCTGTTGCTGCCGGCCATGGTGTTCCTGTTCGCCTTCACCCATGTCCCGGCCGTGACCACGCTGATCAACAGCTTCTTCTCCACGCCGCGCGGGCGCCGTCCGGCCAAGTTCCTGGGGCTTGCCAATTACGACCGGCTTCTGAACGATCCGGTTTTCTGGAAGGTGCTTTGGAACAATCTGTGGTTCGCGCTCGGCACTATTCCCGTTTCCATCGGGCTCGCCATTCTTATGGCGCTCTGGGTCAATGAAAAGCTCGCCGGGCGGAGCTTCGTCCGGATGGCCTATTTCACGCCGACCGTTCTGCCGCTGATTGCCGTCGCCAATATCTGGCTGTTCTTTTACACGCCCGGCTTCGGCCTGTTCGACCAGATTGCAAGCGTCCTGTTCGGGTCGACCCACACCAACTGGCTCGGCGATCCGGCAACGGCGCTCAACGCGATCATGGTCGTCACGATCTGGAAGGAGGCCGGGTTCTTCATGATCTTCTACCTGGCGGCCCTTCAGGCCATTCCGGTTTCGCTGAAGGAAGCTGCCGAGATCGAGGGCGCCGGACGCTGGACAGTCTTCTGGAAGATCACCTTTCCGCTGCTCATGCCGACGACCCTGTTCGTCTCGGTCAACGCGGTCATCAACTCCTTCCGGCTGGTGGATCATATCTTCATCCTGACCGACGGCGGACCCGACAACGCCTCGTCGCTGCTGTTGTTCTACATCTACGAGATCGCGTTTCGCTTCTGGGAAACCGGCTATGCGGCGACCCTGACCGTCGTGCTGCTGGTGCTGCTGTCGGCACTTGCCATCGGTCAGTTCTTCTTCTTCGACCGCAAGGTGCACTACAAATGAACCGGCCCGCGTTTTCTCTCGATCGGATCCTGAACACGGCCGCGGCCTGGGCGCTGGGCATTCTCTGGATCCTCCCGCTGGCCTATGCGGTTTGGACGGCTTTCCACCCGGCAGCCTACGAGGCTCATTTCGTTCTGACGGCGCCGCTGACGCTGGAGAACTTCGTCAAGGCGTGGCAGTCCGCCCCGTTTGCAAGGTATTTCCTGAACACCTTCATCCTGGTGACGCTGATCCTCGCCTGCCAGTTCTTCCTCGGCACGCTGGCGGCCTATGCCTTCGCCCGGTTCAAGTTTCCGGGCCGCTCGATCTTTTTCACGCTGGTCCTGCTCCAGTTGCTGGTCATGCCGGACATCCTGATCGTGGAAAACTACAAGACCATGCGGATGCTCGATCTGGTCGATACGATCCCGGCGATCGCGCTTCCCTATATCGCCTCCGGCTTCGGCATCTTCCTGCTGCGCCAGACCTTCCTGACCCTGCCGAAGGAACTGGACGAGGCGGCACGCGTGGAAGGGGCGTCCTTCATGGGGATCCTGTGGAAGGTCTATATCCCGCTCGCCAAGCCGACCTACCTTGCCTACGGTCTCGTTTCCGTAAGTCACCACTGGAACAATTTCCTGTGGCCGCTCATCGTGACAAACTCGGTCGACACCCGGCCGGTGACCGTTGGGCTCAGCATCTTTTCGGCCATCGATTCGGGCATCGAGTGGTCGGTGATCAATGCGGCGACCCTGATGACCTCCGGTCCGCTGCTGATCGCGTTCCTGCTGTTCCAGCGCCAGTTCGTCCAGAGCTTCATGCGGGCCGGTATCAAATAGGTTCATCTTCTTCGCCGTTCTGACGGGCGAACCGTTTCGCGAGCGTACGGGCTTGCCGTTTGCCTGCCCGCTCCGGTAACTAAAGACGGAGACCGTCAACCGGAGAGAAGCAAAATGACCGGCGATCCGCGCGAATTTCTGCGGGCCTTGTTCGACAAGGCGGTCGAGGTCGCCGATCCCATGCGCAGCCTTGCCGCCTATCTGCCGGAAAAACCGGATGCCAGACATGGAGGCAGGGTGGTGGTCATCGGTGCCGGCAAGGCGTCGGCACGAATGGCGGAAGCCGTCGAGGCCGAATGGGGGCCGTGCGAAGGCCTGGTGATCACCCGTTACGGCTACGGGCGTCCCTGCCAGGGGATCGAGATTGTGGAAGCCGCGCACCCGGTTCCCGATCAGGCCGGGCTCGATGCGACGAAGCGTATGCTGGATCTGCTGGATGGCCTTGGCGAAGACGATTTCGTGCTGGCGCTGATTTCAGGCGGGGCATCCGCGTTGCTGATCGCGCCGTTCGAACCGATTACGCTTGCCGAAAAGCAGGCGGTGAACGAAGCCCTGCTGGCCTCGGGCGCGCCGATCGGTCAGATGAACATCGTCCGCAAGCACCTGAGCCGGGTGAAAGGCGGGCAACTGGCGGCTGCGGCCTATCCGGCGCGCATGCTGGCGCTGCTGATTTCCGATGTTCCGGGCGACGATCCGGCCTCCATCGGTTCCGGCCCGACAGTCGGCGATGCCAGCACCGCCAATGACGCCCGCAAGATCCTGGAGAGATGGCATATCGACCTGCCGGGCTCGGTCGCTCAGGTGCTGGGAAGCGGAAATGGCGTTCTGAGACCGGACGCTCCCGAGCTTGCGCGGATCGAGAACCGAATTGTGGCTGCTCCGTCCCAGTCTCTGGAAGCTGCAGCCGCTCTTGCCCGTGAGGCCGGGGTCCGGGTGGAGGTCCTGGGCGATGCGCTGGAAGGCGAGGCCCGGGAGGTGGCGAAGCACCATGCCGCCCTGGCGTCGGAACGGCAGTCGAAGATGGCACCGGGCGACCAGCCGCTTGTGCTTTTGTCCGGCGGCGAACTGACCGTAACCCGCAAGGGAGACGGCATCGGCGGCCCGAATGCTGAGTATGCGCTGGCATTGGCGCTTGCGCTCGGCGGCAAGCCGGGTATCCGCGCCATTGCCTGCGACACCGACGGCGTCGACGGGGCGGCGGAGGTGGCCGGGGCCCTGATCGATCCGCAGACGCTGGATCGGGCGGCCGCGCTCGGGATCGATCCGCAAGCCGCGCTGAATCGCAACGACGCGCACAGTTTCTTCGGCAAGCTCGCAGATCAGGTGGTTCCCGGGCCGACGCTGACCAACGTCAACGACTTTCGTGCAATCCTGATAGAGCCGGCTTAGCCGACTTCGAACGATGTTCATTTTCGCTCAGGTGTTTCTCGCCGCGTAATCCGCCAACAACCTGCGGGTTGTCCCGATCGCAGCGGAGAGGTCGGCGACAAGTGCCATCGTTGAGGGGCGATCCGTTTTGGCAGCCGCCATGATGTCGCGACAGAGGCGGTATACCTCCCTGCAGCCGAGAGTCCCCGCCGACGAAGACAGGGTGTGGGCCGAGACACCGATGGTTTCAAGGTCGGTGTCGGGCTCCTGCATCGTGGCGACTCGCGTCGTCATTTCCTCCTCGAGCATCAGGATCAGCCGCACCGTTTCTTCCGGGCCGAACTGATCGATGAGGTCATCCGGTTTGTCAGGTTCGAAATAGGTGGTTGTCTCGTGAGAAGCCTCAGGGGCCGGCTGTAACTTTTGAGGTGCGGCGGAACCGCGCATCGGTCTTTCAGGTGTCGTAAGCCCGGCCATGGCACCGAAGAGTGCCGGCCAGTCGACGGGCTTGGCGAGCCAGGCATCGAATGCGGCCGGCTGGAATTCCTCCTGCTCGCTTGCATAGACATTCGCCGTCAGGGCTATGATCGGCACGGTCCGGCCGGCGGGCATCTGCCGGATGAGCCGGGCCGCCTCGCCGCCGTCCAGCTGTGGCATCTGGATGTCCATCAGGATCACGTCGAAGCTGCCTGTACTGCCGTTCTCCATCGCCTGGACCGCGGCCAGGCCATCGGCCACTGCGGTCACGCTGCAATCTTCGGCTTCCAGGGCAAGCCGGATAAGCCTCCGGTTGACGTCATTGTCTTCGGCGAGAAGGACGTGCATGCCCCTCAGCCGTCCGTCTTCGATCGTATCCGGAGCTTCCGCGGACGCGGGTTCGGCAATCTGAAGAGGGAGGCTGAAAAAGAACGTGGATCCGGAGCCGAGTGCGGTCCGGACGCCGATGGTGCCACCCATCAGATCGACCAGGGACTTACATATGGCGAGCCCCAGTCCGGACCCGTCATGCCGGCGGGTTGTCGATGCGTCCGCCTGGGTGAAGCGATCGAAAATGGTGGCAATCTGATCTTCGGGAATTCCGATCCCGGTGTCTTCCACCGCAAAGCAGATGCGGCCGTCCGGCTCCACCGAAATCTCCAGAAGGATCCTGCCGCCTTCGGGCGTGAACTTGATGGCATTGGAGAGGAAATTGATGAGGATTTGCCGGAGCCTGCGCGGATCGCCTGTGATCGATTTCGGGAGGCCGGCACCGAATTTCCGCGTGAGACGGATGTTTCCGGCTTCGGCCGCATTCGCCACGATCGCCAGGCAGGCATCGGCCAGTTCTGCAAGTTCGAGCGGAACCGTTTCGATCTTGAGGCGGGTGTTTTCGAGTTTGGCGAAGTCCAGAATATCATCGACCTGCGCCATCAGGGCATCGCCGGCCGATTTCTGAATTCTCAAGGCCGACAGATGGCGTTCGCTGAGCCGATCGCCCAATTCGGACAGGATCAGGTCCGTGACCCCAAGAATGCTGGTCAGAGGTGTGCGGAGTTCGTGGCTCATGTTGGCCAGGAAGTCCGTCTTCGCCCGCGATGCCGCTTCCGCAACATCCCTGGCTTCCTTGAGTTCGGCTTCCGTCCGTTTGCGGTGCGTAATGTCGGAATAGGTTCCGATCATGCGCAGGGGATTGCCGTCTTCGTCGCGGCTGACAACCTTGCCTCGGTCCAGCACCCAGACCCAGTTGCCATCCTTTTGGCGCATCCTGAATTCGGCCTCGAAGGCGGACGTCCCACCTTCCTTGTGCGCGCGGTCTGCCTGAAGGACGGCTTCCATGTCATCGGGGTGGATCAGGTTCTTCCAGGCTTCCGTATCGGACGAAATCTCCTCTTCGCCATAGCCGAGCATTGCCTTCCATGTCGGCGAGTAGAACGTCTTGCCTTGCTGGAAATCCAGATCCCAGATCGCCTGATTGGCATTGTCCAGGGCGAAGGTGGCGCGTCGCTCCTCTTCGCGAATTTGCGCTCTGGCTTTCTTTTGCTCGGTTATATCGCAATGGGTGATGATGAGGCAGGTTGGACGTCCGGATTTCAATTCGGAGACAGATGTCGCCCGGCTCAGGAGCCAGAGCCAGTGCCCGTCCGCATGCTGCATGCGGTAGATCCAGTCGATGGGTCGCTGAATTTCTCCTGACTTCGCGAATTCGGTAAGGCAGGTCAGGAGCGTCTTTTGAATGCGAGGCCAATCATCCGGATGGATCAGGTCGTGCCAGCCATCAATTTCCGTTCCGAGAGATCCGGGTTTTCTGCCGAGCAATTTGAAAAATGTGTCTGAGTAGAAGCAGCGTTTTTTCGCGAAATCGATTTCCCAGATGCCGATACCTGCGGTGTCGAGTGCGACCTGCCAGCGGTTGTCCGCCGAGAATAATGCGTCATCCTTGGATGTCTGATCGGCATTACGCTTTTGCTCGCTGGCTTTTTCCTTCATTTCGCCCTTCAGCATCTCGCCGACTATGTTTAATGCAATGATTTGTTAATGCACTTAAAGCGTGTATCTGTGTCATTTATTGGGCTTCTTCTGTGAAGAAAATGTAAATTATACGCCCTATTGGTGTCTATTATTATTAATTTGGATTTGTTTAAGGATAAAAACGGTATTTTACAACGACATTGTAGAAAATAACAATGTTCAAATCCGGCCATTAACACATTGTAAACCCTATAGTGCTTGAATTTCCAAAGTCCTTTTAGGGCATCTTGATATATTTACATGGTAATTATTGACAGGTGTTCTAGATTTCAATTTCCGGGGGGTGGCTGAATTGAGTAACGATTCTGACAATAAGGCGTGTGCCTACGTGTTGCCGGACGTTCTCGATATCGGCGGAGCTTCTTCCCTCAAGGAGGGTTTGATCGAGGTCGGGTCGGCAAGCGATCAGGTCACCGTAGACGGCAGCAAGGTCGAGCGTGTTTCCACGCCGGTTGTGCAGATCTTGCTGGCCGCCGCGCGCGATTTTACCGCCGAGGGGCGGTCCTTCCATCTTCGCGATGCATCGCAGGCACTGGTTTTTGCCTTTGAAGATCTCGGGTTGGCCGAAGATCTCAAGCGTTGGAGTTCTCGTTAAATGGCAAAGAAGATTCTTACGGTCGATGATTCAAAAACCATGCGCGACATGGTCAGTTTTACCCTGAAGGGCGCCGGCTTCGAAGTGGTGGAAGCGGCGGACGGCGTGGATGCTCTGGCGGTTCTCGACAAGACCAGCGTCGACCTGATCATCACCGATATCAACATGCCGAACATGGACGGCGTCACCCTCGTCAAAAGGGTGCGAGGCGGCGGTGCGCACCGCTCCGTGCCCATTCTCGTGCTGACCACGGAAGGGGGCGAGCAGAAGAAGGCCGACGGACGGGCCGCCGGAGCGACCGGCTGGATCGTGAAGCCGTTTACGCCGGACAAGCTTGTCCAGGTCGTCAACAAGGTCTGCCCCTGACTGGCTACGGGATAAAACCAAATGAGCGGTGGCAAGATAACCGGCGACGAATTCGCACAGTTCCGCAAGACATTCTTCGATGAATGCGATGAGCTGCTGACCAGTCTGGACGAACGACTGAGCTGTCTGCAGGAAGAAACTGCCGACAGTGAAGCCCTGAATTCGATTTTCCGCGCCGTTCATTCAATCAAGGCCGGCGCGGGCGCCTTCAACTACACCCGCCTGGTGGCGTTTTCCCATAAGTACGAAGCGCTTCTGGACCTTCTGCGGGAAGGCAGGATCGAACAGAGCGAACGGGTCATCACCGCGCTCGTCAATGCCGGTGACATCCTTGCGGTCCTTGTCGAGGCGGCGCAGATGGAGCAGGAGCTCGCCGACGATTACGGCTCGGAGGTGCTCGACGAGCTGGAACTGATCATGGAGGAAGATGGCGCAGCCGACGGCGCGCCGGCCGTTGGCCCCGACCTGCCGGAAGAGGACGTATCCGGCGGCGATGCCGGGACGTCCCGGTTCCGGATCAGCTTCAAGCCTCATGCGGAACTGTTCCGCCACGCGAACGAGCCGCTGCTTCTGGTGCGCGAACTCAAGACGCTCGGCGAGGTGACCGTTGCCTGCGATGTGTCTGGCCTGCCGCCGCTTCGGAGCCTGGAGCCCGAAGATGCCTATCTCTGCTGGACCTTTGAACTGATTACCGACAAATCCAGGGGCGATATCGCGGAAGTTTTCGAGTTCGTCGAAGACGACTGCGATCTCGAAATCACCAGACTGGATGCGGACGCGATATCCGGCAGCCGGGACGAAGATCCGCAACACAACGCCGTAGCGGCCGAGGAAGCGCCGGCTGCAGCCGCGCCATCTGCGCAAAAAACCTCCGCCGCCGTTCCGCTGGCATCTCCAGAACCGCCGGCGAAGGTGGTTCCCGCGCCGCAAAACGGCAAGGGGCCGGTCACGAAAGCCGGATCCGGCACGACGGGGATTACCTCGATCCGGGTCGATCTCGATCGGGTCGACAGGCTCGTGAACGTGGTCGGCGAACTTGTCATTACCCAGTCGATGCTGGCGCAGGAGGCAGCGGATCGGAACGAAGCCGGAGGCCTTCAGGCCGCGCAGGGTCATGAGGAAATGGCGACCCTGATCCGGGAACTCCAGGAATGCGTCATGGCGATCCGGATGCAGCCGGTCAAATCGGTTTTTGCCAGAATGCCGCGTCTTGTCCGGGAAGTTTCCGCCAAGGTCGGCAAGCAGGTCAGGCTGTTGACGACCGGCGAACAGACCGAAGTGGACAAAACCGTGATCGAGGAACTGGCCGATCCCCTGACCCACATGATCCGCAACGCGATCGATCACGGTCTGGAGGATGCCGGGACCCGCACGGAGAAGGGCAAGGCGCCGGTCGGCACGATCAAGCTTGCGGCCAAACATGCCGGCGGCAACATCCTGATTCAGGTGACCGACGACGGCGCCGGCATCGATCGCAGGAAACTCTTCGACAAGGCCGTCGAAAAAGGCATCGTGGCGGCCGACGCCAAGCTGGGTGACGATGAGATCGACGATCTTATCTTTGCGCCCGGGTTCTCGACCGCAAAGGCGGTGACCGATGTTTCCGGCCGGGGCGTCGGCATGGATGTGGTGCGTCGGAATATCAACAATCTCGGCGGTCGCATCAGCGTCCAGTCCGTCCTCGGCAAGGGCACCCGCTTCACGCTGACGATCCCGCTCACGCTTGCCGTACTCGACGGCATGATGGTTGCGGTCGGTCGGGAGAAATACATCCTGCCGCTGACCAGCATCGTAGAAAGCTTCCAGCCGGAACGCGGTCAGGTGCGAGTCCTTGCCGGCGGCGGTGAAGTCGTTTCCATCCGGGGAGAATTCATCCGGCTCATTTACCTGCACCGCCTGTTCGATGTTCCCGGCGCCGTGACGGAGCCGTGGAACGGCCTGGTCGTGCTTCTGGAAACCGCCAACGGCGGCAAGATCGGTGTCGTGGTCGATGAACTGATCGGTCAGCAGCAGGTGGTCATCAAGAGCCTGCAGGAAAACTTCGATCCTGTGCCCGGTGTGTCGGGGGCGACCATCCTCGGCAACGGCAAGGTCGCGCTTATCCTCGACATCGAGCAATTGCGGACCATGTCCGGCCGTGGCGACGGTCCGCGTACGAACGGCCGACATCACCTGCACGAAACTTCAACACATGCGCCGGGCGTCCCACGCGATGACGCGCCGCCGGCGGCGATGGCACAGACCGGATAGGGAAGGGGGAGAAATGGACGACCACATCGACGGAATAGATCAGGAAGCCGATGCCTCCGAAGCCGTGGAGATCAACCAGCCGAACACGCGGCAATTCATCAGCTTCAGGGTCGGCGACGAGGAGTTCGCCATCGACATCATGGCTGTCCGGGAAATCAAGGGATGGACGGAGACAGCACCTCTGCCGAACCAGCCCGATTACAATCTCGGTGTGATGAACCTGCGCGGGACCATCGTTCCGACCTTCGACCTGCGCCGCCGGTTCGGGATGGGGGGGACGGTGGCCACGCCCTATCACGTTGTGATTATCGCGAGCGTCAAGGAGCGAACCATCGGCCTCCTGGTGGATGCGGTGTCCGACATCCTGACGGTTCATGAAGATCAGATCCGGCCGGTGCCTGACATGGAACGCATTGCGGCCGCGGAGTTTCTCTCCGGGATCATCACGGTCGAAGAGAACATGGTCGTTCTGCTTTCACTCGAAAAACTGTTCCAGCGCGGGGACATCGCCGCATCGGGCGAAATAGCCGCTTAACCAAATCCCGGCGTCCCTTCGCCGAAACGCTTCCAGAACGGGGGTTAGAAAATGCCCAGGATATTTTCCGGAATGAGTATCATGAAACGGCTCATCACAGGCTTTGGGGCGATCGCCCTGATCCTGGTTGGCTCGACCATTGCCACGGCAATCGCAAACGGCGCCCAGGGGTCCGAGATCTTCGTGGATCTCGGTATCGTGGTGATCGACTTGCTTCTGGCCGGGGCCATTGCCTATTTCACGGTGCGTTCCATCACCGGGCCGCTTGCCAGCATGTCGGAAGCGATCGGACGGATTGCGAACGGCGAGGCCAATGTGGAAATTCCGGGCATCGACCGAACCGACGAATTCGGCGTGCTGGCCCGTCATATCCAGGCCATCAAGGAACGAGGTTTCGGTTTCCAGCGCATCAAGGTGGCGCTGGACCGGTGCACGACCAACGTGATGGTCGCCGACGACAACTACAACATCGTGTACCTGAATGAATCTCTCGGCAAGATGCTGGGCGAGGTGGAAACCGAGCTGCGTCAGGAATTGCCGCAGTTCGATTCCAAGAAGCTGATCAGTGCCAACATCGACATCTTCCACAAGAACCCCGCGCATCAGCGCCGGCTTCTGGACGGTCTGGTCAAACCCTACCAGACGACGCTTCATATCGGCGATCTGATCTTCGATCTTATCGCGACCCCTGTCTTCGACGACGAGGGCGCGCGCATCGGCACCGTGGTCGAGTGGGCCGACCGGACTCACGAGGACAAGCGTGAGCGGGAAATGAAAAAAGCCTTCGAGGACAATATGCGCATCAAGGTGGCGCTGGACAATTGCACCACCAACGTGATGGTCGCCGACAACAACTTCAACATCGTCTACATGAACGACAGCGTTACAGAGATGATGAAGGAAGCGGAAAGCGATCTGCGCAAGGAACTGTCCCAGTTCGATTCCAGCCGGCTCGTGGGGCAGAACATCGATGTGTTCCACAAGAACCCGGCCCATCAGCGCGGCATGCTGGAGCGGCTGTCTTCCACCTATAACACCAGCATTTCTGTCGCCGGGCGAAAATTCGACCTGATTGCCAATCCGGTCATGGACTCCGACGGCAACAGGCTGGGCTCCGTTGTCGAGTGGAAGGACGTCACGCAGGAACGGGCGGTCGAGACCGAGATCGACAACATGGTCACCGCAGCGGTGAACGGCAACTTTGCCGAACGCATTTCGCTGGAAGGCAAGACCGGCTTCATGCGCAATCTTGCCGAAGCCATGAACCGCCTGTGCGAAACCACCGGCGAGGCGCTCGACGACGTCAACACCAACCTGGAGGCTATCGCTTCCGGCGACCTGACCAAGCGGATCGAGAGATCCTATGCCGGCAGCTTCGAGGATCTGAAGAACCGTCTCAACCGGACCGCGGAACAGCTGAGCGAAATCGTCACCGAGGTCAGCGTCAGCGCGAACGAGGTTACCAACGCATCGGCCGAAATCACGTCCGGCACCAACGACCTGTCGCAGCGCACGGAACAGCAGGCGTCCAACCTGCAGGAAACGGCGGCTTCGATGGAAGAGATCGCCTCCACGATCAAGCAGAATGCGGATAACGCCCAGCAGGCGAACCAACTCGCAATCAGCGCCCGCACTGTTGCTTCCGATGGCGGCGAGGTCGTCGGCAAGGCGGTGACCGCGATGTCCCAGATCGAGGATTCCTCGCAGAAGATTTCCGATATCACCGGTGTGATCGACGAGATTGCGTTCCAGACCAATCTGCTTGCCCTGAACGCGGCGGTGGAAGCGGCCCGTGCGGGCGATGCGGGCAAGGGCTTTGCGGTCGTGGCCTCGGAGGTGCGCTCGCTGGCGCAGCGGTCGTCGGAAGCTGCGAAAGACATCAAGGCGCTGATCGTGGCAAGCGGATCCCAGGTGAAGGACGGCGTGACCCTGGTCAACAATGCCGGTACGTCGCTGACGGAAATCGTGGAATCGGTGAAGCGTGTAACCGATATCGTCTCGGAAATCGCAGCCGCCAGCCGCGAGCAGGCGACCGGGGTTGAGGAAATCAACAAGGCCATCAGCCAGATGGACGAGATGACCCAACAGAACTCGGCGCTGGTCGAGGAAAATGCGGCTGCCTGCCGGATGCTTCAGGAGCAGGCCGCCAGTATGCACCAGAGAATGTCGTTCTTCCGGGCCGGCACCACGGCGGGAATGGCGCCCAGCCGTCCAGTGGCGGTACAGCCGAAACGTACCGTTGCTGTCCGGCCGGACAGGCCGATGCGCGTAAATGGTGGTGGGGCCGCGGCGGTGGCCTCCATGCAGGCCGATCTGCAGTCCGCGTTCGAAGAAGACGACGACTGGAAGGAATTCTAAGGCCAAAGCCTGACGGCAGCCATTCCCGGCCGGTGCGGCCGGGAATGGTTTTTCATGAGGTGTCGTATGTCTGCAGTCACGGCAAGGGATGAACAGTCCGGCCAGGAATTTGCCTTTGGCGACAAGGATTTCCGGTTTCTCTCAGCAACGATTTACGAAAAGACCGGCATTGTTCTGAAGGACCACAAGAAGAACATGGTCTATTCCCGTCTGGCGCGGCGCCTGCGGGAACTCAGGCTGAACAGGTTTTCGGATTATTGTGCTCTGCTGAAGAGCCGCGAGGGCGCCGATGAAGTCGGCTTTCTCATCAATGCGATCACCACCAATCTGACGAAATTCTTCCGCGAGGCCCATCATTTCGATCATCTTAAGGAGGTGGTCCTGCCGGAGGTGAGCCATCTGGCGGCCTCGACCGGGCAAAACCGGCTACGGATCTGGTCGGCGGGATGTTCCTCCGGCGAGGAACCCTATTCGATTGCGATGACCCTGACCCAGGCCATGCCTCGCCTCAAAACCTGGGATGCGAGGATCCTGGCGTCGGACCTGGATACCACGATGGTCGCAAGGGGGAAGGCGGGCATTTATCCGGCATCGTCCATCGCAGACCTGCCGGCTGGATACCGCAACCGTTTCTTCGGCAAGGCGCCGGGCGCCGGCGACAGTTTCCAGGCGGCGGACGGTGTACGGGACCTGATCGCCTTCAAGAAGCTCAACCTGCTCGGTCCCTGGCCGATGCGGGGGCCGTTCGACGCGATCTTCTGCCGGAATGTCATGATCTATTTCGACGAGCCGACCAAGGCAAAGCTGATCGACCGGTTCTGCGACATGCTGCGGCCGGGTGGCTGGCTTTACATCGGACACTCGGAAACACTCCTCGACGTCCAGTCTCAGTTCGAACTGAAAGGCCGCACGGTCTACCGGAGGAAGGGGTGATGCACGCTCTCAGCCAGGCCCACCGGAAAGAGGCGCCGATCAATGCCCATGAGGGTCCGAACGTGAGCCGGACCTTCGATGCGAAAAACAACATGTGGGCCGTCCGCGTGCTGCCGGGTGCATACTACGTCACCGATGCAAGGGACGAAATGATCGTGACCGTACTCGGTTCCTGCGTGGCGGCCTGCGTTCGCGACCCCAACACCGGTTTCGGCGGCTTGAATCATTTTATGCTGCCCAACAACGAGACGGCCGACTGGAACGGCATCAATGCCGCCTTGCGCTACGGCAATTTTGCCATGGAAGCGTTGATCAACGAGGTACTGAAGTCGGGTTGCCGGCGCGAGGATCTCGAAATCAAGCTGTTCGGCGGCGCCAATCTCAATGTAGGACCGACCTTGATCGGCACCAAGAATTCCGAGTTCGCCGTGCAGTATCTTGCCCAGGAGGGACTAAGGCTGACAGCGCACGACCTGGGCGGGGCCCGGGGCCGCCGGATTCACTACTTTCCGGAAACCGGAGCCGTGAAACGCCTGCTTCAGAAACCGACCGCGGAACGGAACTTCGTCCGCCAGGAGCAGGAATACGTGTCGACCCTGCGAATCGAGCCTGTGGAAGGCGACATCGAACTGTTTGGCTGAGGAGCTCCTGGATGACCGCAAAACCTGTTCGCGTCCTCATCGTCGATGATTCAGCGCTGATCCGGCAGATGCTGAGCGAAATGCTTTCAAGCGATCCGGAGATCCAGGTCCTTGGAGCGGTTCCCGACCCTCTTGTGGCACGCCAGAAAATCAAGGAACTCAATCCGGATGTGATCACGCTGGATATCGAGATGCCACGGATGGACGGCATCGAGTTCCTGAAGAAGATCATGAGCCTGCGTCCGATGCCTGTGGTCATGGTGTCGACCCTGACGCAACACGGTGCGGACGCGACGCTGCATGCGCTTGAAATCGGTGCGGTCGATTATGTCGCCAAGCCGACCCAGGACATTCAGGTCGGTCTTGAGGAAAAGCGCGCCGAGCTGGTTGCGAAGGTCAAGACTGCGGCCAGGGCCAATGTCATGGCCAGCGCGTCCCGGGCTCCGGCCGGGCCGCGTCTTGAGGCGCAAGGTCCGGGATATTCGTCGACGGAGAAGATCGTTGCAATCGGTGCTTCGACCGGCGGCGTGGAGGCGCTGACGACCGTCCTGAGCGCCCTGCCGGCCGACAGTCCCGCCATCCTGATCACGCAGCATATGCCGGCGAGCTTCACCTCGACCTTTGCCCGGCGCCTCGACCGAATGTGCGCGATCCAGGTTTCGGAAGCGCAGGACGGTGCGCGCGTTTTGCCGGGGCATGCCTACATCGCACCGGGGGATCAGCATTTGCGGCTGGGCCGCAACGGCGCGAACTACATATGCAGGGTTGGCGGACAGGAGCCGGTAACCGGTCACTGTCCGTCCGTCGATGTCCTGTTCGATTCCGTGGCCAAACACGCAGGGCAAAATGCCGTCGGAGTGATCCTGACCGGCATGGGCAAGGACGGGGCCGCAGGTCTCCAGAAAATGCGCGCATCGGGCGCACGGACGCTGGGGCAGGACGAGGCGTCATGTGTTGTCTATGGAATGCCCAGGGTTGCGTTCGAGATGGATGCCGTAGAGTTTCAATTGCCTCTTTCGAAAATATCTCGTGAAATACTCGCTATTTGTACCAATGATAATAAGATCAAGATAAGAGTATAGTAATATTAGGTAGTGATAGGAAATAATATTTTTCAGGTATACGAATTTTAAATACAGAGGTTGCAATATTTTCTCGTGCTTCAATTTGAGGAAGAAGTCGTGTTTGAGTTAGAAGAGACCGAAGATTTAAACTCTACGGCTTCCCATCCGGATGCACAGTTTCCCCCTTCTCGGGTCGACGCCCTGGAGCTTCTTCAGGATTGGTTGGGCTTCAGCGATGCCCAGAGGGTCGCCCTGCGCGCGCTCGTCGGCGAAATCGAAGGCACCTGCAACGTCATCGACACGAATATCGGTGAGGTCACCGGGCGGTTTCAGAGTATTGCAGTCCGCTCTCGCGAGCAGTCCCAGACGGTGCAGAACCTGTCGGAAATCGCCCAGTCGGTCGAGGTCGACGGAGAAAAGGTTGCGCTGCCGGACCTGGCCTCGGGGCTGAACGACATTCTCTCGGAGCTGATCGAGAAGATCGTCCATCTGTCGTCCAGGGGCATGTCGATGGTCTACAAGCTCAATGACATCAATGAGGATCTGGTCAACGTCGAAGGCAGTATCGGCAAGATCGAAAAGATCAACAGCCAGACCAATCTGCTTGCCCTGAATGCGAAAATCGAGGCGGCGCGTGCCGGCGAGGCCGGGCGCGGGTTCGCCGTCGTTGCCGATGAGGTGCGCGAGCTGGCGAAGACCGTGGATTCCCTTTCAAACGATCTGAAGGAGCAGATCGGCGGGATCGCCCACGGACTGAAAGGCACCCAGGCGCTCGTCGAGGAAATCGCCCAAATGGATCTGGCGAACGAGAACCTCGAGGTCAACGCCGGGTTCACGAAGATGGTGGATTGCATGGTCAGGCAGAACAACGAAATGTCCGAGGTGCTGCATAAGACCGCGGTCACGACCGAGGAAATCACCAACGACATCTCGGCGGCCGTCATCGGGCTGCAGTTCCATGACCGGACCACCCAGACACTTGAAAACATCAAATGGGCGATCGAGGAAATGACCTCGGCCGCCGAGGAACTCGACCGGCAGTCGGCGGATTTTTCGCAGGACGATCGGAGACAGACGCCAAGGGAAATCCTCGCTCGTCGCATACTCGACAGGTTCAGCCTCGAGGACGTCCGTCGCCGACTGGCTGCGGAGCTTCTTCCGAACGAACCGAAGGTGTCCCTCGCAGCCGTTGCAGCAATCGAAGACGGCGACAATGGGCCGAAAGCAGATGATGACGATGACGATATTGAATTGTTCTAAGGGAGGGCAGGCGCAATGAAACTGAATACCAGCCTGGATGGAGATATCTTTCTGGCAAAGCTCAGTGACCGGATGGAGTTTTCCGATCACCCCATGTTCCGGACGCTGATCGAGGATGTCAGCAATTCCGGGGCGAAGAAATGTGTCTTTGACCTCTCCGATCTCAACTCGATCGATTCCTCCGGCCTGGGCATGTTCATGGTTGCCCATGACACCGCGAAAACGAACGGTTGGTCCTTATGTCTCAAGGCGCCGAGAGGGCATGTGAAAACCCTCCTCGAGATGGGCAAGTTCGACAAGATACTGGAAGTCGTGGAGTAGGAGCGCTGTGTCACAGGTGCCAGCATCCGGGGGCGAAGGCGCGGCGGGCAACAGCCCCAATTATCATGTGACCTCCTCCAACCGCGTGGCCGACGCGCGGATACTGATTGTCGATGACAGTCCGTTGATGCTGACGGTCATTGCCCGCCATTTGCGCAATTACGGCTTCACCAACATCTCCGAAGCGTCCGATGGCCAGGAAGCCCTGGCGATGGCGCTGGAGTGGCGGCCGGATATTGTGCTGACCGATCTGATCATGCCGAACATGGACGGTTTCGAACTCTGCCAGAGACTGAGGGGACATGCGCCTTTCAAGGATATTCCGATCCTCGTTCTGACCGGCATGGACAAGTCTGACGACCGCTCAGCCGTTTTTTCCGCCGGTGCGACAGATCTGATCACCAAGCCGATCGACCGGCTTGAACTTATCGGCCGGATCCGGGTTCATCTCGACCATCTCTATCTGATCAAGCGCTTGTCGGAATTCCAGAAAAACATGGACCAGGAACTTCGGCTCGCCCGGTCCATGCAGGAATCGCTGCTGCCGTCGAAAGCGGTCATCGCGGATATCGAGGCCGCCTTCCCGGTTACGATCGGCAGCCATTATGAAGCGTCCCAGGGACTGGGTGGCGACCTTTGGGGGCTGGTGCCTCTCGGAAGCGGCAAACTCAAGGTCTTCAGCGCCGACTTCAGCGGCCATGGCGTGGGCTCCGCCCTCAATACATTCCGGCTGCATACTTTCATGTCCAGCGGAACGATACTGGCGGAATCTCCGGCCGCCTGGATGGCGCAGCTGAACGAATACCTGTGTTCCGTCCTGCCCATCGGCCAGTTCGCCACCATGTTCTGCGCCGTGATCGACTTCGACGCCGGCGAAGTGATCCATGCATCGGCGGGTGTTCCGTCGCAGCTTCTGTCCGGCTCGACTGCGCACGAGCCCTTTCGCCTGATCGACGGTACCGGCTATCCTCTGGGGCTGATCCAGGGGGCGACCTACGAGGAGGTTCGCAGCCGGTTTGCGCCGGGCGGCGGCCTGATCCTGTACAGCGATGCCCTGATAGAGACGCCGGATCCGCCCAGGCAGGTGTTTACCCCGGAAAGATTGGCGGAGTTCGTCAACCTGAAGGGCCGGGGCATGGATTGCCGCCGGCTCCCTTCGGAAATCGTATCCTACCTTGAGCGCAAGGCCAAACAGAAGCCGAATGACGATCTGACGATCATCTCGTTGTTCCATCGCAACGCGGTTCCCGGTGAGGATCATCTCCAGGCATTTGACGGAGGTGTAAAATGACCACGATCGTGAAAGATACGGAGCCTGAAACGGGAGCGTCGCCTATGGGGGACAAGCCAAATCCGATTGAATCCATCCAGCAGTATGTATCGAAAAACAAACCGGTCATCGGTCGTCTGGTCTCCGGAGAGTTCGAGATTACGACGCTCAGCGAGGCGGAGAAGCTTTCCACAATGCTGGCGGCAAACACGCCTTGTCCCGAAAAGGCGTCCCTTGGCATCTGGGAACTGCTTTCGAATGCGGTCGAGCACGGCAATCTTGAAATCGACCAGCAGACCAAGGCGAAGCTGATCATGAGCGGGGAGATCGACGACGAAATTCAGCGACGCCTGCGATTGGGGGTCTACCGGGACCGGGTGGTGCGGGTGTTCTTCAAATGCTCAGGGTCTCACGTCTGGCTGAAGGTTCAGGACGAGGGGAAAGGGTTCGACTTCGAAAAGGTCCTGAACGGAGAAATGCCGCTGGACCAGCCCAATGGACGCGGTCTTCTGGTGGCGCGAAACCTGTGTTTCGATACGCTCGAATACCATGGATGCGGGAACGAAGTCGTTGCGACCATAGAGCTTTGATTTTGTGAAATTCTCGATGTGGAGCAGGCGCGTCCGGTCCATTGCCTGATGACAAAAAACGCCCGGAAAGAATTCCGGGCGTTTTTCCTGTCAAAAGTCCGACTTGTCAGGCAGCGCATTCCAGCAGCAGTGTGCCGGCCGCGGTATTGGAAATCGGAATGTGGTAGTTACGCGTGATCTCGGTGACATCGTCGCCGAGCGCGCCGCGCATCATCATCCACATCAGGAATTCGGTGCCCTGGGCGCCGGCCTTTTCGACCAGCTCCATGCGCGTGATCTTGGTCAGCTCTTCCGGATTGTGGACGATGTTTTCCAGGCAGTACTGGTCGAACTCCTTGTTGATGAAGCCCGCCCGCTGGCCATCGAGCTGGTGCGACAGGCCGCCGGTGCCGAGAACGACGATCTTTGCGTCTTCCGGGAAGGACCGTAGGGCCTTGCCGAGTGCCTTGCCGAAGTTCAGCGCACGGTTCAGCGTCGGGATCGGATGCTGCACTGTGTTGGCCGAGATCGGCACGCACCGCGGCATGTCCGGATGGTGCGGGGCGCCCGGCCAGAACAGCTGCATCGGCACCACGAAACCGTGGTCGACGGCCAGTTCCTGGCAGGAGGTGATGTCGAACTCGTCGGCCACCATGGATTCGATGATGTGCCAGGAGAGCTCCGGTGCGCCCGGGAACGGATCGAGCGACGGCAGACCCCAGCCCTCATCCTCGTTCTTGTATTCATGCGCCGCGCCGATTGCGAAGGTCGGCATCCGGTCGAGGAAGAAGCCGAGGCCGTGGTCGTTGTAGATGTTGATCACGTAGTCGGGCTTATGTTCCTTGATCCAGGCATGGACCTTGGGATAGCCGTCGAAGAAAGGCTTCCAGTAGGGATCGTCGTAGAGTTCCTTCTGGATCGCGTTGCCGACGGCGGGAATGTGAGAGGTGGTGATGCCACCGAGAACCTTAGCCATGATCTGTCCTCCTCATGCCTGGCTGGCGAGGAATTCCTTGAATTCCTCGGTGGTTTTTCCGGTCTGCAGACCGCCGACATCCTGCACCGACAGCTTGAAGATGCCGGCGAATTTGGCGAGGTAGTAGATGTTCCCGCCGGCCTCGATCAGTCCGAGCACGTCGCGCTTGCGGATCGCTTCTTTCTGCTGATCGTTCAGGCCGTATTTTTCCATATAGGCCTCTTCATCGGCCTGGAACGCTTCCCGGTTCTCGGCCTTGTTGAACGAGTAGCACATCTTGTTGAGCGCATAGCCCTTCATGGCCTGCTTGCCGTCGAAGATCGTCGTGCCCGGAATGTCGATGTGATAGTGAAATCCTGGTTGGTCCATGACCTTTTCCTCCTACGCTTTCGTTATGTATACACGGGTGCGAAGAGGTGCGGATTTGACCTAAATCAAGTGGTCTGGGCGCGGGTATTGGAATGAATACCCGTTACGCAAAACTTATACTGCCTACTTCCTCGGTTGGGCGGGAAATCGGCGAAAATACAGGCCGCTACGACAAAAAGCCCGGATCGCTGAGCGTCCGGGCTAAATTGCTTCTCATGTCTTTTCTGGTGGACGCGTGGATCCCGCGTGCTCAGCCCCAGTAAAGGCGCATCGGATTGTCGATGAGGAGTGCCTTTTGCAGGGCTTCGGTGGGGGCGATCCGGGGAATGAAATCGACGAGCATGCCGTCGTCCGGCACGTGGGATTTCATGTTCGGATGCGGCCAGTCGGTGCCCCATATGACCCGGTCCGGGAAGCGCTCGACGAGAACCTTGCCGAAGTCGACGACATCGTCATAGGGCGGGCCGGCGACCGTCAGACGTTCCGGGCAGGTGACCTTGGTCCAGATGTTGTCGTTGTCCCGGAGCAGGTTGACGAACCGTTGGAAATCCGGGTGGTCGACCCCCTTGGTCACGTCCGGCCGGCCCATGTGGTCGACGACGATGGTGGTCGGAAGCTGTTTCAGGAACGGGGTCAGGTCTTCCAGATCGGGCGCTTCGAAATAGACGACGATGTGCCAACCGAATGCCTTGATCTTTTCCGCAATGCCGAGGAACACGTCTTTGGGCGTGTTGTCGACCAGGCGCTTGACGAAGTTGAAGCGCACGCCACGCACGCCGGCCTGATCCATTTCCTGAATCTCTGCCTCGGTGATGTCGGGGCCGACGCTGGCAATGCCGCGCGCCTTGTCGCCGGCGGCCTTGAGCGCATCGACCAGGGCGCGGTTGTCCTTGCCGTGGCAGGTGGCCTGCACGATCACATTGCGGTCAAACCCGAGATAGTCGCGCAGCTCGAACAGCTTTTCCTTGGGCGCATCGCAAGGAGTGTACTTGCGTTCGGGCGCGTAAGGAAACACATCGGCCGGGCCGAAGACGTGGCAATGGGCGTCAACGGCACCCGCCGGCAGCTTGAACGTCGGCTTGGACGGGTTGGGATGGAACGGAAGATAATCTTTATCCATTGGAACGTAAGTCCTGTAATTTTAAAGCTGAAGACGTCCGGGAAGCGAGTAGGCGCTCACCTCAGACATACTTCAATCCTTTTTCGGCTAGGCGGCCGCGCATGTTGTAGATGTCGAGGCCGAGTTCGCCGGCGGCAAGCCGCTTGCGCTTGTCCTCTTCCGCAGCCTCCCGGGCGCGGGCCTTTTCCAGAACGGCTTCGGCCTCCTCGCGGCGCACCACGCAGACCCCGTCATCGTCGGCGACGATGATGTCGCCCGG
>SWCF01003660.1_pt1 | contig 251187 bp, 231 predicted proteins | sample 4690081 | NCBI WGS metagenome assembly SWCF01 (sample SAMN10267280, study PRJNA491770) | bioreactor metagenome | isolation source: DHS bioreactor inoculated with | place: Japan: off Shimokita Peninsula
GGGGGGCGGATACGCGCGTGAGAAAACTCATCCATGCCTCTCCCCCATTGTCATTCCGGGATTTATTCCCGGAATCCATCATGATGAGCCCCCACACGCCTCAGCCGCAAAGAAACTTATCCCCGCACCCACAACCTCCCCCATACTGCCCTCACGAACCCGCGCATATGGACGCAAGCGCAACGAACGTTTGGGCGGGGTCGGTCCGGGTTCCTTGCGGGTCGCCGCAGGGAAGGCCCAAACGTCACAAGCGCCGGACGGCGTGAACCGGCCGCCTGATCTCGGTTTCGAGGCTGGCGCGATTTTGCTAACGCCGTCGTACTCTCGAAAGGGAGAGGGGATTGACCCTAGCCTTCTGAAGGGCGACTAAGCCAAAAACCCCGGTCATGAACGGCGAAGCTGGCTTCGCTTACTACCACAATCGGATGAAGCTTGCTTCGCCGTTCATCGCCCACCCTTGTCCCCCGAGGCCCATGGCCGTCGGCCGCTTCTGCGCACCCGGACTCTTAAGATTATCCCGGACGAGCGCAGCGAGGACCCCGACGCACCATTGCGCCGCCCCGCCGGAGGGCCAGCGCAGCGCATAGGTCTGGCTTTGGGACCGTCTAGCGCGAAGCGGTACGGCCCGTGAGGCAAGGGAAACAACCGCGCGCCGTGAAACAAAACTAATGCCTCAGCCCCGGCGCCTCCTGCCCGGTGCTTTCCACATATTCGCGATACCCGCCGCCGAAGGTCCGCACGCCCTCGGGAGAAACCTCGAGCACCCGGTTGGACAATTCAGCCAGGAAATGCCGGTCGTGCGACACGAACAGCATCGTGCCCTCGTAATTGGAAAGCGCCTCGATCAGCATCTCCTTGGTCGCGATGTCGAGGTGGTTGGTGGGCTCGTCCAGAACAAGGAAATTGGGGGGATCGAACAGCATCATGGCCATCACCAGCCGCGCCTTCTCCCCACCCGAAAGCACCCGGCATTTCTTTTCAACATCGTCGCCGGAAAACCCGAAACACCCCGCCAAAGCCCGCAGCGGCGCCTGGCCCGCTTGCGGGAATTCGCTTTGCAGCATCTCAAAGATCGACTTGTCCCCGTCCAGCACATCCATGGCATGCTGGGCGAAATAAGCCATCTTGACCGACGGTCCCCGAGCCACCGATCCCGTATCCGGCTCAGCGGCCCCGGTCACCAGTTTGAGGAGTGTCGATTTGCCCGCGCCATTGACCCCCATGATCGCCCAGCGCTCCTTGCGCCGCACATGAAAATCGAGGCCATCATAAATGGTCTTTTCGCCATATGTCTTGGCAACGCCCTTCAATACCGCCACGTCCTCGCCCGAACGCGGGGCGGGGCGGAATTCGAACACCACCTTTTGCGCCCTCTTGGGTGGCTCGACCCGGTCGATCTTGTCGAGCTTTTTCACCCGGCTTTGTACCTGTGCAGCGTGGCTCGCCCGCGCCTTGAACCGCTCGATGAACTGGATTTCCTTGGCCAGCATCGCCTGCTGGCGCTCGAACTGGGCCTGCTGGTTCTTGTCGGCAATGGCGCGCTGGGCCTGATAGAATTCATAGTCGCCCGTATAGGAGGTCAGCGTGCCGCCATCGATCTCGATGATCTTGTTGACCACCCGGTTCATGAACGCCCGGTCGTGCGACGTCATCAGCAGAGCGCCGGAGAAATTCTTGAGGAACTCCTCAAGCCAGATCAGGCTTTCAAGATCGAGATGGTTCGACGGCTCGTCGAGCAGCAGCACATCGGGCCGCGCCAGAAGGATCTTGGCCAGCGCAACCCGCATTTTCCAGCCGCCCGAGAGCGCCCCCACGTCGCCATCCATCATGGCCTGGGAAAATCCAAGCCCGTCGAGCACCTCGCGCGAGCGGCCATCCAGCGCGTAACCGTCGAGTTCCTCGAACTGCTCGGTCACCTCGCCATAGCGCGCGATGATCGCATCCATCTCGTCGGCCTTGTCGGGGTCGCCCATATCGGCTTCGAGCTGCCGCATCTCTGCGGAAAGCGCCGCCACGGGTCCGGCTCCGTCCATGGTTTCAGCCACCACCGAGCGCCCCGCCATCTCGCCCACATCCTGGGAAAAATATCCGATGGTCGTTCCGCGATCGATGGACACCTGTCCCTCATCGGGGCCCTCTTCGCCGGTTATCATGCGAAACAGCGTGGTCTTTCCCGACCCGTTCGGCCCCACCAGCCCGATCTTTTCGCCTTTCTGGAGCGCAGCCGAGGCTTCGATGAAAACGATCTGCTTCCCGTTCTGCTTGCCGATATTTTCAAGACGGATCATGAGGGTGCTTCCAACAAAGACAAGGCCGCCCCCGTAAGAGCGGCCAATTCAGTCTGCCGTAAATCATTTTGCGGCGATCAGTGCAAGGGCACGCTACACCGCACCCATGCCGGCAAAATGGCTGCCAAGGAAATAGGGCCAGACGATTATCGCCAGGACGCCAGTCCAGAAATTGAGTTCCAGAAAGCCGATGGTGAACAGCCAGCCGACAAACCACAGCATGCCGACGCCGGAGTGCTGTTCGATCTTGATGCGTCTATCCATTTGGAAATCCCCCGATGCAAGAATGCATCAAAGAGATGGGGGATTTTCCCGCTATTGCAATATGCCGGTCTTATAGAGTGCGATCCGTACGCCATTGTTATCGATGCTGCTGCCGGTTTTTTCAAAAATCAGCCCCGTCGCTCGCGCCAGAGCTGGGTCAGCCGTCACCAGTCCCAGCCGCCAGCCGGAAAATCGCGTGCGCATGACCGTGCCCAGCGCGCCATAAAGCGGGTAGAGCTTTTTCCGGTCTCCGATGCGCAAGCCGTAGGGTGGATTGACGATCACCAGACCCACGGGCCCCTTGGGCGGCTCCAACTCGTTGATGGGGGTTTGCGCAAAGCGCGTGACCGAACTTACTCCCGCCCGATCTGCATTGGCTAAACTCATCCGGATCGCACCGGCATCCCTGTCGCTGCCGCAAAAGAGGAAAGGCGATGTACTGCTGCCCGATTGGGCTTTCATGGCCATCCACGCGTCGGGATTAAAGCGCGCCAGATGCTCGAATGCAAAGCCGCGTGCCCGGCCGGGCTTAAGCCCCAACGCCCACTCTGCCGCCTCGATCACGAAGGTTCCCGACCCGCACATGGGGTCGAGCACCGGCTCGTTGCCGCTATATCCGCATTCGCGCAGCAACAGTGCCGCTGTGGTTTCCCGCATCGGCGCCTTGTTGACTTCGAGTTTATGTCCGCGCCTGTGCAATCCCTCACCGGATGTATCGATGCTGATCGTGCACAGATCGTTGTCGATCCGCACCAGTACACGCACCGCGGCATCGCTTTGGATAGGCGCCCCCAACTCCTGCGCTATTGCCTTTTCAACCCGCTCGGCTGCCGCACCGGAATGATAGATTTTCGACTTCCGGCAACTCGCTTCAACCCGGACCGGAACGTCATTGCGCAGCACATGTCCCCAGGCCACGGCGCGGGACCGTTTATCGAGTTGCGCCAGGTGGCTGGCGCGAAAGCTGTCGATCCGCACCAGAACCCGGCCCGCCCCGCGCAACTCGAGATTGGCGCGCCAGACCTCGCTCCAGCCGCCCGAAATCTCGACGCCCCCCATCACCGGCTTGGGGTCAGAAAATCCGAGCTCGTGGGCTTCACTGCAAAGCGCGGTTTCAAGGCCGGGCGTGGTAACCAGAAAAATAGGGAAATGATCTTTGTCCATGCCTTTCCATATCCGGGCAAACACGCCGAGGCGACCAAATTATCGCCGTGCCGGCGACGCCATAAGATCGAACGGCCCGACAACCAGCGCCTCCAGCGGACCGCGCGCAAAATTGCGCCGCCAGATCACGGCAAACCCCATTGCGACGCCAGTGACCGCAACCACAGACACCATTGCCTCTCCAACGTTTTCGCGCCGCAACACCTGGCCGAAAGCGACAAGCGCGACAAGATGGGCAACGTAAAAGCTCAGCGCCAACTGCCCCAGCGCGACCAATGGCCGACAGATTCGGGGCCAGCGATCAGCGACAATGAGCATCGCGCCGGTCGCGGCGCTTGCCGCTCCAACCGCTCCGATGACCCAAAGCGGCATCTGGCTGTGCGGCGCGTCCGAGAGCAGATGGCGCCAGTCGGCCAGCCCGTCGGGCTCGCCGAAAAACTGCAGACCGGTCGCACTGATCGCTGCGGCGCTGACCGCCGCGGCACCTCCGGCCAGCAGCAATCGCCAGTGACATCGGTCAGACCGCAATTCCAGCCGACCGACCCACATGCCCCACAGCAGTGCCGGAGACCATGTGAGCAGGGGGTATGGCCCGGTGAGCAACAGCCCGCCCATCACGTCAAGCAGGCGATCGCCTACCATCACGGTTTCGCGGCCAACCAAGTCCGGCCATCGCGCACGGATGGCAAAATAGAGCGCCGGCCCGCAGATGGTCATAATCCCGGCAAGGCGGGCCAAAACCCGAGACGGAAGTGTCATCACGACGATCCCCAGCACGTAAAAGATCGCATAGTTATGCAAGATCACCGCGACCCCGTGATCAAGCGTCTGCAGCATCAGGCCGAGCGGAAGGAAAACCAGTGCCACCCAGCCGAGCCGAAGTCTGGCAACAGTCAATTGTTCCGGGCGCATCGCAAGAAGCGATATACCGATCCCGGCGATGAAAACGAAAAGGATCGACGCTCGGCCATGCGGCAGATTGTAGAGGATTTCTGCCAAACTGGTTCGATCACGCGGGCCCACATGAACCATCAGCATGCCCACAACGGCGAGGGCCCGCGCCGCATCGATCCCGCCGATGCGCGCTGTGTGCTGCTGGTATCCCTGATCGTTCATCGGCTTCCGTATTCCACGAGAAAGGGGCGCCCTTCCGGACGCCCCTTGTCAACCCAATTGTCGATCGGCAGTTACTCGACCGCTGGCTCGGTCGGAGCCGCCGGGTCGGTCGTCACCGCAGGATCGGCAGGCACGCCGCCATCCTCGGGTGGAGGCATGTCACACGCGGCAACGGCCAGCATGAGCGGCAGAACCAGAAGGGTAAGAAACTTACGCATTTATTGGTCTCCTTTTCATTCTCAAAACAAAATGGCCGGTGGCAGGAATGGTTCCCATTGGGTACGGCCATCGGCCGGGCATTCTGAAAGCGGCATCGTTTTGACGCTCTCAACAGTGGAAACCAACGATGACAAAAATGTGATCAGCAAGAATCGCCAGTCGATTCAATCGATTATTTCGAAAAGCCCTTGGTGCACCCATGCGCGACTCGACTAATAGTGGCATGGAAAAGGCAGTTTGGCCGGGCCACTTGGTACGCCATCGCCACACTCCGCCACCGTTCTTCAGGGTTTTCCCATCATGATCGCCGCTTCTTCCGACCCGGCCAACAGGCAGCTGGGCAACCTGTTCCAGCCGATCTTTTCGGGCCTGCTTGCGGCATTGGTCGGGTTTGCAAGTTCGTTCGCCATCATCTTGCAGGGCTTCGATGCCGTGGGTGCCACCGCGGCCCAGGCTGCGTCGGGCCTTTTCGCGCTATCTTTGGGCATGGCTCTGGTGGGGGTCACCATGAGCTATATTACCAAGACGCCGCTCTCGATCGCCTGGTCGACGCCCGGCGCCGCACTTCTGATCACAACCGGCGCCGTTCAAGGCGGGTTCCCTGCCGCCGTGGGCGCATTCATTGTCGCCTCGGTATTGGTCGTAGTCGCAGGCTTTTGGCGCCCGTTCGGACGGGCCGTCGCAGCGATCCCCATGCCTCTCGCCAGCGCCATGCTGGCCGGCATCCTGTTCAACCTCTGCCTTGCTCCCGTAAGGGCCGTAGCCGAACTTCCCGCACTGGCCCTGCCCATTGTTCTGGTTTGGGCGGTATGCTTGCGATTTGCGCGCATCTGGGCCGTTCCGGCCGCCGTGGCGGTAAGCGCGGTGATGATTGCCATATCGACCGAGCTTCCGACCGATCTTTTCGCTAGCCCCTGGCCGGCGCCTGTCCTGGTTTTGCCGGTCTTCAATTTCGACGCGATCGTCGGCATAGCTTTGCCGCTGTTCGTCGTGACAATGGCTTCACAGAACATCCCCGGACTGGCCGTCTTGCGGACCAATGGATATCACCCGGACGTCAAGCCGATCTTCATTTCGACAGGCGTCGTCAGCGCCATCGGTGCGCTTATGGGCGGGCAACTCATCAATCTGGCCGCCATCACCGCCGCCTTGTGCGCCGGGCCCGAGGCCCACCCTGACAGGACCAAACGTTACATCGCAGCCATTGCAGCCGGCCTCGCCTATATTCTGTTCGCTCTGGGCGCCGGCATTGCGGTGGCTTTCATTTCCGCTGCTCCGCCAATCCTGATCGAGGCCGTTGCCGGGCTGGCGTTGATCGGCGCCATGGCGAACGCGCTTGTCGGTCTCGTCGCTGACGAAGATTTGCGCTTGCCGGCTGTTTTGACCTTCATAACGGCCGCCTCCGGTCTGTCCCTGCTTGGCATAGGTGCTGCTTTTTGGGGATTGATCGCCGGGGGGGCGTTGCACGTGCTCCTCAAAACAAAAAAGGCGGCCTAGGGGCCGCCCTTCAAACTGTTATTTGCGCAACGCCTAGAAGCGATAGCGGACCGTTGCCCGCAGTTCGTGGATGAGGGCGTGATCGATAGAATAGGGATTGGGCGCCGTGGTGTTTTCCAACCGGTTCATATAGATGCCGCGATACCCCAGATCGGCAACGATCGAGCCGAAATCATAACCGACACCGACCATGCCGGCCGCGGCCAGACTGGTGTTTCCACCCCAGTTGGTAGCCGTTGTCGCGCCCGGCTCGACATTACCCATACGGTTGAACGCAACGCCGGCGCCACCGCCAACATAGCCGAAAGCGCCGCCCGCAGCCGAGAGTCCCATGTCGCCGAGCCCGAAGTCATAATAGACGTTGGCAAGCGCGATGGTGGAACGAAGGTGCAGGTCGTGGCGCCCAAGCGCAACGGGTCCCGCGCCGGTGATGACTGTGGACATTCCGTCATTGTGCAGATGGTCCACTGTCACATCGAAACGCAGCCCGTCGCCGGTCTCGAAGCCGGCACCGATACCAGCGCTATATCCCCAACCGAACCGGTCGATGGAAAACAGCGACGGCGTCTGGCTTGGGTGATTGACCTCGGGAGCCCATGCGGCGTTGCCCCCCACACTGCCACGCAGGTAGAACGAGCCCTTGAGGCCCTCATCGACCGGCGGGACGTAGGGTGGGACATAGTCCTTATAGACAGGATAGTCGTAAGACACCGGATCGGCAGCCATGGCCGCCGTCGACACAAGCGCTGCTGCCACAAGGGCAGCCGAAGCGACCAGCTTTTTCATAGGCGTAAGTTCCCCAAGCATCAAATTCCCTAGAATTACGGGGAATTTAGAGGAACTTCCTTAAAGCGCGCTTAACCGTATGGCTTAACCGTAATGTCCGAAATCAGGCGACCTTACCGATGGCTGCCACGATTTCGCTGACGACCTGGGAAACCAGCGCCGCATCGTCGCCCTCGCCCATCACCCTTATGACCGGCTCGGTGCCCGACTCGCGGATGATCAGACGCCCGGTCTCGCCGAGCCGGATTTCGGCATCGGCAATCAAGGCCCGGACCGATTTGTCATCGAGGGGTTTGCCCTGCTTGTAGCGCACGCTCTGCAGCAATTGCGGAACGGGATCGAACCGGTGGCAGACCTCAGATACCGGCTTGCCCTCCTGCTTGACCACCGAGAGCAACTGCAACGCGGCGACCAGTCCATCGCCCGTCGTCGTGAAATCGGAGAGAATGATGTGGCCCGATTGTTCGCCACCCACATTGAAGCCCTTGCCGCGCATGGCTTCGAGCACATAGCGGTCCCCGACCTTGGTGCGCTCGAGCAGCAGGCCTTGCGCTTCGAGATAGCGCTGAAGCCCCAGATTGGACATTACCGTGGCGACGATCCCGCCGCCCGCGAGCTGGCCGCGCTGATGCCAGGAGGTCCCGATAACGGCCATTACCTGGTCGCCATCGACCATGTTGCCTTTTTCATCGACGATGAGCACACGGTCCGCATCGCCGTCCAGCGCGATGCCGATATCGGCCCGCAGCTCGCGAACCTTTTCGATCAGCGCCCCTGGCGCCGTGGAACCGCATCCATCATTGATGTTGTAGCCGTCGGGCGAAATGCCGATGGAGATGACTTCTGCGCCCAGCTCCCACAGCACTTCGGGTGCTGTCTTGTACGCGGCGCCGTTTGCGCAATCGACAACAACCCGCAGTCCGGTAAAATCCATATCGCGCGGCAGTGTGCGTTTGGCGTATTCGACGTAACGGGTGCGGGCTTCTTCGACACGGCGGGCTCGGCCCACTCTCGTGCCCCGCGCCAAACGGGGTGTGAGGTCGGAATCGATAAGGCTTTCGATCTCGGCTTCGAAACCGTCGGAAAGCTTGTATCCATCGGGCTTGAAGAGCTTGATCCCGTTATCATCGAACGGGTTATGGGATGCCGAAATCATCACACCGACATCTGCCCTGAGCGAGCGGGTCAGCATGGCCACGGCCGGCGTCGGCATCGGGCCGAGCAGCAGCACATCCATGCCTACGGCGGTAAAGCCGGCGGTCAGCGCATTCTCGATCATATATCCCGATCGGCGGGTGTCCTTGCCGATCACCACCCTGTGGGCATAATCGCCGCGCGTGAACGCAAGCCCGGTCGCCATGCCGACCTTGAGCGCCAGTTCCGGGGTCAGCTTTGGACCGTTGGCCAGACCACGGATGCCGTCGGTGCCGAAATATTTGCGAGCCATGGGAAATGTTCCGATTGTTCAACAGCGGGCCAAAGTATACCGCCCATCGTGCAAAAAAAAGGCAAACACGCTGACGCGGTAAAAGAGCCCCGAGTCAGGTCCGCTTTTCGAGGGCGAGGAAGCGGTAGGTATTGACCGTGGCAAAGGCTTCCGGTGAGCGGTAATCGGCCTTGAGACGGGCGACGATGTTTTCGCGCTCCGATTTCGGCACGAACAGGCCATAGGCCATTTTGAGGAACCAATAAAGGATCGGCCGCTTGTTCGAGAGCAGCCCACGCACCTGATCGACCGTCGGGGCAACGAACCCGCGATAGACATTCTGGTCTATGGCCATGGTTTGCGCGGCGGCCAGGGTTACGTCCTCGTTTTCAGCGATGACAAAACCGGCCCGTTCGATAGCATCGACAAACTCCGAATAGCGATGCCCGCCGCCGGGCTGCCTGTCCCCCTGATAGGCATCGGATCGGAAACAGTCCGCGATTATCACCCGACCGTTGGGCGCGAGGATATGTTTGAGCTTGGCGAGGCTGGTTTCGAGATCGACATACTGGAAGCTCTCGGAAAACATGCAGACATCGAATGGACCTTCGCCGGAAAAGTCCTCGAACTTCGTCTCATGAACACGCGCATTGGGACCGAGCTTTTCTGCCGCCACTTCGGCCTGCAAATGGCTCGGCGTGATCATTTCGACGGTGTAGCCCTTGTCGAGCAGCAGCTTGGCCATCTCGCCGGTGCCGCCGCCTATGTCGAGAAGGCGGGCGGGGGCCGGTGGGATCAGGGCGAGAAGCTTATCGACATAGCGCTCCTGCGCCATACGCAGCTGGGGGATGTTGGGGCGCTCGCCAGGTTCCCAAAGACCGTAGTGGAGCCAAGGACTGTCGGCAAAGGTCTTGGCGACATAGACATAGAGGTCCAGTCCTTCGGTCTTGGTATCGATCTTGGCCACGCGCTGCTTCTCCATCAAAGATGCTTCTCGGTACCCAAGAGCGCGCTTCGTGACAAGAGGCGCCGGCCACAGGCGGCTTGCCGCGTTCTAGAAATCCTCCCATTCGGAGCTGATCGCCGCATTGCCATCCACCTGATAAGCGCGCCGCGATGCCGCAACCGTCGGGCGGGCCACGGGCGCTGGTTCGTTGTCGGTCACGGTGAACACCGCAGCGATACGGTCGAGTTCGACAGCCTGGCCTTCGGTCTGCTCAACCGCCGCGTTGGTCTGTTCGACCAGAGCGGCATTGTGCTGGGTCATTTCGTCCATCTGCCGAACCGCGCCGTTCACCTCCTCGATAGCCGAGGATTGCTCGGATGCCGCCTTGGCGATCTCTTCGATGACAGCCGAGCTGTCTTCTGCCCCCTGCAAAATATCGAGCAGCCGGGCCGCGGCCTGTTCGACGAGCCGGGAGCCCACGGCCACTTCGGCGGCGCTGGTTTCAATCAGCGCCTTGACCTCTGCCGATGCATCGGCTGCCGACTGGGCGAGCCGGCGCACCTCGATCGCGACAACCGCAAAGCCCTTGCCCGCTTCACCGGCCCGTGCCGCTTCCACCGATGCGTTAAGCGCCAGAAGGTTGGTCTGGAACGCGATATCATCGATCATGCCGATGATGTTGGAGATCTTGGCCGAGGAGGCGGAAATGCGCTCCATGGCCTTGTTGGCCTCACCCATGACCGTGCCGCCTTCGCTGGCGCTGGCCGAAAGTGAGCGCGCCTTGTCGGCTGCTGTTCGCGCCTGTCTCGCGCTGGCGACAACCGCTCCGGAAAGCTGCTCCATGGCGGCGGAGGTCTCCTCGATGGTCGCGGCCTGCTTGGTGGTGCGGTCGGCCAGATCGTTGGCGCCGGTGAGCAGTTCACTGGTTGCGGTCTTGACCGCGCCCGAGGTCGATTTGAGGCGGGAGACGATATCGACCAATTGCTCGAGCGTCTTGTTGTAGGCCTGCCGCAGCGCTTCGTACTGTCCGGTGAAACTCTGATCGATGCGCCCGCGCAAATCGCCCCCGGCCATGCTTTCAAGGCTCCGGGTCAACAGCGCGATGATCGCCTCCGCGCGTTTGCGCTCGGTGATGTCGGTTGCAAATTTGATGATTTTGACAGGCTTTCCAGCTGGATCGAGGATCGGATTGTAACTGGCCTGGATCCAGACATCCTTGCCGCCCTTTCCTATCCGCTGGAACTCACCGGCCACGAACTCTCCAGCGCGCAGGCGTTCCCAGAAATCGGCATAGTCACGTGATGCGGTGTATGTCGGATCGCAGAACATTGCATGGTGCTTGCCGGCGATCTCTTCGAGGCCATAGCCGAGCGTTGAAAGGAAGTTCTCATTGGCGGTGATGACCTTGCCATCGAGAGTGAACTCGATGACCGCCTGTACCCGCCCGATGGCGGCAACCTGAGCCGCGTGATCGGCAGCCTGCAACTTTTGCGCCGTGATGTCGGTGGCAAATTTTATGACCTTTACCGGCTTGCCGGCCCGGTCGAGGACCGGATTGTAGCTTGCCTGTATCCAGATTTCCCGACCGCCCTTGGCAAGTCGCTTGAATTCGTCAGCCTGGTACAGCCCCTGCGCCAGACTCTTCCAGAAGGCGCGGTACTCATCGCTGCTGGCGTAATCGGACGGAACGAACATCGAATGATGCTTGCCCACGATCTCTTCGAGTGCGTAGCCCATGGCGGCGAGAAAATTTTCGTTGGCGGTCAGAATAGTGCCATCGAGCGCAAACTCGATCACAGCTTGCGAGCGATCAATGGCCTCTATTTTCGATTGCGCCTCACGAAACGTAGCGCCTTGTTTTCTGAACATACCCAGTACCCCCAAAATGCCTCGCACCGCAGGCATCACCTCGTCCCTGCTCATACATTCGATCATCTTTGGTTAAACCGCCGTTTAGGAAAGCGGTAAGGTGATTTACATAGGTTAATCAGAGCATGCAGAAGCCGCCGACGGCCAATGGCCTCGACTTGCTGATCGCCATTCGAGCTTAGCTCTCCTGGCCTTCTCACCTCCAATCGTGCCACCGGCACGATTGGCCGAAGGACGGATCGAAGAACGGCATGGGGCGATGAACGCTCCGCACTGTATTTTGTATATATGAAGCGATCATCGCCCCACGCATCCGGGGTTTTTGGCTTAGTCGCCCTTCAGAAGGCTAGGGTCAATCCCTTCTCCCTTTCGGGGGTACGACGGCGTTAGCAAAATCGCGCCAGCCTCGAAACCGAGATCAGGCGGCCGGTTCACGCCGTCCGGCGCTTGTGACGTTTGGGCCTTCCCTGCGGCGACCCGCAAGGAACCCGGACCAAACCCGCCCAAACGTTCGTTGCGCTTGCGTCCATATGCGCGGGTTCGTGAGAGGGAGTATGGGGGAGGTCACGGAAGCGGGGATAAGTTTCTTTGCGGCTGGGAGCGCGGAGGCTCATCATGATGGATTCCGGGGACAAGCCCCGGAATGACAAGGGAGGGGTGGCATGTTCTCCATCATCTCACACTCCCCCCGCGTCATCCTCGGGCTTGACCCGGGGATCTGCAGCATAGGGCAGCCGGTGAAGGGGTTGGGGAGCGATGCATCGCGAGGGGTCGACACTTCTGCTGCGCTTGCGGACGCACTGCGGATCCCCTGTCCCCGACCTGATCGGCGACCCAGCGGCATCGCCCATGCTCTGGAGCGAGCGGCAGGGCACATGGGCCCGGCGTTCGCCGGGGCAGCGAAGGAGGGTCGCAGGGCGCGCGAAGGTATCACTTCTGTGGTGCTCAATGGCGACGCTGCAGATCCCCGGGTCGAACCCGAGGATGACGATGGCGGTGGCGCTTTTGTCCAACAAAAAAGGCCGCCTGAGGCGACCTTTCAAGAGAACGGGGAGCCCCTTACTCGACCCGTGTCGCCGGGTCTCCATCCGCTGCCGCGGCAAGTTGGGCGGGTAGAATGTCGAGCAGATAGCCCAGCGACAGCGGCGTCTGCCAGCTCATGGCCGCGTAAGCCAGGCCATTGCCGTCATCGAGCCACACCGAGCGGCCCTGCTTGGCGATGTCGAGGCTCTGATAGACCGGCATCGCTTCAACGATCCCCTGTTCGGAATTGGCGGGGTCGCCGATCGGCCAGACGGCAACGTCCATCTCCAGCAGATCCATGTTTTCCGGGCTGATGGTGATGCGATTGTCCGCCTCGGCGAGGTCTGCGAGTTGGGGCGGAAACACCAACCCCAGATCGACCAGGAACTTGCTGGCCAGATCGTTCGGCCCCCAGGCGGTAAAATTGGGCTCTTCATAATAGATATTGGTGCCGGTCATGCCCTCGAGCTCGGGATACTCGGACCGAACCCGGGCATAGCGCTCGTCGAAACCGGATATGATTTCGTCTGCCTTGTCGGTCGTGCCCGAGGTTGCAAGATCGATGACCTTCAACTCCTCCTGCCATGGTGCAGACCAGGCTTGGAAACCGGCAGGCGAGGCGATGACCGGCGCGATCTCTGAGAGACGTGCGTAGTCTTCCTCTTCCAACCACCAATAGGTGGCGATGATGAGGTCCGGATTCTGGGCAAGCACCCATTCGTAATTGATGCCGTCACCATCCATGATCTCGGGTTCGGCACCAAGCGCCTCCCGCTCATCGTCGGCCCAGGACCAGGTGGCGAACGGCTTGCCGCCGAACCATTCCCTGACGCCGACCGGCGCGACACCGAGCGCGTAAAGGAAATCCTGCTCATGCAGGCCCACCGAAACGACACGCTGGGGTTCGGACGGGACGGTGGTGGAGCCGTAATAATGATCGACGCTTACGGGAAAGGTCTGGGCGGCGGCGGGCCCGGCCAGCAGGGCTGCGGCGGCAAGGCTGGTTAAAACGATTTTCAGCATCGATGCGTCCTCCAAGATCGGTGCCGCCTCAATATATTTATGACTAAAATAATCAAGTTAAAAGTGCCCACGATGCAAAAAGGGCTGCCCGGAGGCAGCCCTTGGTTTTTGATGGATGTCGGAATGGAGATCAGGTACCCGGCTGGGGTTCGAGCCCGGCATCGGGTTCGCCTTCCTCACCACGCTTCTTGTGCGCCTTTCCGGCTTTGGGCACGCCGGTGGATTTGGGCGTATTGTCGTTGTCGATGTCGCGGACGGGCTGCTTGCCCTCCATCAGGCCGCGCAATTCGTCACCGGTCAGGGTCTCGTATTCGAGAAGCGCCTGAGCGACGGTTTCGAACTTGTCGACATTTTCCCGGATCATGGTGCGGGCCGCCAACTCGCCGTCTTCGACGAGCTTGCGCACTTCCTCATCGATCAGCTTGGCGGTTTCATCCGACATGTGCTGGGACTGGGTCACCGAATGACCAAGGAACACTTCCTGGTCGTTCGATTTGTAGCGCACCCGGCCGAGCTTCTCGCTCATGCCCCATTCCATGACCATCGAGCGGGCCAGATTGGTCGCCATCTGGATATCGCCCGAGGCGCCGGAGGTGACCTTTTCGGGACCGAACTTGTAGATCTCGGCCTCGCGGCCGCCGAACAGCATGGCCAGACGCGCCACCGCCTTTTCGCGGGAGAACGAATAGCTGTCCTTTTCGGGCAGGGTCATCACCATGCCCAGCGCACGACCGCGCGGGATGATGGTGGCCTTGTGGATCGGGTCAAGCTTGCCCACCAGCATCAGGTTGATCAGCGCGTGGCCGGCCTCGTGATAGGCGGTGAGCTTTTTTTCATCATCGGTCATGGCCATGGTGCGACGCTCGGCGCCCATCATGATCTTGTCCTTGGCGTCCTCGAATTCGGCGTGGGTCACGAACCGCTTGTTGCGGCGCGCGGCCAGCAGCGCGGCTTCGTTGACGATGTTCATCAGATCCGCGCCCGAAAAGCCGGGAGTGCCGCGAGCCAGAACCTTCAAATCCACATCGGGAGCCAGCGGCACCTTGCGCACGTGAACCTTGAGGATGCGTTCGCGCCCGGCCACGTCGGGATTGGGCACGACGACCTGGCGGTCGAAACGGCCCGGACGCAGCAGCGCGGGATCGAGAACGTCAGGACGGTTGGTCGCCGCGATCAGGATGATGCCTTCATTGGCTTCAAAGCCATCCATCTCGACCAGCAACTGGTTGAGCGTCTGTTCGCGCTCGTCATTGCCGCCACCGAGCCCGGCGCCACGCTGGCGGCCGACAGCGTCGATTTCGTCGATGAAGATGATGCACGGCGCGTTCTTTTTGGCCTGCTCGAACATGTCGCGCACGCGGGACGCGCCGACACCGACGAACATTTCCACGAAATCCGAACCCGAAATCGTAAAGAACGGCACATTGGCCTCGCCGGCCACCGAACGGGCGAGCAGCGTCTTACCGGTACCTGGAGGGCCGACAAGCAGCACGCCGCGCGGAATGCGGCCGCCCAGCCGCTGGAACTTGCCCGGATCGCGCAGGAATTCGACGATTTCCTCAAGGTCCTGCTTGGCTTCCTCGACACCGGCCACGTCCTCGAACGTCACCTTGCCCGAGGATTCGGTGAGCATCTTGGCGCGCGATTTGCCAAAGCCCATGGCGCCGCCGCGGCCCCCGCCCTGCATCTGGCGGATAAAGAAGAACCACACGGCGATCAGAACGATGAACGGCAGCCAGCTCGAAAGCAGGATCGACCAGAAGGGCGAACCTTCAGGCGCGCGCGCCGTGATCTGGACGTTCTGGTTCTCGAGCCGCTCAACGATATTGGCACCTTCGGGGATGGTCACCTCGAACCGTGTGCCTTCGTTTGTTCTGCCCTGAACCGTATCGTTGATGATGGTGACTTCGGCGATCCGGCCATTGTCGATGTCATTTACGAACTGGCTATAGGTCCGCTCCACCGTCGAGACGGTTCGGGTCGAGGACTGGAAAACCTGAAACAGCCCCAAGAGCATGAAAAGGATAACCAGCCATATGGCCAAGTTCCGAAAGTTTCCGTTCATCAATCCTGTCCTGGTCGGGCCTTGCCCTTAAGGTTGCAGCCGCCCCTTTTCTGGGGCCGCGCGGCACACGACGTGCCATAATTGTTGAGGCCGAATGTAAGGCTGTCATTCGGGCGATACAAGGGCAACAGGCCCGTCCGGTGGCCGATTGCCGCAGTTTCCAGCCTATGAGGTTAACGGGATCTGCGTCACTGAAAACCCCTCGCCGACCTCAAGGCTGCCGATGGCGGCAATTTCGCCCCGCCGGTCGCGAAGAAGCGGCGCCGTGCGCAGACCGGCGACCGGGCCCGACAGCGCCTTGCCCGTCAGCTCCTTGAAGGCCTTGCGGGTCAAACCCGTCGCAGGCCCGATGGTTCCGGCCTTTGCCGCTGCGACGACGAAACGGCCGTCCCAGACAAGGGTTTCGCCCGGGGAGAGACTGGCCGTCGGCAGCCCCACCCGTCCGGCCTCACGATGGATCACGATTGTGTTTGCATCGGCCAGAACACGGGCGCCCGCAAGGGTGGCCGTGAAATGCTCGCCGGCGGCTACCCGCCCGGCCAAAGCTTCGATGCGGGAAAGAAAAAACGAGTGGCCTCCCGAGGCCGCGGCCAAAAGCCTCTCGATAACGCGAACCTTTATCTCAGGGTCGGCAGTTTCAATCGCTGTGCGATCGATCCGCACGATTCCCAGGGGATCGAGCGCGCCATGCCGGGTGATGAACCTATCGGCCTCACGGGCGGCGAAAGCATCGATGCGCTGAAGCCGTTCGGCCATTTTGCTCAAACGATCCGGTCCCAGCCCGAGTTCGGCAAGGCCCGGCAGCGCGTCGCGCCAGCGGGTGCGCTCATAGGCACGATCGGTGTTGGAGGGATCTGAGGCCGGCGACAATCCGGCCCGCGCCACCAGCGTCGCCAGCGCTTCGGGGGGCACCCCGAGTAGCGGACGGAAAACCGAAACTGCCTCGACGTTCGAAAATGTCCGTATTCCGCCCAGCCCCGAAACCCCGCTGCCATGGGCGAGCCGCATCAGGATTGTTTCGGCCTGATCGCGCTGGTGGTGGGCGGTGAGCAGGATTTCGGCTCCGTCGGCTTCCATCGCCTGCCCGATCAGTCCGTAGCGGGCGCTTCGCGCTGCGCTCTGCTTGCCTGTCACCGGCTTGTCGCCAGTCCAGACCAGCGAACGGCACGAAAGACCAAGCTTTTCGGCCTCGGCAACCACCATCGCCGCTTCCGCCCGCGCTTCGGGCCGCAAGCCATGGTCGACCGTATAGACAATGGCCTTGGGCTTTCTGCCGCTCCAGGCCGCATACAGCAGCATCAGCGCAAGCGAATCGGCCCCGCCCGAGACGGCGAGGCCAATGGTTTTCCGATCGGCAATCGGAGCGAAGAGCCCCGCGGGGTCAAGCCCGCACAGCGCGATGTCGGCCGGTGTCAGCACCCCGCCCGCGCCTGCTCGGCCGTCACCCGGTCCTTGAAGGCCTGAGTGGAGTCCGGATAGCGGCGCAGCACCTCGCCATAGGTCCGGCAGGCGGTATCGAACTCCCCGGCCCCATGCAGTGCAACCCCAAGGCTGAACAGCAGATCGGGCGCCCGGGTCGATGTCGTGTAGCTCTCAAACCCTTCGAGCAGCACTTCGGCCGCTTCGCCATAGGCAGCGCGCTCGATCAGCGTTTCACCCAACCAGTAGGTCGCATCCGGCGCCTGCTGGTGGTCGGGGAAGGTCTCGATGAACTGGCGGAACTGGTTTTCCGCAAAAGCGTATTCACCGCGCACCACAGCGTCATAGCCCGCCTGATACTGCGCGTTCGCATCGCCATCCTCGAGGGGGATCGCATTGGGATCGAAACTGAGATCGAGCGGTTCTGAGGGCGATGTGCTGCCCAGCTCGCCCTCCGGCGGGCCAAGCACAACGCCATCGGAGCTCTCAGGGCTCGGCTCCTGTCCGAACACATCACTGGCATAGAGGTTGTCCTCGCCGCCCGTTTCGCTGCCATCCATGAGGTCGGAATCGCCCACGAGCGGGTCGATAACGGTGGCTGCGCCGGGCTGCGGCTCGACCTGGGACTGGGGCTCCTGCGGCAACCGATCGGCAGGCGTATCGCCGCCGGAGGTGGTTACCGCATCAGTTTCCCCCAGGCTCCCGCCCTCCAGCTGCTGGAAGCGGTACTCATTGTCTTCCTGGGTGCGCTCAAGCAGGCTCTGGAGTTGGGTGAGCTGGAACTGAAGACCCTCGATCTGGCCCGAATTGAGCCGCACCTGCTCTTCGAGCTGGTCGATGCGAACCTGCATGGTGGCAAGGTCATTGCCCTGCCCCTGCCCGGCAACGGTCATGGAAAGAGTCAGAAGTCCCGCTGTCGCAGCGATCACGGCACCTTGCCGCCATCGCCTCGTGAGCGTCGTCGAAAGCCTTGGCACAACAAATCTCCTTTAAGCGCGCCGTCCCTTGCACAGGCAACGCAGTTCAATGATTTAAGGATGCGCATTTAAAGCAGGTTTTTGGCAAAAAAGAAGCGCCGGGACCAGATACGCGGTCCCGACGCTATGCCTCCAGATTGGCATTCGTGAATTGGATGGTCAGTTTGTCAAAACAGTGACGGCGCGGCGGTTCTGACTCCAGCACGAAATATCGTTGCAGATCGCGACCGGGCGTTCCTTGCCGTAGGAAACGGTCGACAGGCGATCCTGCGGAATACCGCGCGAGACCAGATAGTTGACGACGGCCGTGGCGCGGCGGGCTCCGAGCGCGATGTTGTACTCGCGCGTACCGCGCTCATCGGCATGACCTTCGATCACGATACGGTATTGCGGATATTGCTGCAGCCACTGGGACTGCTGGTTCAGCGTCGCCTGCGCATCGGCGGTCAGGACCGACGAATCGGTTTCAAAGAACACCCGGTCGCCAACCGAAACCAGGAATTCCTGCTGGCTGCCGGGAGCGCCACCGCCGCCGGCGGCGTCGCCGCTGATATTGCCGACGCCTGTGGTCGGAGTGCGGGCGCAGGCGGCGACAGCAACGAGCAAAACCGCCAGGAGGAGGCCTTTGCCGAAACGAAGAAGAGGCATGGTCGAACCCATAGCGAAAAGCTCCAGAACCGGAAAATTGTGGTTAGCATTTTTACAGCGCGTTATCTTAATCGCGCGTGTGTGGGCATAGTTAATCTTGTGCTAATCGGGCGCAATTGGGGCATTTGCCCGGCAAAAGGCGTTCCGAAACAGGACGCCTCTCAAGTGTTGCACGACTGCAATCGTCCGATCAGGACAAGAGCGGACCCCAGGCCGGATCGGACGCAAAGCCCTCTGTGGGAATGCGCCGTTCGTTTCGGCCCCAGATGTCGATGGAATAAAGCTGGGATCCGTCATTGCCGCCCGGATCGCGGAAATACATCAAGACCCGGCCATTGGGCGCCCATGTGGGGCCTTCGGCGTGATAGGAGGTGGCAAGGATGCGCTCGCCCGACCCGTCCGGCCCCATGATGCCGATCGAGAACTGGCCGCCCGACTGGCGGGTAAAGGCGATAAGATCACCCTTGGGCGACCAGACCGGCGTCGAATAGGAGCCATCGCCATAAGAGATGCGTTCCGCACCGCCGCCGGCTGCCGACATCACGTAAATTTGCGGACGCCCGCCGCGATCGGATTCGAACGCAACACGCTGTCCATCCGGTGAATAGGACGGAGAGGTGTCGATGGCCGAGCCCGTGGTGAGCTGCTGGGGTTGCCCGCCGCCCAGATCCATCTGGTAGATATTGGTGACCGCACCATTGGTGACAGAAAACACCAGCCGGCGACCATCGGGCGAAAAGCGCGGGGCAAAGCTCATCTGTCCGAACCGGCCGATGGACTGGGCCTGACCCGACGCCATATTCACAACGAAAATACCTGACGATGTCGGGCCATCGAGCACCATATAGGCGACGAGCTGGCCATCGGGCGACATGCGCGGGGTGAGGATCTGCTGGGCGCCGTCGGTGAGATAGCGGATATTGGCGCCGTCCTGATCCATGATGGCCAGACGGCGCACCCGGTTGGCGCGGGGACCGCTTTCGGCGACGAACACCACACGGGAATCGAAATATCCGGTTTCGCCTGTCAGCCCCGTATAGACGGCGTCCGAAGCGATATGGGCGATGCGGCGCCATGAGCTGGCGTCGGCGCCATAGGATTTACCCGTGACCTGCGCGCCTGCCGTGGTATCCCATAGCCGCAGGCTCGACTGGATCTGTCCCGCCCGATTGACGTCCGCCATGATCACCGCATCGGCGCCGGTCGTACGCCAGGCGGGGAAATCGGGCGTCTGGTTGGGATCGCCCACCTGGGCGGGGTATCCGGCCGGATCGACCAGTCGGAACAGACCTGAATTGGTGAGGTTATTGCGCACCACCTGCGCCACCTCGGCCCCGAACGCCGCGTCAGCGGAAGCAAAGTTGGGAATGGCTATCGGCATGGGCGTGAAATTGCCGCCGGTAACGGTGATCTGCAACTGCGCCAGCGCCGGGCTGACAGCCATCATGGCGGCACCGGAAAGCCCCAGCCTGAGCGCAGTCCTGCGGGTCATCAAAGTGTTTTGCACGTCAGTCTCCATGTTTGACGGCCACAGCCGCCGCCTCGATCCGGATTACCAACCGGAGAAGCAAATCCAAGGTTGCGCCGATTAGCGGCAAATCGTGACCGAATATCGGTGGGTGGCAAGATTTCCGGTCGCTATTGCATTTTGGTCACGCATCACAGTCACCCTTTTTAAAGATCGCGCGGATCGAAGGTCACATCGACCTGCCGCCAGCTTTCGTATTTTTCGACCGGCAGCATGGTGTAGGGGCTGCAGCGCTCGACGGCGCGCTGGGCAGCAAAGGCGGTCGAGCGCATAAGATCGTCGGTGAGGGCCGACCGGATCTCGGTACCGGCAACCGATCCGTCCTGATTGAGCGTAACAAGCACGCGCACCGTCAACCCCGGAACGCTCAGCGCACCCGGCGGCGGCGTCCAGCAGCGGCGCATGGCAGCTGCCAGTGCCGATTGTTCGGACTGGGTCAGCGTTGCCGACTGGCCGCTGGGCGCTCCCAACGAGGATTGCCCACCTTCACCAGTGGTGGCCCCGCGTGAGGTCTCCTCATTGATCAGGTCGCCGATACGATCGGCCAACTCGTCCGACACCTGGCTCGATGAGTCCTGCGGCGTTGGTGTCGGCGTCGGCTCGGGCTGGCGCTGCGCTTCGGCAAACTGCTCGCGCAATTGCGACACCGCCGAGGTGACGCGCGGCGGCACCGGCGCGACAGGCTCTGGCTCGGATTCGGGCTCAGGCTCGGGTTCCGGCACAGGCTCAGGTTCCGGCACAGGCTCAGGTTCAGGTTCAGGTTCTGGCTCCGGAACAGGTTCGGGCGCAGGCTCAGGTGCTGGAGCGGGCGCTGGTTCAGGTACCGGTTCCGGTTCGGGCTCGGCTGCGGGCTCCGGTTCCGGCGTTGGCTCGGGACGCGGCGCCGGAGTGGGGGGCGGCGTTGGCTCCGGCTCGGGTTCAGGCTCCGGCTCGGGTTCCGGGGTGGGTTCGGGTGCCGGCGCTGTCTCGACCGTGGGCGCCGGAGACGGCGTATCGGAAATTTCGGGGTTGGGCTGGTCTTCTTCAGTGTTGCCGGTGCGTTCGGCAAGCTCGGCTTCAACCTCGGTATCGACGGCCGATGGTGTTTCGGTCTCGACGATCTCGCTTTGCAGATTGCCTGCCTGAATGTTGGAGAATTCCGAAATGGGGACCAGATCAACCGAAATCGCCGAATCCATATTGGGATCGAGCCGCTCGACGCTCGAGAGCTGCACGAGGGTGAGCCCGATAATGGCGATATGGCCGACGACCGATACAGTGGTCCCGATCCGCATGGACTATTGCCCCGAGCTGTCGGCAGTCGGCTGCTGCGTGATCAATCCGATGCGCGAATATCCGGCCGACGAAAGCGTGCCCATGACGTCCATAACCGTGCCGTAGCTGGCGGAGGTGTCGCCGCGCACATAGATGCGGTCTTCGGTCGACTCGGCCAGCGCGGCAACGGCATCCACCAATTCGGCGGACACCACCTGCTCGTCATCGACAAAAATCTCGCCCTCGGGGGTGACCGAAACCATGATGGGCGTGCGCGGCGTCTGCAACTCGCCCGCCGAAGACTGCGGCAGATCGACGGCGACCCCCGCCGTCATCATCGGGGCGGCGACCATGAACACGATGAGCAGAACCAGCACCACGTCCACAAAGGGCGTGACGTTGATTTCGCTCATCATGGCCCTGCGCTGGCCGCGACGACGGCGGCGTCCGCCCCCGTTCCCGCCTGCAACACCCATGCCCATTATTTGCGGCTCCGCGCTTCGAGCTGGCGGCCCAGAATGGCCGCGAATTCATCGGCAAAGCCTTCAAGCCGGCCCACCAGCTTGTTGGCATCGCCCGAAAGCTTGTTGTAGGCGATAACCGCGGGAATGGCCGCCACAAGGCCGATGGCCGTTGCAAACAGTGCTTCGGCAATCGGGCCGGCGACCACGCCAAGGCTGGCGCTCTGGGAGGCCGCGATGGATGAAAAGGCGTTCATGATGCCCCAGACTGTGCCGAACAGTCCGATGAACGGGGCTGCCGAACCCACGGTCGCCAGGAACGAGAGCCGGCTTTCAAGCTGTTCGCTTTCGCGTGCTATGGCGACGTCGAGAACCTTATCGAGACGCGCCTGCACGCCGAGATAGCTCGAGGCGTTCTGTTCGTGGGATCGCTTCCACTCCTTCATTGCCGCGACAAACACCGCCGCGAGCCCGCTGGTGGGGCGCTGGGAGAGCGTTTGATAGAGCTCCTCGAGCGACTGGCCCGACCAGAAGGTCTTTTCGAACTGGTTCATGTCGGATCGCACGCGGGTGAATTTGAGCGATTTGTCGATGATGATGGCCCAGCACCAGATCGATGCGGCCAGAAGGCCCAGCATCACCAGCTTGACGACGATGTCGGCCATCAGGAACAGGCCGATGGGCGAAAAATCGGTATGCGCCGCCGCGCTGCCCACTGCGTCCATAGCTTCCATTATGAGTCTTCCTCGGAGAAAAAACCTTGCCGATGGGTGCCCCGCCGCCAGCAACACCCGATGCAATCGCGGTCAAATTTGTCAAAAGTGAGAGACAAATGCCCACTATCGGTTCACCGCGACGCAGCAGTGCCGCTTGCCCCATTTATGGTCAAGAAAAGGTTAATAAACCCTCATGGCGTCATTGTGCTCGCGCGGATGTGAGAGGAACGCCCGGGCACGTGCTGCGTTTAAGGGATGCGCCGGCACAGCGCGCGGCGCGTTTTCAAAGAGAGGAGTACATCATGAAGATCGCACCCGTCCTTGGTGCCGGCATAGCCGCATTGATGCTCGCGGCCGCACCGGCATACGCTGAAATGACCAATTTCACTGCCGAACTCACCGCCGAGGCGGCCGGAGCCGCTGACTCCACCGCCACCGGATCGCTTGAAGCGGCCTATGACTCCGAAACGATGGAGCTCACCTGGACGGCCACTTATGACGGGCTGACCGGCCCGGCCACCGCCGCTCACTTCCACGGCCCGGCCGCCGAGGGCGAGGATGCCGGCCCTGTGGTGCCGATCGACGGAGACCTTGCCAGCCCCATCGAAGGCAGCGCCACATTGACCGAAGAGCAGGTCACCCAGCTCATGGACGGCCTGTGGTATCTCAATATCCACACCGAACAGTACCCAGGCGGCGAAATTCGCGGGCAGGTGATGCAGGCAGACGCCATGTAAAGCCGGCTCTGCCAAGACCCCGAGACACGGGGCTTTGCTGCTGAAGGAGGGTCACGGCCCTCCTTCTTTCAATTCGGGGCAAGCAAGCCGCGCAGGCGAGCCGGAAGCCGGACGGGGCGGCCCTTGTCGTTGAGCAGCACGGCGACGACACTGGCGCGACAGATGGTCTCCCCATCGCGTTCCAGCGTCTGCTCGAGCACAAAGCTCGCTCCCCCGGCCTTGGCCATTATCGTCCGGACCTCCAACAGGTCGTCGATATGGGCGGGCTTGTCGTAGGAAATGGTCATTTCGCGCACGGCAAAGGCGAGGCCCTCGGCGATCAGTTCGGAGTGATGGATGCCGTGAGCGCGCAGAAATTCGGTCCGCGCGCGCTCAAAGAACTTCAGATAAGCGGCGTGATAGACATTGGTGGAGAAATCGGTGTCCTCGAAATAGACCCGCACCGGAAACCGGTGAATGCCATCGGCCCCGATTTCTCCGCCGAATACGCTCACTCGGCCTCTCCCTCATCCTCGAACAGGCTCGCCTGCAAGCCGGCAAAACCCTGCGGCACCGCATAGCCCATGTGCTGGAACGACAGCGCCGTCATCATCCGTCCGCGCGGCGTGCGCTGAATGAACCCCTGCTGGATGAGATAAGGCTCAACGATTTCCTCGATGGCATCGCGCGGTTCGGACAGCGCGGCGGAAATGGTTTCGATGCCCACCGGCCCCCCACCATAAAATTCGGCAATGGTCTTGAGATAGCGCCGATCGAGCTGGTCGAGTCCCCTGGCATCGACATCGAGCCGCAACAGCGCCTTGTCGGCGACTTTGCGGTTGATCTCGGCAGCGCCTTCGACAAGCGCGAAATCGGTGACCCGGCGCAAGAGCCGCCCCGCGATGCGCGGTGTGCCGCGCGAACGTCGCGCCACTTCCAGAGCGCCGTCCGAGGTCATGGCCATGCCCATCAGCCGCGCGCCGCGCTCAACGATCTGGACCAGTTCCTCAGGGGTATAAAAGTTCAATCGCACCGGAATGCCGAACCGATCGCGCAAAGGCGTGGTCAACAACCCGGCGCGGGTGGTGGCGCCCACAAGGGTGAACTTGGCCAGATCGATGCGCACCGAACGCGCCACCGGGCCCTCCCCGATAATCAGATCGAGCTGGAAATCCTCCATCGCGGGATAGAGAATTTCCTCGACCGCCGGATTGAGACGGTGGATTTCGTCGATGAACAACACATCGCGCTCTTCGAGATTGGTCAAAAGCGCGGCCAGATCCCCCGCCTTGGCGATGACCGGGCCGGACGTGGCCCGAAAGCCCACGCCAAGCTCGCGCGAAATGATCTGGGCGAGCGTGGTCTTGCCCAGCCCTGGCGGGCCGACGAACAACACATGATCGAGCGCCGCCTGGCGCTGCCGCGCCGCTTCGATAAACACCTGAAGATTGGCGCGCGCCGCCTCCTGCCCGATGAACTCGGAAAAACCCGAGGGGCGCAGGGAAACATCGAGACTGTCGTCGCGGCCTTCGGCAGCATTGGTGAGATCGGTCATACTGGTTTGCTATTGCCCCCGGCGCCCGATTGCAACGGACCTCACGAACTCAATTCCCGCAAGCCCAGCCGGATGAGCTTTTCGGTGGGCGTGTCCTCGCCCTCTTTGGCCACGACCCGCGCCAGCGCGCTTGAGGCTTGCGCCTGTCCGTAGCCGAGATTGACCAGTGCCGAGACCGCATCGGACACATTGCCCGTGGCGACGCCTTCTCCCAGTGCGGTCTGCAGGCCCATGGCTCCGGCGTCGATGGAAACGCCAGCGGGAACCTTGCCCTTGAGTTCGGACACGATGCGCTGGGCCAGCTTGGGGCCGACCCCAGACGCGCGACCGACCATGGCCTTGTCCTGCAGCGCGATGGCCGAGGAGAGGTCGGAAGGCGAAAGGATCGAAAGGATGCCCAGTGCCACGCGTGAGCCCACGCCCTGGACGGTCATCAACAGTCTAAACCAGCTCTTTTCGCCCTCGGTGGCAAAGCCGTAGAGCCGGATCATGTCCTCGCGCACGATCATTTCGATAAACAGCACAGCCGCTTCACCAACGCGCGGCAAAGACTGCAAGGTGCGACCCGAACAATGGGCCTCGTAACACACGCCATTGACGTCGATCAGCGCGGTGTCATCCCCGAGCGTTTCAATGATGCCCTTGAGTTTGCCGATCATGCGCTCTTTGCCAGTTTGCGGTGTTGACGATGGTGGGCATGGCAAATGGCGATCGCCAGCGCATCGGCTGCGTCCGCCGATTTGAAATTGGCGGCAGGCATCAATGTCTTGACCATCAATTCGATCTGCTTTTTTTCCGCGTGACCGGTCCCGACCACCGACTTTTTTACGAGGTTGGCCGAATATTCGCCCACGGGCAGCCCCATCGAAGCCGGCGTCATGACAGCAATGCCGCGCGCCTGTCCGAGCAGCAGCGTCGAGCGCGCGCCGGCGTTGACGAAGGTTTCCTCCACCGCCGCTTCTGTCGGATGATGTTCGGCGATCAGCCGCATCAGCCCCTCATGGAGATGGACGAGGCGCAGGGAAAGCTCCTGGTCGACGGCCGGCGTCAAAACCCCGCAGGCGATAAAGCGCAGCCGGTTTCCTTCGGCCTCGATGATGCCCCAGCCGGTCCGCCGCAGCCCCGGATCGATCCCCATGATTCGCACGATATTCAACATGCCTCAAATTAGCCCGTTCCCGTCAGCCTACCAAGCGCAAAGTGAACAAACCAAAAACATCGGCAATTTTTCCCCTGACTTCACAGTCCGGGGCGTACGCCCAATTTTCCCCTTCCCGGCAAGATTGTGTTCATCCCTTACCGGATAGGGTTACCCCGGACGCAAACACTTTCGGTACACATTCATGGCACGCGAATTCAGACTGCCCCGGCAGGCCTGGGCCGGCATCGTTCGACGCACGCTCGGTCACATGGTGGTTGCAGTCCTGATTTCGGTGGCGCTGAGCTACATAATTCTCGAAGTGTTCTCGCAGGGAATCGGCGAAATCGGGTTGATAGTCGCAATTGTCGCACCGCTCGCGCTGGGCGGCCCGATGGTGTTCTACATGTCGGTGCGACAGTTCGAGCTGCAGATGGCCTATGACCGGCTCGAAGCGGCAGCGGCGCGCGACAGCCTGACCAATTGTTTCAACCATGGCGCATTTGTCGACGCGGTCAGCGGTGCGCTGCGCGACGAGCAGGCCGGCGGCGGCACATTGCTGGTCATAGATGCCGACCACTTCAAATCGATCAACGACCGCTTCGGCCACGCCAGCGGCGATACCGCGCTCAAGCTCATTGTGGCGGCCATCCGCTCCTCGGTCCGCCCCATCGACATCATCGGGCGATTGGGTGGTGAGGAATTCGGGGTCTTCCTGCCCGCTGCCGATGCCGAACTGGCAAACAGAACCGCCGAGATCATCCGGCAGTCGGTTCGGATGATCGAACTCGACGCCGGCGACAACGCCTGCGTTCTTTCCGTAAGCATCGGCGGCGCCGTTACCGCCGAACCGGTCGATTTCGGCGACATCTTCCGAAGCGCCGACGAACAACTCTATAAGGTCAAGGCGGCCGGGCGTAACGGCGTCAGTCTCGTTGTTCTGCTGCCGCGCCCCAAAGCACCCGCCGCGACAAAAGAGTCGACCGGGCTGGTCTATCGCGGTCATGAAATCAAGCGCAGCGCATGAAAAAGGCGGCCATCAAGGCCGCCCTTAAAAAAGCATATGCACCGGTCAGGCCGAAAGCTTGGCCATGTCCTCGTCGCTCATCTCGAAATTGGCATAGACGTTCTGGACGTCGTCATCATCGTCGAGATTGTCGATCATGCGCATCAGGCTCGCGCCCTTGTCAGCATCGACGGGCGTATTGGTCTGCGGCTTGAAGACCGCCTTGACACTTTCGGCCTCCCCGAGCGCTGCTTCGAGTGCTGTCGAGACATCGCCGATATCTTCAAAGGCGCAATAAATCGTGTGGCCCTCTTCGTCGGACTGCACGTCCTCGGCCCCGGCCTCGATGGCCGCTTCCATGACGGTATCTGCATCGCCCACCTTGGCGGGATAATAGATTTCCCCCACCCGATCGAACATGAAGGCAACCGAGCCGGTTTCCCCCATCGCGCCGCCGGCCTTTGAAAAGATGGCACGCACATTCGACGCCGTACGGTTGCGGTTGTCGGTCAGCGCCTCGACGATAACGGCAACGCCGCCGGGGCCGTAGCCCTCGTAGCGGACTTCTTCGTAATTGTCCCCGTCTCCGCCCTGCGCCTTCTTGATGGCGCGTTCGATATTGTCCTTGGGCATGGACTGGGCCTTGGCGTTGTTGACCGCCAGACGCAGGCGCGGATTCATCGCCGGATCGGGCATGCCCGACTTGGCGGCAACGGTGATCTCACGCGCCAGCTTGGAGAAGATTTTCGAGCGCACCGCGTCCTGACGGCCCTTGCGGTGCATGATGTTTTTGAACTGTGAATGGCCGGCCATGGTCGGACAGTTCCCTGTTTGGTCGTTAAAATGAGATTGGCGGGTTATAGGGGAGCGATCTGGAGAAATAAAGCCTCAGAATTGGGGCAGCGCTTGCGAGAGCGACCCACCGACACGCACGGGCTGGATTTGCGTGCACAGCCCCGAGGCCCTGTCTGTCTCGATTGCTACCCCGCACAGCGTGGCTTCCCCCTCGGACGGCGTGAACCGCGCCGTGGCCAGTCCGGTAACGAACCGGTTGAGCGGTTCTTCGAGTTCCATGCCGATCACGCTGTCATAATCCCCGCACATGCCCGCATCGCTCATCAGACCCGTTCCGCCACGCAGAATGCGGTGATCGGATGTCGGAATATGGGTGTGAGTGCCCACGACCAGCGAAACGCGGCCATCGAGATAATGGCCCATGCCCTGCATTTCCGAGGTTGCTTCAGCGTGAAAATCGACGACGATCGCATCCGCCTGTTCGCCCAGGGGGCAGCGGGCGATGGCGTTGTCGACGGCCCGGAACGGATCGTCCATCGGCGGCATGAACACCCGGCCCAGCGCATTGACCACCAGAACCTGATGGCCGTTGCGTCCGGTGATCATCGTTGCGCCACGACCCGGCGCGCCGGGAGGGAAATTGATCGGCCGGATCAGGGTGTCGTGGCGTTCGATGGCGGTCATCAACTCGCGCTGGTCAAACGCGTGATCGCCCAGCGTCACCACATCGGCGCCAGCATCGCGCAGCAATTCGTAATGGGCCTCGGTAATGCCGCGCCCGTGGCTGGCATTCTCGCCATTGACGATCACAAAATCGAACCGGTAACGCTCGATCATGTCCGGAAGCCGCTCGGCGACCGCGTCGCGGCCGGCCCGCCCCATCACATCGCCTAAAAACAGAAGCCTCATGCGCCCTCGAAGCGGCGCAGGCCGGTTTCGGTGACCAGAAGGTCGAGCGGCAGATCGTGATCGAGCCGGGGAATGAAATCGAGCTCCTGGGCCGCAAACGCGTAGCCGACAAGAAGCGGCTTCTTGCCCATCGCGGCCAGCGTCCTGTCGTAATAACCCTTGCCATAGCCCAGCCGGGTGCCGTGCTTGTCAAAGGCCAGAAGCGGAATGACGACGATATCGGGAGTGACGACAGGAGCGGTCTCGGCTGGTGCGAGCGTGCCGAACCCGGAAGGATAAAGCGGCTGACCGTCTTCCCAAAGTCGCAGCTCGAGCGGTTCGTCCTCACTGGTCACCACAGGCAGGGCGACTTTCTGGCCCGAATCCATCAACCGGGTCAAAAGCGGCTTGCAGTCGATTTCGTCGCGGATCGGCCAATAAAGCGCGACCACCTGATCCTTTTGCAGCGGAACGCCCTCGAGAAAGGTGTCGGCCGCCAATTTGGCGGCGTCGGCGCGATCGGCCTGGGGAACGGCCAGACGGCGGGCGAAAGCCTCCTGCCGAAGTGCCGCCTTTTGTTCTTCAAGCTGGACTTCGGTATCCGTCAAGCCACCCTCTTTCGCTCAAAATTTGTGCCGCCCTGGCCGTGGGATGTGTCGATCCCGGGAAACCTACTCATGTAGGTGGGCGCCGTTTATCCGAACCCACGGGTCCGGTCAGGGACAGCTCCCTTAAGGATCGATAAGGCCCCGGGGATGCAGTATCCTACACGAGCCGGGCAGCACGCGATCATATAGGCCTTTGTGAGCGCGCCGAAAAGTGGGTGCGGATCAAATGTTTTCTGCTGCGATGGACGCGGGGCCTATTCGGCCGGTGCGGCCCGATCGAGTGCCAAACCCTTCACGGCAACCGTGCGGGCGGAAAAGCTCAGCCCCACACTGCTCCAGGAGCGCGCGATATGGTCGGTCAGCGCATAGAAAAACAGCGTCAGCCCGACGATCTCGAGCCCTTCCTCGATCACGATCGCTACCGAATAGGCGACCGTATCCTTGCCGATTGCGTTTTCGAATGCGCCCCCCACCAGTTCCATGCCCAAAGCCCCACCGACATAGGCGCCGCCGGCCATGGCGAAAAGAACGGCGGTGCGGCGCGGAAGGCGCAAGAGGAACGGCACGTAGTACGCTCCGATCAGAGCCACGGCGATGGCACCGGGAATGACCCAGGAATAGTAGAACATGCCGGTGAGATTGAACGCGTTCCGCAGCGGCATCATCAGCGATTCGTGAAAGCTCGCCGCCTCATCGATCGCCATCAGACAGAAGATGGCGCCGAGGATCATCCATTGCCTGGCGTCCACACCGCCGGTGCGCCGTACCGCACGCCCGATGACCATCAGGGTGACCCCGATGGCCAGGATCAGCACCGCCGAATAGAACGCCGGCAGCGACAGTTCAGCATCGAGCGCTATGTGGCGCAATTCCTTGAGCGGGGTATCCAGCCCGATCCGTCCGATGACGATTTCACGCACGATGCCCAGAGCAATGATGACCGACGAAACCTTGGCGACCCATTGCGCACAGCGCGTGAGGTCAATAGAGAGAACAGGCGCTTTCGATGCGCTGGCAGACATGGCGATACCCCCGGTTGCCGGACGGTGCGGCCAAGTTCAATTGCCCGAAATGCGTTTTTTTAACCCGCACTGCCCGTTGCCCGATCTCATTTGCGGACCGGATCGATGGGCGATCAAAGGGGAGCGCTCACCGCAAGTCCAGCAATGTCGGCGTTAATGGTAAACTGCGGACTACGGGGCTGCGGACCCGGCAGGCTGCAAACTCTGCACCCCGGTACCGCATTTCTATTTCGTAAGCATTACTGGCGCACAAGCGGTGCCGTCCCTAGATTGACCTGAGCTTGCAGCGAACAAAGGGAACAGTTTCGATGATCACACCGGAATATGCGCGCACCATGGCCCGCTACAATGCCGAACTCAACCGCCGTGTTTACGGGGCGGCACTGCGGCTTTCCGATGAGCAGAGACGATCGGACGAAGGGGCCTTCTGGAAATCGATCCACGCAACGCTCAGCCATCTTTACTGGGCGGACCGCATCTGGCTCTCACGCTTCGGCGCCGCAAAGGCACCCGAGGTTCCAATCGCACGCAGCGGCGCCATGATCGAGGATTTCGATACCCTGTGGGCGCAGCGGCAGGAACTGGACCAGGTGCTCATCGAGTGGGCCGACGCCATGACGCCCGACGAAATCGCGGGCGATCTGTCCTGGCGCAGCGGCGCAACCGGACGCGACATGACCAAGCCGCGCGCCCTGCTCATCATGCAGATATTCAACCACCAGACACACCACCGCGGTCAGGTTCACGCGCTGATCACCCGGTTCGGCGAAAAGACCGGCGATACCGATTTACCGTTCGTGCTGCCCTGACGGGTAAATGCTCTAAACGCGTTCGAGCCGGATATGGGGCTCTGCCGGCAAGGCGATTTCGATTGCATCGCCTGCCCTGACCGAACCGCCCTTGAGAACGATCGTCATAATGCCGGTGCGCAACAGCGGCGTGCCGTCCTCGCGCTTGCCCACCATCAGCTTGAGCAGTCCGGGACTGAATTTTTCGATCTGCGAGCAGGGATTGCGCAGGCCGGTGACGCTCAGGCGCACCTCGCCGATGGCAAGAATGGTGCCGCGTGGCAGGCCGATGAGATCAATGCCCTGCGTCGTGATGTTTTCGCCCAGCGCACCGGGCGCCACCTCAAACCCCAGTCCATTGACCTCGTCGAGCAGTTCGGACGCGATCAGGTGAACCTGCCGCAAATTGGGCTGGGTCGGATCGACGGCCACGCGGGAGCGGTGTTTGACCGTCGTGCCCGCATGAGCATCGCCGGCAACGCCGAGTCCGGCGACGATATCGATGAACATGGCAGTTGTTTTGGAAAAACCGTGTCGGCGCGCGCAATGCACGCCAACGACCGAACCCGCCGAACTCACGAGTTGCCCTGGGGCTCCTGACCGGCGGAATCGACTGCCGTTGCGATCGATTCGATGCGGCGCGCCACATCTGCCAGCTTGGCGGCAAACTTGCTTTCCATGGTTTCCGCTTCGGCGGCCACGTCATTGCCTGCCTTGGTCACGGTCTGAAGCTCGGCCCGCAACTGATCGAGCTTGCGTTCGGCCTCGACAAGTTCATCGACCACCGCAATACCGGCCATGACCGTCAGGCGGTTGTCGCCGATCTCCCCGAACGTTCCCTTGTAGTCGTCGATGTAGCGGTTGAACCGGGTGGCCAGGGACGAGAGATGGGTTTCCTGCCCGTCCTCGCATGCCATGCGGTATTTGCGGCCGTTGATTTCGACGCTGACTTCAGCCACGGGCATCTCCTTCTTCGAGCACCGAGCGCACGCTGGTCATCGCTTCCTCTATCCGCCTCGCGACGATTTCTGCGGCCTGGTCGAGCTTGTCCGCCCGCGCATTGGCCCGGTCGAGATCTCCGGCCAGCCGCTGGCCGTCGGCCTGGAGCTGGGATGAGGTGCGCAACCGCCCCGACAGCGAACGAACCGAAGTGTCGAGCCGGTTCAGCGCGCGGTCGAGCCGTTCGATGGCGGTGGTGAAGCTCTCTCCGGTCGATGGCGATGTCACTTTGGGCGCGTCCTTCGAATCCATTGCCTCTGTGGCCCACAATAACCCCAAAAGTGGCGGAAATGGCAAGGGCACCCCTCGCCCCGCTACCGCCGTCACGACATTGACTCGATACCCGGACCTGTTATGTGTCTGCCTCGCGCGACCGGGCCGTCTCGTGCGGACCGCCGCATCGCCATTTTTCCTAACGTCGAACGCTTCGGGATACCATGACAGATAGAGCCAAACACGATGCCATGGCCAATGCCATTCGCGCCCTTTCCATGGACGCCGTGCAGGCCGCCAATTCCGGCCACCCCGGACTGCCCATGGGCGGCGCCGACATCGCCACCGTGCTGTTCACCAAGATCATGAAATTCGATCCCAAGGCGCCCCACTGGCCGGACCGTGACCGGTTCGTGCTCTCGGCGGGCCACGGCTCGATGCTGCTCTATTCCTCGCTGTACCTTCTGGGCTACGAGGACATGACGCTCGACGACATCAAGAATTTCCGCCAGCTTGGCTACAAGACCGCAGGTCACCCCGAATACGGCCACGCGGACGGGATCGAAACCACCACCGGCCCTCTCGGACAGGGCCTGGGCAATTCGGTCGGCATGGCGATCGCCGAAGCCCATCTCAACGCCGAATTCGGCGACGATCTGGTCAATCATTTCACTTATGTCTATGCCGGTGACGGATGCCTGATGGAAGGCATTTCCCAGGAGTCGATCTCGCTGGCCGGGCATCTGAAACTCAACAAGCTCATCGTCATCTGGGACAACAACGACATCACCATCGACGGCAAGGTCTCGATGGCGGATTCGACCGACCAGATAGCCCGTTTCAAGGCGGTTGGCTGGAACACGATGGAAATCGACGGCCACGATCCCGACCAGATCGAAGCGGCCCTTAAGGACGCCCAGAAATCCGACAAGCCCACGCTGATTTCGGCCAAGACGACCATCGGCTTTGGTTCGCCCAACAAGGCCGGCACCTCCAAGGCCCACGGCTCCCCCCTCGGCAATGACGAAATTGCACTGGCCAAGGCTGAACTCGGCTGGAAATACGGTCCGTTCGAAGTGCCCGAAGACCTGATGGATGCCTGGCGCCTGGCCGGCAATCGCGGCACCAAGGCACGCAGCGCCTGGACCGACCGCCTCAATGCCACTGACGCGGAAACCAAAGCGGAATTCGAACGCCGGATGCGCGGCGACCTGCCCGAAGCGCTCAAGACGGCCATGGCCGACTACAAGCGCAAACTGGCCGAGGAAAAGCCCAAGCTGGCCACCCGCGCCTCCTCCCAGAAAGCGCTGGAAGTCATCAACGGCGCCATGCCCGAAACGATCGGCGGCTCGGCCGATCTGACCGGCTCGAACAACACCAACACGTCCCAGACCCTGCCCTTCACCTCCAACGACTATTCTGGCCGCTATATCCACTACGGGATCCGCGAGCACGGCATGGTCGCGGCCATGAACGGCATTGCGCTCCATGGGGGGCTTTACCCCTATGGCGGCACCTTCCTGACCTTTACCGATTACTGCCGCCCCTCGATCCGACTGGCCGCACTGATGGGCATTCGTGTGGGGCTGGTCATGACCCACGACTCAATCGGCCTGGGCGAAGACGGCCCCACTCACCAGCCGGTCGAGCATCTTGCCGCCCTGCGGGCCATTCCCGGCCTTCTGGTCTTCCGTCCCGCCGACGCCATGGAAGCGGCCGAATGCTGGGAAATCGCCCTTGAGCGCTTCAAACAGCCGTCTGTCCTGGCGCTTTCGCGCCAGAACCTGCCCACCCTGCGCACCGAATACTCCAAGGACAACCTGTGCCTGCGCGGCGCCTATTCGATCTGGGGTGACAAGGACGCCGAAGTGGTGTTTTTCGGCACCGGTTCGGAAACCCAGCTTGCTGTCGAGGCCGCCAAGGAACTGACCGATGAAGGCATTTCCGCCCGCGCGGTATCCGTGCCGTCCATGGAACTGTTCGCTGCCCAGTCCGACGACTACAAGCGCACCGTATTCGGCAAGGCACGCGCCCGCGTCGCCATCGAAGCCGGCGTCGAAATGGGATGGTCGAAATTCCTCGGTGAAAACGGCCGGTTCGTCGGCATGACCGGGTTCGGCGCATCGGGCGAGATCAATGCGCTCTACAAGCACTTCGGTATTACGACCAAAGCCGCTGTTGAAGCGGCCAAGGCGCAACTTTAAGAGATTTTCGACTTCGGGGCGCGCAAGCGCCCCTTCCCTCCCGTTCGGCATACCCATACTCAAGGAGTAGCTCAATGACCGTCCGCGTCGCCATCAACGGATTTGGCCGCATCGGCCGCAACGTCCTGCGCGCTATCGTCGAATCCGGCCGCACCGACATCGAAGTCGTTGCCATCAACGATCTCGGGCCGGTTGAAACCAATGCCCATCTGATCCGCTACGATTCGGTGCATGGCCGTTTTCCCGGCACGGTGACGGTTTCGGGCGACACGATCGACGTGGGCCGCGGCCCCATCAAGGTAACTGCCGTCCGCAACCCCGCCGAATTGCCGCATGGCGAAATGGGCGTCGACATCGTGATGGAATGCACGGGCATTTTCACGTCCAAGGAAAAGGCTTCGGCACACCTGGAGGCCGGCGCAAAGAAAGTGATCGTTTCCGCCCCCGCCGACGGCGCGGACCTGACGGTGGTCTATGGCGTCAACCACGACAAGCTTTCGAGCGAGCATACGGTAATCTCGAATGCCTCATGCACGACCAACTGTCTGGCCCCGGTCGCTTATGTGCTCAACGAAGCCGTGGGCATCGAAAAGGGCTTCATGACCACGATCCATTCCTACACCGGTGACCAGCCCACGCTCGACACCATGCACAAGGATCTCTATCGCGGCCGCGCTGCAGCGCTTTCGATGATCCCGACCACCACCGGCGCCGCCAAGGCCGTAGGCCTGGTCCTGCCCGAACTCAACGGCAAGCTCGACGGCACCTCGATCCGCGTGCCGACCCCCAACGTCTCGGTTGTCGATTTCAAGTTCATCGCCAAAAAGACCACTTCGGTCGAAGAGATCAACGCGGCGATCAAGACCGCTGCCGAAGGCAAGCTCAAGGGCATTCTGGGCTTTACCGACGAAAAGCTGGTGTCGACCGATTTCAATCACGACCCCCATTCCTCGATCTTCCACATGGACCAGACCAAGGTCATGGAAGGCACTTTTGTTCGCATCCTGTCCTGGTACGACAATGAATGGGGCTTCTCGAACCGCATGAGCGACACTGCCGTAGCCTTTGGCAAGGTGCTCTGAGTTCACACGACTGCCAATCGAAGGGCGCTCCTCTCGGGAGCGCCTTTTTCTTGCCTATCGCCTGCCCTTGGGTCACTGTGATGCCCGAGGGAAAATTTCGAATTCCAGACCGAGTGGATGCGACCATGACTGCCGCCTTCAAGACCCTTGACGATTTCGAGTTCGATGGAAAACGCGTGCTTGTCCGCGTCGACCTCAATGTGCCCGTCAAGGACGGCAAGGTGGGCGACACCACCCGCATCGAGCGCGTGGCTCACACCATCCAGGAGATCGCCAACAAGGGCGGCTTGCCCATCCTGCTCGCCCATTTCGGACGCCCCAAGGGCAAGGTCGATCCCGAAATGAGCCTCAAGGTGGTGGTGGACGCCCTGCACAGGATCATCGGCAAGCCCGTTCATTTCGCGCCGACCGACTGGACCGATGTTTCCCAGGCAAGAAAGGTGATTGATGGTGCCGAGGCCGGATCGGTGGTCTTAATGGAGAACACCCGCTTTCATCCCGGCGAAGAAAAAAATGATCCCGAATTGGTCGCCACCATGGCGTCGTTGGGCGATCTCTATGTCAATGATGCGTTTTCTGCCGCTCACCGCGCGCACGCTTCAACCACGGGCCTGGCTCAAAAGCTGCCCGCTGCCGCCGGCCGCGCCATGGGAGCTGAACTCAAGGCGCTCGAAGCGGGTCTGGGCAATCCCCAAAAGCCGGTCATCGCCATTGTCGGCGGGGCAAAGGTGTCCAGCAAGATCGATCTGCTTGAAAATCTCGTCACCAAGGTCGAGGCGCTGGTGATCGGCGGCGGCATGGCAAATACCTTCATTTACGCCCTTGGCTATGATGTGGGCAAATCGCTGTGCGAACGCGACCTCAAGGAAACCGCGCTGCGCATCATGGACAAGGCCGAAGAAGCCCGCTGCGCCATTATCCTGCCCATCGACGGCGTGGTAGCCTGGCACTTCAAGGCCGATACGCCCTCGCGAGTCTATGGGCTGGACGCCATCGACAAGGATGGCATGGTGCTCGATGCCGGGCCGCAATCGGTTGAAAAGATCAAGACCGCTATCAACGAAGCCAGGACCATCGTCTGGAACGGCCCGCTGGGCGCCTTCGAGATGACCCCCTTCGACAAGGCAACGGTGGAAGTTGCCAGACACGCCGCCGAACGCACGAAAAAGGGGCTGCTGACCTCGGTCGCCGGTGGCGGTGATACCGTAGCGGCCCTGGCTCATGCCGGCGTCAAGGACAGCTTCACCTACGTTTCAACCGCCGGTGGCGCGTTCCTGGAATGGATGGAGGGCAAGCCTCTACCCGGAGTTGATGCGCTCGCGCAGGGCCAAGGATAGGTTGTTCCCGTTACCCGCCTAATCCCTTCGTTCAATACCCGAACGTCTAATCGATTGTGACCCTCACGTTCGGGTATTTTGAGCCCCATATTCACATCCATGGGGTTTAGCGTCCGATGTCTCGACTGAGCGAGATCGCCAACCAGCTCGTTGCGCCCGGCAAGGGCATCCTGGCCGCCGACGAATCCACCGGCACCATCAAGAAGCGCTTCGATTCCATCTCTCTGGAATCCACCGAAACCAGTCGTCGCGACTATCGCGAGATGCTGTTCGGTGCCACCGAGGCGATGACCGACTATATTTCCGGCGTCATCCTGTTCGATGAAACCATCCGCCAATCAGCCGCCGATGGCACGCCCTTCGTCGACATGCTGCGCGCCACCAACTGCCTGCCCGGCATCAAGGTCGATACCGGCGCCAAGCCCATGCCCGGCTATATCGATGAAACGGTGACGGAAGGCCTCGACGGCCTGCGTGACCGCCTCGCCGAATACGCGAGGATCGGCGCCGCCTTTGCCAAATGGCGCGGCGTCATCGGCATCGGCGAAAACAAGCCCACCCGCGCCTCGGTCCATGCCAATGCTCACGCCCTGGCCCGCTACGCAGCGCTCTGCCAGGAAGCCGGCATCGTGCCGATCGTCGAACCCGAAGTGCTGGCCGACGGCAAGCCGGGCGACCACACGATCGAGGTCTGCGAAAAGGTGACCACCGACACGCTGGGCGAAGTCTTCGAACAACTCCGCATGGCCGGTGTGGCTCTCGATGGCATGATCCTCAAACCCAATATGGTGATTCCTGGCGTCAACGGCCCCAAGGTTTCCATCGAAGAAGTCGCCGAGCGCACCGTGCGCACCCTCAAGGCCACGGTGCCCTCGATCGTTCCGGGCATTGCTTTCCTTTCGGGCGGCCAGACATCGGAACAGGCCAGCGCCAATCTCTCGGCGATGCACAATATCGGCAGGCTGCCCTGGGCGCTGACCTTCTCATATGGCCGCGCCCTGCAGGCCGAAGCCCTCCAGGCCTGGGGCGGCAAGGCGGAAAATGTAGAAGCGGGCCGCCGCGCCTTCATCCACCGGGCTCGCATGAATTCCCTGGCCTCGCTCGGCCAGTGGGCCCCTGAACTCGACAGGGCGGCCTGAACGGTTTTTCCGGCGGCAAGGCCGGAAAAGCGCTGGCATCGTACTGCCGAATAGTCTTCCCATACGCAAAGGGACGCTGTATCGACGCAGCGTCCCTTTTTTTGTCATTGTTTGGCGGCAAAGGGGAGCGAAACGACTGGGGCACCATGGCAGAAATATTTCTCATCGCAGAGCCGGAGATCACGGTTGAACGGCTCGAAGCCACCTTGGCACGCCTGCCGGCCGCCGCGCTTTTGCTCAAGGCCGGAGAGGAAGACGATTTCGCCTACACCGATCGCGCCAAAACACTGGCCAGGATCGCCCAGAAGCGCAATTGCGCCGTGCTGCTCGATAACCGTCCCGACCTGGTCCGGAAAGCCTATGTCGATGGGGTGCATATGTCGGGCGGCATAAAGGCGTTGCGCGACGCTATCGACGAACTCAAACCCGATTTCATCGTGGGCACCGGCGATATCGGCTCGCGGCACGAGGCCATGACCCGGGGCGAGCTTGAGATCGACTACCTGATGTTTGGCGACCGTGACGATGTGGATGGGCGCGAGATGGCCGATTGGTGGGCCGAAACGTTCGAGGTGCCTTCGGTCTATTTCGCCAAGGCGTCCCAAGACCTCTCCGGACTGAAATCAGAATTTGCCGCCTTTGCTGAGGCCGAATGGGACAAAATCGTGCCCGGAGATGCCGCATGAGAATATCTGCAGCGCTCCTTGCCGGATTGGTGATGCTTTCGCCCATCTCCGCGACGGCCCAGTCCGAGCAGATGGACGAGGCCCTCGACATATCGCGCATGCTGCTCAACCCGCCCGAGGGAGTGGATCTGGCCTATGGCGCTTTCCAGCGTGGTTATTATCTGACCGCCCTGCGATTGGCCGAACGCCGCGCCGCCACCGGCGACGCCGTGGCCCAGACCCTGATCGGGGAAATTCACGCCAATGGGTTGGGCGTCCCCCAGGACATCCCCCGCGCCATCACCTGGTATGCCCAGGCCGACCAGAATGGCGATATCCAGGCGACCTTTCAGCTCGCCATGCTCTACCAGACCGGCGCCGGCGTGCCGCGTAACCGCGAACGCGCCGCCGCCCTGTTCAAGAAAGCCGCCGAGGGCGGCCACATGGCGGCCAAATACAATCTGGGCCTGCTCCATGTCGAGGGAACCTATGCCGAACCCAACCTGGTCGAAGCGGCTGCATTGATCGGTGAGGCAGCGGAAGCCGGTCTGGCAGAAGCCCAATACGACTACGCTATCATGCTGCTCGAAGGGGCCGGTGTTGCGCCCGATACCGCCAGAGCGCTCGAGCTGCTCGAAATGGCCGCGGAGCAGGGCTTGCCCGAAGCGCAGGTCGAATACGCCACCTTGCTCTATATGGGTGCCCGCGACGGCACACGGGATGCGCAAGGCGCCGCCCGTTGGTATGGCCGCGCCGCCGAGGCGGGCAATGCGGTGGGTCAGGTTCGCTATGCAATGATGCTGGCTGCCGCCGAAGGGATAGAAGAGGATATCGAAACCGCCGCCATGTACCGCATTCTGGCCCGCCGGCAGGGTTTGACGGAAGACGCGCTCGACCAGATGTTGCGCGGCGTCGACCCCGCGACCCTTGCCCAAGCCGAGGAAAGAGCACGCTACTGGCCCGGCCTTCCCCCATCGGCGGATCCGGCGCCGCAGACCCGGGAGGCCCCGGCGGTCGAGCCCATGCCCGGCAATCTCGACACCGTCCCGGTGCCCCTTGACGATCTTACCAACCCCGGATAACCGCCAAGGCTTGAAAACCGGTCCGTTCTGGGGCAAAAGCCCATCCCACCAGTCTTATCGGCCCTGAGCGCCCATCCGCGCGGGCGCAGCAACGAAAAGTTTTTGCAATGAAGATCAACGGTAACGAAATCCGTCCCGGCAACGTGATCATGCACCAGGACCGCCTCTGGGTCGCGGTCAAGGTCGATCACGTCAAACCCGGCAAGGGCGGCGCCTATGCTCAGGTGGAACTCAAAGCCATCCAGGGTTCCACAAAGCTCAACGAACGCTTCCGTTCGGCCGAAACAGTCGAGCGCGTGACGCTCGAACAGCGCGATTTCCAGTATCTTTACGCTCAGGGTGATGCGCTGGTGTTCATGAACACCGAAACCTACGAACAGATCGAGTTGGCCGCCGATTTCGTCGGTGAGCGCGCCGCCTTCCTTCAGGATGGCATGATGGTCACTGTCGAAATGTACGAAGACACCCCGCTCGGCATCCAGCTTCCCGCGCAGGTGACCCTCGAAGTGACCGACACAGAACCGGTGGTCAAGGGTCAGACGGCAGCCAACTCCTTTAAGCCCGCGACGCTCGAAAACGGCGTCAAGACAATGGTCCCGCCCTTTGTCGGCATCGGCCAGAAGATCATCGTCGACACCTCCGAAGTGACCTATATCCGCCGCGCGGACTGACTTCACTTACCTTCGTATTTTCATAGCCCTCCCCCACCGGGGAGGGTGTTTTCTTTGACCGCAAGGCGCCGCGTGCTAGAGAGCACCGCACAATCGCCTCCCGGCCGGAACAAAAAGCAAGCACAAGGACACCGCCATGGCTCGCTCAGCGCTGATGAACATCATGGTCAACACGGCTCTCAAGGCCGGCAAGGGCCTGATCCGCGATTTCGGCGAGGTCGAAAACCTGCAGGTCTCGCGCAAGGGTCCGGCCGATTATGTTTCGGTCGCCGACAAGCGCGCCGAAAAGGTCGTCATGGACGAGTTGATGAAGGCCCGCCCCACCTATTCCTTCCTCATGGAAGAAGGCGGGGAGATCAAGGGCACCGACGGCATGCACCGCTGGATCATCGACCCCATCGACGGCACGACCAATTTTCTGCACGGCGTCCCCATTTTTGCCGTTTGCATCGCGCTCGAACGCAATGGCGAGATCGTCTCCTCGGTCATCTATAATCCGGTGATGGACGAGTTGTTCACCGCCGAAAAGGGTAATGGCGCCTGGCTCAACAACCGCCGCCTGCGGGTTGCGGGCCGCAAGCATCTGTCCGAAGCGCTCATGTGCACCGGCATCAATTCGCAAGGCCGGGCGCTCGACGCCCTGCAACTGCGCCAGCTTGCGCATATCACGCCCGCCGTTTCCGGCATTCGGCGCTCCGGCTCGATCTCGATGGACCTCGCCTGGCTGGCCGCCGGCCGGTTCGATGGGGTCTGGGAAGCGGGCCTGAAGCCCTGGGACGTGGCGCCGGGCCTGTTGCTGGTCAAGGAAGCCGGCGGATTCCTCACCGACTTTGCCGGTGGCAACGACGCGGTTGCGAAAGGTGAAGTGGTTGCTGGCAACGAGCCGATCCAGCGCGAACTGCTCAAGGCCATCCAGGCGGTTAAATAGCAGTTTTGGGGTTTCCCCGGTGACGGTTACTTTTCCTTAACCACACCTCAAGTCATTGTCAGGTCACTATGGTCTGACTAAGCTGGCGCAAATTTGACACGCCACTGGTCGTTTGACCGGTAGCGCTGCCAGGAGCCGGCCCTTTATGACGCAATCATACGACCCGTATCGCCTCGCCAATCCTCTGGTCTATCTCATCAAGATGGTCATCTTCCTCGTCCTGGTGGCGATGGTGGCGATCATCCTGCTCCCCCAGTTGCTAGACGCGTTCTGGTCCAACCCGTTCATCAACGGCATGATTCTGTTCGTTTTGCTGGTGGGCATCATCCTCTCGTTCCGGCAAGTGATCCGCCTGTTCCCCGAGGTCAATTGGGTCAATTCGCTTCAGGAAGGCAATGCGGGCCAACTCCGGCGTGCGCCCGTCCTGCTCGCCCCCGTCGCCGCCATCATGCGCGACAAGCTCGGCGAAACGGTCATTACCCCCGCCTCCATGCGCTCCATCCTCGATTCGGTGGGCATACGTCTTGACGAGGCCAAGGATACTGCTCGCTATCTTACCGGTCTGCTCGTCTTCCTGGGTCTGCTCGGAACGTTCTACGGCTTGCTCCAGACTGTGGGCGCCGTGTCAGGCGTGATTCAAAACCTCGACGTTACCTCGGGCGATACCACCAACATTTTCGGCAACCTAAAAGATGGACTCGAGGCCCCGCTGGGCGGCATGTCCATCGCCTTCGCATCCTCGCTGTTCGGCCTGTCGGGATCGTTGGTACTTGGCTTTCTCGACCTGCAGGCCGGCCAGGCCCAGAACGCGTTCTACACCGATCTTGAGGACTGGATGAGTTCGATGACCGAGCTCGACCATCCCATCGCCACAATGCAGGCCAACAATTTCGGTGTTTCGGGCCCCGAAATGCAGCAGATGTTCGAGCGGCTTGGCGCGACCATGCAGACTCAGAACTCTTCCCAGAACGCCATTCGCGCCATGGCCGAACTGGCCAAGGGCATCGATGGGCTGGTCAAGCATATTAGGGCAGAACAGGAAGATCTGCGCGCCCACATCTCCGAACAGGCCGAGGTCAACAAACGCCTGACGTCGCTTATCGACACCCTGCTGCAGGACAATGACCGTCCCCGCGACGGCCAGAACTAGGACCCCTCGCCCATGGCACTCGTCCGCGGACGCTCTTCTGCTGAACGCCCCAGCTACTGGCCTGGCTATGTCGACGCCCTGTCGAGCCTTCTGCTGGTCATCATCTTTCTGCTCTCGCTGTTCATGATCGCCCAGTTTTTCCTCAATCAGGAAATTCTTGGCCGTGACACCGCGCTGTCCCGGCTCAACGCCCAGATCGCCGAGTTGACCGAACTTCTCCAACTCGAGCGCGCCAATTCCGAAGAACTAGAGCTTTCCATTTCCTCGCTCTCTGCAACGCTTGCCGGCGTCGAAGCCGAGCGCGACAGTCTGCAAAGCGAATTGGCCGGACTTGGTGAGGGCATCTCCGACTATGATTCAACCATAGCAGGGCTCGAAACCGAGCTATCCGAAGAGCGCGAGCTGTCCTCGGAAGCCCAGGCACAGGTGGCGCTGCTCAACCAGCAACTTGCGGCGCTGCGCCAGCAGATCGGCGCGCTCGAAGCGGCGCTTGAGGCATCGGAATTGCGCGACACCGAAAGCCGGACCCAGATCGCCGATCTGGGCCGCCGCCTCAATCTGGCCCTCGCCCAGCGCGTGCAGGACCTTTCCCGCTATCGCTCGGATTTCTTTGGCCGTCTGCGCGAAATCCTCGAGGGCCGTTCGGACGTTCAGGTGGTTGGCGACCGTTTCGTGTTTCAGTCCGAAGTTCTGTTTGACGCGGGTCAGGCCCAGATTTCCGCCGAGGGTCAATCCCAGATCACGGCACTGGCCGATGCGATACTGGAACTGGAAAACGAAATCCCCGCCGATATCCCCTGGGTGCTGCGCATCGACGGGCATACAGACCGGCGCCCGATCTCGACGCCGCAATTCCCTTCAAACTGGGAGCTTTCAGCGGCGCGCGCCATCTCGGTCGCCAAGCTGCTCGTCGAACAGGGCGTGTCGCCCAATCGGCTGCTGGCTGCCGGGTTCGGAGAATACGCACCTCTCGACCCTGCCGACACTGAAGAGGCCTATCGCCGCAATCGGCGCATCGAGTTCAAACTTACGGAAGCTTGACCCGGCCTTACGGACCGCACGGCGCCTAGCCCGCCAGCGCCTTGTCGTTCAAGCGGAATTGCAGCTTTGCCAGTTCGGCATAGCGCCCGCCTTTCTTGACCAGTTGGTCGTGCGTACCCTCGTCGATCAACTGGCCTTTTTCGAGCACCAGGATGCGGTCCGCATTACGGATGGTTGCAAGCCGGTGGGCAATAACCAGCGTGGTTCGTCCCTCCATCAGACGTTCGAGGGCCTTTTGCACGAGGTGCTCGCTTTGCGCATCGAGCGCGCTGGTCGCTTCGTCGAGCAGCAGGATCGGCGCGTCCTTGAGCAGCGCCCGGGCGATCGCCACGCGCTGTTTCTGTCCGCCCGAAAGCATGACGCCACGCTCGCCCACCAGCGTATCGAAACCCTTCGGAAGATCTTCGACAAACCCCGTCACCAGCGCCGCGTCGGCGGCGGTGCGGATTTCCTCCATGGTCGCGTCGGGTTTGGCAAAGCGGATGTTGTCGGCAATCGAGCCGGCAAAGATCACAGGCTCCTGATCGACCGAGGCGAACCGTTGGCGCAGGTCGGCGGGGTTGGCATCGCGGACATCGACACCATCGACAACAATGCGACCGGAATTGACGTCATAGAACCGCTGCAAGAGCGCGAACACGGTCGATTTTCCCGCCCCCGAGGCCCCCACCAGCGCAACCGTCTCACCCGGCTCGACTGCAAAGGAAAGCTGGGACAGGATCGGTGCATCGTCGCGCGTCATATAAGAGAAATCGACAGTCTCGAACGCCACTTTCCCCAGTGGCGGCACGGGCATGGCCACCGGATCGGGGCGGATAGGCAGGCTCGAACGTGTATCGAGCAATTCGATCAGCCGCTCGGTTGCTCCCGAAACCTGCTGCAGAGTGCCGAACAGATCGCTCATATTGGTCAGCGCACTGGTCGCGATCACCGCATAGATGGCGAACTGGACGACCTCCCCCACGCTGATCATCCCGGCAAACACCGCCTGGCTGCCCAGCCAGACCAAAACGACCAGCGCCGACATGGTCACAAACATCACGATGCCGATGAGCAGCGAGCGGGTCAGGAGCCGTTTGAGTTCGGCCCGGTAGGTGGTTTCGGCATATCCCTGGAAAAGCTGCTGCTGGCTTTCCTCCTGCACGAAGGATTTGACGGTTTTGACCGAAGACAATGTCTCTGTGACCATGGCCGAAAGGTCGGCCAGCGTGTCCTGGGTCACCCGCGAAACCTTCTTCATGCGCCGCCCCATGGCAACGAGCGGGAAGACGATTATGGGGATGACGACAATGACGCCCAGCGCCAGCTGGAAATTAGTCAAGAACATCATGAACAGCGCGCCGACCATCAGGATCAGCGACCGCAGGGCCAACGACGCCGACGACCCCACCGCGCTGCGGATCACCGCAACATCGGCATTGAGCCGTGAGGTCAATTCCCCCACCCGGTTAACGTCGAAAAACGTCGCGTCGAGTGTGAGCAGATGGTTGAAGACGTCCTGACGCAGATCGGCGATAACCCGTTCCCCGATCACCGAGATCAGGTAAAACCGCGCCCCGGCCGAAATCGCCATGACCGCGCCGATGACGATGATCAGCCAGGCATAGGACGAAACGACCTCGAAATTTTCGGTGACGAACCCTTCATCGATAAAGCTGCCGGCAAAATAGGGAATCGAAAGCGAGGCGATCGCTGCAATCAGCAGAAAGGCCAGCGTCAGCACAAGGCGCAAAGGATAGCGCCCCAGATAGGGCAGCAATCGGCTCAATGGCTGGAGCGAGGAGGGTTGAGCACCCGCCTTTAACCGAGGCACCTCGCTTTCGGCGTCGGTTGGGGCGGATTTGGCAGCGGTTTCCGACATATCGGGCTATTCCTGTTTGCGCCTAGATAGTCCCTGACCAGCCCGGGGGCAAGTTTGCTTGCCCACTTATGCGCTTTCATGCCGCCCCTTGCGCTGACGCGCTGCATTCTGTAAAAGGCCGCCAACGAATTTGCGAGACGTTTCGTCCGGGCGCGGCAGCGCCCGTTTGATTTAGGGCCCGAGACACATGAAAAAAGACATCCACCCCGACTACCATTTCATCACCGTGGCGATGACCGACGGGACCGAATACAAGACCCGTTCGACCTACGGCAAGGAAGGCGACAAGCTGACCCTCGACATCGACCCCACGACCCACCCGGCCTGGACCGGCGGTCAGGGCAAGCTCGTCGACCGTGGCGGCCGCGTGTCGCGCTTCAAGGAAAAGTTCAAGGGCATCCTGGGTTCGTAAGACCCAAGACCTTGCCAATAAAAAGCCCGGCCATCGCGCCGGGCTTTTTTATGTCTGTCTTTCGGGCAGATCAGAGCCCGCCAAACGCCGCCTTGAGCCGGTCCATCTGCGCCGAAAGTGCATTTTCCCCTTCCGGTTCGGCAGGCAATTCCTCGCCGCGCTCGATACGGTCGAATTTCACCACACGCTCGAACAGGCGGTCGCCCTTGGCGATATAGGCCTTCATGGTTTCGGGTATGTCGTCCCAGCCCGGACCGCCCCGATCCGAGGGAAGGGCCGAGAACTTGACCTTGGATTTTTCGCTGCGCGCCTGCTCGGGCGAAATCTCGCCCTCGTTGACGGCGCGCTGCAGCAACAACCATGAAGCAAGCTGCATGAGCCGCGTGGTGAGTCGCATGCTCTCGGTGGCATAGATAAAAGCTGCATCCCGGCTCAGCGCCTTGCTTTCGCCCCGGCCTTCGCCATCGAGATAGGCCGCCACCTCCTCGATCAGGCCCATGCCCTCGCGATAGAGAAGATCGAATCCTCCCGACGTCAGCAGCCTGGGTGTCAATGCAACGGCATCGCTGGGGGACTTCATCTCGTCCACGGGCACTCCTCGATCACAGCGGATAATTGGAGCGCATTCTATGCGCTTTTCGGCCTCCCGTCATCACGGGCCGCCGGCGAGTTGCAACTAGCCTTAACGCAATCCGGTTCAGGCACGCCCTGCCCCAGAAAAGAAAAAAGAGCCGTCAAGCAAACGGCTCTCGAAAGTTAACAGGGAGGCGTCAAACAGAGGGAAGGAACCGCTCTGAAAAACTCCAGCGCAAGCTGGATAATGAAAACCTAAACCGGACTCGTAAAATTTTACTTAACGAGACTCGCTTTTTTAACCTTACCGGCAAGTGACGATCGCTTGTCGCCGCAACGACACGGTCGGCTGGCGACACGCAGGCTCAGAACTTGAACACAGCATCGGCCGCGTTGCGGCTGGCGTTCTTGGTTTCGATCGCCGTTTCCAATCGGGCAATTTCCGCCTTGAGAATTTCGATGCGGTCTTGAAGTTCATCGACCGACAGCGCCTCGAGGGGCATACCGACCTCATGGACCGGCATGCGGCGTACGACATCGTCTTCCATGCTGATCTCCTCAAATTTGCTCTTGGCCCATTCTGGCGCGCGATTAAGATGGCGTCCATGACTATTCCAGACCAGATGCGGGCGATCGAGATTTCGGCGCCGGGCGGCCCCGAGGTTCTCACGCCCACAATTGCCCCTACGCCAAAGCCCGGGCCGGGCGAAGTCCTGATTGCCGTCTGCGCGGCGGGAGTGAACGGCCCCGACATCTCCCAGAGGCAGGGCGCCTATCCACCCCCCGCAGATTCTTCACCGCTCCCCGGCCTTGAGGTCTCCGGCATCATCGCGGCGCTGGGCGAGGGCGAAACGCGCTTTGCGCCCGGCGATGAGGTTGTGGCGCTGTGCAACGGTGGCGGCTATGCCGCCTATGTCGCCGTGCCCGCCGGACAGGTGCTGCCCAAACCCAAGAATTGGTCGCACATCGAAGCGGCAACGTTGCCCGAGACCTTTTTCACCCTGCAACAGACACTTATTGAACGGGCTGGACTGACAACCGGTCAGACCGTCCTCGTTCATGGCGGCTCGGGCGGTATCGGCGCCAGTGCCATCCAGCTGTGCCGCCTTTTCGGCGCGACGGCCATCGCAACGATCTCGAGCGGGCAAAAGGCCGAGTACGCCCGCGCCATGGGCGCAGCCCATACCATCGATTACACCAGCGAGGATTTCGTCGAGCGCACCAGAGCCCTGACGGAAGGCCGGGGCGCCGACATCGTCATCGACATCATCGGCGGCGACTATGCCAACCGCAATCTAAAGGCCTGCGCCTATGGTGGCCACATCATTCAACTGGCGATAAGGGGCGGCGCGAAGGCGGAAATCAATCTCGGCCTGATTCTGATGAACGCCCTTACCGTGTCGGGATCGACCCTGCGCCCCCAATCGGCAGCGACCAAGGCCCGGTTTGCCCAGGCGCTCCGGGCCAGGATCTGGCCGGCCATCGAAGCAGGCACGATCATTCCCCCCCACATCATGACCTTCCCCCTCGAAAGCGCCGCCGACGCCCACCGCGCCATGGAAGCGCCCGACCACTACGGCAAGATCGTCCTGATGGTCGGCGACCACGAGCGCAGCCCCTTGTGACGGTTTGGCAACGGATCGGTCACGATTGCGTCAAACATCGCAACCACACTTGCCAGAAACCTCTCTTGTGTCGATTTTGAGCGTCCGGGGGCGCGACCGGTATGATCGATATCTTGATTGAAGGCTGGATGAACCAGACGACCCTGCGCCTTGTCGGCGGCCTCGTGCTTGCCTCCCTGATCCTCTACCTGCTGGTTGTGGCTGTTGCCTACACCTTCCAGCGCGAGATGGTCTTCCCCCGCCGCTTTGTAAACGCGCTGCCCTTTGCCGCCATGGTTGGTCCCGATTTCGAACGCGTAACGCTCGAGACCGCCGATGGCGAAAGGCTCAAAGCCTATTTCAAGCCTCCGCTGGAAGGCGCCGCGATGATCGTTGCATTCCACGGCAATGGCAGCGTACCTGAGCCCCAGGCGGTACGTTTTGGCAGTGCGCCATGGGCCGGCGCCGGCTTTGGCGTCCTTTCCTTTGCCTATCGCGGATATCCGGGCTCGACGGGAACGCCGAGCGAAGAGGGCTTGTTGCTCGACGCCGAGGCGGCCATCGACTATGCGCGCACCCACGCACCCGGCAGCCGGCTGGTCTTTATCGGCCATTCGTTGGGAACCGGTGTCGCCGTTGCCATGTCCGAACGCTATCCGAGCCAGGCCCTTGTTCTTGAAGCGCCCTTTTCTTCACTGCCTGACGTCGTCGCGGCCACCATGCCGTTTCTGCCGGGACAATTGGTGCATGACACCTTCTTTTCCTCGCGCCGCATTGCGGGAAGCCAGGCCGATACCATCGTCATCATCCATGGTGAACGCGATACCGTCGTGCCGGCCTTTCTTGGCCGCCGCCTGTTCGCCCTCGCCCCGCACGGGGTTTTCATGTCGGTCGAAAACGCCGACCATCTCAATCTGCGCGGCATGCGTGACGCCGAAATTCTCGATCTCGTCATCAACGGCTATCCGCCCGAGCCGACCCCGCAAAGCGAACCGGTCGGCAGTCCCGACCCGCTCGAAGCCGGCGCTGTGTGATTGCTGATTGCATGATAGGCATTTGACCCCTATATTAACGGTCAAATTCCCCCTCATCCCAGATTGGCGAGGCGGGCGGTCCGGAGGAACGCCGGGCCGCAGCACAGGAGAGATTTATCCATGGCCACACAATTGCTCATGCCCAAGGCGACCGCCGTCTGGCTGGTCGAAAACACCGGGCTGACCTTCAAGCAGATCGCCGATTTCTGCACCCTTCATCCGCTCGAGGTCCAGGGCATCGCCGATGGCGACGTAGCCGGCGGCATCCGCGGGGTGAATCCGATCCAGAACGGGCAGATAACACGCGACGAGATCGCCAAGGGCGAAGCCGACGAAAATTACAGGCTTCGGGTTTCCGAGCCCAAGGTCAAGGTCGCTGCGCCCAAGCGCCGCGGCCCGCGCTATACACCGACCTCGCGCCGCCACGAGCGCCCCAACGCCATCAAATGGCTGGTCCGCAACCATCCCGAACTCAAGGACGCCCAGATCATGCGCCTTGTGGGCACCACCAAGTCGACAATCGAATCGGTGCGTGAAAATACCCATTGGAACGCCGCCAATCTGACCGCCATGGACCCGGTAACGCTCGGGCTCTGCTCGCAGATGGAGCTGGACATGGAAGTGCGCAAGGCGGCTCGCACCGCCGGCATCGCAGAAGATGCACCCGAAGGCACACGTCTGATGACCGCCGAGGAAGCGCTCAACCGCGCCCAGTACGAGCCCCAGGAAGGCGAAGAGCCAGCACACACGCCCGCTCAGGACAATTACGACGCCGAGCGCGAGGCCGAATCGGTCTTTGCCAAGCTCAAATCGCTCAAGGGCGCCGACGCCGACGCGGACGATCGCGACTAGGTTTTCCTGCCGTTGTGCTTTAAGCGGCCCGCTGCCCACCGCAGCGGGCCGCTTTTCGTTTGGAGCCCCCAACGCACAGGGCTGCTCTTGCCGCCGGCCTTGACATCGAGCGCATTTGCCCGCGCTATGCCGCTCCGTTCCTGATCCAATTCCCAAGCTCCAATTGACGTTCTTTCTTGTCGCTGCACTCGCAGTCTTTCTTGTCGCACTGTCGAAATCGGGTCTGGTCGCGAGCCTGGGCGTCGTCGGCGTACCGCTGCTCACCCTCGTAATGCCGGCCCGCGATGCCGCCGGGATGATGCTGCCCCTGCTGATTGCGATGGACGTTATCGCGCTGATCGCCTATCGGCGCGAAGTCGATTGGAAAGTGTTCTGGATTCTATTGCCCGGCGCCATGGTCGGCACGCTGATCGCGTTCTCGCTTTCGGCGGTCGTCAGCGAATCCATGGTCCGTCTCGCCATCGGCCTGATTACCCTGGCCTTCGTGCTCGATGCATGGCTGCCGCTGCGCAAGAAGCTCGAAGGCCTGCCGCCATCGCGGCCCTGGGGAACATTCTGGGGCGCCATTGCGGGGTTTACCAGCTTTGTCAGCCACACCGGCGGCCCGCCGGTCCAGATCTACATGCTGCCCATGCGGCTGCGGCCAACGCTTTTTGCCGGCACCAACGCCGTGTTCTTTGCCGTGGTCAACGCCAGCAAGATTCCGTTCTATTTCGTGCTCGGCCAGCTTTCGCTCCCCAACATGCAGGCCGCGATCTATCTCATGCCTGTGGCGATCATCGGCATGGTGCTGGGCGTATTTCTGGTCAGGCGCATCGATGCGGGCCTGTTTTACCGGATCGCCTATGTCCTGATCTTCCTACTGGCACTCAAGCTGATCTATGACGGAGTCACAGGATCGTTTTTCGCCTGAAACCGGGCAATAAAAAAGGCCGCAGCTTTCGCCGTGGCCTCACAGAAATCGCAAGTTTACGGGTGGACCTTAATGAGCGGTCTCGTGCTGGACGCGCACCAGCTGGTCCTTGAGTTCAAGTTTCTTGCGCTTTAGAGCGGCAATCAGCAGCGCATCGCGAGCCGGATGGCGCATTTCTTCGCTGATCTTTCGTTCCAAATCCTGATGCCGCCGCTCCAGGGAAGTGATGTAAGTCTGTGAGGTCATGGCCACTCCTTTCATCATTGGACGACGGTATCGTCACATTCTTTGCGGCCTTTGTCCAATGGCAAATCTGTGGCAGAAAGGATATGGAGTGCGGTCCTGTGGGGGAAAACGATTATGCTGCCATTGGACAAGGAAACCGAGGCCCGGCTTGGGCTTGAATTGGCCACCAAACGCCAGGAACACGCCGATCTCGACGCAGCGATCCACACGCTCGCCGCGTCCGGACTGGCCGACATCACGCTGCTCCAGCGCCTCAAGAAGCGCAAACTGGCTCTCAAGGATCGGATCGTCGCCATCGAACGGATCATCCTGCCCGACATAATCGCGTGACATTAAGTTAAGTTGACTTCTTCCATCATCATTTGTACGTCCCTCATTGAGCTTTTTGAGGATGATCTGAGATGACCCAACATACCCGTATTGTCGAACGTGTTCGCCATGAACTCAAATTCAGGGTTGCAAAGGTCCTCAAATCCGAGCGCATCACGCCGAAAATGGCGCGGATCACGCTGACCTCGGACGATTTCGAGAGCTTCGTCTCCCTCGCCTATGACGATCATTGCAAGGTGTTTTTCCCCGAAAAGGGCTCAGCCGACTTTCCCGTGCCGACAAGAGGGGAAAACGGGCTGGTCTTTCCCGATGGCAAACGCCCCGAATCCCGCGATTATACTCCACGCCACTATGACAACGCAGCGCGCACCCTGACCATCGATTTCGTGCTGCATGGCGACGGTCCGGCATCGAGCTGGGCGGAGATGGCCCGGCCCGGCGACACGATAGGCGTGGGTGGCCCGCGCGGATCGTTCGTCGTCCGGGGCGATTTCGATTGGTATTTGCTGGTTGGCGATGAAACCGCCCTGCCCGCCATTTCCCGCAGGCTCGAGGAATTGCCGCGCGATGCACGCGCCATCGCCGTCATCGAGATTGCCGACAATAGCGAAATCCAGAAAATTGACGCCCCCGAAGGGGCCGAAATCCATTGGCTGAGCCGCGAGGGCGCCGCGCCTGGCGATTACGACAAGCTGCTTGGTGCTGTTCAGGGGCTCGATCTGCCCAATGGCGACGGCTACGTTTTTGTTGCCGGCGAAGGCGCCATGAGCAAAGCCGTGCGCAGCCATATGGTGGGCGAGCGCGGCCACAACCCCGACTGGATCAAGGCGGCCGGCTACTGGCAGGCTGGAAGCGAGGACTTCGACGACGGCCACGCCCACTGACGGCAACGAAGACCCTAGTCGATAACTTCCTTTTCCTCGGCCGCCCGACGCACCAGAATATCCCTGACCTCTCTGGTGATCGGCAAGCTGGCCTTTTCGAGCAGATCGATCTGCGCCTCGTCGTAAAGCCGGGGTTCCTGGTCAAAAATCGCCAGTACTGCACCCAATTGTCCGTCGCCAAGCGGAATGGGCACACCCGCATAGGCCCGAACCCCGCTTTCCACCACGCTGCGCAGATGGGCGTAGGGCGAATGCTGCAGATCGTCGATAATCAATGTGCCCGACCGTTCGAGCACCGCATGAGCCAGATGCTCGGCATGGCTTCTTTTCAGCTCGTCTCTGGCTGAATCGGACAACGGCACCACGGTTACCATTGCCACCGTGGTCTTGGCCGAGCGAGCCAGCCGGCGCAAGGACCGGGCGATGTCAGGGTCCGCAGCCGCTTGATCCGAAATGGCCCGGGCCGACAGACGCAAATGTGGAACGCCCCCCGAATCATCGGCAACCGGTTCGTCATTGTCGCCCAGCGCCAGCGCGATCGCATGCTCTGCCAGACCGATTGAATGAGCCAGAACATCGATCTCGTCGGCGCCACCGTCGCGCTGTCCAGCGTCGTAGTCGGGATGGAAATAGCCGGCGACCACTACCATTTCCGGTCGTATCCGCTTGAGACGGCGTGCCGCGTAGCGGGCATAGACGTCGGGCTTTTCGCCAAGATAGCAAAGGCACGCCACGTCTGTTTGCGACAGGTCCATTTGGGCGATGCCCTCTTTGCGCAGCGCCACCGGTGCCATCACCTGAGCAGAAAAGCCGCGGGCCCGCACCCGTTCGGCCACCATGAACGCCATGGCTTGATCGAGCTCGGTTTTGCCGCCGAAGATCCGAACCCGCGTGCTGTCCTCAACCGTTCCGGGCGCCGCCTCGGCAATGTCGTCGAGCACCTCCGCGAGCGTTTCAACGACTCGGTGGCGGTGCGGGGGATCGGCAAGATCGCCGGCGATATCGGCTTCGGCCAACCGCAGGGCCGGAACCGCGATATCGTCGTAAAACGCGGCAACGCCGTCCTTTTCAATCTCCCGGTCGGCCAGCTCGATCGCCTCCTCGACGTTTCCAGAGATCAATCGTTGGTAGAACCGCTCCTGCGGCAGCAGAACGGGTGCACTGCCAAGTATGGTTTCGATAAAGCCCAGGCCCGGCACATAACGCGCCATAACCACAATGCACACCGTCAACGGCATGGAAACGATCAGACCGATCGGACCCCAGAGCGTGGCCCAGAACATGGCCGCAACCAGCACGGCCAAAGGGGTCAGCCCCGTCGAGGTCCCGTAAAGCCTGGGTTCGATGATGTTGTTGGAAACGATTTCAAGCACCAGATAGAGCCCGATGACCCCGAACAGCATCGTCCAACCCGGATCGACAGCAATCGAGAGCAGGATCGGGATGGTGGCGATCATCAGTGTGCCCACGAACGGGATATAGCGAAACACGCTCGCCAGCAGGCCCCACAAGATCGCATTGGGCACCCCAAGGACAAGCAGCCCCGCCCCGAACAGCGTCCCATAACCGGCACTGATCGTTGCCTGCGCCAGAAGGTAGCGCCCGACCCGGGCGCTGGCTTCGTTCATGGCCTCGGTGCTGGCGCGCAGATCGCCGCGGCTGGCCAGTTTGAGAAACCGGTCGCGCAATTCTTCGCGCTCGAGCAGCAGGAAAATGACAAAGATCGTGACGATCAGAACCGATGCGAGCGGGCCGATGATCGAGAAAAAAACCGCCTGGGCAGTTTCGAGTGACCCCATACCGTCATCGGCAATGACCACCTGGATGGGTTCGGGGCCTTGCTCGGCCAAGCTCTCGGCATTGGCCTCCACCTGCGCGCCCAGCCGCTCGATCGTGGAGACCAGCCTGTCGATGACCTGCCCGCCTCCCAATGTCTCCTGTAGCATGCGCAGCTTTTCGCTGATCGTCGCCTGATAGCGCGGCAGATCGGACGCGAGCGAGAGCATCTGGGAAAACGCCAGATAAGCCACACCCGAAATCAGCGTGATGACGGCCAGCACCGAAGCAATGACGGCAACGATATGGGGCGTTCCGACCCGGCGCAGGCTGTGAACGACCGGACCCAGCGCAAAGGCGAGCAGCACGGCGAGAACCAGCGGCACGAAAATACCGCGCCCCAGATAGAGCACGGCTACAATCAGAACAAAGGTCAGGATCGCCGTTAGAGGCTGGATGCCAAGCAGCGACGGCGCCGGAGCTACCGACGGTTTCGTGTCCATTTACTGTTTCCCAATCCAAGCCCTCAAGGACCCCGCGACCTGAAAACGCCACGCACTTGAATTTCGTTCCCTGCTCTGCTGATCGACGCGGCGTCTTGAACCTTTTGGGCTTATCGGATACAGCCACGCTTTAGCCAATTGAGGGTCGGGCTCTTGGTTTCATCTCCCCCTATCGCCATCGTCATGGGCAGCCAGTCGGATTGGCCCACGATGCGCTTTGCCGCCGAAACGCTCGAAGCGCTCAGGCTCGATTACGAGGCGCGTATCGTCTCGGCCCACCGCACGCCGCTGCGCATGGTCGATTTCGCCACAACGGCGCGCGAGGATGGGTTTCAGGTCATTATCGCAGGAGCCGGCGGCGCGGCCCATCTGCCCGGCATGATCGCCTCGATGACCACATTGCCGGTTCTGGGCGTGCCTGTGGAAAGCAAAGCGCTTCACGGACAGGACAGCCTGCTCTCCATCGTCCAGATGCCCGGCGGCGTGCCGGTCGGCACCCTGGCCATCGGCAAGGCGGGCGCGATCAACGCCGCACTACTGGCCGCCTCGATCCTTTCGCTCGCCGATGAGGAACTGGCGGCCCGGCTCACCGAGTGGCGCACTCGCCAGACCAACGCAGTTGCGGAGTTCCCCAAGGACGATGACTGACAGCCACCCACTCCAGCCCGGCAGTTCCATCGGTATTCTGGGCGGCGGACAGCTCGGGCGCATGCTCTCGCTTGCGGCAAGCCAGTTGGGCATGAAAACTCATATCTTCTGCCCCGATCCCGAAAGCCCCGCCTTCGATGTCACCCCGACAAAAACCGTCGCAGGCTATGACGATGTCGCGGCGCTGCGGGCCTTTGCCGGCGGTGTCGACGTTGTGACCTACGAGTTCGAAAACGTTCCCCTGGCAACGGCGAAAGTCATCGCCGACAACGTGCCGCTGCGCCCGGGCGCCAAAGCCCTCGAAGTCAGCCAGGACCGTTTGGCCGAAAAGGCTTTCCTCAGCCGCACAGGCGTCGCCATCGCGCCCTACCGCCCTGTCGGCAGTCTCGAAGAGCTCAAGGCGGCCGTTGCCGAGATCGGTCTTCCCGCCGTCCTCAAGACCACACGGCTGGGCTATGACGGCAAGGGCCAGCGCATGATCGGCAAGCCCGACGATCTCGAAGGCGCTTTTGCCGAACTCGAACCCGGTGCGCCACTGGTGCTTGAAGCCTATATCCCGTTCGAAAAGGAAATCTCGGTCATCGTGGTGCGCGGCGCCAATGGATCCGTGGTCACCTACGATCCGGCGGAGAACATCCACCGCAATCACATACTCAAGACCTCGACCCTGCCCGCCACGGTTTCCGATGCCGTGGTGATCAAGGCCAAGGCTGTTGCCAGCGACATTGCCACAGCGCTCGATTACGTCGGCACCATGGGCGTCGAGTTTTTTGTCGTGTCCGATGGCGACGATCCTCAGATTCTGGTCAACGAAATCGCCCCCCGGGTCCACAATTCGGGCCATTGGACCCAAGCGGTCTGCGTCACCGACCAGTTTGAGAATCATATCCGCGCCATCTGCGGCTGGCCGCTGGGCGATACGACCCGTCTGGCGGGGGTGGTCATGGAAAACCTGCTGGGCGAGGAAATCTTTGCCACAGCCGCGCGCGCGACCGGCGGCACCCAGCCCCACGTCTATGGCAAGGCCGAAGCGCGGGCCGGGCGCAAGATGGGCCACCTCAATATCGTCAGGTTCCCCGAAAACTGACAAAAAGCACAGATTCCGGGCCTCACCGGTGGACATGACCGGACTCTTCTGGTAACTACCGCGGCCACGGTGACCGGCAAGTGTCGGTCGGCGCTGGATTGCTTTTGGCCTCCGGCGTTTGATATCAGCCGAAATTCTAACCGAAAGGGCGGGTGTTCCGCGTGCAAGTAGTCGTTCGCGATAACAATGTCGATCAGGCGCTTCGGGCGCTGAAAAAGAAGTTGCAGCGCGAAGGTGTGTTTCGCGAAATGAAGCTGCGCAACTATTACGAGAAGCCTTCTGAAAAGAAGGCACGGCAGAAGGCCGAGGCGATCCGCCGGGCCCGCAAGCTTGCTCGTAAGCGTGCACAGCGCGAGGCTGGTGTTGTAACCGGCGGTCGTCGCTAAGAGGGCTTCGCAAAGCGCGAAATCTCTTGCATCTGCGACTGTTCGACATGAACGTATTTGCAGAAAAACGCCGTCCTTTGGGGCGGCGTTTTTATTTTTGAACTCCCGGCATTTCGAGGATCGGCATCACCTCAACGCCTTCGCCCGGAAAATGGGTGAAATGGGCGTGATTGCGAAACATTTCGGCCGCGGCCGCGTGGTCCGCCGCTTCGACGATTACGTAAGCCGCGGCTGTGTTGGTGATGTCGGCAACACCGTCTGGGCCGACCTTCTTTGTCTTGCCCAGCGGCCCGCCCGGATCGACAATGCGCGATGCGTTGGCTTCCATCCATTCGCCCCAGGCTTTCATGCCCGCCGCTTCGTCCACCCGGCCTTCGGCCTGCGCTTTTTCGGCGGCCGTCGCCGTTCCTGTATAGATCGCCAGAAATTTCGCCATTTCAGCCTCCCTCTGCTGTATCCGCAAAGAACGTCTGAGCCCGCTCCCAGATCCCTCGTGCCCAGAGATCGGAATGGTCTGCTCCCTCCTCGATCCAGATGTCGTAGGGATTTGGCACTTCGGCAAAGAGCCGCTCGCCATTCGAAACGCTGACCGTCCGGTCGGCGGTGCCATGCGCCACAAACACCGGTTCGTCGACCGCACCTATCCAGTCGTTGGACCTGAACTGATCGAGCATCAGCCAGGCGACCGGTGCAAAAGGGTAGCGCTCCGCCGCCACGCTCACCGCCGAATAGAACGGCGTCTCCAAAAGAAGCGCTTCCGCGGCGCGCTGGCTGGACACCCAAACGGCGGGCGAAGCGCCCAATGAACGCCCCCAGACGACGATCTCGTCCTCGCGCTCAGCCAGCCAGTCGAACGCCGCAAGGGCATCGGCGAGAAGATTGTCCTGGGTGATTTCGCCCGGCGACAGCGGAAAGCCGCGATAATCGACCGACAAAAAGCCGTATCCCGCCCCGGTGAACGAAAGGAAGCGCTCGTATTCGGACGAAAAGCTTCCCGAATTGCCCTTGAGATACAAAATGACTGGTTCATCGCCAGCCGGCGGTGTGTACCAGCCGGTAATGACCTCATCATCGCTCGTCGGAATGGTGACGATCTCGGCATCGAGGTCCACGGCGGCGGGATCGAAAATCTCGCCGGCCGGATTGAAGAAGAACGCCCGCTGGTTGAGATAGAGATAAGCGAGCAGCCCGCCATAAACGATAATGAGAAAGACCAGAACGCCGATAACGATCTTCTTGAGCATTTTCGATTTCCTCCCGGCGGCTCCGTTTTTGATACCGCCGGAAGCAGGGCTCGTCTAGGTCAGCGCCTCTTCGCCCAGCGCGACACGAAACGCCCGTTGGAAGACCTCAAGCGGCTGGCCACCGGAAATGGCGAACTGGTTGTTGAAAATAAAGAACGGCACGCCGTTGATACCCTGCTGGCTCGCTGAGACCGCCATCGCCCGGGTGGTGTCGTTTTCGGCCTCGTCTTCAATCAGCTTGAGCGCTCCGTCCCGGCTGAACCCATGCTCGGCGGCGATATCGGCCAGAAGCGCGTCGTCGGTGATGTTCTTGCCTTCAAGGAAATAGGCCGCCGCGAACGCCTTGGCCAGCCCATACTGATGCTCTGGTGCTGCCGAGCGGATCAGGGTGTGGGGCTTGATCGTGGGATAGCTCATCGGCTGTACGCTCATCTCCAGCGGCACACCCGCATCACGTGCCGCAGCTTGAACGCGCGCCTGCATGGCGTCGATATCGCCGCCATATTTTGCCTTGAGCCTTTCCTTGGTGTTCTGCCCTTCTTCCGGCGTCGTCGGATCGAGCAGGAACGGGTGATGCAAGATCTCGACGTTTACGTCCTCAGGCAGCGTCGCCAGCGCCTGATCAAGCCGCGCCGTGCCGATCAGGCACCAGGGGCATACGACATCGGTGAACAGATCGATGCGGATGGATTGGGTCATCGTGTATCCTTTGCGTTGACGACAACATGGCCATTGGCGCCGAACCGCTCAAGTACGCACATCGATGTAACTAAGTATGATCGGGCCGCTATCCAACTTTAGAGTTAAACCAAAGATTGGTACTGATCCTGAGGCCAAAATGAACTTCAATTGCGAATTTTGATAATTTGAAATATATTGTGGCCATATGTACTCCAAGCAGATAAAAAAAGGACAGATTTATGGCCGTGAAACACACACCTACAGGTGAAGTTCACCAAGGATCAAAGGGTGGAAAAACGGGATGTGGCTTCAATACTAATGAAAACCCAAGCCATTGGGTCAATACGTCCAGTGGGATCACCTGCGACAAGAACGGCTGCAAAAATTAGAATTCGCGATATTGAATCTAAGTCTGAACTGTTTCTACATATCAAAAAAAGGGGCCATTTGGCCCCTTTTTTCCTTACTCAGTGATGGAACGCCTTGACGATGGATTCGGTCATCTTCTTGGCGTCTCCGAACAGCATCATGGTGTTGTCGCGGAAGAACAGTTCGTTCTGAACCCCCGCATAACCTGCCGCCATGCCGCGCTTGATGAACAGCACGGTACCCGCCTTTTCCACATCGAGAACCGGCATGCCGTAGATCGGCGAGGTCTTGTCGGTCTTGGCCGATGGGTTGGTGACGTCATTTGCACCGATAACGAACGCCACATCGGCCCGCGAGAACTCGGAGTTGATGTCCTCGAGTTCGAACACTTCGTCATAAGGCACATTGGCTTCGGACAGCAGCACGTTCATATGCCCAGGCATGCGGCCCGCCACTGGGTGCACGGCATAGGAGACATCGACCCCGGCCGCCTTGAGCTCATCGGCCATTTCGCGCAGCGCATGCTGGGCCTGGGCGACCGCCATACCGTAACCGGGCACGATAATGACCTTGGACGCGTTCTGCATGATGAAGGCCGCGTCTTCGGCCGAGCCCTGCTTGACGGGGCGCTCTTCCACATCGCCAGAGGCCGCAGCGGCGTCGTCGCCACCGAACCCGCCAAGGATCACCGAAATAAAGCTCCGGTTCATGGCCTTGCACATGATGTAGGAAAGGATCGCGCCCGACGACCCCACCAGCGCGCCGGTAATGATCAGAGCCGTGTTCTCAACGGTAAAGCCGATGCCCGCCGCCGCCCAACCCGAATAGGAGTTGAGCATGGAGACCACAACCGGCATGTCGGCGCCACCGATCGGGATGATCATCAGCCCGCCCAGCGCAAGCGCGATAAGCGTGATGATCCAGAACAGGATCGGATCCTGCGTCACCGAGAACACACCAATCAGAATGACCAGCAGCGCGCCCAGCCCCAGATGGATCAGGTGCCGGGCTGGCAACAGGATCGGCTTGCCGCTCATGCGGCCGTCGAGCTTGGCGAACGCGATCACCGAACCGGTGAAGGTGAAGGCGCCAATGGCCGTGCCAATGCTCATTTCGATAAGCGCCTGCACGTGAATATGGCCCGGTTCCCCGATGCCGAAGGCAACCGGCGCATAAAGCGCCGCTGCCGCCACGAACACGGCGGCCAGACCGACCAGCGAGTGGAAAGCGGCGACCAGTTGCGGCATGGCCGTCATGGGAACACCGCGCGCGATGAACGCCCCGATGCCGCCACCGATGGCCAGCCCGCCGATAATCAGGACCCACGCGAACGGATCGGTGGGTGCGGCAATGGCCAGCGTTGTGAGCACGGCAATGGTCATGCCGACCATGCCCATCGTGTTGCCCCGCCGCGCCGTGGTGGGCGAAGACAGCCCGCGCAGCGCGAGAATGAACAGCGCCCCGGCGACCAGATAGGCCAGGGCCGCGATATTTGCGGAAATCATGTGTCCTAGCCCTTCTTCTTGTACATCGCCAGCATGCGCTGGGTGACGAGGAAGCCCCCGAAGATATTCACCGATGCGAGGATCAGCGCTATGAATCCGAACCAGCGGGCCGGGCCGGGTTCACCCACGCTGGCCACGCCCACGGCCAGAAGCGCGCCCACCACAATCACCGAAGAGATCGCGTTGGTCACCGCCATAAGGGGTGTATGAAGGGCCGGCGTTACGGACCAGACGACGTAGTAACCCACGAAGATCGCCAGGACGAACACCGAAAGGAAAAAGAAAAAGGGATCGACGACACCGCCCATTATACGTCTCCATCCGTCTTTTTGGCCGCAGGCTTTTTAGCTGCGGGTTTTTTGGCTGCTGTGCTCTTTGCCGCCGGTTTGCGCGCCGCAGCGCTTTTGGCTGCGGGCTTTTTCGCCGCCGGTGCCTTGGGCGCCGCTGCGCTCTTGGCCGCAGGCTTTTCCTCGGCCGGAACCGAAACGGCGCCGGCGGTCGCGACCTTTGCCGCCCGGCCCTTGCCAGAAGTTCCGGTCTTGGCCGGAGCCTTGGCCGCCGGCTTGCTTTCCGCCTTCGGCGCAACCTTGGCGGCCGCCGTCTTGCCGGTCGCAGCGGCCTTGGCCGGCGCCTTTGCAGTGGCTTTGGCAGGCGCCTTTTTGGCAGGCGCCGCAGCAGCAGATCCGGCAAAGTTCGGATGCACGACAGCCCCGTCGCGGGTCAGAAGCGTTGCCTTGACCAGCTCGTCCTCCCAATCGACCCTGAGCGCCTTGGCGTCCTTGTCGATCATGGTTTCAAGAAACGCCAGAAGGTTCTTGGAATAGAGCTGGGAGGCCGTCGCAGCGATCTTGCCCTGCAGGTTGACCAGCCCGATGATCGTTACGTCCTTGTGAACGATCGTCTGGCCGGGAACCGTCAACTCGATATTGCCGCCCCGCTCGGCAGCCAGATCGACAAGAACCGAACCCGGTGCCATGGATTCAACCATTGCCTTGGTGATCAGTTTTGGCGCCGGACGCCCGGGGATCAGCGCCGTGGTGATGACGATGTCCTGCTTGGCGATATGGCCCGACACCAGCTCGGCCTGCGCCGCCTGTTCTTCCTTGGTCAGTTCCCGCGCATATCCGCCGGTGCCTGACGCGTCCTTGAGCGCTTCGGTCATGATGAACTTCGCGCCCAGCGATTCCACCTGCTCGCCCGCCGCGGCCCGAACGTCGGTGGCCGAGACAGCCGCGCCGAGACGCTTTGCCGTGGCGATCGCCTGCAGCCCGGCAACGCCGGCCCCCATCACGAACACCTTGGCGGCGCGCACCGTGCCCGCCGCCGTCATCATCATCGGCAGCGCCCGGTCATAAACCATTGAGGCTTCGATAACCGCCTGATACCCGGCAAGATTGGCCTGGCTGGACAGGATATCCATCACCTGAGCCCGCGTGATGCGCGGCATCAGTTCCATGGCAAAAACCGAAAGTCCGGCCTTGGCCAATGCAGCAAGCGCGGCTTCATTGCCGAACGGATCGGCTGTGGCCAGCACCAGCGCGCCCTTGGCAGCACCGCTCAGCGCCGACGCCTCGGGGCGCCGGACCGAAAGGATCACATCGGCGCCCTTGACGGTTGCCGCGGCGCTCGCCTCGACGCTCGCCCCGGCATCCTTGTAAAATTGGTCGAGGATGCGCGACGCTTCCCCTGCCCCCTTTTCGACGCTGACGGTCGCGCCAAACCCGATGAGCTTGGCAACCGTCTCCGGCGTCGCTGCAACGCGGGTTTCTCCCCCCACGCGCTCGCGCATTACGGCAATTTTCATGAAACCCTACCTCTTATGGCCCGCAACGATCCCGTCCATGTCCCCCGGGGTTCGAAGGTCTAGTAAACGAAGATCAGATACAGGATCACCAGTATTGCTGCCGTGGAGATCACACTCCACTTGGCTCCGGAAAGGAACGCGGCATACGTGTGGGTATGCTCCTCGAAGTCCTTTTCCTTCTGCTTTTCGCTGATCGGCTTGTTTGAATAAGTTGCGACCTGTTGTTCGGCCATCGCAGCTTTCCCCTAATTTTCTCGAGTCTGAATTGGCGCCCTTTAGGGCTGAGTTTGTTCCAGTTCGTCAATGAGTCTTTCGATCATGGACAGTCCCAGCGACCAGAATTGCGGATCGCGGGCATCCAGCCCGAAAGGAGCCAGAAGTTCCGAATGATGTTTCGATCCCCCGGCGCTCAGCATGTCGAAATACTTTTCGGCGAACCCCTCACTGGACTTTTCATACTGTGCGTAGAGCGAGTTCACAAGGCAATCACCAAACGCGTAGGCATAGACATAGAACGGCGCATGGATGAAATGCCCGATATAGCTCCACAGAACTTCATAGCCTTCGTTGAGCCTGATCCCCGGCCCGAGGCTCTCTGAAGATATTTCCATCCAGAACGCATCGATCTCTTCGGGCCGCAATTCGCCTTCGCGCCGCGCCAGATGGATCTTGCGCTCCAGCGTGTAAAACGAAATCTGCCGCACGACGGTGTTGAGCATATCCTCGATTTTCGAGGCGATCAGCGCAAAGCGCTGCTTGGGATCGGTGGTCGCGTCGAGAATGGCGCGGAAGGTCAGCATTTCGCCAAAAACGCTCGCCGTTTCCGCCAGCGTCAGCGGCGTGGGCGCCATAAGCTCTCCCTGCCCTGCCGCCAGCCGCTGGTGCACCCCATGGCCCAACTCGTGGGCCAATGTCATGACATCACGTGTCCGGCCCATATAGTTGAGCATCAGATAGGGATGGGCGGTCGTCACCGTCGGATGCGCAAAGGCGCCCGGCGCCTTGTTGGGTTTAACCGCCGCGTCGATCCACCCGCTGTCAAAAAACGGCTCTGCCACCTCCACCAGCTTCGGAGAAAACCGGCCATAGGCATCGAGCACGGTGGTCTTTGCCGTTTCCCAATCGAAAATCCGGTCGTCCGATGTGGGTAGCGGCGCGTTGCGGTCCCAGGCGTCGAGCTTGTCCTTGCCGAACCATTTGGCCTTCATCTGGTAATAGCGGTGCGAAAGCCGCGGATAGGCCTCGCGCACCGCCTTCTCGAGCGCATCAACGACTTCGCGCTCGACCGAATTGGCAAGGTGGCGGCTGTCGGCCACATCCTCATAGCCACGCCAGCGATCGGAAATCTCCTTGTCCTTGGCCATCACGTTGGTGATATGGGCAAAGAGCTTCTTGTTGGCCGAAAGCGTCTTGGACAACGCCTTGAACGCGGCTGAACGTTTTGCTTCCTGTTTGTCACTCAAAAGATTGAGCGTCTGCTCGAGCCCCAGCGTCTCGCCATCGACTTCGAACTTGAGCGAAGCCATCGTCTCGTCGAACAGCCGGTTCCAGGCCGCGTGCCCGGTAACGTATTTGTCGTGGAACAGCTCTTCCACCCGGTCTTCAAGCTGGTATGGCCGCGACTTGCGCAATTCGGTAAACCACGGCCTGTAATGGGCAAGATCGGCACTCGCCTCAAAAGCCGCGTCAAGCACCTCATCCTCGATCCGGTTGATCTCGAGCGTGAAAAACAGGATGCGGGTCGAAAGCCCCGTGATCTTGTCTTGCGTATCGCCCAAGAATTTCACCCGGTCGCCATCGCCGGTGTTCTGCGCATAATTGAGATAGGCGAAGGACCCCAGCCGCCCGAAAACCTCGTCTAGCTTTTCAAAGCGCCTGACCGCCTCGACCAGTCCGCCCTCTTTCGCCAGTCCGTCGAGCTTGCCTTTGAAATCGGCCTCGAAGGCTTTGGTCTCGGTTTCGAGAAACGCCATGTCGGCCTTGAGCGCGTCCGACCCGACGCCGGGATAGAGATCACTCAGATCCCATTCGGGCAATTGGCCGAACTGGTTATGGGTCGATTGCGGTTGGGGGGATGACATGGACAAGGCTCCAGCGGTATTGGCTTTTTGTGGCACCTTACAGAGCACCCCGTAAGACAACAAGGCGGCACGGACACCCTGCCCACCCTTAAAACCCTGTTAATCGATCGCGCCTAGCCTGCCCCAAATCGGCACACTCTCGATTCGCGTGCGCCGGCGTTTTTTGGGCTGGAGTTGCGTTGCATATGCATAAGGTTCTGATCGTCGACGATGATCCCATCCAATCTCGTCTGACCTCGGAAGTCGTCGCCAAGGCCGGGTTTACCGCGCTCACAGCGGAGTCTGGCGCCAAGGCCCTCGATCTGCTGCGCACCAAACCGAGCATCGGTGCCATGATCCTCGATATGGTCATGCCCGAAATGGACGGCATGGCAGTACTCGAGGCCCTGCGGCGCGAAACCATCGCCATTCCGGTCATCGTCCAGACGGCCCAGACGTCCCTCGATACGGTCATTTCCGCCATGCGGCTTGGCGCCGTCGATTTCTTCGTCAAACCCGTCGCGCCCGAACGCATAACCATTTCCCTGCGAAACGCCCTAAAGCTCGGCACCCTCGAATCCAGCCTCAAGGCCGAGCGCGCCCGCCGCGACGGCAGTTTCACGTTTGCCCATATTATCACCAGAAGCGATGCGATGACGCGCACCATGGCGCTGGGCAAAAAGGCCGCCGCCAGCACCATCCCCGTTTTGATCGAAGGCGAATCCGGGGTGGGCAAGGAATTGCTGGCCCGCGCCATCCAGGGTTCGGGCGACCGGGCCGGCAAGCCGTTCGTCACCGTCAATTGCGGCGCCATCCCCGCCAATCTGGTGGAATCGATCCTGTTCGGTCACGTCAAGGGCGCCTTCACCGGTGCCATTTCGGACGCACCGGGCAAATTCCGCGAGGCCCATAACGGCACTCTTTTTCTCGATGAAGTGGGCGAATTGCCCCTCGACACCCAGGTCAAGCTGTTGCGCGCCCTGCAGGAAGGCGAGATCGAACCGGTCGGCGCCTCGCGTCCCGTCAAGGTGAATGTGCGGGTGATCTCGGCCACCAACCGGCGCCTGCTCAACCTGGCCCGCGATGGCGCGTTCCGCGAGGATTTGTTCTACCGGCTCAACGTCTTTCCCATCTATCTCCCGCCCCTCCGCGAGCGCCGCGACGACATCGCCAATCTCGTCGACCATTTCATCGCCCGCTTCGCTGCCGAAGAGGGTCGGCGCGTTACCGCGATTTCGCCTCAGGCGCTCGATATGCTCGTCGCTTTCGATTGGCCCGGCAATATCCGCCAGCTCGAAAACGCCGTGTTCCGCGCCGTGGTTCTGGCCGAACACCCCGTTCTCGCGCCCGAGGATTTCCCCCAGATCCTCGCCGCCGAAAAGGGCCGCGAGGCCGCGCACGGCGAGCGCGTGTCCGCCTTTACGCCCGCAGCGCCGATCCACATCGACAACGCCCAGCCACTGCCGCGCATGCCCGACGCGACGCCCATCGCAGTTCCGGATCGGTTCCTCGACGCGACCGGGAACGTCCTGCCACTCGCCGACATCGAAAAGGATCTGATCGCGTTCGCCATCGATCACAATGCCGGCCGGATGGCCCAGGTCGCCCGCCAATTGGGCATCGGGCGTTCGACCCTATACCGCAAGCTCAAGGAATATGGTCTCGAGGGAGACGCCAATGTTGCCTGAAAGCCGCAAGCGCCCCTCGAACACGTTCACGAAGCCGGCAGATTGCTTGCGGCACAAGGCAAAGCCGGTAAACTTTACGAGGTTCGCGCACAGTAAAGAATCGCCGGCAGGGCGAACGGGTGCGCAAATGGCTTGGTGCGGCACGATGAAGACTTTGAACTCCGGGCTCAAAGCGCTCCTTCTGGGCGCTTTCACGGGCATTTCACTTTTGGGTTTCAGCGCGACGGCCACCGCGTTCGAGACGGTGATGGTCGATGGCGTCCAAGCGACGCGAATCATGATTGCGCCCCCGCGCAATACGCTTGAGCAGACAATTCGCGATGGCCTGCGCGACGCCATGACCCAGGCGCCCTCAGGCCGCGCCGCCGACGATGCGTCCCGGCTTTACTACTTTTACGGCTCGCGCCATTTCGAGCCGCTCTGGCTGACCCAAACCGATGACGGCATCGTTTTCTCGGGCGCCGCAAAACAGATATTGGCCGTTTTCGAGGACGCCTACCTCCAAGGCCTCGACCCGGCCGACTATATGATCGATATGGCAGCACTTGAAGCGGCGGCCGGCGATCCGGCGGCGCTGGCGTCGCTTGAGGCGGCGTTTTCAGCCGCCATTCTCCACTACGCAAACGATGCCCATACCGGTCGGCTCGATCCGCGATCGGTTTCGGGCTATATCGACCTTGCTCCCAAGAGCGTTGACGAGGCCGAACTGTTTTCGGCGGTAGCCCAGGCGTCCGACCCGGCCGCTGTCCTTTTGAGCTATCACCCGACCCATCGCGAATTTGTCGCTCTGCGCGATCTGCTGGCCAGCCATTACGCCGGTGACATCGAGGACCTCCCCCCCATCGCCGATGGCAAGCTCATCAAGCTGGGCATGACCGACCCGCGCGTTCCCGTGCTGCGTGAGCGTCTCGGGCTTGGCGCCGCACAAACCGAGCCTCTCGTTTACGATGCCGAACTTGCCGGCGCCGTGGAGGCTTTCCAGACCACGATCGGGCTCAACCCCGATGGCGTGGTCGGCCCGGCGACCATTGCCGCCATCAACGGCGCAAACGGCGCCACCCGTGCCGATATCGTCGCCAACATGGAACGCTGGCGCTGGATGCCCGAGGACCTCGGAGATTTCAACGTCTTCGTCAACATTCCCGAGTTCCGCCTGGACGTGAACAGGGAGGGACGCTCGGTCTGGGACACGCGCATCATCGTGGGCACGGCCAAGAACCAGACGCCGCTGTTTTCCGACATGATCCGCCACGTCGTCACCAACCCTTACTGGAACGTGCCGTCCTCGATCCTCACGGCAGAAATCTTTCCCCAGGTGGCGCGCAATCCCAACTATATCGCCAGCCAGAACATGGAACTGATCTATCAGGGCAAGGCCATCGACCCCTGGATGGTCGACTGGTCGCGCGCCAGCCCCTCCATGTTCCGTGTGCGCCAGAAACCGGGCACATCCAATGCTTTGGGACAGGTGAAATTCCTGTTCCCCAATTCCCATGATGTCTATCTGCACGACACCAACGCCCGTTACCTTTTCGACCGCTCCATGCGGGCGCTCAGCCATGGATGCGTGCGCGTTCAGGACCCGTTCGGTTTTGCCGAAGCCCTGCTCCAGCATGAGCCCAGCCTCACGGTGGCCTCGCTCGAAGGCACGCTCGGCGGCAGCGAGCGCTGGTTCAACATGGACCGACAGGTGCCCGTGCATCTGGCCTATTTCACCCTGCGGATCGATACCGATGGCACCGTGCGCTCGTTTGGCGATCTTTACGGGCACAACGCAAAAGTCATCGAAATGCTGGGGCTTTAAGCCATATCCTCAACCGGGGTCGTTAAGACCCCGGTAACATTTCCGCCATGCTCGCGCCGCCTTTGCCCCTTAATCTCGAAAACCAAGGGCAAGGCACAGGGGTGGCATACACATCCCGTTAGCGTTAACAATCTCGCATGAGTTTGTTGGTAGGGTGCTGTCGAGTTTGACACAAAAACGGGCTAACCGGGCGTGACGCGTAGTAGGGCTTTTCAACCAGTCGATAAGATTATGCGGGTCTTTCTGGCCCTGGCGATCGCATTGGCCAGCCTGTTGCCATTCGCCGTGCCGGCCCAGGCCGCCAACGAGCGCGAGATCTATCTCTATTACACCCACACCAAGGAAACGATCCGCATCGTTTACAAGCGCGACGGGCGGTTCATTCCGTCTGCCCTGCAGACCCTGAACGTCTTCTTGCGCGACTGGCGCCGCAACGAGCCGGCCAATATGGACCCCGCGCTGTTCGATCTGTTGTGGGAGGTCTATCAGGAAACCCGCGCCACCCAGCCCATCCATATCGTTTCCGCCTACCGCTCGCCCCAGACCAACGCCATGCTGGCAGCCAATTCGTCCGGCGTCGCCGACAATTCCCAGCACATGAAAGGCAAGGCGATCGACTTCTTTATTCCCGGTGTCCCGGTCTCTACGGTGCGCGCCCTTGGCATGCGCAAACAGATCGGCGGCGTGGGCTATTATCCCACCTCGGGCAGCCCTTTCGTTCACCTCGATACCGGTTCGGTGCGGGCCTGGCCCCGCATGACCGAGGCGCAGCTGCGTGACCTCTTTCCCGATGGCCGTACCATGCATGTCGCCTCGAACGGCCGCGTGCTTTCCCAGCAGGGCTATCAGGCGGCCCAGGCCGAATGGCAGCGCTGCCACCGCGTGCCCTGCAACGCCGGCGCCGCCATGACGGGAGGTGCCGTACAGGTCGCCGATAGCGAGCGGCCACGCACGCTCTGGGACATGATCACCGGCGGCAATGAGGACAGCGCGACGCCCCAGTCCGCTCCGCAAGCCGTGGCCTCTGCACCCGCGCAGCCAGCCCCGGCGCAGACTTCGGACGCGGCTCCCGTTCAACTGGCAAGCATCGAGCCCCCCGCCCCGCCCGTCCGGCCCGCCGATCTCATTGCCGGTACCATGGTCGCCGATGCACCCGCCGAGCCCCAGACCATGCCCTTCCAGGTGATGGACGCCGAGGAGATGACCCGCCAGGTCGCCATGGCCGATACGTCCAGCGCTTTGCAGGATGCGCCTCTGCCCCCGTCCATGCCGCGGGCCATGGCCGAATTGCGCGCAACGAACCCTTCGGCCTACGCGCCCTCGGGCGGCGGTACCTTCGATGTAGCCAATATTCAGGATGCACCCTCGCCCCAGCCGCGCCCGCAATTTACCCCGGCCGTCACGGCTTCGGTGGCACCCACTGCCCCGCTCCCGACGGCCGATCTGCCGATGCGCCCCAGCTTTGGCGACACCATCGAAGCCGCTTCGCTCGAACCTTCCTCCGATCTCGATGCCTTTGCATCACTTTTCGAAGGCGTGGTGATGCCGGCTGAAACCAGCATCGCCTCGACTGAACCCGACGCCGCCACCGCCAATGCAATGGCCAGCCTTGCCGTGGACGAGGGAACATTCTTTGCGCCCCAACTCGTTGCCAGCGAGACCACATTGCTGGCTTCTGCAGCCTTGTCGAGCAGCCAGTTCGCCTTTGAAGGCGCCCCCGGCGCACCCGAGACTGCGGGGGACGACGTGGCGCTTGCCAACGGCTTCACTCGCACCGCGTCGCTAGGCCATTCGAGCGCCCAATTCACGCAAGGCCAAACCATCTGGGTTCACTACGACAGTCAGGCCAACTGACACAGTCTGGTCCTCTTTGGTTGCCAAAACAACGCCGGCTGATTACATCAGGCCAGCACGGCCATGCCGTAAAATCAAAGCGCGATCAGAAAAAGTTGCGGACTTTTTCGGTTCGATCGCGTGATAAACAGCGCGAACGCCGGGCCGATTTGATCGGGCCGGGGAGTCACAAGGCCAACCAAGTGTCCGATAAACCTGCAACCCCGCTGCTCGACACCATCGCTTCTCCTGCCGATCTCAAGGGATTGAAGCGCGAGCAATTGATCGAACTTGCAAATGAGTTGCGCGCCGAGGTGATCGATGCGGTTTCGGTTACCGGCGGCCACCTGGGAGCAGGTCTAGGCGTTGTCGAATTGACCGTGGCACTGCACCATATTTTCGATACGCCCCACGATCGCATCATCTTCGACGTCGGCCATCAGGCCTATCCGCACAAGGTCCTCACCGGCCGCCGCGATCGCATCCGCACCCTGCGCCAGAAGGACGGGCTTTCGGGCTTCACCAAGCGCGGCGAGAGCGAATACGATCCGTTCGGTGCCGGCCATTCATCGACATCGATTTCGGCCGGCTTGGGCATGGCCGTGGGCTCCGGGCTCAAGGGCGAAAAGCGCAACGTTATCGCGGTGATCGGCGACGGTGCCATTTCCGCCGGCATGGCCTACGAGGCCATGAACAATGCCGGCGCCATGGACGCGCGCCTTATTGTCATTCTCAACGACAATGACATGTCCATCGCCCCGCCCACCGGCGCGATGAGTGCCTATCTCGCCAAGCTCGTCTCCGGGCCCGCCTATCGCGGTCTGCGCGACGCCGCAAAACAGTTCGTCGACAGCGTGATGCCCCCCTTTATCAAGGACAAGGCCCGCAAGACCGAGGAATACGCCCGCGGTTTCTGGACCGGCGGTACGCTGTTTGAAGAGCTGGGCTTTTATTATGTCGGCCCGATCGATGGCCACAACCTCGATCACCTGTTGCCCGTATTGCGCAATGTCCGCGACGCCGAAACCGGCCCGATCCTGATCCACGTCGTGACGCAAAAGGGCAAGGGCTATGCCCCGGCCGAAGAATCGGCGGACAAATATCACGGCGTGTCCAAATTCAACGTCATCACCGGCGCCCAGGCCAAAACCCCGTCCAATGCGCCGTCCTACACCTCGGTCTTTGCCGACAGCCTGATTGCCGAAGCGCAAAAGGACGAGGCGATCGTTGCGATAACAGCCGCCATGCCCGGCGGCACCGGCATCGACAAGTTTTCAAAACACTTCCCCGAGCGCAGCTTCGATGTGGGCATCGCCGAACAGCATGCGGTGACCTTCGCCGCCGGGCTGGCGACCGAAGGGCTCAAACCCTTCTGCACGATCTATTCGACCTTCCTCCAGCGCGCCTACGACCAGATTGTCCACGACGTGGCTATCCAGAAGCTGCCGGTGCGCTTTCCTATCGACAGGGCGGGCTATGTTGGCGCCGATGGTCCCACCCATGCCGGCTCGTTCGACATTGCCTATCTCGCCACCCTGCCCTCGATGGTGGTCATGGCCGCCGGCGACGAGGCCGAATTGCGCCATATGGTGGCAACTGCCGCAGCTTACGATGAGGGCCCGATCGCTTTCCGCTATCCGCGCGGCGAGGGCGTCGGCGTGGAGCTGCCCGAAACCGGCGTGCCGCTGACCATCGGCAAGGGCCGCGTGCTCAGGGAAGGCACGACCATCGCACTGCTCTCGTTTGGCACCAGGCTGGCCGAATGCATGGCCGCCGCCGAAACGCTGGGAACATACGGCTTTTCGACGACCGTTGCCGACGCCCGCTTTGCAAAACCGCTTGATGAAGACCTTCTGGCCCGCCTCGCCCGCGAGCATGCAGTGCTCATTACCGTCGAAGAAGGCGCCATGGGCGGCTTTGGATCCCATGTAGCAACACGGATGGCCCAACTCGGCCTGCTCGACAATGGTTTGAAGTTCCGCCCGCTGGTCATGCCCGACCGCTATATCGAACAGGCAGGACAAGGCGATATGTATGCTCAGGCCGGTCTCGACCGTTCCGGGATCGTTGCAACGGCCCTGACCGCGCTAGGCGACGAGATCAACGCGGCCCAGGTACTCCGGGCCGCGGGTCGCGAAATCGTCTGATAACACAGGCGGCCTATTCGGCCGCTTCGTCATACTCGGCTTGCGTGCCCGCATCGGCCATGCCCAGAGCGTGCAGATAGAGATCGAGGATCGCTTCCTGTTCGGCACGCTCATTGCGGTCCTGCTTGCGGATGCGCACGATCTGCCGCATCACCTTGGTGTCAAAGCCCGACCCCTTGGCCTCGGCATAGACTTCCTTGATATCGTCGGCGATGGCCTTCTTTTCTTCTTCCAGCCGCTCGATCCGTTCGATGAAGGCGCGCAACTGGTCGCGCGCAATGCCGTGGTCAGCCATGATTCAGTCTTTCCGCAAAGAATGTGTTGAGCGCCCTATCAATCCCATTGGCGAGGCGACTTCAAGCCATCCAATGCAAATCCCACAAGGAAGGCGTAGCACCGCCGGGGCCTGCGCCTCTCTGCTGCCCATCTTTCGATGCAATAATCGGCTGATAGCTCACCCCCATTGACATATCCTGACCCCTTGCCCAGAAACACCATGGCCTTAGTTATTCCTATGCGACCCAACACCGTGCACTCCATGTTCCGCACCCTCCTGATCGCCGCCATTGTTTTGCTACCGGCATCGGTCGCCCTCCCGCGACCCGCCCTTGCCGATCTGCGCGTGTGCAACCAGACCCCAAGCACCATTTCCATTGCCTTCGGCTATCGTGCCGAATCGGGCTGGCAGTCCGAAGGCTGGTGGGTGGCGGGCGCTGACGCCTGCGCCATCGTCTATCAGGGCGATCTGACGTCACGATATTATTATCTCTATGCCGTAGACGATCTCGCCGGCGGCGCCTGGGATGGCTCGGTCTTCATGTGCACCCAGGATTCGAGCTTCACCATTTTCGGTGTCGAGGACTGTCTGGCCCGTGGCTATGAGCGCACGGGCTTTTTTGAAATCGACACCCAGGGCCGCACCGATTGGACCATGCAATTGACCGAAAACAATTCAAACAGTCTGGATCTGCAATGAAAAGATCGCGCCGCGTAAAGATCGTCGCAACCCTGGGGCCGGCCTCCGATGACCCAAAAGTCATCGAGGAACTCGTCCGCGCCGGGGCCGACGTTTTCCGCATCAATATGAGCCACGCCAGCCATGACGTGATGCGCGACACAGTGGCCAAGATTCGCGCCGTCGAGCGCACGGTTCGCTACCCCATCGGCATTCTTGTCGATCTCCAGGGCCCCAAGCTGCGTATCGGCACCTTTGCCGAAGGCTCGGTCATGCTCGCCAAGGGAGAGACGTTCACACTCGACACTTCCGATGCGCCCGGCGACAAGACGCGTATTCATTTGCCCCATCCCGAGATCTTTTCCTCGGTCAAGACCGGCGACCGGTTGCTGCTCGATGACGGCAAGATCGAATTGCGCATCTCGGCCATCTCACCCGAAGCGATCAACACCACAGTGGTTTACGGCGGCAAGCTTTCGGACAAGAAGGGCGTCTCGCTGCCCGATACGATCCTTTCGGTGGGCGTGTTGACCGATAAGGACCGCGCCGATCTTCAGGCCGCGCTCGGCGAGGAAATCGACTGGATCGCCCTCTCCTTCGTCCAGCGCCCCGAGGACATGATCGAAGTGCGCAAGCTTGTTCAGGGCCGCGCCGGCGTTCTTGCCAAGATCGAAAAGCCCCAGGCCATCGACCGGCTCGAAGAAATCATCCGTCTGTCCGACGCCATCATGGTGGCCCGAGGCGATCTGGGCGTGGAAATGCCGCTGGAAACCGTGCCCGGCACCCAAAAGCGCATCACCCGCATGTGCCGGCGCCTGGGCAAGCCGGTGGTCGTTGCCACCCAGATGCTCGAATCCATGATCACCGCACCGGTGCCGACCCGCGCCGAGGTCTCGGACGTCTCCATCGCCGTCTTTGAAGGCGCCGACGCGGTCATGCTCTCGGCCGAAAGCGCATCAGGCTCCTACCCCGTTCAGGCCGTCACGACGATGAACAATATCGCCGAGGCTGTCGAGCAGGACCCGCTCTATCCGGGCATCATCCGCTCTCAGGCCACCGAGCCGGAAGCCACGGCCGCTGACGCCATTTCTGCTGCCACCCGGCAGGTGGCCGAAACGCTCGATCTGGCGGCCATCGTCACCTACACCTCCTCGGGTTCCACCGGCATCCGTGCCAGCCGCGAACGGCCTTCCAAGCCCATCATCGCGCTCTCGCCAAAGCTCACCACGGTGCGCCGTCTCTCGATCGTCTGGGGCCTGCACTGCGTCCAGACCGAAGACGCCATCTCACTCGACGACATGGTCGACCGCGCCTGCTCGATTGCCTATGTCGAAGGGCTGGCCCGCCCCGGCGACCGCGTGGCGATCACCGCCGGCGTGCCGCTGGGCACCCCTGGCGCGACCAATATGCTGCGCATCGCCTTTGTCGGCCAGGACGGCGCCGGCGGCTCCTGACATCACCGCAGCACTATTTGAAAAGGCCGGGGAGCAATCCCCGGCCTTTTTGTTGCGCCCCGCACAAAGCAAAGCGGGGTCCGCAAATATGCGAACCCCGCTTCAAAATTCAAAGGATCGAAAAGCGACGATCAGCCCTGGCGGGCCTTCATGCGCTTGTTGACCTTGTTGATGATATAGACGCGGCCACGACGGCGAACCAGCTTGTTGTCCCGGTGACGGGTCATGAGCGCCTTGAGCGAATTGCGGATTTTCATTTTAACCTCAGACAAAAAGAGATCGGCGGAGCTCAAGGCACCGCTTCGGAGCGTTTCCTGGACAGATGCCTCCACCTGTCCGGCCGGGAACGCGGCCAACTAACGACCGGGATCGCCCCAGCAGTGCTGAAGCGATCCCAAAGTTGGCCGGAACATAGGGGCAAAGGTGATAACTGTCAACGCGAGTCGCTCAGCCCATTCAGACATTTTACGCTGTCTTCGGCTTGGTGTAGATTGCACACATGAACACCACGCTCCCCTCACGCCTTTCCATATTGATTACCACCGCCAATGGAGAGCTCTCGAGCACGCTTGCCGCCATGTTGCGACGGCTGGGGCTGACCAACACCCGCATCGCCCGCGACAGCGCCGAGGCGTTCCGCTTTTTCAGCCAATCGCCCTATGACGCCATGATTATCGACAATGCGATCGGCCCCGAGGATGGAATAGCGGTGACCCGCCGTGTTCGGCTCAACGCCGCCGCCCCCAATCGCGCCATGGCCATTGTGATGGTTTCGGGTGATATGCCGCCCGAGCAGGTCCAGGAAGCGCGCGATGCCGGAATCGACGAGTTCGTGCATCTGCCCGTCACCGCCCAGATTCTCGCCGCACGGCTCGAATCCGCCATCGCCGCCCCGCGGCCCTTCGTGGTCGCGCCCGACTATGCGGGCCCCGACCGCCGGCGGCAGGAAGAACCCATCGACGGCGAGGATCGGCGTGCTCCAATAAACCGGACACCCAAGACACCCTGAAACCGGACGCCCAAGTGTCGGTCCGGGCCCTAGAGCGGTTCAGTCATTGATTGAATCGGTTGGGGATTCCCGAGTTCGGGATTTTGTGATTCAAGATGTCGGCTGGGAAGGAGGCCAGCATCTGATGACAGCACCTCTATCCAATGATCTTCGCGAGCGTGTCGTTGGTGCGATCGAGACCGGTGAGAGCTGCCGGTCTGTCGCGGCCCGCTTTGGTGTTGCCGTTTCCTCGGCGGTGAAGTGGCATCAGCGCTACCGGGCTACGGGCTCGGTGGAGCCCGGCAAGATGGGTGGGCACCGCAAGCGCATTCTCGACCCTCACCGATCATTCATCGTTGAGCGCATTGACCAGAGACCGCATCTGACGCTGCACGGACTGAAGGAGGAGCTGGCGGCGCGCGGGGTGAAGGTGTCGCACGATACGGTGTGGAAATTCCTGCGCCGTGAGGGGCTTCGTTTCAAAAAAAACACTGTTCGCCCTTGAGCATGCTCGTGCCGACATAGCCCGGCGGCGACGGCGCTGGCGGTCTTTTCAGGCGGATCTCGATCCCCGGCGGCTGGTGTTCATTGATGAGACATGGATCAAGACCAACATGGCGCCGCTGCGTGGCTGGGGGCAGAAGGGCAAACGCCTGCGTGGTTTTGCCCCGCATGGTCACTGGCGCACGCTCACCTTCTTGGCCGCATTGCGCTGCGACCGGCTGACGGCGCCTTGCGTGTTCGACGGGCCGATCAATGGTCAGTGCTTCCGCGCCTATGTCGAGCAGCAACTCGTGCCGGTGCTGGAACCTGGCGATATCGTCGTCATGGACAATCTCGGCAGCCACAAGGCCGCAGCCATTCGCCAAGCCATCAAGGCCGCCGGTGCCAGGCTCTGGTTCCTGCCGCCCTATTCGCCCGACCTCAACCCGATCGAGCAGGCCTTCGCCAAGATCAAGCATTGGATGCGCCAAGCCCAAATGCGCACCCTTGAGGATACATGGCGTCACGTCGGCCACCTCATCTCAAACATCAGCCAAGACGAATGCGCAAATTATCTCGAAAATGCAGGATACGCTTCTGTTAAAAACTGAAAGGCTCTAGCTCTGCGCCCGGGTCCGCGTCCCCACCGGATCGGCCAGGATTTCCTCCCAGCGGATGCACGATACCTCCGAGCCATTATCGGCAGTCTCGAGCGGCGGCACAACCTGCGCACACCGATCCACGGCATAAGGACACCGCGTCCGGAAATAGCAGCCCGAAGGCGGGTTGATGGGGGAAGGAATTTCGCCTTCCAGCCCTTCGATCTTGTGCTCACGCGCCCGCTTGGGGTCCGCGATGGGAACAGCGGTCAGCAACGCTCGACTATAGGGATGACGCGGAGCGGTATAGAGCGTCTCACTGTCGGCCAGTTCGGCAATGCGTCCCAGATAGAGCACCAGAATGCGGTCCGACACATGTCGCACCACGGAAAGATCATGGCTGATAAAGATCAGCGTCAGCCCGAATTCTTCCTTGAGGTCGGCCAGAAGATTGAGAATCTGGGCCTGGATGGAAACGTCGAGTGCCGAAACCGGTTCGTCGCACAAGATCAGCTTGGGCCCGGTCACCAGCGCCCGGGCAATACCGATGCGCTGCGCCTGCCCGCCCGAGAACTCATGCGGATAACGGTTGCTCATCTCGGGCAGCAGCCCCACGGCATCCATAACCTCACGCACCCGCTTGCGGCGCTGCTCGCTGTTCATCTCCGGTTTGAGCGTCCGAAGCGGATCGGCGATGATCTCGCCCACCGTCATGCGCGGATTGAGCGAGGCCAGCGGGTCCTGAAAGATGATCTGGAGATCGGTGCGCGCCTTGCGCATCTGGTCCTTGGAAAATTCGGTCAGGTCCTTGCCCAGCCAGACGACCTTGCCGTCATCGGGCTGGATAAGTTGCAGGATGCAGCGGCCCAGAGTGGATTTCCCACATCCGGACTCGCCCACGATGCCCACCGTTTCGCCGCGCTTGACGTCAAAGCTGACATCGTCGACCGCCGTCAGCATCAAGGGCTTGTTGAAGAGCCCGTTGGCGATCGCGAACCGCTTGGTGAGGTGTTCGACGTTGAGCAATATTGGCGTTTGATCGTTCATTTGACCGCCAATTCCTTTTCCATGTCCGCTTCGGTCATTTCGCCCTCGTAAAAGCAGGCGCTGAGCCTTTCATGCTCTCTTACGATCAATTGCGGGCGCTCCTTGATGCACCGGTCGAACCGGAACGGGCACCGCGGGTTGAACGCGCAGCCGGGCGGAAGGTTGGTGAGGTTGGGCGGCAGCCCCTTGATGGGTGCCAGCCGGTCTTTGCCCTCTTTGAGGTGGGGCGTCGAATGGAGCAACCCGAACGTGTAAGGGTGACGCGGATCGTAGAACAGATCCTCGACGGGCCCCTGTTCAACGACACGACCGGCATACATCACCATCATTTCGTCAGCCAAGCCCGCCACCACGCCCAGATCGTGGGTGATGATGATCAGCGCGGTGTTGAACTTGTCGGTCAACTCCTCGAACAGCTTGAGCATCTGTGCCTGCACGGTGACGTCCAGCGCCGTGGTCGGTTCATCCGCGATCAGCACCTTGGGATCGCATAGCAGCGCCATGGCGATCATCACCCGCTGGCGCTGCCCGCCTGAAAGCTCGTGCGGGTAGCGCCGCAGGATGCGTCTCGGATCGGGCAGATGCACCGTCTTGAGCATCTCTTCGGACTTTGCCATCGCCTCGGACCGCTTCATGCGCTGGTGGAACATGAGCACTTCGGTCATCTGGTCCGCGATGGACAGATAGGGATTGAGCGAGGTCATGGGGTCCTGGAAGATCATCGCCATATCCCGGCCACGGATCTTGTTGAGATCGCCCGGTTTCATGCCGATCAATTCCTGGCCGTCGAGCTTGACCGACCCCTCGACCTCGCCATTCCCGGCAAGCAGACCCATTGCGGCCATCACCGTCTGGCTCTTACCCGACCCAGATTCCCCAACAATGGCCAGTGTCTGGCCCGGCCCGATGGAAAAGTTCATCTTGTTGACGGCACGCACGGTCCCGTCGGGCGTTTTGAACGACACCGAAAGATCGGTGACTTCAAGCATAGTCATGATCGTCCTTTCCTCACCGGTCACGCGGGTCGAGCGCGTCGCGCAGACCGTCGCCGATGAAGTAGAAGCTGAACAGGGTGACGACGAAGAAGAACAGCGGGAACAACAATTGCCACAGCGTTCCGTACATCACGGTGCCCGCACCCTGGGAGATCAGCGCCCCCCAGGAGGTTAAGGGCTCCTGGACACCCAGGCCGAGGAAGGAAATAAAGCTCTCTGTCAGGATCATCTGGGGCACCAGAAGCGTCGCATAGACAACCACGATACCCATCAGATTGGGCACGATGTGCCTGAAGATGATCGTGAAGTGCCCGGCCCCGCCGGCCCGCGCCGCTTCAACGAATTCCTTTTCCTTGAGCGAGAGCGTCTGCCCGCGCACGATACGCGACATATCCAGCCACGACAGCAGCCCGATGCCCACATAGAGCATGGTGATCGAGCGTCCGAATACCACGAGCAGCAGGATTAGGACGAACATGTAGGGGATCGAGAGCAGGATATCGACGATCCGCATCATGATAGAGTCGATCCGGCCGCCGAAATACCCGGCAACCGCGCCGTAAAACGTTCCCACGATCACAGCGATCCCAGCGCCCACGAACCCGACCATCAGCGAGATCTGGCTGCCCTGGACAACCCGGGAAAAGAGATCGCGTCCCAGATCGTCGGTTCCGAAATAATGCCCCGACTCCAGTGAGGGCGCGCCGGCCACCCGCACATTGCCCAGCACCGACCAATCGATTTCAGCATTGGTCCAGGCGGCAAAGAAATGACCGGTGAACGCGAACAGCGCCACCAATATCAGGACGATCAGACTGACGACGGACGGGGCATGCTTGAAGAAACGCCGCGCCGCATCGGCCCACAAAGACCGGCCCTTGGTTGAAATTTCGTAGTTGGCGTCATCGACATCGATGGGATCGGCCGAAGCCTCGACCCTTACTGGCCTTAATACCATTGGTCGGCCTCCTAGTAGCGGATGCGTGGGTCAATCCACGCATAAAGTATGTCCACGATCAGGTTGAACGCGATGGTCAACGTGCCCAGAAGGATCGTGATGCCCATGATGACCGAATAGTCCCGGTTAAAGGCCGAATTGGTGAACAACTGCCCGATACCGCCCGTGGAGAAATACACGTCGATGATCACCGAGCCGGTGACCATGCCCACAAAGGCCGGGCCGAGATAGGACAGCAGCGGCATCAGCGCCGGCTTGAGCGCATGCCTGATGATGACATGCCTGGCCGGCATGCCTTTGGCGCGCGCCGTGCGAATGAAATTGGAATTGAGAACTTCGAGCATTGACGAGCGCGTGATGCGGGCGATGGAGGCCATGTAGCTGGTACCCAGCGCGATCACCGGCATGATCACGTAATTCCACTGCCCGCCATACCAGCCCCCGCCCGGCAGCCAGCCCAGCCAGAGCGTGAAGACGATCACCAGAATGGGTGCCATGACGAAGTTCGGCAACACCTGCGCTCCGATCGAGGTGCCGACCGAGAGATAATCGAGCCATGTATTATGGCGCACCGCAGCGGCAATCCCCAGCGAGCAGCCGAGCAGAACGGCCAGAACGAACGACCAGGTGCCATAGGTCAGCGTAACCGGAAAACCCTGGGCGATGATGTCGTTGACCGTGCGATCGGTATAGGCAAAGGACGGCCCGAAATCAAAACGGGTGATGATCCCGACCATGTATTCCCAGAGCTGCAGATGCCAGGGCTGATCGAGGCCATATTTGGCTTCAATATTGGCCAGCACCTGCGGCGGCAACGGGCGTTCGGAATTGAACGGCCCACCGGGCGCCAGCCGCATCAGAACGAACGAAAAGATAATCAAAAGCAAAAGCGTCGGGATCGCGACCCCGAGGCGCCTGAGGATATATTTCAACATGTCGAAAGTCCGTGCGCGCACGACGCAGCCAAGGGTCCGTCGAAGCGGAAAACAGCGCTTTGCAATTTTGGTGCAAAGGCGCGTGTGAGGCGGCGCCCTGTCATTTCTTTACCCCGAAAAGGGGGCGTCCCGCACCCTGGTGCGGGACGCCTGTGATTGCCTGATTACTCGGCGACCCGATAAAGGTCTTTCGAGTACCAGTTCTGCTCGACGTTGTTGACGGGCCATTCCTGAATCTGCGGATTCAGCATGTAGACGCCAGCATAGTGGTAGAGCGGAATAACAGGCATGTCCTCGGCGATGATCTGCTCGATCTGCGTGTAGTTTTCGCTCGGATCGGACATCGTCTTGGCTTCGGCCAGCAGCTCGTCGACTTCCGGATTGGAATAGGCGGAGTCGTTGTAGCCGGAATCCGTATCCATCAGATCAAGGAAGGTCGAGGCTTCGTTGTAATCACCGCACCAGCCGGCACGAGCGATTTCGTAATCGCCATTGCCGCGCGCTTCAAGGAACGTATTCCATTCCATGTTGTCGAGCGTGGTCTGAACGCCCAGCTTCTGCTCCCACATCTGGCCGATGACAGTGGCCAGTTCGCGGTGCGCTTCGTCGGTGTTGTACAGGATCGAAAGTTCGAGCGGGTTGTCGGCGCCGTAGCCGGCTTCTTCGAGAAGCTGCACGGCCATTTCGTCGCGCTCGGCCTGGCTCATTTCACCAAATTCGACCGAGGGAACCTCGAAGTTGGCCGTTGCGCCCGGGGTAAACGTATAAGCCGGGATCTGGCCACCCTGCAGGATCTGGTCGGTGATCACGTTGCGATCGATGGCATAGGCCAGAGCCTTGCGGACGTTGACGTCCTTGAGAGCTTCAGGACCGGCTTCACGCAGGTTGACGTTGTAGTAATAGGTGCACAGGCGCGGGAACGAGATCGCGGTATCGGGATACTCCTCGGCCAGACGCGGATATTCGCCTGTCGGGATTTCCGTGCGGTCGAGTTCACCGGCGAGGAAACGTGTCAGGGCCTGGTTTTCATCGTTGATGATGAGAGCCGTGACGGTTTCGAGAACGGTGTTTTCCGCATCCCAATAGGTATCGGACTTGACGCGAACCGAACGCTCCTGCGGAACGTGCTCGGAGAGCGTGTAGGCGCCGTTGGTGACGATGTTTTCCGGACGGGTCCACTCATCGCCATGCTCTTCGATCACCCAGCTGGGGGAGGGGAAGGTCGAAGCGTGCGTGGTCATGGCCGGGAAATAGGGGAGCGGATCAGTCAGGCGCACGACCAGCGTGTGGTCGTCGACAGCCTCAACGCCGAGTTCGGAAGGCTCCATTTCGCCAGCGATGATGGCGCCGGCATTCTCGATCGACATCAATTCGCCGAACCAGGCATAGGGCGAAGCCAGATCAGGATCGACAAGGCGCTGCCAGGCGTAAACAAAGTCGCCGGCTGTTACCGGGGTGCCGTCGGACCACATGGCATCGTCACGCAGGGTGAAGGTCCATTCGGTGTTGTCTTCGTTGGCAGTCCACTCGGTGGCCACGCCGGGAACGAGTTCGCCGCTGGCGTCCTGATTGAGCAGGCCCTCAAACAGATCGCGCACGATTTCCGAGCCCGAAACGTCTTCCACGATCTGGGGATCGACCGAGCTGTGCTCGTCGAGGACGCGATAGGTAAAGCTCTGGTCTTCGGCCAGCGTTACGCCGTCCGGAACATTTGCTGCCATGGCGGGCGCGACGAGGAAAGTCGTCGCGGCAAGTGCCGCCAACAGCTTGGTAGTACGTGTCATGATGGTCGTCTCCTTTTTGTATTTAGACGTTTTGTGATGCTTCCAGCCCACGGCCGCCCTCTTTTTTGAAACGGGGCAGCTCAAACAACGAACAACGGGGAAAAACATTCCCCGTTGATCTGAAGCGGGAGCCTATCCTTGCTCAAACGGCTTTGACAAGCACTGTTTAAGACGCTTTCTCCACAATTGCCGCCACGCCCATGCCGCCAGCTGTACAGACCGAAATCAATGCGCGGCTTTTTTCAAGTGTATTCAACATCTTGACTGTCATGCCCAAAATGCGCGCTCCCGTCGCCGCAAAAGGATGACCATATGCGAGAGAGGAGCCAAACACGTTAATTTTATCCACAGGAACGGCTCCAAGCGGATCATCTCGCCCCAAAACGGCCCGATTGTAGTCAGGATCTTCCCATGCGGCCAACGTGCACAGCACCTGCGCGGCAAAGGCTTCGTGCAGCTCGAACAGGTCGATATCGGCAAAGCTCAGCCCGCTCCGCCGCATCAGGTCCGAAACCGCGATGGTCGGGGCCATCAAAAGCCCGTCGCCATGGGCAAAGTCGTTGGCCGAAACGGCCCCCATGGTGAGATAGCCAAGGATTGGCAACCCGCGCTCGCGCGCCCACTCCTCGCTGGCCAGCAGCACCGAGGAGGCGCCGTCGGTCAGCGGCGTGGAATTGGCCGCCGTCAGCGTTCCCTTGCCCGATTTCTTGTCGAAAGCGGGCTTCATGGTCGCCATTTTCTCAAGGCTGGTATCGGGCCGGACATTGTTGTCCTTGAAGATGCCGGCACAGGGCACGATGAGGTCGTCGTGAAATCCCTCATCATAGGCGGCCGCGGCGTTCTGATGGCTGCGCAGTGCCAGGACATCCTGCGCCTCGCGCGAAATGCCCCATTGCTTGGCCATCAACTCGCAATGCTCGCCCATCGACAATCCTGTCCGAGGCTCCTGGGTCGAAGGGGCAACCGGGGTGATTTCACCGAAGTTGAAACCCTTGAAGACCGAGAGCTTCTCGCCTGTCGTCCGGGCCCGCGATAGCGCGATCATGCGCTTTTGCATTTTGGGTCCCAGAACCACGGGACTGTCCGAAACGGTATCGGACCCTGCAGCGATACCGCTGTCGATTTCACCGGTCGCGATCTTGGCCCCCAGCGTCAGGGCCGCCTGCAGTGACGTTCCGCAGGCGATCTGGATTGTCGTGCCCGGCGTTTGCGGCGACAGGCCCGCATCGAGCAGCGCCTCACGGGCCAGGTTGAAGTCCTTGGAATGGGAGATGACCGAGCCGGCCATCACTTCCCCGATCCGCTGGCCCTTCAGCCCGTATTTTTCGGCCAGCCCGCCAATGGCGGTCGAAAGCATCGAGAGATTGGTTTCATTTTCATAGCCGGTATAGGCGCGGCAGAACGGGATGCGCGCCGATCCCACGATGGCGACTTTGCGCAGTGTCTGTGTCATGTTTAAGCCCTTCCGTCCTCACGTGCCTTGAGCGGTCCGCCCAGGAACGGCGCAAAGCCGGTCCCCAGGATCATGCCGATATCGGCCATGTCGGCGCTTTCAACCACGCCCTCGGAAACGATAACTTCTGCTGTATCGACGAGCGGCTGGACGAGATCACGCCCCAGCCCTTCAAGATTGGCGTGAGCCGGCGCCTTTTCCTTTTGCGCCTTGCCGTCCACCCATTTGTAAAACCCCTGGCCGGACTTGCGGCCGAGCTTTCCGTCCGAAACCAGCTTTGCGAACTTGCTGTCCTCAGGCACCTTCTGGCCCAGTTCCTTGGCCACAAACGCGCCGACATCGAGGCCCACGGTATCCATGAGTTCGATCGGCCCCATAGGCATGCCGAAGGCGACCGCGGCCGCATCGAGCTGTTCGGGACTTTCGCCCTTTTCCACCCTGTCGATAGCTTCGAGCATGTAGGGCATGAGCGCCCGATTGACGAGGAACCCCGGCGCGGACTTGACCACGACCGGGCTCTTGCCGATCGCCAGAACGAAGGACGCTCCAACCCGGATCGCTTCATCGTCATTGAGCGTCGAGCGGATCACCTCGACCAGCGGCAATTGCGCCACCGGGTTGAAGAAATGCAGCCCGATCAGCCTGTTGGGATTGTCCAGTGACTCGGCGATGCGCTCGAGTTCGATCGATGACGTATTGGTCGCCATGATCGCATTGGGCTTCAATTGCTTTTCGGCATTGGAAAAGATCTGCTGCTTGACCTCGAGCTTTTCCACCACCGCTTCGATCAGCACGTCGCACCGGGCAATCCCTTTGCCCTCGACATCGGGCTCGAGCCGGGCCATTGCCGCGTCGACCGCCTGTCTGGTCTTGAGACGCTTCTTGAACAGCTTTTTGGCCCGGTCCAACGCCGGCTTGATGCGGTCCATATCCATGTCCTGGAGCGTCACCGCCATGCCACGATAGGCGCACCACGCAGCAATATCTCCACCCATCACCCCGGCGCCCACCACATGGACGCGGACAAATTTGGGCTTATCCTTGCCTTTGACGCCGAGCCGTTTCAGGCTCTCGGACAAAAAGAAGACCCGCCGCAAATTCTGCGCCGTCGGTGAGGCCATCAGCGGCACGAAGGCATCGATCTCATGGGCGATCATCTGCTTGGGATCGTCGCCATATTTCTCGAACAGATCGATAAGTGCATAGGGTGCGGGATAGTGATTTTTCGGCGCCTTCTTGCCCACTTCCTCACGCATCTTGTCGGCCACCCGCTTGCGGATCGGGCCCAGTGCCATGGCGCGTTTAGTGAACGGCGCGGGTTCGGATTTGCGCTTGGAAAGCACCGCCGTGCGGCCCTCCCAACGCAGCATGTCGCGGTGCCGCACCAGCTTGTCGACGAGGTTGAGCTTTCTTGCCTGCGACGCGCGCAATATCTTGCCCGTCAGCATCAATTGCATGGCATCGACCGGCCCGGCCTGGCGGATCGAGCGGCCGGTTCCGGCAAAGCCCGGGAAAATCCCCAGATTGACCTCCGGAAAGCCCAGCTTGGTTCCATCGTCATTGACCGCAATGCGGTAATGACAGGCCAGAGCCAGTTCCAGTCCGCCGCCGACACAGAACCCCGAAATGCCGCACACGAACGGAATTTTCAAATCCTCGATCCGCTGGAACACCCCATGGGTCCGCCGCAGGGCTTCAGGAAGGATGGCCGGATCGCTCATCTGGTCGAATTCGGAAATGTCGGCACCGGCAATAAAGCCCGATTTTCCCGACAACAGGACGACGCCCACAAGGCTGCCCGCCTGCCCCAATCGTTCGATATGGCCGACCAGTTTCTCGAGCTCGGAAATCACCTCCCGGCTCAACACGTTGACCGAATTGTCCTGAACGTCCAGCGTCAGCCAGCCGATCTGCTCGACATCGATTGAAAAGTCCCAGTGTCGGGTCTGTGGCGTATCAGCTTGCGCCAAGGCATGGCTCCTCTCGTATCTGTCTCGGTCGGAACAAGGGTGAAACGGCTTAGGAAGTTCCGCAACCGCCTATTCGGCGGCCGCGGTATAATCACTTTCCGGCTTGTGCGCAGGCCGGGCCAACGCGTCCGCAGCAAAATCATCCACCTTGATGACCCTGTCGGTGGCTTCGTCCGCCACACGCATGATCTTTGCTTCCTCCGCACTCAAGATACCCTTGGAGACTGCGTCTTCAATGGCGTCCCGATCAAGACGACGATCGATCTCACCCTTCTTGATGGCCCGGAAGAACTTCTTTTCGATCTCGGCCGCCGCTTCGACCTTGACCAGCGCGTCCTCGAGCATGCCCGTACGGTCGGCCGGATCGAAGGTCAGATAGATGCCCCGCGTCAGCCGGTCACGGAAAGTCGACTGGCCCAGCACCGAACGTGCAAGCCGGTAATTCTCCCGGTCGCGCGAGGGCCGTGCGCGGCGTCCAAGCGGAAAGATCAACACGCCCAGCGCGAATTTGAGGAACGGGTTGGGAAAGTTGTCGATAACTTCGCCCAGGCCCTTCTCGATTCCGGCGATCCGGTCGCGTGCAATCGCATTGATCACCGCGACATCCTCAGGCATCCGCCCGTCATCCTCATAGCGCTTGAGCGCCGTGGACAGCAGGTAAAGGTCCGAGAACACGTCCGCCATGCGACCCGAGAGCATCTGCTTGCGTTTCAGATCGCCGCCCAGAAAGGCCACGGTCCAGTCGCCCGCCAGCGCAAAGCTTTGCGAATAGCGGTGCAGTGCACGGTACCAGCCCTTGAGCTCGTGCTCGACCGGGCTCGAGGCAAACCGCCCGAAGGTCAGATTGTGCCACCACGAAGCGGTAATGTTGCGCAGCATGAACCCGATATGGCCCGAAAACGCCGCATCGAAATCTTTGAGCCCCTGGCGCTTGTCGGGATTCTGGGCCGATTGCACTTCCTTGAGCAGATAGGGATGCGCCCGCAGCGCACCCTGGGCAAAGGTGATCAGCGTCCGCGTCAGGATGTTGGCGCCTTCCACGGTGATCGCTACCGGAATGGTCTGATAGCCCGCAAACAGATAGTTGGACGGCCCATCCTGCACGGCGCGCCCGCCATGAATGTCCATGGCATCGTCGACCCGTCCGCGCATTTCCTCTGTCGTGCGGTATTTGAGCGCCGCCGAAATCACCGCCGGCTTTTGCCCGTCATCGACGATTGCCGCCGTCATGGCGCGCGAGGCCTCGAACTGATAGGCCGATTTGACAAGCCGTGCCATGCCTTCACCGACCCCTTCCATCATGCCGATGGAGATGCCGAACTGGCGGCGGATACGCGCATAGGCCGATGTGGTGCGCAAGGCTGCCTTGATCGAAACCGTGCCGATGGCGGGCAGAGAGATCGCGCGGCCCGTCGCAAGACATTCCATGAGCATCCGCCAACCCTGCCCGGCATATTCGGTGCCCCCGATCAGGAACTCCATGGGCACGAAAACATCCTTGCCCGAAGTCGGCCCGTTCATGAAGGCCGAGCGCGCCGGCAGATGCCGCCGCCCGATCACTACGCCGGGATAATCAGCGGGGACCAGCGCCAGCGTGATGCCCACGTCCTCGCCCTTGCCCAGATGATTGTCGGGGTCATAGAGGTTGAACGCCACGCCCAGCAGCGTCGCCACCGGGGCGAGCGTAATATAGCGCTTGTCCCAGGAGAGGCGCACGCCAAGGACCTGCTTGCCCTCGTATTCGCCATAGGTCACTACGCCCACATCGCGCATGCCCGCCGCGTCCGATCCTGCATGCGCCCCGGTCAGCGCAAAGCACGGCACCTCCTCGCCCTTGGCGAGACGATGGAGATATTTGCCCTGCTGTTCGGGCGTGCCGTATTTTTCGAGCAGTTCACCCGGCCCGAGCGAATTGGGCACCATCACGGTGATCCCCGCGGCAATCGAGCGCGAGGCGATCTTGGAGACAACCTGGCTTTGCGCCTGGGCTGAAAAGCCCAGTCCCCCATGCTCCTTGCCGATCAGCATGCCAAGGAAACCCTTGTCCTTGAGGAACTGCCAGACTTCCGGCGGCATATCCATGCGGTTGTTGCGCGTGTCCCAATCGTCGATCATCGCGCAGACGTCTTCGCACGGCCCGTCGATAAAGGCCTGTTCTTCCTCGGTTAGGTCGGGCTTGCGGATTTCGAGCAGTTTATCCCAGTCCGGGAGACCTGAGAAAATTTCGGCGTCCCAACCCACGGTGCCAGCGTCCAGCGCTTCCTGTTCGGTCCGCGAAATGCGCGGCAGGATGGATTTGACCATCGAGTAAGCCGGGCCGGTCAGAACCGCTTGCCGGATGGCGGGAATGGCCAGAAGGCCCAGAATGATGGCCGGCAACAAGGCCAGCACCCATCCGATCACACTGGTCGAAAGCGCCAGCCCCTCATCGGGCCGCAGCATGGCGAGAACCCCGATGGCCGCAGCGGCCACCGCCCATTGCCATATCGGCGACTGACGGATCGCCAGAACGAAAAACGCAACGATGCTAATCGCGACAAGTGCCAAAACCATAAGGCGGCCTCCCCTGACCTGAAGTGCCCAGGCTACAACCCGGCGCACCCGAAAATCGACGTCGGAACCTCGTGAAACCGGCTTTTCTTCCGAGTTCGGGCTCCGGTCGCGCCATCTGCGACGCGCCTGAAATCAGATAAAGCATACACCTGTGGACGTAAACGTCAACCTGATGCCTCTAGGGTCATTTGCTCCAGTACACTCAATCCCAGACATGTTGGCAACATCACGCCTCACTTTAAAACGCTTTCGCTACGGATTCGTTTCAAGACATCGATACCACTGGCCAGCCACAGCCTCACCAATACCCCTCCGATCCGCCAGAGGCTCTACTGGGTAAGAAGCCTTGCCCTGCGTGCGCTGTTTGACGCTAACGTCATCCCATGACATAATTTCACGACAAGATCGGACACAAGATCCGCTGGAGGAGAGAACAATGAACAAGCAAGTCAGCGCCCCCCATCCTTGGGTCACAGCCTATCCCGAGGGTATCGAATGGGACACGGCCATCGACACGACCCCGGTGCACGAGCAACTCCTGGCATCCTGCGCCAAGATGGGCGATGCCACGGCCCTCGACTTTCTGGGCGCCACCACATCCTTCCGGCGGCTGGGCGAGCAGGTCAATGCCCTGGCCGGCGCGCTGCAATCCGAACTCGGGGTCAAAAAGGGTGATCGGGTTGCGCTCCTGATGCCCAACACGCCGTTTTACGTGATCTCCTATTTTGCCGTGCTGCGCATCGGCGCCACTGTCGTCAACTGCAACCCGCTCTATTCCCTGAGCGAGCTCAGCCACATCGTGTCCAATTCCGGCGCAACCGTTCTCATCACCCTCGATCTCAAGGCCACCTTCCCCAAAGCCGAAAAGCTGGTCGGCGAAGGCCATGTCAAAAAGCTCGTCGTCGCCCATTTCCCAGATGCCCTGCCGGGACTGAAAAAGATTCTCTTTTCGCTGTTCAAGGCCAACGACATCGTCAAGACCGCCAATTCGCCGGCCGCCCCTTCCATCATCTCGTTTGAAGAACTGATCACCAAGGGCAAGATCCCCACTTCGGTCCAGATCGATCCTGAAAAGGATGTCGCCGTCCAGCAATACACCGGCGGCACGACAGGCATCCCCAAGGGCGCCATGCTCAGCCACGCCAATATCGCCGCCAATATGAGCCAGATCGACAAATGGGGCTGCGGGATATTCTATCCGCCCTCAAAGATTGTCGCCGTCCTGCCGTTCTTCCATATCTTTGCGATGACCGTGTGCATGAACGTGCCGCTGTGCTCGGGCGCCCAGGTCGTCATGCTCCCGCGCTTTGAAATGAAGGCTTTTCTGTCCCTCATGAAGCGAACCAGACCCAACGTCCTCCCCACCGTCCCCACCTTGCTGCACGCGCTTGCCACCAAGGATATTGCGACCGCCGAAATCCTTGCGCCCATTGAGGTGGCGATTTCGGGCGGCGCGGGGCTTCCCAGCGAAACCCGCGAAGCCTTCGGCAAAAAGTCCGATGCCATTCTCGCCGAAGGTTATGGTCTGACCGAGGCCTCGCCGGTCGTCACCTGCGCGGCTTTGCGTGTACCCTCCAAACCCGGATCGATCGGCCTGCCTCTTCCGGCCACCGACGTGCGCTTTGTCGATCTCGAAGATCCCGAACAGGAAGTCCCCCAGGGCGAACGTGGAGAACTCGTGCTCAAGGGCCCCCAGGTCATGCTCGGCTATTTCGACAACCCCGAAGCGACCAAGTCCGCCTTCACCGCCAACGGCTATCTGCGCACCGCCGATGTCGGCTATATCGATGAGGATGGCTATGTCTTCCTAGTCGACCGCATCAAGGACCTCATCATCTGCTCGGGTTTCAACGTCTATCCGCGAGCCATCGAGGATGCGATCTACCAGCACCCTGCCGTGGACGAAACCAATGTGATCGGGGTAAAGGACGAATATCGCGGCGAAGCACCGGTCGCCTACGTAAAGCTCAAGGACGGACAATCGTTGACCGAAGGCGGCCTCAAGGACTTCCTCAAGGACCGCCTCTCCAAGCTCGAAATGCCTCGCGAGATCATTTTCCGCGACGAGTTGCCCAAAACCATGATCGGCAAGCTCTCAAAGAACGATCTGCGCGAGGATTACGAAAAAAATGTCAAAGCCGGGGAATAGCACCTTGAACAAGCACGATGCCGACAAACGCGATCTGTTCGCTATCACCGATCTGGCAAACGAGTTCGGCATTTCCACCCGCGCCATACGGTTTTACGAAACCAAGGGGCTTTTGAAACCCGATCGCCTGGGCTCGACGCGTGTGTTTCGGCGGCGGGACCGCGCCCGGCTGATCCTGATCCTGCGCGGCAAGAGGCTGGGGTTCACCCTGCGCGACATCTCCGAATATCTCAGCCTCTACGATGCCGACAGCACCCGCACCGCCCAGGTCAAGCTGCTCATCGAAAAGGTCGATGAGCGCCTCGGCCTTCTGCGCGCCCAACTCGCCGATCTCGAAACCACGATCTCCGAACTGACCGAAATCCGCCAGCTTGCCGACGACCGCTTGCGCAATGCCACCGCTGAGGGCGAGACGGCGTAAAGCCGGCCGCCCCCGGCGTGACAGGTTCTAGATGTCGAACTTGATCCCCTGCGCCAGTGGCAGCTCGCGCGAATAATTGACCGTGTTGGTCTGGCGCCGCATATAGGCTTTCCAGGCGTCCGACCCGCTTTCGCGTCCGCCCCCGGTTTCCTTTTCCCCACCAAATGCACCGCCGATCTCGGCCCCCGAAGGCCCGATATTGACGTTGGCGATACCGCAATCGGATCCGGCCGCCGAAAGGAAGGTTTCGGTCTCGCGCACATCGGTCGAAAAAATGCAGCTCGAAAGCCCCTGCGGCACATCGTTCTGCAGCGCAATCGCTTCTTCGAGCGTCCTGTAGGTCAGGACATAAAGGATCGGCGCGAAGGTCTCGTGTTTGACGATGGCTGTCTGCTCGACCATCTCGACAATCGCCGGACGCACATAATGCCCGCCCGCGACACCCTCGACCCGCTCCCCGCCGGTCACCCTGCCGCCTTCGGCCTTCGCTTTTTCCAGCGCATGCTGCATGCCGTCAAAAGCTGCCTTGTCAATCAGCGGCCCAACCAGAACGCCCGGCTCCAGGGGGCTGCCGATCGGCAACTTGCCATAAACGCTCTTGAGTTTTTCAACCAGCTGGTCGCGCACATCCTCATGCACGATCAGCCGCCGCAGGCTGGTGCAGCGCTGCCCGCAGGTTCCCACGGCGGAAAAGACGATCGCCCGCACCGCATTGTCGAGGTCCGCCGACGGCGCCACGATCATGGCATTGTTCCCGCCCAGCTCCAGAATGGTCTTGCCGAACCGCTCTGCGACCTTGGGCCCCACGATCTTGCCCATCCGCGTCGATCCGGTCGCCGAAATCAGCGGCACGTCTTTCGAAGCAGTCAGCGCCTCGCCCACATCGGCCCCGCCGATCGCCACCTGCAGCAATCCCTCGGGCGCATCTCCGAACCTGGCCGCGGCTTTGTCGAAAATCTTCTTGACCGCCAGGGCTGTCAGCGGCGTCTTTTCCGAGGGCTTCCAGATCGTGGTATTGCCGCACACCGTCGCCAGCGCGAAATTCCACGCAAACACCGCGACGGGAAAATTGAATGCCGAAATCACCCCCGTCACCCCCAACGGGTGCCAGGTCTCGCGCATGGAATGACCGGGACGTTCCGAGGCGATGGTCAGCCCGAACAATTGCCGCGATTGGCCCACCGCCAGATCGCAAATATCGATCATCTCCTGGACTTCCCCCAGTCCCTCCTGAAAAATCTTGCCGGCCTCAAGGGACACAAGCTTGCCCAGGGCGTCCTTTGCGTTGCGCAATTCCTCTCCGAACAGCCGGATCAATTCCCCCCGGCGCGGCGCCGGCACCAGCTTCCAGTCGGCAAATGCCGATTTGGCCGTACCGATCATCTTTTCGACATCTGCGCCCGAATGGGTCGCAACCTCCCCGATCAGCGCGCCATCGACAGGTGAATGCACCTTGAGCGCCCCGCCGGTCAGATCGGCGGCATCCAGCATAGCGGCTGAAAGAATGTCGGCATGGGACATGAATGTTTCCTCTTTGCATGATGTTCGACCTTCAAGGGTCGATTTGCATCAAGCTTAAAGGAAGCACCGCTTGGGTCAAAACGCCGATTGGTGATGGATCGATGAGCGGCGCTGATGCCTATTCGGCCGGCGCGGTTCCGATCACCGAATGGGAAATCTTTTCGCGCGCCTTTTCGTGCATGAACACCGGATTGCCCTTGAGCCAGAGCCTGAGCGCCTCCCAATGGATGCCGCCCATGATTTTCAGCGTCATCAGCGGATAGCGCAACAGCGCGCGCCCCAGGCTCCTGTCGCTCAGTTCCTCGCGCTTGCCGGTGAACGCCGCATAGAGCAGCGCCCCTTCATTGTCGCTTTCATTGATGGCGATCTGGACCTTGTCGCTGGGCGGCGTGATCTTGAAGTCGTATTGCGCCTGCATGGGCACAAAGGGCGAAACGTAAAGTTCCTTGGCACACGATTGGCGCACCGCCCCCTCGGCGTGATCGCTCACCGGGATCACGTAGGTGTGCCGCTCGTAAAAGGTGTTGCAGACCTCATAAAGAATGGCCCGCACCCCTTGAGCATCCGAGCAGAAATAGACGGTGATGGGATTAAAGACATATCCGAAAATTCGCGGATAGCAGAGCATCTCGATCTTGAGGTCTTCGCCGGCGATCCCTGCATCGGCCAGCAACCGCTCGGCCCAGCGGCGCAGTCCGCCCGTCTCCCCGTCCCCGTGATCGGCATCGCGAAAGCTGAAGACCCCGAACCGGTTGTAGGAGAAAAGCCTGAGGGTTTTGTCCAGTGTCTCGAGCCGATCGAGATCGAGCAGCAGCGAAAAAACGCGATAGCGCAGCGTATGCGCGCGCGGCCTGTGCCGCACGTGCACAACGTCTCCTGCATAGATCGCGCCATCGCTCATTCGGCAGCCACCCTTTCGGTGTGTATATGGATACGGCCCGAGGCATTCTCCACCGCCCACGGACGCCGCACCCCGGCCATGTCTTCCGCCGCCGCAAGTCCGGCCTGCAACCCGTCTTCGTGAAACCCCGAGCCAAAATGCGCCCCGGCAAACCAGACCCCACCACGCCCTTGCAGGCGCCACAATTCCTTTTGCGCCGCCATCGCCGTCTGGTCGAACAGCGGATGGGTGTAATCGAACGTTTCAAAGATCGTTGCCGGATCGATCTCCCGGCTGGGGTTGAGCGTCACGAACAGGGGATGTTTCCTGTCGATATTCTGGAGCTTGTTCATCCAGTAGGTCACGCATAACGGGCTGTCGCCGTCCCATTTGCGCTCGCCTATATAGTTCCAGCTCGACCAGACCGATTTGCGCTTCGGCATCAGGCTGCAGTCGGTGTGCAGCACAGCCTTGTTGTGAGTGTATTCAAACGCCCCAAGCAATGCCCGCTCATCCTCATCGGCATCGGCGAGCATGGCCAGCGCCTGATCGGCATGGGTTGCGATCAGGACGTCGGTAAAGATGTCTTGGTGCCCGCGCGTATCGGTGATCGTCACGACGCCTGAATGCCGCTCGATCTGGCGGACCCCCGTCAAAAGCCGCACCGTTCCCTTGAACTCCGCCACGAGCCGCGAAACATATTCCCGGCTGCCGCCCTTCACCGTCCGCCAAAGCGGGCGGTTGTAAAGATCGAGCAATCCGTGATTGAGGAAAAATCGCACAAACGCCTGAACGGGATAGTTGCGGATATCGGTGGCAGAAGACGACCAGATCGCCGCTGCCATGGGCAGGATATGGTCCTGGATGTAGCTTTCCGAATACCCGTTCTTCGCCAGATAATCGGCCAGCCCCACCTGCGCGAGGCTGCCATCGGCCAGGATTTCACGGTGCGAGCGCGAAAATTTCACGATATCGGAGAGCATGCGCCAGAAACGCGGACGCACCACATTCGATTTCTGCCCGATCAGCCCCAGAGGGTCCGAGCAGTATTCAAACGCCCCGCCATCGATCGAGGCGCCGAACGACATCCACGAGAGCTCTGTCTGCACGCCCAGATGGTCAAACATCGCAACGAGGTTGGGATAGTTCGCTTCGTTGTAGACGATGAACCCCGTGTCGACCGGAATGGTCGTGCCGTCATAGTCGACATCGACAGTATTGGAATGCCCTCCGATCCGGGAATCGGCCTCATAGAGCGTCACGTCGTGGCTCTGGCTCATTAGCCAGGCCGCTGAAAGCCCCGAAATTCCGCTTCCGATCACGGCAATACGCCTGGTGCCTGTCGGTCCCTTGGGGCCAGCATCGAGATACATGGGTCGGCTTGTCCTTGTTTGGTTTGTACTAAGGTACGGGCCAGACCCCAATTCGGATGCACCTAGGGAGCAATTTTTCTTTCGCGCCCGGTGATCCGCCCCCTTTGCATTGCCGTAGATCGGTGCATGACGACAGTCCTTTCAATCGATCCGGCCACGTGCCAAACTCGAAAGCCCTTGGCGGCGCAGCGTGAGTATGCTGTGCGTCCGGCTCCCAGAGGAATTGCGCGTACCGACAAGATGGCTGTCGATCCCAGTGACAAAAAGGCGCTCAATATCGCGATGCGCCAGAAACTGTTTGCAGTCGCCACATCGCGCGACGTAGCCGCTTTTGAAGAACTGTTCCGCTATTACGGCCCCCGGGTGCGCGCCTACATGGCCAAGCTCTCCCGCGACGGACAGCTCGCTGAGGAATTGATGCAGGAAACAATGGTGGCGGTCTGGAACAAGGCCGCCCAATACAGCCCCGATAAGGGCAATGTCTCGACATGGATTTTCACGATCGCGCGCAACCAGCGCATCGACCATTGGCGCAAGGCCAATCGCCCCGATTTCGATCCCAACGATCCCGCCTTCGTTCCCGCCGAGATCAAGCCCGCCGACGCGGCATTCGATATGAACGAGGACGCCGACCGGCTCCATCGCGCCATGGAAACTCTGCCCCCCGAGCAGCTTGAGCTCTTAAGGCTCTCGTTCTTTGAGGAGGCTTCCCACGGCACGATCTCCGAAAAGCTCGGCCTGCCGCTGGGGACAGTCAAATCCCGCATCCGTCTGGCCTTCGCCAAGTTGCGCACCGCGCTGGAGGATCGCTCATGAGCATCGTCCACCATCTCGATGAAGACATCCTGCTCGATTATGCCGCCGGCACGCTCGCCGAGGGCTTTTCGCTCGCCGTCGCCACCCATTTGGCCATCTGCCCGGAGTGCCGTGAGCGCTACGCCATGATTGAGGGCGCGGGCGGCGAACTGCTCGACAGCATCGAACCGGCCCCCGACGCCGACGCCGGCTGGCAGGCGCTCAAGGCGCGCATCTCCAACGCGCCCTTACCCGCCGCAAAACCTGCCCGTCGTGGCACCTCCGGTGGATCGGCGCCGGTCCTGCCCGAACCCTTGCGCTCCTACGTAGGCTCGGACGTCGATGCCATCCGCTGGAAATCCATGCCTGGCGCCGCCCAGTTCATCATTCCCACCCGCGATGGCCGCGCGGTTGCGCGCCTCCTGCGCATTCCGGCCGGCAAGCCCGTCCCCGAACACACCCATCGCGGCATGGAAATGACCCTGGTCCTCTCGGGCGCCTTTGCCGATGAGGATGGAAAATTCGCGCGCGGTGACATCGAGATCGCCGATGGCAGCCTGACCCATCAGCCCGTCGCCACGAACGATGCCGATTGCATCTGCCTTGCCGTCACCGAAGCCCCACTCAAGTTCAAGAGCTGGGTCGTGCGTTTGTTCCAGCCCGTGCTGGGGATATGAGGGATCACATGCCTTACGTTGTTGCCTACATCGGAACGGCCATCGTCTTCTTCGCCATCGATTACATCTGGCTCTCGCGGGTCGCCTTCGGCTTTTACCGCGAACAGATCGGCCACGTTCTCCTCGACCAGCCCAATCTCGCCGCGGCAGGAGCGTTCTATCTCTTTTACATCGGCGGAATTGTTTACTTCGCCGTCGCCCCGGCCATGCAATCGGGCAACTGGACACAGGCCCTGATCGCCGGCGCAGTCCTCGGCCTTGTCGCCTACGGCACCTACGACATGACCAATCTCACCACCATCCGGAACTGGTCGGTCTCCGTCACCATCATCGACATACTCTGGGGCGCCGCCCTCACCGGCACCGCCGCCACCGCCGGCTATTTCGCCACCCGTCTGCTCGGCACCGGCAATTAGGTTGAATCGACATTCAGGTTTTTTTGGCTGTGCCGCGCTGGTTTGAGGGGCCCCTTCGGCCGTAGGTCTCTGGGCGTTCGCGCGCTGCCAAAGCTCCCGAAGCTTGAAGCCCCGGGGTCCACTGGCCCTGCCACAATCGACAACCCATTTTAGGCACCACTGGTTGAATACCGATTGGTCTTGGCCGCCACCGACCGCCGGTCTTTCACAACGAGAGCGGTGATCGGGATAAATCCCGAACCCAGAGCCTGATCTTCACGCTTTACGGCACCCCTGCGTACGCCCCACGTCCGCAATTTCACACTTCCATACTAGTCTACAAGTTTCTATAACCACCCTTGCGACAGGTGGAGGAACCCGATGAACATGCGATTGTCAGCCAGCGCCAATGTCGGCCCCGATATCGAGCGCCCGGCCTACACCTCCCAGGACCATGCCACCGGCATCGTCCATATCGGCGTCGGTGCGTTCCATAAGGCCCACCAGGCCCTCTACACCGACACCGCCCTCGCCATAGGAGGCGGTGATTGGCGCATCCTCGGCGTCAGCCTGCGGTCCCCCGAAGCCGCTCACGCCCTCAATCCCCAGAATGGCCGTTATGTTCTTATCACCCGCGACCAGTCCGGTGACACTGCAAGGTTGGTCGCCAGCATTGACCGCGTGCTCGTCGCCCCCGACGATCCGGACGCGGTGATCGCGGCCATCGCCGACCCCGGAACCCGCATCGTCACCCTCACAATTACCGAAAAAGCCTACGGCATCGATCGGACCACCGGTGGCCTCGATCCAGCAAACGAAATCATCGCCCACGATCTCGCCCATCCCCGATCGCCCCGCGGCGCCATAGGCTTCCTCGTCGCCGGCCTGATCCGGCGCAAGCAAGCCGATGCCGGGCCGCTCACCATCCTGTGCTGCGACAACCTTCCGGAAAACGGCAGGATCGTCTCGCGCCTCGTCGCCGATTTCGCCGCCCGCACCGTCCCCGACCTCTTGGGTTGGATCGATGCGAACGTCCGCTTCCCCTCATCGATGGTCGACCGGATTACTCCCGCCACCACCGAGCGCACGCTGTCGGACGCCCAGGCCATGTCTGGCTTTGCCGATCACGCCGCCGTCGAAACCGAACCGTTCAGCCAATGGATCATTGAGGATGATTTCATCGCCGGTCGACCGGCCTGGGACGAGGCGGGAGCCCTGTTTGTCGACGATGTGGCGCCCTATGAACGTATGAAGCTCAGGCTCCTCAATGGCGCCCACTCCTTGATCGCCTATGCGGGCTTTCTTGCCGGCTGCGAAACGGTCGCCGACGCCATGGCCAATCGCGCCATCGCCCGGCTGGCCCGCGCCCAGATGGCTGCCGCAGCCAAAACGCTGTCACCGGTCCCCGGTATCGATCTCGAGACCTACCGCAACCAACTTGTCGCCCGCTTTTCCAACGGCGCCATTCGGCACCTGACCTATCAGATCGCCATGGATGGCACCGAAAAGCTCCCCCAGCGCATCCTCGCCCCGCTCGCCGATACTATGGCACAAGGCGGCGATCCCGCCCCCTTCGCCTTCACGCTCGCTGCCTGGATGCGTTACTGCCTGGGCCAAACCGAGGACGGCGCCCCCTACGATCTGCGCGACCCTCGCCAGACCATCATCGCACGAGCCATCAATAGATCAGATCGAACCCCCGACCGGCTCTACGACGCGCTCACGTCAGCGCTGGACATATTCCCCCAAAGCCTCGCCACCAGCCCATCCCTCCGTGGGCTGGTCATCGGCCATCTTCAAACGATGCTCAAAGACAAAATGATCGCTGCCCTTGATCGGGCCTAGCTCACGGAACGAACACATCCCTGTTCGACGCCGCAACGACGGGCAGCGAATTGAGGATTTCGCGCATATGCGTCCGCACCGCGTCAGCGGCCGCGTCGGGATCGTTGCGGGCGATGGCCGTGACCATGTCCCGATGTTGCGCGACGATGGTATCCACCGGTGTGGCGTCCGAAATCGCAAGGAACCGCACCCGATCCATCTGAACCTTGAGGTCTTCGACCACCCGCCAGGCATGTTCGCAATCGGCCAGCAGGGCGATTGCCCGATGCAGTGCATCGTCAAGCGCCAGGAACCGGCCCTGGTCGGGCCGATCGCCGCATGCGTCCTGTTCTTCGACAAGCGCGAACAGGGGCCGCACGCTTTCTCCGTTCGCCACCTCCGCCGCACGCCGCGCCACGGCAACCTCAATGGCCTCGCGGATAAAACGCGCATTTTCGACCTCGCGCCGGGAGATCAGTTGCACGAACGTCCCCCGCTGCGGACGGATTTCCACCAGCCCCATTTCCGAGAGCTTGATGAATGCCTCGCGCACCGGCTGCCGCGACACGCCCAGCTGACGGGCCAGTTCGGCCTCGGAAATCGGATGACCCGGCACAAGCTGGCCGCGCACGATCGCCTGTTTGATGGCCCGGAAAACCCTGTGGCCCATCGTCGCCTGCCGGGCCCCAGGAGCGCCGTCAGCCAGCGTGTCGAGCACGAAAATGCCTTCGGAGGCGGGTTCTTCAAGACTGGACAATCAGATCTCCTTATCCTCGATGACCACTGAGCCCATGGTGCAGGATCGGTCAAGCCCGGAAGCATTGACACATACATACTACCATACTAGCTGTGCATACGACCCATCAAATCTGACATGGTCAGGGAGCACATGATGACCGATACGATCCTGCATCCTGATCGCCTCTTTCCGCCCGATCCGGCCGTCCGCTCACTGGCTCGCTCGCTCTATGAGGACATCGCGAACCTGCCGATCGTCAGCCCCCACGGGCACACCGACCCGCAATGGTTCGCGCAAAACCAGCCGTTCTCGGACGCTGCGTCGCTGTTTCTGACACCGGATCACTATGTCCTGCGCCTGCTGCGCAGCCGAGGCATCGCCTATGACGCCCTGGGCGTGCCGCGCAAGGACGGCGCCCCGGTCGCCGACGCGCGCTCCGCCTGGCGCACGCTCTGCAATCACTGGAGGCTCTTTGCCGGAACGCCTTCCGAGCTCTGGCTTGCCCATTCGCTGTCGCGCTATTTCGGCATCGATCAACCCTTGAGTTCCCAAACGGCCGACCAGACATTCGACGCGATCAACGCGCGCCTTGCAGATCCGGCCCTGCGTCCCTTGGCCATCCTCGACGCAGCAAATGTCGAAGTCATCGCCACCACCGAATTTGCACTCGATGGCCTTGAGCATCACAAGGCCATCACGGCCAATGGCCTGGGCGCGCGTATCCGCACCACCTATCGTCCCGACGATATCACCGACCCCGATGCGGCAGGCTTCGCACAGAACCTGCAGCATCTGTCCGATCTTACCGGTGAAAACACCGCCTTGTGGTCCGGGCTCATCAAGGCACATGGCACCCGACGCGCCTTCTTCCGCGCTCACGGCGCCACCGCCACAGACCACGGCGTCCCCTCGGCCATGACCGCCGACCTTGCCGGGCACGAAAAGCAGGCCCTGCTCGACGGCGCGCTGGCCGGGACCCTCGATGCCGGCCAGGCCGAGCAGTTCCGCGCCCAGATGCTGACCGAGATGGCCGGGCTTTCCGCCGAGGACGGCATGGTCATGCAAATTCATGCCGGCTCGCACCGCGCCACTGATCCTTGGCTGCAAGCCACCCACGGGCGCAACCTCGGCGACGACATCCCGACGCGCACCAATTTCGTCGATGGGCTGGCAGCCCTTCTGGCGCGCTATGGCAACGCGAACAATTTCCGGCTGATCGCCTTCACGCTCGACGAATCCACCTATGCGCGCGAACTTGCCCCGATGGCGGGCTATTGGCCGGCGCTGATGGTCGGCCCGCCCTGGTGGTTCCACGACAGCCCCAACGGCATCCGCCGCTATCTCGATGCCATGCACGAAAGTGCGGGGTTCCATAACCTGGCCGGCTTCAATGACGACACTCGCGCCCTGCTCTCGATCCCGGCGCGGCACGACGTGTGGCGCCGTGAGATATCGGGGTTTCTCGCTGGTCTCGTAGCCCAGCATCGGATCACCCGCAGCACGGCCGCCGAAACCGCCCGATGGCTGGCCTATGACGCCGCCAAGTCGGCTTACCGCCTGCCATAGCCCCCGCCTTTTCCGGCTGGACCGTCACACGGGGCGGCGCTCCCGAAACCGCTGACTTGTCAGCCGTTTCCCGTCCCTCTTTATAATTTTACTTGCTGCTTTTCTGGTTAAATTTTACTTTGTCTCTGGAAACCGGGTGTTACTCGCGTCATGGGGCTGCCGAGGGATATAATATTCGCATACTTGGTTGGACTAGCGGGACTGATCCTTGTTAGTACACTAAAGCTTGCCATCGCCCCGGTATTCACGTCCTCATTTAACGGTCTTTTTTTCGCGCTGGCCATTCTGCTTGCTGCCGGCATGGGTGGATTGGCGCCCGGCGTGTTCACCATGGTTCTGGCACTTCCGCTGGTGTATTTTTTTACCGAGGAAGCAAGTATCTCGCGGGGCCCGGACCTGATTTTGTTTGCCGGCGTGGGTTTTGGCATCGCTTGGCTCGGCGGCGTTCTGCGCGAGGAGCGCAACAAGGCGCTGCTGGCCAGCAAGCTCCTGCAAAGACGCGAAAGCTACCTGCAAGCCATCCTCGATACCATCTCGGACGCAACGATAGCCAGCAAGCCCAGCGGAGAAATCGTTTCTTTCAATGCCGCTGCCGAAAGGCTGTTTGGCTATCGCGAGGAGGTGGTCCTGACCCGCAACGTCAGGGTCTTGATGGCCGATCCCTATCCGCCCGAAGAAAACGCCCGCGCCGACCATCCCGCCACCGGACTTGCCCGCTTCATTGGCCGCAACCGCTTGGTGCGAGGAAAGCGCAGCGACGGCACGACCTTCCCCATGAGCATCGACGTGGTCAGGATCACCACGGGCGAAGGCCTGCTCTTTATCGGCTTTGTGCGCGACATGACAGAACGTGAGCGCGCCGCGACCCGGCTCGAACAGACCGAGGCCGAACTGGCCCGGCTGTCGCGCATGAGTGAGATGGGGGAAATGGCCTCGGCCCTGGCCCATGAAATCAACCAGCCGCTTTCAGCGGTCAGCAACTACGTCCAGGGCGCCAAGCGCATGCTCGAGTTGTTCGACCCGGCCATGCTTCCAGCCCTGCGCGATTCCCTTGCCGCTGCCGCAACCCAGGCCCTGCGTGCGGGCGACATCATCCACCATCTTCGCATTTTCATGGCACAGGGCGAGATCGACAAGGAAATCGTGGACGTCAACTCGCTGATCGAAGGCGCCATGGCGCTGGCGCTGGCCGGCACGCGGGAAGACGGCATTCTCGTCGAACTCGATCTCGCGCCCGGCGGCCTGGAAATCCTGGGCAATCCGACCCAGATCCAGCAGGTGATCGTCAATCTCCTGCGCAATGCGGCAGACGCGGTGCGCGCCAGCGAGCGCAAGGTCATCACCATACGAACGCGCCGGAACGGCAGCTTCGCCCGCATCGAACTCAGCGACACCGGGCACGGCATTTCTCCCAATTTCGGCGAGGAAATCTTCAAGGCGTTCGTAACAACCAAACGCAGCGGCATGGGGGTTGGTCTCTCAATTTCCAAGCGCATAATCGAAGCACATGGAGGTGCGATAAGCGCCCGTTCCGTAGCGGGCAGAGAAACGATTTTCACGTTCACCCTACCCTTGGTCGACAAAGAGATTCAGGCCCATGACAAATGATTTCCTGATCCACATCGTAGATGATGAAGAACCGGTTCGTCAGTCGTTGTCCTTTCTGCTTGCGGCTTCGGGCTGGCGATCGCGGAAATATGCGTCGGCAGTTGAATTTCTCGAGACGGTGGACGATCTTGAAGATGCCTGCCTGATCACCGACCTGCGCATGCCCGAAATAAGCGGCATCGACCTTTTGCAGCGCTTGCGCAGGGATGGAAACACGCTGCCGGTTATCGTGGTGACCGGTCACGGAGATGTACTGGCCGCCGTTGAGGCCATGAAGGCCGGCGCCAGCGACTTCATCGAAAAGCCGTTCAGCGAGGAGGCGATGCTGGCCACCCTCACCAGGGTCTGCAGCGCCGCGCAGGAAGAAAGCCAAATTCGCCGCGTGCGTCAGGCGGCGCGTGAAAAGCTGGAATCGCTGAGCACCCGCGAGCGTCAGGTTCTCGATGGCGTCGTAAACGGACTTCCCAACAAGACGATCGCCCGCAATCTGGGGCTAAGTCCCCGTACGGTCGAGGTCTATCGCGCGACAATCATGACCAAGATGCACGCGCACAGCCTTGCGGAACTGGTTCGTATGGCCGTTCAGGGCTCAGAACAATAGCAAGGACGGCATGGATTGAGCGTGCTGAGATAAGGTACATATCACTTTATCTGAACACGCGGCCCGGGCCGATCTGGCCCGGCATGCCCCCCAGACAGCCGGTCTATGCACCCAGATCGAGAAGCGCGTCCCGGTCCAGCAATATGACCTCACGCGCACCCACCAGCGTTATCAGCTTGAGGACCTGCAGGCGGTGAATTGCGCGCGATACCGTCTCCAGCGTGAGCCCGAGATGATCGGCAATATCACCCCGCGACATGGGCAGGCGCGCCTTGGTGCCGCCACCTTCACGCCGGTCCGCGATCCCCACCAGAAATGCGGCCACCCGTTCGATGGAATTCTGCGTTCCCAGAATGAGCAGGTGCTGGTGTATGCTTTCGAGATGGCGATACAGCATGTCGGCGATTTGCGGGTTGGCCAGGTCCTTGTCGTCGAGATGAAAATTCCGCGTACCTGAATATTCGAGCGCCTCGGCATAGCATTGGCGTTCCGCGCCCGTTTCAAAGCCGAAAACCTCGCCCGCGAAATAAAAGCCCGTGACCAGCCGGCGGCCCTCCAGCGTTATCCGCGAAACCCGCACGCAACCGAACTCTACGATGAAGATCTCGCCGGCCTCATCCCCTTGTGCGTAGATAAGGTCTTTTTCCCTGTGCCGGACGGTTCCACCGAGGTTGACCCCCTCCAGAAGCGCTTTTGCGGTAAAGCCAGAACCCGGATTGCGAAAGTCCTTCTGTATTAACATACGTTCGTCCCTTCCCAAATTTTCATGAGTATGGACGTTAAACATTTGTTAATAAATTCCGGTTCTCCCACTAGTGATTCTACGATATTGACGTAAGTGCCATCCTCAGCTTCGTGTTGAAGATGAGTTCTCGATCCCGGCAACCCGGCGTTCGAGCCGCTTGGCGCGCGCCGCCAGGGCCTCATACTGCGCTGAAATCAGATCGCGCTCCTTTTGCACTTCGAAAAGAGCCTGCTCGGCGCGCTGCAACAGCCGCCGGTGTCCATCCGAAATGATCCCCACGAGCACGGCGATGACCAGCCATGCCAATGGGGTGGTCCAGACTTCGGCGAGATATTCGAAATAGCCTTCGCCCACCACCCTTTGGGGAAGCGTTCCGCCCAGAAGGGCAATGGCGGTTGCCATGGCGGCCGCCATGATCCCGCCTGAAGCGCCGTATTGGGCGGCAATCAATGCTATGGCAAGGACCAGTGGGTGGAAGGGGAGGGTTTGAAGGTCGAAAAGTCCGAACCGCTCGATGGCAAACACGCCGCCAATCAGCACGGCGCCTTCAACGACACCGATCCAATGGCTTGAGGACCTGCTGGCCGCTTCTTCCAGCAAAACCCTGGGACTTCCACGTTTTGGAGCATGGACGTTCACTGTTGTTTCCTTGATTTCCAGAGGCGGCGCGGGTCTAGCCCGCAACCGCCGGGTTGTTGTCGACGAATGTGAGCCTGTTCATGATTTTGAGCGCATTGACCATGACCCCGTAGGCCACGATTGCCGCGCCACCTGTTGCAATCACATAGCCCATTCCAAGGGCGTCCGGATTGGCAAGCAGCGCATAGGTCAGCCCGCCGTTCAGCACCAGGAACGCGGTCTGAAGCAGGAAATAGGCGCGGCTGTACTGCATGAACAAAATGACCCCCACGCAGGCAAGAAAAAGGAAATGAAACGCGGCCCCGATCAGCGCCAGACGCAACACCTGCAGCGTTTCAAGGCCAAGGCCCAACAGGCCCACGATCCACGGCCCCGCCAGCGCCAGAACCAGGCTGATGGCGATCTGGATAACGAAGGCGGAAAAGATCGTATTGGTGGTTTGCCAGGTGATGGCCGTGCGCTGGGCCTCGATGTGACGAAGCGTGCCGCCCGAGTGCACGATGTCGCGGTATTTGCGGTAAGCGGTAAAAAAATCGGTCTCGAGCCAGATCGAAACGATGCTCATGAGCGGCACGATCGAGAGATAGGCGATGAACATGGGCACGTCATAGCGCGGCGCATGGATGAGCCCATGCGCGATGGCCGTACCCTCATAGGACTGCCAGACGACGAGCTTGTCGATCCACACCGCCAGCGCACCCAGAAGGCCCGCAATGACGAAGGTGACAGAGCGCATCGGACGCGCGATCAGTGCGAGGAGGCTTTTGGTCAGGGGCTGAACGCGTCCGGGAAAGGTCTGGACGATGAGCCCATGCAGAATGGCGAAGGCCAGAAACAGTCCCGCGCCAAATCCGGCAAGCAGACCGGCGACACCATAGCCCAGGCTGGCCAGCGACAGCCCCAGAACGACCGATACGCTGAGCCCCATGGTGAAACCGGTGGTTACGATTGTATATTGGCGGATCGCCGCGACCATCGACATGCCCAACCAGAGCAACGACACTTGCAGGACGCAAAAAGTGGCGGCGGTGGCTGTCGTCGTGTCCAGCCCGATGATGACGGAAAACAGCAGCCAGGCCAGAGCCACCGTAATGAGCGCCGCAACTCCCAGGGCACCATGATAGATGCCATGCACCCGCTCGAAGCGTCGCTCGAACAACTCGGCCGAAACGCGCAGGTTGAGCTCGAGTGCGATGGGGGTTGTCACCACCAGCGAGAGCGCAAAACTGTAGATGACCAGAACGCGGAAGGTCGTCGTCATCTCCCGCCCCACGAGCGGAACACCGAGCCAGGAAATCAGCGCCAAACCGATCATTATGACAATCCAGGGCCCGGCAGTGACCATGATCGCATGGCCGGTTGCCATGGAATGTCCGGCCAGGTTGTTCTGGCTGCGCAGCCGGGAAAGGGCAAATCCGATGCCGGCCATTTCTAGACCTCACTCTTGGCGAACTGGGAAAGGTGCTTGCTGTAGAGCTTGGTGTAGGCTGCGGCCACCGTGTCGGAGCGATACTGAATACGAACCTTGGCGCGCAGCGCCGCACCCATTTGCTGGCGCACGAAAGGGTTGTTGAGCATGTGCACCGCCGCCGAAACCAGCGACCCGACATCGCCCACGGGAGCGACCATTCCGCCGATGCCGGCGATAGCCGCCTCCCCCGGCCTGCCAGGGCACCCGAGGATTTCCTTGCACGCGCCCACATCGGTCGCGATACACGGAATACCCGAGGCTCCCGCTTCGAGAATGACCAGCGGCAAAGCCTCGGAAATCGAGGTGAGCATGAGAACATCGATCTCGGCCATATAGTCGCGCACATCGACCGGACCGGTGAAAATTACGGTATCGGCAAGCCCCCGTTCGTTGACCGCTTCGATGCAGCTCTGGGCATAGTCTGGATCCTCGTCCATTGGCCCGATGACAAGCGCACGCAGGCCCGCCACCTTCGATGCCGCTCTCTCTGCCACATCGATGAATGTCTGAACGTCCTTGATCGGCGTGACGCGCCCGATAAAGGCCAGCGTGGGGCGCTTTGAAACGCGCGCGGGGAGCGTATCGAACCGGTCCACATCCACCCCGTTGGGAACGACCGTCAGCTTCTTGCTGTCGGCCCCCAACGCCAGCTGGAACGCATTGTTATCGCCATAAAGGGCGATCACGTCGTCGGCGGCGCTATAGGCGATACGCGCGAAGCTTTCGAACGCATCGGCCCAGAAGTCTCGGATATCATGGCGCTCGTCGCTGAAATCGAGGCCCGTATCGATGCTGTTTTTGATCCAGTCGGCCATCAGGATCTCGACGCGCCGCTCGTTCGAATAGATCCCGTGCTCGGTGATCATCACCGGGCGGCCGGTATCATGGGCGGCCCGCGCGGCAACGAGCCCCGCATAGCCGGTGGAAACCGAATGGTAGAGCCGGGCGCCGGGCAGCGGGCCGACCAGCGTGCGCAACAGTCCGCCCGCCAACACCCGCCAGGCCCAGAAATACGCGATGAAGGCGGTCTGCGGCATGCGTGCATAGCCCGCGGACAGCGCCTGCCACGCCTGGGGAGAATCGAGCATTGTCGAGACCGAAGGGCGCCGGCCTGCCGGGCCGAATTTCCCGAGCAAGGCGTGAAATGCGTCCGGGTCCCCGTGAGCGAGAATTGAATCGAGCGTATCGGCGTACCATTGCGGCGTCATGGCCGGCCATGATCGCCTTTGCCCCTTCCCCCTGTCGTCGAGGTAAAGGTGGTGGATGGCTTTAAGGTTGGCGGGACGCTGATAGCGCGGCTCGGTTTGCGGCAGGCCCGGCAAGATGGCCAGCACCGAAAAGGTCAGGTCCGGATGGCTCCTGATCAACCAGTCGATCCAGGTGGAAACCCCACCCGAGACATAGGGATAACAACCCTCGGCGATAAGGCACACATCGGCTTCAGGCTCGCTGCCGCGCCGTGGAGGCACAAACCATATGGGCATTTCCATCGACATTTATCCCTATGCTGCGGGTGTTGGGGTTTGGTCGGCGGGAACTGCGGTGCCCCCTTTGAAGCGGTAACCCGTACTGGTGCGGATTTTGGAGCGGAACAACGCTGAAACCGCAGCAGCCTGAACGCGAACGCGCTGGTCGCGGCTGCGCAGCGCCTTCTCGATCAGACCGGCCCCTTCAACCGGACCATCGGCAACGATCGAGGCGAACAGCGCCTGTTTTTCGCGCATCGACCCCGACATGATCAGCCGGTCGACCGATTTCGGCAGCCGTGCTGCAGGCCGCACGACCTGGTCGTCACGGATGCGGTCCGCCAGGGTAACGGCAGCCTGCGGCGTCGGGGCGATGGTATCGTACCAGCGCTGGAGGCGCTCCGCCCGAACATGGGATGAAAGCTGCTCATCGATCATCGCCGAGGCCGCCCCCAACGGGCCGGCCACCAGCACCTGAAGCGCAAAGGATTGCAGGTCGCCCGAATAGATGCCGCTGCGCTCGGCCAGCAGGATGGTTCCGAGCAGCACGGCGCAATAGCCAAAATGCAGGCTCAGCGCCGTTCCCAGATCGATATGTCCCAAGGCAAGAAAGATCGTTCCAACCGCCTCGGTGGCAAACACCAGCGTTTTAAGCCCCGTGAATATGGCACCAACTGACGGCCGCTCATGATGTGCGGTCGATTGGCTGTCGGGAGAAGTCTTAATGAACGCTGCCATGATGGCCACCCTGTTGCTCGTGTCCGGGTCCCCGAACGTCTTTTGTCAACCGGCCAATAATGTCGTGCCCCGGCAGCAGCCGAGTTGATGAATGTCAACATTGCTCGTGCGCCGTCGCCATAGTGTCCCGATTGCCCGACCGATTGATCGGGCGAGTAGGAGACCTCAGACATGGGGATACGAATGGCCGGACTGGCTGCCGTTCTGACCGCATTTCCGCTTATGCTCTCACCCCAGGCCAGCGGCGCGGCGGCGTCAGCTCTTGCCGGAGTCCGATCATGGACTTACCAGCTCCAGCACATCAATCTGCACGTCCTCGCCGCCAGCAACTACGATCTGCTGGTCATCGATTACTCGCGCGACGGAACGGCGGCCGGCGCCTTTTCAGCATCCGAGATCGCCGCCCTCAAGACCAGACCCGACGGATCGCGCCGCTTTGTGCTCTCTTATCTCTCGATCGGAGAAGCCGAAGATTACCGGTACTACTGGCAGGACGATTGGGCCCGGAACCGCCCGTCATGGCTGCTTGGCGAAAACGCCGAATGGGACGGCAATTACGACATCCGCTATTGGGACCCCGCTTGGCAGGCGATCATCTTCGGTGAACCCGCCAGCTATCTCGACCAGATCATGGCCGCCGGCTTTGACGGCGTCTATCTCGATCGGGTCGATGCCTTCGAGCGCGGAGATTCCCAGCTCGACATAGCGCGCCGCAAGAGCGCCATGGTGACCTTCGTCAGCGACCTCGCCACCTACGCCCGCGCGCATAACCCCGATTTCCTTGTGGTACCCCAGAATGGCGAGGAGCTGCTCAGTGCCCCTGCCTATCGCCGGGTCATTGATGGCATGGGCAAGGAAGACCTGCTGTTCGGCGCCGAACAGGACCAGCAGCGCAATAGCCTCGGGACGCTGCGCGCCTCGCTCGAGATGATCGGCCGGCTGACCGCCGAGGGCAAACCGGTCTTTTTAAGCGAATATCTCACCTCGTCATCCGACATTGCCCAGGCGCGCGATAACGCGGCAACGCTTGGGGTCTTGCTGTTCATCGGCGACAGGGAGCTCGATGATGCTCACTCTCGCTGAGCGCTCCGCCCCGTACCGGCCGGCAGGACCTCTGGGGCGCGGCCCTCTCAACGCCCTGTCGCGCATGGATCCGCCCGAGCGCACGAAAATCTTTGTTGCGATCATTGTCGTTGTCACGATTGTCGCTGCCTTCGCCATGCTGCCCAACACCGAGGAAAAGGCACAGGTGCTGCTCTCGCAGGGACGGGTCGCCGAAGCCGTGGCCCTCTATGAAGCCAAACGCGAGACCACCCGCCTCAACCCGTTCGAAGCCTATTCGCTGGCCGGACTTTACCAGACCCAGGGTGAAACCGGCATGCTGACCCGTCTGCTCGAAGAGGAGGTCGCCATCCGTCCTCAAAGCGACTGGGCGCGGCCGATGCTGGTCGACATCTATCGGGCACATGGTTCCTACGGCAACGAAGCACGCATTCTCGCACAGCTCTTCGCCCAGAGCCCCACCGAAGGCACCTACCGGCGCCTGATCGGGCTGTACCGGCTCGATGGCGACAGGACCGGCGAGCGCGTCACAATCGAATTGGGCCGCGCAAACGGCCTGGCCAGCGAACACGATCTCGCCCGGCTCGAACGTCTCAAATCAACGCTTGCGATGGATGAGAGCGCCCAGTGGCGCTCATCCGATCTGGCCGGCCCCCGCTTTGCACAGGAGACATTGCGATGACCATCATCATTGACGGCACCCTCACCGACTGGTCTCCCGATGACCGGCTCGAGCGGCCCGAAACCCTGGTCGAGGGCTATGCGCTCTATGGCCGGTACGAAAATGGTGCCTTCCTGATTGCACTGGAAAGCGAGGTGCCCATCGGGCCCAACACCACATTCTGGCTCAATACGGACGCCGACAGCGAGACCGGACACAAGGTCTGGGATTGGGCCGTGGGTGCCGAATTCAACATCAACTTCGGCGATGACGGGATCGCCCGGCTCTATTCGGGCTCGGAAGGCTCGACCCTCGTCGCGGAGATAGAATATGTCCTGGGCCCCGGCGGCTTGACGCTGGAAATGCGGCTGCCGCAGGCGCTGGTCGGGGCCGATGTAACCTCGCTTACGGTCTATGCGGACGTCAACAATTCCGTATTTCTGCCCTCATCCTACGCCGAGGGCGGGTATCTCGTCACCCAACCGCCTCCCAGTTCCTTTGACGGGCTCCTGACCGAATGGACAGAGGACCAGCGGCTCGACACCCAATTGGCAGGTGTCGAGGGATACGCAATGTATGGCCGGGTCGATCCCGACAAGGTTGTGTTCGCGCTCTCGAGCGCCGTGCCAATCGGTCCCAACACCACCTTCTGGCTCAATACCGACGGCGATACCGCAACCGGACATCAGGTGTTCGGCTGGGCCGGCGGGGCGGAATTCAACGTCAATATCGGCGCCGATGGCATCGCCCGGCTCTATTCCGGAGCGGCGGGCGAAACATTCGTCTCCGATATCGATTTCGCCCTTGCTCCCGGCGGAATGAGCATCGAATTTTCCATATCCAGACAGGCACTGGGCTTTGTCCAATCGGTGCAGATCCTGGCCGACATCAACGATTCGGTATTTCTTCCGGCCAGTTTCGGCACCGGTGGCTACACCCTGGCCGAACCGCCAGCCTCCACTTTTGACGGATTGCTGACCGAATGGACGGCCGAACAGCGCCTTGAGGCGGAAGGCACCGGCGTTGATGGCTATGAACTTTATGGCCGGGTCGATGCCGACGATTTCGTTGTCGCACTCAAAAGCGCCGTGCCGATCGGTCCCAACACCACCTTCTGGATCAACACCGACAGCAATGCCGCCACCGGGCATCAGATCTGGGGCTGGGCCGGCGGGGCCGAGTTCAACGTCAATATCGGTGCCGATGGCATCGCGCGGCTGTATTCGGGCGCGGCCGGCGAAACATTCGTCGCCGATCTCGACCATGCCTTTGGCCCCGATGGCACCACTCTCGAATTCGCTGTTCCAAAGGCGCTGCTCGGCACCGGAATCGAACAGATCTCCGTGCTCGCCGACGTCAACGATACGGTGTTTCTTCCAAACAATTACGGTTATGGGGGCTACACCATAGCGTTACCGCCCGTCAGCGCCTTTGATGGCCTTCTGAGCGAATGGACCCAGGACCAGCGGCTCGAAACCCCCACGACACATGTCGAAGGCTACGAGCTCTACGGCACCGCTACAGACGATGCCTTTGTCATAGCGCTCAAAAGCGAGGTCGACATCGGGCCAAACACCACCTTCTGGATCAACACCGACGGCAACACGTCCACCGGACACCTGATCTGGGGCTGGGCGATGGGCGCCGAGTTCAACGTCAATATCGACAGCAGCGGCATCGCACGCCTCTATACCGGGGACGCCGGGCAGACATTGGTCGCCGAGATCGATTTCGCGCTCGGACCCGATGCCAGGACCATGGAGCTTGCCATTCCAAAACCGCTTCTGGGCGATGGCATCGAAAAGATCGGCGTGATGGCCGACATCAATAACGCGGTCTATCTTCCGGCTGACTACACCCAGCCCGCCTATACGATCAACGCGACCGTACCGCCATTGGCCGGTGCGGACTACAAGATCGCCATAGTCTATTCGGAAACCACCGCTGGCGCCTACTTCTCGGAAATGGCCTATTCCCAATTGGTCATGGCCGCCCAGAGCCAGGCAATGAGTGCCGGCATTCCTTTCGATCTGATCGGGGAAGCCGACCTCACCAACCTCGAACTGCTCGCCCAGTACGACGCGCTGGTATTCCCCTCGTTCCGCAACGCCCCGGAAAACTACGCCGATATCGCCGCGACGCTGAACCAGCTCGTCTATGACTACAACGTGCCGATCATCACGGCCGGCGATTTCATGACCAACACCGCCGATGGTGATCTGTTGTCGGCCAATCCCTACGAACGCATGCAGACGCTTCTGGGCCTGACCCGCACCGGTGGCGAAAGTGGCGTCGATGTCAATCTGGTCGCCTCGGGAGACCACGAGATCACCGCCGGCTATGGGGGTGGGGCGATCCACACCTACACCGGAGGCGCGACCTCGTATTTCTCGACCGTGGTGGCCGGCGCGGGCACCGTGATCGCCCAGCAGGTGGTCAACGGCGTCAGCCACGATGCTGTCATTTCGACCACCACCGGTGGACGCAACGTCCACTTCGCGACCGAAGGCATGCTGGCGGACAACAATTTGCTTGGCCAATCCATCGACTGGTCGACCCAACCGCTCGACGGACCGAAGATTTCACTGTCGATGAGCCGGGACAAGGCCATCGTCGCCTCCCGGACCGACATGGATCAGTCCCAGGAAACCTTCGATGTGGATGGCGGCATTTACGATGCCATGTTGCCCATCCTCGAGCAGTGGAGGGCCGACTATAATTTCGTCGGATCCTATTACGTCAACGTGGGGCTCTACAGCCCCGACCAGGATACCAACTGGTTCATCTCGTCCCCCTACTACCAGCAGCTTCTGGCGATGGGCAACGAAATCGGGTCTCATTCTTATTCCCATCCCTTCGACACCAATCTGCTGCTGCCCGACGAGGTTACCCAGGAAATTCTCGACCAGCGCATCGCCGGTTACGCTGCCTTGCTCGACAATCCCTCGGCGTGCTTCTGCCCATATTGCATGCGCGAAGATGCCGATCAGGCGATCATCGATGCGCTTGCACAGATGAGCGTCTCCGAAATCAACGCCACGCTGCAGGCAGCGCTTGCCGCACCCGATCCCATGGCGCTCGATCCTGTGTCCAAGGCCATTCTCGAGGCCTCGTTCAAGTTCCAGTTCGAAACGTCCCGGCACGTCATCGAGGACAATCTGGGGATCACCGTGGGCGGCGCGGCCGTGCCGGGCATGCCCGAAACGCTCGAGACGGCACGCCAGATTATTCAGTATTATGATTATCTGACCGGCGGCGCTTCCATGGTCGGCGCGGGCTATCCGGGGGCCTTCGGCTATCTCTCTCCCACTGACGCCGGCAAGGTCTATATCGCTCCCAACATGAGCTTTGACTTTACACTCCTGGGGTGGCTGGGGCTGACGGTCGAAGAGGCGGCGGCAAGATGGATCGCCGAGTTCGAGGACCTCACGGTCAATTCCGATCTTCCGATCGTCGTCTGGCCCTGGCACGATTATGGTGTCACCGCATGGGATGTCGATGGTATCGGCTCGTCGCCCTACGATCTCTCCATGTTCACAGAATTCGTCAGTGCGGCGCACGCGGCGGGGTCGGAATTTGTAACGCTGGCCGATCTGGCGGCGCGCATTTCCACCTTCGAGCAAACCGAGCTGACCTACGCGGTCAACGGCGATACGATCACCGTTACGGCAACACCGCAAACCGGAACGCTGGGCACCTTTGCCCTCAACCTCGATTCCCTGGGTCCGCAAACCATCCAGGCCGTTACCAACTGGTACGCCTATGATGGCGATTCCGTCTTCCTAGATGCCAATGGCGGTACCTTCGAAATCAAGCTCGGTTCGGCCCAGGCCGATGTAACCCACATCTCCTCGATCGGCGCGCGCATGCAATTGCTAAGCCTCGAAGGTGACGGCACCAACCTTGCCTTCACAATGAACGGCGAAGGGCTGGTCGCCATCGATCTCGCCGGCTCCTCAACCAGCGCGTTCATGGTCTCGGGCGCTGAAGTCGTCAGCATCGTCGATGGGATCATGACCGTCAGGCTCGTCGGCCTGGGCGACCATGCCGTCAGTCTGGTGCGGGTCGATACGCAAAACCTCGCCCCCACCGACATCGAGCTTTCCAATCTGGCGGCGGTTCCCGAACTTTTGCTCGACCGCGTCAAGGTGGCCGACCTGCTGGTCATCGACCCCAATCCGGACCCCGACATGCGCAACAATGTCCTGACGGTTTCCGATGACAGGTTCGAGATCGACCCGGTCGACGGTGCGCTCTACCGCAAGGCCGGAATTGCCTTCGACTTTGAAACCGAACCCACGATCGACCTCACGATAACAGCAACAGATGGCGATCTGGTCTATGCCAAGACCGTCTCGATTGCCGTTGCCAACGTCAATGAGGCCCCCGAAGGCGGGGTGGCAATCGTCGGCGAAGCCACCGAGAACCAGACGCTGAGCGTCGATGTGACCAGCCTGGCCGACCCTGACGGGCTCGGAACCCTGACCTATCAATGGCAGCGCGACACCGGCACCGGCTTTGTGGGTATCGCCGGCGCAACTGAGGCCACCTACACCCTGACCGATGACGACGCGGGGGCGCTGGTGCGGGTGATCGTGAGCTACACCGATGCCGGAGGCACGTTCGAAAGCATCGTCTCGGCTGCCACCGCGCCGGTCGTCGACGTCATATCGCCGGCAACGCTGGCCCCGCTCACCGAGGACATGACCCGCACGATAACGTCCCGCGATCTTGTCGGCGCCGGCTACACCGGCATGGCCTTCGCGATTGTCGGCCTTGTCGCTTCCTCGGGCACGCTGACCGACCATGGTGACGGCTCGTGGCTGTTCATCCCCGATCTCAATGACGACACCGACGTAACCTTTACCTATTCCATCCAGACTCCCGAGCGCACCGATCTCGCCAGCACCACGCTCGATCTGATCGGCATGAGCGATGTCATGGGGACCAGCGGCGTGGACACCCTGGCAGCCAGCGCAACCGACGATCAATACCATGGCGGAGCCGACAACGACACGATCCGGGGCGGTGGGGGCAATGACATCCTGTTTGGGGATACCGGAAACGACACCGTTTATGGAAACGCGGGCGACGACACATTCGTCGCCACCCCCGATGACGGCGACGACAGCTATATAGGCGGGGCCGGTTCGGACACCATGGACTTTTCGCCCATCTCGGCCGACCTCACCGTCAGCGCCACCAGCGCCGCCAGCGCACAGACCGGTGTCGATAGCTTGAGATCGATCGAAAAAATCATTGGCGGCTCCGGAAACGATACCATTATCGGCTCAGGAGCAGCCAACGAGCTTTCGGGCGGCAGGGGCAGCGACGTATTGGATGGCAGAGGCGGCAAGGACATCCTCACCGGCGGAGAGGGTGACGACGTCTTTGTCTTCCGCAACATTGCCCACTCGTCATCCGGCGCGGCAAATCGCGATGTCATCACCGATTTCACCCAGGGCGAGGATAGAATTGACCTCTCGATCATCGACGCCAATACCACAATTTCGGGAAACCAGGCTTTCACATTCCTGGCTTCGGTTGGCGCGGCCTTTACCGGCCTCGCCGGAGAACTCAATTTCAGCTTTGAAGACCTTGACGGCGATGAAACCGACAGGACCATCATCACCGCCGATGTCAACGGCGACCAGGTCGCCGATTTCAGCATTGAACTCACCGGCCTGATCGATCTCACCGCTGTGGACTTCATCCTCTGATCCGAAACGGCGCTGCATTGGGCGCCGCTTCTTTCCCCATTTCGCACAAAAAAGGGGGCTCCAAAGCCCCCCTTCCCCCAAATCTTCCCGCTGCCTCAGTCCTCGCGGAACGCGAACGAGAGCTGGTCCATGACTGGCTTGGCCAGATAGCTCAGCACCGTCCTTTCCCCGGTCGTAAAAAAGGCCTCGACCGGCATCCCCGGTATCAGCCGTGCTGTTTCGGGCAGTCGGTCGAGCTCGTCATCGGGCAGGCGAACTCTCACCACATAGAACTGGGTGCCCGATGCACTGTCGCGGGTCAGATCCGGAGAAATCCGGTCCACCAGCCCCACCAGCTCGGGCGTCGAGCGCGAGTTGAAGCTTGAAAGCCGCAAGGTCACGTCCTGTTCGATGGCAAGTTTGTCGATATCGAGCGGATTGACGCGCACATCGACCATGATCTCATCGTCCTGCGGTACGATCTGCATGAGCGTTTCGCCGGCCCCTGCAATACCCCCGAGCGTTGCGACCTGCATCTGATGCACGATACCGGAAATCGGCGCGCGTATGACGAGCCTGTCGAGCCGATCCTGGGCTGCAATCCGTTGCTGCTCAAGCTCGGCAATCTGCTGGCCGGTCTGCTGGAGCTCCCCCAACACCTCGCTTTGATAGGATTCCTGAACCTGGGAGATCTCCAGCCGCCGCTCGGCCGTCGCCGCATTGCCCCGGGCGATCTCGGTGGTGATGCGCGCGCTTTCTCCTTCGAGCTGCGCAATCTGGCGCCGCAGATCGGTGACCCGGCTCGCTTCGGTCAGCCCCTGGGACAAAAGCGTTTCCAGCCTTTCGAGCTGTTCACCCAGGATCTCGGTCTGCGCGATCACCGCGGTGCGCTGGGCATCGAGCCCAGCGACCTGGTTTTCCAGCTGGATGATCTGTTCGCGCAATTGCCCCACCTGGGTCGAAAGCGCTGCGGCGCGGGACGCGCGAAGACGATTTTCGGCGACAAAGAGCGCGCGATTGGCTTCCCTGTTGGGCAAGGCATCGAGTTGAGGTGTCCACTGCATGGCCGGTGTGCTGCTCGCTTCGGCCAGCAGCCGGGCCTGGCGTATATAGGCTTCCCCTAGCTGCGCCTCGATAACGGCCATATTGGCCGCAACCGAGGTTCCATCCAGCACAACCAGGGTCTGACCGGCTTCGACCTCGGCGTCGTTGCGCACGAGGATTTCGCTGACAATCCCGCCTTCCTGATGCTGGACCCGCCGCACGCCGCCATCGACAACAACGCTGCCCCCCGCGATCACGGCGCCCGATAACGGGGTGACGGCCGCCCACAATCCAAGTCCGCCGACAAGTGCGACAATGGCGACCGAACCGAGCAGCCCATGCCGGCCAAGGCTGCGCGCCGTTACATATTCGATATCGATTGCAGTCATTTCCGTCTCGCTTTCCGGGCAATTTCGAGGGAGGCCGGTTGGGCCGTGATCGATGCGAGCACCGCATCCTTGGGGCCGAAGGCGGCCTGGCGGCCATCCTGCAGGAACAGGATCGTGTCGACCGCGGCGATCGCGGTCGGCCGATGGGCGACAATGACGACGATGGCCCCGCGCGCCTTGGCGCCGGCAATCGCGGCATTGCACGCGGCATCTCCGGCAGCGTCGAGATTGGAGTTCGGCTCATCGAGCACAAGCAGGAACGGATCGCCATAAAGTGCCCGCGCCAACCCGATGCGCTGGCGCTGCCCGGCCGAGAGCATGGCGCCCTGCGGACCGATCGGCGTGTCATAGCCATGGGGCAATGACGCGATCATCTCATGCACGCCCGCCGCCTGCGCCGCCTTGAGCACCCCCTCAAACTCGCCCTCGAGCCGGAAACGGGCGATGTTCTGCGCAACCGTTCCGGCAAACAACTCGACCGTCTGGGGCAGATAGCCGATCGCCATGCCCAGCCGGTCGGGATCGAAATGGCCGACTTCCGAACCGTCGAGCCGGACCACACCAGCCCGCGCCGGCCAGATTCCCATGAGCGTACGCACGAGGGTTGATTTCCCGCACCCCGACACCCCCAGAACGCCCATCGCCTCGCCCGATTTGAGCGCGAAACTGATCCCCGATACCAAGGGCGGACCTTCGCGCGATGGCGAAACGGCAAGATCGAAAACGCTAAGGCTCGCCTTGGGCAGGGGAAGCGCGACGCGCTCGGGAGTGTCCCGCGCTTCGGCAAGGATTGTCTTGAGCCGGGCTTTCGCCTGCCGCGCGGCAACAAAGCCGCGCCAGTTCGCAACAGCCTGCTCAACCGGAGAAAGCGCGCGCGCCGTAACGATGGAAGCTGCGATCATCAATCCCGCTGAAATTTCGCCCCCGATGGCCAGATAGGCGCCCATGGCGAGAACGGCTGACTGCAAAAGCAGCCGGAAGCCTTTGGTGAGCGCCGAGAACGTCGTCGCGCGGTCCGCGGCGCGGGCCTGCGTCATCAGCATCTTTGTATTGGCCGCCTCCCAGCGATTGGCAAGCGTTTCGCGCATGCCCATCGCCAGCACGGCTTCGGCATTGGCCGCGATATCGGCCTGCTGGCTGTGACGGGCATTGGCGGCGGCATTGGCATCGCGCGACGGCCCGCGCGAGGACCATTCGTTGAGGATCATGAGCACCGTTACAACCCCGGCGCCGGCCATGGCGAGCCAGCCCAGCATGGGGTGGAAGGCAAAGACGACAAACAGATAGATCGGCACCCAGGGCAGATCGAGCAGCGCGATCGGCCCGGCTCCGGCCAGAAACTGGCGCAGCGTTTCAACGTCGCGGATCGGATCGCCATCCGAACCCCGCCGTGAAGACGCGCTCGTGGCAACGACCTGGGAAAAGACCGGACGCGTCAGCCGCGCCGCGGCAAGCACTGAATATCGCGTGGCCATCCGGCTGCGCACGATCTCGACAGCGCTATAGAACCCGTAAAGCCCCACCACCAGTCCGGTCAGGGCAACCAGCGTGGGCACCGATTTGCTGGCAAGCACCCGATCATAGATCTGGAGCATGAACAGCGGGCCGGTAAGCAGCAGCAGGTTGGAAATTATGCTTAAAAGTCCAAGGCCGACAACAGAGCCCCGCCCGGAGGGCCGGCGGCGTTTGCGCCCGCTATTGTCGTTTGATGCCATTATTGTGGTTCCGGAAAACACGCGTGACATCGGTTTTCCCACAGCACGGCGCGGCCACTTTGACGATTGTCAATAATTGCCCGGCTGTTCAGCGCGCGATCGAGCCCACGATATCGCGGCTATGACAGTGTCGGCATAGCCACCAAGGCCTCAGGTACGATCATGCGGTGCCGGGTGTACGGCCAACGGAAAGCCGTATTTGACCAGCCTGCAGACTGGCAAAATCGGTCACAGGGGAACAATCGCCACTTGGCCCTACTTCATGATCCAGCCGCCATCCACATTGAGGGTCTGACCCGTGATGAACCCCGCGGCATCCGACGCCAGAAACATCAGTGCATTGGCGATATCGTCCGCCCGCCCCCGCCGCTTGATTGCCTGGCTGTCGATGATGCGCTTTTCATAAGCCTCGCGGTCGGGATGGATCGCCTCGGCATCGGTCGGAAACGCCCCCGGCGCAATCGCGTTGACGGTAATTCCATACCCCCCGAACTCGCGCGCCCACCCCCGCGCCAACCCGATCAGCGCGGCTTTCGATTGCACATAGGGCACCAGATTGTCCCACGCCCCCGCCACCGTGATCGAGGAGATATTGATAATCCGCCCCCAGCCTTTGGCCTTCATCGAGGGCAACGCCGCCATCACGCACACCAGCGCCGCCTCCACATTGATCCTGTGCACCAATTGCATCTCGGCCAGCGTGAAATCTTCAAACGGCTTTGAAGGATAGATCGCCGCGTTGTTGATAACGACATCAAACCCGCCATCGCTGGCGATCAGCCCATCGAGCGTGGCGTGCAACCCCTCCAGATCGGAAAGATCGCACAGCGCCACCTTCAGCCCCGCCGCACCGCCGGCCGCCGCTTCCAGTTGCGCAATCTTTTGCGGATCGTTGTCCAGGACGACCACATGCGCGCCCGCTTCAAGCAGTTTCAGCGTTGTGGGCAGGCCCAGTCCGCCCGCCGCCCCCGTATAGAGCACACGCTTTCCGCTCAACGATCCGAAGTGATCGCCCATCCCGGACCTCTCCTGTTATCTTTCCGCCACTTTACCGGGCAAATCAGCCGAAGTGTTTTGCAGTGATCGATGTCGGTGGCACTTTGCCGGCGAAAAACGCATCGACATTGTCCTTGACCGTCTGCGCCATCCCGGTGCGCGTTTCAACTGTCGCACTGCCCTGATGGGGCACGAGGAACACGTTATCGAGGTCCAGGAACCGCGCATCGATCTGCGGCTCGTTCAGAAAAACGTCCAGCCCCGCTCCCGCGATGGCCCCCGCTTCGAGCGCATCGAGCAACGCCCCTTCCTCGATCACGCTGCCGCGCGCGATGTTGACCACGAACCCATCCGGTCCCAACGCGTCCAGCACCGTCTTATCGATCATGGCTTGCGTCTGGGGTGTCGCCGCCACGGCAACAACAAGCACATCGGCCCATTGTGCCAGCGCAACAGGTGTATCGAACGCCCTCCAGCCATCGACCGATTTTTCCGACCGGTTCCAGAACCCGATATCGAATTTGAAGGCTTGCGCCCGCTCCCCGATCGCCTGCCCGATGGCCCCCAGCCCGACAATGCCGAGTTTTTTCCCCGCGAGCGATCGCGCCAGCTTCATCTTCTTGCCCTGCGCCCAGTCGCCCGAACGCACGAAATCAAGCCCCTGCCCCAATTCGCGCAGCGCCGCAATCACCAGCCCCATCGCCATATCGGCCACATCGTCGGTCAGCACGCCCAGCGTTGTCGCCACATGAATGGATCGCGACGCGCAAAGATCGAGATCGATCCTGTCGGTCCCCACCCCGTTTACGGCGATCAATGAAAGATTGGGCAGCTTTTCGATCCACTCGCTTTCCATCCCCAGACCGCCATTGGTGATCGCTGCGCGGAACTCGGAAAGCCGCGTCAGCGCCTGGGGATCGTCCGCAGAAATCAGTTCATAGCGCGCCGCCAGATCCGAACCGATCGGCTCGAGCATCGTATCGAATGTCAGAATGGGTTCGGCCATCAAGCTACCTGTTCAATATTGGTGCGGACTGCAAACCAAGCCCTCGGGCTCGCGCACTTTAACGATTTCACAGCAAGCCGGCTTTGGCCAGATCACCCATCAGCGCCCTCGGCCCATAAGTCCAGGGCGCGCATTCGGTCGATAGCCGCACCGTATTGACCAACGCCCCCAGCGCCGGCGTCGAAATCGTCACCAAATCCCCCAGCTTGTGGGTAAACCCTTTCCCCGCGCCCTCGCGATCCTTAACGGGCGCGAACATCGTCCCCAGATAGAGCGCCAGCCCGTCCGGATATTGGTGATGGGTCCCCAGCGCCGCCGCCACCAGCGATTCAGGCGTCCGGGAAATCTGGCTCATCGAAGACGAGCCGGTAAGAACAAAGCCGTCCTTGCCCACAACCTCGAGCCCGACCTCCATCTGCTTGACGCTCTCGAGCGAGAAATCGCCGTCAAACAGCCTGATGAACGGCCCCAGCGCCGCAGAGGCATTGTTGTCCTTGGCCTTGCCCAGCAGCAGCGCCGAGCGCCCCTCGACGTCACGCAGATTGACGTCGTTGCCCAGCGTCGCTCCGACGATTTCGCCCCTGGACGAAACGATCAGCGCCACCTCCGGCTCGGGATTGTTCCAGGTCGAAATCGGATGCAGCCCTACATCGGCTCCATGCCCCACGCTGGCCATCGGCTGGCATTTGGTAAAGATTTCCGCGTCCGGCCCGATCCCCACTTCGAGATACTGGCTCCAGACGCCCTTTTCGATCAGCTTGGCCTTGACCGCCATCGCCGCATCAGAACCCGGCACCAATTGCGACAGATCCTCCCCGATCAGCGCGAGCATTTCCCCGCGCAACTGGTCGGCTCGCCCCGCATCGCCCTTGGCCTGTTCCTCGATCACCCGCTCGAGCAGGCTCACCACAAACGTCACACCCGACGCCTTGACCGCCTGCAGATCGACGGGTGAAAGCAGCGTCACCCCATCCGCGTTGCCGTCCAGCACCGCACCAAGCTCGGCAATCGCCTTGCCCTCGGCAGCCCTAACATAGCCAACCGGATCATCCATCTCGCAGATGTCGCGCACCGTCGGCGCAGCCTTGGCTGTGATATCGACCACCTGCCCATCCCGCACCGTCACGATGCGCGGATGCCCACCTTCTGCCAGCCGCACGCGGCCCAGAAAAATGCCTTCGTCAAAAACGCTCATTGCCATCTCCAGTTCTCTTGCTCAGAGGATGTGCCGAGGTTCAGGTCAGGATGGAGCGAGAAGGGTGGTTTGCGAGAACCGGAACGGAGCGTACATTGAGTACGTGAGTACCGGAAGCGCAGCAAATCGCCCTTCGCAGCCCTTCATGGCCTGAAGATCAGTGCATCCTACCCACGACCCACAAACGGCATCTGAGTCGCCATCACCGTCATCGTCAGCGTATTGGCCTCCAGCGGCAGGCCCGCCATATAGCTCACCGCCTTTGCGATATGCCCCGCATCGATGGTCGGCTCGACCGCCATTGATCCGTCGGCCTGCAGCACCCCCGACGACATCCGCGTCGTCATGTCCGTTGACGCATTGCCGATATCGATCTGCCCCACCGCAATGTTGAAAGCCCGCCCATCGAGCGCCGAAGCCTTTGTCAGCCCGGTAATGGCATGCTTGGTCGCCGCATAGGGCGCCGATTGCGGACGCGGCGTCGTGGCTGAAATCGACCCGTTGTTGATGATCCGCCCGCCCTGCGGGCTCTGCGCCTTGAACTGGCGGAACGCGAACTGCGTGCAGAAAAACGCCCCCGACAAATTCGCCGCAACCACCTCGTCCCATTGCGCTGCCGAAACATCTTCCAGCGCCACCGAAGGCGCGTTCATCCCGGCATTGTTGACCAGCAGATCGAGCCGCCCCCAGCGCCCGATCACCGTCTCGAACGCCGCTTCGACCGCTGCCCGGTCCCCGATATCGACCGACACCGCCAGCGCCCGCTCGCCGCTCGCGTCGATCTCGGCGGCCGTCGCCTCGAGCACCTCCAGCCGGCGCCCGAACAGCGCCAGCGCAAACCCATCGGCATAAAGCGATTTGGCAATCGCCTTGCCCACTCCGGTGCCGCCACCGGTCACGATTGCGATTTTCATTTCGGCAGCTCCCCGCCCAGCTCGTCCTTGATATGGATGGCGATGATCTCGTCGAACGAGGCTTCGGCCCTAAACCCCAGCGAGGTCGCCCGCGACGCGTCGAAATCCTTGGCCCAGCCGTCGACCATCTCGGCCACCATCGGATCGGGCTCGCGCCGGATCAGGGCCACCGCCTTGTCCCCGGCCACCCGCCGCAGCGCCTCGATCTGCTCACCCACCGTCGCCGAAAGCCCCGGCATGTTGAGACTCCGCCGCGCCCCGAGCACCGCCGTATCCATCTCGGCCGCATGGATCAGAAACCCCACGGCCGCGCGCGGGCTGGCGTGCCAGTGCCGCGCATCCTCGCTCACCGGCAACACGGCCTCGAGCCCCACCAGAGGTTCGCGCAGGATCGACGAAAAGAACCCCGAAGCCGCCTTGTTGGGCTTGCCCGGGCGGATGCAGATGGTCGGCAGGCGAATGCCCACCCCGTCTAGAAATCCGCGCCGCGAATAATCGGCCAGCAGCAATTCCCCGATCGCCTTCTGCGTCCCGTAGCTGGTGCGTGGCGTCTGGAAAAATTCGTCCCCGATCTTGTCGGGAAACGGCGCGCCGAATACGGCAATCGAGGAGGTAAAGACAAAGCGCGGGCAATAGGGCGCACTCTTTCCCGCCTGCCGGATCGCCTCGAAAAGATACCGCGTACCATCGAGATTGATGGCGTAGCCCTTTTCGAAATCGAGCTCGGCCTCCCCCGAAACAATGGCGGCAAGGTGAAAGATCACGTCGGGCCGCTCGGCAATCAGTGTTTCGGCCACGCTCGGATCGGCAATATCGACCGCCCGCGTGGTGATGTTTAGCTCCGGTGCCTGCGGCATTTGCGGCTCGATCACGTCGACCAGTGTGAGCCCTTCGATCTGTTTGCCTGCCAACGCGCCCGACGCGACAAGTGCATCCGTGAGCTTGCGGCCGACCATGCCGGCGGCTCCGATAATCAAGATATTCATGGTCTGAGCTTGCCCTCCCTGGGCATCAGGTTTGTTTTCGGCTCGTGCTTTGACGGGCCTTGAGTTCATACCCCACATCGACAACGGCCGGCTCAGGGCGCTCGCCCTTGGAGGCGGCAATGATCATCTCGATGGCGCGATAGCCCATATCGTAGCGCAGGGTGCGGATCGATGAGATCGGGGGGTTGCTGACAGCCGTATAATCGAGGTCGTTGTACCCCATGATCCCGAACTGGGTCGGCACGCGGATATGCCGCCTCTGGCATTCGAACAGCGCGCCCAGCGCCATGTCGTCATTGTTGCAGAACACCGCGTCCGCATCGGGCGCCATCCCCAGGAAATCTGAAAACATCTCGCCCCCGCGCGTCACCGATGAGGCCTGCGGCGACGTCAGGATCAGCCGCTCGTCGTAAAGCCCTTCGGCATGCAGCACCTCGCTGTAGCCGTCGAGCCGTCTTTGCGCGCGTGGGTCCATGCGTGCACCGATAAACCCGATGCGCCGATATCCGTTTTCGATCAGGTGCCGCACCGCGGCCCGTCCGCCCTCGCGATGATCGAACCCGATCATCATGTCGATGGGATCGGGTCCGATATCCATGATCTGGACCACCGGACAGCCAAAGCTTTCAAGCAGCGCCCGCGCCGTCTGCGACTGGTCGATACCCGAAACGATCAGCCCGGCCGGCCGCTGGGCCGCAAACACCCGCAACAGCTCTTCTTCCTTGCGATTGGTGTAGCGCGTATTGCCCAGCTGCACCTGATAGGGCGTTCCCTCGACCGCGTCATAAATCCCGCGCATCACGTCGGAAAACACCAGATTGGTCACCGACGGAATCAGCACCCCGATCGTCGATGTGGTGGCCGAAGCCAGCGCCCGCGCCGCCTGGTTGGGCGCATAGCCAAGCGCATCGACTGCCTGCTGAACGCGCTCGCGCACCTTGTCGGAAACAATATCCGGTGTACGCAGCGCCCGCGATGCGGTGATAACGCTGACATCAGCCGCAGCAGCAACATCTTTTAGCGTTACAGCCTTATATATGTTGTCTTTTTTTCCCACTAATCTCCTCCAGCGCGCTCATTGCATTGCGGCACGCCGTTGACAATGACATACGCTATCATTTAAGCCTTTGTCCAGACGGCTCGTGAACGGCATCCAAAACTGCCGCCCTGCCGCCAGTGTTTGCAGCGCCCTTTTTGCATCGAGTGCGCTATGGGAGGAGACCTGAACATGCGCAATGCGCAATTTTGGTCATGGATGGGGTATCCCGCTCATGGCTAGGGCCATCAATCTCGTTGTAAAAGCGATCGAGTTCGTCCTGGCCGCGCTCTTGCTCGGCATGGTTGTCATGGTCGCGACCAATGTCGTGCTCAGATACGGGTTTAATCGCGGCCTGAACTTTTCCGAAGAAATGAGCCGCTATTTCTTTGTCTGGCTCACCTTCATCGGCGCCGTTCTGGCCTTCAAGGACCACGGTCATATCGGGGTGGAAACCATCGTCAGGCTGTTCGGCCGCCGGGGTCGCGTGGCCTGCATGCTGATCACCAACATCATCATTCTTTTGACCTCGGTGGTGTTCTTCCACGGCACGTGGGTCCAGCACCCCATCAACGCCTCGATGACGGCCGCCGTGGTCGGCATGTCGATGATCTGGGTCTATGGCGTTGGCTATTTCACTTCGCTCGGCATTGGCCTGATCGCGCTGTTCCGCATCTTTGAAATCGTCACCGGCCGCATCACCGAAGCCGATATCGCCCGCTTTGCCGGCGAGTATGAGGAAAACCAGCAAGTGGACCGCGCCATATGATCATTCTGGTCTTTCTCGGCTCGCTGTTCGGCACGCTGGCCATCGGGCTGCCGGTCGCCTTTGCGCTTTTGACCACCGGCATCGTCCTGATGTCCTACATGGGCATCTTCAACACCCAGATCATCGCCCAGCAGATGATCACCGGGGCCAATACCTTCACCCTCCTTGCCATCCCCTTCTTCCTGCTGGCCGGCGAATTGATGAATGCGGGGGGCCTGTCGCGCCGCATCGTGCATTTCGCCGTCACCTGCGTGGGTCACATAAGGGGCGGGCTGGGCTTTGTGGCTGTCATGGCCGCCGTCATCATGGCGTCGATGTCGGGCTCGGCCGCCGCCGATTCCGCCGCGCTTGCCGCCATTCTCGTGCCCATGATGCGCGATGCTGGCTATAACGTGCCCCGCGCCGCCGGCTTGATGGCATCGGGCGGCATTGTCGCGCCGGTCATTCCCCCTTCGCTCGCCTACATCATCTTCGGTGTTGCAGCCAATGTTTCGATCACCGGCCTGTTTTTGGGCGGCATCGTGCCGGGCCTGATGATGGCGCTGGCCCTCGCCGCCATGTGGGGCTTCGTTGCGCGCACCGAAAAGGTCGTGGCCCTGCCCAAAAGCTCGGGCAAGGAGCGCTTCAGGGCCGCCGGTGCTGCCGTCTGGGCGCTGTTCATGCCCGTCATCATCCTGGCCGGCATCCGGTTCGGGGTCTTCACCCCGACCGAAGCGGCAGTGACCGCTGCCGTTTACGCGCTTTTCGTGGGTGGCGTGGTTTATCGCGAATTGACCTGGGCCAGCCTTTACCGGGTGTTCGTCAACGCCGCCAAGACCACCTCGATCGTCATGTTCCTGGTCGCCGCCGCGCTGGTCACGTCCTGGCTCATCACCTCGGCCAACATTCCCAATCAGCTGGTCGGTCTCGTCCAGCCCTTCATCGACAATCCCAAGCTCCTGATGCTGTGCATCGTTCTGCTGCTGCTTGTCGTGGGCATGGTGCTCGATCTGGCTCCGACCATCCTGATCTTTGCCCCCGTGCTCATGCCCATGATCCGGGCGGCCGATATCGATCCCGTCTATTTCGGCATCATTTTTGTGATGACCACCTGTATCTCGCTGATCACCCCGCCTGTCGGCGTCGTGCTCAACGTGGTCAGCGGGGTCTCGCGCGTGCCCATGGGCAAGGTGGTGTATGGCGTCCTGCCATTCATCCTCTCCCAGATCATCGTGCTGGCCCTGCTCGTTATGTTCCCCGAAATCGTGCTCACGCCGCTCAATTGGCTGCGCTGATCCCGGTTTCACCAAAACCAATGGAGGAGTTTTTAAAAATGAAAACCATCATCACCACATCGCTGGCCGTCGCGCTGGCCATGAGCGTGGCCCTGCCGGCCAATGCCCAGATTTCCGAGCGCACCATCCGCATCGCCAACGGCGTTGCCGAAGATCACCCGGTGGGCGACGGTGTGGACGCCATGACCCAGTGCGTCGATGAAGCCACCGGCGGCGCATGGACAATCAACGCGTTCTGGTCGTCCTCGCTCGGCGACGATCTGCAGTCGGCGCAGTCCCTGCGTTCGGGCACGCTCGAAATGGTCATTTCCTCGACCTCGCCGCTGGTCGCCATCGAACCGGCCCTCGGCGTATTCGATCTGCCCTTCCTTCTTTCCAGCGCGGAAGAAGCCGACGCCCTGCTCGACGGCGAATTCGGCACCTACATGGCCGACATGATGCCCGAGCACAACCTGGTCAATCTCGCCTATTGGGAAAACGGGTTCCGTAACCTTTCCAACTCGGTCCGCCCGGTGGAAAGCCTTGAAGATTTCGAAGGCATGCGCGTCCGCGTCATGCAGAACAACATCTTCCTCGACACCTTCCAGACCCTTGGCACCAACGCAACGCCCATGGCGTTCGGTGAAGTGTTCACGGCTCTGGAAACCGGCGCCATCGATGCCCAGGAAAACCCCTACGTAACGATCGACACCTCGCGCTTCTATGAAGTGCAGGATTACGTCTCCAATACCCGTCACGCCTACACCCCGTTCATGGTTCTGTTTTCCAAGCCGATCTTCGACACCTATTCCGAAGAAGAGCAGCAGATCCTGTTCGATTGCGCCATCGTTGGCCGTGACGCCCAGCGTGAGGCCAGCCGCGCCCTGTCCGATGAATCGCTCCAGCGCATCATCGACGCAGGCGTGGAAGTCAACGACATCTCCGATGAAGCCATGGCCGAAATCCGGCAGGCTGTTGCTGGCGTTTACGAGCGCAGCGCGGATTCGATCGGTGCCGACGTCATCGAACGGGTCAACGCCGAACTCGCCGCCATTCGCGGCCAGTAAGCGTCGCCCTCCCGACGTTTTTGGGCGGGGCTAGAGCGTTTCCAGAATAAGTGGACCCACTGATTCGGTTCGGAAGCGCGACCATGCAAAAAATCTGGGGCGGTCGTTTTGTTTATCGAAACGGCCGCTCCAGAGGCTCCGCCCAACTCAATTGACGACTTTCAATTTCACCCACGCCTGTCATCCCGGGACTTGTTCCCGGGGTCCAGTGAGCACCTGCCGCACACACCATCGCCCCGGATACCACTATGAAGATCACGGAAGTCGAAACCCTGCGCCTTGGCCGGTTCGGCAACGTCGTCTGGGTCTTGATCCGCACCGATGAAGGCATCACCGGGCTGGGCGAAACCTTCCTGGGCGCTGCCGCCGTCGAGGCCTATATCCATGAAACCGTCGCCCCCAGGCTCGTCGGTCGCGATCCGCTGCAGATCGAAGCGATCAACCGTGATCTGATCTTTTATCTCGGCTGGAGCGGCGCAGGGGTCGAAACCCGCGGCAATTCGGCCATCGACATCGCGCTCTGGGACATTTTCGGCAAGGCCCTCGGCGTCCCCGTCTCGGTCGCGCTTGGCGGCAAGTCCCGCGATACGATCCGCACCTACAACACCTGCGCGGGCTATTCCTATATCCGCGACAACCGCGCCCAGTCGGTCGACAACTGGGGCCTCGATCAATCCCCCGCCGGACCGTATGAAGACCTCGACGCGTTTTTGAACCGCGCCGACGAACTCGCCCATTCCCTTCTCGATGAAGGGATCACGGCCATGAAGATCTGGCCCTTCGACATCGCCGCCGAACGCACGCATGGCCTCGACATCTCCGCCGCCGAACTGACGACCGCCCTCGAACCCTTCGAGAAAATCCGCAAGGCCGTCGGCGACAGGATCGACATCATGGTCGAGTTCCATTCCCTCTGGCGCCTGCCGGCTGCCCAGCGCATCGCCCGCGCGCTCAAACCCTACAACACCTATTGGCACGAAGACCCCGTTCGCATGGATAGCCTTGATACCCTCAAGGCTTACGCGCCCCATACCGACACCATGATCTGCGCGTCCGAAACCCTCGCTTACCCCCACGCCTTCCATGACTATCTCGCGACCGGCGTTGCGGGCGTTGCCATGCTTGATCTCTCCTGGTGCGGCGGCATCTCGGAGGCCCGCAAGATCGCCGCCCTTGCCGAAGCCCGGCAAATCCCCGTCGCGCCGCACGATTGCACCGGCCCGGTGGTGTTCATGGCCTCCTGCCAGTTCTCGCTGCATGCCCGCAATGCCCTCATTCAGGAATCGGTGCGCGCGCTTTATACCGGCTGGTACACCGAAGTTGTCGATGCCCTGCCGCACGTAGAGAACGGCCAGATCACCCTCTCGGACGCCCCCGGGCTCGGCATCGAGCTGTTGCCCGAACTCTTCACCCGCCCCGATGCCATCCATCGGCGCTCCAATGGAAACGGAGAACTCTAGATGAGCAGCGTCAAGGCGACTTCAGCGCCGATATCCCCCGCCCGCATGGGCGTGCTCATCATGCTGTTGGCCATGTTCCTGTTTTCGCTCAACGACGCCATGGGCAAATGGCTGGTCGCCACCTATTCGGTCGGCCAGGTCCTGTTGCTGCGCTCCGCCGTCGCCCTGGTCATCCTCTTGCCTTTCCTCTGGAAATCGGGCCTGAAACCGATCCTTTCGGCCGAGCGCCCGATGCTCCAGTTCGCCCGCGTGGTCTTTTCCACCGCCGAAGTGTTCTGCTTTTACTGGGCCGTCTATTTTCTGCCGCTGGCCGACGTCATGACCTATTGGCTGGCCGCCCCGATCTATGTCGCCGCCATGTCACCCTTCCTATTGAAGGAAAAGGTCGGCCCCATCCGCTGGGCCGCCATCGGCCTGGGCTTTGTCGGCGTCCTCGTTGCACTCACCCCCTCGGGCGAGGTCAATCCTCTCGCCATCCTCGTCTCGGTCGTCGGCACGCTGGCCTTTGCCTTGATGGTCATCACCGGTCGCACCCTGCGCGGCACGCCCGATAAAACGCTGGTCTTCTTCCAGATCACCGGTGCCCTCATCGCCGGTCTGATCCTCACCCCCTTCGGCTGGGTCACCCCCACACTCCCCGATTTCGTGTTGCTGGGCACGCTCGGCGTGGTCGCCATGCTGGCCCATATGTGCGTCAACCGTGCCGTAAAGCTGGCCGACGCCGCTGCCGTGGCACCCCTGCAATATACGCTCCTGCCCTGGGCGATCATTTTGGGCTACCTGCTCTTCGGCGATCTGCCGCGCCCCCTCACGCTGATCGGCGCCGCCATCATCATCACCTCGAGCTTCATCATCTACCTCCGCGAACAAAGAACCAAGCGCGCCGCTCCCGCCGCGCCGTCCACCAGCGGAACTGGAGAAACCCTATGAAAAAGCTGCGCTCCCGCGCCTGGTTCGACAACCCCGACAACCCCGACATGACCGCGCTCTATCTCGAGCGCTACATGAATTACGGCATCACCCGCGAAGAGCTCCAGTCCGGCAAACCCATCATCGGCATCGCCCAGACCGGCTCGGACCTCTCCCCCTGCAACCGCCACCACATGGTCCTCGCCCAGCGCGTGCGCGAAGGCATCCGCGAGGCCGGCGGCATCGCGTTCGAATTCCCCGTTCACCCCATCCAGGAAACCGGCAAGCGCCCCACCGCGGGCCTTGATCGCAACCTCGCCTATCTCGGCCTCGTCGAAGTGCTCTATGGCTACCCCCTCGATGGCGTCGTTCTCACCATCGGCTGCGACAAGACCACCCCCGCCATGCTCATGGGTGCCGCCACCGTCGATATCCCCGCCATCGCGCTCTCGGTCGGCCCCATGCTCAATGGCTGGTTCAAGGGCCAGCGCACCGGCTCGGGCACCATCATCTGGAAGGCCCGCGAAATGATGGCCGCCGGCGAAATCGGCTATGAGGAATTCATCGAACTCGTCGCCTCCTCGGCCCCATCGGTGGGCTATTGCAACACCATGGGCACCGCCACCACGATGAATTCGCTGGCCGAAGCGCTCGGCATGCAGCTGCCCGGTTCGGCCGCCATCCCCGCCCCCCACAAGGACCGCGCGGCGATCGCCTGGCGCACCGGCAAGCGCATCGTCGATATGGTCCACGAGGATCTCAAACCCTCCGACATCCTCACCCGCGAGAACTTTTTAAACGCCATCGCCGTCAACTCGGCCATCGGCGGCTCGACCAATGCGCCGGTCCACATCAATGCCATCGCCCGCCATATCGGCGTGGACCTCTCCATCAGGGATTGGCAGACCCACGGCCACCACATCCCCCTGCTGGTCAATCTCCAGCCGGCCGGCGAATATCTGGGCGAGGATTTCCACCGCGCCGGTGGTGTCCCCGCCGTCGTCAACGAGCTGATGAAAAAGGGGCTGATCTACGAGAACGCCCCCACCGCCAACGGCCAGACGATCGGCGAAAACTGCCGCGCAACGCCCATCCTCGATCCCGACGTCATCCGCCCGTTCGAGACGCCGCTGACCGAGGACGCGGGCTTTATCGTCCTTTCGGGTAATCTGTTCGACAACGCCATCATGAAGACCTCGGTCATCTCCCCCGAGTTCAGGGATCGCTATCTCTCGAACCCCGACGACCCCGAAGCCTTCGAGGGCAAGGCCGTCGTGTTCGACGGTCCCGAGGATTATCACCACCGGATCGATGATCCTTCGCTGCAAATCGACGAATTCACCCTGCTGTTCATGCGCGGCGCCGGCCCGATCGGCTATCCGGGCGCCGCTGAAGTCGTCAACATGCGCCCGCCCTCCTACCTCATCAAGCGCGGCATCCATTCGCTCCCCTGCATCGGCGATGGCCGCCAGTCGGGTACGTCCGGTTCCCCCTCGATCCTCAACGCCTCCCCCGAAGCCGCCGCCGGCGGCGGTCTGGCCCTGATCGAAACCGGAGACCGCGTCCGCATCGATCTCAACACCGGCACCGCCAACCTGCTGGTCAGCGATGAGGAAATCGCCCGCCGCCGCGCCGAACTCGACGCAAAGGGCGGCTACCCCTTCCCCGATCACCAGACCCCCTGGCAGGAAATCCAGCGCTCAATGGTGGACCAGCTCGGCGACGGCGCCGTCCTCAAACCCGCCGTCACATACCAGCGCATTGCCCAATCCAAAGGACTGCCGAGGGACAACCACTAGGCGAAATCTATTGGCCAAGGCCCCCTCACCCGCCGCTTCGCGCCGACCTCTCCCCCAAGGGAGAGGTGGTTCTCGGCGCATGCGGTGTTTTTTACCTCTCCCTCGGGGGAGAGGTCGGATGGCGCAGCCAGCCGGGTGAGGGGGCCTTCCAAGATTTTCCCATAGCCCCACAACCACCGGAGCCCACCCATGACAAACCTTTTCGATCTCACCGGAAAAACCGCCCTCGTCACCGGCTCCTCCCAGGGCATCGGCTTCGCCCTCGCCGAGGGTCTCGCCCAACACGGTGCCCGCGTAATCCTCAACGGCCGCAATCCTGAAAAGCTTCAGGCCGCCGCCCAGACCCTCAAGGCCCAGGGCCACGACGCCCGGATCGCCCCCTTTGACGTCACCGACCCGGACGCCGTCCAGGCCGCCATCACCAAGATCGAGGCCGAAATCGGCCCGATCGACATCCTCATCAACAATGCCGGCATGCAGCACCGCGCTCCGCTCGAGGATTTCCCCCACGACAAATGGGACGAGCTGATGAAAACCAACCTCAATTCGGTTTTTTACGTCGCCCAGTCCGTCGCCCGGTTCATGCTCGGCCGCGGCCATGGCAGGATCATCAACATCGCCTCGGCGATGTCGGAACTGGCCCGTGCCTCGGTCGCCCCCTATACGGCCGCCAAAGGCGCCGTGCGCAATCTCACCCGCGGCATGGCAACCGATTGGGCCGCAAAGGGCCTGCAGGTCAACGCCATCGCGCCAGGCTATTTCAAGACCCCGCTCAACAAGGCCCTGATCGAAGACGAACAATTCACCGCCTGGCTCGAGGCCCGCACTCCGGCCGGCCGCTGGGGCAATCTCGACGAACTCAAGGGCGCCGCCATCTTCCTCGCCTCGGATGCGGCCAGCTTTGTCAACGGCCACACGCTCTATGTCGATGGCGGCCTCACCATTTCGGTCTAGGACCAGCCGACACTCTACCATGGCGCCCGAATTTGGAGATGCCGCCGCCTCACCCCCAGCCTGTCATTCCGGGATCTATTCCCGGAATCCAGTACAGAGCACACCACAAATGCCTCAATGTCGATTAGCCTAACCCAATTCCGGGATATGCATGTCCTCGACATACAAGCCTTTGGGAGAGCCAGAATGGAGCGTTTTACCGGTGGTTGCCTGTGCGGTGACGTCTCGGTCACGGCATCGGGGCGCCCGCACAGGGTCGGCATCTGCCATTGTCTCGATTGCCGCAAGCATCACGGCGCGCTCTTTTATGCCGCCGCGATTTTCCCACAGAATGCCGTCACCATCAAAGGGGAAACCCGCGACTATGCGGGGCGGTTCTTCTGCCCCCGCTGCGGCTCGTCGGTCTTTGCCAGCACCGGCGACGAAATCGAAGTGCATCTGGGCGTCCTCGATGCCCCCGACCAGCTGGTGCCCACCTACGAAAGCTGGACGATCCGCCGCGAGTCCTGGCTGCCGCCATTCCCGCTCGCCCGACATTACCAACGCGACCGCGACACCGACAGCCGCCAGGAATAAGTGCCGGCCACGCCTCCAAACGCTCAGCGTCCCGGTTGCGGGCGCGCGATTGCGCGCATAGGCTCACGGCCAGGAGGACCAGATGGCCCAGCGTGATCCAGTCGGCATGACACCGCCCGCCCTCGTCAAGGAGGCAATGGGCGCCTTCAATCTTTTGCGCGAATATTTCGAGGGCGCCATCATGGTGGACAGCCAGGCCCGGATCACCTGGCTCGATGGCCGCTACCGCCGGCTTTTGAAAATGGCCGACGATTTCGAGCCCCTCGGTCTGCCCGTCGAAGACATCCTGCCCAATTCGCAATTGCGCAAGGTCGTTGAAACCGGCCGCCCCAACCTGCTCGACATCATGCAGATCGGCGACCGCCAGCTCGTCGTCTGCCGCATCCCCCTCAAGGATGAGGACGGGAGCGTGCAGGGTGCCATCGGCTTTGTGTTTTACGACAACGTCGATTACCTCCAACCGATTCTCAAGAAGGTCGAAACGCTGCAAAAGCAGCTCTCGCGCGCCCAGGCCGCCTTGAGCCGCGAGCGCCAGACCAAATATTCACTGTCCAATTTCGTGGGCGTCAGCGAGGTGGTGACCGAACTCAAATCCCAGATCCGCCGCTTTGCCCTGCGCGATGGCCCCGCCCTCATTCTGGGGGAAACCGGCACCGGCAAGGAGTTGCTGGCTCACGCCATCCATCAGGCATCGGACCGGGCCGAGGGCCCCTTCGTCGCCGTCAACATGGCCGCCATCCCCGAGGCCCTGCTCGAATCGGAATTTTTCGGCGTCTCGCCCGGCGCTTATACCGGCGCGGAAAAAAAGCCCCGGCCCGGAAAGTTCGAGCTTGCCCATGGCGGCACGCTGTTTCTCGACGAGATCGGCGACATGCCACTCTCCATCCAGGCCAAATTCCTGCGCGTGCTCCAGGAAGGCGAAATCGAGGCGCTCGGCTCCAACGCCCTCAAAAAGATCGACGTGCGCATCATTGCCGCCACCTCCCAGGATCTTGAAACGCTCATGGAAGCCAGGACCTTCCGGGCCGATCTCTATTACCGCATCGCGGTCCTGACCATAAACGTACCGCCGCTGCGTGACCGGCTCGGCGACATCGCCATAATCTGCGAGCGCCTGCTCGAAGACATCCCCCGGTCCCCCGATATGCGCGGCTGGATCATCGAGCCAGAAGCGATCGCCCTGCTCTCGCATTATGATTGGCCGGGCAATGTGCGCGAGCTGCGCAACGTGCTTGAGCGCGCGGCGGCCATCGCCCCCGATGAGACGCTGGACGAAGCCGTGATCGCAAGGGCCATGCCGCGCCGCAAGGCCGGACAATCCTCCAGCGCCACCACCGGTGCCGATCTTGCCCATGCCCGGGCCCGGGCCGAGCGCGAAGCCATTCTCGATGCCCTGCGCCGGGCCGATGGCAGCCGCACGCGGGCCGCCCAACTGCTCGGCGTTTCCCGCAGCCAGTTCTACGAAAAGCTCAAACGCTACGATCTGAGCAACTGATTTGTCCGGTTTTCCGAACCGACCCGTCCGGATTTCTGGACACCCGGCTCACTCCAGCGAATGGGCAGTCGGAGAAAGCCGAGCAAATCCGCCTCTTTCCACGCCCAGACCCGACTTGGCACGCATCTTGAAACACTGTCTCCAACAAGCGCGAAAAAGATCGAAAACGCGCGGCAACAAAGGGTGGAGACAGCGTGACAATTGGCGTTGCGGGAAAAACCGTGCTGATTACCGGCGCGACCAGCGGAATCGGTTATGCCATCGCCCGGCGGTTTATCGAGGCGGGGTGTCAGGTCGTGGTTCACGGCCTCGAAAATGACGCCGCGGCCCGCGAGATCATGTCCACCCTGAGCGCACAGGCTGTCATCGCCCCTCATTACGAACATGCCGACCTTGCCGACAAGGCCCAGAGCCAGGACCTCGCCAACCGGGTGATCGAGCGGTTCGGCCCCATCGACATTCTGGTCAACAACGCCGGCATCCAGCGCGTCGCCGCCATCGAGGAGTTTCCGCCCGATGAGTGGGAGCGGGTCATCGCCATCAGCCTCGACAGCGCTTTCCATACGATCCGCGCCGCCATCCCGGCCATGAAGGCCAATCGCTGGGGCCGGATCATAAACATTGCTTCGGCGCACGGCCTGCGCGCCTCCCCCTATAAATCGGCCTATGTCGCGACCAAGCACGCCGTCGTCGGGCTGACCAAAACCGTCGCGCTCGAAGCGGCCGAATATGGCGTTACCGCGAACGCCATCTGTCCCGGTTATGTCTGGACCCCGCTGGTTGCCACCCAGGTCGCCGATCAGGCGCGCGTTCACAAGATGAGCGAGAGTGATGTGATACGCAAAGTCATGCTTGCGCCTCAGCCTACACGGCAATTCGTCCAGCCCGAGGAAATCGCCGAACTGGCGCTCTATCTCAGCTCGGACATCGCCCGCTCGATCACCGGCGCGGCAATTTCAATTGATGGAGGATGGACGGCCAAATGAGCGGGCAGGACATAATCCTTCAGGCCAAAGGCATGACCAAGCAGTTTGCCGGCTTCTTTGCCGTCAAGAACGTCGACCTCAATGTCAGGCGCGGCTCGATTCACGCGCTGATCGGCCCCAATGGCGCGGGCAAGACCACCTGCTTTAATCTGCTGACCAAATTTCTCCAGCCCACCGCCGGCTCGATCATCTTCGATGGCGCCGATATCACCACCATGCAGTCCTCCGACATCGCGCGGATGGGCATGGTGCGCTCGTTTCAGATATCGGCGGTGTTTCCCAAGCTCACTGTCCTTGAAAATGTCCGCGTCGCCCTCCAGCGCCGGCGCGGCGACAGTTTCGATTTCTGGCGCAGCCAGACCGTGCTCAACCGTTTCGACGAGGAAGCCCGCCACCGGATCGATGAGGTGGGCTTGAGCGGCTTTGCCGAGGTGACTGCCGACGAGCTTTCCTATGGCCGCAAGCGGGCCCTCGAGATTGCCACGACCCTCGCTCTCGAACCCAAGATGCTCCTGCTGGACGAACCCATGGCCGGCATGGCCCAGCAGGATGTCGAGCGCATCTCCGCCCTGATCAAACGCATTTCCGCCAACCGCACCACGCTGATGGTCGAGCACAACCTGTCGGTCGTCGCCGACCTGTCCGACACCATAACGGTCCTCGCCCGTGGTCAGGTGCTCGCGGAGGGCGATTACGCGACCGTTTCCAGCGATGAGCGGGTCATTGAAGCCTATATCGGAGTTGGCCATGAGTAGCGCCCAACCGCTCAGCGCATCCGCACCGCTTCTGGCCGTCCGGGATCTTGAAGGCTGGTACGGGGAAAGCCACGTGCTGCACGGCATAGAGTTCGACGTGGCGCCCGGTGAGGTCGTAACGCTGCTTGGCCGCAACGGCGCCGGCAAGACCACAACGCTCAAGGCCATTATGGGCATCCTCGCCAAACGCAAGGGCTCGGTGCAGTTTGAGGGCCGCGAGCTGATCGGCGCCCCCTCGCGCGCCATCGCCAAGGCGGGCATCGCGCTCTGCCCCGAGGAACGGGCCATTTTCTCGTCCCTCTCGGTCGATGAAAACCTGATGCTGCCCCCGGTCGTCAAACCCGGCGGCATGGCGCTCGATACGATTTTCGAGATGTTCCCCAATCTCAAGGAACGCCTCAACAGCCAGGGCACCAAGCTTTCGGGCGGCGAGCAGCAGATGCTGGCCATTGCCCGCATCCTGCGCACCGGCGCCAAGATGCTGCTGCTCGATGAACCCACCGAAGGGCTTGCCCCGGTCATCGTCCAGCAGATCGGCCGCACCATCTCGCGGCTCAAATCGGAAGGTTACACGATCGTTCTGGTGGAGCAGAACTTTCACTTCGCCGCCTCGGTGGCAGACCGCCACTACGTCGTCGAGCAGGGCCGGGTGATCGACATGATCCCCAATGCCGAGCTCGGCGCCAACACCGAAAAACTGCACGCCTATCTGGGCGTGTGACACCACTCCGGAGCGCTCCAGACAAGCGTCCGGCCACGTTCACCAAGGGAGGATAGCAAATTGAAAATCTCAACCCCAATCCTGGCTCTCGCCATGGCCAGTGCCATGGCCGGTTCGGCCTATGCGATCGACGTCAAGATCGGCGTCCTCAACGATCGCTCGGGCATCTACGCCGATCTTTCCGGCGAAGGCTCGGTGATCGCCGCCCAGATGGCCGTCGAGGACTTCATGGCTGCCGACAAGGGCATCAATGTCGAAATCATCTCGGCCGACCACCAGAACAAGCCCGACGTGGCATCCAATATCGCCCGCCAGTGGTATGATGAAGAGGGCGTCCACGCCATTTTCGACGTTCCCACCTCATCGGCCGCCCTCGCCGTCAATGAAATCACCCGCGAGAAAGACCGGATCTTCATCAATTCCGGCGCCGGCTCGGCGGACCTGACGGGCTCGCAATGCTCGCCCAACACGATCCACTGGACCTACGACACCTGGGCGCTCGCCAACGGCACCGGCTCGGCAATGGTGGAAACCGGCGCCGACAGCTGGTTCTTCCTCACCGCCGATTACGCCTTCGGCCACGCGCTTGAAACCGACACCGCCGCAGTCGTCGAAGCGGCCGGCGGCGAAGTGCTGGGCACGGTGCGCCACCCCTTCCCCGGCCAGGATTTCTCCTCCTACCTGCTTCAGGCTCAGTCCTCGGGGGCCGAGGTGATCGGTCTCGCCAATGCGGGCGGTGACACCATCAACGCCATCAAGCAGGCCTCCGAATTCGGCATCACCCAGTCCGGCCAGTCGCTGGCGGCGCTTCTGATGTTCATCACCGACGTGCACGCGCTCGGCCTCGAAACCGCCCAGGGCCTCGTTCTCACCGAAAGCTTTTACTGGGATCTCAACGACGGCACCCGCGAATGGTCGCAGCGTTTCGCCGAGCAGAACGATGGCGACATGCCCACAATGGTCCATGCCGGCGTCTATGCGGGCGTGCTGCACTATCTCAAGGCCATCGAGGAAACCCAGAGCGTAGAGGCCGGCCCCGTCATGGAAGCGATGAAGGCCATGCCGACATCCGATCCGCTGTTCGGCGAAGGTGAAGTCCGCGCCGACGGCCGCAAGATCCACGACATGTACCTGTTCCGGGTCAAATCGCCCGACCAGTCCGAAGGCCCGTGGGATTATTATGAACTCGGCTACACGATCCCGGCCGAAAACGCCTTCCGCCCGCTCGACCAGGGCGGCTGCGAGCTGGTGGATTAATTTCCACCGCTGACACAAATCGGGATGCGCCGGTTTCCTCCCCGGCGCGTCCCATTGGAACGTTCCCAGGATAAGCATGTCCTCGACCCGATCGGGGATGGGTACCGGTTATCCGGTTCGGTAACGCGACAGAGCAAAAACTTTTCAAGCGCCTTTGAAAGCCAAACGCCATGTTCGAGATCTTCGGCATTCCGGCTGCCGCCCTGTTCGGGCAATTGCTGCTCGGGCTGATCAACGGATCGTTCTACGCCCTGCTCAGCCTCGGGCTGGCGGTGATCTTCGGTCTGCTCAACATCATCAATTTCACCCACGGCGCCCAATACATGATGGGTGCGTTCGTGGCCTGGATGCTGCTCACCTATGCCGGGATTCCCTATTGGTGGGCCCTGCTGCTCGTCCCGGTCATTGTCGGCGCGACAGGCATCGTGATCGAGCGGTTGATGATCTCGAGGCTTTATCATCTCGACCATCTTTACGGCCTTCTGTTGACCTTCGGTCTGGCGCTGATCATCCAGGGCCTGTTCCGCAATCAGTATGGCGTGTCGGGCCTGGCCTATACCATTCCCTCCCAATTGCAGGGGGGCACCAATCTTGGCTTCATGTTCCTGCCCAATTACCGCGCCTGGGTGGTCGTTGCCTCGGTCGTTGTGTGCTTTGGCACCTGGTTTTTGATCGAAAAGACCCCGCTGGGCGCCTATCTGCGCGCCGCCACCGAAAACCCCACAATGGTGGGCGCCTTCGGCATCAACGTGCCGCGTCTCATCACGCTGACCTACGGGTTCGGCGTAGGTCTGGCGGCGCTCGCCGGCGTCCTTGCCGCCCCGATCTATTCGGTCAATCCCAATATGGGCGCCGATCTGATCATCGTGGTGTTCGCCGTCGTGGTGATCGGCGGCATGGGCTCGATCCTCGGGGCCATCCTCACCGGGTTCGGCCTTGGGATCGTCGAAGGGCTGACCCGGGTGTTTTATCCCGAAGGCTCCGCCGTCGTCATCTTCGTCATCATGGCCATCGTGCTTTTGGTCAAACCCGCTGGTCTGTTCGGAAGGACCGTATAAATGAGCGATCAGACTCTGGCTGAACCGACACCGCGCGCCCAGGGCCGCACCATGGGCGTCCCGCGCCATCACATAGTGATCTTTGCCGGCCTTCTGGTGTTCCTTGTCCTCGCACCGCTCTTTCTCTATCCGGTCTTTCTGATGAAGGTCCTGTGCTTTGCGCTGTTTGCCTGCGCCTTCAATCTGTTGCTTGGCTATGGCGGCCTGCTCTCGTTCGGCCATGCCGCCTATTTCGGCGGCGCGGCCTACGTCTCGGCGCACGCCGCCAAGGTCTGGGGCTTCACGCCCGAAATCTCCATTCTGCTCGGCACCGGCTCAGCCGCCCTTTTGGGGCTGGTGATCGGCGCGCTGGCCATCCGCCGCCAGGGCATCTATTTCGCCATGGTGACGCTGGCCTTTGCCCAGATGGTCTATTTCTTCGCCCTGCAGGCACCCTTTACCGGCGGCGAGGACGGCATCCAGGCCGTGCCGCGCAACATGCTGTTCGGGCTTTTCGATATTTCGAACGACACCGCGTTCTATTTCTTCGTCCTGTTCATCGCCTTTGGCGGCCTGCTGCTCATTTACCGCATCATCCATTCGCCCTTCGGCCAGGTCCTCAAGGCCATACGCGAAAACGAGCCCCGCGCCCGCTCGCTGGGGTACCACGTCAATCGCTACAAGCTGGCCGTCTTCGTGCTCTCGGCTACCCTGGCCGGTGCCGCAGGCGCCACCAAGGCGCTGGTGTTCCAACTCGCCTCGCTGACCGACGTTCACTGGTCCATGTCGGGCGAAGTGGTGCTGATGGCGCTGCTGGGCGGCATGCACACGGTCTTCGGCCCCATAATGGGCGCCGCGATCATCGTGACCATGCAGAACTATTTCGCCAGCTTCGGCGCCTGGGTCACCGTGCTGCAGGGCACGATCTTCGTCATCGCCGTTCTGATGTTCCGCGAGGGCATCGTGGGCGTCCTCGGCAAATGGCTCAAAAAACCCATGTAGCAAACCGGTCCGCTCGATTGACGGCGACCCATTTGAGTACTCGCCACCAGACACACCACCCTGTCATTCCGGGATTTATTCCCGGAATCCAGCGCGGCGCCGGCCAAAAGCGCATAGGTGTCGATTCAGCCTAAGCGAAAAGTGCGCTGATCCTGTTGGAAAATGGTGGGTGTAACTGGGATTGAACCAGTGACCCCTGCCGTGTGAAGGCAGTGCTCTCCCGCTGAGCTATACACCCGCTCGGCATATCCATCGGAAAACTGCGACGGTGCCCATAAAAATCGCCTTGTTTGCAAGGCAGTCCCGGCCGGGCCGGGGAGAAAGAATGGTGGGCGTAACTGGGATTGAACCAGTGACCCCTACGATGTCAACGTAGTGCTCTCCCGCTGAGCTATACGCCCACTCTTTCTTTAAATTCGCGTCCCGCCAATGGCGAAGCGCAGGGCGGATACACCACAAAACGCCGGTCGTGGTCAATAGGCTTTTGCCGTTATTTGAAGCTCTTGTGACGCACGTCGCTTGCGAAGGCTGGATGGCTCAAGGTTGTGTGGAGAGTTGGGTCAGGGTGAGCCGAAAATGGCGGCCTTTGAGAACCGGAGCGGAGCGTACTTTCGGGTACGTGAGCACCGGAAGCGCAAAAGGCTGCGATTTGCAGGCCACCATCACCCAACTATCCGCACAACCTAAGCAGCCAAAAGCCGCTCCACTTCCCCCACCAGCTCCCGCAGGTGGAAGGGCTTGGAAAGCACCGAGGCCCCCTTGGGGGCTTCGCTGTCGGGGTTGAGCGCCACGGCGGCAAAACCGGTGATGAACATCACTTTCAGATCCGGATCGAGTTCGGTGGCGCGCCGCGCCAGTTCGATCCCGTCCATTTCCGGCATCACGATATCGCTCAAAAGCAGCGTAAAGGGCTCTTCGCGCAGCCGCTCATAGGCCGATTTGCCATTGTCGAACGCCACCACGTCATAGCCGGCATTCTTGAGTGCCCGTGTCAAAAACCGGCGCATGTCGGCGTCGTCTTCGGCCAGCAAAATCCGGTTCAGCGATTGGCTCATGAAAGGTCCCAGTCTCTTGTCCCAGCCGCAACTGGTTTGATTCGCATGTTTTACGAAAGCGAGGGCCCATGCAACAGTCACAATCGCCTCATCCCATCTCCCTTTTGTGGACAAGTGCGCTTCCACGTTGCAAACTTGGATTTCAACGACCGCGCCATCAAGGGGTTGGGTGTGCAATCAGACTATTCCGACAGACCTGCCTTTGAAACCATCCGCCCGCGGCGCCAGGTTGCCCCCATCATCGTCAATTCTTCTCATTCGGGCCGTGATTATCCGGCGCGGTTTTTAAAACTCTCCCGGCTCAACGAGATGGCCATTCGCCAGTCCGAAGACGCCTGGGTCGACGAGATTTTCGGGCGCGCCCCCCATATGGGCCTGCCGATGCTGCGCGCCAATTTCCCCCGCGCCTATCTCGATGTGAATCGCGAGCCCTATGAGCTCGATCCCAAAATGTTCCGCGATCCCCTGCCCGACCATTTCAACACCACTTCGCCGCGCATCGCGGCGGGCCTGGGCACCATTGCCCGCATCGTTTCGGAAAACCGCCCCATCTATCGTGAGCGCCTGGCGCTCGAAGACGCGCTCATGCGCATCGAGGGCATCTACAAGCCCTACCACAAGACCCTGCAGACCCTTTTGAGCGAAACGCTTGGCCATTTCGGTGTCGCCGTGCTCATCGACTGCCATTCCATGCCGCGGCTCAACCGGGGCAATGACCGCACGGCGCCCGACGTGGTGCTGGGCGACCGCTACGGCACCACCTGCGCCCCGGTTCTCATCGATACGGTGGAAGCGGTGTTCGCCGGTGCCGGATTGAACGTCGCCCGCAACCGCCCTTACGCCGGCGGGCACACCACCCGCGCCTATGGCCGGCCTCAATATGGCATTCATGCCATACAGATCGAATTTTCCCGCCACCTCTACATGCACGAATTGACCTTGCAGAAGCATCAGGGGTTTTCGGTCATGCAAAAGCTTGCCGAAACCCTGCTGGCAACGCTCGTGCGGTTCGACGCGGTCTCGCTGGCGCGCACGCAACTGGCCGCCGAATAAACACGAAATCTCTTGGGGAAGGAAAAGAGTGGGCCGCTCTGGGCGGCCCAAGTCAAGGGAGGAAACATTGGCGGTCCAAAAGAAACGGCAAGAGCCGAAAGAACCACCAATCCATCATGCAATATCGTGTTTGAACCTTATTTCACCGAAGCGCAAGTCCGCCAAAGGGATGATGTATGCAATCGGCATGCGCTGTTGCAAAAAGGAATCACTTCTGTAAACCCCCTGTTAAGGAAGCCGATTTGCAACCGATTACACTCGTTTTCCCGCAAGATTTTGGATGTCCATGACAATTTCGTCACCAACCGGCCTGACCGATCAGACCATCGCCGAAACCCTGATCGCCGGTGCAAATGCCGCGAGAGCCTCGACTTTGGGCCGGTTCAGAACCCAACTTGCTGTGGATAACAAGTTTTCGTCCGGCTTCGATCCGGTCACCGAGGCCGACCGGGAGGCCGAAATGCGGATCCGGGAGGTGATCGCCGCCCGCTTTCCCGATCACGGCATCATAGGGGAAGAGTGGGACACAAAGGACACGGCAACGCGGTTCAACTGGATCATCGATCCCATCGACGGCACGCGGGCCTTTATCTCGGGCGTTCCCGTCTGGGGCACGCTGATCGGCCTGACCCATGAGGGCAGGGCCATCGCCGGGCTCATGGAACAGCCCTACACCGGCGAGCGCTGGCTTGCGGTCGGCGGCAGGCTCGAGCACACGCGCAACGACCAGCCGGTCCCCACGGCCGTCAGCACGGTGACAAAACTGTCGCAGGCCCGCACCAGCACCACCGATCCTGGCTTGTTCAGTGGCCCTCAGCTTTCCGCATGGACCCAGTTGAGCGCCCGCGCCCTGCAGGTCCGCTACGGGCTCGATTGCTACGCCTATTGTCTTCTGGCCTCCGGCCATATCGACCTGGTCGTTGAAGCAGGCCTCAAAGACGTCGACATCGCCCCCTTGATCCCCATCATCGAGGCGGCGGGGGGCATCGTCACCACCTGGGATGGCGGCCGCGCCGAACGCGGCGGCACCTGCATCGCCGCCGCAACCGAACAACTGCACGAAGAAGCAATGCGCGTCCTGCGCGACGCCATGCTCGACCAATAAGCGTCAGGAACGGGAAGTCCCGCCGCCCCTTCCCCCACTGTCATCCCGGACGAAGACCCGGGACCCAGTAAACGGCAGAGTTGGCGGTTCAGTCTCAGGCATCGAGCGTACCGGGTTCCGGATCAACCCCGGGGTCCATCTAAAAGCGCTGGCGCCGCAAACCACCTCTCGGTGGCCCCCGGCTAACTCGCCTGCTCGGTCACGAACGCATCAAACGCCGCAAAAACCTGTTCGCGGATCGGGTCCGCTTCCATGAACAACTCGTGGCGCGCGCCACCGATCACCACATGATGCCCGGCCCGCAGCCGCAGCCCCAGAGCTTCGGTCGCGCTGGTATCGACAACCGTATCGAGTGCCGCCGCGCAGATAAACGCCGGGATCTTGAGCTGCGATGGAAAGTCGTCCCCATTGGCCCTGCGCATAGCGGCCAGCGACGATCCGATCCAGCCCAGCGTGGGAAGCCCGATGGCCAGATCGGGTCGCGCCTTCAATATCTCCACGCTGCGCATATAGCGCGCCCTGTCCGAGGTCAGCGGATTGCCCTCAAACCCCGCTTCGGTCTGCGCCCTGTCCTCGCGCCGCCCCACCGGCATCGTGGACAGTCCCAAAAACCGTGCCGCATCGACCAGCCGCGACGACCATTTGAGTGAAAAGGGCAGCCCGGGCAGGCTGACCATGGGCGAGGACAAGAACACCCTGTCAAACATCAGCCGGTCGCGGGTCGCAGCTAAAAGCCCGATTAATCCCCCCGTCGAATGCCCGACCAGATAATAGGGCGGCGGGCAATCGGGCAGGACGATCATTTTGTGAAAATCGTGAAGGTCGGTCCAATAGTCGTCGAAATTCTCCACATGCCCATGGCGCCGGTTGCCGATCAGCCGGTCCGACCCGCCCTGCCCGCGCAGGTCGAACGTGGCGACGGCAAATCCGCGCTTCTGGAAATCGCTTATGGTCTCGAAATATTTCTCGATGAACTCGGTGCGCCCCTGCACCAGAACGATCGTGCCGCGCGCCGCATCGCCATGCCGGGCGAAAATGCCATAGCGCAGCCGCACTTTGTCGCTGGTCGAAAAAAAACCCGACCGGGCGCCTTTGGGGATCCGATTGGTTTCGAGGTGGACAAACTCATGTCCAGTGGGCGTCGCGTCCATGTGCACCGAGGGTCTATTGGGCGTCACAGCGACAATAGCCGGGCTTGGTAAACGAGAGAACAAAAATGCGCAGACGCCGTTGCGGGGGGCGGTGAACGGCGCCTGCGCTTTGTTATGACACCGTTTCCGGCATCACATGCGCCTTTCTACCCCACCCCGCCTGACCGCTCGCTGACCGGCCCGTTCATATTCAATTCACCCGGCACTTTTCCGCCTCTTGAACAGCAAAATCGCGATTCCTATCTTAATGCTGTCCGCCGGATGGCCCGGGGACGCCGCCGGAAACCGCTCGCCTCAGATGGGAGCCCATTCCGGCAGCAATGCTCAACGTTCTTGCTACAATCAGGAGAACACTGAAAATGCAACGCCTTGATTTTTCACCCTTTTACCGTTCGACGGTCGGGTTCGACCGCCTGTTTTCCCGCCTCGACAATCTGGTGGCGGAAGATGCAAAAACCTATCCGCCCTACAATATCGAGCGCACCGGTGAGGACACCTACCGCGTAACCATCGCGGTCGCCGGCTTCTCGTCGGGCGACATCGCCATCGAGACCAAGGAAAACAGCCTGCAGGTCAAGGGCTCCCGCGCTTCGGGCGCCGATGACAAGCGCGAATTCCTCCATCGCGGCATTGCCGAACGCGCCTTCGAGCTGCGCTTCCAGCTTGCCGAGCATGTCGAGGTCTCCGGCGCTTCGCTCGAAAACGGTCTGCTGCACATCGATCTCAAGCGCGAGCTTCCCGAATCCAAGCGCCCGCGCCAGATCGAGATCGCCAGCGCACCCCAGACCATCGAAGACAAGACCGTGAACTAAACGGTCTTTGATTCTCTGAACGTTCCTCCTCCGAACGTTGGAACGGGCGCCCAGCTTAGGTTGGGCGCCCGTTTGCCATTTTAGGCTGCCCATCCTAAAATCACGGGGTCGGACTTGCCGCTGTGCAAAAAATCTGCAAGTGTCGCGCGAATTTTAGGGCAGCATTGCTGTCCATTATTGACAAATGACAGGCGATCCTTCACACAAAGACTGTGCTAAGGAGTTTCCTGGCAGAAAATCGCAGCATCGACCGTCTCCCGGACCGGTCTGCGTCGCCGGTCAAGGCCCGCCCATCATAAGGAGGAGCGGCCCGGCGGAACCCGATTGAAGGGTTCGTTTGAGCGGCCATTTGGATGCAGCGCCGCTCCAGTGTAAATAAACCGGTCTGCTCACCCGAGCCGTACATTGATCCTTGTACGACCCGAACGAGCGACCTGCACGGACGGTGAATTGGCAACCTTCCGTTAACTTTGGCGAGGACCTGATATGGGCGAAATGGACAAGCATTTGATCGAGGCGGCTGCGGCACTTCCGGGCACCACTGCGACCAAACGCAATGCCGCTCAGGGTCTGTACGATCCGGCCAATGAGCATGATGCCTGCGGCATCGGCATGATTGCCAACATCAAGAACGTCAAGAGCCACGAAGTGGTGCAGAAGGGCCTCGAAATCCTCGAGAACCTCGAACACCGCGGCGCGGTCGGCGCCGACCCCCTCATGGGCGACGGCGCGGGCATTCTCGTCCAGATCCCGCACGCCTTTTTCGACAAGGTTACAGATTTCGATCTACCCGCAGCCGGTCACTACGCGCCGATCATGATCTTTTACCCTAATGACGGGTTGCGTGATCGCTGCGCCGAACTGGTCCGCAGGACGATTGCCGCAGAAGGTCTCGAAATCCTGGGCGAGCGTGTCGTTCCGTTCGACAATTCAGCGCTGTCCGAAGGCGTCATCGCCACCCAGCCGATCATCGAGCAGATGTTTGTTGCTCGCCCCGAAGGGCTCGACGATCTCGACGCCTTCGAGCGCAAGCTTCTGATCACCCGCAAGGTGATCTCCAACACGCTCTATGGCGAAATTCCCGAGGTTCAGGGCGATAACGGCTTTTACATCGTTTCGATGTCGGCTCGCACCATTGTGTATAAGGGCATGTTCCTGGCCGACCAGCTCGGCAAGTTCTATCCCGACCTGCACGATGAGACCTTCGAGAGTGCCATCGCGTTGGTTCACCAGCGCTTTTCGACCAACACCTTCCCGTCCTGGAAGCTGGCTCATCCCTACCGGATGACCATCCACAACGGGGAAATCAACACCATCCGCGGCAACGTCAACTGGATGGCGGCGCGGCAAGCGTCCGTTGCTTCCCCCAAGTTCGGCGACGACATCACCAAGATCTGGCCGATCTCCTATGAGGGCCAGTCCGATACCGCCTGCTTCGACAACGCGCTCGAATTCCTCGTGCGCGGCGGCTATTCCCTGCCCCACGCCGCCATGATGCTGATCCCGGAAGCCTGGGCCGGCAATTCACTGATGGATGACGAGCGCCGCGCCTTTTACGAATACCACGCAGCGCTCATGGAGCCCTGGGACGGTCCCGCCGCCATGTCGCTCTCGGATGGGCGCTATGTAGTGGCCACCCTCGACCGCAACGGCCTGCGTCCGGCGCGCTACCTTGTGACCAAGGAAGGCCACGTCGTGCTCGCCTCGGAATCGGGCGTCCTCGATATCCCCGACGAGGATGTGGTTGAGCGCTGGCGCCTGCAGCCGGGCCGCATGCTGTTCATCGATCTCGAAGAGGGCCGCATCGTTTCCGACGATGAGATCAAGAAGGCACTGGCTGGCAAGAACCCCTACGCGGCATGGCTCGCCAAGACCCAGATCGTGCTCGAGGACCTTCCTGAAGCCGAACCCAAGGCCCCTGCGACCACCGAGAGCCTTCTCGACCGTTTGCAGGCCTTCGGCTACAGCCAGGAAGACATAAAGATCCTGATGGCTCCCATGGCGACTACGGGTCAGGAAGCCGTTGGCTCGATGGGCACCGATACGCCGCTCTCGGCGCTCTCGGACAAGCCCAAGCTGCTCTATACTTATTTCAAGCAGAACTTTGCGCAGGTCACCAACCCGCCCATCGATCCGATCCGCGAGGAATCGGTAATGAGTCTGGTGTCTTTTATCGGCCCGCGTCCCAACCTTTTCGACCTTGAGGGTCTTTCGACCACCAAGCGTCTCGAAGTGCGCCAGCCGATCCTGACCAACGAGGATCTCGAAAAGATCCGCGCCATCGGCGATATGGCCGATAACCAGTTCCACACCGCAACCCTCGACATCACCTATGATGCCACGAGGGGCACAGCCGGCATGGAAGCGGCGCTCGACGCCCTGTGTGAACGGGCCGAATCCGCCGTCCAGAACGGGTACAACATCATCATCTTGTCCGATCGCCTGGTCGCGGCCAACCGCATCGCAATTCCCGCGCTGCTGGCGACTGCTGCAGTCCACCATCATCTGATCCGCAAGGGCCTGCGCACATCGTCGGGCCTTGTGGTTGAAACCGGCGAAGCGCGTGAAGTCCATCACTTTGCGGTTCTGGCCGGTTATGGTGCCGAGGCCATCAACCCCTATCTGGCCTTCGAGGCCCTGGCAGCGCTCCATGCCGAGGGAGAGTTCCCCGCCGAGGTCGACGCTGATGAAGTGATCTATCGCTACATCAAGTCGGTGGGTAAGGGCCTATTGAAGATCATGTCCAAGATGGGCATTTCCACTTACCAGTCCTATTGCGGCGCGCAGATCTTCGACGCGGTCGGTCTGTCGAGCGAATTCGTCAAGCGCTTCTTTTTTGGCACCGCCACGATAATTGAAGGTGTTGGCCTCCCCGAGGTGGCCGAGGAAACCCTGCGTCGCCACACGCTCGCCTTCTCCGACGATGCTGTGCTGCGCAAGAGCCTCGAAGTGGGCGGCGAATACGCATATCGCATGCGCGGCGAAGCCCATGCCTGGGGTCCCAATACCATCGCCGATCTTCAGCATGCCGTGCGGCTCAAGGGCGATACGCCCGAAAGCGCCCAGGAACGCTATGATGCTTTCGCCCGCGCGGCCAATGGCGAGAACGCCGAGCATCTCTCGATCCGTTCGCTGTTTGAAATCAAGCCCTTGGGCGAGCCAATCGACCTCTCCGAGGTCGAACCCGCCGAAGCCATCGTGCGCCGCTTTGCCACCGGCGCCATGAGCTTTGGCTCGATCTCGCGCGAAGCGCACACGACGCTCGCGGTAGCCATGAACAAGCTCGGCGGCAAGTCCAACACCGGTGAAGGCGGGGAAGATCCCGAGCGCTTCAAGCCGTTGCCCGACGGCGCCATGAATCCCCAGCGCTCGGCCATCAAGCAGATCGCTTCGGGCCGCTTCGGCGTCACCACCGAATATCTGGTCAATGCCGATATGCTCCAGATCAAGGTCGCCCAGGGCGCCAAGCCCGGCGAAGGCGGTCAGCTCCCCGGCCACAAGGTCGATTGGGTGATCGCCAAGACGCGCCATTCGACCCCGGGCGTCGCTCTGATTTCGCCACCGCCACACCACGATATCTATTCGATCGAGGATTTGGCCCAGCTCATCTACGACCTCAAGAACGTCAACCCAGAAGCGGATGTTTCGGTCAAGCTGGTGTCTGAAGTGGGCGTGGGGACCGTCGCTGCCGGCGTCGCCAAGGCCCGTGCCGACCACATCACCATTTCCGGCTATGACGGCGGCACCGGCGCATCGCCGCTGACCTCGCTCAAGCATGCGGGCGGGCCTTGGGAAATCGGGCTTGCCGAAACCCACCAGACCCTTGTCCTGAACCGCCTTCGCTCGCGCGTGGCGCTGCAGGTCGATGGCGGCTTCCGCACAGGCCGTGACGTCCTGATCGGTGCCCTACTGGGTGCTGACGAATATGGCTTTGCCACCGCACCGCTGATCGCGGCGGGTTGCATCATGATGCGCAAGTGCCACCTCAACACCTGTCCGGTCGGCATCGCCACCCAGGACCCAGTGCTGCGCAAGCGCTTCAAGGGCACGCCCGAGCACGTCATCAACTACTTCTTCTTTGTTGCCGAGGAGCTGCGTAAGCTGCTGGCCAAGATGGGCGCCAGAACGCTCAATGACGTTATCGGCCGCTCCGACCTGCTCGCCCAGACAAGGCTCGACAATCACTGGAAGGCCAAGGGCCTCGATTTCGCAAAGCTGTTTTACAAGCCCGACCCCGTCGGCGGGGATTCGATCCGTCACACCGAATTCCAGAACCATCATCTCGAGGCCGTTCTCGACCGCGAACTGATCGCCAGGGCCCGCAACGCCATCGACACCAAAGAGCCTACCCAGTTCGAAATGCCGATCCGCTCGCTCAACCGTTCGGCCGGCGCCATGCTTTCGGGAGAGGTCGCCAAGGCGCACGGCCACAAGGGGCTGGCTGATGACACCATCTCGGTTACCTTCCGGGGCACGGCTGGCCAGAGCTTTGGCGCGTTCCTCGCCAAGGGTATCAGCTTCGATCTCGTCGGCGATGCGAACGACTATGTCGGCAAGGGCCTGTCGGGCGGTCGCATCGTTATCCGCCCGTCCGAGAAATCGCAGATCGTCCCAGAGGAGTCGATGATCGTGGGCAATACCGTGCTCTATGGCGCTATTGCCGGCGAGTGCTACTTCCGCGGCGTGGCCGGCGAACGTTTCGCCGTGCGCAATTCGGGCGCCATCGCGGTCGTCGAAGGCACTGGCGATCATGGCTGCGAATACATGACCGGCGGTGTCGTCGTCGTCATCGGCAAAACCGGCCGCAACTTCGCCGCCGGCATGTCGGGCGGCGTCGCCTATGTGCTTGACGAGGAAGAAACCTTCCGCTCGCGCTGCAACCTCGCCATGGTCGACCTCGAACCGGTGTCCGAAGAAGAAGAGCTCATGCGCAAGATCCACCACCATGGTGGGGATCTCGAATGGCACGGCCGCGTTGACGTTTCGGGCGACATGACCAAGCATGACGACGAACGCCTGTTCCAGCTCATTTCCAATCACCTCCATTACACAGGCTCGTCGCGCGCCAAGCTGATCCTCGACAATTGGGATCAATACCGTCCCAAATTCGTCAAGGTCATGCCGGTCGAATACCGCCGCGCCATGCAGGAAATGGAAGATTTGCGCACGGGCCGCTCGCGCCCCACAGCAGCAGAATAAGGAGAAAGCCAATGGGCAAAGTAACAGGCTTTCTTGAAATAGATCGCCAGGAACAGCGCTACGAGCCCGCCTCGGACCGCGTTCGGCACCATCGCGAGTTCACAATTCCGCTCACCGAGCCGGAAGTGAGGAACCAGGCCGCGCGCTGCATGGATTGCGGCATCCCCTATTGCCATGGCGATACGGGCTGCCCCGTGCACAACCAGATTCCGGACTGGAACGATCTCGTTTATCAGGACGATTGGGAGGAGGCCTCGCGCAACCTCCATTCGACCAACAACTTCCCCGAGTTCACCGGCCGCATCTGCCCCGCGCCGTGCGAGGAAGCGTGTACATTGAACCTCGAGGACGTGCCCGTCGCCATCAAGACCGTGGAACAGGCCATTGCCGACAAGGCCATCAAGGGCGGTTGGGTCCGCCCCCAGATCGCCGACAAGAAGACCGGCAAGAAAATCGCCGTCGTCGGTGCTGGCCCGGCCGGTCTCGCCGCAGCGCAACAGCTTGCCCGCGTCGGCCACGAGGTTCACGTTTACGAGCGTGAGCCAAAGCCCGGCGGCTTGCTGCGCTATGGCATCCCCGATTTCAAGATGGAAAAGGGCCATATCGATTTCCGTCAGGCCCAGATGGAAGCCGAAGGCGTGATCTTCCACTTCGGCGAACATATTGGCATCAGCCGCCCCTTCGCCGAGCTTCAAGCTGGCCATGACGCAGTGCTTCTGTGCGGCGGTTCGGAATTTCCGCGCCATCCCGGATGCGAGGGCACCGAATTTGCCGGCGTCCACTACGCCATGCCCTATCTCGTCCAGCAGAACCGCCGCAATGGCGGAGAGCCGGTGACAGACGAACCCATTCTTGCCGCCGGCAAGAACGTAGTGGTGATCGGTGGCGGCGATACCGCATCGGACTGCGTAGGCACCGCCTTTCGCCAGGGTGCCGTCTCGGTGACCCAGCTCGATATCCGCCCGCGTCCGCCCGAAAAGGAAGACAAGCTCACCTCGTGGCCCAACTGGGCCGTCAAGATGCGCACCTCTTCCTCGCAGGCTGAAGGCGCCAATCGTGAGTTCCAGGCCGGAACCGTCGAGATCGTCTCCGACGAGCGTGGCCACGTCTCGGGCGTCAAATGCGCCCGCGTCGGCACCGATCGCCAGCCGATCGAGGGCAGCGATTTCATCCTGCCTGCCGAACTGGTGCTGATGGCCATCGGCTTTGCCCACCCGGTCCATGAAGGCATGCTCGAACAGCTTGGCGCCAGGCTCGACAAGCGCGGCAATCTGTTTGCCGATACCTTCAGCTACAAGACCACGGTGGATGGCGTTTACGCCGCCGGGGACATGCGCCGCGGTCAGTCGCTGGTCGTCTGGGCCATCCGCGAGGGCCGCCAAGCAGCCCGCGCCATCGATCTCGATTTGATGGGTGAAACGGCGCTGCCGCGCTGACCGGTTTGATTTGAATCTAAAAAAAAGCCCCGGACAGCCTCCGGGGCTTTTTCTTTATCGCCCGCGCGGGTTTTCGATTTCGACCGCGGCCTTGCCCAGCCCAAATGCATCCACCCGTCCGGCGGGCGCATCGAGCATGTCTTCGAGCGCAAAACTGCGCGTGCCAGCGGTTGTTTGACCGGCAAAAATGAGATCGTTTGCCCTTTGCGCCGCACCGCCCAGATCCTGGACGAAACTCGCCATCTCGAGCAACCGCATCTGCTCGAGCCCCTGATAGGGCGGTCGGATCATCCCGGCCGCATCGGTGCCGGCAAGAAAATCGGCAACCTCAGATGTACTGCCCGAAAGACTGATCCGGCCACCGCTGGTCGAACCCATGGCCCGGTCGATGTAAAAGGCCAGCTTGTCGGCCCCGGCCGCGGAAAAATGGATGCCGTCACCCTTGCGCATATCAACAATATTGCCGTTCAGGTCCGGTCCATTGGCGCTGTAGCTGCCATCCTCGCCCAGATAGCGGTCATAGGTCTCGACCCACGCCGCTCCAGCTGCATTGACAGCGGCTTTGTGGATGGAGGAAATCTGGGCCATTGCCGCACCATAGCTGGGCTGCTGCATTGGCGGCAGTTCAAGCCAGATGGCCTGTTTCCCGGCGGCGTTTATATCGGCGAGAAACGCATCGATCCGGTCCCGGTACGCGTTGCGCCAGGGGTCGGACAGTGCCTCGGCCCCGTTGAGCGCCTGACGGTCATTGATCCCGATCGCGACCACCGCCACATCGAAGCTGTCGGCAATGAGCTCGTCCTCTATCGCCGCGTTCCAATCGTAAAAGTCGTCACGCACAAAGCCCGAAGACCCAACAGCCCGTTCCCGAACCACGATTTCGGGATTGTCCGCATAGAGCCGCTCGAGCGCGCGCGCCAGATCGACGGCCAGCGAGTCCCCGAATACGGCCACTCGCCGCGCATTATCCGATTTTTCAGCCCCTGTCGGCGCAGGCGGCTCGGCCTGCTGTGTACGCGGCGCCGGTTGCGCCTGCGGACGAGATTGAGGCTGGGATGTCACCGGCTGTTCCGGCTGGCTCTGCTGCTGCTCGTTGCCAGACCCGAAGAGCACCTCAAACAACGTACGCGTGCTGCGCTCCTGCGCCATGGCGCTACCCACCGGCAGCGCCAGCAAGACACTCACCAAAAATACAACGATTGCGCGCCACACGATCATGATGGATTTCTAGTCCAATTCGGAGCGCCCTCAAAGCGCCGCCACCTAACTATTGAACGGCATTGACCAGCACTCGATGCGCATCCAGCGTCACGAACCCATCAGCCACCAATCCGGTATTTGCCTGAAACCTTGCATAGGCCGCCTGCGTCACCGGTCCGATATTGCCGTCGATCGCACCCGCATAGTACCCCAATTGCGCCAGCATCGTTTGGATTTCAATCCGCTGCTGGCGACCGGGAAACTGCGCACTGCGTGGCCACGCGGTCACGAACGGTCCGCCACCCTTAAGCCTGTCAGTCAGATGCGCTACCGCCATGGCGTAGGAATCGGAAAAATTGTACCCCTTGAACACCAGATAATTGCGCGTCATCAGAAATTTCGGCCCATCGGCCCCCGCCGGGACATAGAGAAACACCTCGATTCCGAGGTCGGAAAACTGCCGCCCGGCCACCCGCGCCACGCCGCGCTCGGCAAAAAAGCTTATGGGTCGGAAAGTTTCCCGGTCGGCCAGCAGATAGTCGAAACCCTCGGGCAGCTCGACTTCAAAGCCCCAATCGAGGCCGGGGCGATAACCCAAGCCGCGCAGATAATTGGCCGAGGAGGCCAGTGCGTCGGCTAGCGAGGTATGGGGGTCCACAACGCCATCTCCATCCCCATCCTGGCCGTATTGGAGATAGGCTGTGGGAATGATCTGGAGATGCCCCACTGCACCGGCCCAAGAGCCAACCAGTCCCTGTGCCGATCCTCGCGCCCGCGCAATCCGCAGCGCGGCGATCAGTTCCGCCTCGTCTTCGGCCACCCGCCCGCGTCGCTGATGGGCAAGCGTCGCCAGAGAAGGAATGATCGGCTTGATCAGCGAGCGATTGGACAGCACCGCTCCATAATCGGACTCCATCCCCCAGATCGCCGCCAGCACGTATGGATCGACCCCGTAGCGCTGCCCGACACTGTTCAGCAATCCTCCATTGGCCGCAACTGCCGCCCGCCCGCGCGCAATTCGCTCCGATCCGATCCTGGCATCGAGATACTCCCAGACGGGCGTCACAAATTCGGGCTGCCCCGAGATCAGAGACGGGATCGAAGGGTCGGGCGCAACCGGCCCCATAACCGCACGATAGAAGTCACGGTCTATGCCATTGGCAACCGCAACCGCTTCCATCCTGTCTTTGAACGCGTCAAAGCTTTCGACGGGCTGCGCCAGTGCTGAGCCAGCCAGACACAACCAGACTAAAACCGCTCCAATCAGAGAATGGAGGGTCGGTCGTTGCGGGTATCGAGATATTTTTCCCATTTGTAGGCCATCTCCACGATTCCGGCGAGGTCGTCATGCCTGGGCACCCAGCCCAGCGCCTTGATCCTGTCGGCCCCCGCCACGATGGACGCCGGATCGCCCGGCCGGCGCGGCCCGTGTTCGACGGGGAAGTCGATGCCCGTGACCGATTTGACGGTCGAGATCACCTCGTCGACCGAAAAGCCGCGCCCATAGCCGCAATTGACGGTGATGCTTTCCCCGCCGCCGCGCAGATGGCCGAGCAACAGCCCGTGTGCAGCGACAAGATCGGAGACATGGATATAATCGCGCACGCAGGTTCCATCAGGCGTTGGGTAATCATCCCCGAACACGGCCATCTTCTCGCGATGTCCCAGCGCTGTCTGCACCGCAACCTTGATGAGATGGGTGGCACCGGCCGTCGATTGCCCGGAGCGCATTTGCGGATCGGCGCCCGCCACGTTGAAATAGCGCAGGACCCCATAGGTGATCGGATGCGCTCCCGCCACATCGGCCAGCATCCATTCACTCATCAGTTTCGATCGCCCATAGGGCGAGACCGGCGAGAGGATCGCGTCCTCGGCCACAGGCTCCAGCCCCACCATGCCATAGACCGCCGCGGTCGACGAAAAGATGAAATGCTTGACCCCGCCAGCCACCGCAGCAGCGATAAGATCGCGCGTATTGGCTGTGTTGTTCTGGTAATATTTGAGCGGATTTTCCACCGATTCCGGCACGACGATCGAACCGGCGAAATGAATGATCGCCTCGATCCCATGTTCGGCAATGATCTTGGATACCAGATTGGCATCGGCCACATTGCCTTCGACGAGCTTCACCCGATGGTCGACAAGCCAGGGAAACCCCGTGGTCAGATTGTCGAGCACGATAACTTTCTCGCCCGCATCCGCGAGATGCAGCACCATATGCGACCCGATATATCCCGCGCCGCCCGTGACCAGTATAGCCATGATCGTCCTTAAACTCGCTTGTGCCCTCGCATGCATTGCTGGCATGCAACTGTCACCACAATCTTGCATTAAGACATTGAAACTGTCTTAGTTTATGTCAAAGCAATCGCAAGGGAGTATGAAGTGGTCCAGAGAGTCCGTACAGCCGTCTTTCCTGTCGCCGGCCTTGGAACAAGGTTTCTTCCCGCCACCAAAGCCATGCCCAAGGAGATGCTGACGGTCGTCGACAAGCCGGTCATCCAGTATGCCGTCGACGAAGCCCGCGAAGCGGGTATCGAGCACTTCGTTTTCGTTACCGGCCGCAACAAGGGCGTCATCGAGGACCATTTCGACCGCCAGTTCGAGCTCGAGGCAACGCTCGAGGCGCGCGGCAAAACCGCTGCGCTCGAGCAGCTCCGCCGCGATCTGCCCAAGGCCGGTCAGTCCAGCTTCACCCGCCAGCAGGAACCGCTCGGCCTCGGCCATGCCGTATGGTGCGCCCGTGACATCGTCGGGCGCGAACCCTTCGCCCTCTTGTTGCCCGACATGATCTTCAAATCCTCGCCCGGCGTCCTCAAGCAGATGATGGACACCTACGAAGAAACGGGCGGCAACATCATCGCCGTAGAAGAATGCGCACCCGAAGACGTCTCCTCCTATGGCGTTGTGGCCCGTGGCGAAGGCCCCGACAGCGGATTCGCCATCACCGGCATGGTCGAAAAGCCCAAGCCCGAGGATGCGCCATCAAACCTCATCATTTCGGGCCGCTATATCCTGCAGCCGGAAATCTTTGCGCTTCTGGGCGAGCAGACCGTCGGCACCGGCGGTGAAATCCAGATTACCGATGCCATGCATTACCTTATGGACCGCCAGCCCTTTATCGGCGTCAAATATGACGGACAGGTTTTCGATTGCGGCTCCAAGATCGGCTTTTTGACCGCCAACGTCGCCTTCGCGCTTGACCGACCCGATATTGCCGACGCGTTCTTGAGCGAACTCAAGAAGCTGACCGGCGATACCCCGATCAGTATTGAAGACTGACACCACCGCTGATCCGGTGCTCGTCGCGGCTGGCAACCGCCGCGGCGGGATCCTCGCGCAATCCGTAGTCATAATCGAGCGTTGCGGTTGTGTGCTGACCGAGCGTGAAATCGGCTCCCAGCCCGGCCGAATAGCTCCGGCTGGTCGCAGATCCGTCCTCGGGAACTACCCATTGCGCGCCCGCCGACGCCCGCAGCGCCAGCCATGAATTGGCCCTGTGGCGCGCGTCAAGTCCGACCTCATAGGTGGCGCTGGCGCCTGAACCGCCCTGTCCGGGCGTCAGTTCGGTGTCAAAGCTCGCTGTAAACTCGGTGGTCGTTGTCGGGCGATAGCCGATCGATGCGCCATAGACCCAGGTCTGGGCTTGCGGAACGGCGTCAGTGTCAAACGTCCGCCAGCCCGACCCCACCGAAGCCTCCAGGATCAAGACGTCGGACCAGTTTGCACTGATGCCCCCGCGCAACTCGAAATCATCGCCCGAACGGCTGGCGCCGAGATCGGGATCGATACCATCAAACTCGGTTCGCCCGGCACGGCCCTGCCCGAATATGCCGACAACCGGCGTCAGCTCATACCCCACCCTGAGCTCCCCACCATAGCGCGTTGAGGCTTCATGGCTGTTGTCGATCACCGTGCCACCGATCTGCACCGCCTCGCCAACCCAGTCGCGTGCGATCTCGCCTGCGCCGGTCACCGTGAAATTGCCGAACCGGTGCGTGTAACCAAGCCCGGCAGTGCCCGATACGATCACCGGCGCGCTGGCCAGGTCGGCTTCTTCGGTGCTCAACCCATCCGGCGCATCCTGAGACAGCGAGAGGTCAGCATTGAATGCCAGCCCCGCAGACGGAGAAAGACGATGGACGATGTCGGTCGATACATTGGTCGCACCGACGCGCGGATCGTCCGATTGCGGCGCAACCAGCGTGGCCGAGGCGTCCAACGCCAGATCGGTCCTCCCGCCTGAACGGGAATAGGAAACCGAAGGGATCGCCAGCATTTCGAACCGCTCGGTCGCCCCGCTGCGCACATAAGCACCCCGCAGTGCAACCCCATATCCAAGCTCTCCCCAATCGGCCGTGTCCGTGGAAACGGGGGCGGTCATGGCCGCTGGCATAGGCTCAGCGGCAGGCGCAGCCGGCGGCGCCTCGGTTGTGACGGGTGGCGGAGCTATGAGCGGCAGCGGTTCGGCGGGCAAGGCCACCGGGACCACAAGGTCGGTGGCCGGAAACTGGCACAGCGTTCCCGGCTGGCACCCCACGCCCAGCGATCCGCGCAACAGGTCGGGATTGTCAGTGCCAGACCCATCCCCCTGCCCAAGCGCCATCGAGGCACCGGTCAAAGCACCGGTTCCCGCAAGCAACAGGACAAGAAGTTTTCGGGCGCTGAAGTCCAATTTCGCGATTCCGGCCGTTATGACCGGAGGCTTTCAACTTATGGTTAATAAAGCCTTACCGAACGCCAGGTTTCCCACATCAGCGAAAGACTTAGCTCACAGCCTCGACCTCGAGCAGTCCGCCGCGCGCACCGGTGATCCGCACATGCGACCCCTCTGGAAGGTCCGGCCCTGAAACGCGCCAGAGCGTGTCATCGATCCGCACGCGCCCCACCCCATCACTGATCGCTTCGACCAGTACCGTTTCGCGACCCAGCAGGCGGGCGGTCCGCGCATTGATAAGCGGATCCTCGCTGGGCGGCGTATCACCGTGGCGGCGTCTTGAATAGGCCAGCCAACCGGTGACCAGAACCACCGACAGGATGCCGAACAGACCCCACTGGAACGGCCAGCCAATGCCGATCTGAAACACCGTCAACCCGGTCAAAAGCGCAGCCCCGCCGAGCCAGACCATGAAGACGCCCGGAACGACAAGTTCGACCCCGAGCAGCACGAGCCCGAAAATCAGCCAGGCCCAGCCCGCATTGTCTGCAATCAGCGCGATGAGGTCCATGGCTCGATCCTAGCTTTCGCTGCGCGTCGAGGGTGGACGGCCCGGGGCGTTGCGCCGTGGTCCCTCTCCGCCGAACGCCTCACGGGCGATTTCAGCCACCCCGCCCAGCGCTCCGATCACATTGGCAGCCTCGAGAGGCAGCATAAGCACTTTCTGGTTGGGTGCAGAGGCGATCTTTTCGAGCGCCTTGACGTAATTGTTGGCAACGAAATAGTTGATGGCCTGCACATCGCCCTTGGCGATGGCTTCCGAGACCATCTCGGTCGCCTTGGCTTCGGCCTCCGCCGAGCGCTCCCGTGCCTCGGCATCGCGGAACGCAGCTTCGCGCCGGCCTTCCGCTTCGAGCACCTGTGCCTGCTTTTCGCCCTCGGCCTTTAGAATTTGCGCCTGGCGCTGTCCTTCCGCCTCAAGGATCACCGCGCGCCGATCGCGCTCGGCCTTCATCTGCCGTCCCATGGCATCGACGAGATCGCGCGGCGGCTCGATGTCCTTGATCTCGATACGGGTGATCTTGACGCCCCAGGGCGCAACAGCCGCATCGACCACCCGGAGCACCCGCGAATTGATTTCGTCGCGATTGGAGAGCAATTCGTCCAGATCGAGTGAACCCATTACCGAGCGGATGTTGGTCATGGTGAGATTGAGCACGCCCTGTTCGAGATTGGAAATCTCATAGGCAGCCTGCGCCGCATCGAGGATCTGGTAGAATGTGACCCCATCTGCCGTGATCGAGGCATTGTCCTTTGTGATGACTTCCTGGTGCGGCACATCGAGCACCTGTTCCATCATGTTGAGCTTGCGCCCGATGCCATCGATGAATGGAATGATGATGTTAAGCCCCGGCTTGAGGGTGCGCGTATAGCGCCCGAACCGCTCAACCGTATAATTGTGCCCCTGCGGCACGGTCTTAACCCCGGCGAACAACACCAGAACGGCCAGAATGCCGATGACGATAAGGACTATCGAAAACCCGTCCATTGTTTAGCCTTCCCTCTTACCCGACTCACGGGCCGGTCCCACGGGAAGGACTTTACGGTCGGGTCAGACCGCTGACAATGTTGAGCTTGCCGCCTACAGCCAGCCCGACAGTTCGCGACGCACAACCGCTTCTATCATCGCCATGCCACCGGGCGTATCATTGAGGCACGGGATATAGGCATAGCGCTCACCTCCCGCATGCATGAATTCCTCCTCGCCCCCGATGGCGATTTCCTCGAGGGTTTCGATGCAATCGGCCGAAAAGGCCGGCGCGAGAATAGCGACCTTCTTGACCCCCTTGGCCGGCAGCCCCTTGAGCGTTTCGTCGGTATAGGGCTGCAGCCATTCGGTGGGTCCGAACCGGCTCTGGAAGGTCAGCATGAGCTTCTCTTTCGGCCAACCGAGCTTTTCACGCACCAACCGTGTCGTCTTGTAACACTGGCAATGATAGGGATCGCCCTTGTCCAGATAGGATTTGGGCATGCCGTGATACGAGGTAATCACCAGATCGGGCTCGAAGTCGAGCTTTTCCACGCCTTCGCGGATCGAGTTTGCCAGCGTCTCGACGTAGATCTCTTCTTCGAAATAAGCCGGAACGGTCCGCACCGCAGGCTGCCATCGGATGTTGGCCAGCGCCCGGAACGCCTGATCGTTGGCCGTTGCGGTCGTAGTTGCCGAATACTGCGGATAGAGCGGGAACAGCAGGACTTTCTCACACCCCTGCTCGTGCAGCTTTTTAATGGCGCTTTCGGTCGAAGGATTGCCGTAGCGCATGCCGTATTCGACGATAACCCCGTCCGCCGCCATTGCGTCCTGGAGCTTTTCGGCCTGCCCGCGGGTAATCACCCGAAGCGGGCTTTCGTCGGTCCGCTTGTCCCAGATCTTGGCATAATTGGCGCCGGTCTTTTGCGGCCGGAAAGACAATATGCCCAGATTGAGAATCGGCCACCATAACCACTTTGGCGTCTCAATGACGCGCGGATCGGAGAGGAATTCCTTGAGATACCGTCTTACGCTCCAATAGTCGGTTCCGTCGGGCGTGCCAAGATTGAGCAGCAGAACTCCGATTTTGCGCGGTTTGACGGGCGGATGATCGGGCGGCAGGTGGGCGTTCATCGGTATCCTGGGAAATGCGAGGTGTGAGGGTATCGCTGTTGTTGGCGCGCACAATAGCGCCAAAGCCTGCCGGAGCAACACTCTGACGAAAAGATGCGGCCATTTGACCGCTCAATACGGCGGTTTGCGCTGCCTAGATCGCCGCGAAAAACAGGATCATGCCAAACGCCATGACCAATAGGGCGCCGGTCATCTCCAGCCACCAGACCACCGATTCGCCCGCCACGCCATTTCCGGTCAGCCGCAGAGCGCCGCCCTTGAGATAAACCGCCAGCGAGGCCAGGATCGCCACCGTTATCGCCGTTCCCAGCCCCATGAGAAAGGTTGCGGCGATACCGGCCGCCAGAACGCCCTGACTCAGTGCAAAGACCAGAACCACCAGCGCGCCCGAACACGGCCGAAGACCAACTGAAACGATCACCCCCAGCGATTCTTTCCACCCGCCGCGCGTCTGCTGCGGCGTGACATGATGCTCGCAACTGTGATCATGATGATCGTGTTCGCGATGATGGTCATGGGAATGGCCGTGATCGGGGGGATGGGTGTGGTGATGGTGCTTGTGGGGAAACACCAGCTTGCGCGCCGCCAGCCACGCGCCGAGCAGCGCCACCATGCCGTAGGAAATGACTTCCATCCACCATGCAGCCTGGCTCATGGCCATCGAGGTCAACTGAAGCGCGCCCGCGGCAACCAGAATGAATGCTACGGCGACTGCAGATTGCATCATGGCGGCGAAAAAGCTCAGGACGATCCCGCGTCGCAGCTGCCTTTCATTGGCCAGCACATAGGACGAAATCACAACCTTGCCGTGCCCGGGACCTGCGGCATGAAAAATCCCATAGAGAAAGCTCAAGCCGCCCAGCAGCCAGAAGGCGTTCCCATCGGTCCGCAATGCGCCCAGTGCCGAGGTCATCGTCCCGTAAAAACGCCGCTGCTGCTGACTGATCCAGCCGAAAAATCCACCCTGCGTCGGGACCAGAGAGGTTTCCGGCGGTGGCGCGGAAAACGGCGATGGCGGTCGTTGCGTGGTGGCCTCAGCAATCGCATCGAGCGCCGTCGCCGGCACGCCACCTGGACAGGTCACCGTGACCAGATTGGCCATGGCCCGCGCCGCCTCGCGCAAATCCGCCGGGATTTCGCTCACATCCGGCCCAAGCATCCAGAGCCGTTCCTCAAGCTCGGGGTCGATGGGTTGCGGCTCCTTGGAGACGACAGAGCAACCCTCAGGCGCCCCTTCCAGCGTCACCGAATCTTCATCGGGAAACGTAAAGGCTGCATAATATTCGGGATCGCCCACTTCGATGTCATAGACGCCGCCAACCGTTTGGGGCTCGGCAAATTGCATCGAAAACGTGAGCGTCACCCGCCCATCTTCATAAACCATGGACGGATCACTGGCGCCGGCCACGCCAGCATGACCATCTAGCCCTTCGGGATCGGCGAACGTGTAGTAGGAATAGAAATCGAGTCCCTCGATATTCTCGTCGGCCAGCGGTTGCAGTTCCTGGGGCGTCAAATCCCCGTCTCCATCGGCATCAAGCCCCTGAATCGCCCAGGCGGAAAAATATTCGTCAAACGTCCAATGGTGCCGCATGCCGACAATTGCACCATTTTCAAACAGCACTTCGCCCGCCGCGTCGATCCACACATGGGGATGCGCCACGGCCGGGCCGACACCCGCTATCAGCGCGGCAAGGCAGGCAGCGCTCAGTTTCTTGAGAAAATTTGAGGTCATGAAATCAGGAATTGACCGGATGGGTTTCAAACCATTCGACGAGGAAATCGATAAGCGCACGAACCTTGCCCGACAAATGCCTGCGATGGGGATAAACCGCCTGCAGGAATGGGCGTTGCGGCAAATATTCGGTCAGCACCGGCACCAGTTCCCCCTCTTCAATGGCCGAATGAGCAAGAAAACTTGGCAGTAGCGCGAAACCAAGGCCCTTTTGTGCCGCAACCAGCGCACCGGCGGGAGAATTTACCCGCACCGGTCCATCCACGTGCACAGCCACCGTCCGCCCTTCCTCGACGAACTGCCAATTGGCCTGGCCCGTCATGTTGGTATCGATGATGCACGGCACGCCCTTGAGCGCTTCGGGCGTCTGGGGCACCCCGTATGCCTTGATGACCTCCGGCGTCGCGCATACGGCAACCGAGGTTTCCGCGATCTTGCGGGCGATCAGCGACGTGTCCGACATGCGCGAGATGCGCAGCGCCACATCGATCCCCTCCTCGACTAGATCGACCATGCGGTCTTCGAGCCGCAGATCGAGCGTCACGTCGGGATGGGCACGGGTAAATTCGAACAGCGGTTCCAGTAGTGTCGATTCCCCGAAATTGCGCGGTGCGGAAACGCGCAATATGCCACGCGGCGCGGCGGTCTGTTCGGTGATCGTGGCGTCCAGATCGTCGAGCTGGGACAGGATTTCCCGCACCTCGCGGTAATAGGCTTCCCCCGCTTCGGTCAGGCTGAGCTTGCGCGTCGTGCGGTTCATCAGCCGGGCCCCCAGATAGTCCTCGAGATCGGTGACATATTTGGAAAGCAGCGCCTTGGACCGGCCGTGAATGCGCGCAGCGGCTGAAAAGCCGCCGGCATCGAACACCTGCACGAACGCCCTGATGCGGGCTAGGTCCTGGCTCATTGAGGCTCCCTTTGCGAATCTTTGAGCCAAGAAAGGTCGAACCGGGCCACATCGTCAAGCAATTGTGCAAAACCGGCCAGAATATGATCGGCCAGCGCAGCGCCTTTGTCTGCGCTGGCACTTTTGGCATCGCCGACCACGCCATGCGCGTTGAGATCCGAACTCAGCCACCCGAACCGGTGCCGCCCATAGGCCGAAAGATGGGTCATCCCCGCCTCGATGGGTTCGAGGGCCGAAGCGAAATCGTCCGCCCGGCCCATCTCAACCTTGTCGGGGAAATAGTGCAGCATCAGCGCTGTCTCGATGGCCCCGCCGTGGATGCCGTATCGCCGCTCATGCTCGTCAAACAACCCCTCGGGCATGCCGAACCGGAGCCAGGCCGTACTGATGGCCAGAAGGCCGAGCTCGGCGCGGGCCTTCAAGATCACGCTTTCCACAACCGGCGTATTGCCGCCATGGCTCGAAACGATCACCAGACGCCTGCCCCCCGCCTTCGCCCAGCTTTGGGCAATGCCGAACCATTCGGCGATCAAATCGCCTTCGTTCTTGCTCTGCGTTCCGGCCGCCCATAAATGCTCGCGCGACGCCCCTATGCGTTCAATGGGCAACACCACTGCGTCGATAGCACTGGAGAGATAGCCCGAGAGAGCGCTAAGATGGCCCTGGGCGATGTCGCAATCGGTCGAAGCGGGAAGATGAGGCCCATGCGCCTCGGTTGCAGCAACCGGCAGAATGGCGATGGTCCCCTCGCTCACCCGCACATCGGCAAGCGCGTCGATGTCGTTCACGAAAGTCAGCGGCACTGCGCGTCCCCGGAAAATTGGAATGTCGACCCTATAGCGCGCCAGGAGCACGGACAAGCGATGCGGCCCCTGATTAACTTTCCCGCCAAAGGCGATTCGACGGGAGCCCCGGTTTTGGCTAGATCAATATCCATGAGCAAATCCGCCGCCGGCTCGACCCTTTACCGTCTCATCGAAGCGGGCCATCTGGCCCGGCAGGCTCTGCTTGCCCCGCTCGCGGCGCGCGGGCTCGAAGCGGGCGATGACGCCATCCTGCTCGGTCTGGCCGATCCCTCGGGCGCAACCACCGAGGCCCTTGTCGCGTTCACCGGACTGGCTCCAGACCAGCTCGACATGAGGCTGGCCCGTCTCGAGGACCGCGACCTGCTGTTGCGTCTCGCCGTCGGCCCCGAAATGGAGCCCGGCGCCCGCCTGTCCCAACAAGGCCACGCCATGCGCCAGTCCATCGAGGATCACTGGGCCCACCTCGAGCAGGCCCTTGCCGAAGATCTTGGTGACAAACGCCATAGGCACCTGCGCAAGGCCCTCAAACGCATCATCGAAGTGCTGCGCTTTTAAATTTCAGGCGCTTGCCCTAATCGCCCTGGCCTCGGCCAGCGTTATTTCGGTATGCACCTGCCATCCATCGCCAGTTTGCGGAAAATCGGTGCGGAAATGGCCGCCCCGGCTTTCCGTGCGTTTTAGAGCTGCCGCCGCGACCAGCGTCGCAGACGTCACCATGTTGAGATAGGCGCGGGTCACTTCCAGCGCCGTGTTCTCCAGCTCCAAAAGCCCGCGCAGGGCCCGCTGGAGCCCTTCGGCATCGCGCTCCACCCCCACATCATTGCTCATGATCGCCCGCAGATCCTTGACCGCCTTGAGGTTGCGCAACACCTCCTCGGCCCTGGCGCCCTTTTCCGCGTCCCAGGCGATGCCGGCAAAATCGGGCAAGGGCCGCCGCTGCGGCTCAAGCCCTGAGATGTCTTCAGCAATCCGCGCGCCATAAACGATCGCTTCGAGCAGCGAATTGGACGCCAACCGATTTGCTCCATGCAACCCCGTACACGACGCCTCGCCGCACACCCAGAGGCCCGGTAGCGAGGAGCGACCATCCTCATCCACCTTGACCCCGCCCATATGATAATGGGCCGCCGGCGTCACCGGGATCGGCTCGGCAACCGGGTCGATCCCAGCCATCCGGCAATACTCGGCGACAGTCGGATAGGCCATGAGAATTTTCTCGCCCAACGCCGCGCGCGTATCGAGAAACACCCGCCGCCCCGCCTTGATCTGCCGGAAATTGGCCCGCGCCACAATATCGCGCGGTGCCAGTTCAGCGTCGGGATGGATATCGACCATGAACCGCTCGCCGAGATCGTTGACGAGAATCGCCCCTTCCCCCCGCAACGCTTCAGTCGCCAGAGGCGCCGGATCACACCCGGTCAGAATGGCGGTCGGATGAAACTGCACGAATTCAGGATCGGCGATAACCGCCCCCGCCCGAGCCGCCATACCCATGGCGTGTCCGCGCACAGAGGGCGGGTTTGTGGTCACCGCATAGAGTCCGCCCAGTCCTCCCGCCGCCAGAACCGTCGCCCGTGCCCGGATAAACACAGGCTCGACATAACGATCGCCCAGCCGGCGGCAGAAGACTCCTACTATTCGCCCGTCCGCATGGGCCAGATCGACTGCGGTAATCCCCTCGACCACGCGGATCGAGGGCGTGGCGCGCACCTTGGCGATGATCGCCTGCATGATGGCATGCCCGGCCCGGTCGCCCGACACCCGCACCACTCGGTTGGCCGAATGGGCAGCTTCGCGCGACAGGATGAAATGCCCCAGAGCATCACGATCGAACGGGGTGCCCCAGCTCGCCAGATCCTCGATCCGAGCCGCAGCCTCCCCGGTCACCGATTCGGCGACGCCGTGATCGACGATTCCCGCGCCGGCCATTTCGGTATCGGCCGCATGAGCCCGCGCGCTGTCGCCCTCCCCGACCGCCGCAGCCACCCCGCCCTGCGCCCATGACGAGGACGCCCCCGAACCGAGCGGCATGGGCGAAAGCACGGTCACCGGCCGCGGCGCCAGCTTGAGCGCGCAAAACAGCCCCGCCAGCCCCGCACCAACAATCACCACGCCTTCGGCGTTAAAGACGTTGTCGAAGATATCCAAGAAAATGTCCCCCGAGGACCGGCGCTAATTCCTGGGCCGAGAAAATTCGATCATCCGCTCCACCGCCGCCCGCGCCGGTTCCATCAGCTCCTCGGCAATCGTCACCTCCTCGGTGCCCGTGTGCAGGCTCCACAAGATGTTTTCAAGGTTGATGCGCTTCATGTGCGGGCAGATATTGCACCCGCGCAAGAATGCCACGCCTTCGGTTTCCGCCGCTACGTTGTCGCTCATCGAGCATTCGGTGACCATCACCACCTTGGCGGGCCGCTCGGTCTTGACCCAATCGATCATCCCCGAAGTCGACCCGGCGAAATCGACAGCGTCGATCACCTCGGGTGGACATTCGGGATGGGCGATGATCTTGGCGCCCGGATAGGCGGCTCGCAATTCGGCGATATCGTCGGCGGTAAAGGTCTCGTGCACCTCGCACGCGCCCGCCCAGGTGACGATCTTCTTTTTGGTCTTTTTCGCAGTATTCTGCGCCAGATACTGGTCCGGGATCATCATCACCGTGTCGCCCTCGACCGCCTCGACGATCTGCAGCGCGTTCGATGACGTGCAGCACACGTCGGTCACTGCCTTCACGGCGGCCGATGAATTCACGTAGGTCACCACCGGCACGCCCGGATATTGCGCCCGCATGGCCAGAACGTCCTCCGCCGTGATCGAGGATGCCAGCGAGCACCCTGCACGGCTGTCGGGAATCAAAACGCGCTTGGAGGGATTGAGCAGTTTGGAGGTCTCGGCCATGAAGTGCACGCCGCACTGCACGATCGTTTCGGCTTCCACCTTGGTCGCCTCGATTGCCAGTTGCAAACTGTCGCCCACGATATCGGCAACGCCATAAAAGATCTGCGGCGTCTGGTAATTATGCGCCAGGATCACCGCGTTCTTTTCGCGTTTGAGCTTGTTGATCTGAAAGATCAGCGGCGCATAGAATGGCCATTCGATCTCCGGGATACGGTCCTTGACCTTCTCGAAAACCGGACGCGTTTCGGATTCGATCGCCTTGGAGAACTTCAGATCGAAATCGGCGGACAAAACGGCCCGCGCCTCTTCGATCGGTGTCAGGGCGTTGATCTGCTGGATCATGTTCGGGCTCCCCCGCCTGCATCGACATGGCCGCAAGCGACCCGCCGGCTTCACTTAGGGAGTTTTGGTTCCCAATTCAATAAAGCCCGTGCTAGAGCACGGATAACCCATAGAACTTTAGTTGGAGATCGCCATGGCCCAGGACGCAGCAAAGCTCAAATCCATCCTTTCGGTGGCGCCTGTGGTGCCGGTCATCATCCATGATGACGTCTCGACCGCCCGCAATCTCGCCGAGGCGCTCGTGGCGGGCGGCCTGCCCAACCTAGAGATCACCTTGCGCACGCCAAATGCGCTCAAGGTTATGGAAGAAATGGCCAAGGTCAAAGGCGCCGTCGTCGGCTCGGGTACCGTGCGCCGCAAAAAGGATATGAAGGCCTCCCGCGATGCGGGCTGCCAGTTCATGGTCTCCCCCGGCGCCCCCCTTGCCCTGCTCGAAGCCGCCGAAGACATCTCGATCCCCCTCCTGCCAGGTATCGCCTCGCCGACCGAGGCCATGGCGGCGTCGATGATTGGTTACACCTATCTCAAATTCTTCCCCGCCGAAGCCATGGGCGGCGCGTCCGTTCTCAAGGCCTTTGCCTCGCCCCTGCCCGACATCATTTTTTGCCCCACCGGCGGCATCGATATCGAAAAGGCAAAAATCTATCTTGGCCTTTCCAACGTCATCTGCGTGGGTGGATCATGGATCATCCCTGCCGACGCCATCGCCGCTGGCGACTTCGACAGGATCCAATCCCTCGCCCGGCAAGCGGCCGACCTCGCAGCATAAATGAAACGGCCGGTCCCCGCCTCCGGTCTGGGCCACCTGCGCATCGTGCTCGACGAAAATTTCTACATCGGGCCCGGCCGCGCCGATTTGCTCGAAGGAATCGAGAGGACCGGCTCGATCAGCGCGGCTGGCAAGACTATGTCCATGAGCTACAAGCGCGCCTGGAGCCTCGTTCAGGCGCTCAACGAGGGTGCGGGTATCCCATTGGTCGAAACCAGCCGTGGCGGCACGGCGCAGGGCGGCGCACACCTCACTGAAGCGGGTCGCGAAATCCTCGCCCGCTACCGCGCCATCGAACAAAAGACCCGCGCCGCCATCGAACCCGATGTCGAGGCGATGCGCGCCCTCGCCAAACACACGTCCCCCAAACCCTGACCATTGCCTTTTGCAGCCGCTTCATGCCAGAAAGCGATATGTTCAAATAGACATATCGAGGGCAAGCCGTGCTCTGCCTCTCCATCGTCGCGTTTGCGATCCTCGCAGCCCCAGGGCCTGCCGTCGCGCAAGAGGCCCACATCGCAGTCGCCGCCAATTTCACCGCCGCTGCCGAAGACCTCGGCGCCGCCTTCAGGGCTGAAACCGGCAGCGAGATCGCCTTTTCCTTCGGAGCGACCGGCCAACTCTACGCCCAGATCACCCAAGGCGCGCCCTTCGATGCGTTCTTGTCCGCCGACACGGCGACGCCCGCACGTCTGCTGGACGAAGGTTTGGCCGTAGAGGGCAGCGATTTCACCTACGCCATGGGCAAGCTCGTTCTTTTTTCCACAATCCCCGATCTGGTCACCGGCCCGCAAAGCCTCGAGGGTGATTTCACCCACCTCGCCATCGCCGAGCCCGCTGCCGCCCCCTATGGCGCTGCTGCAATCGAAGTGATCAAGGCTCTGGAACTGACCGAAACACTGGAGGGAAAACTGGTCATCGGCCAGAACATTTCCCAAACCTACCAGTTCGTCGACACTGCCAACGCCGAACTCGGCTTCGTCGCGCTTTCGCAGGTGGCCGGGCGCACGGACGGCTCACGCTGGGTGGTCGACGAAGACCTTTACACCCCCATCACCCAGGACGTCGTGCTGCTCAGCCCTGACAACGATACCGCGGTCGCGTTCCTCGATTTTCTCACCTCCGACACCGCCCGGACCATCATCCAATCATTTGGCTACGGGACGATCGAGCGATGACCCTGTTCTGGGAAATCTGGCCGGCGATTAGGCTCACCCTATCACTGGCTCTCGTCACCACGCTCATCCTCGTGGTCATCAGCACGCCCCTCGCCTGGTGGCTGGCCCGTTCCAAATCGCGATGGACGATCATCGTCAACGCATTGATTGCCCTGCCGCTCGTCCTTCCGCCCACGGTTCTGGGGTTTTATATGCTCATCCTTTTGGGCACCGGCGGTCCGGGCGGCTGGCTGGCTCCGCTCTGGGGTGGGCGCAGCCTCGCCTTTACCTTCCCCGGTCTCGTCATCGGTTCAGTGCTCTATTCGCTGCCCTTCGTCGTCCAGCCCCTGCGCAACAGCTTTGCCGCCATCGGCCCCGGCCCGCTCGAAGCGGCCTATTCGCTGGGACTTGATTTCCGCAAAGCCTTTGCCTTGATCATCCTGCCCCTCGCCCGTCCCGGCTACCTGACCGCAGCGGTACTTGGCTTTTCCCACACGGTGGGCGAATTCGGCGTTGTCATGATGATCGGCGGCAACATCCCCGGTCAAACCAAAGTGCTCTCCATCGCCATTTTCGATTATGTCGAGCAACTCCGCTGGACCGAGGCCCACATCGTCGCCTTCGCCATGCTGATCTTTGCCTTCGTCGCGCTGGCCCTCACCATGAGCGCCGACAGACGAATCTCCCGCATTCAGCCTTAGGCGGGCTTGGTGTCCTCGGCCAGTTCCGTGCTGTCCGGCGCCCCGGCGTAATAGGCCGAAAGCTGTTTGTAGGGCCGCGAATTGAGCGCCAGAATAGTCACCAGAACGCCTATCAGCCCGGCCACCGTAAAGACCAGGGCAATACCACGCTCCGGCCCGGTGCCGAACCATCCGCCAATCGATCGCGCGCCCTGCCCGTCGGTCATAAATGGGATCACCACGAACTGGGTATAGGGCCCGATCAGAAACGCCGTCAGCGGCGAAGCCGCCTGTTCGACCGATTGGGCAAACCCGAACACTCGCCCCTGCCGCTCCAGCGGCACGACCTTTTGCAGTGTCGTGTGCTCGGCCGCCTCGGCAAAAGGCGCCATGAACATCCAGACGAAACATCCGGCCGTGAGAAGCCAGATCGAGGATTGCAGCGTGAAAACGCAGCACACCGACCATGTGACGAGGTTGACCAGCAGCAGTGTGCGCAGCGGATTTTTGCCCAGTCCGATACGTGAAATCAAAAGTCCGCTCGCGATGAACGCCGTTGAAAGCACCCCAAACAGCAACCCCCAGATCTCGACCGATACCAGCGAAAGCCCGTAGGCATCGAGCAGAGCCATGAAGATGCCGCCGAGGAAATTGTTGAAGGTGGCAAAAAAGATCAGGGCGAAGAGCCCCGGCACCGCTGCGATGATCGCTATTGTGCCAGCAATATCCACGGTGCGCGGCGGCTGGACTTCCCCTTCAACGGGAACGGGCCGGCCCTCATTGACGCGCAGGAATCCCAGATGGGCGAAAACCAGAACGGTCGTCCCCAGCGCGAGAACCAGCACCAGCCACATCCCGCCCCAGGCGACAAGAAACCCCGAGATCACCGACGTAGTCAAAAAACCGATGCCGGTGACCATGCCTACCAGCCCGTTCGCCTTGTCGCGCTCGTCCTCGGGGATCATGATGGTTACCAGCGTCGGAAGCGCAATGGACCGGATATTGCCCGCAATCACCCCCAGCATGACCAGAAGCACGAACACCCAAAGATAAGGCCCGAACGGATCGGTAAACGCGCCCTCGGGTTCGGTCAGCAACATGCCAAGCGCTGCCGCATAGAACAGGAACGAGACAAGGCTCGATCCCATCATCGATATGCGCTTGGAATTATGATCGACGATCGATCCCAGCCAGAAGCCGAAGGCCGCAGTGAACACCAGATAAATTCCGGCGATCATGCCGGTGGCGAACACCGACTGGGTCTCGATAAAGATCCAGAACGTGATCGCAAACCAGACAGTAAAGTTGGTGATGTTGGCAACAAGGTTGTTGCCCAAAATCTGATGAAAGGGGGCCATGGCCGTGTCCGGATCGTTCAAGGTGCGACATTACGTCCGGCAGTGTCCAAGAACAATCGCCAAACGCTCGTCACCAAGGACGTATTGGGTCAACCGGCGCCGACACTTTCCCTCCAAAAAGGTGCAGAACCTAGCGGTCGCCTACGATGTCGCGGATATCATCCTCAATCGTCGGAGCGGTGCTGCCACATTCGAACCCGTCGACCAACTCGTCGGCTAGTCGCCGCGCTCGCTCGTTGGCGCCTTCGGTATTGGCCACATAGGCCATGGCGCACGCACCACCGCCATCCGGCTGGCCGACCTTGGAGACAACCAGCAATTGCCGGTTCCAGTTGCCATCCTGGTCGGCGATAAACCAGCGCTGGATAGCCGCCACGGGCCGTTCGGTGTTCCGGTCGAGCCGCACCCGCCATTCCACTGTTTCGTTGGCGTAGTTGAAGGGCGCGAACGTTGCCATGCCCGACTCCGTGGCAAAGCCGTAAGTCACACTGTCCCGTCCGTCAGACGAGCGCAGAACGAACGGGTATCCCGCATGCCCCGTACAGACGAAGTCAGCCCACTCACCCTCATTGTCCGGAGCGCGGGCAATCAGATTGCAGTCGGTATCGAGGTCGTATTGCGTATATTCGCTGATCGCCTGCGCCATGATGGGCGTGGCGCCGAGCGAAAGGGCAGCGAGAGCGGCAAGCAGCATTTTCATGACAATCGGTCCTCGTCGCAATCTCGGTGTGAACCTCTTGGAACAATCGGGCGGCAATATGCCGTTCAAACGGTTTTCAACACCGCCTCAACCTCGGCCCGGCGCGGCGGATTGCAGCCCACAAACCCGCAATTGAGCCCCGCCGTCACAGCACCGAACCGCAGCACCTCACCCAAAGCCTGCGCATCGAGTGCAGCCAGTTTGCCCACGGCCAGCGCATGCCGATCGGAAAGCGCCGAAAGCACACCGGCCATCAGGCTGTCCCCGGCGCCCACCGTGTCGCCGAATACCTCAGGGCGATGAACAGGCGCTTCGGCTTCGGCCGATGATGTGAAGGCCCGCGATCCCTCCTCACCCATGGTCACCACCACAAGTTTCACATTGGGCCGCGCCAGCAGGCTCTGCGCGTGCGCCTCGATGCTCATCGAGCCATCGAGCGCGGCAAGATCCTCGTCGGAAACCTTGACGATATGCGCCAGATCCAGAAACGTTCCCAGCCGTTCCTTGTAGCCGGCAAAATCGGAAATCAGCGACGGCCGCACATTGGGGTCGATCGAAAGAACCGCGCCGCGCGCCGCCACCTGCTTGACAACATCGAGCCAGATTTCAGCATCTTCGGGCTCGATGGGCAGGAACCCGCCGATCTGGAAAACATCGATTGTCTCAGGCAGCGCCGCCAACAGCTTGTCCCGCGAGATATCACGCTCGGCGGTTCCCTGACGATAAAACGCGTAGGCCGGCAATCCCTTGGCGTTGCGTGTGACCACCGCCAATGTAGTATTGCAATCGGATCGTTCCCTGATCAACCGAACCACCCCGGCAGCATTAAGCGGCCCCATCAGCAGATCGCCGAAGGTATCCTTGGAAATCGGACACAAAAAACCCGATTGCTGTCCCAGTCGGGCCAACGCGATGGCGCAATTGTAGGGCGACCCGCCTTCATGAGCACTCATTTCCATCGACCGGCCGACCTCAAGCGGCTTGGCGACAAGATCTATGAGGCTTTCCCCCGCAACCACGAACATCGCGCCCTCCTGTGTCAAAGCCCGGCTTCTCTACACGAATCCGCGGGCATTCGCCAAGATATTGAGCAGATGTTTATGTGACCAAACTCGCGCCCGGGTCACAAGGCACTGTGCTGCAACCTTTGACGAGGCAGAACATTGTGCTCCCGATACTTTTTCCATTTGAAACCTGAAGGACTTCCCATGGACGTTGTTGACGTAAGAATCGACCCCTTTCCCAGCCAGCGCGAACTGTCCGACCTCTGGCGGGCCACTTGGGAGATCGATGGCGTCTCCGATTTCCAATCCATCCTGACCCGCAGCCTCACCCATGTCGGCGCCTATCTGGGAGACCGGATCATCGGTTTTACCAACATGGCCTGGGATGGCGGCATTCACGGCTTTCTGGTCGATGCCTGCGTGCACCCCGAGTTTCGCGATCACGGCATCGGCCAATCCATGGTCGAAGCGGCCCTCAAGGTCGCCCGCAAGCGCGGATTGCAGAAAGTCCATGTGGACTTCGAGCCCCATCTGCGCGATTTCTACCTTTCCTGCGGCTTCACCCCCACTGACGCCGGGGTTTTGACCATCGACTAAGGACGACGCAACAATGGCCGACAGTCAGGAACAGCGGCTTATCGCTCTCGAAGAGCGTCTGGCCCATCAGGACCAGACCATTGAGGATTTGAGTGCCGTGATCACGGGCCAGTGGCGCGAAATCGACAGGCTCAAGCGACAGCTCGCCATGATCGACGACCAGATCGCCGCCGTCGAACAGCTCGCCCGCACGGGCAAGGCCGAGCCCCCTCCGCCTCACTACTGAAACCTAGCCGCACCAGCTCCGGCGCGCGCCGCCCCAAGGGCGCGCCAAACCCTCAGCGACCAGCAGCATGCCCAGCGACTGCCCGTCGCGTTCGAGCACACGTAGCTTGCGGCCATACATGTCCTCGTCGCGATGGTCCCAGAGTGCCATAGTGAACCCCCCTTGGTTGACCAGCTCGAGCATGCGCAGCGTTGCCCTGTCGCCAAGCGCCTTTTCCTCGGCGCAGCCGTAATCGCGCACTTCAGGCGTATCGATATCGGCAATCCTGACCGACTGCCCTTCAATACGGATAGTATCGCCATCGATCACGCAGGTGCCGCCGCTCCCCGAGCACAGCGAGAAGTGGTGCGCGACCGTCTCGTAGCCCGAAGCCGCGTCTGGCACCTCGAAGCCGGGAACTTCGACATAACCCCGCTCGATCGCCACCCAGCCCAGCGCCGCCACCGCAATCAGTGCAAGCAGCGGCTCAAGCACCATCGGCGGCCGCCGTTGCGGCTGCGCGACAAACCGCGCCCGCCCGAAACCCGCTCTAACCCGCATCGCCGAATCGTCTCCACACCCTCTGGGGCAGACGATAGGCAAGAGGTTCTAACGGGGCGTAAGCGCCAAGCTCGGCGATCTACCGATGGGGGTTACACGGCAAGACAGAGATATTTTATGTTGAGATAATCCTCGATGCCGTATTTGGAGCCTTCCCGGCCAAAACCCGACTGCTTGACCCCACCGAACGGGGCGACCTCGGTGGAAATCATCCCCGTATTGATGCCCACGATCCCGTATTGCAAAGCCTCAGCCACCTTGGTCACCTTCGAGATGTCCTTGCCGTAGAAATAGGCCGCCAACCCGAACTCGGTGGCATTGGCCAGTTCAACGGCCTCTTCAACCGTTTCGAATTTGAAGACAGGCGCGACCGGGCCAAATATCTCCTCGCGCGCCAGCCGCATGTCCTTTGTGGCGCCTACCAGAAGCGTTGGCGGATAAAATGTCCGCTCTCCGGTCGGCGCACCACCCATGATGATATCGGCACCCAGCTCGCGCGCATCGCCGACAAGCTCCTCGACCTTGCTGACCGCCTTGTCCGTAATGAGCGGGCCAAGTTCTATCCCTTCCTCCATGCCGTTGCCGAGCCTGAGTTGGGCCATCCTGTCCTTGAGACGATCAACAAATGCGTCGTGAATACCCGCCTGCACATAAACGCGGTTGGCACAGACACAAGTCTGGCCCGCATTGCGGAATTTTGACGCAATGGCCCCATCGACCGCAGCATCGAGATCGGCGTCGTCGAACACGATGAACGGCGCGTTCCCACCCAGCTCCATGCTCATGCGCTTGATGCCGTCCGCGCACTGGCGCATCAGGATTTTCCCGACATTGGTGGACCCGGTAAAGCTGATCTTGGCAACCTTGGGATTGGCGCAAAGCTCTTGCCCGATCGCGGCAGAATCCGTACCCGGCACGATGTTGAACACGCCGGCGGGAAATCCCGCCCATTCCATCAGCCTTGCGATCGCCAGCGCCGAAAGCGGGGTTTCCGAAGCGGGTTTGGAAACCACCGTGCACCCCGCCGCCAAGGCCGGCGCCAGCTTGCGCGCCAGCATCGCGTTGGGAAAATTCCAGGGTGTAATGACACCCACGACGCCCACCGGCTGCTTGATGACGCTGATTCTGGTGTTGGCGGTGTGCCCCGGAATCGTATCGCCATAGACCCGGCGCGCCTCCTCGGCGAACCACTCGATAAAGCTGGCGCCGTAGAGGACCTCCCCGTGGGCCTCCTTCCAGGGCTTGCCCATTTCCAGTGTCAGGATGGTGGCCAGATCGTCGGCGTTCTCCACCATCAGCCTGTTGAGTTTTTTGAGCAGATCGGCGCGCTCCTTTGCCGATTTTGCTGCCCAGCCCGGCTGTGCCGCATGAGCAGCATCGATCGCCTCATGCGTCGCGTGGGTCGAAAGATCGGGAATCTGCGCCAGCACTTCACCCGTCGCCGGATTCGCCACCCGAAACACCTTGCCGCGCGAAGAGACGGTGTTCCACTTGCCGTTGATAAAGCCACCGGCCGCAATCAGCCGTGGTTCCTTGAGCCGGTCGGTAAGCGCGGACGTCAGGGTCATGGGGAGCCTCCTTGTAGTGTTTTTTGCAATTGAACGCCTCAAATTGCTCGATGGCAACAGGGACCCGGCAGGGTTTCGGTTTTGCTGGCCAGTTTCAACAGAACTGCTATAATAATAGCCAGTGCCGATTTAGCGACGGGCCGAATGGATACCGCCGAAACGACCTATTCCTTCCTTTCCAACTCCGCTGACATGCCGCGCGGCTCCATGGCTGCCCAGGTAGCCGCACAATTGCGAAACGCCATCATCGATCTGAGGCTTCCACCGGGCACCATGCTCGACAAATCCCAGATCTGTGCGCGGCTCGGCGTGTCGCGCTCTCCTGTCGCCGAGGCCTTTGCAAGACTGGAATCCGAAGGACTGCTCGATATCCTGCCCCAACGGGGCACAGTCGTCTCGTTCCTCTCGCTGGGCGCGATCAAGGAATACATCTTCATCCGCAAGGCTCTCGAGGGCGAAGCGGTGCGCATGCTCGCCACCCACCGCCCACCCGGCCTCACCGAGCGGCTGGAGGCCAATATAGCGGCCCAGCGCGAAAGCGCGCGCAACGAAGATCGCAACACGTTTCACCGTCTCGACCTGCAGTTTCATGACGAGCTTTTGAGCACTCTCGGTTACAGACGCATGAAGGCCGTTGTCGATACCGCGCGCAACAATCTCGATAGGGCCCGGCAGATGACTAACTCCATCCGCCGCATTGCCGTGGGCATCGAAGAACATGCCAAAATCCTTGCCGAGATAGCGGCGGGCAAGGGCGACCGCGCGGCCCGCGCCATGCACGTCCACCTCGATGGCATGATCAGCGAAACCGAAGCCCTGGCAAACCGTCACCCCGAGCTTTTTGTGCCCGGCGCGGCAAGCCGGAGCACCGACCAATCCGGCATCATTCGTGATTTGGCAACAATCCGTCGCGTTCCGTCCACTTAATCAGAACGCTCGGCGGCATTATCCTTACGGCAATGACACGCCACGGAGATACCGCCATGCTCAAGACCAGACCCAGCGTCGCAACGCCCTTACTGGTGCCAACAACCACCCGCCTGGGACAGATCCATATCGCTGTGACTGATCCCGATCAGGCCCTTGCAGTCTGGCGCGATGTCGTCGGCCTCACTTTGATCAGCCGCAACCCCGACCGGCTTGAGCTGGGCGTGGGGAGTGAGGTGCTCGTCGTTCTCGAAACCGGCGCCAGCGGGCTGGTTGCTCCCCACACGGTGGGGCTCTACCACGTCGCCATCCACGTCCCCACCCGCCGCGACTTCGCTCGTGCCCTCAACCGGGCAATTGCCGCCCGCGTTCGCGTCTCCCCCACCGATCATCTGGTCTCCGAGGCGCTTTACCTCTGGGATTTCGATGGCAACGGCATCGAAATCACCTATGAGACTCCGTGGCGCGGCAAGTTCGTCGAAGACGACGACCTCATGGCCATAACCCCCGATGGCACGCCCCATTCGGGCCGCGAACCCATCGACGTGCCGGATCTTCTGGCCGAACTCGACGGCGATGAGAACCCTTTAGCGCCCATGCCCGAGGGCACCCGCATCGGTCACGTTCACGTCCATGTGGACGATCTCGACACTGCCATGGACTTTTACCGTGACCAGATCGGCTTTGCCGGTCAGCTCCTTTCGCGCCGCTACGGCATGGGCGACGTCAATCTCGATTACGCCCCCCACATTCTTGCCTTCAACATCTGGGCCGGGCGCAATCCCTCGATGCCGCCTGCCGGGGTGGCCGGGCTGCGCTGGTTCGAGATTGTCGTCCCCGACGAGAAGACGCTGACCGAAATTCGCGATCGCCTGACCAGTGCGGGATCGGATGTCGAAACCATCGAAGCCGGTATCCAAACCCGCGACCCCGCCGGCAACCGCCTCAAGATCGTTCTGGCTTAGACGTCTTGGAAGTTAGGTCAGGGTGAGCCGAGAAAGGCCGATTCGAGAACCGGAAGCGCAGAAGATGCACACCTGCAGGCCGCCCTCGCCCAACTTAGCGGCGCGCGATCAGGTCGATCTCGACCAAAGCCCCCACAGCCAGCCCGGTCACCCCGATTGTCGTCCGGGCCGGCAGCTTTCCAGGCCCGAAATACGATTGGTAGGTGGCGTTCATATCCGCATAGTCGCGCTCGAACGCGGTAAGATAGACGCGCGCCATAGTGACGTTTTCGAGCGACAAACCGATCCCGCCCAGAACGATCGCCAGATTGTCCATCACCCGGCGCGTCTGCGCCACGATACCCTCCGGCAGCGGCGCGTCGGGGGCGTCAGGGTCGGTCGGCATCTGCCCGGTGACGAACACCCAGCCATCAGCCTCGACGGCATGGGAAAATGGGGCGACCGGGCGAGGGCCGCGCTCGATCATGTGATGGATGGGCAGGCTCATGGGAACTCCTTGATAGCGGCACGAGAGTGCAAAGCCTTGCTCTTGCCGTCAACCAGAACCATCTTTCATGCGTTAAGCCCACACCAAAGCGCTTGTAAGGAACTGCCCATGGCCATCGCTCTCGATATCCAGCACACCACCAATGGCAAACATGGGCGCTACTCGGCCGAGCTTGGTGAGGGAGCAGAGGCTGAGATGACCTATCTCCGGCGCCCCGACCAATCCATCATCATCACCCACACCGGCGTTCCGCGGGAATTCGAGGGACGCGGCATTGCCCTGCAACTGGTCAAGCGCGCCGTCGCCGACGCGCGCGCGGGCAATTTCAAGATCATGCCACAATGTCCGTATGTGGCCGTCCAGTTCCGCCGCCATCCCGATTGGGACGATCTGCTGGCTTAAACGGCCTCGCTATCAATAGCCTGCGTGACCGATCGATCATCGGCCGCATCGTCGTCGGCGTCTTGGCACAAGGCCATCTCGCGCTCAAACAGCACAACCCGGTCGCGGCCGTCTTCCTTGGCCCGATACAGCGCCGCATCGGCCATTTCGGTTGCCATCTCAAGACTGTCTTCGGCCAGAACCAGTGCAGCGCCGATACTGATTGTCACCGACAGTGGCTCCCCATCTGAAAGGATGACTGGCATCTGCCGCATCATTTCAGTGAGTGCATTAGCGATCTGGGACAAGCCCTGCGGTGTGCAATCGTGCACCAGGACGATAAACTCATCCCCGCCCCACCGCGCACAGACATCGACCCGCCGCAGCGCCGCCTTGAGCCGCCGCGCCACTTCGATCACCACCTGATCGCCGGCTGAATGGCCTGCCGTATCGTTGACGACCTTGAAATTGTCGATGTCGATTAGCATCAGCCCGTTTACGCGGTTCTCATCGTCCTCTCGGCGGCGCTGGACTACGAACTTTTCTTCAAAGCCGCGACGATTGTAGATTTTCGTCAGCGCGTCGAGGTTGACCAGCGACTGCAGTTGTTCGGTGCGCTCGCGCACCTGGCTTTCAAGGCTGAGCCGCGATTCGGTAATGGAATCGGACATTTCGATCAGCGTGCGCGATAGCCTGCCGATCTCGTCTTCGCTGCGATCGGGCTTCATCACCGCCCGCTTGCCCTCGCGCAAAGCGACGAGTCCCCCCTCGACCTTTTCGAGCCGGTTCAGAACGACGATGCGGAAAATCCAGCTCAGCGCCAGCCCCACCGCCAGGAGAATGGCAATGGCTGCCAGTCCAACGGGAATAAAGATGCGCCGGTCGATGATGGTCTTAAGGTCCATCACCGTGATGTTGTACCATCCGATATGGTCGAGGTACCCCACTCCGACCAATCTGGGCATGCCGCCCATGGTCAGCATGGCCGTGCGAATTTCATCGGGCGATTCCATCGCCCCATTCATCATCGCACGCAGCAACGCCATGTCTTCCACATTGTCCACCAGCGAAAAGACCGTCGTCCTTTCGGCGATGTCCTTGGTGATCGAACGGAAATCGACAAGCGATGCGTCCCGGTGCGCCTGAACCGCGCCGCCCTGATCGACAAAGATCGAATCGACCCCCGGTTGGGGCAGATCGACCACCTCGCGAATGAAGGCAGACAGATCGAGCCCGGTGCCCACCATGCCCAGCACTTCCCCGTCCCGGTTGACGAGGCAATTGATCCAGACCTTGGTCAGTTTGAGTACGTCGTCAACATTGACGTTGAGATGGCAGCCTTCGCGTCGCTCTCGCGTGGCGTAATACCAGGCATCGCGCTCCAAGTTCGGCCGCAGCGTGTAGCTGTAAGGGTCGTCGCCATAGCTGTTCTGGGCGTCGTTGAAATAGTAGTTACCCGATGCATTGACGATCAGAAAGACACTCTGGTCGGTAAATGAGGTTCGGTAGTGCTCCATTTCGGCCAACCCGCGAGCTCGGAGCTCTTCGTCCTGCTCATTGGCGAGCCAATCCAGCACAACGGGTGAACGGCTCATGGTCTCGGCAAGCGAAATCTCGCGCCCCAACGCCGCCATGCCCCGATAACGATCATACTGAACCTGACGTTCGGCGATCATCGTGCCGAACTGAACGGTCAGGGATTCGATGATGCGATTGACGGCGAACCACCCTGCCAACCCCACAAGAACCAAGGCCGCGAGCACCAGCCAAAGCACCCGTGTACGCAAGCTCGGCCCAGCCAGCCGACCAAAAAGCGATCTCACCATCGCTCGCTCTACCCCCAAACGTGCCGGCGCACTCATGCGCCGACACCGTAAAACCCTATCGGTACAGTGGTTTATGCCCTGTTAACCGTGATTGTAGTCGCCAAGAAAATTGGCAATAGCCGCCAATTCGGCCTGCACGATTTCGTGACCACCCTCATGCCAGGCGATTTCCGCCTGTGCGCCCTGTTCGACAAACCAGTCGGCCAGAGCCTGAGTGCGGCCGGCCGGGCAGATCGGGTCACGCCGTCCGGCGGTAATGAGTACGCGGCGTCCCGTGAGCCCGCCCACGGGTTCAGGCTCCCAGGGGATCAGCGGATGCATGAGCACGCCGGCATCGACCAGCTCGGGATGGGCCATCATCACCGACGCCAGAATATTGGCGCCATTGGAATAGCCCAACCCGATCAGCGGTCCACCCGCGTCCAGTCCTCTTAGAAAGCCCGCCATTTTTTCGGTCCGAACAGCAAGGTCGTCCATATCGTAAACGCCCTCCCCCGTCCGCCTGAAATAGCGCAGAGCTCCACCCTCGGACACGTCGCCACGAACGGCAACCAGCCGGGCCCGGGGCAGCAATTGCCGCCCCAGATTGAAGAACTGGTTCTCGTCGCCTCCCGTACCATGCAGCAGCACGAGCGTGGGAGCGGCCGGACCCTGCCCCGCATGCTCCTTGATAAAATAGGTTCCGCTCATAGCTCAGTCCTCTATTTCGGGCAGATGAGTTTCCAGCCATGCGCGCCGGTGTTCGTGCTGGGTGGGCAGCTTCAGCGCCTCGCCCAGATGGGCGGTGTCCTCATCCTTGTCGAAGCCGGGCTCATTGGTTGCGATCTCAAAAAGGACGCCACCGGGGGTGCGGAAGTAGATCGCAAAGAAATAGTCGCGATCGATCACCGGGGTGACCTGATAGCCCGTATCGAGCAGCGCCTGGCGCACAGCCTTCTGGGCTTCCCGATCGTCCACGGCAAAGGCGATGTGATGAACAGAACCTGCCCCAAGGTCGCCACGTGGCATGTTGGGCAAAGTCTGCAGATCGATAACATCAGCCCCATTGCCGCCCGGGATTACGAAACGCTTGATGCCCTTGGAGGTGTCGGCGTGTTCATACCCCATGAATTTGAGCAGCTCTTCGGTCGCCCCGCTGTCGCCAAGGCGCAATTTTGCCCCGGCAAACCCCCGTATCGCCTCGTCACCGGCCACCGCGCCGCCGGTCCATGGCGCACGCTCATCGCCTCTGGATTCAACCAGAGCGAAACTGTCGCCATCAACGGCGGTAAAGCGCAGCCGGTTTTCCCCGAATGCCTCTTCGGCCATCACCCCGCCGACGCCCTTTTCGGCAAACCGTTCCTTCCAGAACGAAAGGCTGCCCTCGGGAACCGAAAACGCGGTTTCACCCACTTCCCCCGTACCCGGACGCCCCCTGATGATGTGAGGAAACGGAAAATAGGTCATCACCGACCCCGGAGTTCCCACCTCGTCGCCATAATAGAGATGATAGACCGACGGCTCATCGAAATTGACCGTCTTTTTCACCCGGCGCAGGCCGAGCGTATCGGTAAAGAAGTGATTGTTTTCATTTCCATCGCGCGACATCGACGTCACGTGATGGAGGCCCCTGATCTGGTCGAGCATATCGCGTCTCCAAAAAATTTCAGCCCTTTTGGGCCGCTGGAGACCAATATAGACCGGTGATCGGTCCGGATAATCCGGACTATGGTTCATTCATTATTCGATATTGCCGAACGATCGAACGGGTCGCATCAGGCCTTGATGTCGGAAATCCGGTACGCGCACCGCCGCGCGCCCATCACGATATGGTCAGTGCGCTCGACGCTGGCATCGGGCCCAAGGACATCGCGGAAAACCGCCAGTTCGGCCCTGCAGAAATTCTGGCATGCCGTCGCCGCGGCGCAGATCGGACAGTGATTTTCGTAGAGGACATAGCCACCCTCGCCATCGGCTTCCCAATCGGCCATGTACCCCTCGGCCGAGCGCAGATCCGCCAGTCGCGCAACCCGCTCGCCCAGCGTATCCGCCCCGCTCATGGCCGCATGATAGACCGATTTGGTTCGCTCCTCGCGCGTATCAATGATCCGCGACAGCACATCGTGGCCGAACGTGTCGCCTACGATGCCCAAAAGCTCAACGGTCAGCGCCGCATGGGTATCGGGAAACCGCGCCTGCCCGGCACCCGTCAGGCGCCAGAATTGGGACGGTCGCCCTACGCCGCGCGACTGGCTCCAGCTTTCGACAAGCCCCTCCTCGGACAGCCGCACCAATTGCTGGCGCGCAGCCTCCCCCGAAGTTCCAAGCGCTTTGCCCAACTCGGCCGCGGTTTTTTCTCCGTGCATCTTGAGATGGAACAGCACGCGTTCAGCCGCATTGCGCGGAGACCAGTTTCCCGTCTCGGGCAATGATGGAGAATTTTCAATCACGGGTTTGCTGCTTGACATGGCTCCTGAGCGACATTTAGAAAGCCCTTACTTGGAAAATACAGAGACCGGGCCGCAAGATCAAGCCCCGCCGGTTTCTTCACACAGACCGGCGCTCAAGACTGCCCTGCAATGACCAGACCGAACACCAAATCTCCGCCGGCCGGTCCGGCTCTCGCCCTCGCACTGGCGGATCATCCGTCGGCAACCGATGCGGTGCCCGCCTCCCAGTTCACTGGCGCCATGAGCACGCTGGCCGCCGCCGTCACGGTCGTCACCGCCCGTATCGGTGATGAGCAGCACGGGCGCACAGTGACAGCCATGCTTTCATTGAGCGCCGAACCGCCCGCCGTAATGGTTTCGATCACCCGCGACACCGAACTGGCCCAGACGATAGAGGCAGCAGGACGGTTCTCCCTTTCGGTGCTGGCACAAGGTCAGGAGACCGTCGCCGACGCTTTTGCCGGATGGGGACCGCAGGATCGGTTTGCGAATGCCCATTGGGAGCACTGGCCCTCGGGTCAGCCCCTGCTTTCCGGCGCAGCCACCAGCCTCGATTGCGTCCTCGCCGGGTCCATAGTCATGGATACCCACACCCTTTACGCCGGCATCGTGACGCATACTCGGTCCTTTCCCGACCGCGCTCCGCTTATCTGGCATCGGCGCAGCTACAAAGCCCTTGATCAGTCCTGAGAAGAATCGGCGCCCGGCTCGACCACCTGCTGTAACTCGGCCTTCCGGTCGGCCTTTTTGCTTCGCTGCTCCTTGAGCTTGGCACGCAGGAATGCCTTGAGCTCTCTCCCGCTCATGAACACCGGCACACGGGCCTTCTGGGCATCCTGGTCGATAGCCAGACCAGCCTCGGACACCTCCCCCTCGATATCCACCTCGCGCACGATCAGTTCCAGGGCGCCTATGGCCACCCGGTCGCCGATTTCCGCGGTCCCGCCCAGCCGCTCGCGCATATAGTCGCCGATGGTCTTTTCCAGCGATACATTGGGGCCGATCGGGGCGTCATAAGCATCCTTGAGCGCGCCAAGCGGGCGCTCGGGATTGATCTTGAACTCGCCAAAAAAGTCCTTGTCGTCCGCCTCCACCTTGGTGGGGCTGGCAAACAGCCGGTCGAGCAGGCGGGTATAGCGCGGCGCGATGAACATATAGACGTAGTCGCCGGCCTTGATGCGTCCCGCATATTGGAAGCGCATAGACTGTCCGTCCCGCACGATCAGCGAGGGACGCGCCCAGCGCGGCAGCCTTTCGCCCTCTGCAACCGGGCTGCCCTCGACCACGTGATAAACGATCAGCTCATGATGCGCGCTTCCCGGCAGCTCAAGCCCCACGCGCTCGACCGGCCCGATGCGCGGCGGCACGATCAGCCCCAGCCATTGGGCCATGGGCCGGATGGTCCAACCTTGAACGAGCAGCGACGTCAGCACGATGATGAATGCGGTATTGAACAGCACCGCCCCGTTTTCGAGCAGGGCGATCAGCGGCAGAATGGCAAGCAGAATCGAAACCGCGCCACGAAGACCCACCCAGGAAATAAAGGCAATCTCGTCGCGCTGATACTGAAAGGCCAGTAGACACAACCACACCGCCACGGGACGGGCGACAAACATCAGGAACAGCGCCAGCGCTACCGCCGGCAGCGCCACATCGCCAAATTGGGACGGATTGGCCAAAAGCCCGAGAATGAGGAACATGACGATCTGGGCCAGCCAGGTCATCCCATCCTGGAAGCGCACCAGCGTCGCACGTGCACGGACCCGGCGATTGCCTGCGACGAGCCCAGCCACATACGCGGCCAGCGCGCCCGATCCTCCCAGAATACCGGTAAAGGCAAACAGCAGAACCGCCATCCCCAGAACGATTATGGGGTAGAGCGCCCCCTCGAGTTCGACCCGGTTGATAATGAAGACGATGATCGCACCGCCGGCAATGCCCAACGCCACACCGAGCCCCATTTGCAGTCCGAACCCCACGACAAAGTCGTGAGTGAACCCCGTGATCCCCGAGCCCGACGCCAAAAGTTCGACGAACATGATGGTGAGAAAAATCGCCATCGGATCGTTCGATCCCGACTCCACTTCGAGGGTCGAACGAACCTTGTCGCGAATGGTGATACCGCCCACGCGCAACAGGAAGAACACCGCCGCCGCGTCCGTGGACGAAACGATCGCTCCCATCAACAACCCCTCGGCCCACCCGAACCCGAACAGCAGGCGCGCCGCCATGCCCACGATCGCCGTGGTCAAAAGCACCCCGACTGTCGCCAGAACGATCGATGGCGCCGCCGCCTGCCGGAACGATTTCAGCGATGTGCCAAAGCCGGAGTCGAAGAGAATGACCGCAAGCGCCAGCGAGCCCACGAAATAGGCTGTGTTGACGTCGGAAAATTCGATTCCCAGACCGTCGCTGCCCGCTCCGAGGCCAATGCCCAGAAACAACAGTAGCAAGGGGGCCCCGAAGCGGAAGGCGACGAGAGAGGTAAAAACCGAAACGACGATGAGGGCCGCGCCCACCAGGAGCAGCGGATAAATCCAGTCGATCATCCCCAAATGACCCGATCTATAATGTTTGGCAGCCGGCCCGAACCGGCCGCGAAGGCATAATAATCAATAGCGACAATGATTACGGCGCCAATGCGTCGCGTCCACCCCCGCACGCCAAAAAAACGCTTTTGCAGCAAAAAATTAGCCCGCGCCGGACTACGTTTGTCTTCCGCCGAGATCGAGACGCCTCTTGCGTGCGCCCGCACGCCCGATAATATCGAATTCTCGGATTTTTTCTCCCTTGGACGCTGGAGGTCTTCGATCATGTCGGTACAAATTTCATCGTGGCGCAACCTGGCGGTTGCGGCATCGCTCGCCGCCGCGCTCGCGGCCGGAACAACCTTCGCTCAGGAAAACACGCCTGACGATCCGCGCCTGTTCACCCCGGGTCAGCTGACTATCGCAACCTCCGACCCGGTCTTTCCGCCCTGGATGATGGACAACGACCCCTCCAACGGTGAAGGCTTTGAAAGCGCTTTCGTTTATGCCTTGGCCGAGAAGATGGGTTTTGCGGCCGATGATGTGGTCTGGGTGCGCGAGACCTTCGATCAGGCGATTGCGCCGGGCGCCAAGGATTACGATTTCGGCATCCAGCAAATCTCTGTCACCGAAGACCGCAGCCAGATCGCCACCTTCTCGGACGTCTATTACCAACCGCAAAAGGCTGTGGTCGCCATGCCAGGCTCGGCGGTCGAACAGGCGACCAGCTTTGCAGATCTGCGTGAGGTGCGCTGGGGCGTGATGATCGGCACCACCGATCTCGATTACGTCGAACAGATCATCGGTGTCACCGAACCAGCGGTGTATAACGACCAGGTCGGCCTGTTCCAGGCCCTCCAGGGTAACCAGATCGATGCTGTAGCCACCGAATTGCCCACGGCGCTCTATCTCACCGCCGTCCAGGTGCCGGACGCCACCATCGCCGCCATCCTCCCGCCTGACGAAAACGACTACGGCCACGGCCTGATCTTTGAGCAGGGCAATGACCTTGTCGAATGGGTCAACGAGGCGATTGCGGAACTGAAATCCGAAGGCGTCATCGACGCGCTTGTCGCCGAATATCTGATCGCCGATCCCGAGCTGGCGGTCATTACCGAATGACCTCTGGACTACCGCCGCAAGGCACCCCGACTGGCACGGCTCCCGAAACGGAGCCGCGCCGTCCGCGCCCGCCGAAGAAAAAGAAACTGAGCGCCCGCGATCGCTATCTGCCCGGCCTCATCTCGATTGCCATGATTGCCGTCGTGTTCGGCACTGTTGCCTATACAGTGACCTCTGCCGAACAATGGCCGCGCATCGCCCGGCAATTTTTCGATCTCAATGCCATGGCGGCGTCTTTCCCGCAGGTGCTGCGCGGCTTCTGGCTCAACCTTCAGGTCTGGGCAATATGCCTCTTCGCCATCATGGCGTGGGGTCTGGTGCTGGCCCTGTTCCGCTCGCTGACCGGTCCGTGGTTCGCGCCCCTGAGGGTGTTCACCGTCGTCTATATCGATCTGTTCCGTGGCCTGCCGGTCCTGCTGCTCGTCCTGATTTTCGGCTTCGGCATTCCGGCCCTCAACCTGCCCGGTCTGCCCAATTCCGCCCTGTTCTGGGGCGCAACCGCAATGGTCATCTCCTACGCCGCCTATTCGGCCGAAATCTACCGCTCGGGCATAGAAGCGGTCCATGACGGCCAGCGCGCCGCCGCCACCGCGCTCGGCCTTTCCCAGTGGCAGACCATGCGCTACGCCATCCTGCCCCAAGCCGTCCGCAACGTCATGCCCGTGCTTTTGAACCTCGCTGTCGCGCTGCAAAAGGACGTGGCACTGCTCTCGGTCATCGGCGTGCGCGATGCCGTCCGGGAGGCCCAGATCTACACGGCCCAGACCTTCAACTATTCGTCGCTGATCGCCGCCGCGCTGCTGTTCCTCGTCGCGACAATTCCCATGGCGCGCCTTACCGATTACATCTCGAAAAAAGACCGCCAGCGCCGCCTGCAGGGGGCCATGTGAATACCGACCGCATAACAATTACCGGGCTCACCAAATATTATGGCGAGACCCTTGTCCTCGACGACATCAACTTGGTTATCGCCCCCCACGAAGTAGTGTGCCTGATCGGCGCGTCCGGTTCGGGCAAATCGACCCTGTTGCGCTGCATCAACCGGCTGACCGAGTTCGACTACGGCACCATCGCGCTCGACGGCATATCCCTCGACGACCCCTCCTGGGGCCGCAACGGGGTCTATCGCAAGATCGGCATCGTCTTTCAGTCCTACAATCTCTTCCCCCACATGAGCGTGATGGAAAACATCACCCTCGCCCCACTCAAGGTCCACGGCATTTCCAAACCCGAAGCGCTGGCCACCGCTCGTGACCTGCTCTCCGCCTTCGGCATGGCCGAGTTCGAAAACGCCTATCCCGAGCAACTCTCCGGCGGCCAGCAACAACGCGTCGCCATCGTGCGCGCTCTGGCCACCCAGCCGGAAGTGATGCTGTTTGATGAAGTTACCGCCGCGCTCGATCCCGAACTGGTCGGTGAAGTGCTCGCCATCATCCGCAAGCTCAAGTCCGACGGCATGACAATGGTCATCGTCACGCACGAAATGGGCTTCGCCCGCGACGTCGCCGACCGCATCTGCTTTCTCGATGGCGGCCGTATCGTGGAAGAAGCCGAGCCCAAAGCCCTGTTCTCGAGCCCGCAGAACCCGCGCACCCGCAAATTCCTGCAACGGATCATCGAAGCCGGTCGCCTCTGAGAGAGTTGCTAGCGGTCAGAGATGCTCGTGGCGAACTCGGCAGCAATCGGGCGGGAAGCTATGCGCCGGGAAATGATCGCGCAAACCGCCAACTGGATGAGGTGGAAGAGCATAAGCGGCAGCACGATGAGCGAAACCTCCTGCCCGGCAAACAATATCCCGGCCATCGGCAGGCCGGATACTGAGTCATCAAATAAGCCCGCAGGACGCCGGCGTGACTTTTGCTGCGTTCCAGCCCGGATTGGCGGCCCATTCGCATGTGGTCCGGCTCGGGTACGGTCAGGTCCGCATGAGTGACATCGTTGAGATGACCCACGAGGCTTGGCTAGATCCGATCGCTGTCGATGAAGATATGAGAACCCTCTAGGCCGGAACGTACGAACAGTAGTCCTCCCTGAGCGCGGCGAGGACCAATGCTCGGTCGCAACAATGGCCCAGAACAAGTCGAAGTTCACCCGCCCGGGTTGCGGTTTGGGCACAATACCATGCATCACCAGGCCACCGAGCATGATGACCATGGTGGTTGTGCCGGGAATACTGCCTGCGAAAGCTGGAATGAAGGCGGTCTCGGCCGCAGTGTTGTTGCCGCGTTAGGAACGACAATCCCCCGCGATTCCAGTGCCGGATTTTCCGGCATGACATCATCAGCGCTGTTCCAGCACATAGACAAAAAGCTGCCGGCGCCAGCCAGGCATCGGGCGACAATCCAGGGTTCGGCAGCGTCGATCGGGCCTGAGCACAACAGCGCCGGCGGATAGCTCGGCGTGTCGAACATCGACAAGAAATGCAGCAGATAGCATGGCCCGGCGGGATGCAAAAATGCAGCCCGCCGGGCCATCGGCTCATTGCGACGACCGCACTCGCTCAGTCGCCGTCCATCGCGAACACGGTCTTGGATTTGTCGGTGGCCAGCAATCGCCATATGACCGGGCCAAAGACCGCTGCAGCGGCGATGGCGTAGATCGTCAGCGCAACAGGAGAGGTCAGAAGAAACGTCCAGTCGCCCTGATTGATCATCAGTCCGCGGCGCAATTGCTCTTCGGCCAACGGCCCCAGAATTGCTCCGACGAGAACAGGTGCAAGTGGATAGCCGAACCTGCGCATCACGAAGCCGATCAGACCGAAGCCAAGGAGCAGAACCAGGGCGAAGACCGAACCTTGCGAACCGATAATGCCCAACGTGGCAAAGGTGAGAATGCCCGCATAAAGCCATGGTCGCGGGATCATCAGCAGGCGCACCCAGACGCCCACAAAGGGCAGGTTGAGCACGACCAGCATAACATTGGCGATGAAGAGAGAGGCAACCAACCCCCAAACCAGTGCAGGGTCGTTGGTGAACAGAAGCGGACCCGGCTGCAGCCCATATTGCTGGAATCCTGCCAGCATCATCGCGGCGGTTGCCGAAGTGGGCAGGCCAAGCGTCAGCAGCGGAATCAATGTACCGGCGGCTGAAGCGTTGTTTGCAGCTTCGGGGCCTGCAACCCCTTCAATGGCACCCTTTGGCCCCTCGAACTCCTCCTTGGCGACGCCTCTCGCCGATTTGCGTTCGGTCGAATAGGACAGAAATGTGGGAATCTCCGCTCCGCCGGTTGGCAACGGACCGAACAGAAAGCCAAGCCCCGCCCCGCGAACATATGGCATCAGGCAGCGCTTGAGATCGGTGAGACTGAGCCACACCGAGCCCCTGATGGCCTCGACCTTATCAACCACAGCGATCTTTTTTGATGCAATGAAAAGCGTCTCCCCGATGGCAAAAAGGCCCACGGCGACAACCGCTATCGAAATGTTATCGCGCAGTTCGGGAATGCCAAAACTGAGCCGGGGCTGCCCGGTGAGTTTGTCGATGCCCACAAGACCAATGGCCAGACCGATAAACAGGGCCGTCAGGCCGCGTGCAACCGAGCCGCCAAATGCCGCCGACACCGTCACAAACGACAGCACCATCAGCGCAAAATACTCTGCCGGCCCAAACGACAGGGCAACCATGATCATGAAGGGGGAAACAATCGCCAGCCCGAGCGTGCCGACCATACCGCCGGAAAACGACCCGATGGCAGCAGCCCCCAGAGCCTTGCCGCCACGACCGTCGCGCGCCATCTTGTTCCCCTCGACCGCTGTCATGATCGAGGCGGTTTCCCCAGGGGTATTGAGCAGGATCGAGGAAATCGCACCTCCATACATACCGCCGTAGTAAATGCCGGCAAACATGATCATCGAGCCGGTGGCTCCAAACGAAAGCGAGATCGGGAGCAGTAACGCAACCGTCAGCGCAGGCCCGATGCCGGGCATGACACCGACCGCTGTGCCCAGAAGCACGCCGATCAGTGCGAACATCAGGTTCATCGGTTGTGCGGCAACCAGAAGACCATCAAACAGCAATATGAACGTATCCATGACTGGACTTCCTTACCGTCTGAACAGAGTGTTTATGGCCTGCTCCAGTGGCCCGTTGGGCAGTGAAAGGCCAAGCCCATGCCGGAACAGCACATAAAGCAGCGTTGTTACACAGACGCCGACGAGAAAAGTCAGCCAGAGCGGTTTGCGTCCCAGTCCCCGGGCAGCAAGACCAAACAGGGCGCCTGCCCCGATGATGAAACCCGCCCCCGCGTACAAAAGCGCGATCTTCGCAATCACCGCCGCGACAACCCAGGACACTGCCTGCCAGTTCATCGGCTCCCGTTGCGGGAAGGATTTGCGCAGGCCCATGACGACTGTCGCGATCCCGAACATGGCGAGACCGGATGCGATGATGTAGGGAAATATCTCTGGGCCGAATTGGGCGTAGGATCGGCGGACGGGATAGCTCGATCCATCCCAGGCAATCAGGACCGCAAACAGGAACAGCCCGACCGCAATCGCCAGCCCCCCCATATCGGCCGTCTTGCGCAGGTCTGGAGACCGGCTTGCGCCGGTCTCCCCCGTATCGGTATCAGGGAAGCTCACTCGACGATCCCCAGCTCTTCGAGAATCGCTGTGGTAGCCACGATCTCCGCGGCGAGGTAATCGGCGAAATGGTCGCCGTCCATATAGGTATTGACCCAACCCTTGGTGCGCAGTTCGTCGTTCCAGGCATCCGAATTGGCCATCGTACGGATCGTGGTCAGAAGTTCCTCCCGCTCATCATCGGTTATACCGGGCGCTGCGGCGATCATGCGCCAGTTCTGGACGTCGATCGGGTAACCCTGTTCTGCGAATGTCGGAGCATCGGTATACTCCTGGGCTTCCAAGGCCGTGATCCCAATGGCGCGAACCGTGCCGGCATCAAGCTGTCCGGAAAATTCCGAATAGCCCGAAACACCCACCGTCACCTGATTGCCGAGAATGGCAGCAAGGGCCTCTCCGCCACCCGAATAGGGGATGTAGTTGATCAGTGCCGGATCGATACCCGCGGCCTTTGCAAACATGCCGGCTGCGATGTGATCGACGCCGCCGGCCGAGCCGCCGGCCCAGGTGACCGAACCGGGATCGTCACGGAGCATTTCGGCCAGGTCGTCAGCGTTCTGAATCTCACTCGCCGCCGGAACGACGACAATGACATACTCACCAGTGAGCCGGGCAAGAGGGGTGATATCTTCAAGACCGACAGGTGATTCATTGGCAATCACCGCGCCGACCATCACATAGCCGCCAACGATCGTCGCGGTCGGATCCCCGGCCGATGTGTTGATGAACTGCTGCAGGCCGATGGTCCCCCCAGCACCGGCAACATTCTCAACCTGGATGTTGGATACAAGACCCTCGGACTGTAGCGTCGCCTGGATAGTGCGCGCAGTCTGGTCCCAGCCGCCGCCCGGCCCCGCAGGCGCCATGATCTTGAGACTGTCGAGAGCCAGCGCCGGGCCAGCCATCAACATGGCGGCCAGAGCCGCCGGAGCACCAAGCTTGAAGCTCAGAGAAAATTTCACGTGTCATCCTCCACATTTGTTTGTTTCCATTGAGGAAACCCGGAGGATGGCCATAAGTAAACCGCTCGGACAGAGCGTCTTTGCTCGTCCGTTCCTCCCTGTTGCCAATGGTCGAAAAAGCGTCTTTGTGACACTATCGGCCGATGGCAGCTCCTCAAGAGCGACACTAGATCAAACTAGCTGTCATCAACCTGTCAGGGAGGCAGAACTGCGAATTCTTGTCATTGAGGACACTGACGATGTTGGTGAGGCCGTCGTGCATGCCTTTGAACGCATGGGGCATGCTGTGGACTGGGAGAAGTCTCGCCGGGACGCCGAGGACGCGCTGGCTGTCCAGAATTATGCGCTTGTCGTGCTCGACATCAACCTTCCCGACGGGAGCGGGTTCGACCTGCTGTCGGGACTGCGCAGCCGTGGCTCTACAACGCCCGTTCTTGTGCTGACCGCAAGAGCACTCGTTGATGATCGGGTCGACGCACTCGACACCGGCGCTGATGACTATCTTGTCAAGCCGTTCGACTTTCGCGAACTTGAAGCAAGAGCACGTGCGCTAATGCGCAGGCGTCAGGGAAGCGCGGTATCCATTCTGACTGCAGGCAATCTCGCACTGGATCAGACCACCCGCGCCGTCTCTGTTGCAGGCAGGTCCGTCGAGCTTACGCGCAGAGAGGTTTGCTTGCTCGAGGTCTTGCTGGGGCATCCCGGCAAGGCATTTTCCAAAAATGAACTGCTCGACCAGCTCTATGGGTTTGAGAACGAGGCGGGCCCCAACGCCATTGAGCTTTACGTCGGAAGGCTACGGCGCAAACTTGCCGGCGCCAATGTCAAAATTCAGACACTGCGCGGGGTTGGCTACCAGATACTTGACCTTCCGGACGCCCAACCATGATTGAAGGGGCGCAAACGGTTCGCCGCCGGTTTTCTCTTTTCTGGCGGCTGAGCGGTGCGATCGCGCTTGTGCTTCTGGCAGGCGCCGGAGCGCTGACCTATGCGGCCTATTCCTATGCCGGGGCAGCCGCCGACAAGGCCTATGACCGGCTGCTCATAGGCGCCGCCCGCCAGATTGCCGATACTGTAAGCGCAGAGGGTGGCGCCATATCCGTCGACGTTCCGCTTTCCGCGCTCGAAACGCTTTCGATTTCCCGCACCGACAGGGTCTATTATCAGGTTGCAGCTCCCGATGGAGCGCTTATCACAGGGTACGAAGACCTCCCTGTTTCTCACGGTGACATCACCCCGGGCGATGAAGCCCACGCCACGGACGCAGGGTTTCTTGGCCGTGATATCCGGCTGGCCTCTGTGTGGCGCTATATTTCCGAACAGGGCGCAACCGGATGGGTTCGCGTGTCGGTGGCACAAACACGCGAAGCACGGAACGCGCTGACACTGGAACTAACGCTGGGCGCCCTGCTGCCCGTCCTCGCGATGAGCCTGTTGGCCCTGATCGTGCTTATGGCCGCAGTCAAGGCCGGGCTCAATCCGCTGCGGCGCCTCGAACGTGCGCTCCAGAACCGCGACCCGAACGATTTGACGCCGCTCGACGTGGAAGCGCCGGTCGAAGTCGATGCGCTGGTCGACGCGATCAACCGGTTCATGGGCAGGCTGTCACATCGTCTCGATGCCATGCAACGCTATATTGAGACAGCGGCACACCAGCTCAGAACCCCGCTGACCGGCATCGCCGCCCAGATCGAACTCCTTGACAGGGCACGCGATGATCATGCGCGCACCGCTGCCGCCGCGCGATTGCGCAAACGGACCTCCGAGGCTGGACGACTGGCTAACCAGCTCCTCAGCCACGCGACCGTTATCCATCGCGCCGAGGTCGTGAAGGCCGAACCAATAGATCTGCGTCAGGTCGTGCACTATTCCAACGCCGATGCGGCGCTCGACCTCGCAGGGCGGGACCTGACAGTGAAATTGAATGTACCCAAAGATGCCGTCATCGTGCTCGGCGATCTGGTTGCCCTGCGCGAGGCGCTGCGCAATCTCGTCGAGAACGCGATAAAGCACGGTGCTGTTGGCCGCATTTCCATATGTGTCGCAAACACTGAGGAAGGGCCTACGCTTGCGGTTTATGACGATGGTCCCGGCATCGCACCCGACGATTGGGATCGCCTGCTTGAACGATTTGTTACAGGCGCAGGAGGAGGAACGGGGCTGGGGCTCGCAATTGTTGCAGATGTTGCGCGGGCCCACAAAGCGCGTCTCCTTTTGCGGAACGCCGAAAACGGCGATTTCGGAATTTTATTGGTGTTTCCCAGGAAAGATGACCGGCGATGAGATGGCTATTGTTGAGCGCGATGTTCGCGAGTTTCGTCGCGCCGCTAGAGGCCCGCGAGGAATATCATTTCCCTGCCCCTGCTGGCCAGACTGAAACGCTCGTCATAGAGGCATCCGCCGATATTGCCGCGATCGAACCGCTCATTCGCGATTTCCAACGCATTGAGCCGAATATCACGATCGAATACGCGGATTCGCTGACCAATGACGTCTTTGCGGCAGCAATGGAGGCCTGCTCCGCAGGAAGGGGCTTTGCCGATATCGTCATATCATCATCGGTCGATCACATCGCGCGTCTGACCAACGACGGATGCGCGCAGCATCACGAATCCGCCCTCACGGCCAATATGCCGGGCTGGGCAAATCTGCGAAATGAGGCCTTCGGATTTTCCTTTGAACCGGCCGTTATTGTTTACAATTCCAGTCTGGTGCCATCCGAAGATATCCCGCTGACCCGAAACGCCCTTGTCGAGTTGTTGCGCAACAAGCCTGGCACCTATGATGGTAAGGTCGGCACCTATGACATTACCCTGTCGGGTATCGGTTATCTCTTTGCTTTTTTCGACTCCCAGCAATCGAGCCTGTTCGGGCGGCTACTGGAAGGTTTTGGACGCGCTCGCGCCGTTCTTGAGCCTACGACCGGCGGCATCCTGGACCGCATCGAAACCGGCGAACTGTTGATCGGGTACAATCTACTTGGGTCCTACGCCTACGGACGCAAGAGGGACGGAGCGCCCATCGGGATCGTCCTGCCCCACGACTTCACAATCGTGCTCTCGCGCGCCGCGCTCATTCCACCCCATGCCGCAAATCGCGATGCCGCAGGGCGCTTCATTGATTACCTGCTCAGCTCTCGAGGTCAGGGCGTCGCCGCGGAATCCTCATTCTTTTTCGGCTTCGACCGACCGCCACCCGCGGGCGTAATTGCCGCCGACCAATCTGGCGGAGCAACATTTTACAGACCAATAAACCTCAGCCCGGCCCTGCTGGTCACGCTCGATCAAGCCAAACGTGCTCGATTTCTGGCCGAATGGAACGACGCCATGCATGGCGGTGCGACCGCCGAGGCCCCGACTGCTCGGACAGCACCTTAAGAGTAAGACGACAAGCAGCTGCTGTTATGACACTACCGCCACCGAGGTGACGGTTTGGACCAGCAAAGTTAGGTGATCAATTCTATTGAAGTGGCAGCTTGTACGGCGGCACAAAACAAAACCCCCGCTGACCGATGGTTCCAAGCGAGGGTTTTTGTTTTTGGTTGCGGGGGCAGGATTTGAACCTGCGACCTTCAGGTTATGAGAAATAAAACGATAGTTACGACCATCTACGATGCAGCTTGTATTCTTTCGAACTACTATGACAAGCCTCTGAAAACGCTTGATTTCCCCTTCATCCCGCCTAACATCGACTTCGATCCCCTACGCCGTGATTTTCCGCCTGCTGCTTCCAGTATGCTTCCACAAAATCCCGGCAATCCATCGAATGAAGGCCAGGATGAAACGCCATGTCCAAGGAAAAGCTGACGAAGCGGACGGTCGATAAGCTGACCGGGCGCGACAAGGACTATATCGTCTTCGACAACGATCTGCCAGGTTTCGGCGTTCGGGTCATGCCCAGCGGCCACCGCTATTTCCTCATTCAATATCGGCGTCACGGCCGCACCCGTCGCGTGATGATCGGCCAGTTCGGGCCGGTCACCGCGGATGAGGCGCGGAAGGAGGCGCTGCGCATGCTCGGCAGTGTTCGGGGCGGTGATGGCGATCCTGCCGCAGCGCGCGACCGGGAACGCCAGTCGTTGACGATGGCAGCGCTCGGCGAGCGGTTCCTGAAAGAGCACGTCGCGGTCAGGTGCAAGCCATCGACACAATATGAATACAAGCGCTCGGTCGAGCTGTTCATCAACCCGTTCTTTGGCAAGCAACGTGTGCGCAGCGTCACGACGGCCGATGTGGCGGAGTTGCATGGCGGCATGTCGCATATTCCCTACCAGGCCAACCGCACCGTGGGGGTGCTCTCCAAGATGATGAACCTCGCTGAGGTCTGGGGCGTCCGCGATAAGCACTCCAACCCGTGCGACGACGTTGCCCATTTTCCCGAGCGCAAGCGGACCCGTTTCCTGTCCGGGAACGAGTTGGCGCGGCTCGGCAAGGTGCTCAGTCAGGTTGAACAGGACGGCTCCGAAAGCGCGCATGCCGTGGCCGCGTTTCGCCTTCTGCTCCTGACAGGCTGCCGCTTGTCGGAAATCCAGAAGCTGAAGTGGGCCTGGGTCGATCTTGATGAGTTGGAAATCCGGCTTCCCGACAGCAAGACCGGAGCGAAGTCGGTCTATCTGGGCGAGGCCGCAATCGACGTGTTCAAGAAGGTGCCGAAGATGGCCGGCAACCCGTTCGTCATCGTCGGCAAGAAGCCCGGCGCATATCTCACGGACATGCAACGGCCTTGGCGACGCATACGCAAGCTCGCCGAGCTCGAGGATGTCCGCATCCACGATCTGCGCCACACCTTCGCCTCCGGCGGGTTGGTCGTGGGCGAGGGCCTTTCGATGATCGGGAAGCTGTTAGGCCATACGCAGATACAAACGACGGCGCGGTACGCGCATTTGGCGAATGACCCGATCAAGGCCGCCGCGACCAAGATCGCAAGCCGCCTCGCCGAGGCGCTTGGGTGATGGTTGGCGCGGACTCGATCCGGGTCGCAATTTGGCCCGAATGGGATCTGTGCAGCCGGCTCGTTCTGTATTGCAATATGCGCTACAATCTCTTATCTTTGGCGGGAAGGAGTAGCGCCATGCCACCCATTGCCGAACGCAAGGATCATCCGCTTTCAATGCGGTTGCCAGAGACGGATATCGCCATCATTGATCGCGCCGCAACGCTGCGTGGGCGTTCGCGCACGGATTTCGTACGTGAGGCGGCCGTACGGGCGGCGGAGGATGTGCTTATGGAGGCGGTGCCGATCCGCATGAGCCCAGAGGGATTCGATGCCTTCATCGAGGCCCTTTCCGGTCCCGCGACGGCGGTTCCCGAGATGGTGGAGTTGCTGCGCCGTCCCTCGCCCTGGGAGCAGAACGAAACGAAGACCGGGGAGTGAGGCTTGCCGCTTTCCCGTCCCGAGCCGCTCAATTCATCGCATAACGTATCAGCATTTTCATGTGGTAAGCCCGCGCTCGATCGGTGGCTGAAGACACGGGCGTTATCGAACCAGGAAAAGGGGTTCACGGCGGTTATCGTGGTGCATGAGGACAAGCGGGTCGTGGGCTATTACGGCCTGGCACCGACGGCCATCGTGCCGTCGCGGCTCCCTCGTTCCATTCGCACCGGCCAACCTCCCGACCCTGTTCCCTGTCTGCTGCTCGGCCAGCTCGCAACTGATGAAGGTTGGCGTGGCCGCGGCATCGGCACCGGCCTCGTCAAGCACGCGCTTCAGCGCTGTGTCGCGGCGGCGTCGCTTGTCGGCGGACGTGCGTTGATCGTCAACGCGGTCGATAGTGATGCGGCCGCATTCTGGACGCGGCGAGGATTCGTCCCTTCAAAGGATGATCCGTTGGTCCTCTTCCGCGCGATTTCGGATGTTGCTGCATCAATCGCCGCAGCGGGGTCTTGATTGCGCGCGGCGCCATTCTGCCGGATGCGGAAAGAGCCGCTCCAGCGCGTTTACCTTCTCGCCCTCGCAAACGCTCGGTCCGTAGCCATGAACTTCTGGATCATCGGACCAATGAGCTTTGCCGGTTCAGGGACGTCCTGACCTGTCTCGCGCCCCAGGACTTCGGCATAGGCGACCAGATCGCGATGCACGGCGGCGGGCAGTTCTACGGTGAGCTTGACGGGCTTCTCGTCAACGATAGGGCCGAGCTTGAGCTTGCTCACGAGTGTCTCCTTATCCCTGATAGGGTTCAAGCACGAGATCGCGGTTGACCAGAATCCGAACCGGGAAGCCGGGCCGGATCGTCAAGGTCGGCTGAATGTTGATCTGACGCTGCACGATCTGCTGGCCGACGTCCTGTGCCGTGCCCTGGGCGCTCTCTCGGATGGCGGCGGCGATCTCGCTTTCCTCGCTCGACGATCCGAGATTGGTGCCGATTCCGAGCAAGGTCGAAAGCGCTGCTGCCTGGAAGATGCGGCCCCAGTGATAGTCCACCTCATCCTCCAGTCCCGCGAAGCCCATCGTGTCGGTGCCAGGCTGGCTGTCGAGCAGGATCGAGCGGCCATTGGGCAGGATTAGCCTGTCCCACACCAAGAGCACACGGGATTGCCCGAAAGCGATCTGACTGTCGTAGCGACCGATCAGGCGCGCGCCTTGCGGGATGAGCAGGAAGCTGCCAGTCGGCGTGTCATAGACCGGGCTCGTCACCTGGGCCGTGATCTGGCCGGGCAGATCGGATCGAATCCCGGTGATGAGCGCCGCCGGAATGATCGCACCGGCCTGCACCAGATAGGGCGAAGCCGGCAGCATGAGCTGCTGGTCGCTGACGGCGCGCGTATCAACCTCGCCGGTGAGGAAGTCGAGCTTGCGGTCCTGCATGTTCTGCGCGGCGCCGGCGTCTAGCGGCAGCGGGGACGCGGCGCCGACCGGCGCGATCAGCTCGGGCATGGTGAGCTGCGGAAGCGATGGCAGACTCCCCGCGCCCACCGCTGTATTGGAGCCGACAAACAACTGGCTCAGTCTTGCGGATTCGATCTCGGCAAGGCGTGCCTGCTCCTCGCGATCAATTTCTGGAGGCTGGAAGGATGGCATCACGACGGGCTGGCCGCGATCCTGAGTTTCAAGGATAGCGCGGCCGAGATCGCCGGGCAGCGGCGGGCCGAGCTGGGGAGTGCCCGCGTAGTCGGACGGCAGCGTGTTCAGACCCTCGGCGGTCGGCCGGTTGTCGATACTGAAGAGTTCCTGCTCCGGATCAGCGCTCCGGCGATTGGTATCGAGCGCCCAGATGAGCGCGCCGAGCACCGCTATCCCCGACACACCGGCAAGGCCGATGATGACACGGCGAGAGAGTCGCGTCACCTTCGGCTTCTCGGGCTGCAAGCGCAGCTCGGCTCGAATGTCCGGCGCTTCGCTCATGGCTGACGTCCATCGGTGCGAACGATACGGACGATGCGTTGGCTATTGCCATCGCCGAGACGAAGTTCGGCGGCGGCGAACAGCCGGTCGACGATCATATAGTTGTTGCGCACGCGGTAGTTGACCAGATCGGTGCCACCGGCTGGGCCAATGGTGAACAGCGGCGGCAAGTTTCCTTGCGCGATGCCTGACGGAAATTCAATATACACCCTTTGGCTGTCGTCGAAGGCGCGCAACGGTCGCCACGGCGCGCTGTCGCCCTCGATGGCGTAGCGGAAGTTGAGGCTGGCGATATCGACGCTCTCGGCGATCGGCGTCCGGGCCTGTGCCTGGGTATTCTGCTGGCGCAGGGCGATGAGTTGATCTTGGGGATATTGCCACGACACCTGCGCCATGTAGGCGGTTTCAGTCGAATTGAGCTCGACCAGATAGGTGCGCCGGTCGGTGTTGATGATCAAGTTAGTGAGCAGATCCGGCCTCGTCGGTTTTACGAGAATGTGGATTTGCCTTGCGTCCCCCGCCCCGCTCTCCGTGTCACCCACAATCCAGCGCACGGTGTCGCCAAGGGCGACCGGACCGGCGCCGACCAGAGATTCGCCGGGTTGCAGGGCGATATCCGTCACCTGGCCGGGGGCAGCGTACACCTGATAGAGCGCGCCAGCAGAGTATGGATAGACCTGCACGGCGTTGATGTAACCGTCCTGGGTTGGCTCCATGCGCGCTTCCTCATTGGCGTCGAGCACACGATCGGCCGGATCACGATCATCAGGCTCGCGTTCCCCATCGAGTGGACGAAGCTGACCGGGCAACGGGAGAGGTGTCGGGAGCTCGACCACCTGTACGGGCGCTGGCGGATCGACAGTGAGCACTGCCGGGGCCATATCATCATAGTCGATCTCGGGCGGGATATAGGTGCGGTTTGTGGCGCAGCCCGTCAGTGCTAGGGTAACGGCTAAAGCAGCCAGCAGGGGAGCGGATTTTTTGAGGTGAGAGGCGTTTGCGATAGTCATTGTCCGAGTTCCCTCGACCAGTTGATGGCGTTGACGTAAAGGCCCAGCGGGTTGGCGCGCAGGGCATCGGCGGTGCGGGGCTGGCGAATGATCGTAGTGAGGATGGCGGTCCAGCGCTCGGTGCGAGCGAGCTGACCATTTTCGTAAAGGCGCTCTGTCCAAGCGATGCGGAATGAACTCTCCGAGGCACGTATGACGCTCGACACCTCGACGGCGACCTGCTCGCGACCGACACGCTCGAAGGGGTTGCTCGAGCGGGCGAAGTCATTGAGCGCCATGGCGCCACGATCGGTGGTATAGTTGTAAGCGTCGAGCCAGTTTTCCCGCACGACCACGGCGTCGGCCGATATCGAGCGGACCTGCTCGATGAATCGCGCCAACTGCCAAGCGATCTGCGCGTCGGTGGGATCATAGTCGGCGATGGCGGGCGCCACGGTGCGGGCCTCGCCGTGTTGGTCAACCTCGACCACCCAAGGCACAACGGTACCGCGTGTTGATTGCCAAACCAGCGCAGCGGCAAAGCCGAGGGTGAGCAACAGGCATCCAAATGCCATCAGTCTCCAATTCTTGGCCTGCACGCGGAAGGTGCCGAGCCGCTCGTCCCAGACCTGGCCGGCCTTTTGATATGGTGTCTCAGGTTCGGGCGTTTCGCCGTAGTGGGATTGGGGACGTCGGAAGAGCGATATCATCGGCGGTCGTCCTGCTGGAGGGAAACGGAAGAGCCGCCACCGCCCTGATCGCCGGACCGGATAACATGGGCCGCAGTAGTGGCGCCGTGGCTCATGGTCTGGGACCTGCGCATACGAGCGGCCCATTCGGGTTGTGAGGACGACTGGCCATCGCCGGAGTCGACGAAACCGGCACCGTCGGGAACAGTCTGTCCGGCGGCTCGGCGCACCGCGGCAGCGCCGGTGTCAGCGCTCGTGCGCAGGGCGCCAAGAGCCCGTCGCTCCATCGCTCGTAGACCTTGGCCAGCGAGCGCGCTACCCGCGCCGATCATGCCGCCTGCACCAGCGGGAATTGCTGCGCTACCGGTTTTGCCGGTAGTTTCAGCGCCTATGGAATAGGCAGTGGATGCTGCGCCCCCGACCATCGCGGCTCCGCGCGCAGCACCCGGAACGGCGCCGGCAAGCGCGCGGCCGCCCATGACGCCGGCGGCGCCGATGCCGGCCACGGCGAGGCCTGTGCCGACGGCCGATCCCGCACCGAGCTGCGGGGCGCCCGAGACAAGGCCGGTAGCGATGCCGGGGCCGAAAATGGAAAGGCCCATCAGGGCGAGTGCGGCGAGGACCAGCGCCATAGCATCGGTGATGGTGGGCTGGTCGCCACCGAACCCTTGCGTGAACTCGCCGAAAAGGCCCGAGCCGATGCCGACGATGACCGCCAAGACGAGGATTTTGACGCCCGAGGCAACGATGTTGCCTAAGACTTTTTCGGCGAGGAAGGCTGTTTTGTTGAACAGCGCGAAAGGGATGAGAATGAACCCAGCCAGGGTCGTCAATTTGAACTCTATCAGGGTGACAAATACCTGCACGCTGAGAACGAAGAAGGCGATGAGCACGATGATCCAGGCCATGAGCAACACGACGATCTGCACGAGATTGAAAAAGACGGCAGGAAAGCCGAGGAGTTGGCTCGCGGAGTCGAGCAGCGGTTGCGCGGCGTCGAGGCCGGTCTGGGCAATCGCACCGGGCCGCAGGAGCTGGTCGGCGGTGATCTGCGAACCGCCCGCCAGGAGCCCGAGCCCGGAAAAGCTCTGGAAGACGATCTGGGCAAGGCTGTTGAAGTTGCCGATGATGAAGGCGAAAAACCCGATATAGAGAGTCTTGCGCGCTAGGCGCTGGATGACGTCCTCGTCGGCGCCCCAAGCCCAGAACAGGCCTGCGAGCGTGATGTCGATCACGATCAGAGTTGCGGTGAGAAACGCGACCTCCCCACCTAGCAGGCCGAACCCGCTGTCGATGTAGGTCGTGAACGTGTCGAGGAAGCGATCGATGACGCCGGTGTTGTTCATTGGGCCTCCATCCCTGCGGCTTGTGCATCAACCGCTTCCTCTTCGGTCCCGCCGGCAGGGGGCAGAGCGGGCGGAACCGATGGCGGTGTCTGGGTTGTCCCGAAGAAGCGGCGCTGCTCCTCGGACCAGGCCGCAAGGCAGCTTTCGTCCTCGGCCGCCGCTGTGCCGAGGTCGCGGCAGCGGATCAGCTCGGGATCACCGGCAGCAGGCAATGAACGGGCTAGCTCGCCCTCGATGCTCTGCTCTGCCGCGCGCTCGTGCATGATCAGAGTCGCCACGGCGATGCCTGTGACGAAACCGACGATGAGAACCAGCCGTGCGAGCGTGCTGTCTTCGGGGTGTAGGCGCATGGTCAGTTTCCGAACATGCGCACGGTCTGGGGCTGATATGACGTGCCCGCCATGAAGCGCGAGAACTGCTCCTGAGCCTGCTCGTATTCGGCGGCATGCCGCGCCTGCTCGATGGCGTCGGCCCGGCCCTGCGAGGCGAGGAGCGCGGTCAGATCGGCCAATTGCTGCGATTGAACAGCGATGAGCTGGTTGCCGGCCTGGACGGCCTGCAAGGCACCCACCGCCGACTGGCTGGCATCGACCAGCCGCCCGGTCTGGGCCTGGCTCTCTTCTATATTGCCGACGGCACCGGCGCCGACCTGCAAGGCGTGCTCGAAGGCTTGCACGGAATCCTGCCAGCGCGAACGGGCGATGTCCACGAGTTGCGCATCGGTCTGGCCGGCGGCGAAGCCGGAATAGGATTGCTGGAACACCTGTTCGATGGACTGCACGTCGTAGGCGAGCCGCTCGGCCTGCCGCAGCAGCATTTGCATGCGGGTGTGATTGGCCTGGATGTCGGAGAGCAGCGAGGTCGGAAGCGAGGTCAGGTTGCGCGCCTGGTTGAGCAACATCTGTGCTTCGTTCTGGAGCGAGAGGATCTGATTGTTGATCTGCTCCAACGCGCGCGCGGCCGACAGGACGTTCTCGCCGTAATTGGTCGGATCGAAGACGATGCTTGGGCCGAAGATGAAGGCGTGGGCCGGTGCAGGCGCGAGGATAGCGATGCTCCCGGCGGTCGCGGCAACAAGGGCGGCGATTGCCCCGGCACGAAGCAGGACTGACCGGATGCCGTCGATACGGCGGCGGCGCTTATGAGCGGCGATGTCGAGCGTCAGGGCCGCGTCGAGCGCGGGAATGTCGAGAGTGTCGTGCCCTTCCGTCTCGGGCAGCAGCACGCGCGTCCCGCGCGCGGTCGTGACGATGCGGGGGTCATCGGTCATCTTTGTCCTCCTTCGGACCTGGGACACGGTTGATGAGATTGGGGATCAGCTCGGCAGCCCAGGTGAGCCCGCGCGCTTCGAGCCAGGCGGCAAGGAAGCCGTCGCGACCGTGCTTGGCATAGATGCTGGCGATCAGCGGTTGATCGCTGCGGTCGGAGGCTGCGCAAAGCGCAAGACCGATCGGGCCAAGACCCAGCTCGAACAGCCGGTTTCCACGCCTCGTTTGCATGTAATAGTCGCGCTTCGGCGCAGATCGGGACACGATTTCGATCTGACGATCATTGAGCCCAAAGCTGCGATAGATGCCTGCGATCTTGGGCTCCAGCGCGCGATCGTTGGGCAGTAGGATACGCGTGGGACAGCTCTCGACGATCTTAATGGCGTGGGCGCTGCCCTCAATCTGGCTGAGCGACTGGGTGGAGAAGACGACGCTCGCGTTGAGCTTGCGCATGGTGATCAGCCACTGGATGAGCTGGGCGGAAAAGCCCTCGTCATCCAGTGCCAACCAGCCTTCGTCGATGATGATGAGGGTCGGCCGGCCGTCGAGGCGACGGGTGATGCGGTGGAACAGGTAAGCCAGCGCGGCGGGCGCGGCTCCTGTCTCGAGCAGCCCTTCCGTCTCAAATGCCACAACAGGGGTGTCGCCGAAATGTTCGGCCTCGGCATCGAGCAGCCGCCCCCAGGGTCCACCGACGCAATACGGCTTGAGCGCCAGTTTGAGGTCATTCGATTGGAGTAGGACCGCCAGCCCGGTGATGGTACGCTCCTCGACCGGCGCGGTCGCCAGTGATCCCAAGGCAGTCCAGACAAGCTCCTTGACTTGGGGAGTGACGCTCACGCCCTCGCGGCGAAAGATGGCGGCGATCCATTCGGCAGCCCAGGCGCGTTCAGCGTCCTCGTCGATGCGGGCGAGCGGTTGTAGCGCGACCAGATCGTCGGGATCCTCCGAGAGCGTGCCGCCAAGGTCAAACCACTCGCCGCCCATCGCGAGACAGGCCGCCCGGATCGAACCGCCGAAATCGAAACCGAATACCTGGCTGCCTTCGTAGCGGCGGAATTGCGCGGCCATCAGCGCCAGAAGCACGCTCTTGCCCGCCCCGGTAGGGCCGACCACAAGAGTATGTCCGACGTCGCCGACATGGAGCGCGTAGCGGAAGGGCGTGGCGCCGTCGATCTTGCCGAAGAACAAGGGCGGCGCGTTGAAGTGGTTGTCCGCGTCCGGCCCCGCCCAGACCGCCGAGAAAGGGATCATGTGCGACAAATTCAACGTCGAGATCGGTGGCTGGCGCACATTGGCGTAGCATTGACCGGGGATCGAGCCGAGCCAGGCTTCGATGCCGTTGAGGGTTTCGGGGATGGCGGTGAAGTCGTGACCCTGCACGAGCTTCTCGACCAGCATCAGCTTTTCAGCGGCGATGGTGGGATCGGCATCCCAGACGGTGATGGTCGCGGTAACCAGCGCCTCGCCGATTTCGTCCGACCCCAATTCCTGGAGCGCTAAATCGGCATCCATCGCCTTGTTGGCGGCATCGCTGTCGAGCAGCGCGGCGGGCTCGTTGGTGACGATCTCCTTGATGATCGCGCCGATTGACTTGCGCTTGGCGAACCAGTGGCGGCGGATCTTAGTCAGCAGCCGTGTGGCATCGGTCTTGTCCAGGAGAATGGCACGGGTCGACCAGCGATAGAGGAAGGCTAGGCGATTGAGGTCGTCCAATATTCCGGGAAAGGTCGCGGCGGGAAATCCCATGATGGTGAGAGTGCGAATGAAATGGTCGCCTAGGCGCGGCTCGAGGCCGCCCACAAGCGGCTGATCGGCCAGAAGCGCGTCGAGATGCATAGGGACATCCGGCACCCGCACCTTCTGGCGATTGGTCGATATCGTCGAGTGCAGATAGGTCAGCGTCTCGCCGTCATCGAGCCAGGCCAGCTCGCGCATGAAAGTGTCGAGCAGGCCGATCACGCGGTCGGTTCGGTCGATGAAGCCGTGCAGGAGGTCGTGAGCATCAATGCCGGACTTGGACTTGCCCTCATAGAGCCAGCTTTCGGCTCGGGAGGCTTCCTCGGCGGGTGGCAGCCAGACGAAGGTGAGGAAATAGCTGCTCTCGAACAACACGCCTGCTTCCTCGAATTGGGCCTTGCGCTCGGCGTCGAGCAGCGCCGAGGCCGGATCAGGGAACAGGCTCTCGGGATAGTCGCCGGCCGGATGCCGCTGCGCCTCGAAGAACAGCGCCCAGCCCGAGCCGAGGCGCCTCAGCGCATTGTTGAGCCGTCCGGTCGTACCGACCAGCTCGGCGGGGGTGGCGCTGTCAAGATCGGGACCCCGGAAACGGGCGGTGCGCTGGAGCGATCCGTCCTTGTTCAAGACCACGCCCGGGGCGATCAAGGCAGCCCAAGGCAGATAGTCCGAAAGCAGGCGCCCCTTGCGGCGGTATTCGGCGAGATTAAGCATCGCGATCTCTCCTCACACACGAAGATAGCCGGGGTAGCGCAGGTGCCTGCGCGCGACGTCGACGAATTGGGCGTCGCGGCGCGTCGCCCAGAGCGCCACCGAATGACCGAGGACGAAGAGCACCAGACCAGGGACCCAGAGCTGAAGTCCCAGCCCGATCGCTGCGGCCAACGTCCCGTTGGTGATCGCAATCGCACGCGGCACGCCGCCCAGGAGGATCTGTTCGGTGACGGCGCGATGCACGGGCAAAAAATAGCCGGCGATGGGCACGGTGGAGTCCATCAGATCACCGCCACGCTGCCCGACACCACAATGCCGCCGCCGAAGGAGAAGAAGGAGAGAAAGAATGAGCTGGCCGCGAAAGCGATGCTCAGACCGAAGACGATCTGGATGAACCGGCGGATGCCGCCCGAAGTGTCGCCGAAAGCAAGGCCGATGCCGGTGAGGATGATGATGACCACGGCAAATATTTTGGCCACGGGACCCTCAATGCTCTCCAAAATGGTTTGAAGTGGTCCCTCCCAGGGCATGGAGGACCCCGCGGCATAGGCTGGGGCCAGCATCAGCGCCGTGAGGGCGAAGGCGAGCGAGGACCGGAAAAGAAACGCGCGCAAAGGACGCGCCGGACGGGCGTGGTTCATGGCAGAAGTCCTTTCTGCGGGGAGCGGGAGGATTTGGAATCGACAGCGGGGACGATGAGGTAGTCGTTGCTGGCCGCATCGAGCCCGGCGACGAAGCCGAGTTCGACCAGCTTTCGCGCGGGGCCGTGTCCGGCCAGGACGGCAACGACGTCGACGGTTTCGGCGATCAGCGCGAGCGGCACCGTGACCACGGCCTCGGCGATCAATTGCTCGAGGCGGCGAAGCGCGCCCTGCACCGATCCGGCATGCAGCGTACCGATGCCGCCGGGATGGCCCGTGGACCATGCCTTGAGCAGGTCCAGGGCCTCGGGTCCGCGCACCTCACCGATCGGAATCCGGTCGGGGCGTAGGCGGAGGGCGGAGCGTACCAAGTCGGTGAGCGAGGCCACGCCGTCCTTGGTGCGCAGCGCGATCAAATTGGGAGCGGGACATTGGAGTTCCCGCGTGTCCTCGATCAGCACCACGCGGTCCTCGCTTTTGGCGACTTCGGCGAGGAGCGCGTTGACCAGGGTGGTTTTTCCGGTGGACGTTCCGCCGGCGACGATGATGTTTCGGCGCTGCCGGACAGCCCTGCGCAGGAAGGCGGCCTGTTCCTCGGACATGATGCCGGTGGCCGCATAGTGGTCGAGCGTAAACACGGCGATGGCGGGCTTGCGGATCGCAAAGCTGGGCGCCGTGACTACGGGGGGCAGCAAGCCTTCGAAGCGCTCGCCGGTCGGCAGCTCGGCCGAAACGCGCGGCGCGCCCGGATGGACCTCGGCACCGACATGGTGCGCGACCAGCCGGACAATGCGTTCGCCGTCCTCGGGCAGCATCGTCGCACCGCTATCGGCAAGGCCCTCGCGGAGCCGGTCCACCCATATGCGGCCATCGGGGTTGAGCAGAACTTCGATGACGGCTGGATCGGACAGCAGTCCGCCGATGACTGGTCCGAGGGCGGTGCGCAGCATGCGTGCGCCGCGCGAAGAAGCGGAGATGGCGGAAACTGGATTGCCCATGATCGGCCCCGTTCAGTCCGTCCGCGACCCATGCGGACGGCAACGGGTCAATCAAGAAAACCGGAAAATGGAGGCGTGCAATAGCGGACTATGGGCGGTCATAGGGGAGCGAAAAAATACTTGCGTGGGCGTAGATCGATATCTGCGGCCACCCTAGCGATAGACAGTTTGACGTCGCCTTTTCGCAATGTTCAACAGGTGGCGATTCGGCGCTGGCCGGGATAGGCCCCTATCCGTCCAACTCGTGCCGGCTGCCATTGCGCAGGATTTCGAGAAAGACATTGAGAGCCGGATTGTCGTTGTCCTCGCGCCAGCAGGCGGAATAACCGACGCGCGAGACCATTGTCCCCTCCCGTACCTCGCGGAACGCAACGCCGATTCCGGGAACAATCGCAGACTCGCATTGCAGGCTGACCCCGGCGCCTATGCCGACGAAGTTCAACACATCCTCGCGATTGACCTCCATGATGTCGATTTCGGGACGCCTGCCAGGCGACGCCAACTTGGCGGTCAGCATGTCGGCGAGATCGGGACCTGGATCGTGGCGGCTGAACAGGAACTTCGCACCGAGGAGATCGGTCCAGTAGAGGTGGTCTCTCTCGGTGAGCGGATGGTGCTCCGGCAATGCCGCCACTACACGGTCGGACCAGAGCGGCAGGAGCCGAAGATCATCATAGCCGCCCGCTTCGGTCGCCAAAACCGCGAGATCGAGGGCGCCATTGCGCACCACGCGCTCCAGATCGTCGAGACCTGCGACGACCGGAACGAGGCGGACGTCTGGGTAGTACCGGATCATGGACCTGAACGCGGCACGCAGGGCGCCGTTCGCCAGGGATTTGTAGTACCCGACCGATAGGGTACCGTAGTGGCCCTCAGCGCCCGACTTCACTCGTTCCTCCATCCTTTCGAACTCGCACAGGATGCGGTCGGCCGATTGTATGTAGTCCCAGCCGAGCGTCGAGGGGCGGGCGCCGGCCTGACGGCGCTCGAACAGCTTGACGCCATAGTGACTCTCGATGGCGGCTATTTGGTCGGAGATAACGGGCTGGCTTACCCCCGCAGCTTCGGCTGCGCTGCGAAAACTCCCGGTCCGGGCAACGAGGCTCATATAGTAAAGATGGCGGAGAGATATGATCATAGGCAGAGCCGTCGACCAAGGAGGGAATAGATCTCGCTACGACCGCTCATGGTGTTCGCCTCCTGAAGGTGTACGTATGTCATCGGCGATTTCTTGCTGGACTGTTTGCCCGCTCGCGAGCCTACGACCGAGTGCTTCCAGGAACTGATCGTAGCGGCTGGCAGCCTGAGCGCGGGCGGGCGGCTGAGCAGCATCGGGCGACGGCGGGGTAGCAGCGAGCCAAGAGCGCATGAACAGAGCGAAGGCTTCATTCGAGATGGAAACGTCACGCTCCAGGCGACCGATGCGGCGGTCGAGACGATCGAGCCGCTTTGCAAAAGCCGCTTCGCGCCGCTGCTCGGCGTCCGGAGAAAGGAAAGAGGCGACGGCTGCCTCGGCAACTAGAGAAAGGGAGTGCTTGCGGCGCGATGATAGGTCAGCGAGCGCGGCCATCAGATCGGGATCTAGATAGACGGTGAGCTTCTGCTTTTTCTCTGGACGTGACATGCTCAGAATCCCATTCCGTCATCGGGGTTCATATCGACTTGGCGCGCGGCCTGCCGCATGGTCTGGGTTAGGGCTCGGTTGCGGGCAGCGGTAGCATCTCGCTCTACCGTGGCTGCGTCCGGTTCGAACTCGTTGTGCGGGCGCTGTGGTACTGGAACGACTTCCTCGGGCGAGCGCGGTCCGGGGTCTTGACGGATGGTCGCTGCTGGATCGATTTCCTCTGTTTCGGCCTGCGTCTGGTCAACGATGCTTATACCGTCCGTCGCAGGAGCCAGGGATTGAGCCAACCAATCATGCGGTTTCTCTGCTCCGGTATCAGGCACCGAATTGGGCGCCGGCAGCACGCGGGCCATCAAGCGCTCGTCGGCGTAGTACTTCGCCTTGCGCGCGCGTATCGGCGGTGTGCCGGCCAACATAACGATTTCTTCGTCGGGAGGGAGTTGCATGATCTCCCCCGGCGTAAGCAGAGGCCGCGCGGTTTCCGAGCGGGATACCATCAGATGGCCCAACCAGGGTGCTAGGCGATGTCCGGCATAGTTCTTCATCGCCCGCATCTCTGTGGCCGTGCCTAGCGCGTCGGAAACCCTCTTGGCAGTGCGCTCATCGTTGGTCGCGAAGCTAACCCTAACGTGGCAATTGTCGAGAATGGCGTTGTTTGCACCATAGGCCTTTTCTATTTGATTGAGGCTCTGAGCAATCAGGAACGCCTTGATCGAATACCCCGCCATAAAGGCGAGCGCGCTTTCAAAAAAATCGAGCCGCCCCAGCGCCGGAAATTCATCCAACAGCAAGAGCAGCCGTTGACGTTCCGCTACCCCAGACAGGTCCTCGGTCAATCGCCGACCAATCTGGTTGAGAATGAGTCGGATTAGAGGCTTGGTGCGAGCGATATCCGAGGGAGGCACAACCAGATAGAGCGTGGCTGGCTGTTCGCCAGAAACCAGATCGGCTATGCGCCAGTCGTAGGTCGAAGTGACTTTTGCGACAATAGGATCGCGATAGAGCCCGAGAAAGCTCATGGCCGTGCTCAAGACCCCTGAGCGCTCGTTGTCGGATTTGTTGAGCAACTCTCGCGCAGCACTGGCGACGACCGGGTGCACTTTGCCCTTGCCAAGATGGGGTGTCGTCATCATGGCGGCTAAAGTGGATTCGATGGGCCGCCGTGGATCGGACAGAAAGGACGCCACCCCCGCCAATGTCTTGTCACGTTCCGCGTAGAGCACATGCAGGATGGCACCAACCAGCAACGAATGGCTTGTCTTTTCCCAGTGGTTTCTTTTCTCCATGCTGCCTTCGGGATCGACCAGAATATCCGCTATGTTTTGGACGTCGCGGACTTCCCATTCCCCGCGCCGCACTTCTAGCAATGGGTTGTATGCGGCCGAGATGGGATTGGTTGGATCGAACATCAGAACACGTCCGAACCCAGCGCGGAAACCCGCGGTCAGCGTCCAATTTTCCCCTTTGATATCGTGCACAATGGCAGAGCCGGGCCAGGTCAACAGGGTGGGGATCACAAGCCCCACCCCTTTTCCGCTCCGCGTCGGCGCAAAGCAGAGAATATGCTCCGGCCCGTCGTGCCGGAGGTAGTCGTGTCGGTACTGGCCCAGCACGACACCATCGGGGTTGAGTAGGCGCGCAGCCTTCACATCTTCGGGTTTTGCCCAGCGCGCGGAGCCGAAGGTTTCGGCATTCTCGGCCTCTCTGGCGCGCCAGACCGACATTAACACGGCTATACAGATTGCGACGATGCCGCCTGCTGCGGCGATCAACCCACCCTCGAAGAAGATGCCGGGCGCATAGGCATCAAAGAAATACCACCACCAGAGCAAGGCGGGCGGCATGTAGACCGGCAAACCCCAGATATCGAACCACGGCTCACCCAGTTGTGCCTGGAAACCCAGACGGAACGCCACCCATTGGGTACCGGCCCAAAGAAATATGAGCACAATGCCAAAAACGGCAATGAGCTGCCCCCAAAGGATCTTGGTGCCTGACACAGCTCGCTCCACATTCAATTGCAAGTCTGAACAGGACAACTGAGCCAGAGAGTATTTCAAGCCGAACTTGCGAGCGAGCGCAGGAGCAGAAAGCCGATCGCAAAAATACTTGCTGAATAGGGTTAGACCAAAATTGCGGGAGAACGCACATTTCTGCCAATCAATCGCCAAATGGCATTTGACGACATGACTGCGCCCACGCTCGACAAACGTGATGCCAAGCTGCAACCCGGGGCAATGCACGTCTCGCAAATTCATCGAAAGCGCGCTGTCGATATGAAGCTTCTGCGGCATGTGAGGCTCCAACACCCCGGCGATTGCAGGCGCCCAAAGCCTAATCATCTGCTTGCTGCGCATCGCCCTTGGGCCGCAAGTCTTTGAAACGAGCGCGGATCGCACCCGGTCAAAAAGAACTGGATCCACTCCGCTTCGCTGCCATACCAAGCGTTGCGGTCGACATCTCCTCGGACGCCTGGGACGGTTCCTGTCTGGGTGTACTGCCAGAACGTGAAAGGGCGGTCGCGGTAGCGTTCACGCGGTTCGGCTGCGACGGAACGAAGCCACATCGGGTTGTCGAGCTGCACGCCTTCAAGGATATCGCGATGAAAATTGATATCGGTGTAGATTATCGGTACCTTACCGGTGTGTGCCTCCATACCGGCCAACATGATGCGCACTTTTTCCAGAACCTCGTCGCGTGAAAGCGTCGGCCGACATTGAGAACCGTTGTTCCATTCAAGGTCGAGGACAGGGGGTAAGGCGTCGGGATCTGGCGGCACGTTCGCAGCAAACCACGCGACCTGCTCGTCCGCAGGCCTGCACCAGTACATAAAGTGATAGGCGGCGCGAGGTATTCCCGCTTCGCGCGAGAGCCGCCAATTTTGTTGAAACAGCGGATCCAGGTAGTCCCCGCCGTCCGTTGCCTTTATGAACGCAAAGCGAGTGCCCGCTCGCGCTACGGCTTGCCAGTCGATTTCACCTTGGTGTCGAGACACGTCTATCCCATGAATGGGCAGCGTATGCGCGCGCGCGACACCGGGATGAGGCCTGCTATCCCCTTTCATAGGATAGTAATTTGTCGCACAGCCCGAGACGAACGCCACCAGCGCGATAATCGAAACCAGAGCAATGCCCTGAGACAGCCGCTCTACCCAGCCGTCGCGCCACATTCTTCCATAGCTATGAGCAATGCTTTTATGGAGTCGCGCGAACGATACGCGCACAGAGGGCATGTCCAGCCACATAGTGATTTCCGCTTTTACTGAGACCAGGGCCGGAACACGGCCACACTTCAGGAAGAAGCAGAGTGACGGCGCGACCGCCCAGAACCCGCTTCTTCGCTTAAGCGGGAATTCGTGGTGGACGTTTCAGCTCATACTGGGCTTTGCCGAGGCCGACCGCATTCGCAGGATGTTGGCCGCGTTGACCGGTAAGGAGAAATGCCAGTTGCTGAGAGGCTGTTAAGCCATAGCCGTGCGAATGATCTTCAGAACTCGAATGGTGATGCCGCTCGTGCCAGCCGGCGGGATGATCATGGCTGGATTGTTCGTGGCGCCCGTCATGAGAGACGGAAGCGGTCTCCATCAAGATTTCCGTGGCGAGCGGAAACTGGCTGCTGTGGGAGAGCGCTTGTCCTCCCTGAGCGATGAAAAGGCTCAGCGCTACGGCAGCAACTGCAATGAAAGCAACGAGTACGCGCGCGGAACCAAACATGGTAACCAGGATAGCTTGGAAATCTTAACGGTTTTAAACAAACGGATATCCGGAGGTCACCCGATTGCGTGGCCGAGGGGGAGTGTTGAATGTCGAATGAGATTGGCCGGTAAAGGTCGTCACGGGTTCATATCTCCAGCAGCGTCTCGATGACCCTGCGGCCATCAGGACTATCCCAATTGGCCGAGCCTTGCAGAACGGCCAGTTCGCAACCTTCTTCATCAACCAGGACAGTAGCCGGGAGACCCAGGGTCACCCCGTCATTGCGCAGGCTTTCAAAGAGCCTGTAACTGGGATCGGCAAAGAGCTTCAGGTAATCCGCACCAATTTCATCGAGAAAAAGCCTAGCGGCGGCCGGACCGTCGCTCCCCATGTCGAGGCTAATAGCAACGACTTCGAAATCGTCGCCACCATAGGACGCCTCGAGGGCGTCGAGATATAGCATTTCCTCCCGGCATGGTGCGCACCATGTCGCCCAGAAATTGATCAACAGCTTCTTTCCGGCAAAGTTCTCCAGAGTGATAGGGTTACCGTCGGCATCCTGAAAGGCGATGTCGGAATAGTCACGCCATTGGGTGGAGGCCATGAGCGCAGCCAGTTCACCCCGGGCCACTTCATCGATTGACTGAGCCGCTTCTGCCCTCACGGGGCAACTGGACGCTGACGTGCCATTGCTGATCCAGACTGCTGCGGCTAGGCCCGTCACCGCCGCGACAAGTCCCGTCCCCAGGACCAGGGGTCGAGATGACCTACGCGTTTTGTTTTCTTCCGTTTTTTCTTGTTCCATTGCATCTTTACTCGCAAGTTATGAGCGCCCACACAATCTCAGGGCAGCCTCAACGATGAGCCGGGCATCCTCACCAACGCCGAGCACCAGACCGGAGACCCGATTGCGTTGCCACGGCCTTCCGACATAAAACAGGCCAGCCACGGGACTATGGCCCTTATCGTGTTTCACGTTCCCCGAGGTATCCTTCGCCTCTTCGATCGCCAGCCAGCCGAATTCATCCCGATAGCCCATGCACCAAATTACGGCTCCCACGTCAGCCGAGGAGCCGTCCGCAAAGATGGCACGATTTCCGTGCACCCTGATCAGCCGGGCCTTTCGGGCCACGCCCCTGTCCAGGAGGTGTCGGTCGCTTCGGCTGCGGTTGGGAAAAGGATCGGCTTCCCGCATCTTACGCCCCAACAGCGATTCAGCAGGTGCTCTCAGCAACCCGGTTACTGCCAGCCAAGTCCAGATGCTCACCCCCAAGATCCGTTCAGGCAACAACCGACGGCGGCGACCGCCAGAGAGCAGGACGGTGTGAAGGAGACTCCGTTCAGCCGCAATGTCGCGGCCAGAGGCGCCGTCACCGATGACAAGAACCGGGCCTTGCGCAATGCTCCCAAGATTTCGATACGTTTCAGGCGTGAGTTGAACGACGCTGCGCTCCAATCGGCTCGATAGGGCCGGCACCACCGGGACCTGGAACCCGCCTGTCGCAACAACAACCGCGCGAACCGAAATGAGCTCTGGTCCGGGCCCGGTGGCAAGGAACCGGCCACCATCAAACCGCTCTAGCCTTGTTATGGGAAAACCGTATCGGATCGGCAGGTGATAGGCTTTGGCATAAGCATCCAGATACGCCGCGAACTCATCGCGTGTTGGATAACCGCCAGCCTCCCCTTTAAGTGACAATCCTGGCAGCTCGTCAAGCCGACGCGGGGTGAACAGGGTGAGCGACTTGTACCGGCGCAGCCAGCTCGCGCCCGCGCGTCCCTCGCGCTCGGCGATGACGAACTTTACCCCGTTCCGCGTCAGGTGATATCCAGCAGCCAACCCAGCCTGACCCGCGCCGATCACCAATACGTCGGTATCGAGGACACTGGCGCGCTGATCAAGCATCACGCGGCCCTAGCGGAAGCAAGGATCAGGCAGCCCTTGGGGGCTCTTGCTTCTCGCAAAGCGGACACCACGACAAGATCGCCGTGCCAATCCGCTACAAAACGGCCGGCAGCGTCGTTGATGCAAACGACGCCAAACGTGAGCGGCACCATATGATCAATGCCTGCCAAAGCGATACTCACGAGATTGACTTGTGACATCATTTTGCAGTTTTCGGCCGCGTTGATCCGAGAGAGCGGAGCAATGGCCCTCCAAACAATATCAAGACGCCTGCCGTGATCCAGATATCGGCCAGATTGTTGACAAAAAATGGAGAGGCGCGTGGCCCCCACGCAAGGAAATCCGTTACAGCGCCATGGACGCCCCGATCCGCCAAGTTGGAAACCGCACCGGCGATGATGCAGCCCAAGGCAAGCGCGTCGAGCGAAGACGATGTGCGGAAAAACCAGACCGTCAAAGCCAGGACAAGCACGGTCGTCACGAGTAGCACCAAGACCGGCGAACCGGAAAAAAAGCCGAACGACACACCCGAATTGAACGCAAGCTTCAGTGAGAGGCCGGGCACCAGGAAGATTGCCGGATCCGAAGCTTCCAACGCGCCCAGCGCCCAGATTTTCGCTGCGAGATCCAGTCCAACAAGGCCAGGCACGAGGTATAATGCGACGGGGAACTTCATTAGGCCTCGCGTCCGATTCCCCGCCATACGAGCAGGCGCATGGCGTTTGCGGTGACAAGGACCGTGGCGCCGGTGTCAGCCAAGATCGCTGGCCAAAGGCCGGTGATGCCGAGCACTGTTGTCACCAGGAACACCGCCTTGAGTCCCAACGCGATCGTGATGTTCTGGAAAATGTTGCTCATGGTCGCGCGCGACAGCCCGATCATGTTGGCCACGTCCGTCACGCGGCCGTGCAGGATAGCGGCATCGGCCGTCTCTAGCGCCACATCGGTACCCCCGCCCATGGCGATGCCGATATCGGCTGCGGCCAGCGCGGGTGCATCGTTGATGCCGTCTCCCACCTTGGCGACGACGCGACCAGTGCCGCGCAGCTCGCCCACGATCCTCTGCTTGTCCTGCGGTAGCAGCTCAGCCCGCGCCTCCATGCCGAGCGAGGCGGCGATGGCGCTTGCAGTTCGCGTGTTGTCGCCGGTCAACATGAGAGCGTCCGCCCCAAGCTCCTTGAGCCGTCCTATACCCGCCCGAGCATCTTCGCGCGGCTCGTCGCGCATGGCGATCAGCCCGGCGATTTCTCCGCCGGCGAGAAGAACCGAGACGGTCTTGCCCGCGTCATTGAGCGCCGCGATCTTGCCGTCGAGCTCTGCACCCAGCTCGGTGCGCTCTCGTGCCGCCCGCGGCGAGCCCAAGAACAGCTCAACGCCATCCAGCGACCCAACCACACCCTTGCCGCCGACCGCGCCGGCATCGTCGGCAGGCCGGATGGGGACAACCTCCACATCGGCCCGCGCGAGGATGGCCACGGCCAGCGGATGGCTCGATCCCGCCTCGAGCGCAGCTGCAAGCCGCAACACTTCCCGTTCATCCCGGCCGATGCCGACGATGTCGGTCACCTGCGGTTTGCCCTCGGTCAGGGTGCCGGTCTTGTCGAAGGCAACAAGGTCAATCTTTCTCAGGCTTTCGAGGACGGCGCCGCCCTTCATCAGCAGGCCGCGCCGCGCCCCCGCCGAAAGTCCGGCGGCGATCGCAGCGGGCGTCGAGATGACGAGAGCGCACGGACAACCGATGAGAAGAACCGCTAATCCACGATAAACCCATGTGCCCCAATCCTCGCCCGCAACCAGTGGCGGCAGGATGGCGACGAGGAGTGCGAACACCATCACGCCCGGGGTGTAGTATTTGGAGAACCGGTCAATGAAGCGCTCGGTGGGCGCTTTTGATTCCTGAGCTTCCTCGACCAACGCGATCACTCGCGCGATGGTGTTGTCAGCGCTGGTCGCGGTGACGCGGATGCGCAACACACCCTCGCCGTTGACCGTGCCGGCATAGACCATGTCGCCAGCCTCCTTACGCTTTGGCACGGATTCTCCCGTAACCGGCGCCTCGTTGACGGCGCTATCCCCGGAGATCACCTCCCCGTCGGCGGAAATGCGATCGCCGGGCCGCACCAGAATGACCGCTCCAACGGACAAGCTGTCGGAAGGCACGGTACGGGTCTCGCCATCCACTTCGAGCAGTGCGGTTTTGGGCATGAGATCGGCCAGCGCCGTGATACTGGCGCGGGCGCGGCTGGCAGCGATGCCCTCGAGCAGTTCTCCAACAAGGAAAAGCAGGACGACCACGGCCGCTTCTTCGGTGGCTCCGATAATGACCGCGCCGATGGCCGCGACCGTCATCAAGGTCTCTATGGAGAACGGGCTGCCATTGATCGCACCCATGTAGGCGCGGCGCGCGATGGGTATGAGCCCTACGAACATCGCGATGATGAAGCCCCAGGGCTGGGTCTGCGGAAGCATCTGACCGGCTAGGAATGCGGCACCAAGGGCGAGGCCGCATATGATGGTCAATTGAGCCTTGGAGGTTTTCCACCAGGGACCGTCCAACGCGCCGTGGTCATGGCCATGCGCGCCGGTTGAAGCCTTCGCGTTTTTCTGCACTGCGCCGGTTCGATCTTCTTGACCATGACCGTGGTCGTCGTGGTCGTGACTATGGTCATGGTCATGATGGTGGCCGTCGTGGCTGCAATGCTCATGGTCGTTCGCCGGAACACCGGATCCTCGGCTCTCCAGGCCTGCATCCGCCACCCTATTCGCTTTGTAGCCCAGGCTTTCGACTTTGGAACGTATCGCGTCAAGGTCGGCGCTGCCATTGTCCGTGGTCGTCATGGTTCCGGCCATGACGGAGACCTTTACATCCTCGATGCCAGGCATGCGGCGAACCGCCGTATCGATCTTGGCTGCGCAACTGGCGCAATCCATTCCAGCGACGCGATAGCGGGTTTGGCGGTGTTCGCGAGTCATTTCGGTAGGCTCCTGGTCATCATCTGACGACCAGCTTGCATCCTCTAGCCACTATAGGAGCAAGCGAATTTTTCACCCTCTTTGCTGGCGCTTCGAATCGGCTGGGCGTCAGCCCCGTGCAAGACTCCGGATATCCGGCAAACTCGATTCAGTGGTGTCCGGGGTCGAGTTTTCCGGGCGGGTCCACCTGGACGGTGACATGGTCGATCGCATGTCGCTCCTTGAGCCAGCCCGAGACGATCTGGGGCAGGCTGAGCGGATCCGTTCCCTCTGCCGGGCTGACGTGGACTGTGGCAACGCTGGATTCGTCGGTCAGTGTCCAGGCGTGAAAATGTCCCGCCTCCGCCACCCCGGGGAGGCTCGCAAGACCGCGCTCCGCTTCAACCGCATCCACGCCCCGGGGGACGGCCTGCAACAGAACACGGATCGAGTCCGAGATAAGGCTCCACGCGGAGCGGACCACGAGCATCGCCACCAGCACCGAGAGGATGGGGTCCAAGATGGTCCAACCCGTCAGCATGATCCCGATCGCGGCGGCGATGGCGCCAACCGAGCCGAGAAGGTCGCCGATGACATGCAGGAAAGCGCCCCTGAGATTGCCATCTCCCCTGTTCCCCGACCAGAGAATCAGAGCTCCAGCCACATTCACGCCAAGGCCAATCACGGCGACGATCAGCATCGGCCCCGCCAGAATCTCAACAGGAGCATTGATACGCTGCACCGCTTCCCAGGCTATCCATGCGACGAGCAAGAGCAGCGTCGCTCCGTTGGCAAGTGCCGCGAGCACCCTCACGCGGTGAAACCCGTAGGTCCGCGTGGCGTCCGCTGCGCGCCGCGCGATGCGGTAGGCGATCAGGGCCAGGAGCAGTGCGGCCGAATCCGAGACCATGTGGCCGGCATCGGCGATCAACGCCAGTGAACCGGAGAACCAACCGCCGACAGCCTGCACGATCGCATAGCTGGCGGTGAAAATGAGGACAAGACGGATGCGCCGCTCGTTCGAGGCGGTCATCACCTGTGCATGATCGTGACCATCTTCATCACGAGGATTCTTGCTGGGGGACGTATTCAACATATCTGATTCTCTACTCATGTCTGGTTCTCCGGGAAGGTGCGCTTTGGTGAATTCTCCACGCGAGCGACCATTGGTGACGCCAGGACGGATATTTTGGGATTACGCGGGCGGCGACGTCTCGTCAGTCACAAAGCACAATCTGCATTCTCTAGTTACTAAAGGAACAAGGGAAATCATCGCGAGCACCATTGACCGGCTTCCAGCATAATTCTCACTACGAATTGAGTGGCTGTGTGACAGCCTTATTCTTACAAACGAAAGTTATGCGCATACCCATATCCAAATTCGTCAGGCTCGCTGCGCGCGGGTGTGTGGCCACAATGAGCTTATCAACGGCCAGCCCTGTGCTCTCTTTGGAAATACGAGACCGGCCTCGCGCCGTTGTCGAGCTCTTTACAAGTCAGGGTTGTCCCCCTTGCCCGAGCGCCGACCGAAATTTGTCTCGAATAAGCGCCGATGTCATCGCTCTTTCCTATCACGTGAACTATTGGGACTACACGGGCTGGACTGACACGTTCGCTTCAACAGACAATAACGAATTACAAAGAGCATACGCCAAGGCGGCAGGTACGCGAAGAATCTATACGCCACAGATGATTATCAATGGCGAGCGCGGCATAGCCGGCTCGGACTTCGAAGATATATTGAGTAGCCTGGACGGTGCCGACCTAGAGCTTCCTTTGGACATTGAGGCCGAATCCACTGACGTCGTTATCGTCAGGGTCGGCGCTCGTTCAGACCCCGGCGAAGGGGTCATCTGGCTAGTAACCTTCCGGGCCAGCGCCCAGGTCGATATCGAAAGTGGCGACAACATCGGTCAACGCCTGTCTTATTCTCAAATCGTCACATCCCGACGGCCTATCGGAATGTGGGATTCGACGGGCGGGGCGGAAATACGCATTCCGGTGCCCGAGACGCTCGGCGCCGACAACGACGGTTTCGCACTCATCGTGCAGGAAAAGGATAACGGCATGCCGGGCCGCATCCTGGGTGCTGCCGCAATCACTCGCTAAGAGTGTTGAGCGCCAACTCGACATATCCGCACCACTCCAAAATTTTCGCTAAAGGAATTCCACATGAAAGACAAGATCACCGTCCGTATACCTCCCGAATTGGCTGAAGCGTTCAAAATCTTCATCGAAAAGCCTCCCGTATCCATACAGACTCGGCAAGACGGATTACGCTACATTCTCCATGATTGGTTGCACGTTCACGGATATCTTGATCTACCTTCAGAAACAAAAAATGGGGCCGGGCGTATAGTTGCAAACTCTCATTGAGGTTAGTGTTCCCGTTCCCTTTTCCCCGCCACGATCGGCAGTTAGAACTCCAGAAGTTAGAGGAGAGGCAGATGCAGGACGGAATTCCCATTGGGCGTGCCGCCAAGGTCAGCGGCATCAAGGTGCCAACCATCCGCTATTACGAACAGATTGGGTTGTTGCCCGCTGTTGGGCGCAGCCAGAGCAATCGGCGTCGATACGACTCCGCCGATATCGACAGGATGAAATTCATCCGGCATTCGCGAGAATTGGGGTTCGATATTGAAGCGATTCGGGCGTTATTGCAGCTTCAGGATGATCCTGCGCGCCCCTGCGCCGATGCGGATATGATCGCACGTGAACGGTTAGCAGAGGTACGAAACAAAATTAAAAATCTTACGCTGCTCGAGGCGGAATTGTTGCGCATGGTCGAAGAAGGATCACATGGTCGCATCGCCACTTGCCGTGTAATCGAAACGCTCGCGGATCACGCTCAATGCAGTTATCATGGCACTGACGGTTGAAGAAACTGGATGATTGAATCTTGCGCTGGCCCATTCGCTTCATCTCGGCCAGGCAGACATGCCAGATATGCAATGTCGTGTTTTGATACCAATAATTTATAAGGGTGATGCCTTGATCATGCCATGATCGACGTTGCATCAATGCTTTATGGTTAGTCGTATTGCTTTGCTGGTTCTAGGGTTTGGGACAGTCATGTTAATTGTAGCATGGTTCGTCGTAGCTCACGGTGATGAGACCGGGAGCGTTGTGAACCCGGTATCGGCGAGCGCTGAGATTGTAAACACGCCTCTCTCTTCGTCATCCGTTAAAGCCCTCGAACCTCGTCAGGCGGATCAGACCCCGAGCGTTTCTGCCAATTGTCCGCATTGTGGAATCCGGACCGCAACCTCTTTCACTTCCAGCAGACCGCAGCCACGACAAATTTGGCCCCTCATTCATCCGCCGAAGTCCAACTATTTTTGGTTACGTACGCTCGACGACCCCCCTCCGCGCATCTGATCCAATAGGCGTTGGCAAAGGCCTTTTGAGCCTGGCTCCGCCTATCGCAGACCTGGCACTGCATTCTTTCTCGTTGATCATCGCTGCGACTCCGGTCGAGGCGATGCACTACCTGAAACCCAAGAGCGGATCACGATGGCCACTTCTATCTCTCTCTCACGCCGCCATTTTCTGGCGGGTGCATCCAGCCTCATGGCATTGTCCTTAGCTGGTTGTTCGACCTCCAAAAACGATACACTGCAACCGCAGGCGACTCTTCCTCCGCCGATATTGCCTGAAGTGGTCGCAATGTATGCGTCGCTTCCCGAGGAAAAATTTCCAGTTCCTCCAGTCGATCTGCGGTATCTGGACCAGCGCTTTTACCGTCGGCGTGTCGGTTATCCGACCCCGGAGGAACCGGGAACAATCGTCGTAGACACCGCGACATACTACCTCTATCACGTTGAAGATGGTGGCACTGCCATGCGATACGGTGCCGGATTGGGGCGGGCGGGGTTCGCATGGTCGGGGCGTGGGCGCATCGCCTATTCGCGGGAGTGGCCGGTCTGGACGCCTCCCCAGGAAATGATTGAGCGGCAGCCTGAGCTCGAAAAATGGAGCAACGGCCAGCCCCCGGGACTGGACAATCCGTTGGGCGCACGCGCCCTCTATATTCATCAGGGCAACCGCGACACGCTTTACCGCATTCATGGCACTGGCGAAGCCTGGACCATCGGCCGGGCTGTCTCGTCCGGATGCGTTCGGCTATTGCATCACGACGTCATTCATCTCGCCGACAGGGTGAAATGGGGCTCGCCGATCGTCGTTTCCTGAAACGCAGAGTCTTGTGATGACCGGCATCCACGCAAAGCCGGGACAGATTACAACGTCGGTCACATCCCGGCAGCCACTATTTTCCAGGTAGCTCGGCAGTGAGCCGGGGACAGAAAGAAGCCAACCGTTGAAGAATCCGACGGCTCGAGCATCGAAGATTCCAGCAATGAGGCAAGCCCATTTTTTACGCCTGGGTTTCGTCGATGAACCACCACTTTCAATCGACCGATTGAAAGCACGGTTCGATACGCTTGGCGACATGAATACCAAAGCGGTTATCTCGATAGCGATCGCCGGATTTTCCTGCTTTTTGCTCATGAATGCCGCGGTCTTTGTTGCCTTCGATGGTCGAGATTCTTTCTCAACCCCTTTTGAAGCCCTAAGGCCCGCAGCAAAGGTGCCGTCACAGTCCTCTATTGAGGGAAAAACCAATCGCGTCAGACCGTCTGTGTCTACCGATCGCGATCTGATTACCTTCCAACGGGCCGTACAGGAACAGCGTGGGACGCAAACCCAACTGCGCAATCAAACGTTCGTTTGGTTCAGCTCTGCACTTGCGGCCTCGACGACTATCGTTTCCTCGGACGTCCCTGAAATAAACGTATTGCTTAGCCGAAAGGCTGCCCCTGTCCAGGAAGAGCACAGTATAGCATCCGAGCTTTACGGTGAACCGGTGCAATCTGAAGTTGCTTTGTCTATGGTACCGCTTGATTTCTCTGCTCCTCCATCCCTCGGTCTTACCGATCGGGATGCCGCCGCTTTTGCTATTTCCGGCTCTGCCTTGCCCGTGCTGAAGTCGTTCTCCGACATTTCCAGCTATGCACCGTCCAACGGCGTTCTGGCCGTTCCGCCAAATGATCCGGGACGGATCGTTTCCTCCGAACCCGAGAACATAACCGTGGTTCCTAAATCGGCTCAGCCCGCTGGATGGTCAGAACGGTTACTCAAGCTCGACGAAGACCGCCCACTCTCAACGTTGCTTGAGGAGAACGGATTTGCAGCAACCGACATTGCATCAATTACGAGATGGGCGAAGACAGTCTACGGACTGGACACGCTACCGGCACTTTCCCGTTTGCGCATCCTCTATTATTCCGGCGCACAGCAGAGCGTGGTGGCAATCCCAATGCGCGTCAGCATCTATCGCCATGAGGCGGCAACAAATCGGGACACACATACTTTTACAAGTGCACGCACGGACGATGGACGTTTCGTGCTCGCCAGCGAGCCCCCCGAAATCGCGATGCCGGAAGAGAACGTCGAACAGGTGGTCACAGCGCAACTGCCGTCACTCTATCAATCCATCTGGGAACTGGGTCGCAGAAACGGGCTCGATGATCCTATTGTGGAAAGCGTGATCCTGGCTCTTGAAGATCAAACAGACCTCACCGAGCGCATTACCCCCGGTAGTGCGATCGAAATCCTGGCCGCATTGGATGACGATGGTAAGAACCAATTGCTATACCTTGCCCTATCGGACGGCCCGCGCCGCAGCGAACTGTTTCAGTTCGTGGACCAGGATGGGACGATGGCCTATCTGGACCGAAACGGGCAATCTTGGGGGCCCATGTTCTTGCGAAGACCACTCGAAGGTGGTGGCCGGTTGACCTCTCCCATGGGAATGCGCACGCACCCGATAACCGGGGAGCTTTTGGGGCATGAGGGCGTGGACCTTGCCGCGCCCGCTGGCACGCCCATCTATGCGTCCGCAGATGGGCAGGTCACCATGGCACAATGGAATGGTGGCTACGGCCGGCACGTCCAACTCACGCATGAAAACGGTTACGTTACGTCATATTCTCATATGAGCCGTATCGCCGATGATATCGAGCCCGGCGTGGTTGTCCGGCAAGGCGATGTGATCGGATATGTCGGGACGACGGGCCAATCGACCGGCAACCACCTGCACTTCGAACTGAGCGTTAACGGGCGGCTTCTCAATGCGCTGGAAGCACAGCTCCCCACGAACCGATCGCTGACGCCAGCCGAAATGGGCGCATTCACGCTCATTGTTGAGAACATCGACAACCTGGTGGCCACGGGCTCGGCCAACGGCGTTGGTTCAGCGAGTGAAGGTTAATTCAAAGCGCCGGAAGCGGCACCCCGGGACGCCGAGATTTCTCTTGGAATGTGAGAGAGCGACAATGCAAAAACGCCGCTGACGGCGACCAGCAAAATGATAAGTACGACGATATTGCGATTGCGCTGGGAAGCCATCTTGAGCACCCGGTCAGACAAGAATGGAAAGAATCACGCCCACATTCCTAGGAGACGCATCAACGCAACTGTTTTAGGCTGCGATCGCAGAAAAGGAAACTGCGACACAGTCGCTATGCGCCCGAAGCTGGTCAAGTACGGAAGAAAGACGTTGCGTTGCCTTCGCAATCTTTTCAAATCAGGTCTGAAGAATGTCGGTCAATATTCGGCACGGACTGGGATAATACCGCTGTGGCTATCAAAAATGTCGGCCACTGCCGACCAAAATTGATAGAGGATAGACGCATCCCGAGCCCCGGAGGCAACCAGTGACCGGGGATGCGTTTCAGGCGCGACCTTTACGGTTGCGGCGTTGTCGCGCCGACGAATACCCGGAACAGCTCGGCCTGATCAAGATAGGCGCCATAGCGCGGGTCTTCCTGGTCCGCTTGGATACCGAGTAGATTCGAGCCCGGTCCCTTGGCGAATACCGGGATGAGACGGTTGGAGTGCCCGCCAGTCTGGAACAGCGCATCGGGCAGAGCACCAACGCCGTTCGAGGTCGGATCGGAGATGGCCACGGTGTCGGAGTCACCTCCCAGCAAAAGGTGGTCGTGGTCGGCGGAAGTTGGTCGAGAGATATGTATTAAACCCGGCGCCATCGGCGACGAGGTAGATGACATTTTGGGCCTGTTGAGCCTGGGCCTGTGTGACCGTCCCATAGCCGAGAGAAAGCGCTGCCGCGCCGAGCAATACCTTCTTGAGCAGCACCGTGAATTCCTCAGTGCTGCATTACGGAGCGTTAAACGGTTAAATGACCCGCCAGTATCCATGGGAAGCCATCTTTGCAGCACGTAGTAAGCCCTGGTTGCATATCGGTGACATCCTGACGGCAGTTGGATGAACATGAAGAAAACGCTTGTGGCAGATTGCCTTGGGTTACACGACTGTGACAGTCCATCGCCTTCCTGCACAGGCATCTAAATTCATCCTGTCCGGTTTCCGTTCACCTGCTTCCGAACTCCACGAGAATGGAGGTCTTTGCAAGAATCCAGCCCTGCCGACATCGCGGACGACCTATCAAAATGATGGCGGTGCACACTGAAGAGGACGGCTCTTCCACTCCAGGACGTTAAGAACCGAACTGGCCACGCCGGCATACCCCGAAGGAGAACGCCCTCTTCAGCGCGTCGATCAATTGCCCAGCGCTTCGTGAACCTGTTCATCGAACCGATCGAAGTCGTATTCGGTCAACGGTTGGCCGTTGATGTAAAATGTGGGGGTTTGCTGGATCTCGAGCTGCTCCACATCAGCCTTATCTTGATTGATCAGGGCTACAATCGCCGGCGAGCGCATTTCGGAGCGAGCCCGCTCCAGGTCGAGCCCCGCTCCCTCGGCGGCCGACCAGGCAAGTGCCATGTTGGGGTTTCCATGGGCGGCCCACATAGGCTGGCTTGCAAAGACCGCTTCCATTACGGGAATATAGAGATCCTGTACGCGAGCCGCTTCCAGAATCGCAACGGCCTCCTCGGAGCCGTCGTGGAAGGGCGCGTAGCGTACGACAAGCCTTACGTCCTCGGGATTTTCGTCGAGAATCTGTTTCACCACCGGATAGAACGCGCGACAGGCTTCACAGGCGGGGTCGAGAAATTCGACGATCGTCACCCGCGCGTCGTCCGGGCCAATTGACGGAGAAGTCGGCCGCACCAATATGTCGGTGTTCTCATTGGCCAACATAACGGCCTGCCTCGCCATGTTGACGTTATAAAGATAGGTTCCACCCGCCATTGCCGCCACCGCGACGACTGACGTTCCAATGACCAATGCGCGTCTGTTCATGAGTTCTCCTTATGCAGTGCGGCTCTGATGGTGAGCGCTGCAATCGCTGTGAATGTCAGTAGGGAAAGAAGAGGAAGTGGAATACCTGATATCGTCATCTCCGCATCAGCACACGAAACGCCTTGAGTGCACGGCGCTATCGCTTCGGAAATCACGCCGTAAAACAGCATGACATGCCATCCTGCAATAAGGCCGCCAGGCACGGCCAATACCAAGCCGTATTTCGCGGCTCGCGTCTCGACCGCAATGCAGGCCAGCCCCAGAACGAACGTCAGGGGGAACATGAAGATGCGTTGATACCAGCAGAGGACACAGGGTGTCTGCCCCATAACCTCACCGATGAATATCGCGCCTAGCGTTGCGGCCAGCGCAAGCAACCAGGCAACGAACAGCCATATCCAGGTGTCCTGCCGGTGGCTCCCTTGCGTGTTGTCTTTGGTTTCATTCATTTGCGGCCGCTCCAATCTTGTCTGGCCGGCGATCGTAAGACAAAGGCGCTTGGCCGATCAGCCGACGCTCGTGTCGTGAGGGCCTAGACTGCTGAACATCACCCTTCATCGGCAAGGCGCCTGACCTTGGTAAAGGCGATCTCCCGGTCTTCTTCGTAGGCGATCGTCCCGAAAAAACGGCCATCCCTGTCCAGCATGAACACTGATGCGGTATGATCCACATTGTATCCGCCCCCATCGATCGGCACTTTCCGAGTATAGACGCCCCAGGCGGCGGTCATTTCAGCCATCTCGTCGGCGTCACCGGTCAGTCCGGTGATATCGTCGGAAAACCAACTCACATATTCCGCCATGACGTCGACCGTATCGCGTTCGGGATCGGTGGTTACGAAGAATACCTGAATTTTATCAGCATCCTCACCCAGCCTAGAGAGCCAGTATTGCATATCGCTCAGGGTGGTGGGGCAAACGTCCGGGCAATGGGTGAAGCCAAAAAAGACCAGTGATGATTTTCCAAGGAATATGGAATCATCGATGACTTGGCCTCTATGCGTCACCAATTGATAATCACCCGCGCCATACTGCCCATCCCCGCTATCGGCCAATCGTTGGGCAACGGAAGGACGCGCTGGCGCGGACAGGGAACTGTACCAGATCCAGCCTCCGACCGCCGTTGCCAAAAGCACCATTCCCCAAAGGACACGACGAATGGATCTCAGGATGTTGCTTGCCATCTTTTATTGTCTCGACCGATTGGACTTGTTTAACCTGCTTTGCAAACGGTCATGATCCACCGGCCCCTCGCTGGAAAGCGGGTTGGCGCCGCCTGGCGCAGACCGTGCTCCAATGCCGGCAATCGGCACGTCGAGCTCTACCGGTCCTGCATGCTCGAATTCAAGGGTAAGCGAGAACGTGTCTCCCTCGACCAATGGTTGTTGCAGTCCGATGAGCATGACATGCAGGGCACCCGGCGAGAACGTCTGCATCTCGCCCGGAGCTATTTCTACACCATCAACGAGTTGACGCATTTGCATTACGTCACCTTCCTTCATCATGGAGTGAAACTGTACGTCTTGCGCCATTGGCGTCGTGCCGGCAATCAATCGGTCGGGCTGTTCACCCAAATTGACGAGTGAAAAATAGACTGCACCCGTAGGTGCATTGGGCGGGGTAGCCCGAGCGAATATATCCGAAATTTCGAGCATATCGCTGGCTGTCGCCAGGTCGGGAGAAGATGAGGTCTCCTGAGCGCCAGCCGGCACAGACAGCAGGCTGGCACATACGACCAAGACTACGCCTTTCAGGTTCGGTTTCATTGCGTTTCCGATCTCGAGTTGGTTACGGCTAATTCACCGCATGGGCGTTGGGTTTGCAGGCATTCCTTCGCCTTGCGTTCCAGCGCCGGTCAGATGGGGAAGCATGCCACGGTCGAGCAACATTCGGGACGAAGGCGCTCCCGGCATCCTGGACCAAGCGAGCTGCCAAATCCGTGGCCTTGTCCAACCGGATATTTGCGGTGTTCTGATAAACTGCGAGGTCAGACGTGCGCGGGCGGGGCTCGTGTCTCGGGCAATAGATCGTTAGGCTGGGTGACGAGGTTGGACAGCCTTAGCGGCCTGTAGTCCACGTCATCGACAGCGAAGGCCGGTAACACCTCACAGGGCGGCAGTGGTAAATCGGCCGGTGCAACTTGGCAGGCGTGGCATGACGGATGGTTCGAAGTCGCACTGTCATGGCCCTGGCTGCAAAGTGATAGATCCGTAACCGACACGGCAGGTCCATCAACCAAAAGCTTCGGAAAAGCGGCTGTTTGATGGGAGAACGACAGAAAAACCAACGCCAGCACCACCAGCGCTTTCATGACTTCTCCAACGATTGCGCGCGTAAGGCCCATTTCCGCCAGCCCCGAAATCTGTCTCTTTGTCTTCTACACACTCATACTCGGTAGCCAATGCGTCGGTTTGCCGCCGACGCCGAGAACGCCGCCTTTCCCATGAAAGCCTCCTTGACCCTATACAATTTCCAAGGAGCGTCACAAGACTTTAGCGGTAACGACATGGTTGGTCGGGTGGCGGTTTTCGCGATCGCCTCCGCATCGCAATCGTCATTCTTGTGAACCTTCACGTAAGGCCGGACAAACAGCGGCGACGTCAATCGGGGCTCATGTCCATGTTGGAGGCAGAAGCGTCCGATGTGATGTGCACCTCCGCAGGCCTCCATCGCGACAATACAGCCCGGTAGCTCCGCCAGGAAATCCAGCAGCCTGAACCGTTGAACGCGTTTGCGGAAAATGACAGCGCCGCTGCGATCCAGCCCCGCAAGGCTGCAAACCGTCTTGCCCAGATCAATCCCAAGAACCGCGATATCCGTCAGAATGCTCCTTCTTCTCCACCAATGCGCGCACATTAGCTGCGTCTCGGTGGGAAGGCAGTTCATCCCACTAGCTCAGGGACGGTTACCATTAAAAGTATGAAAGTTCGGGTTTATCCCCCAATGGCAAAGTCCCACAGTAGCTTTATATTGAGCGCAGCGATGATGATTGCTATGAGGGCAGAAATTATAATTAGCCAAAAGGGCGCTACCATTTCACCCATTTTTGTGCGATCCGCGGTGAACATTACGAGAGGCACCACGGCGAAAGACAATTGCAGACTTAGAACCACCTGGCTGAGGATCAACAATTGAGCGGTACCACTTTCGCCGTACCAAATAGTTACAAGAGCGGCGGGAAGAATCGCGATTAGTCTGGTAATGAGCCTGCGCAACCAAGGCGCAATTCTGACGCGCAGAAAGCCTTCCATGACGATCTGACCGGATAATGTCGCGGTCACTGTGGAATTAATGCCAGAGCATAGCAACGCCACGGCAAATAGTGTCGGCGCGATGGCCGCGCCCAGCATAGGAGCAAGCAGCGCGTGGGCTTCACCGATCTCGGCGATTTCGGTACGTCCCGCCGTATGAAATGTGGCAGCAGCCAAAATCAGGATTGCGGCATTGACCAACAGGGCAAACATCAGAGCCACCGTTGAGTCGATTGTAGCAAACTTTAGGGCCTCGCGCTTTTCAGATAGGCTTTCACCATAGGCTCTAGTCTGTACGATAGCCGAGTGCAGGTAGAGATTGTGCGGCATGACAGTGGCACCGAGAATACCGAGCGCCAGATAAAGCATCTCCGGATTCGTCACGATCTCGGTTGTCGGCGCAAAGCCGCGGATCACTTCCCCCCAATTGGGGTCAGCCAATCCAATCTGAATCATGAAACATGCCGCGATCACCGCGAGCAGTGCGATGACGAAGGCCTCGACCCACCGGAAGCCCAGTTTCTGCAAATAAAGAATGAGGAAGACATCGATCGCGGTAACCACCACGCCAAGCTCAAGCGGGATACCGAACAGAAGGTTGAGTCCGATTGCCGTACCGATGACTTCCGCAATATCGGTGGCGATGATGGCAATTTCTGCCATCATCCACAATACGAAGCCCACTGGACGCGGGAAGGCATCACGACAGGCTCGGGCCAAATCGCGCCCCGAACCGATTGCCAGCCGAGCGCAGAGCGATTGCAGAATGATTGCCATTATGTTGGAAACCAGCGCAACCACCAGAAGCGTGTAGCCAAAGCGCGAGCCGCCCGCCAGTGAAGTGGCCCAATTGCCAGGATCCATGTATCCGACAGCTACAAGGTAGCCTGGCCCAAAAAACGCTGCAGCGCGCCGCCATGTCGAAGATTTATGCGACACTGGCACGCTTCGGTAAACATCCACGAGTGAGGGATCGCCACCTTCGGTCCGCCAAGCTTTCGTTAAGGGAGGGGGCAATTTATCCAAAGCGCACACTTTTTGCAACTGCTAGTCATTCGCATCTAAGCGTAACATGGTTGAATCGGATGAAGCAAACGGTCTGTTGTGAGGATACTCACACAGGCGGGACAGCCGTCAGCAAAACGTCGATTGAAAACCAAGCCTTTTGCATGCGGTCAAGCTCGAATGCCTAGACAGGGCGGCGTATCGCCGCGCTTAAGTGCGGCGGACGCTGGGCTGATTGTCCTGCCGAGTATGGCCCCTCGACAACAGTCTACAATCGCTGGAACCGCTGGAGTCGCCGCGGCGTATGGACACGCATTCTCGCGGCTCTGACCGAACAGGGCTGGATTGCGGAAACCGCCCAGATCGACAGCAGCTATATCAAAGCCCATCGCTGTGCAGGCGGGGGAAAAGGGGGGGCGCGAGCCAATGCCATTGGCATCTCGCGTGGTGGCCGGACCACCAAGATCCATGCGCTCGTCGACGTTATCGGCAGACCGATCCGCCTCATCCTGACGCCCGGCAATGCCTCGGACATGAAGGGGGCCGATCTGCCCATCCCCCACACGATGGGCATGAAGAGGGTCATTGCTGACCGGGGCTATGATGCCAACCGCCTTCGTTCCACTCTGCACAACCAGAAGACGATCCCGGTCATTCCTGGCCGCAAGAACCGCAAGCGCAAAATCAAACACGACGAGAAACGCTACAAAGACCGCTGGCGTGTCGAGGCCATGTTCTGCCGCCTCAAGGACTTCCGCCGCGTCGCAACCCGATACGACAAGCTTGCCCGGAACTATCTATCTGCCGTCATGCTCGCAGCGGCAGTCGCATACTGGCTATGAGCGAGTCTCGACCCTAGGGCAAGGTTCTCGCCGACTGCGCCTAAGATACCAACCATCTGCATGACCGCATTCTTGATGAAGGCTGCGAACCGGACATCCCAGCACGTCGCCACCGCAAATATGAGCACCGGCAAGACAAAATTGCTTATCGGCAGCGCTGGAGTATCGAGAGCTTCTTCGTCACTACGACAAACTCGCTCCCAACTTCATCGCCTTCGTCAAATCGCCTGCCTCATAATGTGGCTGAAATGATTAAATCTTAATTACAGCCTAGAGTGCGAGTGGAAGCCAAAAATTTTGGCTATGCGGCAAAAAGACCTTAACTTTCTGCTTGAACCTATAGCGGCTCTAGGAGGCAAGATGCTCGTGACGCGCCTTATTTTAGGTTCTTTGGATCGTATCAATGGCACCCACTTCGGAAATCTCGAGAGAGCACAATGCGGCAGACTCGAGACGCAGCAGGTCGCTGTATCTCTTTGTGCCGCTGGCGTTCGTGGCTGCTCTCGTCCTTGTGTTCGGCTGGGGCCTGACTCGTGATCCGGTTGCTCTTCCGTCAGCTTTGATAGGGCAGTCCGTGCCGGCCTTCTCACTACCCCCTGTTGCAGGGCGGGAGTTCGGTCTGTCCAGCCAGGATTTGGTCGGAGAGATGAGCTTGGTAAATGTCTTTGCGTCTTGGTGCGCGCCCTGTCGTGAAGAGCATCCTTTGTTGATGCGGCTTAAAGAAGAGGGGCAGGTCACGGTGTACGGGATTAACTACAAAGACAATCCATCCGCCGCTGACCAATGGCTCAACGCCTTGGGCGACCCCTTTACGAGAACCGGCGCTGACGTGGACGGCCGCGTTGCGATCGAATGGGGCGTCTACGGCGTGCCAGAGACGTTTGTAGTCGATGCAGAGGGAACTATCATCTACAAGCACATAGGGGTCCTGACCGACCAGACAATCCAGAACGATATTTTGCCACTGTTTTCGCAGGTCACGCAATGACCCGAAGCCGTTCCGAGAGGCGTACTTGAGCGCGAATTTGTTTTGGACATTTGCAGTTCTAGGTGTTCTCGGCAGCATCGCGGTGCTGGCTCCGAGCCTAAGAAAGAGACCTGCATCTCCGCAAAAGGGCGCGACGCTGGATGCAATGCGTGCCTTCTTCCGTGACCAGCTCGATGGGATAGACCGCGATTATGAAACTGGGAGGATTTCTGCTGATGAAGCGACCGCAGCTCGTGCCGAACTCGCGCGCGAAGTACTCCGCCAGGAAAAGGATCATGTTGGCAGCACAAGAGCCCGAAGCGGCAAACTGGCCATTTGGACGACCCTTCCGACCATCGCACTCGTTGCTTTAGGGATTTATGCTTGGGTAGGTCGCGCCGACCTTCCAAACGCGCCTTTGGTCGGGCGCGAAACGCCCGTTCAGGCTGCAGCCATCGATATTGAGGCTGCCATTGCCACCGTCGAGGCCCGAATGGCGGAAACCCCCGACGATGTGCGCGGCTGGTTGGTTCTGGCGCCGATCTACATGGATCAGGGCAGGTACGGGGAAGCGGCAAATGCCTGGCGCCGTCTTCTGGCGCTCGAACCGCCGACGGCGGACCGACAAACCAATCTCGCTGAAGCGCTGATTCTCGGCGACGATGGAGCTTTCGGCGAAGAAACGCTGGCGCTCCTTGAAAGCGCAATGAGCACGGATCCGCTCCATGTCCGCTCGCGGTTTTATCTCGCGGGAGAGTTGACGCGTTCGGGTCAATATAGCGAGGCCGTTGCCTTATGGGACGAGTTGCTGGCCATCGCAACCGGCGAGGAGGCCTGGGTTGAAACCGCACGCTCGGGCTTGGCCGCCGCGCAAGCGGGAACACGCGGCGAAGACATCGGGCAGGAAGGCCAGACCATTGAGGCCGTACGAGGCATGGTCGACGGGTTGGCTACCCGGCTCGACACCGCCGGGGGCAACCTCGCCGAATGGATGCAGTTGGTGCGTTCCCGCAATCAACTGGACGGCCCGGATGCAGCCAGATCGGATCTCCAGCGCGGTCTGGCCGTACTTTCGGGTCAGGATCGTCTTGCGCTCAAGGACTTCGGCCGGGATCTGGGGTTGGTAGAATAGAAATGACAATGATCTCCAAAGGATGCGCCAGACGATTCCTGCCACCGTGCGGTGTTGGGTTTCAGCTATTGCCGATTGTGGGTCAGGGGAGGAATAGGAAATGACGATCGAGTTGGGGCATCTGGCACTCATACTCGCCTTCGTGATTGCGGCCGCTCAGGCCGGAATCGGCTTTGCGTTCTGGCGCGGCAACGAAATGGCGCAACGCTTCGTGAAGCATGCAGCACTTCTGCAATTCGGTCTCGTCGGGTTTTCCTTCGCGGCGCTCGTTCAAGCCTTCATGAGCGATGATTTCTCGTTGCGGCTGGCCGTACAGCACTCCAACTCCCTCCAACCGATGCTCTACAAATTTACCAGCACATGGGGCAATCACGAAGGCTCCATGCTGCTGTTCGTCCTGACGCTCACACTTTTTGGGTCTGCTGTGGCTGCGTTCGGACGCAATCTTCCCAACGAGCTCAGAACCTTGGTCTTGGCAAACCAGGGGCTAATGGTAGCGGCGTTCTCGGCCTTCGTGATCTTCACCTCGAACCCGTTCTGGCGCCTCGATCCGGCGCCGCTCGACGGAACCGAGCTCAACCCGATCCTTCAGGATATCGGCCTCGCAATGCATCCGCCGCTGCTCTACCTGGGCTATGTTGGGTTCTCGATCTGCTTTTCCTTTGCCGTCGCAGCGCTAATCTCAGGCCGTATCGACGCGGCGTGGGCGCGCTGGGTGCGACCGTGGACGCTGGCGAGTTGGGCTTTCCTCACCCTCGGTATCGCCATGGGCTCATACTGGGCCTATTACGAGCTCGGCTGGGGCGGCTGGTGGTTCTGGGACCCGGTGGAGAACGCCAGCTTCATGCCGTGGCTGGCGGGAACCGCGCTGCTGCATTCGGCGGTCGTTATGGAAAAGCGCAACGCGCTCAAGATCTGGACAATCTTTCTGGCTATCGTCACCTTCTCGCTATCGCTGCTCGGCACCTTCCTCGTGCGCTCGGGCATTCTCACCTCGGTTCATGCCTTCGCTTCCGATCCCACGCGCGGCACAGTCATTCTTGCGATGCTTGCCGCATTGATCGGTGGGGCATTCACGCTTTTTGCCCTGCGCGCTTCCTCACTTCGTCACGGCGGCCTCTTTGCCCCAATCAGTCGGGAAGGCGCGCTGATCCTGAACAATGTCTTCCTTGCTGCTGCAACGACAGGTGTTTTGATCGGTACGCTCTATCCTCTTGTTCTAGAATCCTTTACGGGCGCCCGCATCACGGTTGGAGCACCGTTTTTTGATCTGACTTTCGGGGCGCTGATGGTGCCGCTGCTGCTGCTGATCCCATTCGGGCCGTTCCTTGCCTGGAAACGCGGTGATCTGGTTGCGGTTGGGCAGCGGCTCATTGCGGCCATAGTGGTCACGCTGGTGCTGGCTCTTCTCGTCTTCGCCTTTCTGGGGTTTCCTGTAACACTCGCACCGATTGGCCTCGGAATTGGCATTTGGGTGATGGTCGGCGCGATTGCCGAAATCGCCGATCGCATCGCGGCCGGCCGGGTTGCACCGAGACAGAGCTGGGCACGTCTCAAAGGTCTGCCGCGAACGGCTTGGTCGACGGCAATCGCTCATTTCGGCGTGGGAGTATCGGTCATCGGCATCGTCTGTGCCACGGCGTTCCAGACTGAAATCGTCACATCAATGCGTGCGGGCGAGACCATCGAGATTTCTGGATACTCGGTGACCTATCAGGGTGAAACCCAGGTAGGCGGGCCGAACTTCACCGCCGAACGCGGTTCTTTCGCTATCCGCTCGCCCTGGGATGGAGTGAGGGAGGTAACGTCGGAGCGACGGATCTATCCGGTCAGCGGCACGCCAACCACCGAGGCAGGAATCCGCACATATGGGTTGAGCCAAATGTACGTTCAATTCGGAGAACGTTTCGGTACTGATGGCCGGGTCGTGCGTCTTTGGCACAAACCGTTTGTCCTTTTGATCTGGCTGGGCACGCTCTTCATGGCAGGTGCGGGTTTTCTCTCGTTGACCGACCGGAGGCTGCGCATCGGGGCGCCTGCGGTGGCCAGGAATAGGACTAAGCCGGTAGAGGCGCGCCCATGAGGAAGTTGATCATTCTCATAGGAACCCTCGGAGCGCTTCTAACCCCCGTAGCCGTCCCAGCCGTGCAGCCGGACGAAGTATTGGCCAACCCGGTCCTCGAACAGCGTGCCCGCGCCATCTCGAGCAATCTGCGTTGCCTTGTGTGTCAGAACCAGTCGATCGATGATTCGGATGCACCCCTTGCCCGAGATTTGCGACTAATCGTACGTGAACGTCTGGTCTCAGGGGATTCCGACACCGAGGTCTATGATTTCGTCGTGGCGCGGTATGGTGAGTTCGTGCTGCTCAATCCGGTTTTCGCTGGTCACACCATCTTTCTGTGGGTAGCAACGCCGATCTTATTGGTGGCAAGTTTTATCATGCTTGCCGTTTTGGCTGCCAGGCGCCGAAACATCCGAACTGGCGCTCCAAGCCTTTCGTCAGAAGAAGCCAAAATCCTGGAGCAACTGCGAAGCGAATAGCCATCTATTGATGTTCTCCGACCGTCTTGTCGTCGTAAAAGGGTAATTGTCCTCGGCCAAAGAGCTGCCATTTCGACTTCATTCCCATTAAGCTCCGGTGACTGTGATGGGTTGGCTGGCGGACTGGCTTTCAACGTAAATGGGCGATCGGCTCCAATTGGTCGACCACGACGATCTCTACAACGGATTCTGCCGCATATCCGATCAGGGTTAGCGTGACCGCAGCGGGCGAGATCACGGTTGCAAGCCTCCTATAGCCGAGGATTCGCATAGACTGCGGTTTCGAGTGCCACGGTAACCGTGACAACAGGCACAACCGGACCAACACAGCAATCCTTATTGCAAATGCTTCGCAATAGCATTATTACTCGCAAATTGGAATTGTGCGGAGTCAATCATGCTCGGGGTCTTTCGAAGGTCGCGGAGTGCAGTCTTTCTGGTCATGGTGCTGTGGGCGCCTACGGCCTTCTCGACGGTCGTCACCGAGGAACCCTGGCATCCTGCCGCCGCCGCTTATCGCACCATGCTGTTCATGGCAGATCTCGTGCCAGCGCCGTGGGACGAGATCCGAAGAGCCTATGAGGAACCGCATCCGGCCGCTGCCGTCCAACGACCGGCCAGTACCTATTTTGACGGTTTGCCAGCAGATATGAACGTTGCGATCGTCGACGCTATCGCTTCGGAAAACCGTCAGGCTCTCTACGAAGCATCAACGCGAGCCGTCTCCTGGCTCGCGAGAGCAGCGCTCGCCGAGACCGCGGCGGCTCTAGCCGATCCGGGAAGGGCCCAGCAGAAGGCGCTGGAGGCGCAAGCCTACTACAGGGCCTTCGCATCGTTCATCGAAGAGGCTGATCGTGAAGCGGCCCGGCGCCTTGGCTTTGCCTGGCTCGAGCTGATGAGCGCGATCGGCACGACCGGCATCATGGGAGCCAACGTGATCGGCACAGACGAAGAGACCTTCCAGCGAGCGAGGGCGGAGATCGATGCCTATCTCGCTGCAAACTTCGAGCCGACTAGTTTTGTCGAAAGACGGACATTGACCCCCCTGCCGGAAAGCGTTGTCGCCTCCCGTGGTGAGGTACAAGTCGCCGCCTGGCTGCCGCCCGGATCCAGCCTCGCCGATCAGGATCCGTTGCCCCGACTGGTCCTGAACTTCGAGGAGCGCGGCATCGACGAGGCGGAGCTGGCTTTGATCGCGTTCGGGGACATGCTCTTCGACAGCCCGAACATCTTTGGCGAACCCGCCCGGTCATTGGGCATCACGTGCTCGACGTGCCACAACCGAAGTGACATCAACCAGAGCTTCTTCATCCCCGGAATCAGCCATCAGCCGGGTGCGGTCGATGTACGCGGCTCCTTCTTCAATCCCCTTTTCAACGACCAGCGTCGTGGCAGCCTCGACATCCCAACTTTGCGCGGCCTACGCTTCACTGGACCCTATGGGCGAGACGGCCGCTTTGCCAGCCTGTCGGAATTTACCCGCAATGTGATCGTCAGCGAATTCGGGGGACCCGAGCCGACCCCGTTCCAGCTCGATGCGCTGGTCGCCTACATGCTGGAGTTCGACTTCCTACCGAACGCGCGGCTCGATGGGATGGGTCGCCTGACAGACGGAGCGACGGCCGCCGAACTGCGCGGGGAGGAGCTCTTCCGCAGACCGTTTGCGCAGATGGACGGGCGGTCCTGCGCGTCGTGCCATGTACCGTCCTCGGCGTTCCTCGATCGGCAATCGCACAACATCGGCTCCGGCTCGGAAGGTTACGGCGGCGCCATGGACGGCTATTTAGATACGCCCACGCTGCTGGGGATCAACTTCACCGCACCCTACTTCCATGACGGTTCACAGCCGACTCTTGCCAGTGTGGTGGACTGGTTCGACACGCGTTTCGAGCTCGGCCTCGCAGACCAAGAGCAGGACGACCTCGTGGCCTACCTCCAGACCGTCGGCGCGGCCGACGAGCCGTACCAGACGTTCGACGATCGTGACACGGTCTTCCGGCTTGCCTGGGAGGAGTTGACGACCTTCGCGACTACTTTCGACACGCTCGCCATAAACCGGGACGCGGTCAACGCAAACCTCATGCTCGAGACCGTCGCCCTCGATCTGGCGCTCGACGCCACGGGGATGTTCAACTCAACAGCACGAGCACAGGTTTTCGAACTCGTCGATATCCTCAACGGCATGCGGACGGCGGTCAATGCCGGCAATTGGTCCGAAGCCGAAACGCTCTGGGACGACTTTCAAGAGATGAGGGATGCATATGATGACGACATGTACTGAGCCGCGTCCCTTTTCTCCCGCACGGCGATCGCTGCTGGTGTCGATGGCGGCCCTGTCTCTCGCACCTGCAATGGCGTGGGCGCAGGCGGAAGACGGCCTGACGCTTGCCTTCGTCCCACAGGAGGACCCCGAGAAGCTTCTAGGCGACATCCGGATCATCACCGAATGGCTGAGCGGGGAGCTCGGCATGTCGGTACGCGGCTTCGTGACCAGCGATCACGCGGCGGCGGTCGAGGCCCTGCGCAACGGCGATGCGGACATCTCCTTCATGGGGGCGCTGCCCTATGTCCTCGCCAATGAATATGCCGGCGCCACGGCCATCCTGCAGGAGGTCTATTTCGGCCGGCCCTATTATACCGCGCGCGTGTTCGTGCGCAGGGATAACGGCATCGCCGAGCTCGCGGACCTGCGCGGCAAGACCATCGCCTTCGCCGATCCGATTTCAGAGTCGGGCTACTACTATCCGCTGGATCTCTTCGCGGAAGTGGGCCTGTTCCAGCGCGGCGACGACCCGGGAGCCTTCTTCGACCGCGTTCTTTTCGCGGGCGGATATCAGCAGGCGATCCAGGCCGTGGCGAACGGGCTGGTCGATGCAGCGGGCGCCAGCCAGTACGCTGATATGCTGCTGACGCCGAACCAGCAGCTCGAGGTCACATGGATCGCCGAATCCAGGCCGATCCCCTCGCACAGCGTCATTGCGCGCGGTGACCTGGCGCCTGACCTACGCGAGGTCTTCGTTGCCGCGATGCTGAGGTTGAACGAGCCGGAGCTGCGATATCTGCTGCAATACGTCTACGGGCCGGACGGCTACGTCGTCGCGGATCTGGCCGCCTATGAGGAGGTTAGAACGCTGGCAAGGGCCTATGGTTTGCTGAGATAGCTTTCATGAAGTCCGACGCGATCACACTTCGGGATCTGAGTTTTCGGTATCCGGGCGAGGGACGGCCGGTCCTGACGATCGCCGAGTTGCACGTACCGATGGGACAGCGCGTGGCGCTGATCGGCGCCTCCGGCGCGGGCAAGAGCACGTTCCTGCGCCTCATCGGCGGACGGCTGCGCGGCTGGTCGGGGCAGTGTGAGGTCCTCGGCCTCCCATGTGGTCCGAACCGCAAACCGCCCCGAGCGTGGCGCCGCCGCGTAGGCTTCGTTTTCCAGGAATTCGCGCTGGTCGAGCGAGGAACCGCGCGGGACAACGTGCTGAACGGTAGGCTGGGCCATGCCGATCCGTTCTGGTCTCTCATGGGCCGGTTTGGGACAGACGACTTCGGGATCACCGATCAGGCAATACGCGATGTGGGAATGGAAGTTTTCGCGGACCGCCGCGTCGATCGGCTCAGCGGTGGCCAGCGTCAGAGGGTTGCCATCGCCCGGTGCCTCGCGCAGGAACCGCACCTGCTGCTGGCCGACGAGCCGGTCAGCAGTCTCGATCCCGTAAGGGCCAGCGCAGTTCTCGAGCTGTTGCACCGGGCCGTCACTAGCCCGGAGACTACACTGGTCCTGTCCTCGCATCAGCCGGGGTTGGTCGCAGGATACGTGGATCGCTTCATCGCGCTCGAAGAGGGGCGCATCGTTTTCGACGGCCCCCCGGACGCGCTGAACGAAGCCCAACTGGCCGGCATCTATGGCGCGCGCGCAACGGGCCAGAACGAGGCGGCCGCGCGATGACGACGAGATCCCAAAGGCGAACTGCGGTGGGCGACCGCGCGCAAGATCGCGACAGGCAACGTGCCTGGGGGCAGTTCCTGCTCTCAGTCATGATCGTTCTGATCGTCATGTGGTCATGGAGCGGCAGCGAGATCGACCTGCCGCGCCTGGCCGAGAGCGGCGGGCGAATCGCCGAGTTCTTGGGCAGGATGATGCCGCCCGATCTTTCGGTGCTGCCGGTGGTCATCGAATCCTCGGCCGAGACGCTGCGCATCGCGATCCTGGGGACCGTGGGCTGCATTTTTCTGTCAGCCGTTCTTGGCCTGCTGGCAGCACGCAACCTGACCCCGGCGATCGTCCACGTTCCGCTCAAGACGGTCCTCGCCGTCATTCGTGGCGTGCCACTGATCCTCGTCGCCATGCTGATGGTGGGTGCCGTGGGGCTGGGGGCGCTGCCCGGCATACTCGCCATTGCCTTCCATGCCACCGGGATGCTGGCGAAATTCTATGCCGAGGCCATCGAGAGCATCGATCCAAGCCCCATCGAGGCGCTGGAGAGCGCTGGCGCGACCTTTCTTCAAAAGCTGCGTTTCGGCGCGTGGCCGCAGATCGCTCCGGACGTCCTTCGGGATACCTTATTCCGCTTCGAGATGAACCTGCGCGAATCCCTCATCCTGGGCGTCGTAGGGGCGGGCGGCATCGGCTTTTACATCCAGATGTATGTGCGTGCGTTCCAATACGATAGGGTTGCGACACTGACGATCGTGGTCATTGCCTTCGTGGTTGTTATAGAACTGGTCAACAACGCCATCCGCGGCCTTCTACGCTAACGGCTTGCTGGCAAAGCGATCATCGTTTCGGCATTGCTATATGTGCTCCTTGCCAACCCCAAGAATGACTGAGGAGCATAGCTATAGTAGATTTAAGCGGTAGGCCGGTGCGCAGCGAACGCATGCCAGCTCAAAGGCTCAGCAGCGGCAAACTGTCAGAGCTAGAAATCCCATGATTGCTGAACCAATCGACTCCTATTGCGGCCCGCCGCCCGTGCCGGACAGTATCTGGCTGCAATGGAATTTCGACCCCTTTGCCATCGCTCTCATGGTCTTGATCGCTATTGGGTGGTTCACCCAAGGTAGAAGGGATTCGGCAGGAAGGGCCGCAGTTTTCGGGGCGCTTGTCCTGGTTGGCGTTGCTTTCCTCTCGCCCATCTGCGCTTTGACCGTAGCGTTGTTCTCCGTTCGAGTAGCCCATCATGTCATCCTGATCTCGGTGACGGCTCCCCTGCTCGCAATTGCGCTGCCTTGGCGGCGAGGACCCCGGCTGCCACTTGCACTATTGACGGTGCTCAGCGCCATCACGTTATGGATCTGGCACGCTCCATTGGCCTATGAGTGGGCGATCGGCGGCGCGCTACCGTACTGGCTGATGCAATTCACCTTGCTTGTCCCCTCCTGGCTGTTCTGGCGTGAAATCTTCAGCCCGGAACGGTCATTTGGGCCGAGCATACTCGCGCTACTTTCGTTTGTGGCACAAATGGGCCTGCTCGGCGCCATATTGGTTTTTGCACGCAGACCTATTTATCCACCGCACTTTTTGACAACTGACCCGTTCGGAATTTCTGCACTCAGCGACCAGCAACTTGCAGGCTTGGTGATGTGGGTTCCCGCGATGTTTCCGTATATCGCGGTCGCGTTGTGGCTGCTGGTGCGGTTCATGAGCAGCGACGACACCAAACATCCTGAAACCTCCGTATGATCTCCAAGCCTATAAATGCCCGAATCGCTGATGGCCTGGATGCCCGCAGCGATCTGATGCGGAGCCAGAAGAACGATTCTACAAATGGGCTTTGAGATTGCCAGTATCGGGGTCTTGGCGGCACTGTTTGCAGGCATGGTTTCGTTTCTTTCACCCTGCGTGCTTCCCCTGGTGCCGGGATATGTTTCCTACATCACAGGCAATATGGACCGTAGCGGCGTAGCGGCGCGCTCGAACGCCTTGCTCCTGAGCCTCTGTTTTGTCGCCGGATTTGCTACGATTTTTATTGCGCTCGGAGCGAGCGCCACAGCGCTCAGCAGGCTGCTGCTTTCGTGGCGCTACGAAGCCAACATTGTCGGGGGCGCGATCGTCATCGTGTTCGGCGTTTTTACGACCGGTCTCGTTGGGTTGCCATGGCTCTCTCAGGATCTTCGATATCATGGTGCCCTGAAAGGTGGGGGGCCGGCTGGCGCCTATGTCTTGGGGTTGGCGTTCGGCTTCGGCTGGACGCCCTGCATTGGCCCGATCCTTGGGGCAATCCTCACCGTGAGCGCGACGTCAGACGCGGCAGGAAGTGGCATCCTGCTGCTCTCGATCTATTCGGCGGGTCTTGGTGTGCCATTTCTGCTCACCGCCACCTTTGCAGACAGCTTGGCGGCAAGGCTCAAGCACATGCGCCGGCTGGGCCGGGTGCTACAGATCCTCGCCGGGATAGTGATGATCCTTATGGGACTGGCGATGATCACCGGCCAGATGTCCGCATTTGCTTTTTGGCTTCTCGAGCGCTTTCCGGTCTTCGCACGTATAGGATAAAGGAATCCGGGAGGCGAGGGAAACTACCTTCGTGAGACTTGAGTGCATCACCGACAGCGGTGAGGAACCAACCGCTGCTGTCTGGCAGCCATGTCCCCACGCATGATTTCCGGCAACTATGTTAAAAAGCGAACCACAAGAGGGGCGGCCACGTACCATAGAATGGCAACGACGAAAAACCCCCAAAGGAGCAAATGAAAGAGACGCAATCCCAGCGGCGGCTTATCTGACATCGGGCGCCTGCACGCCTAAAGGAGGCTCATCCTGATAGAATGATGACTTGGCCGGCGCCGTAATCCACATGTCGGCGAGCCTATTTGTAATGTAGTTTTTTCTATCTGGCGCCGGAAAATAAGCGACAAGGTTTCCGTTCATATGCCTGGTTCTCCAACAGTCGTTGGAGAATTGTACATCCTCTAGTCGCTACAGCAGCAAGGGCAAACGCAGATTATTTTGCCAAAGTGTTGGTTTGCCAATTTGGTTCTGCTCCGCTGATCACGAAATTGGACAAGGCCCCAGGGGATCAAGAGGGGAGACGCGAGGATCATTCACGTTGAAGACATAACGCCTCTCGCAGACATCCCAGGTCGGCGGGATTCCTGTGTTGTCGAAGATATCCGCGCCTTCTTTGAGATTGCGCCAAAAATCAACATGAGGGCTCGATGCGTTCGCCTGGATGTTAGCTTCCGTCATCGGAAAGGGCAGCAACTGTAGTTGGAAGGATCGATTGCCGCCTCTGAATGTTTCCCGGGCAAGTGCGAAAATCTCCTTGATGCCATCGTCGGTCATGGCGTAGCAGCCAACTGACAGACAGTCCCCATGAATCATCAAGTTTGTTCCAGTGCGCTCCCAAGCCTGATCAAATTTGTTCGGAAAACCGACGTTGAACGATAGCCAGTAGGAAGAGTTCGGGTTCATCAAGTCGGGTGTTACGTCGTAGAAGCCCTCCGGCGATTGATGATCGCCTTCACGGAATTTTGGCCCTAGTTCCCCTGACCATTTGCATATGTCGTATGTCTTCAAGAGTCTGTATGTGCCGTCGCTGGTTCGTTTCCAAACCTCCAGCGTCGAAGTCTGTTTATAAAGGCGTATCATCATCGGGTAAGATGGCGAGGAGTTGATTTCGGCCATCCGTTGGAGGAGCTCTGGCGGCAGCGGAACGTTATGGCGATTGTCGCCCATGTACTGACTGCATGCTGCCAGCGCCAAGGTGGCAAAAAATACGACAACTACGCGACTGACATATGCGATTGCGAGGGGCATGGGGATCACCGGAGTAAGTGCCAGCTAACCATACTGGCTCGGCGTTACCGATCTCTTGCCGTCGCAGTTTCACACGCTGCCGGCTCACGCAGTTGGCATTGCTGCATGCGGCGCGAACATTCACGCCGTCAAGCATCCTGTAACTCACAAAGCGGCGTTCTGCCAATTTCTCGGAATACGTCTTCTCATCGCTTCCGCCGGTGCGGACAGCCGTCGACAAGTCTGATGGTGACTAGACCACGTCAGACCCACCCCACCCGGCCACCTGTTCACGATGGTTGGGCATTTTGCAGGATATGGTTTGCTGCTAACATAGAAGTGCACAAGCGTGCTCGCGCCTACTGCCGCAAGAAGACTTGGATTATCTGAAGGAGAAGTGTGATGTACGACCTTTCGGGCATCAAAGCTGGAATGGAAGTTCTTGGTGCCGACGGTGCGCCGGTGGGTACGGTCGCATCGGTGGATGGGGACCGTATTCGGTTGGAAGCCGTCGACATTGGGTCGCACGCAGGCCACAAGCACTACATCCCAGGCGGCATCGTGGCCATCGTGGAAGACAATACCGTTCGCCTTTCGGCCACCGGCGCTAATGCCGTCTTGCTGGATGAGGAAACCGACGGATCGCCAGCCGACTAAACTGTGTTCAATGCGAATTGGTACCAAGGCCCCTGATTTTGGGCGTGGCGGCGCATCTCTCTGGATAGGGCTAACCGGGCGCAGCCGTTCTTCGTGCGTTTCTCAGCAGAAGGGACACGAGCGGCATGCCGGCCAGCCTTGGCCGCAGGGAGCCGTCCTCGCCATAGACGAAAAGCAAGCGGCGACGAGCGAAGATATGGGCAAGCCAGAAGGTAAAGCCGACCCCTACCGCCCACCCCATTATCGTGTCGCTTGGCCAGTGAACGCCGACCAATTGCCGGGATAGGCTGATCAGAATGCCGATGGAAATGAAAATCGACCGGAACCTGGGGAATACCAGTGCAAGTGCCATGGCCATGGCGCCAGCGGTCGTGGCATGGCCAGAGGGAAAGGCGGCGTAGTCGGGGTTGAGGGCGAACACCTGGAAGTCAAGCGGATCCTCCCCTTGCGACACCGCGGGCCGGGCACGGCCAATCGAGTATTTCGTAATCAGTACAGCGAGTCCGCCGCCAGCAACCGATAGAAAAACAAACCCTGCCGCTGCCACAACGGCGTTGGCGCCCACCACGATCCGGCGACGCAACCGCGCTCTGGGCAGGAAAGCCAAAAGGATGAGCAGCGCGCCCGAGCCTACGAGCACTTCCACGCCTGCACCCAGCCGTGTGATGTGATTAGCGAGGGCGGACAACTCCTCGGGGAAAGCACGCATCCAGATCGCAATCGGACGATCGACATTGAATATGGTCCACAGCGAAAGAGCAAACAATAGCGCGAGAATGACCAACGGACGCTCGAGTGGAGCGCGAAGCGACGGAGACGTTGCACTCGCCGGGGCAACTAAGCGGTTCCAACCGGTAGCAAGTGGCCATCGGCTTCTAGAAAGCTCTTGGGCTTTTTCCATCCTGCAACCTCAATGACGGACGCCTTCCGCGAGAACGTGCATCTTGCTACCTTCTTTACCTATGGGACCGCCACTGCAATTTTGCCGCAGATGGAGAGAACAAATTACCCGCCTCATATTACCGTGATGCGGTCGTGAACCACGGATCGAATACTTCTAGACGCCTGCCAGCAGCCAGGTATGGAGAAGGATCGATTGCGCTGCTCTCATTACGAATTTCAAAATGCAGATGGGGTCCGGTCGACCGGCCAGTGGAGCCGACGAGCGCGATCACCATATCCGCCTCTACCTCGTCCCCTTGGTCAACCAGTGCTCGCGAAAGATGAGGGTAGCGCGACATCAGGCCCGAGGCGTGGGTTACTTCGACCACTCTGCCGTAGTCGCCCTTCCAACCAACAAAAGTGACGGTCCCGCGGCCCGCGCTCAGGATCGGCGTGCCAGTCGGAGCTGGAAAGTCGATGCCGGAGTGAAATGCGGATTGGCCGGTGAAAGGATCTTGGCGCAGACCGAAGTTAGAGCTGATGCGTGTAGTTTCAATCGGTCGATGAATTGGTACATCGTCCATGGCCCTGCGCGCTTCCTCCAAGCGAGCCATGGCAGTGAGGATATCGACCATATCAGGGGTATCGGAACTTGATGGAAAATCGCTAGCATCCAAAAATGGACCGCCTATGGCCAACTCGCTTAGAGTCGGCTCATGGCCGACGCGCCTCAACTCTGCTACGATCGTCTCGACTGATCGGTCCATCACCTCGGAAAGGAGCGTCACCGAGTCTCCGATCTCTTCTTCCATTGCTCTTAAGTTCGCTTCAAGAATGTCAAGCTGCTCAGCAGGGCTCGCTCCACCCGTCGCCGAAAGGACTGGGCTTTCATTCGACTGGGGGAATGGTACCAGCTCAGGAGCCAGTGCCGTCTTCGCAAGCATCTCTATCGCCAAGAGCTGATCTTCCAGCTGTGCCTGGCGTTCAACCAATTCCTGACCTCTAAGAGTCGCTGTTCCGGAGTTCGCGATTTCTCTGGATCGAAGCCGGTCAACATTCGTGCTCAACTCGGCGATGCGGTCTTCATAGGCCCTCAGCACCACGGAACTTCGGTTGTTCCAGAAATCGCTAAGGTCCTCATTGTTGAGGAGTATCGTGAATGTGAGCACATTGGTGAGAAGCAGCCCGCCAAGCACCCCCCAACAGGCGAGCGTTTGATATGATGATGCACGACCGCTCACGACGACGACTCCTGAGTACTCCGGACAAAATCGTTCGCTATGGTTAACGAAATGGAAATGCCCCCGCCTGAGCAGATCACATTTTCAGGAATTTCATCTCTTTGGCGTAGGTGGAATTCTGGGTCCGTACGGCCATCACGGCGCAGTGACGCCTCGGAGATCACTTCTCAGCCCGAACTTACGCAACTTTTTCATTCGGCCCATTACCTCTCTCGCCCAATACGCTTTGCGATATACTTGCAGGCAAGGGTGCGGGTTTTTCGATACGCCCCAAGATCGGCAATATGACGAGGAAGTAGGCGAAATAGTATGCCGTCGTCACTTTGGCGAGGAGAACATAGATCCCCTCGGCAGGCTGCGCGCCCAGATAAGCCAGTGCGATGAAATTAACGACAAACAGCCAGAAGAACGGCTTGAACAGTGGGCGGAACGTTCCCGAGCGTACCTTGGATGTGTCGAGCCACGGCAGGACGAACAGGAACAAGAGCGACCCGAACATCACGATGACCCCACCCAGCTTGGAATCGATGAACAGGACGTTGAAATCTATTGCCCTCAGCATGGTGTAGAAGGGCAGAAGGTACCATTCGGGCACGATGTAGGCTGGAGTAACCTGCGGATTGGCCGGGATGTAGTTGTCGGCATGCCCCAAGATATCAGGGGCAAAGAACACGAACCAGGCGAACGGGATCAGGAAGACAACGATCGCGAAAAGGTCCTTCATCGTATAGTAGGGGTGGAAGGGCAGCGCATCGCGGCTCTCTTTCACCTCGACCCCGGTGGGGTTGTTATTGCCCGGAACGTGCAGCGCCCAGATGTGCAGGACGACGACCGCCGCGATGATAAATGGCAGCAGATAGTGCAGTGAGAAGAAGCGGTTGAGAGTCGGATTGGCGACCGAGAACCCGCCGAGAAGCAGCGTCTGGATCGGCTCGCCTACGATCGGGATTGCAGAGAAGATACCGGTGATCACCGTGGCACCCCAGAGGCTCATCTGGCCCCACGGCAGCACATACCCCATGAAGGCTGTGGCCATAAGCAGGATGAACAGGATCACCCCGAGCATCCAGATAATCTCGCGCGGCGCTTTGTAGGACCCGTAGTAGAGGCCGCGAAACATATGGACATAAGCGGCAAAGAAGAACATCGAAGCACCCACCGCATGGGTACCCTGGATGATGCGCCCATAGTTGACGTCACGACGAATCTGCTCGACCGAAGCAAAGGCCATATCCACGTTCGGAGTGTAGTGCATGACAAGAACAACGCCTGTCGCGATCTGCACCACGAGCATGAAGGCCAGGATGCCCCCGAAGGTCCACCAGTAATTGAGGTTCTTTGGGGTGGGGAAATCCATCAGGTGCTCTTTAGAGAACCTAAGGATCGGAAGCCTTTCATCGAGCCAGCGTTCGATCCTGGTGCCGGGCACGTAGCCGCCAGAGTGGGTCGTTGCTTTCGAGTCGCTCGATGCCGCCAAAGTTCTCGAGTCCTTTTTTCTGCGTTTCCGCCTGATGCCTAGGTCATTTTTCTTGGTAGCGCGCGGGCCGTCCGTGTCTTTAGTATGTGAGAATGTCGATCTCGGCCGAACGAACATCATTCCACTGCGAAACTAAGCCTGTTGCGATAAGGATGTGCGATGTCGCGGAATGTCGCACTGAACATGCTCTTTGCGCGGCACTTCCCCACGTGCCCAGGTCGAAACCGACTTAGCTCAGACCCAAAGTTCTCTTTCGTCCGAAGCTCCAATCGATGCCGCCGTCGCTGCGCGCGACGCCCGAGATGTGCTTGCCGAGATGCTGCTCGACCGATGGTGTCCAGGGCACGAGCTTGAACCCCAGTCCATCGTCAATCATCGCCACGCGGCCCGAAGCGAGCGCGAAACGCTGGCGATAGGTGCCGGCCACATACTCTCCCGATGCCGCTTTCTGGAACGGGCTACCCGTCTCTGCGGCCAGCCGTTCCCCAAGCGCGTCCAACTCGCGGCGCCGCAAGGTGGCGAGAAGACTACGGGCGAAGACAATGCGCTGACCCTCGCGCCGGGCCAGGCCCTCCTCAATCAGGTGATCGGTGCGTGCCTCGAGCGCCTGCTGCACCTCGGCGCCGAAGCCGCCGCCGAACCCGGCCGGATCGCCGGGCACGAGTTGGCGGTCGAGCCAGGTGGCGCCATCGGACTTGATCTGGTCCGCGATAGACAGGTCCGAGCGCACCGCCAGTGCGGTTCGAACATTGTCCCTGGAATCGGTGTAGGTGCGCAGCTCGACGATAGAGCCGAGCCCGCCGTCGCCGGTGGCGGAAAGATCGTGGAAGCGGATATGGTGAGTGCGCCCGTCGGTGCCATCGATCACCGCATAGGCTTCCCCGGTCAGTTCATCATGCAGGCCGCGATCAACCATCCTGCCGATGACCGGGCTGTCGCCGCCCGCGCTTGCGAGCGTATAGTCGGACACGGCGCGCTCAATACCTCGGTCGGCGAGCGCCTTATGCATCCGTTTGATGATGTCGTTGCGCTCGCCCAGTTCGCGTAATGTGGATTCGGCTTCCTCTGCGATTTGCCATTGCTGGCCGCCGACCGGATGAGCCAGGCCGAAGCTTTCGAGCGTGCGTATCCGGCCGGCCTTGAAGGCATGATACTGGTCCGGCCGCTCGCCGGGCTTGGGCGCGAGATCGACGATGCGGTTCTCACCGCCTTCGCGCAGGAACTGGCGGTCGAGGTCGGTCCAGCGGTCGGCTCCCGTCTGCCGCTCGAGGCTGGCGCGAATGTCGAGATCGGTGCGGGGCCCAAGTTCCTGAGTGATGAGATCGCGCGCCCGGTCGCGCAACCCTGAGCGGATATAGTCGCGCGAGATCACCAGATCCTCGCCGGTGTCGGCTACGCCGCGCACGAGGACATGGATGTGTGGATGCTCGGTATTCCAATGATCGATCGCCACCCATTCGAGATCGGTGCCGACGTCCTTCTGCATCTGGTCCATAAGCTCGCGGGTAAAGCCCTTGAGGTCGTTCAGGTCCCCCGCGTCCTCGGGTGAGACGATGAAACGGAAATGGTGCCGGTCGTCGGCGCAGCGCTCGGCAAAGTCGCCGGCGTCGGCATGGTCGGTCTCGGGGCCGAACAGGATTGCCTTCTTGCCGTCGCGAGTGACACCCTCGCGCCGGAGGTAATCGAGATGGCGCGAGGCGCGTGCCCCTGAGCCGCCGTTGCGGACAACCCGCGCCTTGACCACGGCAACCCGGCTGCGGCGCATGATGAGGCGATTGGCCACAACATTGGCGGTGCGACCGCGCCCGAAGTTGGAGGAGCCCGACGACCCGAAGCCGTTGCCCCGCCCGCGGCTGCCGCCGGCTCGCGTGGCAGCCGCGAGCGCCTGGGCGATGAAGGGCCGCATTCTCTGGCTGGCACGCGAGCGGATGCGTCCCGGCCGAACCTTGAAGTCGCGATCCTTGCTCATGGCCGAAATCTCCGCACGGTGCGAAATGGACTCAAAAGCAACGCGAAATCGCGATGGCGCACAGTGCGATATCGGCCAGTACGGTGCGATATTGGCTTGGAAACCCCCTGGCTCCCGCACCCCCGACCGTGCCGCACCGTGCGGCTTTTATCTTGCCATGACCCCAGCTTGTTGCCCCCTCCCTGCCGGCCCTTCCGCTCTTGTGCCCCTGGCTGCGCCCCAATGCGATACTCCGCGAAGCCGATCATGGGGCGCTCCCCGGACGGGAATTGACCGGAACAAAGATCGGTGCGGCGTAAAGATCGGCATCGGACGGACGGCCGGTTGACGGCTGGAGCGCAGTCAGATCGACGATGCGTTGCAGCGGGACGGACAACGCGGATGCAGAAGGATTGTCGACGGATGTGGTTTCGAGCACGTCGAAGGTGCCGCCGACCAGCGCGGAATGTGCGCGAGATTCGTGCGCTTCGGCGATGACGGTGGCAAGAGTTTCGACGTAAGCCAGCGTCTCGGCCGGCAGTTCGCGCGCACCGGACAGATACTCCTCATAACGTCCGGGACCGGCATTGTAGGCGGCGAGAAACCCGTCCGGTCCGAACCGATCGAGCATCTCGCGCAGATAGGCGGTGCCCGCAATGATGTTGTCACGGACATGCAGCGGGTCGGGCCCGAGATGATAACGTTCGCGCAACTCGTCATAGGTCGCCGGCATCACCTGCATCAGCCCGATAGCGCCCTTGGGAGAGACGGCGGACGGCTCGTTGCTGCTCTCGGCGGTGATGACGGCGCGTATCCAGTGCTCGGGAATGGCGAAGCGGAACGATGCTTCGGCGATCGGGATCGCGAAGGGATCGACCGCTTCGAGGTGTGCCGGAACGTCCTGGGCCTGCACGGGCATGACGGACGCGATGCCGATCATACCGCTCACAACGGCGAGCATGAATGCACGCCGAACGATAAATCCCGCACGGCTTTCGGTCCCGACCAGCAACAATCCCGCCACCGTGCTCGCACCCCTCAAGGGCAAGGCGCAAGCGCCGGCCGGGGGG